>Ga0160444_100078_pt1 | contig 129686 bp, 111 predicted proteins | sample HID1972K_E1MG_FD_108232 | JGI IMG/M metagenome (GOLD analysis project Ga0160444, IMG submission 108232) | Enriched pill bug-associated microbial communities from UW Madison campus, WI, USA - HID1972K_E1 MG | ecosystem: Host-associated > Arthropoda: Insects > Digestive system > Unclassified ... | reverse complement strand
GAACCTCAGCAAAGTGGTTCCCAGCGCGGAAGGTGAACTGACTATCCTGCACGAACTCAGCCTGGAACTGAACAAGGGCGACAGCCTGGCCATCGTCGGCGCGTCCGGTTCCGGCAAATCCACCCTCCTCGGCTTGCTCGCCGGCCTCGACTTGCCGAGCAGTGGCGAAGTCATCCTCGCCGGCCAGGGCCTGAGCAATCTCGATGAAGACCAGCGTGCCCGCATCCGCGCCGAACACGTCGGTTTTGTCTTTCAGTCGTTCCAGTTGCTCGACAGTCTCAATGCGCTGGAAAACGTCATGCTGCCGCTGGAACTCGATGGCCGCAAAGACGCCCGTGAACGGGCGACCGAATTACTCCAGCGCGTTGGCCTCGGCCAGCGCCTGACACATTCGCCGCGCCAGCTCTCGGGTGGTGAACAGCAGCGCGTGGCGATAGCGCGCGCGTTTGCCGCCGAGCCTGACGTGCTGTTCGCTGACGAGCCGACCGGCAACCTCGACAGCCATACCGGTGAGCGCATCAGCGATTTGCTCTTCGAATTGAACAAGGAACGCGGCACCACCCTGGTGCTGGTGACCCACGACGAACGCCTGGCCCATCGCTGCCGGCGCCTGATCCGCCTTGAAGCCGGGCTGTTGGTCGCCCCTCTGGAGCCTTGATGGCACGTTTGCCGCTGTTGCGTCTGTTCAGTCTCGCCATACGCCAACTCATGCGCGATGCCCGCGCCGGTGAATTGCGCGTGTTGTTCTTCGCGTTGGTGGTGGCGGTGGCGGCGAGTACCGCCATCGGTTATTTCGGTGCTCGCCTCAACGGCGCCATGACCCTGCGCGCCACCGAGTTTCTCGGTGCCGATCTGGTGCTCGAAGGCAGTTCACCGGCGCGCGAGGAACAAATCAAGAGCGGCACCGAATTACGCCTCAACCATGCGCAAGTGGTGGAGTTCTCCAGTGTTATCGCCACCGACAACGGCATTCAGCTGTCGAGCATCAAGGCCGTCGACCGCGCGTATCCTTTGCGTGGCGAACTGAAAAGTGCTCCAGCGCCCTTCGCAACCGAAGATATTGGCGGCGAACCGCAACCGGGCGAAGCCTGGGTCGAGGCGCGTCTGTTGACGGCGCTGGACCTGAAGATCGGCGACAGTATCGACGTTGGCATGAAGACGCTGAAGCTGACCCGCGTGCTGACCTACGAACCGGATCGCGCCGGCAACTTCTATAGCCTGACGCCTCGGGTCATGATCAACCTCGACGACCTCGCCGCGACCGGCGTCGTGCAACCCGGCAGCCGCGTAAGTTACCGCGAACTGTGGCGCGGCGAACCGCAGGCGCTGGAAACCTATCGGCAACTGATCAAACCGGGGCTTGCGGCCAACCAGCGGATTCAGGATGCCCGCGACGGCAACCGGCAGATTGGCGGTGCGCTGGGCAAAGCCGAGCGTTATCTGAACATGGCCAGTCTGGTCGCCGTGCTGCTGGCCGGCGTGGCCGTGGCGTTGTCAGCGAACCGTTTCGCCAGCCGGCGTTTCGATGCCAGTGCCTTGTTGCGCTGCCTCGGGTTGTCACGCCGGGAAACCATGCTGCTGTTCAGTATTCAACTGACGGTGCTCGGTCTGTTTGCCGCCCTCAGCGGCGCGTTGCTTGGCTGGCTGGCGCAATTGGGCCTGTTCGCCCTGCTGCATGATCTGCTGCCAAGTGACGTTCCTCCGGGCGGCCTGTTTCCGGCCATTGCCGGGATCGGCACCGGGCTGGTGGCATTGGCCGGATTTGCCTTGCCGCCGCTGGCTGCGCTGGGCCGCGTGCCGCCGTTGCGCGTATTGCGTCGCGACATGCTGCCAATTCCATCGAGCACCTGGATGATTTACGGCGCGGCACTGGGCGCGCTTGGCCTGATCATGTGGCGCCTGAGCCTGGATCTACTGCTGACCTTTGCCCTGCTCGGTGGTGGCGTGGTGGCTGCGTTGGTCTTGGGCGGATTGCTGTTGTTGTTGCTGCAAAGTCTGCGGCGGATGCTCGCCCGCGCTTCTCTGCCGTGGCGCCTGGGCTTGGGCCAGTTGCTACGCCATCCCTTGGCAGCGGCCGGTCAGTCGTTGGCATTCGGTTTGATTCTGCTGTCGATGGCCCTGATCGCTTTGCTGCGCGGTGAACTGCTCGACACCTGGCAAAACCAGTTGCCGAAAAATGCACCGAACTACTTTGCCCTGAACATCCTGCCGGCAGACAAACAGGCCTTTGCCGATCATCTGGTCAATGTCTCTGCGCAAGCGGCGCCGCTCTATCCGGTCGTGCCCGGGCGGCTGATCAGCATCAATGGCGATCCGGTGCAGCAAATCGTCAGCAAGGACTCGGCCGGAGACCGGGCGATTCAACGTGACCTGAGCCTGACCTGGGCGGCGGACTTGCCGGCGGGCAACAAGCTCACCGCAGGTGAATGGTGGAAGGATCAACCGACCGACGATGTTCCCGGTGTCTCGGTGGAAGGTAAGGTCGCCGAAAGCCTCAAGCTCAAACTCGGCGATCACATGGTGTTCAGCGTCGGTGGGGTCAATCGCGAAGCGAAGGTCAGCAGCCTGCGCGAGATCAACTGGGACAACTTCCAGCCGAACTTCTTCATGATCTTCCAGCCAGGCACATTGAAGGATCTGCCGGCGACGTACCTGACCAGTTTCTATCTGGCACCGGGTCATGATCAGCAGATCGTCGAGCTGTCGCGAACCTTCCCGGCCGTCACCATCCTGCAGGTCGAAGCATTGCTGGAACAACTGCGCAGCATCCTCGCTCAGGTCACCCTGGCCGTGGAATATGTTTTGTTGTTCGTGTTGGCGGCGGGAATGGCCGTGCTGTTCTCAGGCTTGCAAGCGACGCTGGATGAACGCATTCGCCAGGGTGCCTTGCTGCGTGCACTGGGCGCGGAACGACAGTTGCTGATCAAGGCAAGGCGCATCGAGTTCGGCCTGCTCGGCGCGGTCAGCGGTCTGCTCGCGGCAATCGGTTCGGAAGTGGTGAGTCTGGTGCTGTATCGCTACGCCTTCGACCTGCCGTGGCATCCGCATCCGTGGTTGCTGGTGCTGCCTTTGATTGGCGCAGTGCTGATTGGCGGTGCCGGCGTGTTCGGCACACGTCGGGCGCTGAATGCGAGCCCACTGACAGTGTTGCGCGAGGGTTGATAGACTCAACCGCTCTTAACCACAAGAAGTAGCCATGAGCCGTTATCGCCCTCCTCGCACCGCCGGCACCGCGCTGATCACCCCTGAAGGTGAAGCGCGGATGCGTGCCGAATTTCATGAGCTGTGGCATGTGCGCCGTCCGCAGGTGACGCAATCGGTCAGCGAAGCGGCGGCTCAGGGTGACCGCTCGGAAAACGCCGAAAATAACCAAGAACCCTAGACTGCATACTATTTTCGAGACATCCACCTATATGCGGGGCTTAAACAATAGTACACATACTCAACAAACCATACTATTTCGAGTATGAGACCTCATTTATCCACCACAGCATTTCTCCACCTGGTGTCTGCACCACAGCCTCATCCCCCACCTCTTTTTTCAAAAGAGCACGCGCCATGGGCGAATCTATGGAGATGTAATCGTTGCGGCCGTAGATTTCGTCATACCCAACGATCCGAAATTTCATGATCTCTCCAGCCTCGTTTTCGATCACCACCCAAGCCCCGAAGAACACCCTCCCCTCCTGCTCTGCTGAATACTCGACAACCCGAACATCCTCAAGCCTTTTACGCAGATACCTGACTCGACGGTCGATCTCCCGAAGCAATTTCTTGTTGTACTGATAGTCCGCGTTTTCAGATCGATCACCGAGAGATGCTGCCCAGGTCACTTTACGAGTTGTATCAGGTCTTTTCTCTCGCCAAAGGTAATCGAGCTCTTGCTTAAGGGCGTCATGCCCTTCTTTCGTAATAATGTTTGTGCTCAAGATCGAATTCCTGCGGGGATTTTCTCAGCCCAGTACATTTCTATCATCATCCGATTCCCTGTCAGCGTTACAGCACCAAGTAAGCTTCTGGTGTAGCCCAAATTTAGTCAAATAGGGATTCAAGAGTTCTGACTGCGCCAAATCGCTGCTCTGGTTTGGCTATCCATATGCGTGCCCTACGGGACGGCTGTCGAACCGAGCCGCATGCCGAAGCGACGTCTCCGCTTGCCCTAAGGTTCATGTGAAAAACTGGATAAGCCAGCGACTGCGAGCTAGAGGCCTGCTGCCCCGCCCCCTTCTCCTCCACCGCCACCTCAGAAACGTTGGTGGACACCGCGCAATTTCTTTTCGCGCAACTGATGACCACAGTGGGAGCCTGCCTGGAGATGCGTCACGCAGACATACCCTGGCAAATCACGGGCTACCACTAAGAGCTGAATGATTTACTGCTGTTAACTTGGGAAAATCAGAATTTCTATGAGGCAAGGATAAGCGCTAACGCGGCTCGTGGTAGTGAGGGCACCCACATTGGCGATAAAACCGTCACCAGCGTGCGGTGAAGAAAAAATCAGCTGATCACCTCATCTTCAACGTATTCGACATCCCTTTTCTTCGTGATAGGATTAGGCATCGGTCAGCCTGGATCGAGCGGTCGGTACGCAAAGGTAACCCCAGGTGCAGTCTCCCCTTCCTCGCAATGCATTCGACATAAGTCGCTGCGGACAGCCGACACCGCTCAGACCCTTGGAGAATGACTATGCGTGTTCCAATTTTCCCTGAAGATCTTAACGGCGGCAGCGGTTTTGCTCGTCTGGCAAAGTGCTTGAAACGTGATTGGCCGGGTACCGACCCCCTTCGACTATCAGAAGCACAAAACCTTCTCGCGCGCTGTCTTGGATATTCTGACTACTACCACCTCAGATCTTCTGCTGCTGAAAAAGACGTCGTCTATCCGCCGCTCATGGTTGTCACGAGTCAATGTCTCGCGACTCTCTCAGGCGAGCTGATAGGGGGCGGTCGTGGTCGGATCTTCAACCTAGGTGAGCTTCAATCCCACATTTTCGATTGGCCTTTTTTGCAGTTGAGTGTTTATCGAAACCACTACGGGCACTCCGACAATCGGCTCGTGTCTGCAGAAGTTAGGGTTGAAGTCGTTGAGGCATTCCTTTCTACGCAGAACACCAGACCAGAATTTAGGCCACACGAGCTCCGAGGGATCATCAATGGATTTTCCACCAAAAACCTTCAAGCGATGGTGAGGCACTACACAAAAACGTCCAGTTCAGAGCACGTATCGACGCCGATTGGCCCCTGCGAGCACCTATGTCCACACGATACGATTGGCCCATTAGCTCGCCCGAATGTGCCATGTCCCATGTGCGAATCCTACGTACTTCAAGGCAAGATTGAATTATAGATTCACTCTCGTTGAGCCTGAGTGGAGTCACAGTTCGATCTCGTCTATAGCGCGCGACGCGAGAGCACGTCCTTAATTGCGAAAAGGCTACAAATTTCGCGTCGACGGCGCAGGGCGAGATCGCCTTAGTCACTGGCAAAGAATCGTAGCTCCGGCGAAATAGTGATCAGGTTCGTCACAGGGCATTTCCCTCGGTTCTTCATTCCACTCAACCTTCAGGTTAACCATGACCAATCACTGGCTGAACCACATCCTCCATCAAGTAATTGAAGTGGTGGAACGAGCGGGTGATCTATTGGCACAGGAATGTGTACGTCCAGGTGGACGAAGGGGGTCTGGAGACAAAGCAGATATTGATCTCGAGATTGAGGTTTTGCTTCGGGCCGAGCTACTGGCCCTCGTGGATTGCGATTGGTGGGGTGAGGAAACAGGCCATGTTCTTACTGGATATCCATTCTGTTGGGTGGTCGACCCTAATGATGGCACCAGCGATTTCCTAAGAGGCCTAAAGGGATCTGCGATATCCGTCGGCTTGCTCCATGACAGCAAGCCTATCCTTGGAGTGGTACACGCCCCTGTTACGCCTTCCGGAGTCTCTGACTGCATTGGCTGGGCAAAGGGTATGGATCATCTGCTCAGAAATAACAATCGCATCGTTGTCGACCTCTCTGGTCAAAAACTTTCCGAGACTGGCATGGTGATGGTTAGCGCCGCAGCTACTGGCAAGCCCGATATCAACAACCAGCTGTGCGCGCCGGCAGAGTTTTACGCCATGCCATCCATTGCATATCGCCTCGCTAAAGTTGCTGCAGGAGACGGGGTTTGTGGTATCTCGCTTTACCCTGTTAGCGCTCATGATGTCGTAGCTGGTCATGCGCTCTTGAGTGGTGCCAAGGGGGTGCTGATTGGCGAGGACGGGACACCTGTTCAATACATCACTGAGGCCACCATGGCGAAGGTATCTGGACGTGTATTCGGTGGCGCACCAGATGCATGCAGCGAGCTCAATAAACGGGACTGGAATAGGGTGTTTGAGTAATGCTGACTGCATGCAAAAATTCAGTCAGACGGCTTATTCCTGCAGACTGGCTTTTGGCACGCCCTTCGGGCCAGCTGTCGTGAATCAAGCCAGCCATTTTCAATGGCTATCTTGCCCCTCCGGGCTTCCATCTTCGTGCCTGCGCGCTCCGCTTGCCTGATGTGACAGTCTTCCAACGTATCAGTCCCAGCTGCCGTGCTTGGACAAACCTGTATATCTTCAAAAAAACTCACTTCAGGCTCAAGGTTTTCCGAAAGAAACCGTTGGTCATAGGTAAGTACCCTTTTTGAGCGACAGCTTTGACCCTCTCTACACATTACTTCGCACAGCGCCTGGGCGGCGCCTTTTCGTTCCCCTTCACGATTCTCGGCAACCGACAACGGCGCACATGGGAGCGACTGATCGGCTACATCGAAACCTCGGCCTGCACATCCGAATTCAACAAAGCGGCAGCCTATGCCGAGGGCTATGCGCATGCATTGGCCGATAGCGGCCAGATCAACATCTCCACAGATCGGGATCTGCTGATCATTGCAACGGTGGATGCATGGCGATGCGCCCGTACTTATCCGAATACTTCGACCAACCTGAGCTAGCCAGGAAAATCATGACTTCTATTTTTCAACGCTATGCCGACGACGAACCGTCTGAATTACGCATCCAGATGCCGCAGCGGGTTCTGGCTACAACCGTCAGTCATTACCCAATTGATGTTCTGGTAGGCCACTGGGAAATGTATATGGTTGACTCCTCCTCCGCTCACGATAGGTTTCCATGGGCTGGACGATTTGTCATGGGTATGCCCGTACCCAAGTGGGCGCGCGGATTGGAGTGGAACGTAGGCCAGCAGGCTCGTTTTATTAGCGCTGTTTGGTCAGGGGGAGACTTGGGAAGCTACCTTACAAACGATTGGAGCACGCCGGCGAGCACTGGCAGGGCATTGGCGGAGAACAGCGAGATTCTGGTCGATGGTCAGCAACGTCTGAACAGCTTGGAAGAGTATCTCCTCGACCGGTTGGCGATTCCTGATGCACAAGGGCAGCCAAGGATTTGGTCTGAGCTCGGCAATGGCGAGCGGAGGCGGTTTTTGTCTACGATCTTCAGCCATATGAGGGTTTCTTCTGGCGACGAGGCGGCATTGCGCAGGACATACGATCTTTGCGCGCAGGGCGTAGTGCCTCGGTCATTTGATCAACGAGCTGTTAAGTAACATTTGCGTTGCCAGTAGTCGGGCGGCCCCCTTCGGGGGCGGCTGACGTGAACCGAGCCCCGCTACGACGGGTCTCGGCCCTGCGGGCTACCATCCTTCCGCTCTCCGACCATCATGGTCTGCGCGCTCCGCTTGCAGAGCACTCCGACTCACCTTCTTGCTTGGACATTAGCTATCACTCCCACATACTGCTGAGCATCCGATCAAAGATGAGGCCGGGCAAATGGGTTGGCTATTTTGGAAAGACAAGCGCCCCGCGTGGATTCAGGCGGAAGAACGGGAATTCATTAAAGCTGCGAACCGCCTAAAGACGCTTCAAGTAACGCCTCGCGGTGGCATGCGCATTGACCCCGAGGAGCTCAGGGATCAGATCCTTGCGGCCCGTGAGTCATACAAAGACCTGGTTAAAAAATAGCGATACCGAAAGGCCAACCAAATCGAGCCTCAACCAGCGTGGAATGACCTCTTTGTCACCCCCCCGCCTTGCTAACCCCCACTTTTCGAAGGCCGATAATTCGGCGGCGTCGCTCCGCGTACCTTAGCTTAAAGGTGGTCGAGCGCCTCCTTATGGCCCACACCAACCAATGTAAAAAGGAGGCTCCAGTACAGCCACGGAGCAGCTTCCTCATTAATGCGCTAGACGCATACCTCTCATGGATTGCATCCAGTCAGCATGGATAGGAGTCATTTATAAGCGGTGTGTTCGTCCACATGACGTGGCAGCGATACAGGTGCGGCCCGCCCCTCAATTTAATGTTTCGATATTTCTTGGCAGGCTCTAAACAACTGTTCGCTCAGCCAGACAGCATCATCTTCAGTGAACGAGTAACTCATAAAAGGAAATACCAACTCATAACCCCCGCCCTCAATTGTGCAGACCACGATTGACGTGGTGCCTGAAGGTGACTCCTCACAGACGTCTGCGCTCGCATCTTCAAACGCAATCTCGCCAGAAGCCGAGTATTGAAACCCGCGTATTCCAATCAATCTGCGAACCTTGAACAATCCAGTCGGACGATTTTCGCCTACGGTTTGATCACCTTCCTCATCACCATCAATAGCCAGTGCTTCTCTCAGGCATGATGAAATCTCTTGTGCGACGTCAGGAGTGACACTGAGCTTCACTATGTCTAGCTCGATCATGATCCGCGCCGACGGTAGCACTTCGATTGCGCATGTGTATTTCTCGTCAAAATCTAGGCCGCGCCAGCAGTCGAACTCTTTACAAAGACGAAAATCAGAAGATGCTTTTGAAGTCGGATGAAGCTTCATGGAAACGCCTTATATATTTGCTCTTGTAAATACAAACGGATGCGTTTCGAGAAACTTGAGGTGTTTCTGGAATTATATTGAGATGGCCAAGCGGAGAGCTTTCAGGTGCTGTCACTCAGCTCAGGGGATCGCACCATCAGGCATTTTCAATGCCTTGACTTGAGCCGGCAGTCAGTCGGCGGTAAAGGTCGGCTAAAAGGCGAGCATCCAGCAGCGCGTGATGTGGAAGTTCTGGGAGCGTCACGTTGCCAATATCATCCGCTTCGAGATGTCTAAATAGCTGGATGAGATTTGCTGGGCGGTTGGTAACGTGAGTTGGCCAACGGTGATCTACGTAGGCCAGTTGGCAAAAGAAATCCCAGTCCCAATCCGGGGCGTCGGAGCAAATGTCGAGCGGGCCTTCAAGGTTGCTCAGGAAAGCGAGCATTGAGGTTTGAGCTTCGACCAAGGGTTGCCCATGCACAGGTAGGTTGAGCTGAGGCAGGACGTTCTGGATCACGAAGTCGCTGCAGTCTCCCACTAGATATGTGTCTGTTAGCTCGACGTAAAATTCGTGGCCGGCTTCGGACACGAGTGCTAGCGAAATCAGCTTCGTGTCTCGGTTGAGCTGGGTGAACTCACAGTCCAGAAATAGCTTCATTCTCTCCTCCGTTGTCTTTACCCTAATTTACTTAGTTTAGAGATCGACATCGTCAAAGATATTTCGCTCTCCCCCTGTTACAGAGGGGCGAATGAAATCGCTGCGCCCGACTGCAGGTTCTTCGCCCCGCTCTTGCGAGACCTCACTCACCCAATCGTCAACTCGACGCCGTTGGGTATCGACCACATCCTCGATACCCGGCCATTCCGGGAAGGCCGCGTAAATACCCTCTAGTTCATAAATAAAATCAGAAAAGTGGTTATCAGGATCGTTTTCGTAGCAATACGATTCCTGCAGGGACTTGCGAACCCTGTCCAGGTCAGGCAGCACATGTTTCTGTACATCACTGTAGAAGTCTTCACGCTCGTGGCTAGTGAAGAACTCATGCATCTCGTTATCGTAGATGTGCCCGAGCTCATCATGATCAAAGACAAAGTCCCGAATCTTGGTGGAAATCGCTTCTCTCGCTGACTCAGGTAAAAGCCCTTGCCGTAGCAGACGGAGAGCTAGATCAGACGACCTCGTAAACAGGTTTATCGCGAAGTCACGAACCAAGCTGGAGTGCAGCTTTCCATCAGTTTTCGAGTAGATGTTCAAGAACACGTCATCTGTCCTGCGCTGCAGGAAAGAATACAGCCTTCCCCGCCTCGCGCGCTCCATGTCGCCCTCGCATGCAACGTATTCACAGCACCGGTTCGCGATTTCTGCGAACATGCTTGAAGGCAAGATCGTAGCGTTTTGAACCCCTGCGTTGCCGCATGTCACCAGTTCCATCAACCGCTCAATCGGTGTTCCATCCACAAAGATCTGCAGATGTTCAGGACTCTTGGCGAGTATCAACGCAAACGCATCCCCAATCGTAGGATGCTTATATCGCCAGAAACGTCCATCAGCCGTATCTGCCATCTGAAGAAAACTACCCCGGAGGCTCTCAAGGGCTCGGATACACCCGGCCTGGCTACCGCCCAGCCTCTCAATTGTCTCCATCTCGCCGCTAGATAGACTCACCGGGCTTTCGATTGCTCCATGCTTCATGTAGAGAAGAGCAAGTGCGGCCTGGCTCTCGTCATCCATTCCCTGCATCGTCTCGACGAGCCATCGCTCCTGCTTCGCGACAAATTCGTCGATATTTTTCTGGTCAATCTTTAGCGCTTTGGTGAATTCAACGCTCCCCAAGCGCCGAGCAGTCTCGGGAGCGAACCGACTGTGAGCTGCCACTGCAGGAAGAAACTCCTTCAAGACCGTCCGAACCCGCTGTGGTTGGTTTCCAAGCTTCACATGGTTGTAGAGGATTTCTGACTTTTCCTGGGAGGTCAGCTCTTTCACGTCGATGACAACCTGGCTCTCTTCCATCAGGGGAAATGCTGTTTTCTTGAGGTCACGTCGTGCGCTGTTGTAAATGTAGTCACGGCTGGTCAGAACTATCCGATGCCCACCTCGGATCATGGTCGTGAGAGCGTGAAGAATCCGGTTCCACTCCATCACCAAGTCTGCTTCGTACTGCATCGCACCGAAAGCGTCATCTACCCATACGAACTGCGATGCTTCTTCAGTATTCCAGTGATCTCTTATCTGCTCAGGCCTCTCCAGCTTCAATACTAGGCTTCCCCATTTGTCCATCGCACACATGGCCATGAGTGAGGCAATCGTTGTCTTACCTGCTGCGGGCTCTCCAACCAAAAGAACAAAGCCATGCTGCTGAAGGGCTTGAAGCGCTTTGCGATAGGTGCCCGTCACCACGAGCTTTGAAAGGTCGGGAAGCTCCGTCAGCAACGCCTTCGTCTGCTTGTACCGTCTTTCATCCAAGATCTGGCTAAGGTCGCCAAGACCATAGAGTCGGGGCACGTTCATGCGCAGATCACTATTCAGCTGGATCCTCTCGCAGATCCAGGTAGAACCCAGCAAAAGCACGTGCTTGGCCCCAGCATCCTCAAACGCCAACCGTATTTTGAGATTGCTATCCCCTGTCCAGCTTGCGTTTGTCATCAGGACATAGACATCGCACTTTCCTTTGGCGACGAGTCTGCGCACCTTTTCAAGCTCACCAGTCACGTCAGATAGAGTGAGATTGTGATCACGGCGCGATGTGAACTTGCACTGGATGACGAATTCGCCTGCATACACTTCGTTTGGCTGAGGAGACCACGTCCCCTTGAACCCACCATCGCGGCCTCCGTCATTTCCTTCAAGGAACGTCTCGACTGTTTGGCCCAAAACTGTTGAGGCCACCGCCATGCACAGTTGCTGAAAACTATGCCAACCTAAGAGATGAAGGTCGTATTTTGGGGGCGTCATGGGCATTCGATCCTTGCAGCAAAATCCAGAGGTAGGACAGAAAGCCATCATAACGGAACTGCAGTAATGCCGGGGCTGTGGTAGCAGAAGCCGCACTTACTCGCCTACCGGCGAGGTTGGAGGATATTTGGTTTGTGAGACAGGTCAGGCTGATCCGCCATGGAGAAAGCGCTGCTAACGCCGGCGAAGCTAGCCTGGATCACGCGACAACTCCTCTCACGCCGAAAGGGGTTGAGCAAGCGCACTTTGTGGCCTGCTCCTTTCGCACTGCTCCCGATGTGATCGTTGCCTCTCCCTTCACTCGAGCTGCATCAACAGCTATGGCTACGGTGGCAAAGTTCATAGCCGTCCCGCTTGAGACTTGGCCAACTCAGGAGTTCACATATCTCGAGCTAAGTAGGGGTGCGGACACGACAGTCACCCAACGACGTGAGTGGGTCGACGCGTACTGGACGAGATCCGATCCTGCATTCAGGGAAGGGCCGGAGGCAGAATCGTTTCTGGAGATCAATGCAGTGGCTTGGCTGATTGAATGCACTCCGCAGAGAGTCGGTAGCCGTGCGATGGCCGATTGGCGTGAGTATGAAATCGCTAACCACGTGCCCCACTGTTCTGGTTACACGCTATCGAAGGATCCCGACGATGCCGGCTGGAAAATGTGCCGTAGTGAGCAGCAAATTGAAGTCACCCATCGCGTACCTGGAAGAATCCTACCAAGCGGTTCGTGATTCCGAGCGCGTGCTAGTGGAAGAGCGGGCCAAGGCGCTATCGGCTAAGGGCCCCTTGGCAATAGGAATTCCACCTTCATTAATCACGCAGCCCCTCCAAGGGTGCTTTCAGAACCTGATCCACAAACCCTCGTGGCTCTGGGGCGTGACAGGTAGCCTAAGCACGTGGCATCCAAACAAAAAAAACGAAAGCCTGAATCTTCCCTTCATATTCCTCGAAACGGCAATGAAAATGATGGCATTCCGCTCGTGACTCATCAGTCACCTCGACTGACAGGTGTCACCCTTTGCAAGACCACACTTGACCTTACCTAAAAAAATGAGTTGTGATGATGTGGACTTAGATCCCAACACGCCAGGTGTGAATGTGGACGCATCTACTGAACAAGCCATAGCAGAACTCCAGGAGATCGCTGATCGTCTGTTGGAAAGCTGTGGGCCAGTAGATGATCAGACCCCCGATTTTTTTGGTGAGGGGGGTACAGGTTTTTCTGGCTTCTTAGATCATGTCCGCGCGTCACTAGCCAAGGCTCAAGAATACGCACGACGCTTCAAAGATAACTTTGAGGCCTACAGAGAGCATTTCAAGCTAGTCCGCCGTGCTCAATTTCTTCTTTCCAAGCTAGCCGGCATCGACGTACATGCCCTAGTAGCCCGCATCCGTTTGTATTTCTCTCACCTAGCTTGCATCCGGGCTCCTCTGTTCGATTATGGGCCAGAGCTTTCTGGCTACCGCCACCGCTTCCGCTAATCCTTCCTCTTAGAAATAACGCACCAGTGACCAGGTAGGGTCAACCTACCCTACTATTTCTATGGCCGGCATCCAGCTGGCTCGGATATTCGTGCCCCGCGAAACCGCAAAAGGCACGAGCTGAAGGAAGCGACACAAAATGACTGAACGAATCAAAACTCTGGACGAGGTTCCCAGCGATATTGCCGCCACGATCCAGGTTAGGGGTGGCTTATACGACGAAGCCGTGATCACCGACGAGTTCTACAAACACCTGTTCCAAAACGCTGTTGCCCACTTTGCACACCTCACGAGGCTGGCAATGGAGCGTTACTACTACGAAACGGGCAGGACGTTGAAATTCGGGATCGTAAATACCGCAGCAATTGGCGGCTTCGCTTGCGTGAGTGAGGAGGATATCGATTTCATCGGTATCCATTTCGGAACCATCTCACTCGTATCCGCAATCTTCACCCGGATGCTTAGTAACCCGAATATCCTACCTGCCGTAGGCGACACCAGTTTGGAAGCCAATGCTGGCTACACACACTTCATCCCAGCCAAGGAAGACCTGGCACTCTTCTCGCCGTGCAGGCCAGCATGCCGTGTAAGAAGCGCTTTTTCTAAGCATCTCACACTGACTGGACTGGACTTCATCTTCGGTCATGAGATCACTCACATCACGAATGGCCACCTTGGCGTGATCAATCAGACGAGGCATCCAGATCAGGAGAAACGGCGCCCCGCGCTGTCACCTCTCGAAAACCAAGCTATCGAATTGGATGCGGATATCGGCGCAACCCAGTGGACGTTGATGTATACCGAACTCGTCAGCAACTCGCGCTCAAAGCTCCCAGTCGAGGGTTTTGACCCACTGAGCATCTCGTGGCGCGAGTTTTATGCCACAGAGCTTAAAACGGTCGGGTTTTGCTTCATGGCGAGCTACCTGTCTCTGAGAATGCTAAGCCCCGATTACTGGAATCCAGCTAATCAGGAGAAAATCTTGCAGCCCCTGCCCCCTTATAGGATGGGGTCGCTTATGCACGTATATGCCAACGTCCTTGTAGAGTTTCATGACATGTCATTTGAAGAGGCGCAGAAGTACGTCTATGCGTTCTGCATCGGGTCTGAGGGAGCCTTGGCCAACCTTCTAGCCGAGTCAGGCCAAGGTGAATCGAACCTGAGCGCAATCGATAGCTTCTTCAACGAGGTGGGCCCCTACAACGATAAGGTCACTAAGGCATACAACACCCTGGCAAAAGAGCTCAGTGAGTTCGCAATGGAAGAAACCACCAAGGTGACCCATCCCAGGCCCAGGACTTGCGATTACGTAGTCCTGAAAGGGCTCAAGCATGGCGCCGAGTTCATCGGCATTCTTGAGGCGAAATACTCCGAGACCTCCCCGAAAAGACTCGACCTGCAGTGCTTTTTCAGGGAGCGTGGACTGCCCACGGGGCTACCTTTTCCCCTCACGTTCGTCCCTGAATTCGAAGGCGACATGATCGAAGAAGCCTTGACGGCTGATGGCAGGAACCATGTTGCCATCATTGAGGAAGTCACCGACCTCGAAACAGTCGCGCTTTCATCCATCACAGACAAGACTGATCTCCTGCACTTCGCACTGCAGAACAGCGAATGCTTCAAGCTCAAAGAAGATCTGATCTCGCTCCTAAAGACGTAACCCCTCACCGCAAGTTAGGCCACCCAGAACCAGCCGGTGGTGGCTTACCTTTCTATGCTTAGGATACCAAGCCCTAGTTTCTGTGTTTTTCTGCCGATGGCTCTATCGACAAGCCACTTGGCATCCAAATCAACATAACCTTCAAATGCCGCCTGCCTTGCACTTAGGCCGGCTGATATTGCTCGCAGACCAACTGGGTGTTCATATAGCGGCCATAGACAGTATGGTGGTCGACTGTCCACAGACAAAATTTCGGATTACTGAATCGTTTTTTACCAATTATTTGGCGACAAATAAATGCCAGAAAAGTAAAAAAGAAAAAACCCAAATCAGATACGCAAAAGCAACGAAACGAAGTGATATCATTCGGCCACACTGACAGATCGCTAACCGCGAAAGGAGTTCATGTGAGTCAAGAAGATGATGAGAAGTACCCCGCCAGCGCGGTGTCGTCATGGAGCGGCTTCGTGTATCAAGGAAAGATCGCACTTTATCACTCCCTCAAGCTTATTTACGATGGCGATTTAGAATTCGAGCTTCAACTAGATAGTAGCGATGACTTCGCTATTTATAAAGATGGAAAGCTGCACACCGCCCATCAAGTCAAAGCGAAGATAAGCAAATATCGTAGTGGTTACACCAAGGCACTGGAACAGTCCACTTTAATAGAATACGACAAAATCAAAGGAACGACCCGTTACTTCCACGTGTCCGTTCAGCTGAACAATACAGACGATCACAAAGGCGCTAGCGGAGAAACAGTAAAATTCTACCGCTACGGAGACAACTCTCATTGCGGCTTGGGTGAAATTGAAGAGCTGACTAAAAAACTCATTAGAAAGCTATGTGAGAAGCAGTCTATTATTGCCAGTGACAACCTTATAAATTTTAACTACTGCTTACTGTCAGAAAAAATCAGCACCAAAGCAATACATAATCACAAATCAAATCAAGTCGACGGAATCTCAGAAGACAGAGCCGCATACGAGGGCCGCATCAAGGCCAGAAAAATTTTAGATGACCTGCTGGCCGAAAACCCCTATCAGAATCGGGACTACTATGCGGTTGAGTTGAAGGCCAGACTCCAAACCCATCTAGAAGAACGACTGGATCAGGCATTACCAACAATGAGTGACGCGACCTATGAGAGAGCCAGGCATCTGTGCGAGCACATTCGCGATACACATATTAACGAATTGAAAATCTTATGCCAGATGATGAAACCTTCCGAGCGGTTTCAAGACGTTCAGACGAACGATATTAGGCGATACACCAAGCTCATCCAGGCTATATCGGCGGAACCTATATTCAACCGCCTTCCACACTATCTGGATGGAGAAAAACGATTCTACGTGCCTACCGCTCTCGACGTAGATGAAAGCGAAGAGTGTGAGTCTGACATGATCCGTGAAATGAAAAACAACGGGGATCTACTCAGACTGCTTTTTGAGTATAACCACCTAATCGCTAGCAAAGCAGAAGCCTCATTCACCTTTAATACAAAATTCACGAACTCAGATGATCTCAACAATAAACTGGCCACTGAGAAGCTTGAAAGCAACATCACCAAATCGCTATGCATTAGCGTACTAACCAAAGACGACGCGGAGGGTCGACTGAATGATAAAGCAACTCATTGATGAAGCACTTGCTGCCCATGGCTTTGTGAGTAAACGCGAACTGGACACCACAAGCTTTTATGTTCGCGAGTCTGGATCTGCCATCAGATTCGCAGTGGTACATATTTTAGACGACCTTGCTGACCCAGCCGAGCTGAACAACAGAATCAATCACCTCGCTCCTGAGGAATTTCTCAGAAATCCAAGCTTCAAGAAGAATTGCGATCTGATTTGCATTCATCGCCTAGACGTTCTGGCCGAGTTCCAGAATCACGAAGAAGAAATCTTCGCAATTGAAGAAGACCCACACTTTTATAAAAAATATGTCCTGTACTACAGCGTTGCGGAAGAAAGCGCTCTCACAGACTTCACTTACGAAAAACTGTTGGCTGTGATCGCTGACAAAAAGGAATTTCTTGGCTATAAAGACAATCCTCTTACCGCAACACAGTATAGTTTCGCTGCGAAGACCTTTATCAAACTTCCTTTCTTGGAACTACCAAGCCATCAAGGAAACCTCGTGTCTCTGCGTTTACAGGCTGGTGAAGCCGTGGCGCAAGCTGGCCTCACTGACACATACCACATTATGCAGCAAGTCACAAAAAACAACGCCGACGATTTGATCAAGGAAATGATTCGCAATGAACTGGCAAATATCCAAGATTGAAATTTCTAGCTTCAAAGCATTCAAGCACATTCACTTGGATCTCGGCGAGTCGTCCTTGCTAACTCTGGACGGCCCCAACGGTTATGGAAAAACAAGCATATTCGACGCCATCGAGCTACTGCTTACTGGTGAAATCAAGAGAATCCAAGAACTTTTCTTGACACTTCTTACAAAAAACAAAAAAGACTATGCCGACAACCTCTTCTGGAATAAACGCTCAGGAGAAAATGACCTTTACATCAAGATAGAGTTCTCGAACGAAAGCCGAAAACTTACCCTGGCTCGCCACTGCCCCGCCAAAACCTTCAGAAAACAATCCAACAATCGTGCCGACAAGTACGAGCACTTCAAACTTTATGAGCTTCCACAGTTTGAATCACAAGATTTTACGCCTTCTAATGCCCGTGAGAACCATTACCTAGAAGAAGTATTCGGGAAGCACTTCAGAGAAAATTTTTCCTTCCTAAACTATCTAGAGCAAGGTCAAAACCGGCTTCTCCATACAAGAGTGGACGACCGCAAAAATCAGCTTGGCAATCTTTTCAATATTAGCGAAATCGAAACTGAGATTGAGAACTGCACTACGGCCTCCACCAAGCTCTCCAAATTCATAAAAGATGCTGATCGGAACGCTAAGGCCGAATCGCTTAAAGAGGAACTGCAAACCCTACGTGGTGCACTACAGGCTGACACAGGCGCCATTGAATATAAAAGAATATCTACCACAGACGTGCAGCCGGGGTGGGATAATGAAGTCCTTTTTGCAACCTATTCAGTAGCTGATCACTCCATCTACCAAGAATCTGTTCAAAAAATCACGGATCTCTTACCGCTGAAAGCAACAATTAGAACAAGAGCATTCAATGACTCCATTGACGTCTTCGTAAGCCGAAATGAAGAATCTTTGAAAAATCTGGCTGAATTTGGCACAGATCTAGATAGTCTAGACGTACTAGATACCGTCAAAAAGGAGATCGAAGCCCTAGGAACTTTATCAGCAATCATCAAGCGCGGCGCATTGGTAATAAAATCTGATGATGCCCGAAAGCTGACCAATTGGGCCGAAAATCGACTTGAGTGGTTTGAAGCGCAAATACTAGCCCGCGATAGTCTTCAAAATCAAAGCACCTCCAATGCCAGCATTATTGCCGAACTGGATCGCCTTAAAAAGTTATTAGTCGATCAGCACAAAAAGGTTAATTCAGACGATAAATTGTGCCCTCTTTGTGGAGCAGATTGGGAAGACCACCAGTCGATGGTGAAGGCCGTTGACAAACGTACCAAGGAAATCTCCGAGTTACTGAGCCAGGATGGTCAAACCTTACTCAGCTTGATCGCGGCAATGGATGGTGAATTGGCACTGCTTAACACCTTCATCCAGGATCGTCTCAACACGCTTACACCTACGTTCAATCCCACGCTCCATGAGGCCTTGACGAAAATCAAGGCTCGGCTTCCAGCCATAACTCAATTACGAACAAATCTAAGAGATAGAAATATTCAAGCGTCATACTTATTTACAGACATTGACAGCTTAATCAATGAGCGCCTACAAATTCTTAAACAGGAGATCTTGGCAAAGAAGCAGGTCGAAGTCGATGCCCTCCCACTACCAGATGACTGGCGAGAAACAATCAATTCAACCTTCAAGGCTTTTGAAGACTTCTATATAGTCACTTTCGAAGACTTAACTAGCAAAGAAAAATACATATCACTGAAAGCAAACGAATCGCAGAACGCTAGACTTCAGACCTGCCTTACTGATCTCAAAATTTATGAAAAGGAAAACGAAGCGGCCAGAAAAGCTCAAGATAAAGTCGATACATTGCGCACCACGCTGAAGCGCACAGAACAGAACTATACCGACCAAACCATTGCGGCGATTGAGCTAATATTCCACATCTACAGTGGTCGACTCATTCAAAACTATCAACGCGGGCTGGGGCTTTTCATCGAGAGCCGAGAAGGTACACAGCTTAGGTTCCTGACGGCGGAAAAATCAGAACACGACGCAGTCATGTCCATGAGCTCAGGTCAGGTATCTGCACTCAGCCTCGCTTTCTTCCTTGCTCTCAACAAGGTTTATTCTCGAGTCCCCCTCATCTTGATTGATGATCCATCACAGTCCCTGGATGAAGTGAACGTGGCCTCCCTGACCGACCTACTTCGTTGCGAGCTTAAACATTGCCAGCTGATACTGTCTTCCCACGAGGACGACATTTCGGCTTACATGCGCTACCGCTTCGACAGAGCGGGTTTAACCGCGAGATCGCTCAACATGCAGCTCCTCGCAAAAGAAGCCTCGTAGAGCTACCTGTGGCCACCTAGTGGAACTGGGTGGCCACAGACGGGAATAGCGTTGTTGTCTTCCTTTTCAGTTACGACAAGCTATTGGACGTCAAGCCTGCTTCTGACAGCACGCGAGGGTAAAGATAACTTTGGCTTGCACTCGTCGCCTGCTGTATGTCAATTGCATCCGGGCCGCAGAAAGTCTCGCCATTTGGCAGGCTATCTATTCTCGACAGGTGAAAATCCACTGCCTAGAGCCTGCCAACTCGCTTGGTATAGACCGTCATATAGTCTTTTTCCGGCTTGATTTTGCCTACAAAACCACGATCATTGAGCGCCTGACAAAGACGAGCATCAAGCTCCGAATTCGGCAACCGCACAGTTCGTTTAGCCCCCAACAACTCAGCATATCCACCGGAGAGCGAAGCCAACATCGACGAGGTCGTAGCCCAATCGACATGCAGTTTGAGAGCCTGATGCAATAGCTCCTGCTTTTCACGTTGCGGAAGACTGACATCGCACGCCCGCGACGCAATGATGCTTCTGCAATTCCGAGGCATGATGAAGTTCTCGGCATTAGCCCTGGCGCACACCAATGCAAGTTTCCCGACTACAGCCGCGTGACCAGCCTCTTCTCGCTCAACCAAACCCTCCCACATCACGGCAATATCACCAATAGGGACAATGCGTGCGGCGCTGATTAAACCGACAGTCTTCGGGTCGAGCTTTCGCAGGTCGACATAGTCACGGGCTTCAGCCCAGCACCTGATCAGATACGCCGCCTCTGCGGTAGGAGCATTGTTGACAATTTCCTCAAGAACTTGGCCATCGAAGAGCACGAAATGAGCCTGGGCCAGAAACGCCCATCGGTCAGCCGATATGTTCAGCCCTGCGAGAGACTCAGGGCCGACAGAGGTACTCCCGAAAATTTCATCGAGCGAGTCATCGTCAAGTTCCGAAGCCAGTAAATAAGCTTTCAGGTCATCCGCCTCATCTCTCGCATCATCCCAAAGCCGCTGAGCTTCACGGGCGTTCCTAGCAAGGAATGCTGTGAAGATGTCTCGGATACGATCCTGTTCTTCTTTGTCAATCGATTCAGATGGAGTCTCTGTTGGCCTTACAATCATCTCGATATAGTAGCTCCACGCAGCATTTGGAACGGAGGTCACACGGTCTAGTTCTAGAGCCTTCTCCCAAATGTTATCGGTGAACCCTTCTAGGTCATCAATCAAACATTCGGTGTGCTGGAACAAATCCTCCTGCAATTCTTGATCATCCTCTACTAAGCCGAGTATGTACCTAAGTGACTCAGTGTCTTCCTGAAGCTTAGCTTGCTGCTTCATCAGCTCGAAAATGAAGCCTTCAGGAGCGATCTCAATCAATGAATCAAGTCCTGCGAGACTTAACGCTCGAAGACGCTTGTAAGAGACATCTCCCCCCTCGTCCGCAAACGTTTCAAGAATCAATGCCATCATCGGGAGACTCAGTTGCAAGCAGCCCCAGCCAATCAATTGCTCCAGCGTACTCGCACCAACCTCTGCGGAGAGACTATTGAAGCGAACAGGCTCGCGGCGAAGCCACGCCCAGCCATTGATGTTCGAGGCCATACCTGTGATCAGGTGGTTAACACCTGTGAGACTGGAAATAACTTCTAGCAACGGCCGCCGATGAGCCATAGCCTCAAGTTGTTGTTGAGACAACGCGTCCATGATCCCGCACACCAAAGCCTGTCGAGCGTCAGCCTCCTTGAATCGCTCAGTGCTCAAGATCACGCTGAACAACTCGGGGGCGAGTGCATACACAGCGCGAACGAGCGGTAACCTAGCATCCCCTGCAAGGATGATAGATACAGCCTCAGCCAATCGGCCCGCATTCTGATGGCCGCTTTGCAGGATGACGTCCAGCTTTTGCGTTCTTGTGTCGGACAACTCAATGAGTGGCGCCGATAATGAGAGTTGGACAATTAGGTCAGCGATAATGCCTTTGCCATCCCCGAGAGCATCGTGCTCCAATTTGGCGGCCACTCGCTCAGGATTCCGGACTGGCGAGGCGACGTCGAGGGTGGCACGGCGCCTGAGTGCGAGAATCAGATTCTGATCGTCGCGAGTCAGCGAGCCTTCGTAGAAAAATCCAAGATAATCTGTGTAATCGGTGTCGAGGTAGCCAGCGCGCATTAGGTAAACGACGATCTCCATTCCTGCCAGCCGCTGGTCAATGATTGCTCCATAATCACCACGGGCAGCTTCACGGAAGGAAATCGTCTTGATCTCGGTGAGCTTCCTCTCTGCTGCCCCAATGGCCTCATCCATTGACTTTATGGACTGATTAATCCATGCGAGACGCGTACGATAGGATGCCTGTGTAAGCGCGTCATTTGGACGAACAATATTTCCAACTGGGCTGTGATGCGCCCACTGTGAATATAGGGTGGCTTTCAGTTGCTCAGCCTCACAGATTCTAGTGAAGACGTCGTCCTGTAGAAATTCGTTGAGGCTTACCCGCTCAGAACCGTTTACTAAAACGTAATTGGCACCGTCTATTCCGCTCGCCCTCAGCACCTCGAACCAGACACTTAACCTAAGATCGATCACGCGCTCTTCGCCGTGTTTCTCACGGTGGGACTTTTCTTCGATTAATCGTTCGAGCTCAGCGAGTGCCTGCGATGGTTGGTTAGCCCAAGCAGACAACCCCGCGAGCAAGCCGTACACCTTCCCTCTCCGCTTAACCAGCTCTGCAAATTCTTCCGGGTAGAGGTTCCTGAGCACCACGATGGCAAACAACTTGTTTTGATCCAGCTTGAGGCCCCCCTGGGACAGCAGGCTCGCAAAAATGTCGTACTCATTGACGATATTCTTTATCAGCCGCATCTCATCTATGTAATAGCAGACGGTCTCGACGAGAATTGGGTCAAGATCAGTACCCAGCTTTTTGCCATCAACAGCCCGAGTCATCATGAGTTCTTGAAGCTTCTCCCTTGAGTTTTCAGAATTGACGACAGGAATCACCGGGATAATTAGATCAAAAAATTTCGTCTTGTCAGTGACGGTAAACAGCTCGTCACGAATAGCGTAAATGAAGTGAACAGGTCGAGTTATTTGGGGCGAGTGCCGGATAGTGAAGTTGATCTCGCGCAAGCGAAAAAATATTTCCTGAGTTCCGAAACGATCCAGATCCTCAATCACCACGACGCGGACATCGCTTCGTTCAAAACAATAGATAATTTCATCTACGTTCTTGTGGAGTACGGATCCGTGATTCACGGCCTCTAGCTTTCCACCCTTTAAGGTTAAGCCGTCGATACTGAACATAGATAGAAATTTGAGTCCCGAATAAAGAAGATACAAACCACCCAGCCCTGTTACCGAGACTGCCAGCCAACCCGGGATAATTAATAGGCTCGTCAGCAACCAGGCAGGATCTAACGCAGGTATCTCCTTCAATGTAGGGACATAAAGCCGCAGGCACGCAATGAGCATTACTCCCCAAAAAATCGTACGCCTAGCGATGCTACGCCCTGATGTCTGGACAATTCGCTTGAGCCTGGTTTTGGGTACGCGTGCAGTTGGCACGGCGTAAAGGAGCTGCTGGACAATCGTTTCCTCGATCCTTGCGATCAAATCGCTTGAGGTATTACTCTCGCCGGAATCCTGTACTGACTGGGAGCTTCTGGCTGAAGTCTCAGAACGTTCAGCGTCCGAAACCGTCAACGGTGGAGGTGCATCTTTGCTGAAGGTTGCGAGTGAAACATACGCCGTTTGAAATTCTGGATGCCGCTCAAAAAAGGTCTTCAGGACACTGCTCTTACCTGCCCCATATCCACCGGTAAGTGCGATGTTCAGAACCTCATCCTTTCCCAGTGCGCCAAGCAATTCGCGCTCATAGCGATCAAAGTGGTCACTATCGATGAGGACTGGTGTGAGTGGCTCAAAAGACCCTGGCGACGAAGACGCGGAGCACAGAGACCGGAAGATGCGAATCCCTTCTTTAGCAGCAACCAAAAAAGCGGCATATTTTATTTTGATACTGGCTAACAGTCCCTGTGACATATGCAATCCTGGCTTTAGACATCCATACCTTCAGGCTTGGGTATCTGCAAAGTAATTGAGCACCAGCTAGGCCAGCGCCATCTTCTGTAGCGGCTATATGCCATAATTACTAGGCTCAGAGCCAGCAATGCTTTAGAGCTCTAGATGTTCAGCATTCTCACAACCCAATGGTGACATTTGCTCGCCCAGCTTTGCTCAGGAACGACATCAAAGCCACGGCTCGCATAGGGCAGCTGAAATGAAACAGCCTCAGTTCGACTTTGACCTCAAACGCGTCTCGCATCAGCACTACATAACAGGGAAAGCCGCCATCAATTTCCCGCATCCAGGAAGTACCACGGGTGGATGGCATTTCCTTTCATATTTTGATCGGGAATCCGGCGTGGCCAAGGTGTCGTTAGCAGGCATTCATTACCCTGATACCACAGCCTACTTTGGTGACCTTGGCATCATCGACGTGGCCGATGAGCTAGCAAAGCGTGGATGGACTGAGGATGGCCATCGCCTGTTCATGGCAGATCACTACAGAGCCGCTGCGGACATGATCGTGAGATGGGCACTGAGCGATTCCAACCACTGCAGCGTCGAGATTGATGATTGGTTCCCCTCTCGTGCGGGAAGACAGAGACTGCTTGAGATTCTAGATACAGCAAGGTCACAGCTTTCCAAGGTTGGCCGATGGCAAAAAGTGGAAGCTTGGCTGCGTACGCAAACCTTTAGATAGGCTAGCCGCCAGTTTGGATGGAGCGTGGCGCCAGTGCTAAGTGGTGCGTCGACCCCAAGGGCCCCGGGTCGGTGGATTTTCGACGATATCGATCGATGCGCTGAGCTCGTCTTGCATGCGCTCGAAAACCCTGCCGAGAGTCGAATGGGCTTTTGACTCCCTCAATGCGCCAACCAGTTGGAGCAGCTCGCGGCCCTGCGCTAAAGACATCTGGACGTCGCAGTAGACAGTGTCGTCATCGTCTGTCATTCCCATCGGAAAATCCTCGCAGTATGGTCTTGGCCTCTGTTCCCACCCTTCATGACGTAACTGATCCAGGGAGAGTCCGTGCATGTCTTGCGCATCAAACGACCAGTGCATCCAGTAGCGGGCGGGCTTGATCAGCGAACTGAAGAAGGTGTCACTCGACACGACAGCCACCTCAATGGGATAGCTATCTGGGGCTATCCCTGATGCCTCGAAATCGATAAAAAAAGAAGGCCGTTCCACCTTGCTGCTCCTGCTTGAAGGCTGCGATTTTCAGAGGCTCCACCGACTGCTTGTGTGTTTGCGCCGCCATCGCTCGAACCAGCAGTGCTAGCTGTTAGCGGCCCTGGCAAGTCGATGGTTTTGCACATGCTGCATCTCACGCTCCCATTCATTCACAAATTTATCCCAGTCTGTGGCGTAGGGCCCATCAGGAACTCTGGTTGATCCGATGCTCGCTTGCAGAAAGCGTTCTCGCCAGGGCTGCGGAATAGTCTGCTCCAAAATGATGTCGATGCCGGAGTTATGGCGCATCACCGAGACAGAGTTACGAACCTCAATGAGGTCGAGTGGCTTATCGCTACAGGGGGTGTCGTTTCTCTCTTGGTCGTCGAGATCATCGAGGATGGCAAGGAGGTCGGATGCAGTGGGATCGCCAGGACGGAGGCAGGCAAGCGCCCACAGAGTCCTTCGCCTATTCTTCTCAAGTTCGCGGAGTTCATCTCCGGTCATTTCAGCTTCCTGCAGATAGGTTGGAGCTGGTTGATGATTAGGGCGTGGCGCCGTAGGCGCAGGGCTGTCGTGAACTAAGCCATGGCAGGCCATGTCTCGGCCCTTCGGGCGGACATCCCGCACACCTGCGCGCTCCGCTTGCTGAAGCGCTCCAAGTTGAAATTTCAGAACCAAGGATAGCTCCAGTCCGCTACCTCCATTATCTAATTCCTTTTGTGCTAGTGGCTAGGTGCATCATCGGACGACAAGTGCAAGCCTGCCAGCGCATATTGGTCGCTTGATATCCCCATGGCATACCGATGCAGATCTCGGTCGACCAATTGAAGTCGTCACGGATATGTCGAAATGCCGGGCAATGGGCTTCACTGCCTACCAGGCGAGCGATCAAGCTTTCTTCGACGTGTCAGACAATTACGTGAGATGCGCTTGATACCCAAGGTCGTTCTAGGACGGATGTGCACAGATGAATCCAAGGAAAGGAGAATACGGCTTGGCACCCGCCCCGCTTAACGTTCCAGTCGAAAAGATACATCTCGAAACAGATTGCGAACCCTTCATTTACTAGATTCAAGTCAAACAAAAGCCCGTAAATTCAGTGCTTCCAGGCATTCATGAATATCGCACATAAGGTCATGTAGATATTACGCAGAATTCATTGCATCCGAATCGGTTCATCCTTCAGCTCGTACCGGTAAGCATCGAGAAGTAACCACTCGCCTATGCAGAGTGGCCTTCCAACTCTGCACAGGATGAACTCAATGGACGACCGTGACCTGATGTCGATAACCCGACGCAAGTTTCTAATCATAGGCAGCGTGACTGCGGCCGCAATCGCACTTCCTCCGTTCATTTCCGCCAAGGCTTTCGCCGCCAATAATCAACGCACCGTCACTGCTAACGTATCGTTGTCGGTCAACGGTACCCAGCATCAATTGAGTCTGGATACTCGAACGTCGTTGCTCGACGCGTTGCGAGAGCACCTCATGCTAACCGGCACAAAAAAAGGCTGCGATCATGGCCAATGCGGTGCCTGCACCGTCTTGGTGAATGGACGGCGTGTCAATTCTTGCCTCAGCTTGGCGGTCATGCACCAGGGTTCCAAGGTCGTTACGGTAGAAGGTCTTGGCTCCCCGGAAATGCTTCATCCAATGCAGGCTGCGTTTATCAAGCATGACGGTTATCAATGTGGTTATTGCACCCCTGGCCAGATTTGCTCAGCAGTAGCTGTGCTCGACGAAATCCGTAGCGGCGTCCCAAGCCACGTCACGGAGAACCTAGTGGAACCGCCTCAGCTTATCGCCCGGGAATTCCAGGAGCGCATGAGTGGCAATATCTGCCGCTGCGGTGCTTATTCCAACATCATTGAAGCCATGACCGAAGTCGCGGAGATGTCCGCATGATGCCTTTCAACTATATACGCGCGCAGTCCCCTGCCCACGCTGCTGCTGAGGCTGCCAACACGAGCGGCGCAAAGTTCATCGCGGGAGGTACTAACCTGCTTGACCTGATGAAGCTGGAGATCGAAACGCCATTTAGCCTCATTGATGTCAATGAACTCGGCCTGGATAAAATCGAGCCAACGCCTGAGGGCGGATTAAAGATAGGAGCGCTGGTTCGAAACACTGACTTGGCAGCCGACCCACGAATCCGTAAGGACTATGGTGTGCTCTCACGAGCTTTGCTGGCCGGCGCTTCCGGTCAACTTCGGAACATGGCTACGACAGCCGGCAACCTGCTGCAGCGAACACGCTGCCCGTATTTCTATGACACAAATCAAGGCTGCAACAAGCGAAATCCAGGGAGTGGCTGTTCGGCCATTGGCGGAGTCACGCGGCAGATGGGCATTATCGGCGTCAGCGAGGCCTGCATTGCTACTCACCCCAGCGATATGGCCATAGCGATGCGCTTACTGGACGCTAAAGTTGAAACTGTGCGCCCAGATGGCACAACCCGAACCATTGCAATTGCAGACCTGCATAGGCTGCCCGGGACTACGCCAAATATCGAAACGATTCTCTCGCCCCACGAACTGATCACTGCTGTAACGCTGCCGGTAGCCATGGGTGGCAGCCATATCTATCAAAAGGTGCGTGATCGGGCGTCTTATGCCTTCGCTTTGATTTCTGTAGCTGCTGTGATCCAGAGAGATGGCAGCGGACGAGTCGCGCTTGGAGGCGTGGCCCATAAGCCCTGGCGTGTAGAAGAAGCAGAGTTGCTCATGCCAAAGGGTGCAAGCGCAGTGACTGAAGTCTTGCTCGCTGGCGCAACGACAACCCATGAGAACGCATTCAAAATCACACTGGTCGAGCGCACGCTAGCCTCGGTCATGGCACAGGCGAGGGAGCAAGCATGAAGTTTGATACCCCAGCAGGCAACAACCCGATTGACCAACTAAAAGTTGTCGGAAGGCCAACTGACCGGATTGACGGCCCCTTGAAAACGACCGGTCGTGCGCCGTATGCGTACGAATATCACAAGGAAGCACCAAACCAGGCGTATGGCGTTGTGGTTGGCTCAGCTATCGCCAAAGGCCGAATTTTGTCCATGAGCTTGGGCGACGCCGAAACGGCACCAGGTGTCATTTGCGTCGTCACTGCAGCCAACGCCGGAAAGCTTGGTAAAGGCAAATACAACACAGCAGCCCTGCTCGGAGGCCCCGAGATCCAGCACTACCATCAAGCGGTTGCGCTGGTCGTTGCCGAAACATTTGAGCAAGCCCGCGCTGCTGCCAACCTGATGAAGATTGATTACATGCGCAATACCGGTGTGTTTGATCTCGCTAGTTCGTACAGCTCAGGTGTGGAAGCCAAAGAGCAAATGGCAGATGTAGTACACGGCAATTTCGACACTGCATTTGCCGCTGCAGCTGTGCGATTGGATGCAACCTATACAACCCCTGATCAGACACACGCCATGATGGAACCGTTCGCCTCGATGGCATCTTGGAACGGCAATCAGCTTACGCTGTGGACTTCGAATCAGATGGTTGACTGGGCCGTCACTGATGTCGCGACTACATTGGGCGTGCCGAAGAATAAAGTGCGACTGATTTCTCCCTATGTGGGCGGTGGCTTTGGCGGCAAGCTTTTCGTCAGGGCCGATGCGGTACTTGCCGCACTTGGCTCGCGCATGGCTGGCAGACCGGTGAAGGTAGCGCTTCAGCGCCCTTTGATAATCAACAACTCCACCCACCGTCCGGCAACGATTCAACGCATCCGCATCGGTGCCGGTCGCGACGGCAAAATCACTGCTATGGCCCACGAGGGCTGGTCGGGTGATCTGCCCGGCGGCAAAGTCGAGCGGGCTGCGCAACCGACCAAATTGCTGTACGCCAGCGAAAATCGCTTAGCGACCATGCGGCTATCGACTCTTGATCTACCAGAAGGTAACGCAATGCGCGCGCCCGGTGAGGCTCCAGGCCTCATGGCGCTTGAGATAGCCATGGACGAAATGGCCGAGAAACTCGCCATAGATCCGGTGGAGTTTCGCATTCTCAATGACACCCAGGTTGACCCTACCAATCCCGCGCGGCCGTTTTCCCAACGTCAGTTGGTTGAGTGCTTGCGCACTGGAGCGGATCGCTTCGGCTGGAGTAACCGCCGTACAACGCCAGGCTCTCAGCGTGAGGGTCGTTGGCTAATCGGCATGGGGGTGGGCGTTGCGTTTCGGAATAACAACTTGGTGAAGTCGGGCGCTAGGGTCAGGCTTAATGATCAAGGCATCGTCACCGTAGAAACGGACATGACGGATATTGGCACCGGAAGCTACACAATCATCGGCCAAACGGCCGCCGAGATGCTTGGAATCTCACTGGATAAGGTAGTTGTGCGACTGGGTGATTCTAGTTTTCCCATATCAGCGGGTTCAGGTGGTCAGTTCGGAGCTAACTGCTCTACGGCAGGCGTATATGCAGCATGTATCAAATTGCGCGAGGCCGTGGCACAACGCTTAGGATTGAACCCTGAGGATGCAGTATTCAGCGACGGCGCCGTGCACTCGGACGGTCAAAGCATTCCATTACGCGATGCTGCGAGGGGTGGAGAGTTAGTGGCCGAGGATACGATTGAGTTTGCTGAACTTAGTAAAAAGTACCAGCAATCAACGTTTGGCGCCCATTTCGTCGAGGTCGCGGTAGACATCGCGACCGGCGAAACGCGTGTCCGGCGCATGCTTGCCGTCTGCGCCGCAGGGCGAATAATCAATCCGAAATCAGCGCGCAGCCAGGTTATCGGCGCAATGACCATGGGCGTGGGGGCCGCTCTTATGGAAGAACTTGCGGTTGATAAACGGATCGGCTTTTTCGTTAACCACGACCTTGCGGGTTACGAAGTCCCAGTTCATGCAGACATTCCACACCAAGAGGTGATTTTCCTTGATGAGACTGATCCCATCTCGTCACCAATGAAAGCTAAAGGTGTCGGCGAGCTGGGACTATGTGGAGTAAGCGCCGCTATAGCCAACGCCATCTACAACGCGACCGGCGCGAGGCTGCGCGATTATCCGATGACGCTGGACAAGATACTGGGCTCGTTGCCGAAAATGGCTTGACCCAGTGGGCGTCCTGTATCCGCCTTGATGTGTAATGGGAGATAGGCATTTGTATAGCGCGCAGCAACCAAACGTGTAGCAGCAATTTTTCTGAGGAATATGAAATGGGCGTTTTTGACTGGAAGCACTGGGTCGTCATTCTGATCGTCGTAGTGCTCGTGTTCGGCACTAAAAAACTAAAGGGCTTAGGTGCCGACGTCGGTGAATCAATCAAGGGATTCCGTAATGCAATGAGCGACGAAGAAAACACCCCTGCCCAAGAACCAAAACCTCTCGATAATGCACATCGAGATCAAAAGGAACAGACTGCACCGGAACGACAGCAGTAATGGATAGCGGCTTCGCACCACAATGAATGCTCAAATCAAAGGGGAGAATAACCAGTCGGAGCCGACCACTCTGGCAGCCCCGATGAACCAAGCTTACTGCTTACGCAATGACTCAAGGTCAATCACGAAGCGATATTTGACATCGCCCTTAAGCATACGAAAGTAGGCCTCGTTGATATCCTGAATGGCGATGATCTCGACGTCTGAGACGAGCCCGTGCTCACCACAGAAATCCAACATTTCCTGAGTTTCGAGGAGCCCACAGATTAGGGATCCGGCTAAGGATTTACCTCGAAAAACCATTGGAGCTGAATCGACAGTGGGATCAAGAGGGCCTAGGTATCCTACCAAAACAATAGTTCCAGCAACTGAGAGGGTCGATATGTAAGGATTGATATCATGGTTGTAGGGCACAGTATCGATAATCAGGTCGAAGGTGTCCGTAACAGAGCCCATTTGCCGATCGTCGGTTGAGATTACAACGTAATCAGCGCCCAATTTGCGAGCGTCCTCTTCTTTGCCTGGTGACCGGCTGAAGAGGGTCACTTCGGCACCCATGGCTTTGGCTAACTTCAGCGCCATATGACCTAATCCGCCGAGACCAACTACCGCTACCTTTTTACCGGGGCCGGCATTCCATCGACGAAGGGGGGAGTAAGTAGTAATACCAGCGCAGAGCAAGGGCGCGGCGCCTGCAAGATCGAGACCCTCTGGAATGCGCAGAACAAAGTGCTCAGTAACCACTATCTTTTCGGAGTACCCGCCATAAGTGCGGGTTCCGTCGTGACGGTCTAGGTCTGCATATGTAAGGGTATTATCATTACAGTATTGCTCAAGGTTATGTTTGCAGGAACGGCACTGTTGACATGAGTCGACCAAGCATCCGACACCGACCATATCACCTTGCTTATAACGGGTAACGCTACTGCCGACACGTGTCACTCGGCCAACAATTTCGTGACCGGGTACGATTGGATATTCCTCTCCGCCCCAGTCATTTTTTACATGGTGAATATCAGAGTGGCATACGCCACAAAAATATATATCAATCTCGACATCGTCTGGAAAAAGGTCGCGGCGTTTGAACGCAAACGGCACTAGCTCGGAATCTGCGCTATGGGCTGCGTAGCCCCTTACGGATGTGGACATTGAAATCTCCTCACATTAGCGGCAACGGATGCTGACCACTCGATCATGGCAAAAACCCGGCTGCGCCCTTAATGGTTACCGAATAAATCAAGATAACCCCGTTCAGTTTGTCCGACTATGCCTTCAAAAGCACATTCACTTATGAAAGGAGTTTATGAATGCTTTCTTGTTTAGAATGCCATAGCACCTAACCATTCGTTGACCGCTTCCATGGTCTTTCTTTCTTGTTCGCCCTGCATTACGAAGCCATCTACAACCCGGGTATTTGGTGCGTCCTGCCGGATGACAGCAAGACTGTCACCCAGCCCATATCCTCCGTGCGTAATGAAAGGCACTACCGTCTTTTCGGAAAGATCGTGAGCTGACAAGAAAGATCGGATGATTGGAGGAGCCGTCTCCCCCCAGATGGGAAAACCCAGAAATATCAAGTCAAAATCATCAAGGGTTTGAAAGTGTTCCTCAAGCGGAGGTTTGTATCCTAGAGCCGTTTCGCGCCGAGCCTGATCGACGGTTTTTAGATAATCTCCTGGATACGGAGTAGCGGGTTTTAGCTCAAGTAGCTCAGAGTCCTGAGAGCGATGTATCAAGCCCGCTACCACGCGAGTGTTACCAGACCTTGAGAAATACGCTACCAATATACGCTTGCCCGATGTGCGGTTCCGTCGGTCATCGGCATTTACGCACGACGCGAGAATCGGAAGGCTCGCAATAGCAGCAACCATTTTGCGACGAAGTGGGTCGTGTGAGTCCATGACGCGTCCTCAATAGATCAGCAAAAATAGTAAAGCTAAGGTCACGAGAGCACCTATTCGTCGGTCGACGTTCTGAGCAATTTTGCCGATCAAAATAAAAGTTGCCTGAACCCTATTCGGTTTGATGCTTGGCGACAATGGAGGTTTATTTCAAAAGCCAGTGAGACTATTTCACTAATAGACGTGACGGATATGGCATCCGGATCTGTGAATACAACTGATGAAATTTACTCACAAGGGCGCGCGAGCGTTCCCAGCTAATCACCTCTCCGCAAGTGTTCTAAAGTTACCGCCTACCCTTTTAGGACAACCGTTATGACTGACGTAACCGTAGTAATCGGTGCAGGATCAATCGGCCAGGCTATTGCTCGACGCGTAAGCGCTGGAAAGCATGTATTACTCGCAGACCTACGGCAGGAAACCGCTGACGCCGCTGCAAAGGTTTTGAGCGATGCTGGCTTTGAGGTCACCACGTCCAAAGTTGATGTCTCGTCTCGCGAGTCTGTTGAGGGGCTCGTCGCCCTCGCGGCAAGCCTAGGTGACATCACCGGGGTAATCCACGCAGCAGGTGTTTCCCCTTCTCAAGCATCACCCGAGACAATTCTTCGCGTTGATCTGTACGGTACTGCGCTTGTGCTTGAGTTGTTCGGTGACGTCATCGCGAAAGGTGGCTCAGGAATTGTCATCGCCTCGCAGTCAGGTCATCGTTTGCCAGCACTCACAGCCGAGCAAAACAAAACCTTGGCGCTAACCCCAACTGAGGAGCTTCTCGCCTTGCCGATGCTCCAACCCGACCTGGTAACCGATTCTCTGAATGCCTACCAAATCTCTAAGCGCGGTAACTCACTGCGAGTCGCTGCGCAGGCTGTGCGATGGGGCAAACGCGGTGCGCGGGTCAATACGATCAGCCCAGGCATCATCTTTACCCCGTTGGCCCGGGATGAGCTGTCAGGGCCGCGTGGCGACGGTTACCGGCGCATGATTGAGTCAAGCGCAGCCAAGCGCGGTGGTACTCCCGATGAAGTAGGTGCAGTAGCGGCTTTGCTCATGGGGCCTGAAGGTACCTTCATTACTGGTAGCGACTTCCTGATGGACGGTGGCGTCACCGCACAGTATTGGTTCGGTGAGTAACTCCAACAACCGCGTTGCACGGGCAATCAACGCGTCGCCTGGCGAATTGCTCCCTGCATTCGCCGGGTTCGCGTTTTTTCTTTGCCTGTTCGGCGGCTATTTCATGCTGCGGCCGATTCGCGAAGCCATGGGTATTCAGGCCGGTGTCGATAACTTGCAATGGTTATTCACTGCGACCTTCGTGCTGATGCTTGCCGTCGTACCGCTATTCGGATGGCTCAATTCCGTAGTCCCACGAATGCAGTTCATCGACTGGGTCTACGGAATGTTTGCATTTAACCTTGTCGGCTTCTCTCTGGCTTTTGCTCTGCACCATGACAGCGTATGGCTGGCGCGCATCTTCTATGTATGGATCTCGGTCTACAACCTGTTCGTAGTTTCGGTCGCTTGGAGTCTTATGGCCGATGTCTTCGACAGTGCACAGGCGCGGCGCCTCTTTGCTTTCATTGCGGCAGGTGCCAGTGTCGGTGGCCTGCTTGGGCCGATGGCGAGCGCACTGCTTGTGAACGTTCTTGGGCAGGCTGGGCTTGCCCTGGTGAGTGCGTTTTTACTGCTGCTAACACTGGCCTTCAAGCGCTACCTGATGACTTGGCGGGCATCTGGAGGTGCCGGGCGTCCCGGTGCTGCGCTAAGCGAAAGTCCACAGCGCCCAGTGGCGGGGAACCCCTTCAGCGGCATGACCCGTGTGCTGCGCTCCCCTTATTTGCTGATGGTTTGCCTGTTTGTGGTGTTGCTCGCTACCACTAGCACCTTCCTGTATTTCGAACAGGCACGGCTGGTATCGCAACGGTTCCCGACGCGCGAAGAACAAGTGCGCGTGTTTGGCCTAATCGACTTCGTGGTGCAAGCCGGCGCATTGAGTTCACAACTGTTTATCACCGGGCGCCTGGCTCAGCGTTTCGGGCTGGGCAGCTTGCTGGTCGTAGTGCCGGGACTGGTGTGCGCGGGGTTTATCGGCCTCGCATTGGCGCCGGGTTTCGCCATGCTCGCAGGTTTGATGATCGTGCGTCGCATCGGGGAATACGCTTTTATCCGTCCAGGGCGCGAGATGCTTTTTGCTCCACTGGATGCCGAAACCAAGTACAAGGCGAAGAATTTTATCGATACCGTTGTGTACCGCGCCGGTGATGCCATAAGTGGATGGGCCAAAAGCCTTCTTGACCTACTGAGCCAAGGGGCGCTATTGGCTGCCGTCATTGGTGCGATGTGCGCGGGCCTATGGGCGTTGACGGGCTGGTACCTGGCACGCCAACGGGCGCGCACAGTCGTCAGCGTAGGCACAGCAACTACCCCTTGATCAATTCATTTGCGTGCTCTGGGGGGGTGACGCTGCCAAACATTCAGCACGTGCCGGGTTGGTTGCATTCTTGGCCTCTCGCCCATTCGCGTACAGCTTCGGCGAACATTCGCAGTGCCATCGGCGGGTGCCGGTTTGCAGGGTAATACAGGCAGGCACCTGGATAGTACGGGCCCCAATCGGGCAAGAGATGCACCAAGCTACCGGCCTGCAGATGTTCTTTAACTTGATGCTCGGGCAACCACGCAATGCCGATGCCTGCTAGCGCAGCCTCCGTCATCAAATTGATGTTATCCATCGTCATGGGGCCATCCACATCAATGCTGGCCGTTCTGCCCAGATGACCTAGATCCCAGCGAAACAAGGTGCCGCTCGCAAACCGAAAACGGATGCAGCGATGATCCTTGAGGTCATGGGGCGCCAAAGGCGCAGGGTGCCGACTTAGATACTCGGGCGAGGCTACAGCAGCAAAGCGAATGTCGGGGCCGAAGCGGATAGCGATCATATCGCGGGGAACATCATCGAACAGTCGGATACCCGCATCGAACCCATCAGCGACGATATCGACCAGCCGGCTATCGGCGATGCATTCGATGTGGATCTGCGGGTTATCCCTCAAAAAATCAGGCATCACATGACGGATCAGTGGCTTGAACGAGGACTCCGATGCGCTAATCCGTATCGATCCGGAAGGAGTGTTGCGCTCTGAGGTCACGTCATTAACCGCGCACTCAAGATCGCCCAGCAGAGGTTGCACGCGCAAAAACAATTGCTCCCCGGCTTCGGTCAAGGCGACCGAGCGGGTTGTGCGATTGAACAATCGCAGTTCTAGGCGTGATTCGAGACCTCGCATTGAATGGCTAAGCGCCGAAGCAGAGACACCAAGGATCTTTGCTGCGCCGCTGAAGCTGCGTTGTTCAGCGATCGCTACGAAAGCAGTCAGCTCAGGAAGTCCCGCACGAATCATTTGTGAATTCTCCTCAGTTGCTCATGAAGCAATGTGCGGATTGTTGAGCGGTGCACAGGAATCTAAAGTGTACCTATCAGTAACTTGCTTGCGAAGGAGACGAAACATGCAGAAACGTCATTTAGGTAAAAGCGGTTTAGAAGTCTCGGCCGTGGGCTTGGGCTGCATGGGCCTGAGCTTCGCGTACGGCCCCGCGCTGGAGCGCAAGGCAGCAGTGACCCTCATTCGTGACGCTTTCGACAAGGGAGTGAATTTTTTCGACAGCGCCGAGGCTTATGGGCCCTTCACCAACGAAGAACTCCTTGGGGAGGCGTTGGCTCCTATCAGGGATCAAGTCGTAATCGCAACCAAGTTCGGTTTCAAAAACGGAGTGCCTAGTGAAGGACTCGATAGCCGCCCTGAGACTATTAAGTCAGTGGTCGAGGCCTCGCTAAAGCGGCTTAAAACTGATCGCATCGAGTTGCTCTACCAGCACCGCATTGATCCTATAGTGCCTATTGAAGATGTTGTGGGCACGGTGAAGCAACTGGTCGAAGAAGGCAAAGTTCTGCATTTCGGAATGTCGGAAGCGGGGCCGGATGCAATTCGCCGCGCGCACGCTGTGCTTCCTGTTGCAGCCTTACAAAGTGAGTATTCATTATGGTGGCGTGAGCCTGAAGAGCAGATTTTGCCGGTACTGGAAGAGCTCGGAATCGGCTTCGTTCCATTCAGCCCGCTGGGCAAAGGCTTCCTGACCGGAGCTATCGATGCAAACACCAAGTTTGCGGATGACGACTTCCGCAATGTGGTTCCGCGCTTTACCGAAGAGAATCGCAAGGCCAATGCGAAATTGGTCGAGGTACTCGGTCAAATTGCTGAAGGTAAAGGCGCAACACGAGCGCAGGTTGCCTTGGCTTGGCTGCTGGCGCAGAAACCTTGGATCGTCCCCATTCCAGGTACAACCAAGTTGCATCGACTGGAAGAAAACATCGGTGCAGCAAGCCTTGTCCTGAACAACGCTGATCTCACTGCCATCGCTACAGCCTTGGAGCAGATCAAGATCGTTGGTGATCGCTATCCTGCTCATTTGCAAAAGAACGTTAACCGCTAAATCACAACACTCTTGCATGCCGCCGGCACCCTTGAATGGGCCCCGGCGGTCTCGTGTTGTCCCTCGATATTAAAGAGTACCGATTCATGCCATCTACAGAAAGCCACAAGGCCACGGCTCAGCCGTCTGACAAACAAAGCCTATGGATTCTGGCTACCCTCAGTGCGCTGATGGCCTTCGCTTCAATCTCAACTGATCTCTACCTGCCTGCTATGCCCGCCATGGCCAAGTCGCTACACGCTAACGCTGGTCAGCTGGAGCTTACGATCTCCGGTTACCTGATTGGCTTCAGCTTGGGTCAATTAATGTGGGGGCCAGTCGGTGACCGATACGGACGGCGGCTACCAGTGGCGCTGGGTTTACTACTCTTTATCGCGGGCTCCGCTGGCTGCGCCCTCTCGACCACGGCGCCCATGATGATTGGTTGGCGTGCCGTGCAGGCAGTAGGCGCGTGTGCCAGTGTAGTGCTGGCCCGTGCAATGATCCGAGATCTGTATGAAGGCCACCGGGCTGCGCAAATGCTGTCGACCTTGATGACAGTCATGGCCGTGGCTCCGTTACTGGGCCCTAGCATTGGCGGGATAATCCTTAAATTAGGCTCTTGGCATCTAATTTTCTGGGTGCTCGCGTTTTTTGGCGGTGGAACGCTCGTTGCACTTTACTCCCTTCCAGAAACTCTTCCTTCCGAGCGGCGCAATCACGCCCCGCTCAGTGGGGCCTTTCGCCGATACGGACAACTGCTGACCGATCGCCGCCTTCTAGGCTATGCCTCCGCAGGTGGATTTTTCTACGGGGGGATGTATGCCTACATCGCGGGAACGCCGTTCGCTTACATTGATTACTACCACGTTTCCCCGCAGGCCTACGGAATTCTGTTTGGTGTCGGCATTGTGGGAATCATGGTTGCTAATCAGCTCAATGCAAGGCTGGTCAGGAACGTGGGCAGTGATCGGCTGATGCGACTGGGAGCGCTGATGGCTGCACTGTCGAGCCTCTGGCTGGCGATCGATGCATGGAGCGGTATTGGCGGACTTGCGGGATTGGTCGCGCCGCTGTTCGTGTTCGTCGCGGCGGCGGGCTTAATCGTCGCCAACTCGATAGTCGGTGCGCTGGACAGCTTCCCCCATATGGCTGGAGCCGCTTCTGCATTGATTGGGGCGTTGCAGTATGGAACCGGAATACTGGGATCGGGTCTGGTCGGAGCACTGGCAGACGGTACCCCCAAACCGATGGCGACAGTGATCGCAGTATTCGGGGTAGCCAGTATGGTGTGTGCGTTTTGGGTGGTTAAAACCAGCCCCCAGGCAGGCAGCGAAACCCAAGGTGATGAGCCAGCTGCACAGCGGCAGTAGAAAAGCAGGCAGCCATTATGCTGCCTGCCCTCTCCACTCGGTTCAGCTGACTTTACGACCTTCGACCGGGTAGCCCGGATCGGTGAAACCGTGGGTCGACGCATGGCCCGGCACCACCAGGCTGTCGACCAGCTTTTCGTCATCCGGCCCCAGTTCCAACTCTAAAGCTTGCAGGTAGCTGTCCCAGTGAGCCTCGGTACGAGGGCCCGCGATTGCTGCACTGATGAGCTGATTTTTCAGCACCCAAGCGATAGAAAAGGCAACCGAAGTGGTACCCCGATCGCTCGCATGCCGGGCAATGGCTTGTGCAATCTTCAACGACTCGGGGCGCCATTCTGTCTGCTGGATACGCTTGTCACCGCGCCCAGCCCTGGTATCAGCCGGCGGCGGCGCATCCACCGGATACTTACCGCTCAGCACGCCACGGGCGAGTGGGCTGTAGGGGACAACACCAATCCCGTAATTACCTGCGACGGGCAATTGCTCGACCTCGGCAATACGGTTGACGATGTTGTACAACGGTTGACTGACGGTCGGCCGCTGAATGCCCAACGAATCAGCGATCCGCACCATCTCAGCGATTTTCCAACCGTGGAAATTGGACGCTCCGTAATAACGGATTTTGCCTTGGCGAATCAGGTCGTCGATTGCGCGTAGGCCCTCTTCCATCGGCGCATCACTCAGGGTGCGGTGAAAATACAGGATGTCAATGTAGTCGGTGCCCAAGCGCTTAAGGCTGGCCTCAACATTCTGGATGATCCATTTACGCGACTGCCCCTGCTGATTCGGGCCAGCATCGGCCGAGGACGGATATCCGAACTTGGTCGCCACCACCCAGTTGTCACGCTGAGCCACAATGGAACGGCCGACTACTTCTTCGGAACGACCGGCGTGGTAGGCATCAGCAGTGTCAATGAAGTTGATGCCGGCAGCGCCGGCCTTGTCGATGATGCGCTTACTGGTAGCTTCGTCAGTCTCGCCGCCGAACATCATAGCGCCCAAGCACAAAGGCGATACTTTCAGGGCGCTTCGACCCAGATAACGGTAATTCATCATTAATCCTCAACGGTGTTGAATAGATGAATTGATCCTAGTCCCATTCCTATTGGTGATTAAGATGCAAAAAAAGGATACAGCCATGAGCTTAATTCATGAATGTTCTAAACCTTGTAACGTAGCGTATCTACGACAAGGGTAAGAGCCCGTGACGACTGCCGCCTGCTCGGGTAGTAAATGTGCAGCCCTGGAAAGGTCGGAAACCAGGCCTCCAGCACCCAACAAAGACGGCCGGCCACAACGTGCTCTTTAACTAGATCCTCAGGCAAATAAGCCACGCCACATCCATCCAATGCAGCCGCCAGCATCGGGTACGTGCCATTAAATGTAAGTTGGCCCTGCACCCGAACTTGCAACTCACGGTCACCGTTAGCCAGCTCCCAAAGGTAGCAACCTCCATGTGTAGGAAGCCTCAGATTGATGCAGTTATGCGCCGCCAGGTCTTGCGGATCCTGCGGCGCCGGGTGCGCGTGCAGATATGCCGGCGAGGCGACCATTGCCATGCGCAGGTCGGGGCCGATTCTGACGGCAATCATGTCCTGAGCGACCTGATTGCCTAAACGCACGCCAATGTCATAACGCTCGGCAACAATATCGGTCAGGCCATAGTCGGTAGTGATTTCAATCTCAATGTCTGGATAGCGTGGCATGAACTGCGAAAGACGCGGCCACAGCACGGCGTTGGCAGCATAATCGGTGGCTGATATGCGAACTGTGCCGCGAGGCGAATCACGTAGCTCGACCACCTCGGCAAGATCGGCTTCGATCTCTTCGAAGCGCGGGGCCAGCTTGTTGAACAGCTGCTCTCCCGCGTCGGTAGGTGCCACACTTCGAGTGGTTCGCGTCAGCAAACGCACGCCAAGCCGAGCTTCCAACGCACGGATGGTATGACTCAGAGCCGACTGCGAGACGCCGAGTTGAGCGGCGGCACGTGTAAAGCTTCTTTCACGTGCGACAGCCACGAATGCCAACAAGTCGCCGTACCCTTCGCGTGCCATTTATGAACCTCATTCATGGAGTGATCTCTGTACAGCCTATCTCACATCAATTGAAGAATGTCATGGTGATGCTTTCTCGGCTAATTGGTGAGACTGATTCATAACTCCATGCAGGTTATGGCTCTTAATCAATGGGTCTCAGTTGCCTACCATGGGTTGATAGATTCATTTGTTTCAACTGCACGAGGTATGCAATGAAGACCATCGGTTACGCCGCACAAACCCCACAAAGTCCTCTCGCGCCCCTGCGGTTCGATCGCAGGGAACTGCGCCCTAACGACGTTGCCATGGAAGTGCTCTACTGCGGCGTCTGCCACTCCGACCTTCATACCGCACGTAACGATTGGGGCTGGACGGTCTACCCTGCGATGCCAGGACACGAAATTGTCGGACGCGTCACCGCGATCGGAAACGAAGTGAACCGCTACAAGGTCGGTGACGCCGTGGCTGTCGGCTGCATGGTCGACGCCTGCATGACGTGCGACCAGTGCCGCAAAGGCGAAGAACAACTGTGCCGCGAAGGCAATACCAACACCTACAACGGTAAGGATCGAGTGAGCGGTGAAAACACGCTCGGCGGCTACTCCAAGCACTTGGTGGTACGTGAGGAATTCGTACTGCGCGTTCCCGATAGTCTTGACCTGTCCAAGGTCGCCCCACTGCTGTGTGCGGGTATCACCACGTACTCCCCGCTGCGTACCTGGAATGTCGTTCGCGGCAGCCGCGTTGGCGTAATCGGTCTCGGCGGCCTGGGTCATATGGCCGTTAAGTTGGCAGTTGGAATGGGGGCTGAGGTGACGGTTATTAGCCGCACACGAGACAAGGAAGCCGATGCCTTGGCTCTCGGTGCTACACGCCTTCTGCCATCAAGCGACGGCGCTGCCATGTCCGCTGCTGCATCGAGTTTCGATCTGATCATCGATACGGTGCCTGTTAAACATCAGCTCGATGGTTATGTGTCGCTGCTTGATGTCGACGCAACCCTAGTGATGGTTGGCCAGGTCGGGCCGATGGAAGAGCAGAACACCGTGCCGATGATTCTCGGCCGTCGCCGCATTGCGGGTTCGCCCATCGGCGGCATTCAAGAAACCCAGGAAATGCTCGACCTGTGCGCCGAGAAGAACATCCTGCCGGAGTGCGAAATGATCCGTATGGATCAGATCAACGAAGCCTTTGACCGGATGGAACGAGCCGATGTGCGCTATCGCTTTGTCATCGATATGGGTTCGTTACCAGCCCCTGAGCAAGCCTGACCGCTACCCGTCTCCTCAGGTTCGCGGGCAACGGATCCAGGCCCGCGAGCACTTCGACACTCCAATGGGAACGCTCGATGAAACTGCTCACCGCTACCACCTTCGCTACCCTCCTCTTCGCCGCTGCCGTGGACGCCGATCAAGGCCTGCCGCGCCCCGATCCGAAACCATCACCCGACGTACTCGAAGTCACCCCGCAGTTGTACAAGTACACCACTGAGCTGCTGTTCGGCGAAGTGTGGAAACATGCAGAGTTGGCACCGCGAGATCGCAGCCTGATCACCTTGTCTGCTCTGATCGCCAGCGGCCAGATCCCGCAACTCACCGGGCACATCAAACTAGGGCTCGACAATGGCCTGAAGCCCAGTGAGATAAGTGCATTGATTACCCATTTGGCGTTCTACTCAGGCTGGCCTAACGCGATGTCGGCGGCCGGCGTCGCCAAGCAGGTATTCAGCGAGCGAAATATCCCTGCCGATCAAATTTCACCACCAACGGGAGCTCCCCTGACACTCGATCCAGAGAGTGAAGTAAAACGCCGGGCTGCAGTCGAGGCCGGGGTTGGTGGGGTAGCACCGGAGCTGGCCCATTATACTAATGAGGTGTTGTTCGGCGACCTTTGGCGGCAGAGCAATCTTAGTGCCCGCGACCGCAGCTTGGTGACCGTCGCAGCGCTTATTGCCCAAGGCCAGGCAGCGCAACTCCCGTTCCACCTCAACCGAGCCATGAACAACGGCCTGAGCCAAGCCCAGGCCGCCGAAGTAGTGACGCATTTGGCGTTCTACGCTGGCTGGCCGAAGGCGATGTCGGCCGTGCCGGTACTCAAGGATGTCTTCGCTTCACGCCAGTGACGTTGACTCGCACTGCGCAGGGATCAGGCATTGATGAATTCATCTCATAGGCCCGTCCCGAGTTACCCGGCTAGTGCGCGTTGTCATGACTGGATAAATTGCTACTTATCCTGTTAAGACCACTTCCACTCAATCCGAGCGAAAACATGAAGACTAGAACGCTAAGCGATGGACTTGAGGTTTCCACCTTGGGCCTGGGCTGCATGGGCATGAGCTCTGGCTACGGCCCGGCAGCAGACTCCGAGGAGATGATCAGGCTGATACGCACAGCGCATGATCAAGGGGTTACCTTATTCGATACGGCAGAAGCTTACGGCCCATTCGTCAATGAAGCATTGCTAGGCACCGCATTGGCACCGATCAGGGACAAGGTGGTCATCGCCACCAAATTCGGCTTCGACATCGACCTGGAAACGGGCGAGCGACGCGGCGGTACCAACAGCCGGCCCGAGCATATCAAGGCTGTCGTGGAAGCGTCCTTGAAACGGTTACGCACCGACCGAATTGACCTCCTGTACCAGCACCGTGTTGATCCTGCAGTTCCGATTGAAGACGTTGCCGGCGCGGTGCAGCAACTCATCGCCGAAGGTAAAGTCGGACACTTCGGGCTTTCGGAAGCGGGTATCCAAACCATTCGCCGCGCTCACGCGGTGCAAAGAGTGGCTGCGGTTCAAAGCGAATACTCATTGTTCTGGCGCGCGCCGGAGCAAGAGCTGCTGCCTTTGCTCGAAGAACTCAATATCGGGTTCATGCCGTTCAGCCCACTTGGTGCAGGATTTTTGACCGGCAAGATCGACGAGAACACTGCCTTCGACCCAACTGACTTCCGCAATGCTGTACCCCGCTTCACACCCGAAGCACGAAGAGCTAATACGGCATTGGTGACAGCGATCAAGCGTATAGCCGATCGCAAGGGCGCTACGCCGGCGCAAATCGCTCTGGCCTGGTTGCTCGCGCAAAAGCCCTGGATTGTTCCAATCCCAGGTACCACCAAGCAACACCGTCTTCAAGAAAACCTGACTGCCGTCGAACTCGAACTGACGCAAGAGGATCTGGTGGAGATCGATTCAGAGACATCAAAAATCCAGGTGCAGGGTGATCGATTGCCAGAGGCAGCCATGAAAATGGTCGGGCATTAAGCCCATCGTTTCTGCTCAACTAAAGGACTATTCGCAATGACAGAAATGGCCTCTTTGGAGATCAGCCGTCGCCGCTTGCTCGTCGCTGCCGCAAGCGTGGCAGCTGCGCCCATCCTGGCAAGCACACCTTCTCTCGTTCACGCCGCAGCCTCTGGCACTGCTGCGTCCGGCGAAGCTCAGCCTCGCATTCAGACTCTCGGACGCCGACGGCTGGGCTCGCTGGAGGTTTCGGGCTTAGGGCTTGGCGTGCAGAACATGAGCCGAACGTATCAGACGACAATTCCAAGTCGGTCAGAGATGCTCAATATCATTCATGCGGCATTTGACCATGGCGTTACATTTTTTGACACTGCGGAGGCTTATGGCCCGCTTGAGGTAGAGAGAATCCTTGGTGAAGGTGTCGCACCTTTTCGAAACCAGGTGGTGATCGCTACAAAATTCGGCTGGAACATTGATTCAGAGACGGGTGTACGCAGCCCAGGTCTCAACAGCCGTCCGGAGCATATCAAACAGGCCGTCGAGGCCATGTTGAAGCGCCTGAAAACAGACCGCATCGATTTGTTATACCAGCATCGCGTTGATCCCCAGGTTCCCATCGAAGACGTTGCCGGTGCAATAAATGATTTGATTGCCCAAGGCAAGGTGCTCCATTGGGGCCTGAGCGAGATGGGACTCGGCACGCTTCGTCGAGCACACGCTGCCAGTCCGTTGACCGCCGTACAAAGTGAATACTCGATGCTGTGGCGCGGGCCTGAGGATGGTGTTCTATCGACATGCGAAGAGCTTGGGATCGGATTCGTGCCCTGGAGCCCGTTGGGAGTAGGTTTCCTGACAGGAGCGATCGACGCTAAAACTCGCTTTGCGGACGGAGATATCAGGAAGCTGGAAAGCCGGTTCTCCGAAGAAAACCTGCCGTCCAATCTCAGGATCGTCGCGCTGCTCAAAACTTGGGCAAGTCGCAAACAAGCGGCCCCGGGACAGATTGCACTGGCCTGGGTGATGGCGCAAAAACCGTGGATCGTACCCATCCCTGGAACAACACAAATGCCCCACATGCTTGAAAATGTTGGGGCAGCTTCAGTTCAGTTTTCATCGACAGAACTCAACGAGCTCAACGAAGCCCTCTCAGCGATCAAGATCCAGGGCGCGCGGTTGCCTGATACAGTTCTGGCCTACTCGGGTGTTGAAGCGCCTTTGAAGCAATGATCTGAGAGGGCACGCGCCTGATGCGTTGTCACAACGCGTGCCGCTGTATACCGTTGGACACCCGCAGGATATCTGCCATGACCGCCAGGGCGATTTCTGCCGGGGTCTTGCTGCCCAAGCGTAAGCCTATGGGTGCATGGATCCTTTGCAGGGACACGTCATCAAGCCCACCAATCCGCGCCAAGCGTTCAAGACGCTTTCTGCTTGTGCGCTGCGAACCCATGGCCCCGATATAGAACGCCTGAGTTCGTACCGCCTCAAGCAGCGTCAGGTCGTCCAGGCGCGGATCATGCGTCAGAGCTACCACTGCTGTTGAAGCATGACATCCGCCGTTGGCGATGTAGAGCGCCGGCAGCACCTCATGCACTTGCACGCCAGGCAGTGTAAATCCGCGAATCACCTCTTCCCGTGGATCGCATAGAATCACCTCGTAGCCAAGCGCGATGGCAAAGCTGGCACAGAACTCCGCGACAGGCGAAAGGCCGGCCAGGAGCAAGCGCTGTACCGCACCAATACGAATCGCCACACGCTCCACGCCGACCTCTACCCGTGCCACCTCCATGCTGCCTGGATCAATGCTGCGGTGCTCAGTGCCCAGCAGAACCTGGCGCGTTATCAAGCCAGACCCATTGAACGCTGCCTCGACCGCCGCGAGGTGCACGTCCGTAGATTTAGTCGGCGCCAAATACTCTACAAGCACATCCAGAACGCCACCGCATGGCAAGGCCAAGTTGGGAGCTAAACCGCCCTCGCCATATCGGATGACTTGGCTACCCGGTTGGAAGAATTGACCAGCGACTCGCTCAAGAAAGTCCTCCTCGACACAGCCGCCAGACAGTGAACCTCGATGCTCGCCAGAGTTCAGACAGGCCAACATTGCCCCCGGCCCACGCGGCGCCGACCCAAACGTAGAAAGCACCGTGCAAAGCCATACAGGCTGGCCTTGTGCAAGCCACGCTCGGGCCTGCTGAATGACCTGAAGATCAAGCTGTTTCATAGCATCGATCCTTAAGTAGTCATCAGCTTTTCCTTGGTAATCGGTAAGCTGCGAATGCGCTTTCCAGTGGCGTGGTAGACCGCGTTCGCAACGGCTGCGGCCAAACCTGTCACACCGATTTCGCCGATCCCACGCGCGCCGAACTCACTGAGGTTGTAGTCCGGATAGTCCAACAAAGTGACGTCGATATCGGGCAAGTCGCCATGCACCGGCACGACGTATTCGGCGTAGTTGTTGTTAACCGGCAGGCCCGTGCGCTGATCATTTTCAGATGCTTCAAACAGTGCCATTCCGAGGCCCATGATGATTGCCCCTTCGACTTGGTTGCGAGCCGCCAGCGGGTTGACTACCTTGCCCACATCAATGGTGCTGACCACCCGCGCTACCCGCAGGCGCGAAATACCTGCATCCCATCGCACCTCAACAAAGTGCGCACCGAAAGACCGATAGGAAAAGTCGCCGCCCTTGGCCCCGCTCTGGAAGTTGCCCTCAGCGCGAGCGATGCGTTGGTGGCGCAGCACTTCGGCGAAACTAGCACGTTGACCACCCTTGACGAGATGACCACCATCGACGCCTAGGCTATCTGCTTCGCTCCCTGAAAGTAGCCCTCCGCTCATCACCGCATACTCACGAAGCTTGGTAAGCGCGGCTCGCGTGGCGCCAGCGATAGCCGGCAGAATGCTCGCGGTGGCCCATGACCCACCTGCCAGAGCGCCTGGCGGAAAAGTGGAGCTGCCCAATTCGACCTCAATACGTTCGAACGGCAGGCCAGTCAGCTGAGCCACGGTCTGCGCTACCACCGTATAGGTTCCGGTGCCGATATCCTGCTGACCGCATTGAACAAGCACGGTGCCGTCCGAGCGAATAATCACGCGGGCGTCGGTGGGTACCTGGAAGGCTTCCCAATTGCAGGCGCCCATGCCATAGCCAATGACTTCATCACCGTCACGCATTGATCCAACCGCTGCATTGCGTGCTTGCCAGCCAAATCGTTTGGCAGCGGTATCAATCGCTTCCGGCAAATGATTGCTCGACCATTCCAGATTGAGGCTTTCGTCCCTCGTGGCCAGATTCAGCTTGCGAAATGCCAGCGGATCAATTCCACGTAACAGCGCCAATTCGTCTATCGCCGATTCCAGTGCAAAAAGGCCTGGTGCGGCACCCGGTGCACGCATTGATGTGGGCGTGCCGCGATTTAACGGGCTGTTCTTGTGATTCACCAGCACGTTCGCACACGAATAAAGGCTACGTGTCACGCCACCGCATGCCTCGGTATAGGCATCGGTGGTCGAGGTGCTATTGAATGACTCATGCCGAATCGATACAAGTTTGCCGTCGCCATCGGTAGCCAAGCGAACTCGCTGCAAAGTTTCAGGGCGATGCCCTGCCGTCGTAAACATCTGCGCCCGGGGCAGCATCAATTGCACCGGACGCTTCACGACCTTGGCGGCAGCGCAGGCGGCTATCGAGTGAGGCCACGGCCACAGTTTGCTGCCAAACCCTGAACCAATGAAGGGTGCATGCACTTCAATGCGATCAGGCGGCAGGTCGAAGACATTCGCCAGCACATTACGGTGGTTGACGACGCCCTGGGTACCTTCATAGACGTACAGCTTGCCGTCGCGCCAATACGCTGTAGTGGCGTGCATCTCCATCGGGCTATGGGTTTCCACTGGTGTGGTGTAGGTCTGATCGAGCCGGGTGGCCGCCACTTGCCAGCCCGCCTCAGGATCACCACGGCTATGGCCTCGGCCGCCCTCGCGCGCGCCCTTTTGCTTGAGGGCATCCTTGAGGTTGGTAATGGCCGCGCTTTCGGCGTAATCGACCTTAACCTGAAGCGCCGCAGCACGGGCCTGCTCAAAGGTGTCAGCCACTACCAAAGCCACGAACTGGCCGGGATATGAGACCTTGTCATCCTCAAAAGGCAACCGTCGCTCGTCGACCTTGGCGGCGCTGAGGATGTCCTTAAAGGTCATGGCTACATCCGGCGTGCGGTGCAGCGCGGGGAAGTTGCCGTGGTGCAGCACGGCGACCACGCCCGGCATCGCGCGTGCCCGCGTGTCGTCGATGGCCACGACTCGGCCGTTGGCGATCGTGCTGTAGACACCGTAGGCGTAGGCCATCTCTGGTAAGGGATGATCTGCGGCATAGCGTGCTGCGCCCGTGACTTTGAGGCGCCCGTCAATACGCTTATACGGAGTGCCGATTATGGACTGGCTCATGAGGGTTCCCTCCTATGCTGTCAGATCGCGAAGATTGCGAGTCACGACCTGTTGGCCGAGCGGGATCTTGAACGCGTTATGCTCATATGCGCGGGCGCCCTGCATGGCGCGCTCACCCACCTGTGTAATCAATGCAGTGCTAACTTTTTGACCGACCAACGCGCGCTCAGCTTCCAGCGCACGCCAAGGCTTGGTGCCCACACCGCCGAGGGCAATTCGCGCCTCGGTTATACGTTGACCGTCCAACACCACGATGACCGCACTGGATGCCAGGGCGAATTGATAGGAGTCGCGGTCTCGCAGTTTCAGATACGCCGAGCGACTGTTCGCCAGCGGTGCATCCAGGGTCACGTGAGTAATCAACTCATGGGGCTGGAGCGCATGTTCAACCCAGGGTGTTTGACCCGGCAGCATATGAAAATCGCCGAAGGGTATCTCGCGTATCCCATTTGGGCCCTGAACCGTCACCTGTGCGCCGATGGCAGCCATCGCCACGCACATATCCGAAGGGTGCGTCGCGATGCAATGCTCGCTGGTGCCCAGCACTGCATGCACACTGCGGTTATGACCGCCGATGGCTGCGCAGCCGGAGCCCGGCTGGCGTTTGTTGCAGGGCGAAATACCGTCCCGAAAATAGTTGCACCGCACGCGTTGCATCACATTACCGCCGGTGGTGGCCTTGTTGCGCAGTTGCGTAGAAGCCCCCGCAAGAATCGCCTGGGACAACACCGCATAACGATCACGAATCAGCGGATGGCTCGCCAGCGCAGTGTTACTTACCAGCGCGCCGATGCGCACACGGCCATCGGAGAGTGGTTCGATCTGCTTGAGCGTGAGGTGATTAATATCGACTAAGCGGTCGGGTTGCATGACGTCCAGCTTCACCAGGTCGAGCAAGTTGGTACCGCCCGCGAGGTAAAACGGCTGGCCCGGCGCGGCATGACTGCTTACCGCCTGGGCCGGAGATTGGGCACGGGCATAATCGAAAGTACGCATCAGACTGCACCCCCCATTTTACCGCGCGCTGACTGAATCGCCGCGAGGATGTTCTTGTAGGCGCCGCAGCGGCAGATATTGCCGCTCATGGCTTCCTTGACACTGGCATCGTCGGTGCCAATGTTTGGATCATTGAGCAGTGCCACGGCGCTCATGATCTGCCCCGACGTGCAGTAGCCGCATTGGTACGCATCGTGATCCCAGAAGGCTTCCTGCACAGGATGCAAATCGTCGCCTTGAGACAAGCCTTCAATCGTAGTGATGCTATCTCCATCGTGCTGCATGGCGATTGAAAGGCAGGAGTTGATTGCAACACCGTTGACCAGCAAGGTGCACGCACCACACTGGCCATGGTCGCAGCCCTTCTTGGTTCCGGTCAGTTGCAAGCGGTCACGCAAAACATCCAGCAATATCGCGTTAGCCGGAATATTGAGTTTCTGGAGTTGCCCATTAACAGTGAGCTGGATACGTCGTTCACCCACTCTGGGCGCGTCTTCGTCATCGATCACCTGTGGCACCAGCTGGCCAGCAACGACGCTGTCTGGGATCCAGGTCGACACCGTCGCTGCGGCGATGCCTGAAACGCCAAACTTGAGAAAATTGCGGCGTGAAGGTGTTACGCCCGATGCCTCAACAGCCGACGAGCCTTCGGGTTTGTTTAAGTCTCTGGTTTCTGTCATCAGGTTTCACCTTTAAAAGGGCGCAGCCAAAGTGGCTGCCGGGCATGGTGAGATTCAATAGGCCTTGGCGTAGTCTTCTTCGGACACTTGACCTAGCCATTGAACCGCGATGCCATCAAGCAACTCGGCGATTGCGATATGGCTCATGCCATTGGTAGGGCTTGCGCCATGCCAGTGCTTGGCGCCAGGTGGTATCCACACAGTGTCGCCCGGACGAATGACCTGAGTTGCCTGGCCCTCTTGCTGCACCAGGCCGATACCGGAAGTTACTATCAACGTCTGGCCCAACGGGTGGGTGTGCCATGCGGTACGAGCACCAGGCTCAAACGTTACGGTTCCTCCGCTGACGCGAGCACCATCTGAGCCTTGGAACCGAGCATCAACCCGCACTTTTCCCGTGAAATATTGAGCCGGGCCAGACGTCGACGGCTGAGACCCCGCCTGCGTAACTGTCACCAATGGGCGATCTTCGCCGGCAGCATCAAATGCAAGCAGCATCAGCGCCGCGCCAATCGTTTGAAGCAAACTTGCAGATTTAAATTTGGAGCTGAGCGCGGGAACCTGAAGAGCTGGCATAGGATGTCCTCGACCGGTGTGCATACCAGGGATAGCCCAGTATTGAATGTAACCTGTACTGATAAAGCTGATTAGTCGGTAGAATCCCAATAACCTCATGAATTGGACTCATCAATGCTTCGGGAAAATGCCAACGACCTGATTGCCTTTCTCGCGGTAGCCCGAGAGCGCAGCTTCACCAAGGCGGCTGCCAAATTAGGTGTTTCACAATCTGCCCTAAGTCACACCGTCAGGGCGTTGGAGGCACGATTGGGATTACGTCTGTTAACACGCACCACCCGCAGCGTATCGCCCACCGAAGCAGGCGAACGCTTGCTAAAAAGAGTCGGCCCTCATTTCGAAGGAATCGAGCACGAATTGGTGCTGCTCAGTGATCTGAGAGATACCCCCACCGGCAAAATCCGCATTAACGCCATGGACTTTTCACTGGACTTGGTACTGCGCCCCGTACTTAAAAAATTCTTACCTGAGTATCCGGATATCTCCGTCGAGGTTTGTTGCGACTACAACTTCGTCGATATCGCAGCGCAAGGCTTTGATGCAGGCGTCAGGCTCGGCGAAGACGTCGCCGAGGGTATGATTGCCACTCGGATTGGCCCGGATATATGCATGTCGGTAGTAGGGTCTCCTGCTTATTTCGCCAATCGTGAGTTACCGCATACCCCTCGCGATCTCGTACAGCATCAGTGCAATAATCTTCGCTTACCCACAAATGGCGGCCTGTACGCTTGGGAATTTGAAAAAGACAACGAGGCTCTCAATGTTCGTGTTTCAGGACAAATCACCTACAACGGTGTTTATCATTTACTGGACGCGGCACTGGACGGCTTTGGGCTGAGTTACGTGCCAACTGACATCGTGGCCTCCCACGTTGCGAGCGGCCGATTGATTCGCGTGCTCGAAGACTGGAGCCCCAAATTCCCTGGTTTTCACCTTTACTATCCAAACCGGCGCCAGGCGTCTCCAGCATTCGCGCTCTTGGTAGATGCATTGCGTTACCGAGGGTAGTGCTCTACTCCGAAAGCACATACCCGCCGTTGATCGCTCGCGCAGAGGTTCTCGGTAATTACAAACCAAGCAGACGACGTAACTCTGGCTCAGAGGTGTTCGCCCGAAACCCTGGGCCGCCGCGCTGAAAGCTAACGGCCTGTTTCAGCCCGCCGACAATGACCGGAGCACACCCGGCGTCCCGCACAAGTTGTGCAGCAACTTGCAAGGCCCCAGCGTCGTCGCTTGCAATGGGAACGCCGAGTTTTTCACCACTTCCAGAGAACGATGTTTCAACAGACGTTGCATCTACTGCACTAAAAGCCCTGACCACCCGTGCGCCAGGAAGGTATTTGGCGGTGGTGACGGCAGCACCTTCGGCTAATGCCTCTTTAGCCAGCGAGCTGGTGCTGGATCCCGAAGGATTGCAAGCGTCGAGTACGATCTTGCCCCGCAAGTATGTGCTCAGGTCATGGCCAAGATCGGATATCGCTTCATAGGGAATTGCGAGCAGAATGATGTCGCCGAATTCAGCCGCCTGTTGTGGCGTGCCGAACTTAGCCCGTGATCCCAAAGGTTTTACCCAGGACTCCAGCTCCTCGGGATGTCGGGTCGAGAAAAACACCTCGTGACCCGCTTTGACCCAGCAGCGGCCGACCGTACCACCGAGCCAACCTGCACCGATCACACCGATGCGCAGAGGTTTGGTGACAGCCCCGCCACCTGAACCGCCACCAGCACCGAATCCCAGGCTGGGCATCGCCGCAAATGCAGTCATTGCTATCAAGGTTGTACGTCTTGTCATAGCCATTTCAATCTCCCATACATCGAAGAAGGGTCTTGCAGATACGCTCTGCAAATGTGGACGGTATCCGTTGGACACCGGTGAATGGATTGATTAATTGCGCTAGTTCGCGGCGGTGATGCGTGGCTGTGCGATTCGCACTTGATCACCCGAACTTAACCCGTCGGGAGGATTCGCAATGACCTGATCAGCCTGGCTGACGCCTTCTGCGAGCTCCACATAAGTGCCGTGGTCACGGGCCACCGTCACCTTTCTCAGCAGCACTTTTCCAGCATTATCGACGGTCGCCACTTGCACTCCACCTTTGCCGACGATGAGTGCACTCGGCGGCAAGCTGAGCGTGTTGGGCACAAGCGCGCCTTCAAACTGTACGGTGGCAAATGACCCCGGCAGCAGGTCTCCGCCTTCATTTTCCACACTCAGTTGGACGCGCATCGCGCCAGAGCCGACATCGACAGCCTGGGCCAAGGATTGCACCGTGGCCTCGAATGTTTTACCTGGTCGCTCAGGCACGCTTAGCTTGGCGCGACCGCCCGCCTTCACCCACGCAAGCTGCCGCTGCGGGACGCTGACATAAACGCGCAACCGGCTAACGTCAGAGACCACGAACAATTCGCTTCCTGTTGTCATACCGACGTTGATCAAAGCGCCGACGTCTGTGTTGCGGGCCGTCACTACTCCATCAAACGGTGCCACGATTCGGGTGTAACCCTGCAACGCCTGTAGTCGATCCACATTGGCCTGCGCTTCGTTAACCTGGGATCGTTTGGTGGCAAGATCACCTCGCCGTTCTTCGACTTCCTGGAGCGATACCGCTTCACTCTCGCGCAGCTGCTCCCAGCGTTTGGCCGTGGTACTGGCCAGCGTCATTTCGCTGCGGGAAGTCGCCAGCTGTGCACGCGCTTGGCGCAGTTGCTGGTCTAGATCCGGGGCATCGATCTCGGCCAACAGCTGTCCAGCCTTGACCGACGACCCTATGTCCTTCTCCCAACCTTTGAGGTAACCACTGACGCGTGCGTACAGCGGCGCGCGCGACCAGGCTTCGATACGCCCTGGAAGTTGCAGAGACGCAGGCGTCACCAGGCTGGGTACGACCAGCGCTACCGTAGAGATTCTTTTACGCTCTGCCATCTGCTCCAACTGATCGGCTTGGGAATGGCGACTCACCAAACCTGCGACGATAATTACAACGGCGGTTGAAATCGCACCGAGGGCGAACAGAAAACGACTGGATCCGCTGTCGTTTGCGGGGGCTTTCACGGACATGTCAGACTGCTCCTGGAACAAAGTTCTGCTTGGGTTCGGTGCGGAAATCGTTGCGGTGAGCCAAGCTGAAGAGCACCGGCACAAATAACAAGGTGGCGACAGTTGCGAAAAGCAAGCCGCCGATCACTGCGCGGCCGAGCGGAGCATTCTGCTCACCGCCCTCGCCCATCCCCAATGCCATAGGAAGCATGCCGAGGATCATTGCCAACGCGGTCATCAGCACCGGCCGTAAACGAGCAATGCCGGCTTCCAGCGCTGCTGCGGTCGCATCCTGCAGTTCCTGTAAACGCTCACGAGCGAAGCTAATCACCAGCACACTATTGGCAGTGGCCACGCCCATGCACATGATCGCGCCCGTTAACGCAGGAACGGACAAAGTGGTGCCCGTGGCGAAGAGCATCCAGACGATGCCCGCCAGCGCAGCGGAGAGACCAGAGACGATTACGGCGGGGTCGACCCAGGATTGAAAGTTGACAACGATCAACAGGTAGATCAATACAACTGCGCCTAGCAGACCGAACAGCAACCCCGAAAACGCGCGCTCCATCGTCTGCACCTGTCCCATAAGGTTGACCGTGCTGCCACGCGGTACCTCATCGGCCATTTGCGCGATGATCTGACGGATGTCCTTCGCGACAGCGCCGAGATCTCGGTCTTGGGTCGCGGCATGAATCTGCACCATCGGTTGGACGTTGTACTGGCTAACCATGCCGCTGCCGGTTGTTCGCTCGAAGTCTGCGACAGCGCCCAGGGTTGTGACATTCACACTGCTGCCATTGCCGACAGGCAAATTAGCCAGGGCAGCTAGCGAGTCCATTTTCGGCTGCGGCGTCTGCAACACGATCGGGTAACTCACGCCGTTGGCCGGATTAAGCCAGTATGTCGGTGCGACCTGACTGCTCCCTGCCAGATTGACGACCAGACTGTTGGTGACATCGCGAGTGGTCAAATTGAGCAACTGGGCCTGAGTACGATCAAGGTCAACATTGAAGACCGGCGCCTTGTTCGATTGCAGAATGCGCGCATCGGTCAGCCCAGGCACCGTACGGATCCGCGCGAGCATTTCCTGCGCATAGGCGAAGTTCGCCTCCACGTTATTACCTCGAATCTGAATATCGATAGGCGCAGGAGCACCAAAGTTGAGAATTTGGCTGACGATATCCGCCGGTGGAAATGAAAACGTACTGTCAGGGAAGCGTTCAGGTAACACTTCTCGCAGTTTCCTCACATAGTCCGCCGTGGGCTGATGACCAGGTCGCAGCGCAATCTGGAAATCGCCATCCTGGGAACCCATTACCCCTGTGTTGTTGTAAGTCAGGTTGATGTTGCTAGGAGGGAGGCCGATGTTGTCGACCAAGGTAGTGATTTCCTCAGCCGGGATGATGCTCCGTATCGCCTCCTCTATCTCCGCAAAGCGTGAGGCGGTTTCTTCCACGCGAGTGCCTACCGGAACCCTCACATGCATCAGCACTTGTCCGGAGTCCACAGTGGGGAAAAAGTTGCTACCGATGAAAGGTACCAGCCCGAATGACAGCGTCACGACCGCCATGAAGGCCAATAGGAACGTTTTGCGACGACGCAATGCGCCCTCGAGCACTCGCTGGTAGCGCTGCCGTAGACGATCGAAGCGGAGTTCAAAACTCTTCTGAAAACGTACTAGCGGGTTTCGGGAAACAGGCTGCGACTCAGGGTGTACGTGATGCGGCTTGAGCAGGTACTTGGCCATGGTCGGCACCAGTGTCCTGGACAAAATGAATGAGCAGATCATCGCAAAGATCACCGCTTCAGCCATCGGCACGAACAGAAAACGCGAAACCCCTTCAAGGAAGAACATCGGCACAAATGCGATACAGATGCACAGCAGTGACACGAAAGCTGGCGTAACGATTTGGCGTGCTCCGTCCAATATCGAGGTCTCGACGTCCTTGCCCTGCTCCAGGTGCCAGTTCACGTTTTCTATGGTCACAGTGGCGTCATCCACCAAAATGCCGATTGCCAACGCTAGACCACCCAGTGTCATGAGGTTAAGGGTTTCACCCAAGGCAGCCAGGATCATCAACGAGCCGAGAATCGCCAGGGGGATTGAAACCGCGATGATGACTGTCGATCGCCAGCTACCAAGAAACAGCAAGATCATCACGCTGGTCAGGGCAGCGGCGATTGCACCTTCCAGCACTACACCCTTAATTGCTGCACGCACGAACAGCGACTGGTCGTTAATCGGTTGGACGACCAGCGCCTCCGGCCAACCCGGCTTCAGTGCTTCGATTTGTGCTCGAATGCCGTCCACGATCGCCAATGTCGACGCGGAGCCATTCTTGAGTACCGACATCAGCACTGAACGACTGCCATCAACGTGGACAATATTGGTTTGCGGTGCATTGCCGTCATGGACATCAGCGACATCGCGCAGATAGATCGTGCTGCCGTTTACCACCTTGACCGGAATCAGCCCAAGTTCGTCGATCGCCGAAGGAGCACCGTTGAGCTGCAGGGTATATTCCAGTTCGCCGATCTTCTGCGTGCCGATCGGCACCAGGATGTTATGCGCAGCCAGTGCAGCCGATACATCCTGAGCCGACAGCCCACGCGCCTGGAGCGCCTCGGGGTTAACGTCAATCTGGACTTGACGTTGCTTGCCGCCATAAGGCAACGGCATTACCACGCCCGGCACGGTAATCAGGGGCGTGCGAACGGTGTTCATACCCAGGTCGAAGAGTTGCTGCTCAGACAAGCCCTCACCCGAAAGTGCCAGTTGCAGGATCGGTACGGTTGCGGCGTTGTAGTTGAGGATTACAGGCGGCTGGATACCTGCTGGCATCTGCCGCAGCGCGACCTGCGAAGCAGCCGTGATCTGAGCATTTGCCACGGCAATGTCGACGCCTGGCTGGAAGAAAATCTTCACGACGCCCACGCCAGGATACGTATTGGATTCTATGTGCTCGATGTCATTGACGGACGCCGTCAGCAAGCGTTGAAACACAGTAGAAATGCGACCTGCCATTTGATCCGGTGGTAAACCTGTGTACTGCCAGGCCACGGCGATTACCGGTATACGGATTTCCGGAAAAATATCAGTCGGCGTACGCGAAGCCGTTAACGGGCCAACGATCAAGATGAGCAAGGCCATCACTACAAATGTATAGGGGCGGCGCAAGGCCACCATCACGGTACGTATCAGCACTGATGGCTCCGATGACTTAATCGACGAAAGTTGAATTCAGTTCAGCTCTTCGACTGGGAGTGCCCCAGAGCGACTTCGATGTGCATGAACGCTGGCGTGAGTTCGTCAGCTATGGTTCGAGCTCGTCGTGTTGGAACCAGGGTTCCTGCGTCTCGAATGAACAGCGGATCTCGAAAGTAGATCCGTAGTTTGGCCAGAGTGTTACTCACGGCCGGCTGGCTGACATCCAGACGTAGAGCAGCGCGGCTGACACTATGCTCGTGGTAAACCAGCAAAAAGGTCAGCAAGCTATTCAGGTCGATACCGTGCAGCACCTGCACGTTAATCGCCATGAGCTACGGCCGGCTGGGGAACAAAACTCCAGAAACTTAGGTTTGCGCCCTCTTCGACCAAGCAGTTGAGCAACTGCATCATCGGCACGCTCTCGAACGAGCTTGTCATCTGGTCTTCACTTTGCCAGTAGCCCGTAAGCCACCAAAGGCCGGCTTCTCGAGTGCTTCGGGTAAGTGTGTACTCCAGACATCCTTCGTTAAGTTGGAGTGTTCGGATGCAAGACCTGGCGGTCTCTTCGAAATTCGAATCAACGGTTTCGAACAGGCGAATCTCAATGGTATTTACGCATTCGATAGCCATCGGCTAATCCTGCTTAATTGGCTTAGCAGGAATCTAGCGGCGACGAGACAGAGCGACTACGTCACTCAGTCAACATACCCATATGAGCTCGGCTCATGAATGAGCTCAAAGCCGCGTATCTATTGAGCATGGGGTGAAAGTTTCCATGTGATAGATACAATTTGAAATCATTGCTGAGGGTGTGTCTACGAAGAACCATAGGGTATGCCTGAGTTCTTGAGGGACTTATGTCACTTTAGTTTCTAACGCTGGCGCCGGTAATCACGGGGCGAAAAACCAGTATCCTTACGAAAAATACGAGAGAAGTGACTTGGGTTTGTGTAGCCAACCTCGTTTGCCACGGTCACAACCGTTAGCTCTGTTTCTCTCAGCAAACGACGAGCCTCGTCCATTCGCAGCTTGATTTGATACTGCGATGGAGGGAGACCTACTGCTCGCTTGAACAGCCTGTTGAAGTGATATTCGCTCATACCGGCTTGCTCTGCCAGCGCTCCAAGGCTGAATTCCTGTGCCAGATTTTCCATCATCCAAGTAGTAATCCGGCGCAACTTGAAAGTGGGAAGCGACGGGGAAGTTTTGTTCGAGCCAAGATCAAGGCCGACATAGTGACGGGCGAGATGAACACATATGGCTTGAGCCAGCCCATGGGTGAAAAGGATGCTAGCTTCACTACGCTCTGCCTCATCTCGTAAGCACTGCAGCAAGTTGACCAGCGTTAAGTCCTGACCAGCGGACACATCTCGCAGCGTGGCATGTGCGGCGTTAACACCGTGGATATCTCGAAGCGCATCCTCAAATAGCGCCAGATCCAGTACCACCATCACCACTTCCAGCGGCTCCTCACTTAACCGCTTCCAGCCAAACTCATAAGGAGCACCAGCGGCGGTGACAAACAGTGATCCCTGTTTTATTCGGCTAGTTAACCATGGGCCATCGTCATCTCGTTCCTGAGTTTCCGCCTCGCCGGAAGTTACCCAGACGATGAGTGGCTCTGCCACGGTCGGCATCTCGAAAGTCTCCGAGGCCGCAGCAAGCGAAAAGACGGATAGCCGCACATTTCGCCACGCTGGCCCGCTTGTGCATCTGATTTTTTGGCCCGCAGGATAAGAGTCAAGACTCTCTAGCGACGTCATCTGAGGGATAGACATGCTTTTCAAGGGGGTCTCCAATTCGTCAAAGCGGTTACTCAAGCTTATCCGCTCCAGCAACCGCCAGATCAAACGAACAAGATCTTCTATACCGAAAATAAAAGCAAAATCGCAACAGTTCTCGCAAAACCGAGGTAGAGCGCCTTGCTTAACGAGCACAGACTCAACGTCATCAGATCTTACCGTAGCGTGAAAGGTGGAAAAAATGATGAAGCGTAAATTAGGCAACAGTGGGCTTGAAGTCTCCGCAATCGGAATGGGCGTGATGAACCTGAGCTTCGGCACAGGACACGCCGTAGAGCAGAGTGAAGGCGTGAGAGTCATCCATGCGGCTATCGAACGTGGCATCAATTTCTTTGACACCGCCCAAGCCTACGGGCCTTACACGAATGAGATATTGCTGGGCGAGGCACTGGTTCATCGGCGCCAGCACGCCGTGGTTGCCACTAAATTTGGTTTCAAATTAGAAAACGGCGCTACCGTGGGGACAGACAGCAGGCCGGAGAACATTCGGTCAGTTGCCGAGGCTTCGCTGAAGAGCTTGAAAACTGACTACATCGACTTGTTCTATCAGCACCGGGTAGACCCGAACGTTCCGATTGAAGATGTCGCAGGAACGCTGAAAGACCTGATCGCTGAAGGCAAGATCCTGCACTACGGGCTGTCGGAAGCCGGTGCGTCGACCATACGCCGAGCGCATGCAGTGCACCCTGTAGCAGCGGTGCAAAACCAGTATTCCATCTGGACACGGGAGCCCGAAGCAGAAGTAATTCCGGTTTGTGAAGAACTCGGAATTGGTTTTGTTCCTTGGGGGCCACTGGGTACTGGTTTCCTGACGGGCACTATCGATGCGAATACCCAGTTCGACAGCGCGACTGACCTGCGAGCGAACTTCCCACGATTCACACAGGCGGCTATACAAGCAAACATGCCTGTCGTCGACATGCTACGTGCCATGGCTGCGAAGAAAAACGCAACGCCAGTACAAATCGCGCTGGCATGGTTGTTAGCACAAAAATCCTGGATCGTTCCAATACCAGGAATGGACAAAATCGAATACCTAGACGACAACATTAAGTCTGTGCAGCTCGTGCTAACCCAGAACGATCTGCAGGAGATCGATGATCAACTGTCGAAAATTAATATTCAGGGTGGCCGGTTGGATGATGGGTTGCTGTCTATGTCTGAGTAGGGATTGCGAAAGCCTCAAGGGTACCGAATAGGACAATTCGCGCGGATTTCCGGAGGGCCGCACTGGCGGCGCCTCCGACAGGACAAGACCAATGAGTAGCACCACCTCAAAAGATCAAACCAAAGGCATTCTTGATGCCCTTAGTGAATATCATCGTTGCATGGTCGAAGCCCTCCCCGAAGAGCTGGATCGTATCCTAGCACTGACTTATTCTCTTGTTCACATTACAGGCTACGTACAGCCTAGAGTGGAGTGGTTGGCGGCGATTCGATCCGGCGAATTTGACTACCACCGAATTGAGTTGATGGATGAGCATTTGAATGTTGCAGTGAATGGAAGCGCCGCCACCGTGACTGGTCGTGGAATTTTTCATGCAACTATCACCGGCCTCAACGCTCCTTGGCGGCTGGCGTTCACTCTTCAATTTACTAACCATGGTGGGAATTGGTTGGTCGTCAGTGCGAGCTACACAACGTTTTGAGAGTATCAATCGGAGGCTGCGTGCGTTACCCCTTTTGAGACGAAAGAACGACAATAAGGCGCTCCAATGAAAAAGAGTGAGCTTCCCGAAAAAAACTGCGTGACCTGCGGTCTTCCCTTCACTTGGAGGAAGAAATGGGCACGCTGCTGGAATGAAGTGCGTTACTGTTCGGAGCGCTGCCGGCGCAACAAAAATTGACCAAAAAAAGGGCCATCAGGGCCCTTTTGTATTCAAACCACAATCACTTGGTAAGCCAGGACTCTACAGTCGCGGAGCCGTGCTCTGCTTTCCACCCTTTCAACGTCTTATGGTTGCCGCCTTTAGTTTCGACGACTTCGCCTGTGTGAGGATTTTTATAGACCTTCAACTGGCGAGGCTTGCGACTGCCTACTTTGGACTCGACTGCTGGGGCGCGACGGCCCGCTTGCGGATCAAGCAGGTTGATCACGTCCTTGAGGCTGTAGCTGTATTTTGCAAGCAAATCGCGCAGCTTCGTTTCGAACTCGATTTCTTTCTTAAGGCCTGCATCACCTTTCAAGGCCTCAAGCGCTTGGAGCTGTTCGGCGAGGTGTTTTTCGAGCTGACGGAATTCTGCGAGTTTGGACATGGTAAATCCCTATGTAGTAAGTCTCTCAACAATACACCAAAAAGTGCGCTTTTCATTTACGTAAGTGCCCTGCCTAAAGCTGCGGTCAAGCTGATAGCCTTATAACATTCACTAGGAAGACTTTACCTCGAACAGCCTGGGGACATATAGATACGGCGTTACCGGGTTTATCTTTGATGTGCGTATGGCGACCTATAGCAATATATCCAGGCTGGTGGACACCATGATCGATCACGCCATCTGACGCGTACATGTATGAACGATTGAGCTCCTGATGAATAAGCTCAAGCCTTGTCTTGAGCTCAGGCCAATAATTCCCCGCGCCGAAAGAGATAAAAGAACCACTACCTAATGAAGAGGATAGCTCGACCTTATTGTCTTCTAGGAGACTCCAAAGCACAGCACCTCGATGGAATGGGTGAGCAATAAATGCAATAGGGGCAATTAGAGGATACGGGCCTATCACGACGCGCCCTTGCTCATCTGTACGGTCACTGAACGGGGCACCGTCGCTGTTGACTAGGCAAACATGAGCGCCAGCCAATGGCAACCCTTCACTATCAATGATGTTGAAAGCGTAACTCTGTGTTTGGGGAATGGAAGTGAGCTGGGCCAATGACATTGTGAATGCCTGCTCCAATCCTGACTGGAGCGCAGCAATAGCACTCAATTGAAGCCGTTCAATTGCCAGTGGCTCCTCACTCCCGGCCTCCAAAAATTGTTCCTCCTCATTCCACAGCAGCAATTGGGCTGCCGGTGCTCCTTTCCACTCGAGCAGGGTACGTCCGGTGACCTTTAGGTTCGGAGGTTGGAGATCATCAACACCAATCCGCAGTACGAGGCCGCAGTGAGTGATACCAGGAATGCTGCCTCGAATCGTCAGAGAATGATCATTATTGTTCCATGCTTGGGTAACGGTATGAAGCTTTGCGTCCTTCAGCCCAGTCACCACATCTTCCGTGAAGGTAGACAGTGACTCTTTGACTCTTTGTGCGGCACTCGCTAGCTGCGCGTGTCTCTGGGTCTCTCTGCTCGCCTCTACGTCCATAGACCTCAGATTTCGGTCAATCTGAGCATTGAACTTGCTGGTATCAAATTTGATTGCCAAATCTTGCTCCTTACTAGGGCTCAACCAAGCGTCCAACTCGGCGCGCACTTGGCTCATGGTTGGCCGATTCTCTGGCGTAAAGGCTGTCGCACTAGCAATCAGCATATCTAATGGGGCTGTGTTTTCGGCGGCAGGTAGATAAGTGCCAATTTGAAAAGCCTCATGATTTAAATCGTAAGCGCCTGGCAAAGCAAATCGCTGTCCGGTAGCAAGCACCCAAATAGTTTTCGCGATCGAAAAAACATCGGCAGGCTTGCCATCGGCTTCTATTGCGGTATTGAGCATTTCAGGTGCACTGTAGAACAGAGGGCCTATTCTCTCATTTGGCTCGGTTATGCCTGTCTTGCCTTCAAAACTAACAAGCCCAAAGTCACCCACCGTCCATTGACCTTGGTAGTAGAAGAGATTCTCGGGTTTGATATCACGATGGGAAAACCCGCGCTCATGCATAGTTTTAAGCACCATTGAGATTTCGTGAAATGCTTGAACGACGTCTCTGAGTGACGGTGATTTGCCAAGTTGCTTGGCAAGTGGGATAGCGAGTCCCATCACCACCCAAGGTTGTTGATCGGGCTTAGGTGCGGTATCGGCCTCAAAAACTGGTATAACACCCGGAATATCGGCACATCTTTTGAGCGCATCCACTTCGTCATGAAAACGGTCGACCCGTTTCTGTGTGCCTCGCGACTTGAGTTTTTTCGGGTTTATTTTGAGCAGTTTAAGCGCGCCAACCTTTCCATCTTTTTCTGCACGGAAGACGTCACCGTTTCCTCCGCTGCCAAGGGACTTTCGAGAGTCGTAAGTCCATCCATTCACCACTATTAAGGTGGTACCCCCAGACTTCTTGCCAACCATTTTCATCCTCAAAATTCATTGGGTCTTTGGCTGCAAACCCGCCTAACGCAGTCTTAGCCCGCCTCAGCACATCAAGTGCCATGGCACTTTTTATATTTCAGTCCAGAACCGCAGGGGCAACGTTCATTGCGACCCACGTTCCCTATCGAAGCTCTAACCGCTGCCCGGTCGGCTTCATCGATGATATGGGCTATGAAGGCGGTCTGATGCTCGACCTCCGCTCTTTGACTTTCGCTAACCCCATCCAAATACGGCCTCAACCGCTGGATCTCAGTAACGGCACCTCTATGATCGCCAGCGTGCGCGAGGATCACGGCATACTGACTTCTGCACTGAACCATTCTCGCAACAAGTTTCGCCTTCGAGACCATAGGCAGAACATGCTGCTCCATGACCTCTCGCGCACCCTCGTAGTCTTTCAATCCGACAAACTCATCGGCTAAGTCTTGGCCGACCCTCACAATTGAGTCATAGGCACCAATCATTCCATAGAACTTCATGGAGTGAATTCGAGCGAAAGGAGTGTGGAGTCCTTGGGCCTCTCTCGTTATAGCGTACAACTCCAAGGCGTCAGCAATATGTTTCAGATCCTCATGAACATCTGGAGGCCGCTTGATGACCGTCCAAAGTACATCGGAATTTTTACCAATTACGTCCTTTGGACTGAGTCCAAGCAAATCGTAATATTCATCAATTACTTTTCGGCATAGATTTTCGGATTGCTTATGACGCTTCAGCTTCCAGAGCCCAATTGCATGGTTGTACTCAAAGACCCTTCTATTTTTGGCATCAGGTATTTTGGGAGTGGCATACTCGATTGCTCGCCTTACCTCTTCCTCATTCCCCTGCTCCGAGGCGAAAATAACTTTTTTCATTGCCCAAGCTATCTGCTCGCGGTATTCGAACTCATGCTCGACAAGAAGCGCCTCCATTTGGGCCAGACGATTCGGCACCCCATCAAATCGACCTGATCGCATGTGAGAGAAGACTACTCCGTCAAGAGCCCAGAAAGCCTGATGAGGGTTCAAACTTCCTGAATCCACCGCCTGCTCAAGCCTGGAAAGAATATCTACCGCTATACCCATCTCATAGAACACCTCCTCTCCGGACAGTCCAATGAGGGTCATAACGTCATCAAGCTTGATGAACACTTGGGTCAGAAGTGAAAACCTGGAGGTATCCCGATCCTTCTCCAGTCCCGCGACCAAAATCTCTTTCAAGGTCAGTAGAGCCGTATTTACCAGGGATGCCCCCATGAGCTCTAGGTGTCGGAGGCCTATCGCCCGGACAGAATCATGGACTTTGAGACTTTTGGCGCCAAAGACCTCAACCGTACCCGTGGCCTGGATCTTTTTGATCGCAACAGCTGCACCAATCTTCGTTAGGTCAAGGGTGGCTGTCAGCAGGCGAATAACCTCTTCCTGCGTAAGCCCCACGTCGGCAAGACTGATGACAGCCAATGCATTTTTAGTAACCTCGTCATAGCCCTCAAAGACACGCGTGAGGATCACCTCCTGCGCTGTCTCCACAACGTTGAGTTGCTGTTCAAGATCAGCACACAGCGCATCAATACTCCCTCCGTATTCGGAGACAGCAATTTTTGCTGCGCTATCTACATACAGAGGTAGCCCACCCGAGTAAGCCCGCAGCCGATCAAGTGCTTGTGGGCTACCGGCGCCCCCCGCATCACTGACCGCACGAGCCACGGTATCGAGATCCCAGCCGAGCAGATTCTCTCTATTCAGCCCCATGACTGCTTCGAGCTCACGGACATTTTCATGAGGCTGACACAAGAGAACAAAACGAACGTGCCGAGTCGCGCTCAACAGGTCACGCAAGTTGGCGACAGGGACACGATGAGCATTGTCTACCACAACGACTAGGCCCATCCCATCCTGTTCGAGGAAACGGTCGAAGACTCGCATTGCTTCGTAGCCGCTAGCCCCCGGCATAAGTATCTGCCTTACCTTGTCCGGATCACCCTTCGCGTATTTCGAGACCAGCTCACGCACAATAGAGCCTGCGATGGAAGGGCCAGGAAGATCGCCAACATCGTAATAGGCGCACCGCTCAACACTATGCAAGGCCGCATGCGAGGCCCAGGTAGTTTTACCCGCACCAGACAATCCGCAAATTATCCGAACCCGCTCCTGAGAATCGAGAGAGGGCTCGTCCTGCTGAGGCCTATAAGATTGGGGAGGCGAAGGAAAATCCTGAAGTTGAACAATTACTTGTTCGAACAGATCAGACAGCTCCGAGCTGAGGAACGCATGCCTCGAGTTTCCGTTCCCGGCAGCCGAGGCAAGCATCACCAATCCTGCCATTTTCCACGTCAACGAGGCTGGTGATAACAGGGAAAAGTGAAGCTTCTCGGCTTGTGCCATACACCACTGCGCAGCCTCCGAAACGTCTTTCCAAGCGGGAGGAAGCCACTCTGGTCGATTGAGTTTAGCTCCCGGGTAGACGTACAGCAGATCAGCAGGCACGCTACCCTTATCCACCTCCGACTGGAGCGTCTCCCCAAGCACCTGATTCGCGACGATGACAAATTGAGCCGCCCCGGTGCGTCGGTTCGAGATATGTTCCTGCCTGATGAGGTCGAATCGCTCCAGAGCGCCTGAGACGTCGCCAGGCATGATCCCGCGCGAGCGCGTTTTCACCTGCACATACACTCGCCCGGAATCTAAGCTGAGCTCGACGTCCTCATCCAATTCGACCAGCACCTCACGCACCCCGGAAGCCTGTGCCAGAAAAAGGCAAGCTACGGCGTACAAGTGTTGGTACAGAAATCCTTTATGAACGGCTTCAATCCGCTTCAACTGAGCAGGGTCGAGGACGACGTCTGGATGTGCGTGATCATTGGACTGCATTTTTCTATCTCACTTTAGATGCTGCAGATAATGCCGAAAATTCCCAATGCCCAATGCCCTTGGGCTTTCACGATGGTAGCAAGAGTCCAGATTCACACCACTGCTCTGCCACAACGCGTCTATCCCGAGGAGTATGGCGCGTATCAACAGCTCAGCAGACGCGTCGCGATGGCGCCATTGATCGTCAGAGATGCTGGACGTTCCACCCAAGATCAATGAGTGCCTGACAGTTAGGCTGAAATTGTTCATCCCCTACCAACGTTCGATTGCTGATTGCCAAGCAAAGTAAATGTGTCGGTCGAGTCATTGCCACGTACATTGCAAGGAGCCGCTGCGTATCTCGCACCCCAAGCCTTTTATGGCCATGTACACGCTTCCTCAAAACCCAGGGCATTAAGCTGTCGAGAAACGGCTCATGACTGAAGGTTTCAAGCACAAGCGTCGCGGTGTGAGTCTGCCCCTTTACCGAATGAATGGAGCCAAGCTTGATGTCGACGGCGCCCCTCTCATGAACACTTCGATATGTGTTTACAGACAAGCCGACTACGCGCTCTTGTAGTCCTTCCTGGTTCTCCACGACCCATCCCAGATAGTCTTGGGCTGCTTCGGTTTTATCATTCGTACAGGCTAGAATTTTCGTAAGATCCCAAAAGCGTTGAGAAAGAATCAACCAACGTTCGCAACTAAGCACATCCCCCTTAAATAGAACCTCAACAACAAGCTGCTGGTAACGCTCCAGGTCTTTCGCTTCGGTGAATAGCTGCTGAACCTGTACGTGTTGCCGAGCACCGACCTTGAACTTGGTGGACAGATTTGAAAGGTTCACAAGATGGAGTAATGCTCTGGCAATCTCCTCCACTCCGTAATGCGCAGTCTCGCCTTTCGAAATGTGTCGCCTAGCAAGACGCACTCGCTCCACGAGAGTCGACGGCCTGTATCCAGTGCGGCCAGCGTTGCGTTCGTAGGGTTCCCAGTAATGCCCTACTGTCTTGGGGTAATGTTCAGGATCTCCATCGGGATCAATTTCCTTGTGCGTGTATCCCAGCGCGGCGACCTTAGCCTTTGGAAGCAATGTTGCCGGCAGGTGATTCAGAACAAGCTGGGCATACGCATCAAGCACACCACTGCAGTCACCATCTGGGAAAACAAATATGGTGTGCGGGAGCGGATCGTGATCTCGCTCTCGCAACCCGCAAAGGCTGCCAGCAACTGGAAAGAAGGCAAACGTATCGGCGAGAGATGCGATCGAAGGATCGAAACGGAAGCTACTGGCGATATCAATCGAGCGTGTGGAATCCGGAAAATCACTGCCTTTGGAATGGACGTCAGAATCGAAGATCGCCTGGTTAGGATCACCCACACGAGTCACACAGATTGCTGGGTTGTGGCGAGGAAAGATCGTGCTCAGGTATTCGTTTTGCATCGCCGACGTGTCCTGCATTTCATCGATGATTACGCAGGGAAAACGATGCCGGAGCCCTTCTGCTACGCTTGGTCTTTCTGTTAATTGGGCTTTTCCTAATACGAAGATCTCGTCATAGCAGAAGTATCCTCGCTTGGCAGCCTCTCCCATGGCAGATGACATAATTTTGTACATGCGAGTCATTGGCCCGCTTGGAAACTTGCCATCGATTACGGGGGTATGGAAATCTGCGCTTTTAAGGCGAAGCTTCTTGGTATCAAACTTCCGGTAGCCAAGAAAATCGCGAAATGCCCGTCTATCCGCGCTGTTCATGCAGTTGAATCTCATCCGGTGTGTCAGTTCATCATCAATGGCGGTGAACCTGTATTGGGCGGAAAGCAGCCATGGGGTAGCTAGAAAACGGCTCACGAAACCATGGATCGTATCGATGTAATGGGGATAGCTAAGAAGGCGCCTGCCCACCTCCGTACCGCCTAATCGATGTTCAATTTCTTGGCGTGCGACGTTGGTGTGTGACAGCACACAAATGCCCCGGGTTCGGCTCGTCCATTTGCGCGCAAGGATTGCAAGCTTAGCGACCACCAAAGTAGTTTTGCCGCTTCCAGGACAGGCCGAGATGTCCAAGGTCTCTCTTGATCTAAGGAAAGCCAGCCGTCGCTCATCAAGCTCCTTGAGGCTCAGCAGATCGACAACCCAGGAGATATCTTCGTCGGTGATCTGGGGCACCAGATCCTTGAACCCAATCATTGATCAGGTCTCGCCGGCTGGGTCGCTTCCAGGCCGGAGGTCACGTAGGTGATGGCTTCGGTAAGGTAGGTCGGCAAGGCTTGCACGAGTTGCTCTTGGGGTGGCGCTTTGAAACCTAGTCGCCCCTCAAGCAAGTCCACCAGATACTGCGCCGTGATCGCCTTGGACGCTTTCTTGCGGTGGAACAACGCATAAATGTGAGAGCACAGGTGTGCCATGGATTCAGCCGAATCTTTCAGTGTGTGAAACTCCGCCTCAGCACTCTGGATGATTTCTTCAGGTTCTTTCTTCTCTTCGTTGAGCGCGTCATCGTTTTCTGCCAGCCTGGCAGCAATGAGAACCTCCCGGGCAAGGCCCGCGAACGCGAGGTCATACTCAAGCGTCCATTGACCAGCAACGAAAGTCTTAACGTTTTGCCCGTCGTGGGACTTGAGTTGTTGCCGCCGCTTTTCCAACGCGACCTGCTGCGTATTTTCATCATCCCCAAAGTCCCTGATGGCCTTCCAGCGACGCGACGTAGAAGCCCATGCAGCGTCATCATCATCCTTCACTCGTCCCAAGATGACCGGTGCACAATCTGGCATGACATCCATATCAGCCAGACAGGCAACCGGTAAAGCCAATATCCCTTGCTCCGGATTCGCTCTTTGAAGGATTCGCGAGTAACGCCCCAAGCCGGTGCTTCCGACGTTTACCACCGACACACCATATCGCGTGAAGTCTCTGCCCAAGAGTTTCGCCAACGCCGGCAGCAAGATGGTCTCACCATCACCTTCCACGATAAGCACACCACGCGCGAAGAATAGATTGGCCTTAGTCACGTCCAGAAAACGCGCCAGAAATCTGTAGTCACTGGTATCCAACTTCGTGTGCTGCTTACTGAGCGAGTACGCGTTGTGGCGATGCATGAGCACCAGATTATCCAGCGGAATCTTTGAGCTAAGGTTGGGACTGTGTGTCGTTAAGATGACCTGAACGGGTCGAGATTGTTTTTTGCTCTCTGAGTCATCTGAGGGTTGCTCCGCTGGCTCAGGAGGTAGCACTGCTGTAGCGACCTTAGCATCCGCCCAGCTATAGGATCGGTGTTGAGTACCAGCATCTTCCTGACTGTCGCACTCTATCGAGATTTCAGCTTTTTTCTGGGAGGAATTCTCAGGCCCTGCAGCAACGCTCAAAAACTCCATCAGGCGTAACTGTCGCTGAGGGTGAAGGTGAGCTTCGGGCTCTTCGATCAAAAGCAAAGGTAGCCCATCTGGCTCTCGCCCAAGCAGCAGCAGTTCGCATGCCATGAACAGCAAATTATTGGAACCAAGCCCATACTTGCCCCGGGGATCCCCCGACTCCTGGTCGAGCAAGCTCAACTCCAAGCGCTCAAGAATCTGCCTCAAGCGCGCCGGTTCTGAGCCCCCCTCGACAAAGTTGATTTGGCCTTGCAGTTCGTCGCCCTCAAGGGCTAAGTGCGATAGGTAGTCGTTGTTGACCGAGTCCTGAGCTGTCTTAATTCCCTGGTGAAGGTTAACCAGATGGCGAAGATATTCGGCCAAACCCGCGAGGCTTAATGAAGCAGGATCCAGATCCGCAACGGGCTGCGTGCTATCGAAATCGCTGCCGCTCTTGATATCTGGAAAGTTTTTCAATACTTGTGACAGCCGTGAGCTCCGTCCTGGGGACATTTCACGCGCAGCATCGCGCAGTGGTCGCAAATAGGCTGCGGCCAACAACTGCCGTACATTATTATCGAGACTCGGCCCACCACCGTTGTGGCCGCTTCGTACTGCAATATCTACCCAGCGTCGCGCCAGCGCATCATCACTGATTCGACGTGCAGCCCAATGGACGTACACAACAGCCTTGCCGTCTTTGAATGTCACATATTCTGAGAAAGCCCCCTGATCAGACGTAGTGAGATCTGAAAACTTCGCAACAATGATGATCTGATGGGCCTGATTCCCGTTACGAGCGATGAAAAAATCCTCCGGCTGCAGGCGAACGTATTCGCCGTCACGGGTCTGGAGGACGAGTCGCAGAGCATCGATAACCGAAGACTTACCTGCATCGTTCTCTCCAACGAGCGCAGTAACGCCCTTATTGAATTCGATGACCAAACTGTCTTGGTCTGCGCCAAACTGCCGGAAATTTTGAATTTTGAGTGCTGACAAATACATCCATGTCTTCCTGTCATTGAAGTGCGATGCAGTGGGCCAGGCCTAAAGAATCCATTTCTTGAAATTATGCGGTGCTACCCAGCAGCTATCAGCTCAAGATCGGTGGGCCATTATTCTCCCCTCTGAGCCTCAGAAGGTCTGCCCGTTTCGGAGGGCAGCAGCTGTTTCTTCGCTCCACTCCTTCCAGCCATGTGCCAGGTTATACGGGCCGATGTCAGACGCTGGTGTTTCTTGGATAACTTTGAGCGCCGACCACGCCTCATAGTCATGAAACGGGTTAAGCCCCATGACATTACCGAGGCTCTGATCGACATACCCTTGGTAACTGGCGATCCGAGCAAAAAACGCCGCAGCCTGATTCAGATTCCAATCGCTGAGAAAGAGCAACAGCGCGGTAAACGCCATCAAGGGTTTACTTCCCTGAATGGCACCATACCCCCTGCCCATTGCTCTGCGCAGTGGCTCGAAGTGATGTGATATGAATTGTGCCAGTGCAAGCGTGGCGTCGTACTCCACCTTTAGTGTGGTTGGGTCAAAAGCTGGCTGGCCCTGATGATCACTCGCGAGCTTTGCGATTCGAGAAACCAACGGCCTGATCATGCCCGTACGCTCGAAAAGATACGTGAGCAGCGACTCGTGACGGCGGGCCAGCATCACTTTCGTGGCCGTCCCGAGATCAAAACCAGGAATACTCAGGAGCTCCTGGTTAACCGTCAGCCACTGAGGCTGGTACTTAACCGGCCAAGCTCCGGCCTGCACCGCAGCGACCCACTGCAGAACCTGCTGATCCAGGTTTACGTCGAACTGTGAGCTGAGTTTTTTGTGGTGGAACCATTCACGCATGCTCCTGATATTGACTTGATCCAGCACGCCGATTTGAATTCCTTTGCAAACCAAATCCCGTATCGCCCTAGATATCCCGTCACGTGCAGTCGAGATCAGTTGCACTAACCCTTGCGGCGCTTCGCCAGGTGGCAAAATGGCAAAGTCGCAAAATGGGTGGTGCCCTCCAGGAAAACGGAAGTACGCCTGCTTTATTGCCTCCCCAGTTACCTTCGAGCTCGAAGCTCTGACGACCTCCGCCCCCTTCACAAAACACGCAGGGCATTCGAGATCACTATGAATTGTCTGCTTCCAAGTATCCGGAATCGGCTCCCTTGATTTCAACTTACCCCGCTGATGACTATCGGCGAGATATTGCAGGAGTTGATCTACATCCAATTCCATTTGGCGAGAGGCGGAGAAGGCGGTCAATGGCATATCAACACTCCATTTGAATGCAGTAGCCACGCTCCGGAAGGAAGCGTGACTGATAGCAGGACGACAGTACGTGGCTGTCGAATGCCAAAGCTAGCGCTTTCTGCCAACTGCGACCAGTTCCACGTGATGGACGAGTCGCGTTTAGCGTGTACAACTAGAGCAATAGTGACTTCGGTTACGGCAACCTGGCGAGTTCACGGATGATCTGTTCGCGCACTCGCAGCCGGTGATGGCAGACAAGGTCATGAGCGTTCTGGATGAGATCAATAGCCGCTGGGGAAAGGGAGTTGTCCGGTTAGCTATCGTGCCTGCGGCACCCGTTTGGGCGATGCGTCGAGAGTTGATGAGTCAGAGTTACACGACGAAGTTAGATCAACTCTGGATAGTGAAAGCCAGATAACAGACTCGCAACGCGATTCCCCTAGAGACATCCCAGCTTGGAAGACCTCAGGTAAGCGACGAAGCCGGCCCAGTTATGGGCCTCATATTTCTGCAGCATTTGTTTAGGAAGCTTGATTTGAGAAATCGTCCAGTCAATGCACTCTTGCCATCCAGGCTCATCAAGAATCTGCCGCCCTGTGAAATATCGAACCTCGTCCACGGTGGTGTTGTAGATCAAAAAAATACGCTCAGGATTTGCACTTACAGCAGATCGACTAAGGCCTCGCTGATTGTTCCAGTTTTCGCCACTCTTTATTTGAACTTCGAAGTAGCGACCTTGATGCCCAACGATTCCGTCAATCCCCTTGTCGTCGACCAGCGAGGGGAACACGTCAAAGCCTTCGCCGAGCAAATATCCCCATATGGCGAATTCATTCCGCTTGCCGATCGCGAGCTTGTTTTTTATCTCTGTTTTCAACGCCATGTTGTTACCACACCTATCCAGTGGAAACGAATGCTCTCACCGCTAAACCTTAGCGATACGGAGGTGGAGCATTAATTTGAAATCAAGCAAGTAGGCTGTGCGGAAGGAATAAAAGGGTATCGCTCAATCTCCCTGACCGCCCAGCCGCTGCGCTTTTCTGCATTCCCGCACATCGCCTGCAGATATCAGATTGTGACGAACAAAGGCCCTAGCTAGCTTCCTTTGACTGCTTTGCGTCTGATCCCATCTGAAGGGGGTGCAGGACGCAGGGTCACAACATTCCAATAGACCTGATCCGCCTTGATGTAACGGCTTGCCTTCTCCGACGCAGGTACCTTTTCTTCCCAGGAAACATACCAGTAGCAGTAGGTGACGGCCCGAGTGATGGCAACGTAGGCTGTTCGCAGCGCCTCCTGCTGCTGTGCTCTGTCGTAACCACAGGGCTCGCCCGGATTCGCCATACCGGCCTGGGCATAGAAATCGTTTCTCGAAGGCGATGATGTGGTGACCTCGCAATCCCCCAGCAAAAAGACGGCATCGGCCTGCAATCCCTTCGAGGAGTGGTAGGTCAGAAACTTGATGGCCTTGTCTCGCTTGTCTTCACGAGCTCTCTCAATGACGTCGCTGAGTTTTGCTTTGGCATCTTTTTTGGTGTCGCGCTTACGGTAAAGGATAAGGATCGAGTGGCCAGCGTCGTAATGGTGTTCGGTCATCTGGACTAGGTGCTCCCAGTCAAGCTCTCGAACCTCTACCGGTATCTGGTTGCCGATCACACGCTTGTTAACGGCAACACCGTGCTTGTTTTCAAAACCTGGTGTCTGGTTGACGATTGCTTCCGCCGCATCAACCACCATTTGGTGTGATCGATGGTTTTCCTGCATGAAAACCTGTGTCTGTTTCGGCGACCTAAACTCCTTGCCAAACTCCATCAGAAAACGTGGAGAGCTGCCACGCCATCCATAGATGCTTTGCCAATCGTCCCCCACCGCCATCACCGAAGCATAAGCTGGCGCGCCCAAGGTTTTAGCGGCCAACCCGCGCAGTTCGATTTCCTTGAAGGTCGCCCTGACCCACGAGATTGTGTTCGCCCCCACATCTTGGAATTCGTCGATGAGCAGCGTCGTCATGGGGCGAAGTACGCTGTCCGGTACTGCCCTAAAATTTTGCTGACCACGTTCGCTGAACATCGCAAACATACTGTTAAACGTCATTACCGGCGGACTCATCTGCAGCAGTCGATCGTTGAACGCGGCCCAGTAAATGCTCATCGCATGGAAAAATTGGGTGTCAAGCTCACCCTTGTGCAGGGTCATATTTTTGATCGCCTCAATGGCGTCCAAACCCAGATTTTCGATGAAGGAAGCATTGGAAAAAAATGCCTCCAAAATATAACTTGAGCTTATCTCTCCCCTGACCTTGTACTGGAATTTCGGGCATCCATTTATGCGACCTTTGAGCGCGTCAACCGACCGCGATGCATCGACATAACTGTTCAGATAGACAACCCGTGGACTGCAAAACGCCTGAAACAGCGTCCTCTTGTCGCGCACGTGCTTGCGCATGAACCAACCATACTGGTGATCAAGCTTAATTTCATTTGGTTCGGTATCGTCGACCCCTAGTATCACGTAGGTATCGAACTCGGGAATATATCCGTTCACCCGGAAGTTTTTCCCAAGCAGTCGGACGGTCTTCTGTGCCGGCTCTATCCCATCAATTGGCCAATAACCGGCAGCTTCCCAAAGACCTTCAAGTTGAGCGCACAACGCATCATCGATATTCGCCATTTGCCAAGCCTTATCCTGGCGTTCCAGAACGTCTGGGTGATCTTTATCCATCTCAGCTAGCAAAAGTGAGCGTTGATAGAGGTCTCCGATCAGTGAGCGAAACTCCGTGTTGGTTTCGTAGAGCTCATGGTACGTCGCGTTCATCAGATCGAGCTGGGTTTCGCCCAGCTTGACGTTCAGCATCGAACCGTCCTTTTCGTCCTCACCTGGCTTATTGTCTAGAAACTCGAAAGCCTTTACATCACTTAGACCATCGATGCTTTTGGCGAAGGACAGAATGCGGGAATGGAACGTACGGACAATCTCAAGGGACTTCTTCTCGCTGACTTCATAACCCCAAAGGTCAAACACCTCACGGACTTTCTTCGCGAAATCCAGCTTGGACTCCTTTGTGAAAGTGACAACCGTCAGACCCGACAAATCAATTTTGAGGTAGTGGTATAGAACGATCAGCCGCAACACCATGGTGGTCGACTTACCGCTACCAGCGCCCGCAACTACAGAGGTGGTCGGAGTGGTGGACAAGATCATCTTCCACTGATCTTCAGAAGGAGGTTGATCAGGAAGATATTGCTTCACGTCCTGCCGGATCTCAGCAGCCATTTCTGGAGTGATTGCAAATCTCCAGTCCTTGAACAGTGCTGGTTCCTTGATGCGCGGTGAAGCGGGAGTAGTAGCTGTGCCAGGACGCAACTCAACAATTAGCTTTCCGTCGTCCAGTCCTTGGGTATGCCCCTGAAAGAAGCCCTCCTCCAAGCCTTTGCTTTTCCCCTCTTCGGTACCGACCAGACGACCCGCATTCCAAGCAGAGGCTTGTTGAAATCCGACGATGTCTAGGATGGCATTGGTGAGCCAGTTGAAAAAGCTACGCATGACGGACTGCAGGCTACGGCCAGACTCCAAGGTAACGTTGTCAGCTGATGAATCAATCTGTGGTGGTTGAGAATGAGGGTTGGTTGGTCGCGAATCCACTAGCTAAGAGCTCCCTGCAGGCCTAGAGCGTGCCAGGAATCCGGGCGCCGCCTCTTCGATATAAGTGCGTAGATTACCACCACAGTTGCAACGTCAAGCGTCTAAAGCAGAGGTCACGACAGACTGAGCAGCCTAATCCCGCAGCACGCTCTAACTTGCCAGACGCTGTGTTAGTCAGCAGGATTGGCGTCATGGATGCAGACAGACATCAAGCAATTGGAGGAGGATCAATGAGCTCATACGGTGGGTACATCGAGAGGTTGGCCAGGAAAGTCGAAGCGCGACTGCAGGACATCGAGGCGATCTACAACTTTGACCTTGGGGATGAATTCGAGGTCGCAATTTGCGCTTTGCTGGAGGATATTCTTCCAGCCAAGTACGGCGTGTGCCGGGGGTTTGTCGTCGCTGAAAATGGCGAAAAGGCCGGGGATGACCTCATCATCTACGACAAGATGTCCAGCCCAACCCTGCGCTCCGGTATGAGCCGCCAGTTTCCGGTAAAAGAACAAATCCCGGTTGACGCGGTGTACGCCTACATCGAATGCAAGCACTCGATCTCGGATCCAGCGGTATTGGCAAAGGCGGTCAGCCAAGCCGAAGCGGTAAAGAAATTGCTGCTCACACGTCGAGGTCGTACCAACCCTGAGTATCAGGTGGATGGGCCGATCTACAACGGAAGGGTCAGAGACTGGCCCCGCACTTACCCTCCACTCAAGAACCAGCCCTTCTGTGCTGTCTTTGCCCGCAAATACTCACGGGACATTTCTGTTCAAAACGTCCGGGGAGAACACGTCCCTGATTTGATGATTCTGGGTAACGACCACATCGCGACCCCTACTGTATACATGGGGCCGGACGGTATTCAATCGTCCCTATTTTACGACACCAAGTTCGGTGCGCCACTGTGCGTGGAGCCAGCCCCCGCAAACGCGTACGGCTTGGGGTTGGTGATCCTTCTTCAGGCATTAAGTTGGATCGACCTTCTACCGATAGATTGGACGGGGCCACTGAGCACCACGTTCCTCGATAACCTTTTCAACCGCAAAACCTGACTTAAGCTCTTAGACCTTAAGTAGAAATAGCCAGTGGCAGCGGCTCAGAAATTCACACCTATGGCACCGCATTTGACTCCAGAATATTACTGCAACACGCGCGGAGTGAAATGATACTGCCCCTTTGAGACTCTCAGATAATTACGCAGGGAGGCTCGCCCATTGCCCCTCTGGAACGTTGCCAGTACGTACCGCGAGTTCTCCGTCGTCATCACCCAAAACCTCCCCTCGCGCTCGACTTTCAACACGTCAGAAGTGCGGATCAAATGGCCGTCTCCGAACCGCCCGTACTGGTCTTTTCGGTTGTGGCCAAAAACCACACCGATACCTGCGCGAGCCCTGATGGAAACACCGCAGAGATAGGCGGTCACTGGTGCATCAAAACCTTGCTCCTGAGCTTTTATAATTCGTTTGAGATCAAAATCTGTATGGCGCTTGCCGTGAAAATTCACATCTAGGGTGTCGAGCATTGTTGGGCTCCGGTTGCGGCCTGTAGGGAGTTATCAAGAATTGCACACGCAACCAGGCGCGCTGGTACCGTGGGGGATTACTGGTAAATTTCAGGCAGATCGAATCATGCTCGAGAGAAAGATCGGGCGAAGGTCTGTCAGCGAATCGATTTGAAAGTCTGGACGGTGCGAGTTGTGGTAGACAGCTCCTCTCTCAACCTCTATCAGGCAAACCTCAAAATCACTGTCGTAGCCGAGAGTTACTTTTGTTACGCGCTCCATATCCCATCCGACCCTTCTATTCATCCATGCCGGAGTCATAACCTGGACATCGACTAGCTCTTGTTCATCGCTCTGGGTCACGAGCATGTTCTGCAACCTGTGCTCCCCCTCAATCATATGAGCAAGTTCAGTGCTTCGCCCCTGCTCGCTTACGCGGACAGTGAGGTGGTACCAGTGAGTTCTGAGAATCCGTGACACGCTATGCCAATGCGCAAGGCCTTCACCAAAGATCCCCGGGACGCCGATAAGATCTGAGTCTTGTGTTCTGAACATGGGATGTCCTTTGCTTTGCAGAGCTCATATAGAACGGAAATTAGAAGAAGGAAAAAATGGTCTTGAGACTGGCGGTTTGCTCCTGCCCCGCCCCCATCAAAACGTAAATCGTATTCTTGGTCTCGAACATAACGCCGTCCTTCAATGTGACGCACATGCTGGAGCGAACCCAGTCACCTGGCTGGAAGCGGCCCCGGCTGTCCTCGACCACCTTGTGGGCAAACAGGAAGAGCGGGAGATGATTGCCAGCGTGAACCTTTGCAATTTCTTCAGGGGTAAGGTCAACGCGGAAGATTGTCCATTTCTCCACAAGGCAGAAGGGTTTTTGGGGGAAACGCACACTCACATCTCGCGCCAGCGTTTCTTGGCTATCTAGGGATCCAGACAGTACAAGGCCAGCGCTACCGAATAGCTCTTCGGGATAGAGAGTGTCGTTTGAGCTCAAAATATTCCCCGTCAATTCATCTGATATGTTCAGTGCGCAACGTGCCCAGACGATCTGTTCTCCAACGTGAGGCACTGCTCAGACGTGAGTAGGCGGTAGCAGTTCCGATAATAGCACCAAACGATGTTTATCGGAACTGCCGATTTATGGCTCTATCCTCGTTTTTTAGGGCAGATAATGTCTCTCAAGAAAGAGATAGCCGGCGTGGTCAGGGCAATCCGGACTACGCGCGGTTTAGATTACGGTGACCTCGCAAAGGTGAGCGTCAAAGCGAACATAGCCAAGCTTGAACAAGGCGGGAGCAACATCACCCTTAACAAGCTGGCAGAGCTCTCTGAGGCTCTGGACTTCGATGCCGTCGCTCTTCTCGCATTATGTGTCGCAGTGCATAACGACGAATCCTTCGAGGCGACCATTAGCCGAGCAAATGCCCAGCTTGATCAGTTCAGAACCGAAGGTGGTGAAGAGCTGCTTCAGAGTCAGTTCGTTGGCAAGACCCTGGTGAAGCGCTCTAAGGGGAAACCAAGCAACACGAGAGCTGCTGATGCAGTAAAAGAGCTAAAAGCCGCCGGCCTTAGTCAGGCCGAGGCTGCAGAGAGGCTTGGGTTGGCGAAATCCACTGTCCATAGATACTGGCATTCATAGAGTCACCTCGGCTGGACGCCGCAGGCCGAGTGCACTTGTCGAACCAACCCATGTTCTTGGCGAACAACGACAAAGGCCTAGACTTCTCTAGGCCCTTGATTATGCTTACTCGTGACGGAAGGCAAGGATTCAGACTCAAGATCCGAGCGGTCACGGCGGTCTAATTCCCACTCTTCCAGAATCTGCGATGTGCGCATTTAACGCGAAGCATCTGAGTAAAGATGAGATCTCATCCGGGGCGAGGATTTCAGTGCTAATCTGACGAAGCCGCGAATCAGCTACAAATATCGAAGCGCCTTCTCAATGGCGTCAACCGTGCCGGGCTTCAATACGCGCACCCCAGCCTGGTCAAGTACGTCTCCTTTATCCCCTTTGCGAAAATTCCACTTCTTGATGAAATCTTCTGAAAGGATGTACTCCAGTGCACGCCGTTCGATATCGTCCAGCTTAAACGCACCCGCTGGCGCCCTACGGTCATCGACATAGATTTCTAGGCCTGGCGGTACGATCTCTTTTACCAGACGGCGGGCCTCCGCCAGCTCTGAGAGCAGTATTTGGACGAGGAGCCTATGCCGTGCAGTGGGCAGCTCATCAATCCATGCGTCGGCCGTGGCTTGTTTATATCCAATCTTCTTGGCTGGTGCCGCTGCCACGAACGACCCTATGAGCGTGCGGTAGTAAACGCCGGTTGCATTGCGAATACTCTGGGCCCTAGGAACGCCTCGCTTCTCGCCTAGCCGAGCAATGGTCGTAAAGCTGAAGTCTGAAATTCCACGCTCGACCTGCTCATTGCAGACTTCGTAAATAGCTTCTAGCGTACGGTGAGTGCGAGGTGAAGCAACCGTCTTCAGGTGTTCCAGCATTGCCTTAGGATCCATCATGCCTCCTCCATTTCGAGTGTCATGGGCACATCGCTGGCTATGGCTGGCTTCTGTCCCTTCAAGATCGCCTGGATGTCGGTGGCAGCGATATATTCCTGTTCACCGAGGTCTTTCAACAGTAGCTTCCCAGTCACCAAACTATCCACCTTCGCCCATGATTTAACGCGCGTGAGCAGGAAGCTCGTCAACTGGTTGCCAATCACCAACTGCTGTTGCTTATCTAGCGCATACATCGTGGGCATCATGTTGTTGAACGCGATCATTTTATCAATCATCTGGGAGCGAATAGGCAAGGCAAGGTCTGCTGAGGCAGATTCGTAAATCTCAGCGTTTTCACATACCTCACTCAGCAGGTGGTACCTAGAAGACTCCTCTATTGCGACACTGAGCTCGTGCCCACCCTGTACAATCAACTGTGGGAGATTGGTATCGTTTTTTACCGCCACTTGCTCATTCAGCAGTGCCTGACTCTGATTGATCAACCGGGAAACCGCCTGGATGTCGCAGAGAAAAAGGTCGGCCTTCTTCGAAGCACTTTCCAGATCTGACTGCAATTTTCGAACTTTCATTTCCAAGAAGGTACGGTCTGCTGTGTTGAATTCTTTCCCTGCTTTCTTGGCCTCGTATTCCTCGTCGTCCAGGAGGTCGATTTTAACTGACGCTTCGGCGCTTTTCGCCTCAAGCTCTGCAATGTGTTCAAACTGAAAGTTCGCCTGCAAAGAAATTTCGTTTGCTAAGGACAGCAAGCCACCGATGAACACTGGCCCCGTTACAAAATGCCGACAGCGTGGGCAATTCTGCATGCCAAGATAGCCGCCCGCGATAGGCTCTCGAACCTTAGTTGAGCCGATTAACGGCCCCCCATCTCCACAGCGTGTACCTGCAAACGGACAAAACCCATAGTCCCTGAACAGAAAACTACCTGGATGACCATTGCCCGAATAACGCTTAATAGCGTCCTCGTTGTTGTGAATCAGCTCGTGCCTGATCTCATCAATCCTGTTCTGCTCAATCATATGAATGGCAGCATAGACCTTATTAGCCAGAGCCCTCTTTTCACCCTCTGCAAACTTGACCCTCAGGCCCTCAGCATTAAGCTTCACATAATACAAACTCATGATAATATTGCTATGCCCAGCAAGCTTCATAACAATGTCAATAGATAAACCAAACTCCATGACATAGGCAGTGATCAGACTAACGCGCATACTGTGAGGGCTATACGGAGTGCTGTATGAAGTTATCTTCGAAACATTACCCGCGCACTCTGCGAGAACGAGATCGCCGGTCTGGCTGTGAAACAGCGCAGCGGCCAATCGATCTTTCAGTCGATAAGCGTAATTTGTGCTTTCCTCCTCACCAAAGTTACGGAACAAAAAGCAATTTGCTCCCTTTGCGCGACGCTGCTTTTCGTTGAGCTCCGTTCTGACACAGTCTAACCAAGGCATTACCCTAGTGATCGGATTATACTTTGATTGCCAATTACGGAGGCGGATCATCCAGATTGCAAGTTTTTCAGGCATCCAAGGAACACTATACGATGCGCCACGAATCGAAGTTTTGTTAGATGTGAAGTGCATTCCTATGTTGCCGTCAGGGTAAGCTTTGACAAATCCCTGGCTATCAGTCATACCCGCAAGTGAAAACTCGTTACGCACCCACACAATCTTCCCATCAACTACCTGAGGGATATTTTCGTCAGCTTCTCCTGAATCGTTGTACGCCAACTGCTTTCCCCTGGCAGGCACAGATGCAAGAGCGAAGGTGTTCATCCAGTGGGCAGGAAACCACAACTTCGTTTTTCCAAACTCCTCCTTGAAAACACAATCCGGATCTGTCCGATCAATGATTGATGGGTCAACTTCGACCCAGTCAGGATCGAAAATATGGAGATGAGCCAAATCTCCAAAATTTTGAGCGGTTTCAGGGATAATCCAGTTGCACATGTTTTGTACATACTGATAGGCAAGTGCAGGCTTGTTGGTCTCGCCAGCACTTCCAATAGGATCGTCGCCTTCATAAACAAGAGCCGCAAACGGGTTACGAGCATTTGAAGCGAGCACTCGCTCGCCAGTTTCCTCATCTTCAAAAGTCAGCTTCTTCCGAAGTACGTAATCTGCAAACTCCTTAACTGACGACAATAAAGTGCGCCCTGGGCTAGGAGGTAAGCCGTATAGAAACTCCTCAAAGAGATTGAGATCGACCTTGGGAGCGGTAAAAAAAACTTCTGGAGCGAACCCGAGTTCGTGTTTTTGAATGTAATCCCTTACGAAGCGGCACAGGTTGTATTCTTTGGTTTCTCCAGCACGAGCCCCCTTGATGAACTGATCAATTAGGTCTTTCCATGCCAGATAAGGCGCACGGATGTATTGAGACTTGAAGGGTTCCGGTTTATTGAGAAACGAAAACCAGCCATCCCATACTTCTTTATAGACCGTTGCCGGGTCACGGGGAATTCGCGGATCACTCTGACTTGCAAGAAATCGTTTATAGTCTGAGCTCCCCTTCACGCCTTCATCTAGGACGAGCCGGCGGATCTCTTCGTATGAGTAAGGCACGGGGATGTCACATAAGTCGTACCAATCGACCCATTCTGCACTAAAGACACGCTCAGGATGAGCAGGTAGGCAGGAATAGCTTTTGTACTGTTCCCGGTACTCCTGGCTATTCTTGATCTTTAAGCATTTCACAGCGAACTTGACGTCTGCTAGCGTGTCGCAATGTTCGGGTAAAAGAAATTCATTCCAGCCCTGCCATTCGGACTCAAAGAAAATCAGCGGATCGCCGGGCAAGCCAGGATCCTGCCGATACAACAAGGTATAATCACTGACTCCAGTGATGCCCAAAACGCGAGCTGCTCGACCTGCGTCTGCAATGCTATATATCTCTGTGCCGAGGTATCGCTGCCAACCCCAGACTTTCCAATTTTTGGAGTAAGTACGGTGGGGCATAGCTGGGAGTTTAGGGTCGATCTTGTAACCTTTGAGATAGTCTTCTTTAGTTAAAAAACCCTGGCGTATCGACGCCTCGCTAGCCTCCGTGACAGTCAGATATTTTGCATCGTCGACACACACAGACGAACGTACAGGAAGCTGCCCCGAAGCATCGTAGACGATGTCAGGGTTTGCAGGTAGACGAGGGTCTAGGTGACGGCGCTTAGCGTAATCTTTCGATGAGTTAATACCCAGCCGCCCTGCGCCGTTAATAACCAGTGCCGGAGTGGGGTAAAAACTATCGGGGGTTCCCGATAGGAAGCCCTTCCAACCTATCCATGAGTCCTTGTAGGCACGCTCAGGCAGTGAAGGGAGCATAGGGTCTGCCCGGTAGGCAGTCCTATATTGCTTCCCGGTTTTGATACCAAGCTCCGCGACTCGTTTACTGGCCTCATCGAATGAGTAAACATCTTTAGTTCGTTTCGAACCGAGATAGTCCGCCCAGCCCTGCCAATCTTCCCCGTAGAACGTTGCTGGTGCGCCAGGAAGTCGGGGATCCAGCAACTTATAGTTCTTCGCATAATTAGTGTTGTTGCCAAAGGACAGCTTACGACACGCTTCACGAGCCTCGAAGTATGTGGCGTATTTTTCCGACGAGCTTACCGTTCCCAGATAGTCGCTCCATCCCTTCCATGCCGAAGGGAATGTCTTGTCCGGAAATGGTGGGAGCCGAGCATCGGTGACGCATTTCTCACGATAATCACGACGACTAACAGCATTCAGTTTTTGGGCAGCTTTGCGCGCCGATTCAAATGTGGTGAAGTATTCTTCTTGCTTAGCTCGATACACTACACCAGTAAAATCTCCCCACCCGCTCCACTCGTCCTTGTAAAAGGTAGCAGGACTATAGGGAAGTTTCTCATCCAACGAGCGACGCTCCCCGTATTCACGCTGGGTGCTTATGCCAAGCTTCCGGACGGCGGCCGAAGCCTCCGTCAAATTCTTGTATTTACCACTCCTGCTAGACATGTCTGGAAGGAAATCAGTCCAGTCTTTCCAGTCAGCCGCATATGCTCTCTCGGGATGAGACGGCAATAGAGGGTCTCGCATGTACTCGTTGTGATATCCATTCCGACTACTTATCCCGAGCCTTTTGACAGCACGCTTAGCTTCCGCAATCGTCAGGTAATATTTGTCCGCAGTGCCCAGAAAATGTGGGAATCCGTTCCATTCTTTTCGGTAAGCTGCGCTAGGGTGGGAAGGCAGCAGTGGGTCTTCGCGATACCGGACTCTGTAATCTAAGACTGTCGTAATACCAAGAGCCTGAGCCGCACTACGCGCCTCTTCAAAACCGTACAAATTACGTGGAGCGATCAGCTTGTCACGGCCGAAGAAGGCCGGAAAACCCTTCCATTCGTCTCTGTAGAATTGACTTGGATTGGAGGGTAGGCGTGCGTCTTCATGGCGACGGTCGAGATAGATAGCGACAGTGTGGATACCCTTCGCCTGAACAACTCGGGAAGCGTCCTCAAGCGAGTACCAAGAGTTGGCAGGCGCCAGTCCGAAGAAATCGGAATAGGTCGTCCATTCATCTTTGTAGGTGCGCTCTGGCTTAGAGGGTAGTTGTGGATCTTCGCGCCAACGCTGCAGATACTCTAGATTGGATGTAATTCCTAAGCGTTGAACTGCGCTGGCAGCTTGCGCGAGGCTACTGTAGAAGCTGGAACTCCTTCCTCTAACAAGCTTCGGACGACCGAGAAAATCAGGGAACCCTTTCCACTCGTTCTTGTAAGTTATGTTTGGGTTCGAGGGTAGCCTGGGGTCTTCACGAAATCGCGAGCGATAATCTGTCTGTCCTAGAATTCCTAGGGCCTTAGCTGCGCTGGCAGCCTGTGCAAGCGTCCTGTAGAGGCCTGCAGTGACCGAGCTTGGACGGCCAAAAAAGTCCGGGAACCCCTTCCAATCAATTTTGTAAGTATCGGAAGGCTTGGCCGGCAGCCGAGGATCCTCTCGGTAGCGACTCGCGTACTCCACCGCAGACTCAATACCGAGGGCTTGGCATGCTTTAGACGCCTGATCAAGCGTTTCGTAGAAACGTCCACTCGTTGGTTTGGCTAACTTTTCCCGTCCAAAGAAATCGGGATATCCCTGCCACTCCCGCGAATAGGTCGCGTCCGGCCTTGAGGGTAACTGCGGGTCTTCATGACGTCGCGCGTTGTAATCCGGGATCGACTGGATGCCTAGGGCTTGAGTAGCCTCCGAAGCAAGAGCCAGCGTGCTGTAAGATTTAGACCCCATTACGTTTCTCAACTCGGTCGATCATTTTCGCGCGAAATTCTTCACTTGTGGATTGGATGTATACAAGGTGCGAATGAGGCGAACGATGACGCATCATTTTCTGGATATCAGCGCCATTGAAGCCGTGGTCAGCCAACCTATAACCATACGCGTGGCGATGGCCGTGTTCTGTGGTTCCCAGATACTTCCTGTGATCCAAACCAATTCGGTTGACCGCAGCCTTATGAAGACGCTGGAAGTTCTTGATGGTCTCAGGCTGCCCCGTACTATTGGTAAAGGCATATGGGTGGTCATGGCTCTGGGGCTCCACACGCTGATACATCAGATAATGCTGATACGCATGCAAAAACTCCGTCGCTTTATGCGGTGGGAAAAATTCGACTTTGAAGAACTTCTCCGTAGAGCTGAGTACGGGGGTTTTCCACCCTGCATGTAAGCGCTCGGTAAGCGGATACTGATTACGCGGAATCCGAAGGAAGCGCTGGGCGAGATACTCTTCGCGCGACCTATACTCCTTATCAGGGGACGCGCCTTGGGAAGGGTGATAGATTCGCACCACCGCTTCGTGTCGTTTTTTATCAATGTGAATGTCAGTGAGATAAAGGTGAAAAGCCTCACTTTTACGGATACCACCGTAATGCATCAGCAGTGTCAGAGCTCGCCCCTTGTAATCAATTCGCATGTTGGGGTCGGGATGGTCTTTACGATCGGCACGGATGAAACCTTCATCGATCAGTAAGCTGATGCTGGCTTCAGGAAACTTCTTCACTTCCTCTAAAACTATTGGCTCACGCCCCCGCCTTCCAACCTCCCGAACAAAGCTGTTACGCCTGATTGCATCTTCATCCTTCTGGAGATGATTTAGGAAAACGTTATCGTTTTTCTGGTAGTAAGCACACCAGTTCAAACGCTGCTCAGCGTTAGTCGCGCGTCGAAATGGATTCGCACGACCGGTATCGTACTCCGGCTGCCGCGCAAGCCAGTCGGTGTAGTCCGTAATGAGATATATAAGATAGTCGGCGTCCTCCGCCCTTCGTGGGCGCCAAAAGAGGCCAGAGGGGTCATTCAGGTCATTGGGGTTGATTGTCCCAGAACGCAATGCACCATCAAAACTTTCCAAAAGCTCTGTCGCTTGGTCGAACAACCCTTCATTCGCGTTGATGTAGTTGATCAAAATCATGATCGCGAATGTCGATCGCTCCCTCCACGACGCCCCATTACGAGTGTTCTTAGCAAGGTAGCGAAGGTGGGAAAGCAGCAACCCCTTCTCAGTCAACAAGGCAGGAAGCAAGAGCACACGCCCAGTGTTGTCGTGTCGATACCTCACCTTCACCTTGAGCGCGTAAGCCATGTGCTTTGTACTATCTAGTATTTAGTATGGGGTACTATGACATAAACCTCTGACACATCAACGTTTTTCTGATAACACCGGATGAGAGAATCAGACAGAACACGTACTGAATAGTATGTTTCATGGTGGGGTTATAATACACCTACGGCAAGAAGATGCTGCGCGAGATCGACAGTCGCGTGCGCTTTCTCACCAAACGCCTGGAAGCACTCAAGGTCGTCAGCGAAAAGCCCAGCGATCCGAACAAGGTCTACTTCGGCGCCTGGGTAACCATCGAAGACGAAGACGGCAAGCAATCGCGCTACCGCATCGTCGGCCCGGATGAACTGGATCTGAAACTGGGCCTGATCAGCATCGACTCGCCACTGGCCCGTGCCTTGATCGGCAAGGCGCTGGACGCCGAAGTTCGAGTGCAGACGCCGACTGGCGAGCAATTCGTTTACATCGTCGCTATCGACTATCCGTAAAGCGTATCAGCGACGAGTGATCAGGCCCTGCCGCGCAACGCGGACCAGTTGTTTGATCATCTCAGGCGCATCTTCGGAAGCCGGGGCCTGAATCACTGCCAGATCAAAACTGTCAGTGGCGAAACGCGCCAGCGACTCGCCGTCTTCAACGAACTGGATCAGGAACGCGGCAGGACCGCCGCTGCGACGTGGCCAGCCATCGAGATAACGCAACAGCGTCGGCTGATGTTTGCCGCCAAGAAGAATTTTCGGGTTGCGCTGGGTGATATGTGCCGTGATCGGCGCGGGACGTGCTGGAGGGCGTAGTGCATTCATCGTGTCGTGTCTCTGCCTCAAAAGTCTGCATGGCAGGTGAGAGGCAACACCGAACCAGCGCTTTAGCGGTATTTCGAAGCCCTGTTCCGGCTTCTGACGGCAACTGTTGAAGTCACCTGGCGCCCCGCAAGTAGCTGTTTAAATCGGCGCATGGGCAACATCCTAGAGAACGTGACCGATGAGTGTCAAGAATCAGCCGCAACAAAAAAGGCCCGCACAATGCGGGCCTTTTCCTTGAGCCAGAGCCTTCAACCGGCGATGGCGCGATCCACCGAGAGCTTGCCGGCGCCTTCGATCAGTACCGCGAGGCTGCCACCCAGCAGGGCCAGAGCGAACTCATAACCGTTGTTGGCCATGAACAAACCGTTGCTGATGTGTACGGTGAAGATCGCCACCAGCGACAGGAAGGTCAGGCCCAACGCCGCAGGACGCACCAGCAAGCCGATGATCAAGGCCAGGCCGGCGAAGAACTCGGTACCGCCGGCCAGCGTGGCCATCACGTAACCCGGGTGCAGGCCGATGCTGTCCATGTACTGCGCCGTGCCTGCCAGACCATAACCACCGAACAGACCGAAGAGTTTTTGCGAGCCGTGAGCTGCGAAGATCACGCCGACAGCGATGCGCAGGATGGTCAGACCGTAGCCGGCGCGGGTGAACAGGACTTTGTTGATCAGAGAGTTCATGGGGCATTCCTTGTTTTGCGAAAAGTGTTGTGTGTTGGTTGGCCGCTATATTAATCAGTAAATCTCATGTTAAAAGCGCAAATATTCCGCCATAACAATCAAGTTATTAGATCATTTACGTGAGACGACTTTCTGCGCCCCGGGCTCCAACGACTCCCGCTCCCGGTCGAACGCCAAGTAGTACTTGTTCACGCTATTAACATAGCTGACCGGCCCCATTCCCACCTGCTCCATGGCGATTCGCTCGACCTGAAAGAACCACTGATTGGGATTCAGCCCCCGGCGTCGGGCCTCAGCGCGCATACCCTGCACGCGCTCGGGGCCGATGTTGTAGGCCGCCAGAGTGAAGGCCATGCGTTCGCGCTCATTGAGCTTGGGGCTGTTGAAGAATTTGCGGCGGATCATCGCCAGATATTTAGCCCCAGCCTGCACATTCGCATCGAGATTCTGAATGTTGTTCACGCCGACTCGCTGAGCGGCGGAAGGCGTGATCTGCATCAGCCCGGTCGGGCCACTGCCGCTGCGCGCATTGGGTTGCAGGCGTGATTCCTTGAACGCCAGTGCGGCCAGATTGAGCCAGTCCATGTTCTGCGCCTGGGCGTGCTTTTGCAGGGTCGGGCGCAGTTTTTCCAGGCGCTGGCGATCAGCCTTGGCCAATGGATAGTGGACTTGATAGAGACGGCGGTAGATGCGCAGAAACGCTACGTCCTCGTTGGAGGGCTTCTTGTAACCACCGAGAAAGCGATCAATGCTCGCCCGCAACATCGAAGCATCACGACGTACGAACCAGTACTCCTCGCCCGGCTCACTGATCATCACTTGCCGGTCGAAACGCAACTTCGGCAAAATCTTGCCCCAGCGTTCGGCGATCGGTTGCTCGACAATCGTCAGATGAAAAATTCCGCCCTGAACCATCTCCAGCACGTCTTCGACGGCCAGTGTCGGATCAACCCATTCAATCTTGATCGGCGCCAGTTTGTGCAACGCCAGTTTCTGATTGAGCTGACTGACCGCCTCCCCCGCCGCACTGCCGGTGGGCAACGCCAGGGTTTTGCCGGAGAGTTGCTCGACTTTGGTGTAGCGCCGCTCGCCTTTGATGCCGACCAGCACCAGCGGCACGTTGCTGGAGATCGGCTCGCTACTGGCGACCGCATAGCCTGGCTGCAAATCGAGCAATTCACCCGGCGCGACCAGATCACCTTCACCACGCTGCAGCGCGCCGAGCAGTTGATCCTTGGCTTTGGGAATGATCTTGAGGGTGATTTCCTGGCCATCACGGGCGTGGCCATTGAGGTATTGCTCGAAGGCGCGCAGGCGATGGTATTCGACGCCGATGGCCTGGCCCTGGACTTCGCCGGAGCTGTTGCGGCTCTGGTTGACCAATACGCGCAACACTCGACTGCTGCGAATCTCGGACAAGTCGCGCACTTTGGCGGCCGGCACGGCTTGCAGCGGCCCGGGCAGGCGCGCGACCGCCGTGATCGGCAGTAGCAACGAGGCACACAACAGCAGCAAAACCGAGGGACGAACCATCCACTCTCCGGAAAGAATACGGGCCAATTTCACCGCTGAACGGTCGAAATCACCGACGGAAACAGAGCGCCTTGAGCGCTGGCAAAGTGCAAGAGACTGGCACAGTGATGGCATCTTTGCCAAACCGGGCTGCCTCGCGGCCTCAAGAGACAGCTATAACTCGTTGTAGTTCTTGGCTTTTCTTATGAATCTACAGCTCTGGTATGCTTTCCGGCCTTCGGCCCGAGGTAGCAACCATGCAACTCATCGATATCGGCGTCAACCTGACCAACCCAAGTTTCGCCGACAAACACCAGGCCGTGCTCGACCGCGCCTATGCCGCCGGGGTCTGCCAACTGGTGCTGACCGGCACCAGCGTCGAGGGCAGCGAGCAGGCACTGGAGCTGTGCCAGCAACTCGATGAGGGTGGCAAGCGACTGTTCGCTACCGCCGGTATTCATCCACATTCGGCCAGTGACTGGAACGCAGACAGCGCGCGACGTCTGCGCAGTTTGTTGTCGGAAACCAACGTCGTCGCCGTGGGTGAATGCGGGCTGGATTTCAACCGCGATTTCTCGCCGCGCCCGCAGCAGGAGAAAGTCCTCGAAGAACACTTGGCCATGGCCGTTGAATTGCAGTTGCCGGTGTTCCTGCACGAACGCGATGCCAGCCAGCGTTTGCTGGAAATCCTCAAAGACTTCCGCGATCAACTGCCCGCCGCTGTCGTGCACTGCTTCACCGGCGAGCAAAAAGCTTTGTTCAGCTATCTCGATCTGGACCTGCACATCGGCATTACCGGCTGGATCTGCGACGAGCGCCGTGGCACGCATCTGCATCCGCTGGTGAAAGAGATCAAACGCGGACGCTTGATGCTGGAAAGTGACGCGCCGTACTTGCTGCCACGCACCTTGCGACCGAAACCGAAGAACGGCCGCAATGAGCCGGCGTATCTGACTGAAGTCCTGCGCGAAGTGGCGTTGCATCGTGGCGAAACCGAGGAAGATCTGGCGGCACACACCACCGCGTGTGCCCGTGCGTTCTACAACCTCCCCACCCTCTCCTGACACACCCCAATTCCCTCTGTAGGAGTGAGCCTGCTCGCGATGGCGGCAGCTCATTCAACATTGAGGTGACTGACACACCGTCATCGCGAGCAGGCTCACTCCTACAAGGGCGGGACCGTGCGGTCTGTTGACTCATATCAAGATCCGCAGATCTGCATAGCGGCACAATAATGGCACCTTGCCAAAACTGTTTCCGCTATCAGAGAAGACCTCCATGGGTGCCTGGCTTAGCAATATCTCGCTGAAATACAAATTCTGGGCGGTCAATGCAGTCGCCTTCGTCACCACCCTGCTGCTGGTGTTGTACGCCGTGCAACTCGAACAACAGGCGCGCAGTCACGCGTCACGTGCCTCGGCACAAGCCCAGGCGCAATTGCTCAAGGCCTGGCCAGCCAGCCTGGCCCTGCCCAAAGCCGATCAGGTGCTGACCTTCAAACGTGGGGAAGCGCCGCGCCTCAATGATCAACCGCTGCTGGAGATCACTGACAACAACGGCTGGATCGACATCAATCACATGCCGCTGTTTGGCGATAACCTGCTGATGGGTGCTGAAGTGTTCAGCCGCACCGATGGCCAACAGGTCGCAGTAATTGCTCATGGCCCGAGCCTGAGCCAAGTGTTCAGCGAGCGTTTCGCCAACTACGCGGTGGCGGTGTTCATCCTGATGCTGGCGATGCTCGGCGCTTCACAACTGCTGATCCGTTTCCTGCTCAGCCAGCTCAACACCTTGAAAGACGTCATGCTCCACGTCGAAAAAAGCGGCGATCTTTCAGCCCGAGTGCCGCTGGCCGGTAAAGACGAAGTCGGACAGATGGCCAATGCGTTCAACGCGATGCAGGCTGGTTACCAGCGCGTCGTGACCACCGTTGCCAACACCGCGCGGCAACTGGACATCGGCGCAGCGCGGCTGGCGTTGAGCATGAACGAAGTGCGCCATGGCATGCTCGGTCAGCAAAGCGAAACCGATCAGGCCGCCACTGCGATCAACGAAATGACCGCCACGGTTTATCACATCGCCCAGCACGCCGGCGCCACCCGTGATCTTTCGCAGACTGCCGATGGCCTCGCCGGCAGCGGTCAGCAAGTGGTGGCCCGGGTGCAGCATTCGATTGCCGGTTTGTCCAACGGCGTACAACAGACAGCCGAAATGATCCAGCGCCTGGCCGAAGACAGTCAGAAGATCAACGGCGTGGTCAGCGTGATTCACAGTATCGCCGAGCAGACCAACCTGCTGGCGTTGAACGCCGCCATCGAAGCAGCCCGCGCCGGTGAGATGGGTCGAGGTTTTGCGGTAGTGGCCGATGAGGTGCGTAACCTCGCCAAACGCGTGCAAACCTCCACCGACGAGATCACCACCATGGTGTCGGCCTTGCAGGCGGGCACTCGCGATGCGGTGGATTTCATGCAGGAGAGTTCGTACAAGGCCGACGATTGCGTGCAGCAAGCGCAAGAGGCCGGCGCGGCGCTGGCGGAAATCACGGGAGCGGTGGCGCAGATGCGTGAAAGCAATACGCAGATTGCCGTCGCGGCGGAGCAGCAAAGTCAGGTTGCCGAAGAGATGAACCGGGCGGTGGTGAGTATTCGTGATGTGACCGAGAACACCGTGCAGCAGACCGTGGATTCGGCGACGACCAGTAATGAATTGGCGACGTTGGCTGGGGAACTGAGCAAGGCCATAGGTCAATTGAAACTTTGAAGATCAAAAGATCGCAGCCTTCGGCAGCTCCTGCAGGTGTACGCATTTCAATGTAGGAGCTGCCGAAGGCTGCGATCTTTTTTGTCCATCATTACTATGATGCCAATAGCCAACCTTGATTCGCCGCCCTCCGCGCCCGGGCCTATTCTTCAACCATGAGTTCAACATGGATCGAGGAGTAGAAAAACATGGGCAAACGTCACCCCAACCTTCCCGCGTGGCAATGGCGCGCGTACCCGGGTAACCATCAACACCCGACTAATCTGGTGTTGCACCTGATTGCCGTACCGCTGTTCATCGTCGCGTTTCTGCTGATTGTGTCCGGGGTTTTCAGCCTGAGCCTGGCCAGTGTGGCCATCGGCGTAATCGGCATCGTCGCGGCGCTGGGTTTGCAGCGTCACGGCCACAGCCTGGAGGCGCAAGCCTCCGAGCCGTTCAGTGATCGAAAAGATGCGGTGTCGCGGTTACTGGTCGAGCAGTTCGTGACTTTTCCGCGCTTCTTTCTCAGTGGCGGCTGGTGGCGCGCCTGGCGTGAGCGCCACCGTCGGCATTGAGTCAGGCGAAGATCGTGACGGTCTGGCGACTCATGGCAATCAACTCGCCTTCTGAGCTCCACAGCTTGGCGGCCACATGGCCGTAGCCGTCAGCGGCGTATTCGATGTCGGCTAGATATTGGCACCAGTCCAGTGTGCTCAAGTCACGTAGCGGCTGAACGAATTCGATGGTCCAGGTCAGCGTGCTGCCCGGTGCAGGCTTCTTCAGATACGGCAACAACGCGGGTGGCCACGCATCCACCAAGGCCAGCAGATGCGCCTCTTTGACCGGCTCTTCTTTGACATCCCCACGCAAGCGCACCCAGCCTCCCATCAAACGCGATTGATTGCCGGTGAACGGCATGCCGCCGACGCTCCAACGCATCGCCAGATGACGCATGAATTCCGGGGTCACGCCTTTGATGTAAGGCAGCTCCTGGCATTCGTCCCAGTGTTTCATTGACGGCGCCGGATACGCTTCGACGGCAACCTCCGATGGCCGCGAAGCGCCAAAACTGCCTTGGACGATGGTCACCACCTGGCCATTCTGCATCGCCCGGCCCATGACCTGGCTGACCGCTTTGCCTTCGCGCAGCACGTCCACTTCGAAACGCACCGGGACTTCGGGTTCGACAGGGCCGACAAAGGTGATCGCCAGCGAACGCACCGGGCGATCCGCCGGCACTTGCGCACGCATGGCTTCGTATTGCAGCGCCGCTACCAGGCCACCGAAACTGGCGCGACCTTGGCCCCATTCGGCAGGAATGGTCAGTTCCGGTTGACGGCGGACCGCATCGAGCAGATCGCAAAAGCGCATGGCAACCTCAGAAAACGAGAAAGGAATGCAGGGATCTTAACCAGAGCTGCACCGCGCCGCAGCGTCTATTCCGGTCAAATGGGCTGACAGAAAGGCCTTCATTAAATATCAGCCACATTGGAGATCCCCTGTAGGAGTGAGCCTGCTCGCGATAGCGGCCTGACACTCAACAAATGTCAGGCCGCTATCGCGAGCAGGCTCACTCCTACAGGGGATTGTGGTGATTTCAGGATTTGAAACAGGCTGAACTGAGTTTTTCGAGCACACGATCAGCCTTGATTTCAGCCTGGATCATGGTCGCCTGCCAAGTTGCAACGCAGGGCTGAAGGTCTGCTTCCAGCTCGGCTTTCGCCAGCCATTGCCAGCAATCATGCCAGTCGCCCAGCGCGCCTTGCGCAGACTTCAGTCGCTTGAGTGCCGCTTGCGGCAAGCGATCCAGTTCGGGATAGGCTTCGATGCCGTAGCGCACTCGCTTGATCAACAGACGCAGACGATGACGGTCGTGAGCGGGATCATGCAACGCCTCATCGAGTTTCTGCCATTGCTTGCCCAAGCGTTTTTCGATGCGTTTGCCCAAGCCCTTGAGCAAACCCTGACGCTGAGAGGCGCGCAGGAATCGCGGGAAAGCGTCGAGAATCATCAGCAGCGAAGCCACCTCGGCACTCGCCGCCAGCGCCGGATAAGCCTCCGCCATCTGCGCCATGCGCCGTTGCGCAGCTTGCGGCTGATCATGCTTGAGCAGATACGCCGCCAACACCTCGCGATCACGCCAGGGTGTGGTCAACTGGCCAACAGCAGACGCGGCGTCTTCGAGTTGCTCGACACCCGGCAAACCGCGCAATGGCCGCAGCAGACTGCGCAAACGCCGCACCGTAGTGCGCAGATCATGCAGCGCCTCGGGATCGGTGCGCGCGCTCAACCGCGCCTGACAAGCCAGCAAGCGCACCTCAAGGCTCAGGACATGAGCCACCAAGCGGTCAACCAACGCAGACATCTCTTGCTCCCGTTTCAAATGGCCTCGGGGATGAGTCTGGCGCTTTGCCAACCCTGCATCCTTGCTTCACGTCAGCAGCTTAGCGCCCGGCGCGGGATTCGCGAATGTAGAAGCGCGCCTTCTCGGCTTTCTTGCTGCAACCTTCAAAACCCTCGAATTGCTGCTGGGTCTTGGCCGCGGTCAGCAGCGACAGCGCTTTGGAATAACTGACGGTGCCGGCAAAACCTTCGGCCTTGGCCAGATCCAATTCATGCCAAGCGGCGTCGAGCTGGCTGCCACAGCTGTCGCGGTAAGCGGTTTTACCGGCGCAACCGGCCAATGCCAGAGCCATCAACGGCACACAGATCCAGGCTTTCATCACTCACACCTCAAAATAGGTCAACAGTCGTGCAGGTAAGACGGTAAGGCTGCGAAAAAGTGCCTTGCCGGCGGGTGAAACCGCGCAACTGAGAAGGATAGCGCTGAAGGGTCATGCAATATCGAAAAAACGACGTCACCGGCGCACTCAACGACCATGGCGATTGAGCCCGCCCAGCGATGGGTGCATTGTGGAACCTTGTCGGGGAGGAAGCTGGATGAAAAAGCGTGTCGCATTGGTGCTGGGCTCCGGTGGCGCCCGGGGCTACGCCCATATCGGGGTCATTGAAGAGATTGAACGACGCGGTTATGACATCGCCTGCATTGCCGGATGTTCGATGGGCGCGGTGGTCGGCGGGATCTACGCCGCCGGCAAACTCGATGTATACAAGAACTGGATCGAAAGTCTCGACTATCTGGATGTGCTGCGGCTGGTCGACGTGAGTTTTCGTCTCGGCGCGATTCGTGGCGAGAAGGTCTTCGGGCAGATCCGCAAGATCGTCGGCGAGATCAACATCGAAGACTTGCGCATCCCCTACACCGCCGTCGCCGCCGACCTCACCAATCAACAGGAAATCTGGTTTCAGGAAGGTTGTCTGCATCAGGCAATGCGCGCCTCGGCAGCGATTCCAAGCCTGTTCACGCCAGTCATGCAAGGCAATCGCATGCTGGTCGACGGCGGCATTCTCAATCCATTGCCGATCGTGCCAGTGGTCTCCAGTCACTGTGATCTGATCATTGCGGTCAATCTCAATTCGACCAACCAGCGCCATTACAAATTGCCGGTGATCCAGCGCCCGCCGGCGTTCCGCTCGCGATTCGACAGCCTGATCAATTCGTTGGGGTCGAAGATGCCGTTCCGCCGCAAACAGGCTGAGCAGTTGTTGAAGCTGGAACAGGAAGCACTGCGCGCCGAGGCGGCAGATATCAACCCATGGCTCGAAGGCGCCGAGCCGGAGAGCCAGCAACCGGCCGCCGCGCCCGAACGTGAAGGTGCACCGAAATCCGCGACCGGTTCGTTCATCATCGATAACGTCGGGCCGGCGTCGCTGCTGGACTTGATCAACCAGAGTTTCGAGGTGATGCAGACCTCGCTGGCACAGTACAAGATCGCCGGGTATCCGCCGGATATCCTGATCAACGTACCGAAGCGGGTGTGCCGGTTTTTCGAGTTTTACAAGGCGCCGGAGTTGATCGCGTTGGGGCGAGAGATTGCGCGGGATACGCTGGATCGGTATGAGAGTGAGCAGCAGCAATAAAGATCAAAAGATCGCAGCCTTCGGCAGCTCCTACAGGGGAACGCATTCCAATGTAGGAGCTGCCGAAGTCTGCGATCTTTTAGCTATCCCGCAGATTCCAACAGCCGATAGCCAACCCCGGCTTCAGTGACAATAAACCGCGGCCGCGTCGGATCATCCGCCAGCTTCTGGCGCAAATGCCCCACCACAATCCGCAGATAATGGCTGTCCTCGGTGTGCGTCGGTCCCCAGATATCCTTGAGCAGTTGTTGCTGGGTAATCACCCGCCCCGGATGCCGCGCCAGTTGCGCCAGCACCGCGTATTCCTTGCGGGTCAGCGCCACTTCGACGCCGTCGAGCAACACCCGCCGGTACGCCAGATCGACTGTCAGCGGGCCGAAATTCAGCGCCGCTTGCTGCGCCTCGCCTGCCGGGGCCTGGCGCAACAATGCCCGCACCCGCGCCAGAAACTCCTGAATCCCGAACGGCTTGGTCACGTAGTCATTGGCGCCGCCATCCAGCGCCTGGACTTTCTGCCCTTCGCTGGCGCGCACCGACAGCACCAGCACTGGCGCCGTGGCCCATTCGCGAAACTCGCGCAGCACTTGCTGGCCGTCGATGTCCGGCAGGCCGAGATCGAGCACCAGCAGGTCCGGTTTGTTCAGCGCCGCTTGCGCGAGACCTTCGGCACCGGTGCCGGCCTCAAGCACTTTGTAGCCCTGTGAGGCGAGGCTGATGCGCAGGAACTTGCGGATCTGCGGTTCGTCGTCGATGACCAGAATGGTCGCGGTCTGGCTCATGGATTCACATCAACAGAAAAGAGTGGCAAGAGAGTAGCGCAAGCGAAGTCAGGCTTCATCATCCATCCCCGGCTGGGTCTGCAAGGGCAGGTGCAAGGTGATGCAGGTGCCGCGCCCTTCGATGCCATCGGCAACGCTGATCCGCCCGCCGTGCGCGCCGACCATGCCCTGACAGATCGCGAGGCCAAGACCGGTGCCCTGGCCGCCGCGATCACCGCGCGCGGCGGTGTAGAACATGTCGAAAATCTTCGCCCGCTCGTCTTCCGGAATCCCAGGTCCTTCGTCGCTGACCGAGAAGAAAATCTCTTGGTCAGCGGCGCCGGCACGCAATTCCAGACGACCGTTGGCCGGCGAGAACCGTGCAGCGTTTTCCAGCACATTGACCAGCGCCTGTTCGATCAGCGCGGCATGTACGAACAGCAACGGCAACTCGCCAGGCACATCGGTACTGACCTGCAACGGCGCCAGCACCGCGCGCAACCGATTGAGCGAACTGCCGACGATGTCCGCCGGCGACACCCAGTCCCGCGCGAGCTTCAAGGCGCCATGCCCGAGGCGGGTCATGTCGAGCAGGTTCTGAATGTAGCGATCGAGGCGTTCGGCTTCATCACGAGTGCCTTCGAGCAGTTCGCGGCGATCCTCCAGCGGAATCGCTTCGCCCAGCGCCAGCAGGCTGTCGATGCTGCCGCGCATGGCGGTCAGTGGCGTGCGCAAGTCGTGGGACACCGAGGCCAGCAACGCGCTGCGCAATTGCTCGGTTTCGCCATGCAGGCGTGCGGCTTCGAGATCATCCGCCAGTTGCGCACGGGCCAGCGCTTGCGCCAGTGGCTGACTCAATGCGGTGAGCAAGCGCCGACGCTGACCGCTCAAGGTCTGGCCCTCTTTGGCGCAGACACCGAGCAACGCCAGCGGCCCGTCTTCAACGGAAAGCGGCCACCACCACCAGCGCCCGAGCGGTAGCGTGCCGGTGCCCATGCCTGCCGGTTGATCGTGTTGCCAGGCCCAGTCAGCGGCGGCGCGTTCGGACTCGGTAAATTGCAGCGGGCCACCGGTCTCGACTTTCCAGCCGTTCTGGCCATCGCGATTGAGCAGGCACAGTTGCAGATCGCTCCAGCCATTGAGGTGTTGCGCGGCAGCACTGACCACGGCCTGACGGTCGGTGGCGGCAGTGAGTTTGCGCGACAGGTCGAGCAGTTCGGTGGTCTCTTCCTGCGTGTCGCGCAATGCCTGCAATTGCCGCCGCTGGCGCGCCGCAAGGTTGCCGGTGAGCGCCGCCATCAGCAGGAAAAACAGCAGGGTCAGCACGTCTTCTTCGCGCTGGATGCTGAAGGAAAAATTCGGTGGAATGAACAGAAAATCGTAGGTCAGAAACGACAACGCTGCGCACGCCAACGCCGGACCGAGGCTGCTGCGCACCGCCACCAGCAACACCGCCGCGAGAAACACCAGCGAGATGTTCGGCAGCGGCAACACACTCGACACCGCCCATGCCAAGGCGCTGGCCAAAACCGTCGCGACCAGCGCTAGCGCATAGTCGAACCACACCAGCGTCAGTGGGTTGCGCGGGCGTGGTTGATGCTGTTGTTGATCGCTGTCGAGGACGTTGATTTCCAGACCGTGCGCCTGCCGCAGTAATCGCGCAGCGAGACCGCCACCGAACAGGCGCCGACGCAAACGTGGTCGCGACTGGCCGACCAGCACCAGGCTCGCACGGCGTTCAGCGGCATGTTGGATCAGGGTTTTCGCCACTTCGCCGGCACGCAGTAAAACCACTTCACCGCCGAGGCGTTCGGCCAACTGCTGGGCACTTTGCAAGCGCAGCCGCGACTGCTCGTCACGCACGCTGCCGTTGTCGACATGCACCAGACTCCAAGGCAGATGCCGACGCTGCGCAACACGACTGGCATGCCGCACCAGACGCTCGGCCTGGGCATCGCCATCGACCCCCACCAGCAGACGTCCGCGCACCGCTGGCGCCGCCTGACCGAGTTGGCGATAGCCTTGCGCAAGATCGTTATCGACCTGCGCGGCAGCGGTTTGCATCGCCAGTTCGCGCAATGCCGTGAGGTTGGTCTGGGTGAAAAACGCATCAATGGCCGCCCTCGCCTGCTCCGGCACGTAGACCTTGCCTTCGCGCAGACGCTCGAGCAATTCGCGCGGTGGCAGGTCGATCAGCAGCAGTTCGTAGGCTTCTTGCAGGACCCAGTCCGGCAGGGTTTCGCGAACCTGCACACCCGTGATGCCGCGCACCTGATCGTTGAGACTTTCCAGGTGCTGGACGTTGACCGTGGTGAACACGTCGATGCCGGCGGCGAGCAGTTCCTGAATGTCTTGCCAGCGTTTCGCGTGACGGCTGCCGGGGGCGTTGCTGTGGGCCAGTTCATCGACCAGCACCAGTTTCGGCCTGGCGGCGAGGATGCCGTCGAGGTCCATTTCTTCGAGCATCACGCCACGGTATTCCGAGCGCACCAACGGTTGCTGCGGCAGGCCGCCAAGCAGCGCTTCGGTTTCGGCGCGGCCGTGGGTTTCGACCACGCCGGCGAGGACTTTCACGCCTTGGCGAAGCTGCGTGTGGGCGGCCTGGAGCATGGCGTAGGTTTTGCCGACACCAGGGGCGGCGCCGAGGAAAACCTTCAGGCGGCCACGGCCGTCACGGGGCAGATCTGCTAACAGTGCGTCGGCGCGGCCGGAGTCGCTCATGCTTGATGTTCTCTCTTCCTGATGATCGTTCTCACGCTCTGCGTGGGAATGCAGCCCGGGACGCTCTGCGTCCCACCAAAGCGGACGCGGAGCGTCCATTGATGCATTCCCACGCAGAGCGTAGGAACGATCATCTTCTACAGTTTTTCCAGTGCCATGTTCAGCTCAAGCACATTCACCACCGGCGGCCCCACCAACGGCTGTTCGATGTGCGCATCGAGCACTTGCTGCAAGGTCGATACCGGCAGGTCTCGCGCGGCCGCGACTCGCGCCAGTTGATAGGCAATCGCTGCCGGAGGCAAGTGCGGATCGAGACCACTGCCGGAGGTGGTCAGCAAGGCCAATGGCACCGGCCCCTGGCCGGGAACCTGCAACTTGTTGGCGTCATCGATCACCCGCGTGGCGAGTGCCGGATTGCTCGGTGCCAGGTTGCTGGCGCTGCTGGAAACGGTAGCAAACGCACCGGCGGAGGGACGTGGGTGAAACCACGCATCGCCGACGAAATCCTGGGCGATCAGCGACGAGCCACGGACTTTGCCATCGGCGTCATGCACCAGGCTGCCGTTGGCTTGAGCGGGGAATGCGACTTGCGCGACACCGGTTACCACCAGTGGATAGGCGACGCCGGTAACCAGGGTCATCAGCACCAGCAGGCTGAGGGCGGGACGTATCATTGTGGACATTGCAAGATCCTCGAATTCGTTGGGCAAACTTTGGTGGGGTGTCAGGGAGCTCTTTTCCCCCTCACCCCAGCCCTCTCCCCCAAGGGGGCGAGGGGGAAAGGGAGCCGATTTATGTGCTTTTCAAAATCTGAGTTCGGCTCGGTATCTCAAGTCGGTGAAACTCTGAAAAACCACTCGGTCAGTCCCCTCTCCCCTCATGTCGCTGAGGAGAAATGGAGCCGATCCTTGTGCTTTTCAAAACCTGAGTTCGGCTCGGTAATTCAGGTCGATGTACCTCTGTTTAACCACTCGGTCAGTCCCCTCTCCCTCTGGGAGAGGGTTAGGGTGAGGGGCTCTTCAAAACTCAAACCAGATGCATCGCCGTGAGCAGCATGTCGATCGCCTTGATCCCCACGAACGGCACCACAATTCCGCCCAGCCCATAGATCAGCAGATTGCGTCGCAACAACGCCGCTGCACTCGCTGCCTGCACGCGCACACCGCGCAACGCCAGCGGGATCAGCACGACGATGATCAACGCGTTGAAAACAATCGCCGAAAGAATCGCGCTCTGCGGACTGGTCAACTGCATGATGTTCAACACGCCAAGCTGCGGGTAAATCGAGGCGAACAGCGCCGGCAGGATCGCGAAGTATTTGGCGACGTCGTTGGCGATGGAAAAAGTCGTCAAGGCACCGCGCGTCACCAGCAATTCCTTGCCGATCTGCACCACGTCGAGCAGTTTGGTCGGGTCGCTGTCGAGATCGACCATGTTCGCTGCTTCGCGGGCAGCCTGGGTGCCGTCGTTCATCGCCATGCCGACGTCAGCCTGGGCCAGCGCCGGGGCATCGTTGGCACCGTCGCCGCACATCGCCACCAGACGCCCGTCGTTCTGCTCGTGACGAATGCGCGCGAGTTTCTTCTCCGGGGTGGCTTCGGCGAGGACGTCATCGACGCCCGCTTCAGCGGCGATCGCAGCAGCGGTCAACGGGTTGTCGCCGGTGACCATCACCGTGCGAATCCCCAGTTTGCGCAGTTCGGCAAAGCGCTCGCGAATGCCCGGTTTGACCACGTCTTTGAGATGGATTGCGCCGAGCAGTTTGCCGTCGGCGCAGACCAGCAACGGCGTGCCACCACTCTGGGCAATCTTGTCGATTTCCCGCGACAGGGCCGGAGCCAGATCGGAGCGTTTCTGGCCGAGGAAACTCAGTAGCGAATCCACCGCGCCTTTGCGGTAGACGCGACTTTGATAGTCGACGCCGGACAACCGGGTTTCTGCGCTGAATGGCACAGCGGTCAGGGTTTCCGGCGCTGGCTCAGGTTGCGGGTGCAGGCCACGCAGGTACTCGACGATGGATTTACCTTCAGCGGTTTCGTCGGCCAGCGAGGCGAACAGCGCACCTTCGGCCAGCTCGCGACCTGTCACACCGGGCGCGGCATACACCGCACTGCAGCGACGGTTACCGAAGGTGATGGTACCGGTCTTGTCGAGCAACAGCACATGCACGTCACCCGCCGCTTCCACCGCACGGCCGGACTTGGCGATCACGTTGAGGCGCACCAGACGATCCATCCCGGCAATACCAATCGCCGAAAGCAGACCGCCAATGGTGGTCGGAATCAGCGTGACCAGCAGTGCCACCAGAAACACCAGCGGCAGGCTGCCGTTGGCGAAATGGGCGAACGGTTGCAGGGTCACGACCACCAACAGGAAGATCAACGTCAGGCCGATCAACAGAATATCCAGCGCGACTTCGTTCGGCGTCTTCTGGCGTTTGGCGCCTTCGACCAGCGCGATCATGCGGTCGAGCGTCGACTCGCCGGGATTGACGGTGATTTTCACCAGCAACCAGTCGGACACCAGTCGGGTATTACCGGTGACGGCCGAGCGGTCACCGCCGGACTCGCGGATCACCGGCGCCGATTCACCGGTGATCGCCGCTTCGTTGACCGCCGCGATGCCTTCGATGACTTCGCCGTCACCGGGGATCATCTCCCCGGCTTCGACGCGCACCACATCGCCTTTGCGCAAACTCGCCGCGGGCACCACCTGAAAGCTGCCATTGGCTTGTTTGCGCCGGGCGCTGAGGCCTTCGCTGCCAGCCTTGAGGCTGTCGGCGCGGGCCTTGCCACGGCCTTCGGCCAAGGCTTCGGCGAAGTTGGCGAACAGCACGGTGAACCACAGCCACAATGCAATTTGCGCGGCGACGAAGGTCGGCACATCGGCATCGGGAATGAAGCACAGCACAGTGGTGAAAATTGCCGTCAGTTCGACCACCAGCATCACCGGCGAACGCTTCAGTTGCCGAGGGTCGAGCTTGACGAACGCTTGCACCAGCGCCGGCCGCCACAGGGCCGAGATCGCGGTTTTCGCTTGTTCCGGCGCCTTGACGGCGGCGGGTTTGATTGCGGGCATATTCATCGATAAGTCCTCAGAAGCCCAAGCTCAGATGTTCAGCGATTGGGCCCAAAGCCAGAGTCGGCAGGAAGGTCAGGCCGCCCACCAGCAGAATGGTCACGGTCAGCAGGGTCACGAACAGCGGGCCATGGGTCGGGAAGCTGTTCTGGCCGATCGGTGCGGTTTTCTTCATCGCCAGGCTGCCGGCCAAAGCCAGAACCGGGAGGATGTAACCGAAACGACCAATCAACATGCCCAGGCCCAGCATCAGGTTGTGGAACGGCGTATTCGCGCTGAGGCCACCGAATGCCGAACCATTGTTGGCGCTCGCTGAGGTGTAGGCATAAAGCAACTGGCTGAAACCGTGCGGGCCGGGGTTGCTGATGGTCGCCGCAGCACTGGGAACCGCAGCGGCAATCGCACCGAGCACCAGCACGCCCACCGGCATCACCAGCAAGGTCACCACCAGCAATTGCACCTCACGCGCCTGGAGTTTCTTGCCGAGGTATTCCGGGGTTCGCCCGATCATCAGACCGGCGAGGAACACTGCGATCAGCACGTTGAGCAACATGCCGTAGAGCCCGGCACCGACGCCGCCGAAGATCACTTCGCCAACCATCATGTTGACCAGCGCGACCATGCCGCTGAGCGGGTTGAGGCTGTCGTGCATGCCGTTGACCGAGCCGTTCGAAGCCGCCGTCGTCGTCACCGACCACAGCACGGTAGCGGTTGTGCCGAAACGTGCTTCCTTGCCTTCCAGCGGCGCGGTCTGTTCGACGGCGGCGTTGTTCAGAGTCGGATTCGGCTGATACTCGGCCCACAGCGACGTTGCACCGCCGATCAGAAACAGCGCCAGCATGCAGGCGATGATCGCGCGGCTCTGACGCAGGTCTTTGACGTAATGGCCGAAAGTGAAGACCAGCGCCACCGGGATCAGAATGATCGAAGCGACTTCGAACAAGTTGCTCCACGCGGTCGGGTTCTCGAACGGATGCGCCGAGTTGACGCCGAAGAAGCCACCACCGTTGGTGCCCAGTTGCTTGATCGCAATCTGGCTGGCCGCAGGACCCAGCGGAATCACTTGATCAACACCTTGCATCGTCACCGCGTTGACATACTGCGCGAAGGTTTGCGGCACGCCCTGCCAGACCAGATACAGCGCCAGCAGCAGGCACAGCGGCAACAGGCCGTAGAGGGTGGCGCGGGTCATGTCGACCCAGAAGTTGCCGAGGGTTTGCGTCGACTTGCGACCGATACCACGGCACAACGCGACCAGCACGGCGAGGCCGGTGGCGGCGCTGACGAAGTTCTGCACGGTGAGGCCGACCATCTGGCTCAGGTAGCTGAGAGTCGCTTCACCGCTGTAGGACTGCCAGTTGGTATTGGTCATGAAACTGACCGCGGTGTTGAACGCCTGCGTCCATTCCTGGCCCGGCAGGTTCTGCGGGTTCAGTGGCAAGTGATCCTGAAACAACAGGATCGCGAACAGCAGCAGGAAACCGGCAAGGTTGAACGCCAGCAGCGCCAGCGTGTACTTCTGCCAGCTCTGCTCAGCTTCGGGATCAACACCCGCAATGCGATAGCAACCGCGCTCGACCGGGCCGAGAACCGGCGTCAGCCAGGTGCGCTGACCTTCCATCACCTTGTAGTAAAAGCGCCCGAGCAGCGGCGCCGGCAGCAAGACCAGCGCAAAAAACGCGAGGATCAGCCAATAGTCATAACTGTGCATAGCCGCTCCTAGTTCCGATCCGCGCGCAACAGCGCAACCAACAGATAAATGAACAGCCCCACTGCCAATAGCAGTGACACCCCGTCCAGAACGCTCATGGAAGATCTCCGTGTTACGGCGTATTGCCGCGTGTGCAGTGATTGTCGGAAAGGAGGCTGTAAAGGAACGAGAGCGAGGGTGTTGGCTGTGCATAAAGAAAGCGTAAAGAGTGGGTTTATGCGGGCGTTACGGGGAGGTTTTCTGGCGTTTGTGCAGGCCTGCTCGCGATAGCGTCAAAACAGGCACCACTGCACCCAACTGGCGCATAAATACGGGCCATCCATCTGCGAACATCCCCGATACGACAGCTTTCAACTCATTACGACTTGTTTCAGCGCACTGGCACGCCCACTGCACACGCCCTCCCCCGAGCTTTCCAAACCGTTCAGGGAGCAAATGCATGAACACACAACTCAAACCCACGCTGGGCACGTTGCACCTGTGGGGCATTGCCGTCGGGCTGGTGATTTCCGGGGAGTATTTCGGCTGGAGCTACGGCTGGGGCGTTGCCGGAACACTGGGATTTCTGGTGACTTCGTTCATGGTCGCGACCATGTACACCTGCTTCATTTTCAGCTTCACCGAACTCACTACCGCGATTCCCCATGCGGGTGGGCCGTTTGCCTACAGCCGTCGCGCCTTCGGTGAAAAAGGTGGATTGATTGCAGGCCTTGCCACGCTGATCGAATTTGTCTTCGCCCCACCGGCAATCGCCCTGGCCATCGGCGCCTACCTGAATGTGCAGTTTCCGGCGCTCGATCCGAAACACGCGGCGGTCGGCGCGTACATCGTGTTCATGGGGTTGAACATTCTCGGCGTGAAGCTGGCGGCGACTTTTGAACTGATCGTCTGCGTGCTGGCAGTGGCTGAACTGCTGGTGTTCATGGGCGTGGTCGCGCCGGCGTTCAGCTTCAGCAATTTCGCGCTCAATGGTTGGGCGGGTTCGGACGTGTTTGGCGCACCGGCGATTGCCGGGATGTTCGCTGCCATTCCATTTGCAATCTGGTTTTTCCTCGCCATCGAAGGTGCGGCGATGGCCGCCGAAGAAGCCAAGGATCCGAAGCGCACGATTCCCAAAGCCTACATCAGCGGCATCCTGACGCTGGTGTTGCTGGCGATGGGGGTGATGTTCTTCGCGGGCGGTGTCGGCGACTGGCGTACCCTGGCCAACATCAACGATCCACTGCCGCAAGCGATGAAAACCGTGGTCGGTGACAACTCCGGATGGCTGCACATGCTGGTGTGGATCGGCCTGTTCGGGCTGGTGGCGAGTTTCCACGGGATCATTCTTGGCTATTCGCGACAATTCTTCGCCCTTGCCCGCGCAGGTTACCTGCCCGCTTCATTGGCGAAACTGTCGCGTTTCCAGACGCCGCACCGCGCGATCATCGCCGGCGGCATCATTGGCATCGCGGCAATCTACAGCGACGGTCTGATCAACCTCGGCGGCATGACCCTCACCGCCGCGATGATCACCATGGCGGTGTTCGGCGCGATCGTGATGTACATCATGAGCATGCTCAGCCTGTTCAAACTGCGTAAGTCGGAGCCGAACCTGGAGCGCACTTTCCGCGCGCCGTGCTATCCGTTGATTCCGATGATTGCCTTGGTGCTGGCGGTGGTTTGTCTGGTGGCAATGGCGTGGTTCAACACGTTGATCGGGCTGATCTTCCTCGGCTTCATGGCCGTAGGCTTCGGCTACTTCCTGCTCACCGGCCAGTTGCGTGCCAATGCACCAGCCGACGCCATGCTTACGGGCCAGTAGACCCTTCATGTAGGAGCTGCCGAAGGCTGCGATCTGTTGACTTTGTTTTTTTAGAAACAAGATCAACAGATCGCAGCCTGCGGCAGCTCCTACAGGGAATTAAGGTGCAGCGGGGATAACCGGCCTAGAATGGAACCACTGCGAAGTAACTTCGCTCAAAAGTGGTAAGCAGTGTTGCACGGCGAAATTCTCGTCCGTCACGCTGACATTAAGGAGAGCCGTTATGCCCTGGTATGCCTGGTTGATTCTGGTCGTTGCAATCGGCTCGATCGTCGGCGGTTTGATGATGTTGCGTGACACCGCCAACAAGGTCGAACTGACCGATGAAGAACGCAAACGTGTCGCGGCCCGCAATGCCGAAGCGGACGCCAAAGAGGCGCAAGACCGCTGACAAAAAACCCCCGCCTGACTGGCGGGGTTTGTTTTTCAAAGACCTGTCGGACTTATCTGCATGCTTTTTAGAAGTAGAAGTACAGTCACCATTTAATTTTCCTTGGTTAAGATGGGGGCATTGTTGCGGAGAGCTCCACATGCGTTACTCGCAGGACCATAAAGCCCAGACCCATCAGCGCATCATCAAGGAAGCCTCGGCGCGATTCCGCAAGGACGGCATCGGCGCGACAGGCCTGCAGCCGTTGATGAAAGCACTGGGGCTGACCCATGGCGGCTTCTATTCACACTTCAAGTCCAAGGACGAGTTGGTAGAGAAGGCCTTGCAGGAGGCTGGCGATCAGGTCGATGGTCTATGCGCTGAATTGTTTTCTCAGGAACACCCTCGCCAGGCATTCATCGAAACCTACCTGTCTGAATGGCATCTGACTTCGCCCCATGAAGGATGCCCGCTGCTGACCATTTCTTCCGAACTTGGCTTGCGTGGCCAGGCAAGTCCCACCAGCGACAAGATTCTCAATGCGCGGCTGGAGCAGATAGAGGAAACCCTGACTGGCGAAAACAGCGCTGACCGGGCCATTGTCATCATGTCGACACTGGTCGGGGCGCTGTTGCTGTCACGCAGTGTCGCGGACGCCGAGTTTGCGCAACGCATTCTCGATGTTGCCCGCGACCACCTCAAACAGTCCGACGATTAAGCCTGCCAACGCTTGAACAACACGCTGGCATTGACCCCGCCAAAACCGAAGCCGTTGGACAACGCATATTCGATCGGCATCGGCCGCGCTTGCCCATGGACGATGTCCACGCCTTCGCTCGCGGGATCAGGATTGTCGAAGTTGAGCGTCGGTGGCACCACCTGATCGCGGATCGCCAACAACGTGAAGATCGCCTCGAGACCACCCGCCGCCCCCAGCAAGTGGCCTGTGGACGACTTGGTGGAGGTCACGGCGATTTTCCTCTCTGTGCCAAAGAGCGACTTGATCGCTGCCAACTCACCAAGATCGCCCACCGGTGTGGACGTGGCATGAGCATTAAGATGCTGTATCTGATCCGGGGCTACCCCGGCCTGTGCCAGCGCCAACGCCATCGCCCTGCGCGCGCCGCTACCGTCTTCCGGCCCGGCGGTCAGATGATAAGCATCGGCACTGGTGCCATAGCCAACCAGCTCGGCCAGAGGTTGAGCGCCCCGAGCCAATGCGTGTTCCAGTGACTCGATCACCAACAGGCCGGCGCCCTCGCCCATTACGAAGCCGTCACGACCGCTATCGAAGGGGCGTGATGCACGCTCGGGAGTATCGTTGTAGCCGCTCGATAGCGCCCGTGCCGCCGCGAAACCGGCAAGACTGACGCGGTCGATACAGGCTTCCGCGCCGCCACACACGGCGATGTCCGCTTCACCGGAGCGTATCAAGCGCGCAGCATCGCCAATCGCCTGAACCCCGGCGGCACAGGCAGTCACCGGTGCGCCGAGCGGGCCCTTCAGACCATGCTGAATGGAAACGTGACCTGCGGCGAGATTGACCAGAAACGACGGAATGGTGAATGGCGACAAACGTCGCGGGCCACGGCTATCGGTTGTGCGCACGGCGTCGGCAATCGCGCCGAAGCCGCCGACACCAGAGCCGATGATGGTTGCCGTTCGCGCCTGATCGTTTGCGTCAGTGGGGTGCCACCCCGCCTGCTGCAATGCCTGTCGGGCCGCTTCCATGGCAAACAGAATGAAGCGGTCCATTTTCTTCTGTTCTTTCGGTGGGGTAGCGCGGTCCGGGTCAAAACCGGCCTCGGCATCCTCCTCCAGTGTCGGCACCCGTCCGCCGACACTTGTCGGCAGATCCGCGACCACCGCTTCCGGCAGATTGCGTATACCGGAGCGACCGGCCAGCAAGCGCTGCCAAACCGCTTCGACACCGCTGCCCAACGGTGAAACCAGGCCCATACCCGTGACTACTATTCGACGCTGATCCATACCGTGGTTACCTCCGATCAATTCAATTGCCTGACTTGTAGCGTTGGGCTGCCGAGCTACGCGAAAGGTTCGGTGCCATGACATGCCGCGCGGCTACGAAAGCCTGCCACTCGCCCGCATTGGGCAATGACGGAATGGTGATCAACTCGCCCTGATCCAGCCCTGCCAACGCCGCATCGCCCATTTCACCGGCTTCCATGACCATCTCGGCTGGAATGCCACTGGCATCGATCCCGGAACGCTCCCAGATTTCAGTGCGCGTTACACCCGGCAACACGGCCTGGACTTGAACGCCAGTACCTTCAAGCTCCGCGTTCAGCGACTGGGTCAGGCTCAGCACATAGGCTTTGCTAGCGCTGTAGGCCGCATTGAAGCGCTCGGGAAACAACGCCACTACCGAGGCGATATTGATGATCGTGCCCCGTCCGGCCTTGGCAAAACCCGCTGCGGCCGCCGATGCCAGACGCGTCACTGCGGTGATGTTCAACTGGATCAAGCGCTCCAACTGATCGAGGTCTGCATTGGCCAGCAGACCGTCAGCGGCAACCCCGGCATTGTTGACCAGCAGGCTGATGCTCGAATCGCCGCGCAAGCGCTGCTCAAGTTTTAGCACATCATCTTTTTGCGTCAGATCCGCTTTGAGCACCTCAACCTGAACGCCATGCGCATCGCGCAATTTATCTGCGGCGATCTCCAGACGTTCCTGATCACGGGCAACCAACAGCAAATCAAAACCGCGTGCGGCCAGCCGCTCGGCGTAAATCGCACCGATGCCGGAAGAAGCGCCAGTGACGAGAGCCACACCTGGGTTTTTTGCGGAATTCATGCCGGTACTCCTGAAAATGCTCGAAATGGAAAGGCCGCTGGAGGAACAGGCAGTCAGCGGCGGCAATTTATTATAGGCATAATCCAAAGCTCATATGATAGCCGTAATTTTTCATTGTCCGACTAAACGTGTTTATAACCTTGCAGTCCGTCTGTGTAGTGACGAAAGAAAAAAGGCCGGTCAATGACCGGCCTCATGGCTTGGAAAATTTAGTTTAGTTCACTTCCAGCTTTTCACGATTGCGATCCAGAATCGCCTTGCCGATACCTTTCACTTCCAGCAACTCATCCACTGACGCAAATGGCCCGTTTGTTTCTCGATATGCAACAATTGCCTTGGCCTTGGCTTCACCTACGCCGGACAGCTCCTTCTGCAAGGTCGGCGCGTCTGCGTTGTTGAGATCGATTTTCGCACTCTGGGCAGGTGCTGTTGCGTCCACGGCCATTTGCGATTGCGGAATGTCTAATATTGCCACAGGCGCCGCAAATACGGCGACCGAGGCGCTAGTGAGCAGGGCGAAAATCAGAGAGTTGAAGCAACCGGTACGCATGAGTGACACTCCTTTACATCGATTTGAGGAAACAGCTTTTCCTAAGCTGCACCTGAAATCTAGGTGACCCTTGGCGGATGTCAAAACCGAGCTTGTTACCAAACATTGAATAATCCACATGAGGGATTATCCAATGCTCGCATCGCCAGCAGATTCCCAGTGCCCCCCGCACACCATCACGTCAGACAGGCTGTCATTGATGAAGCGCCCATTGCAATGCCTTGGAAAACGCGTCAGTCGAAATCACATAACTACGATGATAGCGATGCACTGAGGCTTGATCCGGACATGATACCCCGCGCACAAACATGATTTCGGCACCACCTGACTCGATAAAACTCGCGTAACCGCGAAAGTTGAAATCCAGGCAATCGTTTATCATTGCAACGATGCGCGCCCCTGCATTACAGAAAATTGCATTAGTAAGCGCCGAACTACACGATCCAACCACAATCTCGGCGGATTGAAATGCATCTACTTGCTCGGAGAAACTCATGGTTTCTGGGTATATCGTCGTGAACCCAAAGTCCTGAAGCACTTTCTCCAACTCGAGTTCATTCACCAACTGACGACTGCTAAACCCACGTCTGGAGAGAAACAAGCGTGTCGGTTTTTCCGAGAATACAAATTTTTCCCTTTCCAGCCCTTGAATGATTTTGGATTTGAGTTGGGAAAAAATATCACGTGGCCACACTGTGTCATAAGCCACTCCGTCTTCCACATCCAAAGGAAAAAAGGCGGGAACCGGAGCAACAGCAAGCCTGGAAAAGTTGACGGCTGTATTAGCCGGCAAGACGACAATGGGTCTGTTTTTTGAATTCAGCAGGGAGAGCGAATCCAGATGTGACTGGGGCATGCTCGCGTCGACCACAATTGAAAATCCGTCATCGCAGAAATCAGTGTCAAACGCTAGCATTCTAGGCAGAAACTCTAGAAACCAATGCCCATAATTCCCACTTTGGACACCAAACATTTTTAATCCATGATCGATCACCATGGGTTGCGTATTTGGCCATTGCACCAAAGCGTGTTCTCCCCTTCGTGAGAGAACAATATTTTCTTTATCGTATATATCACCCAATCCCGAACGTTGAAAAACGGGATGGTTAATACCATCCAATACGAGCTGATGATTACTGATGACGACATTGCATCGTGTGATAGCAGCGATATTCTCCATGATTGCTATATAGAATGGAGGAGCTAAAAGATCTCCAGCTTCAGAAGTAAGCTGTGGAGCTTCCTCAAGAAAACTCAATGACGAGAAAACAATCGGGCGTGCAGGCAAAATCTCGTCATACGAAAAACCAAACTCGTTGCAATGGGTTTTGATTGAACGCATGCTCAGGACGTTTGTGCCAAAATCTCCTTTCTTGAAATTGCTTTCACCAATTAAACGTAACGCTTCAGCAGTCTTGCCTTGATTGAAATATTCCCGAGCCAATCTTATCAAGGCACGCCCAGCCGATTCATATCCACGCCGATTGGCCAAGAAAAAATTTCTATAAGCCAGATCGTTGTCACCTCGCCCTTCCGCAATTTCCCCTGCCTTTGTCAACACATATGAATACAGGTTTTCAGAGTCCAAAATTCCAGGATTTTGCGATAACCCTTTGAAGATGCGTTCAGCATAGAAAAAACGCCCGGCCAAACAAAAACACATACCGGCAACTTTTAAATAAAGCGCCGCGGGGATATAACGTTTGGCAAATCGCAAGTGCTTTATGGTTTGATGAAAATCTTTTAGCGAAGCGCTATGTAAGGCCTGATAGGCCATAGCGTATTCGTTTTCAACCGTGTCAGACAAGCCATCGTAGAAATAAGGACCTGACACCAGCTTTGCAATCGCCAGCGGCTCACGGCCTTCATGAATACCAGAGTGTATATAGTGCAACAGAGGGTTTATATTCGCCGCTTCGATATCGGGGTAAGAATCATAATAATAACGTGTCGAAAAGAACGGCGAAGGATCAAGGCCCGCCGCGGCACCTTCCAGAACATAATGCTCCAAAAGAGTAATATCAAGCCATTGCACACCCGGCAACTGTGCCAGGTAATAACCATTGTCGAACAATGGATGAGGGCTACCGTCTATGCTAAATCCGCTCTTGACAAAATCAACCACCGGTTCACTTGAGCCAACGGTGCCTTGATGATGGTTGCGCAACCAGTAATCCATATCAAAATACGGCCGAACAAGCGCCAGGCGAGCATCCAGATTATCAGTAACTTCTTTTGTTTCAGCAGCCAAACGTTTTGCAAGTACACGACGTAGCAGCGGGATTCTTATTAAAAGACGTTTAACGAATGAAAACTTCATCGCCAGCAACCTCAACAAGTAGTGGAAAGACATTTGTTGAGCAGTTCAATCCTGGGGCGCATCTGCACCTCATAACCAAACTCTCTCAAAATCGCACGTCTTCCGTTTTGCCCGAGTTCCATCAATGCTTGTCGATCTGACAGATAACCGTCAATCACTTGACTGATCAAATCAGGATTTCGGTCAATGATTTTCATCTCATTGTCTTTGAAAATGCGACTGCCATCGAGATGAAAGTTCATTTTTTTGAAATCGCTAAGAAAAACAGCGACCCCTTTCAAACCCGCCTCCACAACAGCGGTTGTCGGAAACCCATCAAATGAATCCGATTGAGAAGGGTCCAAAGCACTGGCATGAATATTCGGAGACAGAATCAAATCCATTTGTGTGTAAAACCCGTCGAAGAAACTCGCAGGTTGCGTCCCATGGAATGTGATATTACCAACATCACCCAAATCTATGGTTTTTTCATCGAATCCACCCACCACGTGAAAACGGATATCCGCTGAATTTGCAAACTTTCTGACCACATCGACAAATACGTCATATCCCTTTTCCGCACCGGTCGCTGAATATTTTTGAGCGACAAAACATACATCGAGAGGTTTATCCAGATTCTTCACCACCGGAACTTTATCGTCCAGTGTATAAATATTAGGAATAATACCACCATATATATGCAGGATTCGGTCCGGGTCACAAAAACCGCCTTCAACCAGATATCTATAGGAGACGTTTTGCGTTGTAATAATCTTTGTCAGCTTCGGATTGTCGCATAGCTTACGAAGTTTCTTGTCCGAAACCTCGTCATTCAAATTGAACCCACCACCCGGATACAGGGTAAACAAGAGGTGTTCTGCACTCGGCAGGCCTATCTGACTATAAAAATAATCTGCCAGGTTCAAGAAAACGCAATACGCAACTTTTGGACTGCCAATGAAGTCCGCATCGAAATACCGAATCCGATCTGCTGGCAGCCCACTTATCTTTCTAAATTGCTCTACCTGAGTGTGAAATGGCAATGGCTCGCCATACTTGGACAAATCATCCGGTCGCACCTGTATTGAGCATTCGTCAATTTCTGCGAGATAACTTTTAAACTCACCATACCGGAAAGAAGATACTTTGGACGGAAACGACGAGTCCAACAAAAGGATCCGCGAATCGCTAGGCAACGCTGTATTGACTATTTTTGCTTCAGCGATAGTCTTGGTCGCTTCCAAAACCAAGCCTTCAAATGCCGAAGGTATCTCGGCCAGTTCTGCGAGGGCTTTACCCGCAGCCTCTAGCCGACCAAGCCTGAACACGCACAACGCGAGTGCCACTTTGATCTTGCCTGATTCCGGGAGCAAGTCCTGAAAATCAATTAAAATGCAGTGCAACTCGGAAAATCTATTCGAATAAAGATATTGATTGATGAACAGCGTGACAGCTGAATCTTCAATTAACTGACGATGCAACTCAATCAACTCAGGTGTTGCCACCCCTCCCTTAAACCACTCCAGACCACGCCTGACGGTTTCAGGGTCTGACGCCCCAAGACTCAACATCAGGTTCAACTTTACAGCCATGCTGTTCAAGGGGTCGAATTCAAGAGCCTTTTGAATTCTGCGACCGGCATCAGAATTATCAATTGAAAGCGGCCACCGCCCTTCTGCGAAACCACATTCGATGTAATGTAAAAGTGGGTCGGCATTCGCTTCAGCAATATCTGGATACCTCTCCAGATAGAAGTTTTTGTCAAGTAGCTCTGTGCATGCCATTTTGACTGCATCTAACTTTTCAGGTTGTTTTTTGATAATCTTAAAAACACAATCGCGAGCGACAGACTTGAAATGTTCGATCATATTATTTATTAGTTTTTGCATTCTAACCCCCAAAGTTACATCACACCTGGCGCCTAAACTTTTTAGACAGCTCACTGGCATGACTGCACGGGGCCAGCGCCGCTCTTTTAACTCAGACTCACACAAACTAAAAGCCCACCATAAGAAATGGTGAGCTTTTTCAACAGCAATACTTAAACAGCTTGATTATAAATAATCAAATACCAAAATAAGCGCTCGCGACGACACTTGGATCTCCGTCCATTTTTATTTTTCCGTGTTCAAGCCAGATAACCCTGTTACAGGTTTTCAAGATGAGATCACGTGAATGAGTCGCCACGACCAATATCTTCGTAGAGTTGAGAATATCGGTCATGCGCGCTTCGGCTTTATGCTGGAAGTTAGCATCGCCCACAGATAACCACTCATCCATCAAAAGAATTTCTGGAGAGATAATGGTAGAAACAGAAAATGCCAAACGCAGATGCATGCCGGAAGAGTACGTACGCGTTGGCATGTCGATGAAATCACCCAGTTCGGAGAATTCAACGATTTCGTCAAATCTGCTTTCGATCTCGGACTTGCTGACGCCCAGAAGGGCGGCGCGATAGTAGATATTTTCTCGCCCGGTTGCCTCATGATCGATACCAAGTGAGATATCAATTAATGAACCAATATCACCTTTGATACTGGCAACACCAGAGGTAGGTACGAACACCCCGGACAACAGACGTAGCAACGTGCTTTTACCCGCGCCGTTATGCCCTAGCAAGCCGACCCTGTCGCCATCCTTGAAGGAAAAATTGATATCGTCCAAAGCGCGAACAACGACATGTCCTCGTTCGTCTGCAGACAGCTTGCCTCCCGTAGCAACCTGAATAAGACGTTTCTTCAAAGAGCGTCCATTAGCGTTGTAGATTGGAAATTCGGCAGTGACGTTATTAAAATCAATAGAAGCCATACAATGTTCCATTAAAGCCAGTAAGGGATACGGCGCATATACCGATTATATATAACAATTGCGAACAACCAGCCGAACACCGCCATGGCGATTGCAAAAATCCAGCTTTCCGGTGAAGGTGTGGTGCCTAATACCGGCCCACGGGTAATTTCCAGAAGATGGTAAACCGGGTTTGCATTAAGCAGGTAGGCCGCATGCCGAGACGGAAGTAACGACGGCGCCCACATAATCGGTGTCAGGTAAAACACAACCTGGGTAGCGTTTACGATGATCTGAGTGATGTCACGGAATCTGGTGCTCAATACGCCAAGGACCAAGGAAATCCAGAGCAGATTTATAGAGACCAGAATGATACCCGGCACAAATAGCAGCATCGTCAGGGTAAGTGGCTTTCCGACAATAAGGAATACAATCGGAATAATAACGATGTTATGCCCTAACACAATAAAGTTGCGCCAGAAGCATCGAAGCACATGCACAAAAAGCGGAATATTCAGTTGCTTGATAATGGCTTCAGCAGAAGTAAAAGCAACGCAACCTTCCGTCACGTTAGACGAGATGAAGCCCCAAAGGACGATCCCCAACGCGAGAAATGGCAAGTATTCCTGCATAGGGGTATTAAAAATCTGCCCGAATACCAGACCAATAGAAGCAATCATCACCCCCATGCTGACTGTTAGCCAAAACGCTCCTAACGCAGAGCGTCTGTACCGCTGCTTGATGTCAGCCCATCCCAGCATGCCGACAAGTTGATAGCGTTTTGCTGACGAAACAATGTCGACCACTGCGTTGAATATTGAGTTACTTGTCATTAATTACGCCATACTTAGTTAAAATCAACCCTGCTCGAGCACGCCCGAGCGAGGTATTTAATCAATCGACGAGTCTTTAGCAAACGTCAAACATACATCCTCGCTCGGTTAAGAACGAGAGAGCCTGCTTAAAACCCGCTGCAAGACCCTGAGCGCTCTTGATTTTTGTTGACTCATCACCGCAACGACTTTCGGACGAAGCACATCGATCTCGCCCAGTTCCTTCTGGAACCAACGATCATTCAGGCCATAATCATCAACAAGGATTTTGTGATGTTCAGGACTGTTCAACAGCTTGTTTAGTTTTAACATACCAATCATCTGGTAGGGTTTCCCCAACCACTGATTATAAATCCAGTACAAAAATGCTTTTTCTATATCAAGATGAATATCCGACGAGATCGTCTTGATCTTCAACAGATCAGAAAAGCCTTCTTCCAATTGTTTCGCAGTAACCTCATCAAAAAACTCATCTGCTATCAGATAGTGCTCATTGATAGTGCGAATCGAATTGGAAACTGTTTGACTGCTGGCATTCTCACCTGGCATCAATCTAAAGGTAATCAATTCTCTGTCAGATATATGGATCGGATAATGTTTGACCAACCGAATCCACATCTCCAGATCTGGCAGCTGGCGCAGCCTGTTGCTGTACATGCCCAGATGTTCGTAGCAACTCTTGCGAATTAACATCGTTGGATGACAGATGCAGTTTCCCAATTCAAAGAACCGCCTCAGCCAAGCACCTTGGGAACGGTTCTCCTGATCGAAGATATCCGACGCCTTCCCCATTGAGGTGCCGTCTTTATCAACAAAGCGTGCCCTGCCGAAACAGGCACCAAGCTCAGGGTTTTCACGCATGGTATTAACTTGGTAAGCAAGCTTATCAACATCGCACCAATAATCATCTGAATTGATGAGCGCGATAAATTCACCCGAAGAACGTTCGATTAGCTCGTTTGTAACAACACCAGCACCTCGGTTCACTTCGTTCGGGAAAAACTTGATCCGATCATCCTTGATAGCGGCAACCACATCTCGGGTAGAGTCTGCGGAGCCGTCATCAGAGATCAAAAACTCGAAATCCACACCGACCTGTCCGAGCACGCTGTTAATTGCCTGTTCGACAAAACTGGCGTGGTTATAAGTCGCCATGATGACGGACACTGTTGGGTTTTTCATACCGAACGACTCCGCTTTACGACTCTGGCAAGCAGATTCATCGCAGCAACAGGAACAAGCAATTTGATAACCATAATAAAAACGGGGGGCATTAAACTCACAAGTGTCGGAATAATACGAAATACCGGCTTCCCAACCGACTCGGCAACATGCCCTAACTGGGACACATTAATCACATGGCGCAAATGGCTGGAGAGCCGCTCGAAGTCGTCGTGAAACACATTGTCGGTCAACGCATCGTATGCCGGCAGAATGGCTAACTGGGTTTTCAGCTTATCGACATGGGGAGTTTGTGTCCAAACGCCACCACCATGAAGACGGTACACCGACATTGGCTCTTGCAAAAAACCGATCAAGCTGGTTCTGGCTAAAACAATGTTGGTAATCCAGTCATATGATTTTATTTCAAACAAGCCGTCGGGGAGCCGGCTCAAGGCACTGCGTCTATACATGCAAGTTGAGAAGTTGCCAACAATATTATCGGCTATCAACTCTCTGGCCGATATAAACCGATGCCCCGTAGCAGCCGGAACTCTCGGCGAAAGCTGTGCACGGTCCTCTTCATAGACATAATAATTGACAGAGCAAACATCAGATTCCCAATGCGCTGTCAAAAAGTCCACTTGGCGTTGCAACTTCAAGGGACTGACCCAATAGTCGTCCCCTTCAAGCACAGCGACAAATTCCGAGGTACACGCTTCAAAACCGCGCTTATAGTTTTTCGTGATACCTAGATTTTCGCTGTAGTCCAGATATTTGAATGTAAAACGTGAATCAGTACCTTCGTATTCTTTAACAATGGAAAGCGTGCTATCGGAAGACTTATCATCCGCTACAACCAACTCAATCGGCCCATCAAATACCTGCCGAAACAGGGCATTCAACGCCTGGCGAATATGTTTTTCGTGGTTGTATGCAACCAATAGAACCGATATGCCGACCGCCTCTTTAAGCACTGGCCACCCCGTCTTCTATTTTTGGTTTCTTAGGGATAAAAATTTCCGCTTCCCCATCAATCACCAACTGGCCTTTGACAGTGCAATAAGTTCTGAACGTCACTACTCGTTTACGCGTGCTCACTGCCTTTACACAAACAGTAGCTTCGACCGTGTCCTGAAGATAAACGGGCGCTTTAAAAACGAGGTTTTGCGAAATATAAACACACCCCGGACCTGGCAGCCGTGTTCCAAACATCGCAGAAAAGAAACCCGCCGAAAACAGACCGTGTGCAATACGCGCCTTGAATCTCGAGTTTTGCGCGTACTCATCACTCATATGAACAGGGTTATTATCTCCCGATAGTCCCGCATACGCTTTAACATCAGCGTCGGTTACTGTATGAGAATAGGACACTTGCATACCGACTTCAATTTGCTCAATCGTCAACTCGGTCGGAAACAGATTAATCGCTGTCATTTACGCAATGCCTCTCGAGTAAGAGGGCGGGCCGGATTACCTACGACTGTCACGCCTGGAGGAACACTCTTGGTCACGACAGCGCCCATACCGACGATCGCACCTCGGCCAATAGTCAGCGGCCGGGACGGTTTACCCTGAATAATTGAAGCACCGGTACCGATATAGGCGTGATCTTCAATAACAACATTCCCATTACATTTGACACCTGGTGCAAACGTAACAAAATCACCGATTACACAGTCATGGGCAACATAAGAGTAAATATTCGCGTGGAAGTGCTTACCAATTTTCGCATTTGACGTTACCGTCACAAATGGCGAAAGCACCGCGCCTTCAGCAATATCATTATTATCAAGGATTACCGCATTACCAGCGATAACCGAGAATGCTCGCGCGCCCTGACTTTCACAGGCAGCGGATATCCGCTCCCGAGCGTCGGATGCGCCGATTGCAATATTGAACAGTCTCTCGCCCGGCAAGGCTAGAAAATCATCTAGTGAAATGACTGGATAACCGTTAATGGTTTCGTCCCCAACATCTCCTTCGACAACAAAGTACAACTCTGCAGCGTCGCTGGCAGGGAGCTTGTCTACCATTGCCTTGGCGAGTGGGATGACTTCACGACCATAACCACCTGCGCCGATTATCCCAAAATACTTTTTCATACCGCCTCCTGAAAACCAATACTCTTCAATATCTGATCGAACGCTTAATGATCCGGCATATCATGTCGATTTCCTCACGCGACAGCGTATGGTAAAGCGGCAGGCAAATAATGCGCTTGGAAACATCTTCAGAGATCGGGCTACTTTGGTCGTGAACGTAAGGCAACTCGGAAAGCGACGGATAAAAATAACGACGAGGATAAATATTATTCAAATTCAGCTCTGCCATAACATGCAGAAGCGTACTCTCATTTTCGAAGATGACGGGGAAATAAGAGTTATTGTATTCAGTGTCTTCAGTAATTTTCTGAAACCGAATCGGGAGATCCGTAAGTTCAGATTTATAGTGCTCGCAGAGCTCTTTTCTAACTTTTAGAATCTCGTCAACATACTTGAGATTCGTCAAACCCATCGCAGCATGCACTTCGGAGTTCTTGCCATTCACGCCCACGCCACCGAAATCGGTGAGCGACGAATGACCAAAATTTCGCATCATTGCCATATTTTTCAGGATATCAGGATTGGACGTAGTTACAGCGCCCCCTTCAATGGTATGAAAAAGTTTAGTGGCATGAAAGCTACAGGTTGAAACATCACCATAGCTCAATAACGAGCGATTTTTATATTGAGTACCGAACGCATGAGCGGCATCGTAAATAACGCGCAACTGATGTTTTTCGGCAATTTTTTCAATGGCCTCAACATCACATGGATTACCGAAAACGTGCGTTGCCAAAATGGCGGAAGTTCGCGGCGTAATCGCCTGCTCGATTTTTTCCGGGTCAATATTAAGAGTATCCGGGCAGATATCAACCATAACAGGATCACAACGTTCCCAGACAATACTGGAAGTAGTCGCGACATAACTGAACGGAGTAGTGATGATTTCGCCCTGCAAATCGAGCGCTCGAATTGCAATTTGAAGCGCGATAGTACCATTACTGAGAAACAGCAAATGGTCGACGTCAAGCTTTTCCTTGAGCTTTAATTCAAGCTCGTTCACCAACGGCCCATTGTTGGTAAACCATTCACGTTCCCAAACCCCTTGCAGGTAAGTCTGAAACTCACCAAAGGGAGGGACAAACGGCTTCGTAACTGTAATATTCATGAACGCCCCGACAAGCAAAACGACTACTTAGTTCTGTTAAAAATGATTGCATTTCAATACTACGAAGAGCTGAACATCTCTCGAACGAACAAATTGCGAGCCCTGACAACTGGAAATTCGACTCTCTTTCCGAGGCTAACAGGGCACCTCAAACGCCGAACGAGGATACCGTAAAATGCCACTGAATCATACCGCCCCCCCTTGCCAAGCGCGGGCGGGAGCCTCAGGGATCGAGACTGCGCTGCTGATAAATCCAGTCCACAATTTCGCCATCAGGCGAGTAGCCACTAACCGTTTCCCGCAGGAGCTGACGAACGCGTGAGTAGTCGTCCTGCTCAACAGCGACCAGCAATTCCCCCAACCTGGCCTTTAGCACATCCCACGGCACATGATCTTCATCCGCACTCATGATCATGGGATGAGGAGTCGCTGAAACATTGTCGCCTATCAGTAGTTCCTCATAGAGCTTCTCGCCCGGACGAAGACCGGTGAACTCGATAGCGATGTCCCCTTGAGGAGTTTTTTCCGATCGGACGCTCAATCCTGACAGATGGATCATTTTCTCTGCCAGCTCGACAATCTTGACCGGCTCACCCATATCAAGAACGAAAACGTCCCCACCCTGCCCCATTGATCCCGCCTGGATTACCAATTGGGCGGCCTCGGGTATTGTCATGAAGTATCGGGTGATCTTCGGATGAGTGACCGTCAAGGGCCCCCCCGACTTGATCTGGCTGTGAAAGAGCGGAATCACAGAGCCAGACGAGCCGAGCACGTTGCCAAAGCGCACCATCGTAAAGCGGGTTTTGTTCACTCGCGAGATGTTGCCCTTGTCACCAAACAGCACCGGAGCCATTTCACGACTCAGCGCCTGCAAAATCAGTTCCGCGAGCCGCTTTGTACTTCCCATGACATTCGTTGGACGGACTGCTTTGTCTGTAGAAATCAGAACAAAGTTCGACACCCCCGTTTGCAACGCCGCCTGCGCAGTGTTCAAGGTGCCGATGACGTTATTGAGTACGCCTTCGGCGATGTTATGTTCCACCATTGGCACATGTTTATAAGCAGCCGCGTGATAAACCGTGTCGACCTTCCAGGTCTTCATCACATCCTGAAGTTTGTGCGGATGACGGATAGAGCCCAGGATCGGAAGCAGGCGAATCGAGATTGATTCACGGTCTTTTCGGCGCTCAAGCTCAGACAGAATGCTGTAAAGGTTGAATTCGCCATGATCAAATAACAAAAGCGCAGTAGGCCCCAATAAAAAAATCTGCCGGCAAAGCTCTGCGCCGATAGAACCACCGGCACCCGTAACCATCACGACCTTGCCTTTTATACAATGAGCCAGCAAATCCGCTCGTGCCGGTACGGAATCACGCCCCAGAAGATCAGCAATATCCACCTCTTGAATATCATCGACTTTCACTCGACCACTGGCCAGGTCAGTGAAGTTGGGAACACTTCTGATATGCAGCGGAAAGCCTTCGAGGAAGTTAAGAATTTCGCGCCGGCGCGCCCGCGTTGAAGAAGGCAATGCCAGGAGAATCTCCTGAGCTCCCGTCACATCAATCATTTGTTGTATATGCTTTGGCTTATAAACTTGAAGCCCGGAAATCGACCGATCGGCGATACTCGAATCATCATCAATAAAAGCAACAGGCCGCATTACCCGGCCCATACGCAATGCCGCAACAAGTTGGTTGCCAGCAACCCCGGCACCATAAACAGCAACCTTTGTCAAACCATCATCGCGATTTGTGAATGGCACATGCTGGGCAGCCGAAAACCAATCTCCCATGAAATACTGGCGCATGCACAAACGCAATCCACCAATAATCACGAGACTTAACCACCAGTAATTGAAAATGATGGAACGCGGCACTACGCTCGCGTGATTGCTATACCAATAGACGACCACCGCGAGTATCAGTGACGAAAGACTGACAGCCTTGACAATGGCAATAAGCGCGTCATTACCAAAATACCGCATCACCGCACGGTACATCCCGATACGTATGAACAGCGGGATGGCGACAATGGGCGCGCTCACGAAGAGCCATGCATGCACCCTGATCGGGTTGTACATGTCATCAATGCCCAAGCGGACGATGAACGCTAACCAGAGTGCCAGCCAGACCAGCACAACGTCGCTGGCGACCTGTAGCAGGCGCTTCTGCCGACGTGGCAACCCCAGTAGAAATGAACGTAATTTATCCATTGATTCGCTCGATCACCGCTCTGCTCCTTGAACCTTATTAACGGCGGTATTGTATCCCTTTTTTTCGCCGAAATACGACCACTGAACGGAAGACAGCGAGCCTGAAATCGAACAGCGCCAAGCCCCCTCCTCGCCCTGCCGCTCGCCACCAAGCCGCCTATGCTGTTAAACTCGCGCAAAGTCCACCTACATTCAATACTGCAACTTACCTGACAGGCTATTTGCAGAACGTACGCGCCTCTTAAATAACAGAGCACATGCGCTACACCACCGAGGCGCGAGAGATTTCAAACATGGCCGAACAACCGAAGGATAACTTCCAATTGGACCCTGCCCCATCAGTGATAACTGAACGCTCAACAAATCGCAAAAAAGTCGCCATACTTGTTTGCACTTACAACGGTCAGCGCTTTCTCAGGGAACAACTGGACTCCTTCATTAACCAAACCCATGAAGACTGGACGATCCATGCATCGGATGATGGTTCGACCGACGCGACACTGGAAATTCTTGAAGAATACAAGAAACAGCTGGGCGCAGATAAAATCGCCATCTGGCATGGCCCTCGTCAAGGCTTTGCAAAAAACTTTCTGTCACTAATTAAAAATCGAGAAATTGTCGCTGATTACTTCGCATTCAGTGACCAGGACGATATCTGGCTTGCAGACAAACTGACTCGAAGTATCACTCAGATACCTCAAACTCCCACCAACAAACCCCACATGTACTGCTCCAGAACAAAGCTGGTCAACACCAACCTTGCACCCTTGGGGTTTTCTCCGCTATTCAACAAGCGCCCGTGCTTTGAAAACGCATTGGTGCAAAGCCTCGCCGGTGCCAACACGATGCTGATCAACAATGCAGCTCGTAATCTGATGTGCCGGATCGACGATGACGCCCCGGTCGTAGCCCATGACTGGCTTGCGTATCTGTTGGTAACCGGGTGCGGTGGCCAGGTGGTCTTTGATCAGCAGCCTACGCTGCTCTATCGTCAGCACGAGGACAACCTGATTGGAGCGAATGCAACCTTCAGAAATCAGATCATTCGAATCCTGAAAATGCTAAGTGGGCGTTTCAGCGAGTGGAGCACGCAAAACCTGATCACTCTGAACTCCATTAGAACGGAGCTCACAGAGGACAATAAATGCACCCTTGAACGATTCGAAGCTGCACGCAAAAGCGGCTTGCTCTCAAGACTTTGCCTGATGAAGAAAAGTGGAGTTCATCGGCAGACGCTCAAAGGAAACATCAGCCTGGTGGCCGCCGCGATACTTAATAAAATATAAAGGCGACGGCAACACAACAAACCGACCATCAGAAATAATCTTCGGAGTAGTTCAGCGATCCTCGATCAGCTTGCTACTCCCGCTTCAAACTTCCACGCAAGCACTGCCAGCGGAACAAACGCTATCAGACACCCCAGTTCGCCACTCAACCAACCCGCCCCCACAAGCAAAGCAATCGGCAATAGCCAAGCAAGGTTAATCAGCACCACAATCGAAGAGACCAGCAAATGGCTCTGGTATCGGCGCGATGCGTGTTGATAGGCGTGACTCCTATGAGCCTGATAAACCTTCTCACCACGAAGAAGCCTCCTGATCAGTGTCAAGGTCGCGTCAACGATAAAAACACCAAGCAGTATTATCCAGCACCAAAAGTACTCAGGCCGAACCCAGGCAGACTCCAATGCGAATGCCCCCAGAATAAACCCCAGGAACCCACTGCCTGCGTCCCCCATGAAAATTCGCGCAGGAGGAAAGTTCCAGCAAAAGAAACCTGCTACAGCCCCCATCAGAATCAGCGGCTCCCAGATCAGGTCTATCGTGCCAAAGCACCAGTAAATCAGACACATCCCCAAACAGGCGCTGATCGCTTCCGCGCTCGCCAACCCATCGATTCCATCCATAAAGTTGTAGAGATTGAGCATCCAGACCAGATAGAACGCGGCCAATACACCACCTAGCAACGAAAGGTTGACGTTTTCACCAAACAACTGGAGTGGTGCAAGACCGTTAAGCCAGTACAGCGTCCAGCCTGCAGCTATGAAATGCCCGAGGAGCCGCCACTTGGCGTCTATATGGCCGTGATCGTCAGCAAAACCAATGATTGCAATCAGCAACCCACCACCCAACACACCCAGCAACGACGCCCCTTCCAGGTACCCCATCCCCCCCAAGACAGGGAGTGCCAGCGCACAGGCGACAACTATTGCAACTCCCCCGCCCCTCGGGGTCGGCACAGAATGAGAACTGCGCTCATTCGGGATATCCATCAAGCTTTTGGCCAATGCGTAACGACGCAACAACAAGGTCAACCCGCAGGCGACGATAAAAACCACACCCAACAACCACCAGACAGTCATCTGTTTTTTAAGTCCTGGTAATAATCCGCAGTTTGACGGAGCGCCTTCTCAACGGAGACAGGTGGAACCCAGCCGAGTACATCCCTGGTTTTTTTGATATCGACTTGCAAGGAACTACACAGACGCTGGGCAACACCTTGCTTTCCCAAACATGAGGCCACCGACTTCAGGACCCATACTGGCAAGGGTATCAACCGCGCCTTTTTACCAAGAGCACGCGCCAAGTTTTCCAGCAATTGAGTAGTGGACATATCAGCATCATCGCTGACAAGAAAGGTTTGTCCGGCCGCCGCGGGATGGTCAATGCAAGTTACCAGCAGATCCACAAGGTTACCGATGGCCACCAGACTTCGCCGATTCCCGATTGCTCCCAAAGGCAGAACCACTCCCCTGTCGAGCCAGCGCATCATACTGAGGAAATTCGCCTTGACGCCTGGGCCGTATACGAGGGGCGGGCGAATAATCACCACTTCAATCCCCGTCTCTCTTGCGACCACCCTTAACGCTATTTCCGCCTCCATCTTGGAAATACCGTAAGGATCCATCGGCTGCGGTTCAATATCCGCTTGAAACGGTTCGCCCGGCTCGGTCGACTCGCCATTGACTTTGATCGAGCTGATAAAAATGAAACGCTTTACACCGGCCGCCGCGGCACTCCGGGCAAGACTGACAGTACCGTCGACATTAATGCGTCGAAACTCCGCAAGCGCATCAACCGCCTTGTCATCCATTACATGAACGCGAGCGGCGGCATGGATTACCACGTCAATTCCCATCATTGGAGTCGTAGTAGCTGCGCCACCCAACTCGAAGGGCACGACCTGACAGAGGCCATCCAATCGCGTCCTGCCACGCGAAGCCGCTATTGGCGTGTATCGCCGATCAAGAAGCAGCTTGTAGACAACGGCCTCCCCGACGAACCCACTCGCCCCTGTCACCAGAACTCGCGAGACACTCATTTGGTTTTACTTCCAATAACCGCGGTCGCCAAACATATAAAAAAGAAAAATATCTTGTCGCGAAACCTGCGCCGACACTTACACGCACTTAAAGACAATGCGAGCAATTCTTTTCGACCCAGCTTGAACCAGCGACTGACAAACGGCGACTTTGATGCACCCACAAGATTCGCTATCAACTTAACCTGCGAGAACCACCAGCCATCATGAATGGTTTTATAACGAGCAATTAACGGATTAATGCCTGTATTGGCCCCGACCTGATTCCGCTCGTGCTGACGGTACTGCATTGAAGAATAAGTATCGATGATCCATTCATAGCCATGGCTGCGCGAGAAAGCATAGCAATACCAATCATGCAGACTGACGTCCTGAACATCCCGCCAATTTTCAACGATCGATGTCTTTAACACCTCAGCCAAATCCTGACTAAAGACATACGTACAGCCAGGCCCGGCGGCTTCAAACAAATAGTCCCACTCAACTTGAACTTGAGCCTTATCAAGAAGGTGGGTTTTTCCATTCGGCCAGAATGCCGTCACATTACTGGAGTAGGCATCAGCTCCCTGCCCACGCAACATGTCGGTTGCTCGCTTCAGCTTATCCGAATGCCACACATCATCCTGGTCAGCGAAGGCGACGAAGTCGTACGCCCCGAAGTTTACGTCGCGCATCAAGCGAAAGAAATTTCGCGAGGCGCCACCAAAACGTCCGATTGATGGCAGCACACTTACATTAGGGTGCAAGGCCGCGAAAGACTCACACCACGCCTCTGTGCCATCATCGGAAGTGTCGATGCTGATATGGATACTGACGTCCACCGCAGACTGGCAAAGGATCGAAGCCAGTTGCTCTTCGATCCACTGCATACCATTGTACGCAGCCAGTAAAACTGCAACCTTGGGTTGTGTTGATGGCATGCCATTCCTGCTTGCAACAAATAATCACAGAAGGGAGTATCTCCCCCGAATCAGCGTGAAGGCGAATCCAGCAATTTCTGCAGGTACTGGCCGTAGCCAGTCTTTTTCAACGCTTCAGCCTGACTCGCAAGCTGCTCGGCCGTGATCCAGCCATTGTTGAATGCAATTTCTTCCAGGCAGGCAACTTTCAAGCCCTGACGCTGCTCGATGGTGTGAACGAAGTGACTGGCTTCCAGCAAAGAATCATGGGTACCGGTATCCAGCCAGGCGAAACCACGACCCAGCATTTCCACATTCAGCGACTTCTGCTCGAGGTACGCACGATTGACGTCAGTGATCTCCAGCTCCCCTCGCTCAGAAGGCTTGATGTTCTTGGCAATCTGAACAACCTGATTGTCATAGAAATACAAACCGGTCACGGCGTAGCTGGATTTTGGCTTCAGCGGTTTTTCTTCGATGCTCAGCGCGCGGCCGGAGGCATCGAACTCGACAACACCAAAACGCTCCGGATCGGAAACGTGATAACCGAATACCGTTGCGCCATGCTGCTGACTGGTCGCCGAACGCAGGTTGTCGGAGAAGTGCTGACCGTAAAAGATGTTATCGCCCAGGATCAGGCAGCACGGATCATTACCGATGAATTCTTCGCCAATGATAAAAGCCTGTGCCAGGCCATCAGGACTTGGTTGCTCGGCATAAGTCAGTTTGATGCCATACAGGCTGCCATCGCCCAGCAGCTTGCGGAAACAAGGCAAGTCTTCAGGGGTGGAGATAATCAGGATCTCGCGCATACCGGCAAGCATCAGCACCGACAGCGGATAAAAGATCATCGGCTTGTCGTAGATAGGCAGCATCTGTTTCGACACGCCTAGAGTCAACGGATGCAGGCGCGTGCCCGAGCCACCGGCGAGAATGATGCCTTTACGATTTATCGTGTTCATTTGTTCAGAACTTCCCTAAGCATTCGGGTTACACCACTTTGCCAATCCGGCAAGTGTAGAGAAAAATTGTCGCGTAGCTTCTGAGTATTCAAGCGTGAATTCAGAGGTCGTCGCGCGGGTGTCGGATAAGCAGTCGTGTCGATCGGATTGATTGCTGTCACAGCCAAATGCTCGCCATTGGCTTGAGCGAACGCGATCACGTGACTCGCATACCCGTGCCAGGACACTTCACCACTCGCCGCCAAATGATACAAACCCGACAGCTGTGGCTGTTGCAGCACTTGGCGAATTGCCAGCGCCGTGACGTCAGCAATCAGATCTGCACCCGTCGGGGCTCCGACCTGATCAGCGATAACGCTCAGCGTGTCGCGATCTTTGGCCAGACGCAGCATGGTCTTGGCGAAGTTGTTGCCGCGAGCACCGTAGACCCAACTGGTGCGAAAAATCAGATGCTTGCAGCCAGACGCAACAATTGCCTGCTCGCCAGCAAGCTTGCTCGCACCGTATTGATTCACCGGTGCGACGGCATCAGTTTCCTGCCAGGGCGTCGAGCCTTCACCACTAAAGACGTAATCGGTCGAGTAATGAATGAGCCAGGCCCCCAGGAGCGCAGACTCCTCGGCCATCAGCCGACTGGCATCACCATTCACTCGACGGGCCAACTCGGCTTCGGACTCTGCCTTGTCGACCGCCGTGTAGGCAGCCGCGTTGACGATAACATCGGGCTTGACCTGCCTGATAGTCGTGCGCAAGGCATCCAGATCGGCCAAATCACCGCTCAAACCATCGATTGCATGACGATCAAGCGCGACCAGCTCGCCAAGGGGAGCAAGAGCGCGTTGCAATTCCCAGCCTACCTGGCCGTTCTTACCCAGCAGGAGAATCTTCATGCTTTATTCGAGCGATCTGCGTAGTTCTGGTCAATCCATTGCTGGTAGCTGCCGCTCTTCACGTGCTCTACCCACTCGGTGTTGCTCAGGTACCATTCAACAGTCTTGCGAATACCGGTTTCGAAGGTTTCTTCCGGCGTCCAGCCAAGCTCTCGCTGGATCTTGCTGGCGTCGATTGCATAACGCACGTCGTGACCAGGACGATCCTGAACATAGGTAATCAGGCTGGCATGCGGGCGATGTGCCGAGTCCGGACGCAACTCATCAAGCAGCGCACAAAGAGTGTGCACGACTTCAATATTCTGCTTCTCGTTGTGGCCGCCGATGTTGTAGGTCTCACCAATAACGCCTTCGGTAACGACTTTGTACAGTGCACGGGCGTGGTCTTCGACATACAGCCAGTCGCGAACCTGGTTGCCTTTGCCATAAACCGGCAACGGCTTGCCTTCCAGCGCGTTGAGAATGATCAGCGGGATCAATTTCTCAGGGAAGTGGCAAGGGCCGTAGTTGTTCGAGCAGTTGGTGACCAACGTTGGCAGGCCATAAGTACGAGCCCAGGCGCGAACGAGGTGATCAGAGCTGGCCTTGCTGGCCGAATAAGGTGAGCTTGGCTGATAAGGCGTGGTTTCGGTGAAGAGGTCTTCCGGACCTTCGAGGTCTCCGTAAACTTCGTCGGTCGAAATATGATGGAAGCGGAAGTTGGCCTTACGCGCGTCATCCAGTGCCGCCCAATAATGGCGGGCAGCTTCCAACAAAGTGTAAGTGCCGATGATGTTGGTCTGGATGAACTCTGACGGGCCAGAGATAGAGCGGTCGACGTGAGATTCCGCAGCCAGATGCATGATGGCATCGGGTTGGTGCTCACGCAGGACGCGGTCGACCTGATCACGGTCGCAGATATCGACACGCTCAAACACGTAGCGCGAATCACCGCTAACTTCAGCCAGCGACTCAAGGTTACCGGCATACGTCAGCTTATCGACGTTAACGACAGAATCGCTAGTGTTGGAAATGATGTGACGGATGACTGCCGAGCCGATGAACCCGGCGCCGCCGGTAACTAGAATTTTCACGCGAAACCATACCCTTGAGCTGCGGACAGTGACACCAACGAGCACTGTCTAATCCATGAATGCAGAAGCCATCAAAACTGAAGCTTCTGTCAGAGTCAGTCTGAATCGATGTGGGAATAGGCCACTATCGAACAAGGGACGCATTTTACAGCTTAATGAATCTTTTACTAATGGATATAGACAGGCAGAGGCGCAATTTCGACAGACGCCATGCACTTGTCGTTTTCAGACAAGGCGCTTGCGCGCAGCTCTGGACGAGCGTCCCAGGAACAGGCCGAGTATAGGGCCGATAAACATGCCTGCCAGCAATGCCAGCACCACGACCAGAGACACCGGAAGTTCAGGACCTGCCCAGCCCAAAAACAACAACGAAACCGATTGCTGGTTCTCAAGCACAAACGCAAGAATCGCCAACACCAGCAAAAGAACAAAAACGCCAAGAAGTATGCGCTTGAGATTACGCATGAGCATCTCCCTGATAATGAGCAGCGAGGATCAAACGCCCTCCTCCTCTTCCTCGTTCACACGATCACGCAGCTCTTTGCCCGGCTTGAAGTGCGGAACGAATTTCCCGTCAAGGCTGACGGACTGCCCGGTCTTCGGATTACGTCCGACACGCGGGGCGCGATAGTGCAGTGAGAAACTGCCAAACCCACGGATCTCGATACGATCACCGGTGGCCAGGCATTGAGACATTTGTTCGAGCATGGTCTTGATGGCCAGCTCCACATCCTTGGATGAGAGCAGCCCTTGATGGGTGACAATTCGTTCGATCAACTCCGACTTCGTCATATTTTTCCCTTCTTTTTCAAGCAGCTAGATCAGCGCTTGAAAGGTTTTAGCACGCCCGGAAGATTTTGAACAGCCCAGGGATTGACATATCTTCCACAGCATCGCAACGCCCATTTTCAGGGCATCCCGCCAAGCCGGGAGACCGCAGATCTAGCGGCACATCACCAGCATGGTACGAGTCACGAACCCCGCAGGATTAAAGCCAAAAGGATAATCGTCTTCGTCCTTGGCATCGTCAGATCGCGTGATCACCTTGTAGCCAGAGCCCTTGCACTCCTTTGCCGCGCGCTTCTGACATTTTTCCCAGCCAGACCCCAACCCCGAACAGTCGATCTCGATTCCACTGACTCCGCGTATGGCATGAGTCTTCGCACTGGTAGTACAGCCCACCAGCATCAGCACTGCAACGAGGACAATAAACTTGTTCATCCACTTCCTTATGCCAGGCCAAGCCCGGCGACTACGTACCTGAAATCAAGCTTAGTCGCGAATAGGCGATTGATCCGATTAAAGAAACAGACATCCCGGGAAATGGATTGGTTTCACTTCCCCCTCCCGTTTCAGTAAAACGGAAGGGCCGATCAACAAATCGCAGGCACAAAAAAGGGCGACCGAAGTCGCCCTTTTTAATGATCAAGCAGAACTCAGTTCTGTTTGGCCATTGCTTGACGCAGCAGTGCCGCCATAGTGGTGTCGGCTGCTTCGCCTTCCGGAGCTGCTTTCAGGCTCTGGATAGCTTCTTTCTCTTCAGCATCGTCTTTCGATTTGATCGACAGCTGAATGACGCGGCTCTTACGATCAACGCTGATGATCTTGGCTTCTACTTCCTGGCCTTCTTTCAGAACGTTGCGCGCGTCTTCAACGCGGTCACGGCTGATTTCGGAGGCTTTCAGAGTCGCTTCGATATCGTCGGCCAG
>Ga0160444_100074_pt1 | contig 131962 bp, 118 predicted proteins | sample HID1972K_E1MG_FD_108232 | JGI IMG/M metagenome (GOLD analysis project Ga0160444, IMG submission 108232) | Enriched pill bug-associated microbial communities from UW Madison campus, WI, USA - HID1972K_E1 MG | ecosystem: Host-associated > Arthropoda: Insects > Digestive system > Unclassified ... | reverse complement strand
TGCCCGAGCTGGTGGAGCGCGGCCACATCTACATCGCGCAGCCGCCGCTGTACAAGGTGAAGGTCGGCAAGGAAGAGCAGTACCTGAAGGACGGCACCGCGCTCGACGCCTTCCTGCTGCGCGTGGCCCTGAAGGACGCCAGCGTGAGCACCGGCGGCGCCAAGCCCTCGCAGCTCGGCGGCGAGACGCTGACCGAGCTGGCGCGCAAGCACCAGCTGGCCGAAGCCGTGATCGCGCGCCTGGGCGCCTTCATGGACGCCGAGGCGCTGCGCGCCATCGCCGACGGCGTGGCGCTGGACCTGGACACCACCCCCGCGGCCGAAGCCTCGGCCGCGGCGCTGCAGGTGAAGCTGCGCGAACTCAACACCACCGGCGTGCCCGCCGAGGTGGCGAGCGAATTCGACACCCGCACCGACAAGCCGCTGCTGCGCATCAGCCGCCGCCACCACGGCAACATCAAGAGCAGCGTGATCACGCAGGACTTCGTGCACGGCGCCGACTACGCGGCGCTGGCGGAAGCCGCCAACACCTTCCGCGGCCTGCTGGGCGAAGGCGCCATCGTGCGCCGCGGCGAGGGCGAGAAGGCCAAGGAAGAGAAGGTGTCGGACTTCCGCCAGGCGATGCAATGGCTGCTGGGCGAAGCCGAGCGCGCCACCTCCCGCCAGCGCTACAAGGGCCTGGGCGAGATGAACCCGGAGCAGCTGTGGGAAACGACCATGGACCCCAACGTGCGCCGGCTGCTGCGGGTGCAGATCGACGATGCCATCGAGGCGGACCGGGTGTTCACGATGCTGATGGGCGACGAGGTGGAGCCGCGCCGGGAGTTCATCGAGACGAATGCGTTGAGGGCGGCGAATATTGATGTGTGAGTTGCGATTCCGCTGTCTGACCGGGGAAGTGAAGCCCGCGCCAGCCAAGTGAAGAAGAGCGCCAGTGTTTTCTGGCGCTCTTTTTTTGTCCGCCCGTACATCGGACATGCAGCTATAGGGCTTGGTCTGATATATGCCAAGAATAGTCACCGCAGCAATGCGTTGAACGGCTACTTCAGACTGGCTGCTGACCTTGAGCTTTCTGAGCAGAGCGACCGCCGCTCGCGAAACCGGCCATTCACGTTCGACAAGCGCATCGGTCTGCTGTACATCCGGAGCCGGTCATTCAGGGACAACCCGTCGCCAAATTGAGCGAACGGCTGTTTGTTTGTGCAGTTGTTGAATTGGCGCTCCGCGCCCGTTGCTACCGCTCGGCATGCGCGGGCCTGTGACTGTTTCGCGGCGAAGGACTGAACCGCTCTCGCGGTAGGCGCTCCGCGAGACGCCGAGGTGCTTGATTCCACGTTGCTGCCACCGTTGACGGCGAGGCAATCTCGCCTCGCTCATCGACGGAGCTGCAATCATGGACAGGATCATCCCGGCGGCCAAGCCACTGCGCCAGCGCATGCCCGAAGACATGCGCATACGCAAACTGGAGCTTCACCAGTTCTGCCAAAGATCGCGCGCGGCATTCAAAAACGCCGTGCACTTCTCAGCTCGCCATGTCACCGGCGAGGTCGGATGCAAAAGATAGTACTGCTCGTTCACCACTTCGAACTTGCTTCGATCAGCGGTAAGCAGGAAGTTGATCGAGTCCACCATCGTGGAATCGAAGTTGTAGCCGAACTTGTCGTTCGGTACGTTATAGATCAAGCCCTCAATGAAGTATGACGGCGCGATGCCATCCTCCAGTCGACCATCGGCGACAAGCTTCCGGCGCAGGTTCTTCATCACCCGCACGGTCGGCTTGTACCAGCTGCCGGTGGCTTGGTGCTTCCTGGTGGCATTAGCTGAATGCAGCTTCGGGTAGTTGATGATCTGCACACCCTTGGAATTCCAGAAGCAAATTCCTTGCGTGTAGGTGCTGCCCGAGCCGCCCTGATATTTCCTGTATTCGGCCGCCACGATCACGTCGGCATCCCGACGGTTCCCGCTGCCCGGGATGAAGATCGCCTTGTCGCCGGCCTTGACGCCCTGCCCATACACGCTTCGCAGGTGCGCCAAGACCTCGTTCTTGAATTCGTACAGGCTGTAGGTCGCCTTGGGATAGTTGGCGTGGAAGCTCTGCTGCTGGCTTGGCTCCAGCGTCTCAACGTCATGATAGAACGTGGTGGAGAGCTCGATGACGACATCAACGTCGCTCTCCGCGTAGATGTTGGTGTCGTTGCCATATGACCCTTGCAAGTAGACGCGGAAGCTTCTCCCCGCGTAGCTGGCGTGCACGGACTCCAAAGTCTGTTTGATCGATTGATAGGTGCTGGCCGACTGAGTGACCGAGCCCTGATGCGACCAGGTGACCAGCTGCGCTTCTGGGATTGCCATCTTCCTCCTGCCCTTCCTACAGTAAAAATTCGCGCAGCGCCTGCTCCCGGCTGGCGAAAGATTCGCTGCCTCGCTGTCGCAAGATATTGAGCTTGGCGAGGTCATGTTCGAGCAGGTCAGTCGCCATTTCCGGCTGCTCGAAAATGTCACTGATGCGAATGGTCGGCAAGTCCTTGAAGAGGATCGCCCTGAGCTGGTCCATAGACTGGGTGTTGATCTCTAGGGTCTTCTGCAGCAGCTGAACGGGCATCAGGTTCTTGGCAATGATCATCTTTACCGAGTTGATCGGATCGCCGAGTTTGAACCTCGGCTTGGGGTCGGGGTACACCCCGACTCCAAGGCTCACCAAGCGAATGTCATCACGGGCAAGCTGCAAGGGGCCGACTGCATCGGCAAGTGCGTAGAGGGTCGGATTATTGGCGCAGTAGCCGCCGTCGATGAGCTCTACGTCATCGCCTGCAGCGGTGTGGACGATCTTCCGCAGAAAGAATGGATAAGCCGAACACGAGGCCTGCACAGCGTCTGAAATGGTGCAGCCGAAGCCAGGCGCGAAGGTTCCCATGCGGCCGTGGGCTTGGCCGACATGGGCTTTGAACACCATCGGCTTTTCGACGACCCACTTGGTCGCGACGATTCCGATGCCCGTCTTCACCGCATCGAACTTGGTATCGCCGAAGATTTCGTCGGCCAGCTTTTGCAGCGCGCGGCTCTTGTCGGCTGGCGATCGTGCCTGCATGACGGTCGGCACATGTGCCTTGTATAGCTGGTGGACTGTCTCAACGTCGTTGCCCAGAGCGAGAAGCGCCGCAATGATGGCTCCCGTGCTGGTGCCAAAAATGAGGTCGAAGCGCTCGCACAGCGGCTGTTTGACCAGGCCCTCAATTTCTCGAAGCACCCCGAGCGTGTAGAAGCCCTTCGCGCCACCCCCGTCAAGACACAGGATGCGATACGGTTTTTTGATCCCCGGCGATGCTGGCGTGTCTGGCATGGCGTTCTAGAAAAGCTCTTTCGACGGTGAACCTGTCTACCTTGCCGACTCCGCGGCGATGTGGCCGACAAACGCGACCACAAGCGATTTCAGGCTGGTCAGTTCAGACATGTCTTCGTAGGCGTGCGCCCACCTCGACTGAGGCATGTTCACTCGCGCCCACCTTCGATCACTTGCAGAACCGGCCGTCGCGGGCGGCTCTGCGCGTGCGCATCACCGGCCAGCCCGGTCAGTGCCAAGCCGAAGACCAACTCGTCGAGCTCGTTGACGTGCACGGCAAGTTGATCCGCGATATCAGTGCGCGTCAGGCCATCCTCTCGCAGCGCCGCGAACACCTTCTGGAAGACCTGTGAAGTCTCCCGGGGGGCGCTATTTGGCTCTGACTTCTGGTAACCACGTTGCGCAATCTCGATGCACAGCGATCGATAGTGCCACTCGTTCACAAGCTTCAAGTCTTTCAGCCTGTAGGCAAGCGCTGCGACAGAGACTGTCCAGAGCACCTTGTGGGAGATCAGTTGGTCCACGGTGGCCATGACCGGCGCATTGGCTAGAACGCTTCCTTCCGGCATGAGAAACGCCGATGCGAACTCGTTGGCTTGACGCTCGGCATCTTTGACCTTCGGGCCCGCATGACGATGAAGGACCAAGTGGCCAAGTTCATGGGCCGCATCGAAGCGGCTGCGTTCGCAGGACTTCATCGTGTTGAGGAACACGAACGGCGTAGATGCATGCCACATGGAGTAAGCGTCCACGTGGGCCGTGTCTAGTGACAGCGAGAACACCCGCACACCGCGCGCTTCTAGCAGGTGGGCCATGTTCTTGATCGGCAACTCGCCGAGATCCCAGATGCGGCGCAATGCAGCTGCAGCCGCAGCAGGGCTGGACTCGTGGCTTAGGTCGGGCAGCTGCGCCGCGGGCAGCTCAAAGCGCTGCTCGATCCACTCGTTCAGCATAAGCGCGACCGCGCCAGCGCCCAGAGCCGCGTCTCGTTGACCGGCGGTCATCTTCGACATCGATCGAAAGCTGACTATGTCAGGAGTCACCTCCTGTACGTCCGTGCCAACAAAAAACTGCACTGGGAAGTGCAGTTTCTCAGCGAGAGCGAGGAGCCTTTCTCTTTCAGGCTTGTACTCCCCGCTCTCGTAGGCGGTAACCGCCCGCACGTCTGCGCCGATGAGCTCGGCCAACTTTCTCTTAGTGAGTCCCCGACGTCGTCGAGCAAGGCCTAGGCGGTTCGGGTTGAACTCTGCGCCGTAGCTCATGCCTTCCGCCGAACCGCAACATCAATGTCAGGCTGGACGGGTGGCGTGATCACCACCTGCTCACCATCGAGCGGCTGAGCCCGCAAGATGATCCGTTCCTGCCACACAGAAACGCGGCCGTCACTACCGACGTTCAGCGGCAACGACAGTTCCGCACGCAACTCGTTCTTGGCGTGGTGTGTCAGCAAGATCCAGGTAGTCACCTTTTCGTCTTCGTCTTGTAGCGGCACGGGCAGCTCCATACCAGGAAGGTACAGTTGCAAGCTCCGGTTGATCTCGATCGCGCCCGCGGTGTTCGGCCCCTTCGAAGAGGTCGTGGCAGGATCCGCATGCGGGATGCCCGTTGCTTCATTGCCAGTAGACACGATGATCGAGATCGAGCCGTCTGGGCTCACGGTCTTCGGCGAGTTCTGGTCATTAAAGCGCGTCCAACCCTCTGGCTTCAGCACGTCACGCAGCGTACGAACGGCTTCGCTCCACGCCGCAATGGGCGGGAACAGAGGGGGATGGTTCTCAGTGCAGTTCGACTTAGCGATGTAGCCGGCCATGACTGCGCGCAGCAACGCCGCTTCGGTCAAGCCGAGCTGCTGCAGGCGCGAGAGGACGGAGGTAGGTTCAGAGTGCAGGATCGCGTTCATCAAAACTTCCGGAAGTTCAGCTTCCTGAAATCCTAACACGATTGCGGATGAAAAACGGGAAGTTGTGCTTCATATTTCTGCAAGAGAGGCTGAGCGGCTGCATCGTGCCGTGCTGAAGCACCGCTTCAGATGGCGAGACGCCACCCGCGCTGCAATACAGAGCGTTGTTAATCGCCGCACTGTTAACGTTGGGGTTTGGGAAGGATGTGGGCAAGAGCGCGGACCAGTTCGCCCGAGCTGACAGCGGACGTTGAAGCGCCAGATTCTCAAGATGGTCGAGCGACGATGACTGGGATGACAGCAGCGCTGTCAGATGCGGTCGTTCGAGCCACGCGAGCTACGCAGGCCTCAGTGACCGCAGACTGGCCCAGACCACGCGTTCGCTTTGAAGGCAGCAACGGCAGCAATCGCTGCAATCCGGTCCTCCGGCCTCCTCGAGAGGCAGCAACCGCTGCATGCCAGCCATACAGCGACGTCCCTCGGACGGAGCAGCAAGGCTCTGCGGCTCTTCAGATTGCTTCGATCTCGTATCGCGCAAACAGGTGCTGTCCTTTGCGAATTTCGCTATGCAGGCGAAACAAGGATCGATCGTTTTTCGATGCCGCATTCTGCCTTCGACCACACTACCGTGGCGTCCTCTCCCCCCATGAAACAAGCAGGGCCGCATCCAGCGGCCCCTCGTCATCAACGATCAGTGCCGATCACCGCGCCCTGGACACCGGCGCCTCCCCAAACGGCATCCCTCCCGGCCCCGCGCTGAAGTCCAGCGGACTCACCGCTGCCTCCTGCCCGATCCCCGGCTTGGTCCAGTCGCACACCCCATCGGGGAACACCGCCGCCAGCCGCGCAAGCTGGCCGCCGTCCAGCCGCCCGCCGTACTCCGCCGCGTCGATGGGCCGCAGCGCGCACTTGAGGATGTTCTCGGTCAGCGGCCCGCCGGCCACCTGGCGCGGTGACGACGAAGGCTTGAGGAACGGATCGGCATCGCACACGGCCGGGTCGGTGATCCTCGTGCTCTGCGCCTCGTCGGAAGACAGCAGGCAGAAGTCGTGCGCGGCCGCAGGCTTGGTGCGGCGCACCTTCTGCTCGATCGGGTCGCTGCCGGTGTCGGCCTTCAGGCTGGTCAGCCAGGTGTCCATGGTCGTGAAGGCCTCGGGCGCGAGCACGGGCGAGGCCAGGCCGCCGCGGCCGAAGCGCCACAGCACCTGGTTGTCGTGGTCGCCGAACTCCTTGTCGAGGCGGTCGCGAATGGAGAAGCTGCGCCACACATAGTGGATCGGGATGCTCGACGGATTGATGGTGCCGGGCTGGGTGATGAGGCCGCTGTCGTCCCAGCCGCGCATGTCGATGACCGCGGTCTTGGCGAGCTGGCGGCCGCTGAGCACGATGCCGGCGCGGTAGGCGGTGGCCAGCGCGTCGAGGTCGGCGACCGAGCGTTCGGGCTGCGGCTCCGAATCCTTGCTGGTGCCGCCGACGATCTCGTTGAGGGTGACGAATTCCTCGCCGGTGAGGGTGTCGTCCAGCAGCGCCTTCAGGCCGTACTGCACGCCGGTGTTGTCGCGCGTGTCGCGGGCGCGCACGCCGTCGGCGGCCTTGCCCCAGATGGGCGCGGCCCAGTCCCAGGCGCTGCAGCGCGCGCCGCTCGGGTTGGTGGCCGGGTCCCATATCAGCGCGGGCGGGAGCTGGCAGTTGTTGGTGGGCGCACCGGGCGCGGCGATGACGCCGTCGTGGTTGATCACCACGCGGGCGGTGTAGTTGCCGGGCTTGCCGTTGCTGCCGAAGGCGTTGTACCAGCCGTGGCAGCCGGTCTGGTCGGGGTGGCCGTTGATGGCGGCCTTCTTGGCGTTGACCTGCTCCGGCGAGTAGGCGCCGCCGGTCATCAGCGTGGCCCATTCGGGCTTCTGGTAGGCCTCGGTGAGCAGCACGCAGTCGTTGACCTCGAGGGTGGTGGTCTCGGAATCGGGGTACGCGCAGGAGATGGTGAAGCCGTCGAGTTGCCCGGGCGCGATGGAGGCGTTCATGTTCGAGTTGATCGAGCCGCCCGAGCAGCCGGTGCCCATGGTGAACATGATCGGGCCGTAGCGGTCGGCGATGTGCTCCTTCATCATCATCACGGTCTCGGCCATCATCACGCGGTTGGAGTTGATAGCCGAGTCGGTCATGCTGTTGGCCACGACCATGTAGCCCAGGCCGAGTTGCGCGCCGGCGCCCGACCAGGCGGTGGCGGGGCGGATCTGGCGCCGCGGCTGGCCGGTGCTGGCGCCGAACTGGTAGTAGACCTTGCCGTTCCATTGCGCCTGCGGCGCGGTGCCGTCGTCCCAGGGCCGGGCCGGGTCGTGGAGCACGGCGATGTCGTAGATGCCGCGGTTCAGGGTGCCGCGCTCCACGCGCACCACGTAGGGCACGGTGGCGCCGGTGTCGGTGGTCGTGGTGGCCAGGTCGGCCGGCGCCGCCGCGTCGGGGTCGTAGGGCTTGAAGCAGGGGTTGGCCGGCGGCGCGGCGCTGGTGGGCGGCGAGGGGTTGTTGAAGGCGACGGTCGGGCTCGGGTCGGGCAGGGCGGTGCTGCAGCCGGCGTCGGTGCTGCGGTAGTACAGCTTGTATTCGCTCGCGATGTTGCACTGGGCGTCGGTCGCCGCGGTCGACAGGCCGCTGGCGTTGGTGGCCGGGGTGTCGGCCGTGGCGCCCTGCGGCGTGGGCGTGGCGCAGAAGAAGGGCGTGACCTGCTCGCCGGAATACACCGGGCCGCCGCGGCCGGCATTGGTCACGGTCAGCTGGGCGGCGCTGGCCTTGTCGGCCCGGGCGGTGATGAGGTTCTCGCCGGCGGCCAGGCCGGTCACCAGGCCGGTGATGCGTCCATCGGCCCTGGGCGCGAAGGAGGCGCTCACGTCGCGGCCATCGGCCTCGACCGTGAGCCCGGCCGGGTCGGCGCCTTCGGGCAGCACGATCTCGATCATGGCGTCGTCGCCGCTCACCAGGTCGGCGCGGTTGGACACGGTGCGGATCTCCAGCGCCTGGGCGCCGGGCGGTGGCGGCGGAAAGAAGATGCCGCCCCCGCCGCCTCCACCGCCCCCGCAGGAGGCCAGCAGGGCCGCGGCGGCGGCGATGGCGAGCAGGTGGACGCCGGGCACGGCCGGCCTGTGATTCGAATGCATGCGTTGTCTCCTTCGTGGGCGGCGGCGCCGCCCGGGCTCTTGCTTTTCGATCGATATTCCGCGCTGCGGACCCATCGTTCGGCGATGGCCGCGGCAGTCTATGGACCGGTTTCGGCACCTGTAAATGCACCAGCGGCACCCATCAGGGAATACCAGGGGACCGGATAGTCCGCGGTGCGGAAATAGTGCCCGTCATGAGTCGCACACGCGTCAATTCGCCCGCCCCCGATGCCCGCGCGGACCGCCGCTTCGTCACCGCGCTGGCGCGCGGGCTCGAGCTGCTGCGCTGCTTCCGGCCGCAGGAGCGCTGGCTGCCGCACCACGAACTGGTGCGGCGCACCGGCCTGCCGCACGCCACCGTGTCGCGCCTGGCGTTCACGCTGACCGAGCTGGGCTACCTGCGGCACCGGCCGGCGGCCGGCGAATACGGCCTGAGCCCCGCGGTGCTGGCGCTGGGCTTCACGATGCTCAGCACCTTCGACGTCGGCCGCGCCGCCCGGCCGGTGATGCAGGCGCTGGCCGAGCGGGCGCAGGCGGCGGTGTCGCTGGGCGCGCGCCACGGCCTGTCGATGGTCTACGTGGCCCACTGCCGCAGCAGCGCGCGGCTCACGCTGGGCCTGGACGTGGGCACGCGCCTGCCGATCGCCGCCACCGCGATGGGGCGCGCGGTGCTCAGCGTCGCCCCGCTGGCCGAGCGCGAACGCCTGTGGCCGCAGCTCGAGGCCGGCGATCCGGCGGCCTGGCCTGCGCTGCGCGCCGGGCTGGGGCGCGCGGCGGCGCAGTATCTGGAGCACGGTTTCGTCGACTCGATCGGCGAATGGGAGCCGGAGATCGCGGCGATCGGCGTGCCGGTGGACATCGGCGCCGGCAAGGAGCCCTTCGGCCTGACCATCGGCGGCTCGGTGCATCACCTGCGCGGCGCCTTCCTGTACGACGAACTGGGCCCCGCCCTGGTGCAGGCGGGGCGCGAGATCGCGGCGGCGGTGTGCAGCGCCCACTGGCACGACGCGTAGCGGTGCGGCGCCGCGCCGCGCCCTTATAGCGCATGCGGGCGGCCTCCTTCTTCGGTGAAAGCGCGCTTGTCGAGCTTTGCACACGCGCGTCATAGTGTTTGCGTCAAATGGCGCGCGCCTTGCTTGGGGGGACGACGAACCCCCCGGGCCGCCCCGCCCGCTGCCGCATCGATCGTGAAAGGACCCGCACCATGACCACCCGCCCCTCAACCCGCCGCATCGCAGGGTGGGCCACCGCGCTGCTGTGCGCCGCGGCCGCGCCGGCATGGGCGATCGCCAACCCGCCGATCCTGATGGCGCCGCAGGGCATCGAGTACATGTGCGGCGGCAAGGACAAGGCCGAGATGGCGTTCATGCAGCAGGTGGCGCCGCGCTGGGCGGCCACGCTGGAATTCGGCATCAGCCAGGGCCCGCGCGGCCAGTTCCCGGTGCAGGCCAAGGTGCGGGTGCGCGACAAGTACCACGGCCAGGTGGTGCTGGAGGCCCAGTCCGAGGGCCCCTTCCTGCTGGCCCGGCTCGACCCCGGCACCTACGACGTGGAAGCCACGCTGGGCGGACTGACGCTCACGCAGTCGATCACGGTGATGCGCGGCGTGCCCGCGCGCGCGCATTTCCTCTGGCCGTCGAATTTCGACATGGCGTCGCTGCTGGATCCGCCGCAGACGCACGCCCAGGCGCTGGCCAAGGGCGAATAGGCCGGGCGGCGCGGCAGGGAACGTCTGCCGCCGGGAACGATCAGGAGTTGGCACTCGGCCCGAATCTTTTTCGGGGCGCGCGTGCTGGCGCCAAGCGCGTTTTGCTGCGCTGCAGCATACTCCTGCCATGCCCCTCGCCCCGCTCACTGTCCTGACCACGCTGCTGCATGTCTACATCGGCCTGCGGCTGCTGCCGGCGCTGGCGGCCGCCACGGCGGCCTGGCCGGTGCTGGCGTGCGCGCTGGTGGTGTCGGCCGTGGCGATGCCGCTGCCTTTCGTCGCGCGCGCCAGCCGCGCGCGGGGGCTGGGCCCCGTGCTGCGCTGGGTCGGGCTGCTCGGCATGGGCTGGTTCTCCTCGCTGTTCCTGCTCACGCTGGTGCGCGACGTCGCGCTGCTGGGCGGCTGGATCGGCACGCTGGCGGGTGCCGCCATCGATCTCGCGCGCTGGCAGCAGGCCAGCGCCGTCGCGGTGCCGGTGGTGGCCACGCTGGTGACCGTGGCCGGCTTCGTCAACGCGCGCCGCACGGCGCGCGTGAAGCGGGTGCAGGTGCCCATCGCCGGGCTGCCCTCGCAGCTCGCGGGCTTCACGATCGCGCAGCTCAGCGACATCCACGTGGGGCCGACGATCCGCCGCCGCTATCTGCAGCGCATCGTCGACACGGTCAACCGGCTGCGCGCCGACATGGTGGCGATCACCGGCGACCTGGTCGACGGCCCGGTGGCCGACCTGCGCGAGCATGTCGCGCCGCTGGCCGCGCTGCGCGCCAAGCACGGCGTGTTCGTGGTGACCGGCAACCACGAGTACTACGTCGGCGCGCATGCCTGGATCGACGAGCTGCGGCGCCTGGGGCTGCGCGTGCTGCTCAACGAGCACGTGGTGCTGCAGACGCGCAACGTGCAGGGCGCGCAGACCGACGAGGAGGTGCTGGAAAGCGCCATCGTGGTGGCCGGCGTGACCGACTACACCGCGGGCCTGTTCGACGCCTCGCACGCCAGCGACCCGAAGCGCGCGCTGGAGAACGCCCCGCCGCTGGTGCACACGCGGCTGCTGCTGGCGCACCAGCCGCGCAGCGCCCCTGCTGCTGCAGAAGCAGGCTTCCATCTGCAGATCTCGGGCCACACGCACGGCGGACAGTTCTTTCCGTGGAACCTGTTCGTGCCGCTGCAGCAGCCCTTCACCGCCGGGCTGCACCGCCTGCAGGCGATGTGGGTCTACGTGAGCCGCGGCACCGGCTACTGGGGGCCGCCCAAGCGCTTCGGCGCGCCCTCCGAGATCACGCTGCTGACGCTGGTGCCGACATCCGCTCTGCTGGAAAGCGACGGCGCCGCCGCGTAGGCGTCCTACGCCGCGGCGCCGTGCCGCGGGTCGATCATCGGCCGTCGACCGACTCGCACGATCCAGACCCATGAACAACAGATCTGCAGGCGTTCGGGCAGTGGCGCTCGCGTGGCTGCTGTCCCTGGCTATGGCCGCCCATGCCTTCGAAGACCGCGACGTCGGCGTGTACGCCGAGGGCGGCCATGCACCGCACGGCGGTGGCGGCACCGACGTGCTGGCCCTCGGCGTGATGCTGCCGTGGACGCCGCGCCAGCCGGTGCGCGGCGGCGCCCTGTCCCTCCATGCCGACCTGTACGCCAGCCAGTGGCGCGCGCCGGCGGCGGGCGGCGGCCGCCGCAGTTATGCCCAGCTGGGCGCGATCGCCGCCTGGCGCTACCGCTTCGACGAGGGGCGCTCGCCGTGGTTCGCCGAGGCGGGCGTGGGGGCCGGCGTGCTGGACGGACACTACGAGACGCCGACGCGGCGTTTCAGCACCCGGTTCCAGTTCACCGAAGTGCTCGGCGTGGGCCGCAGCTTCGGCGCGCGCGGCGCGCACGAGGTGTCGCTGCGGCTGCAGCACTTCTCCAACGCCGGCATCCGCAAGCCCAACCCGGGCGAGAATTTCGTGCGGCTGCGCTACGCCTTGCGCTTCTGACCCAACCGCTTGGCACGCATCTCGGCGACGAGGTAGAAGACGGTCGCCAGCGCCAGCGGCAGCAGGTAGTAGAGCGCGCGGTAGGCCAGCAGCGCGCCGAGCAGCCGCCCCTGCGAGACTTCGTGCGAAAGCAGCGCGACGAACACCGCCTCCAGCACGCCCAGGCCGGCCGGCACGTGCGTGATCACGCCCGCCACTGCCGCGACCAGCAGCACCGCCAGCACGTGCGGGTAGGCCACCTGGCCCTGCAGCAGGGTCCAGATGATGCCGCCGATGAGCGACCAGTTGGCCACCGACATCACCAGCTGCAGCAGCGCCATGCGCAGCGTGGGCGTGCGCAGTTCGTGCCCGCGCAGGCGCCAGGTGTGTTCGCCGGCGATGGCGCACAGCGCCAGGTAGGCCGCGGCCAGCACGAGCAGGCCGATGCCCAGCAGGCGCAGGCCGCCGCCGTCGATCTTCCAGTCCGGCGGCAGGTTCATCGGCCACACGCTGAAGGCCACGCCGGCGGCCACCAGGTAGCCGAACCAGTTGGTGAGCATGCTGAAGCCCAGCACGCGGGTGATGGTGTCGTTGTCCAGCCCGAGGCGGGCGTACAGCCGGTAGCGGAAGGCGACGCCGCCGATCAGCGAGCCGAGGTTGAGGTTGAAGGCGTAGCTGATGAAGGTCACGCCCATCACGGTGCCGGCACCCAGCCTGTGGCCGGTGAGGTGGCGCCCGAGCAGGTCGTAGGTGCTGTACAGCGCGAAGCTGCAGGCGGCCAGCGCGCCCGCGGCCAGCAGGGTGGGGGCGGGCAGCTTGCGCACGGCGTCGAACACCTCGGCCCAGTCGACGGTGCGCGCCTGGTGGACGATCAGCCAGGCGACGAGCGCCAGGAAGGCCCAGAACGCGATGCGCTTGACGCGCGGCCACCATGCGCCGCCGCGCGGCTTGTCCGCCGCAGTGCGCACGGTGGTGGAGGCACCGCTCATGCAGCGTCCGTCTGCGTGGCGCCGCCTTCGGTCTCGGCGGGCGGCAGGTCCACCGCCTCGGCCGGGCGCAGGCGCGGCACGTGACGCGGCAGCCAGCCGGCCCAGGCCGGGTACCAGCGCAGGAAGTGGAAGACGAAGAAGCTGCGCACCAGACGCCAGCCGCTCCACGCCTCCAGGTCGGCGGCCTCGATCTGCTTGCAGCTGTGCTGCATCAGGTGATCGAGCTGCTGCGCGAGCGTGCGGTTGAACGCCGCGTCGCGCACGATCACGTTGGCTTCGAGGTTCAGCGACAGCGACAGCGGGTCGAGGTTGCTCGAACCCACGGTGCTCCAGCGATCGTCCATCACGGCGACCTTGCCGTGCAGCGGGCGGTCGCAGTACTCGTAGATGCGCACGCCGGCGCGCAGCAGGTGGTGGTAGAGCATGCTGGCGGCCGTCTTCACGATCGGCATGTCGGGCTCGCCCTGCAGGATCAGGCGCACGTCCACCCCGCGGCGCGCGGCGCGGCGCAGCGCCTTGATGAGCCGGTAGCCGGGGAAGAAGTAGGCGTTGGCGATCACCAGGCGCCGGCGGGCGGTGCGGATGGCGGCGAGATAGTGGCGCTCGATGTCGTTGGTGTGGCGGCGGTTGTCGCGGGTGACGAACAGCACCTCGGCCTGGCCGGTGGCCGCAAGAGGCGCCTGTTCGGCGACCTGCACGCGCCGGCGGTACCAGCGTGGCCCCTTGCCGCCGACCGCGATGGCCTGCAGCACGAAGCGGTGGATCTGCGTCACCACCGGCCCGGTGATCTCCACGGCGTAGTCCTGCTTGGCCTTGGGGCCGAAGTCGAGCAGGTGGTCGGCCGAATAGTTGATGCCGCCGACGAAAGCGCGCTGGCCGTCGACCACCACGATCTTGCGGTGCATGCGGCGGAACACGTTCAGGCGCTGGCCGAACAGGCGCTTGCCGGGGTCGAACACGCGCACCTTGACGCCGGCCTGCGTGAGGCCTTCGATGAACTCGGCCGACAGGTCGGGCGAGCCGAAGCCGTCGACCATGAGGTCCACCCGCACGCCGCGCTGGGCGGCCGCGCGCATGGCCGCGTGCAGTTCGCGGCCGACCTTGTCCTCGAACAGGATGAAGGTCTCGACGATCACCTCGCGCTCGGCGCCGCGGATGGCCTCGAACACGCGCGGGAAGAATTCCTCGCCGTTTTCCAGCAGGTCCAGGTGATTGCCCGGCGTCCAGCGGCCCTGGTTCATATGGCTTCCCTCCTCGAATGCCCGGCGCTCACAGCTCGATCTCCGCCACCAGCGGCGCATGGTCGGACAGGTGCGACCACGGCCGGCGCGGCAGGACGACGGGCGCGTGCACGCTCGCGTTGCGCACGTAGATGCGGTCCAGCGGCAACAGCGGAAAGCGGGCCGGAAAGGTCTTGGCGGCGCTGCCGTTGGCATGCACGAACACCTCGTGCAGGCAGGCGTTCTTCTCGAGCACGCCATGCGCGCGGTTGCGCCAGTCGTTGAAGTCGCCCGCCACGATCAGCGGCGCATCCGGCGGCACTTCGTCGCGCACGATCTTGCACAGCAATTCGAGCTGCCGCTGCCGGTGCGACTCGGCCAGGCCGAGGTGCGCACAGATCGCATGCACGTCCACCGGACGGCCCGGCAGGCGCAGCACGCAGTGCAGCAGGCCGCGCTTCTCGGGGCCGGACACCGACACGTCGTGGTTGCGGTAATGCACGATCGGAAACTTGGACAGCAGCGCATTGCCGTGGTGCCCGCGCGGATAGACCGCGTTGCGGCCGTAGGCGAACTGCGGCCACATGGTGTCGGCAAGGAATTCGTAGTGCGGCGCCTCGGGCCAGTTGTCGATCTTGCGCGAATGGCGCGAATGCGTGCCCAGCACCTCCTGCAGGAAGACCACGTCCGCACCCACCGTGCGCACGGCATCGCGCAGCTCGGGCAGGATGAACCTGCGGTTGAGCGCGGTGAAGCCCTTGTGGGTGTTCACGGTCATCACTTTGAGGGAAGTCGGCGTGGAGGTCACTGTGTGGCCTGGGCGGGGAAATCGAGGAACGACAAGGTCTCCAGTTGTAAGCCCGCGCAGGCACGCGGGCTGTAGGAACGCGCCACCTTCTGCGCGATGCCTTCGCCGCGCGCGGGCCTGCTCCTACAGGCAGCCGTCTCGCGACCCCACATGGCGGGACCGATAGGCCTTCTACGGTGAAACCATGCGCTCCTCCTGGAGCGTCTTCATTTCGTTTCAACCCAGCAAAGGATCCCATCATGAAGCAACGCAGCATTTCCGCCGCCGTGGCGGCCGGCCTGTTCGCACTGGCCGGTGTCGCCTCGGCACAGACCGCCGAAGTGCCCGCCACGCAGCCCAACACCGGCGGCCAGGCCAGCACGCAGACGCCGGCCGGCGAGCCCAACCCCACCCAGCGCCCGGACAACAGCATGCCGAACGCGCGCGCCAACGTGCGGGCAGAGGCGGCGGCGCAGAACCGGGATCCGGCCAACAGCAACACGCCGGGCAGCCAGGCGAGCACGACCATCAACCACCAGCCCAACGCCACGCCGCAGGTGAGCGAGCGCACGCGCGAGGAAGTCAGGCAGGAAGGGCTGAAGCGCACGCCGCAGTTCGGCGAGAAGGGCGAGCGGCCCGACGTGCCGACCAATCCGACGACCCGCACCGGTACGCCCAACTGATGCGTCCACCCCCGTTTCCTGCTCACTGCGTGTAGCCGAGTCCCCCTCGAGGGGGCAACCCAGCGGCCCGGCAGCGCCGGTTCCGCGGGGTTCCCCGAACGGGCTTCGCGACGCTGGCTCTTGTGAAAAAAGGCCTGCAGCGCCATGGCGCTGCAGGCCTTTTTTCGGGCTAGAGATCGCCGATCAGCTTTGCGCGGGCGCCGGCTTCGCGTCACCGTGGCGATGGCCGCGATGATGGAAGCGCTGGCCGGTGCGCACCGTCTGCTCGTCGAAGGTCTTCTGCTGCTCGGGCGTGAGCGCTGCGTAGAAGTCGCGCGTGGCGTCCGCGCGCTGCGCGAAGCGCGCCGTGCGCTCGGCCTGGCGGGCCTGCATGTGCTCCAGGCGCTGCGGCGTGGTCATCTTGGCGAAGTCCTCGCGCTTCAGGCGCTGCTGCGGTGCGCGCTCACCCGCCGGCGGTTGCAGCGCGGCGTTGTACTGCGCCCAGGCCTGTTCCTGGGCCGGCGTGAGCGCCAGCTTGTCCTTCAGCTCGGCCTGGCGCTTGGCGCGCATTTCCTTCATGCGCTCGAAGCGCTTGGCCAGGTCGGCGCGGTCCATGCGCTTGTGCTGCGGCTGGGCCGTCGTCGCGGGCGCACCGACCTGCGCTTCGGCAGCCGGTGGCACCGGCGCGGCGGCCGGCGTCTGCGCGGAGGCAGCGAAGGTGGCGGAGGCCAGCAGACCGGCCCAGAGCATGCGTTGGCGAAGAGAAATCATGTGAGTCCTTCCTTTCCTGGTTCGTGAACCCTGCAGACAGGGCAGCAGGTGAGGGCAGTGTGGAAGGGCTCTGTTTCTCCACCGTGAGCGCTGCGTATGCGTCGGTAAAGAAGGGTGAAGCGCCGCCGGCCCCGTGCGGCCGGCGGCGCGCTGTCAGCCGGCACGCACGTCGATGCGGCGCGGCTGCGCGTGCTCGGCCTTCGGAATGCGCAGCTTGAGCACGCCGTGGTTCATCTCGGCGGCCACCTGCGCGGTGTCCAGCTCCTTGCTGAGCGTGAACACGCGGCGATAGCGGCCGAGCCCGACCTCGACGTGGCTGGCCTGCATGCCCTCGGGCAGCGCGAGGCCGAGCTCGCCCTCGATGGTGAGCGTGTCGCCTTCCACCTGCAGGTGCAGCTTGTCCTTGGCCACGCCGGGCAGATCGGCGTACAGCGTGATGCCGGTGCCGTCCTCGATCACGTCGACCGGGGGCATCAGTGCGGCGTCGGCGGGCGCGTTCTCGCGCGTGCGCGTGGCGACGGTGTGGGTGGTCATGGTGGGTGCTCCTTTCCGATGAAGTTCGTTCACTGGACGGCGATGCGGCGCGGCTGGGCCGAAGCGCGGCGCCTGGCGCTGATGTGCAGCACGCCGTCGCGGTAGTCGGCGCTGACGGTGTCGGGGTCGACATCGTCCGGCAGGCTGGCGACGCGGCGGAAGCGGCCGGCGAAACGTTCGTCGATGTGCACCGTGGCCTTGGCGTCGGCCTCGGGCCGCACGCCTTGGCGCTCGCCGGCAATGCTCAGCACACCGCGGTCGATCTGCACCTCGATGCCGGCCGGGTTGAGCCCCGGGGCGAAGGCGTAGATCTCCACCGACTCGGGTGTGCCGCCGACGTTCACCGCCGGAAAGCCGCCCCGGCCGACGCCGCGGATGGTGGGAGACAGGTCGAGGGCCTGCTGCATGTCGCGCTGCAGGCGGTCCAGTTCGGCGAACAGGTCGCGCGGGAACAGGGATCGGTACATGGCGAAGTCCTCCATTCAGGCAAAAAAACACGGACGTCGCGCCGCGGCGCGAAGGCCTGCGGCGCTTCCGGTATCGGAAATAGGGGCGCCCCGCGGGCGCTTCAAGACCCCGCCGGGGGCCGCTCAGCCGATGCGGCCGTTGCGGAAGTCGTCGACCGCCTGCGCCAGCTCGTCGCGCGTGTTCATCACGAAGGGGCCGTACTGCGCGATGGGCTCGCGCAGCGGCTTGCCGGCGATCAGCAGCGCCCGCGCGGGGCTGTGGTTGGTGCCGCCGGCGCGCAGCACCACGCCGTCGCTGCCGGGCGCGTTGGCCAGGATCGCCATGCGCCGCGTGGGCACCTCGCTGCCGGCGATCCACAGCGATTCGCGGAACACGTAGACCAGCGCGTTGCGGTCGTCCGGCAGGGGCTGCGCGAACTCGGCGCCGGGCGGCAGGGTGATGTCCAGGTACAGGGGCTCGGTGTGCTCGCGCTGCACCGCGCCGGCCACGCCGTGGCTCTGGCCGGCGATGACGCGCACGTGGACGCCGGCGGGCGTCTCGTACTCGGGGATCTCTGCGCTCTGGATGTCGCGGTACCAGGGCTCGCGCATCTTGTCCGCGGCGGGCAGGTTGAGCCAGAGCTGGAAGCCTTCCATCAGCCCGTGTTCCTGCTCGGGCAGCTCGCTGTGCACCAGGCCGCGGCCGGCCGTCATCCACTGCACGCCGCCGTTTTGCAGCAGGCCCTCGTGGCCGGCGCTGTCGCGGTGGCGCATGCGCCCGGCGATCATGTAGGTCACGGTCTCGAAGCCGCGGTGCGGATGGTCGGGAAAGCCGCCGATGTAGTCGCCCGGGTTGTCGCTGCCGAAGGCGTCGAGCATGAGAAAGGGGTCCAGGCGCTGCTGCAGCGGCTGGTGCAGCACGCGCGTGAGCTTCACGCCGTCGCCGTCGCTGGCGGACACGCCGGCCACGATGTGGTCGATGCCGCGCGGCTGCGCGACCGGGGTGAAGGTGGGGCTGGGATTGGCGTTCTTCATCGCCGCATCGTGGCACCGATGGCTTGGCTGCGCCGCCGACAGGGGCTTCAGGTCAAGGCGGCGGGTAGCGGGCGGTCTCGACACTCTTGAGGAGGGCTTCGCGCTGGCGCCGGTTGATGCCGCGCACGCCCTCGGCGACCCACTGCAGGCGCTTGGCATCGAGGCTGCCCTCGCGCGCCCAGCGCTCGGCGGCCAGCACCGGCGCGTGCAGCATGGACGCCAGCCAGACCGCCTGTGCCGGCTCCAGCCGCGCGGCACTGCGCTTGAAGTAGTGGCGCGCCGCGGCCTCGGCGCCGCACAGGGTGCCCGGCCCCCAGGGCGCGTTGTCCAGGTACAGCTGCAGGATGCGGGCCTTGCCCAGCGTCTGCTCCATCTCCACCGCATAGAGCAGCTCGCGCAGCTTGCGCTCCACGGTGCGCTCGCCGCCGGTCACCAGCATCTTGGCGAGCTGCTGCGTGAGGGTGCTGGCGCCACGCTCGCGCACACCTTCCTTCTGGTTGCCTTCCAGCGCGGCCGTGAGCTCGACCAGGTCGTAGCCCGGATGCTGGAAGAAGCGCTGGTCCTCGGCCGCGATCACGGCCCGCGCGAGCCAGCTGTCGCGGCCGAGGCGGCTGGGCGCGCCGCAGGCGGTGCGCGCGCCGAGCATGGCCTCGGTGCCCAGGCCGCCGACGCTGAACTGCGCGATGCGCGGGCGCACCGAGAATTCGCCCGAGGGCTGGGTGGCCTGCACGCGCAGGCCCAGCGTGCCGTCGATCTGCGCGCGCTGCAGCTCGGGCAGCGCCGGCACGAAGACGGCGTACCAGTGCGCGATGGGGCTGTCGGCCATGTCGAGGTCGATGCGCAGCGCGCGCTGCGAGAGCTGTCCGCTCCACTGGCCGCGCAGCACGGTGCCGGCGGGCGCCTGGGCCGAGGCGACGGCCGGCGCGGCCTCCAGGCGGCCGGCCATGGCATCGCCTTCGCGGCGCAGGGTGATGCGCAGGTGCGCGAGCTGCAGCGGCTGGGCCCCCAGCGCCGGCACCGTGGCGCCGCAGGGCGCGCAGTGCGCTTCGAGCGTGCGGCCGGCCTCGTTCCAGGCGAAGCGCACCGGGCCGTGGCGCGTGTCGATGCTGCGGCCATGCAGCCGCGGCGCGACCCAGTGCGAGGTGGCCAGCCGGATGGCGGTGGGCACGCCCACCTCGACCCCGATCGGCCCTGCCTGCATGCGCGCCGACCATTCGCCCGCCGAGGGCGCCAGCACCAGCTTCACGATCAGCACCAGTGCGGCGAGGGTGGTCAGCAGGAGGGCCAGCAGCCCCCAGAGCAAGTAGCGCAGCGTTTTCTTCACAAGGGTCTCGCGATCGTGGCGGCTTCCCGCGGCCCGGGCGATGTCGCACCGGCCGCCGCCTCCTGGCAGGCTGAAGTGTCGGTGAAAGCCGTGCCGTTCGCGCCGGCGATGCGCCCACAGACCTGAAGTTTTTTGGCCAGCCTGCAGGTCAGTCGACCAGGCACTCCACGGTGAGGGTCAGCGCGCCGCCCGCCGGCAACGTGCTCACCGTCACGCCGGGGGCCGTGAACAGGCCGGCCAGCGAGGCGGGACACACCGCCCCGCCGGTGGCCACGCAGCTGGGCGTGGTGCTCGGGCGCGGACAGCTCAGGCCCGACACGGGACCGTCGTGGATCTGCGCGCCGTTCGCCGCGCCGGGGCCGTGGTTGGTGGCGGTGATGGTGTAGACCACGGTCTGCCCGGACTGCACCGCGCCGGCGGGCGAGGCCGTCTTGACCACCTGCAGGTCGGCCAGCGGGCGGGCGTTGATGTAGGTGCAGACGATGGTCGCGCCTGCATCGGCGGGCTGGATGGTCAGCGTGTTGGCCACCGTGGCGTCGCTGCCGGACAGGGTGCCGCCTCCGGTGCAGGCCAGCGTGCTGGTGTAGTGGCTGGCGGTGCCGGTGGTGAACTGCTCGGCCGGCAGCGTGCCGACGTCGCCCGGAAACACGTTGACCGCCACCCCCGTGTCGGTGTCCGTCGCGGCGTCGGCCACCGACACCAGGGGCGTGGTGTTGGCCGTGAAGCCGGAGGTGGCCGGGATGTTCACCGCATCGTTGAGCGCCGCGTTCACCCACTGCTTGCGCAGCTGCAGGCTGGCGGCCTTGGTATTGGTGAAGGTGCAGGTGATGTGCTCGTTGGCATCCAGGTCGATGGTGGCGGTGCCCGCCGCGAGGTTGACGGTGGTGCCGCCATCGGTATCGCCGCTACAGCTCAGCGCCGTCAGCCTCCAGCCGGCCAGCGCGGATTCGGAGACCGTGTAGCTGCCCGGCACCAGCGCCGGGAACGTCTGGCTGTTGGGCAGGGCGGGATCGCCGTCGTCGTCCAGGCTGAAGTTCGACAGGCCCGCTCCGCTGGTGGTGAAGGCGAAGTCCTGCGGATCCTGGGGGACCGCGTTCTTCACGATGGTGATCTGGCCGCGGTTCGGCGTGTTGGTGATCGTGCAGGCGATGCTGGCGCCTGCGACCGGGACGATCGGGAACGAGGTACCCAGCGGCTGGTTGGCGGGCAATCCCGTCTGCAGGCTGGCCGCGTCGGTGCAGGTGATGGTGCGCAGGTAGGCGGCCAGGTCCGTGGTGCCGGCAGCGGCTTCCATCAGGTGGTAGGTCGTGCCGGCGGCCAGGACGGTCGCGCCGGTGGTTCCGCTGCCGCCATTGACGGTGGTGCCGGAACCGGTGGTCGTCGACGCGGCCGTGGCATTGACCACGTTGCCGGTGGCCGTGTCCTGCCGGATCTCCATCGTGAACTGATCGGTGGCCGCGTTGAAGCGGCCCGGCGCGGCGATGGCCTTGTTCAGCGTCAGGCGGGCATTGCGCACGGTCAGCGTGGCTTCCGCCGGGGGGTTCAGCCCCACGGGATTGATCACGTTGGTGCCCGGCGCATTGGTGAAGGTGCCTTCCGCGGCCGCGCTGACGTTGATGCTGAAGGTGCAGGAGACCTGGCCCGCCGCCAGCGAGCCCTGGAACGACACGCTGGTCGCCCCCGCGGTCCCGCCGGCGGTGATGCTGGCCGGCGCGCACGTGGACTGGAAGTCCGGCGTCGATGCGATGGTCATTCCCGCCGGCAGGTTGTCGGTGAAGCTGAAGCCGGGCTTGGCCGCCAGTTCGCTGGTGTTGGTGACGGTGAAGGTCAGCCGCGACGGCTGTCCCGTCGCCGTCAGCACCGGCACGAAGGCCTTGTCCAGCTGGGGCGTCACGTCGAGGATACGGATGTTGTCGATCGCGCCGTCGTTGCCTTGGCTTCCAGTACCGCCGGCGTCGTTGCGCAGCACCACGCCCATGGATGCGCCAGTGAACAGGATCGAAGAGTCTGCCGGAAATGATCCATAGCGCACTTCCGAACCATCCACCATCACGCTCTGCCTTCTGGGGTCCGTGCATGGATTGATCGCTGCGTTCGAAACAGGGGTTTCCCCACCGGCTGCCGTGCCGTTGTCATCCAGGTAGAACCTCAGGAGCGGTTGAATCAGGTTGCACGCCGTAGCTGCTGCATCCACCGAGAACGTGACGAAACGCCCCGATGCCGTCGACAAGGGCACTTGCTGGACGGTACGGAACATGACAAGGCCTTGGGTCGATACGTTGCCTGTCGTGTTGGTGGAAAGCGCTCGGTTCGTCATCGGGTTCTGCGGCGAGTTCAGCAGCCCGAGCGCATTGATTTTGCGCACCGCCAGGTCCCACTGGCTCAGCGCAGAACAGTAGCCCGCCGGCCGTGGCGTCGGGTAGCTGGCAATGAATCCATTGCAGTCGGCCGTGCTCAGCCAGGGCACGTCGGCGGTGTACTGGATGCCCGTGTCCGAGACGTAGGCCGGGAGATTGGTGACACCCGTGCCGTTCTCGAAATCCTCGTGGTACAGCAGAATGGGCGCGCTCGGCACGCCCGGGTTGCCGGGCGCCGCCCATGCCGGTCCGCTGAGGCACAGCGCCGCGGCGGCGGCCGCGAGCATGCGCAGGGACGCAACGGATCTTCTGCTCGCTGCCTCGGGAAGAGGGCCGTGAATTCTCGTGGATGGATGTGGCATGTCAGTAGGTCCCGACCAGGTTCAGGAACCAGCCGCGGTACGTGTAGCCGAACTTGGTCAGGTCGTCGCTGAAGTTGGTGAAGTTGTAGCCCACGCCCACGCGCAGGTTCTTGGTGATGTCGCGATCGAGGCCGACCAGCCAGCCCTTGCGCAGGCCGCCGTCCTTGACCTGGAGCGCGCGCAGCTCGGCCAGCGCGTGCCACTGCTGCGGCAGGCTGTAGCGCGCCTGCACGGCCGCGAAGCTGGCGGCCGAGTCGAACCAGGGCCCGGCGCCGCGGCCGGCGCGCGCGCGGCCCTCGCGGTGCGCGAGCTTGGCGGCGAACTCCCATTGCCGGTCGTACCGGTAGATGCCCTCGAGCGAGACGATGTGCGACTTCTGGTCGTAGTCCACGTCGCCGATCTGCCCCAGCGTCGCCTGGTCGTAGAGGTAGGTGTAGCGGCCCAGCAGCGCGTAGCGGGTGTTGTCGTGCGGGCGCCAGGCGAAGCCCAGCCCGCCCTCGACGAACTTGGCGCCCGCGTTGGCGTTCAGGTCGTCGCGCGTGTGGGCGTAGTTGAAGCGCGCCGAGACGCGCCAGTCCTCGTCGAGCTTGTGGTTCACGCGGTTGGTGCTGACCCACTGGCGGCGCTGCTCGGCGCCCGAATCCTCGCGCCATTCGAGCTTGCTGCTCCACTCGGTGTCGGGCGAGGTGCGGGTGGCGCTGACGCTCACGGCGCGGCGGTGCACGGTGCCGGCGGCGCCTTCGACGTCGCCGCGCTGCAGCGTGAAGCCGGTGCTCCAGCCCACGGCCGGATAGAAGTCCATGCCGAAGGTGTGCAGGATGCCCGAGCCCCGGGGCTCCTTGAGGTACTGGCTCTCGTTGAAGAGGCTGGCGCGCTCGCCCACGCGCCAGCGCTGGCCGAGCGTCCAGCCGCTTTGCAGGCGCGAGTTGAACAGCGAGTCGTACTCGCTGGTGTCGGTGGTGTGCGTGAAGGCGCCGTAGACCGTGTGCTCGGGGCTGAGCTTGTACTCGGCCCGGATCTGCGCGGCGTCGCCGCGGTCGCCGTGCGTGACCTCGGCGCCGACGATGGACTGGTTGGCGAAGGTGTAGCGCGCGCCCAGCGTCAGCGCGTCGTTCTTCGCGTAGCGGCCGCCGTCGTCGTCGAGCGTGAACTGCGCGATGCCGTAGAGGTCGAGGCTGGGCGACATGCGGCGCGCGTACTTGACGGCGCCCAGGGTGCCGTTGACCGCGGCGCCGTCCAGATGCCGCTGGGTGATGCGGCGCACCTCGGCGGTGACGGTGTCGTCCTCGGTGGGGCGCCACTGGGCGGTGAGCTGCGTCTGGTCCAGGCGCTCCGCGCCGCGCGTGGCGCGGCTGTGCTGGCCGAACAGCTCCACGGTGTCGCTGAGCTGGCCGCGCATCTCGACGCCGTATTCGCGGCGGTCCACGCCCAGGTCCTCGCGCGCGACGGAAAAGCCCGCGTCCACGTCGCGCCACCAGGCGCCGAAGCTCCAGTTGCGTTCGGTCCAGCCCATCTCCTGCAGGTTGGCCTGCGCCTCCAGCGCGGTGGCGCTGCCGGCGCGCGGGCCCGCGCTGAGGTTGAGCTGCGAGAAGCTGAAGCCACCGTTGGTGGAGAAGAACACGGGGGCGCCGGTGGAGCGGCTCTTGCTGTGCTCCACGCGCAGCCAGGTGCCGCGGCCGGCCTGCAGCGTGAGGTCGACGCCCTTGAGTTCGTAGTCCTCGCCGGCGCGGCGCTCGTTGACGTAGGTGCCGCCGATGCCGACGTGGTCGTTGACCCACTGCCTGCCGCGCAGGCCGGCCGTGAGGTTGCCGCCGTCGTGGTCGCGCGGGAGCCATTCGTAGTCGACCAGCAGGCGCTGCTCGTAGCCGGTGGCGGGGGCGTCGCGGGTGATGCTGCCCAGGCCCTGGCCCACGAGCTGCATGAGCGGGCGCACCAGCAGGATGCGGCCCTGCAGCTCGCTGATCTCGTAGTCCACGCCGCGCTGCAGCGAGCGGCGCTCCTCCACGCGGCCGGTGGCGGGATTGCGCACCTCGACCACCACGATCTCGGAGCCGGGCAGGATGTCGGTGTGGCGCAGGTAGTAGAGGCTGCCGCCGGTGCCGATGAATTCGCTGTGGCCGGGCGCGGTCTGCGCCTCGGAGGCGAAGGCGCGCACCTGGGTGCGGGGCTCGCCCCAGGGGTTGGTGCCGGCCGAGCGCCACTTGAGCGCGGCGCCGTACAGCGAGCGCACGTACTGTGCGTACTCCGTGCCGGTGAAGCCGGTGTAGAAGTTGCCCCACAGGGCCTGGTTCTTGTCCCAGTCGACGCGCGCGTAGAAGCGGCCCTGCGTGTCCACGTCGCGCACGGTGGTGGAGTCGTCGCCGTAGGTGGGGTAGTACTGGTCGGGGTCGAGGCGGCGGAAGACGTCCTTCGGGTCGGCCCGGAAGAAGCCCGAGAACAGGTCGGTGATGCCGCGCTCCTGCGTGTCGGCCTGGGCGGTGACGAGGTACTTGCCGTCGATCTTGGCCTTGCCGTAGAAGGCCAGCCGGCCGTTGGTGAGCACGTCCTTCTCGCGCCCGGCCAGCGCCATCTCGCGGCCCGGGCCGCCGGCGCTGTTCTGGAACACGGTGAGGTCCGCCAGGCCCACGCCGAACAGGTACTTGCCGGTCACTTCCACGTTCATGGCGTGGCGCAGCACGATGCGCTCGCCGGTGCGCACCACGATGTCGAAGCGGTGCGTGCCGATGGGCGAGAGGAATTCGGCGACGAACTTGCGCTCCAGGTCGGTGGGATAGCTCTCGCCGTTGATCTCCAGCGTGGAATCCGCCGGCAGGTTGCGGCCCTGGATGCGGATGCGCGAGCCGTAGATCGGGATGTTCTGCTGGCGCAGGTCGTTGCTGGAAAAGACGTTCTCGATCAGGCGTTGGGCCTGCGCCTGCTGCGTGCTCAGCGCGGCGCCCAAGCCGCGCTCGACCTCGTCGCGCAGCAGGGTGCTGCTGCGCTCGGCGTCCTCGGGGCGCACCAGCTGCAGGGTGCGCGGCTGGGTCTCGTCCACCTCGCCGTCGGCGCCGTAGACGCGCAGCACGTACATGAGCTCGTCGCCGGCGCGCAGCGGAAAGCGCGACTTCAGCTCGCCGCTCCACTCGGTGCGGCTGACGGCCGCCACCGGCATGGGCAGCGCGGCCAGCGGCTCGAGCATGGCGGTGTCGCTGGCGCGGTAGATCGTCAGCTCGAAGCGCTGCACGAAGCCCGGGTAGTTGCTGCGCAGATAGAACTGCACGGGCTTGGCGAGCCGGCCGCTCTCGAAGCCCACTTCGGCCGGCGCGGAGATGCCCAGCTCGGGCTGGCCCAGGGTCGGGTCTTCGGTGGCCCAGATGATGCCGCCGTTGGGCAGCTGCACCGAGAACTTGCCGGCGGCCGTGGCGCGGCCGGGCTGCGCGGCGGATGGGGCTTCCACCGTGACGCGGCGGTCGGGCTGCAGGGCCTGGTCGCCGGTGCCGATGGCGGCGGCGTCGCGCGCCCCGCGGGTGTGCAGCTGGAACAGCAGGCCGCCGCCCTCGGTGCGGCAGGCGTCCTGCGTGCAGGTCGGCGGCGGGGTGGGCGCGCCTTCGGCGGGCGCCGGCTGGCCCAGGGCGATCGGTGCCGCGCCCCACAGCAGCGTGAGCATCGCGTAGTCGAGAATCTTCATCTTCACAATCAGCGCCCTTCCTTCATGGCGGCGGGCGTCGGGCCGAGCGCCGTGCCCTGGACGTCGACGCGCACCTTGGCGCGCACGTCCGGTGAGAGTTCCCTGGCCAGGGCGTCGTAGACCGCGCGTGCGCGGCGCATGCCCAGCGCCTCGTTGTGCGCCGCGCCGGCGCGGCGGTCGGCGTGGCCGACGATCCGCACCAGGCCGCCGCCGGCGGCTTCGAGCTGGCGGGCGATCTGCCGCAGCAGCGGGCCGAAGGCCGGCTTGACCACGGCCCGGTCGGTGTCGAAGAGCACCGTGCCCAGCAGCGTGGCGCCCTGCGCCTGGCCGACCAGCAGCGAGCCGGGGTCGTTCACCTCGGTGCGGACCACGACGCGCAGCGCCTGCGCGCTGGCCGGCTGCAGGCGCGGCAGCACGGCGCCGCGCACCGCGGTCGCGCGCGCCAGCGCCAGGCCCTGGGTTTCGCCGTCGGCGGCGATCACCAGCTCGCCCTGCCCGCCGAATTCGTCGACCTTGGCGGCGATGCGCTCGATGGCGGCCTCGTGCGCCGGCTCCAGCGCGGCCTTGCCGGGCGCGAACAGCAGCTCGCCGAGCACGATGTCGGCGTCGGCGGTGGTGCCGCCGATCCGTTCCACCGGCAACCTGACGCCGAAGTCGAAGCGCACCGGCAGGCCGGGCGTGATGCGGCGCAGCAGCGGGTTGGCGGTGGTGAACTCGGCGCCGGCGGGCAGCGTCGAGGGATCGACCTTGAGCACGAAGTTGCGGCCGAAGGCTTCCTTGCCGCCCTCGATGCCCAGCAGGTGGTAGCGGCCGTAGGGGTCGGTCTCGATCAGCAGGCCCTCCACCGAGGCGATGCGCACGCCGGGGATGCCGCGCTCGTCGATGCCCAGGTTGCGGATCACGTAGTCGACCACGTAGCCGCCCTCGCTCTGCGCCACCGTGCGGGTGACGCTGGGCTCGGCGCCGTTGAGGCCCTTGGCGGCGTCGCCGCTCTTCTCGATGCGGGTATGGCCCGCCGCGTCCATGCGCAGGGTGACGCCCTGCGCGCTGGTCAGCACGAAGTCGTCGGTGAAGTCCAGCGCGCTCAGGCGCTGGCGGATCACCACCTGGTGGTTCTCGGGCAGGTCGGCCTCGGACTGGCGGCCCTCGATGCGGCCCAGGGCGATGCCGTGCAGCAGCGGCGCGCTGGCATCGGGCTCGGGCTGCGGGCCCTGGCCGCGGTCCACCGCGGTCGAGCCGGCCACGTAGGCGCCCGGCGCGAAGCCGCCCTGCACGCGCACGCCGGTGAGGCTGGCCGGGTCCTGCCAGCCGTCGCCGTCGCGGTCGTCGAACACCGTGCCCAGGATGAGCGACTCGTCGAGCAGCGGGTCGGCCACCACCGTCACCTGCGCCGAGGCGATGTTGGAAGCCGTGCGGCCGTGCCGGTCGAGCGCGCGGGCCTGGTTGGCGTGCACGCCGTGGCGCACGCCGGCGCCCACGCGCAGCATGTAGGTGATCACGGCCTCCTGGCCCACCGGCACGTCGATGCCGTCGATGGTCAGCGGGTACTGGGCCGGGCCCAGGACGAAGGCGTTGTCGCGGTCGGCCACCGCCATCGAGCCGGCGACGTAGGTGAAGCCCTGCGGCGGCGTGTCGACGATGCGGCCGTCGACCACGTCGGCGCTGCCGACGTTCACCACGCGCACCGTGTAGCGCACCAGGTCGCCGATGCGTGCCTCGCGCACCGCGGCGCTCTTGACGAGGCTCAGCTGCGTGGGCTGCTCCAGCGGCGTGCGCACGGTGCAGGCGGCGCCGCAGGCCGGGTCGATGTCGCCGCCGTCGATCAGGTTCACGATCTCGGCCAGGCCGGCCGGCGGCGCCTCTGCGACGCGGAAGCTCACGCCCACCGTGGCGGTGCCGCGCGCCGGCACCTCGGCCACCGTCAGGGCGACCGTGGCCGGGCCGGCCACCGGGCCGGAGAAGCCCGCCGCGCCGCTCACGCCGGTGAGCGTCGCGCCCGCGGGCACGTGCTCGGTGAAGCGGTAGTGGCGGAAGGCCGTGCCGCCGGTGTTGGTCAGCGCGATGGTGTAGTTCAGCGTCTCGCCGAATTCGGCCAGGCCGGGCTCGACGCCGCCGGCCTCGCCGGTCAGCAGCTTCTGCGGCGTGACGTAGGCGGCCGTCGGGATCTCCACGCAGGCGATGCCGGGGCAGGACGGGTCGGGCTCGTTGGCGGCGCGTGCCAGGTTGCGCACGCTGTCGCTGTCGACGGGCCGGTTCACCCGCGCGACCAGTTCCACCGACAGGCTGCCGTTGGCGGGGATCGTCAGGCCGGTCCAGGTCGTGGTCTGGCCGCTGGCGGCGCCGCCGTGGCTGGCGCTGACGAAGCTCAGGCCGGGGCCGAGCACGTCCACCAGCGCGTAGTTGGCGACCTCGGCGCCGCCGCTGTTGGCGACGGTGATCGTGTAGCGCAGCTGCTCGCCGGCCTCGGCCAGGCCGGGCTGGCTGCCGCTTTCGCCGGTCAGCGCCTTGCGCACTTCGACGCGGCCGACGTTCACCGTGACCACGGCGGTGCTGCAGACAGCCTGGTTGGGCGCGGCCAGGCACACCTGGTAGGTGTAGTCGGTCGAGCCGGTGAAGCCCGGGTCGGGCGTGAAGGTGATGGCCCCGGTCGCCGGGTCCACCGTGGTGGTGCCGTCGGGCGAGGGTGCGGTCACTGTCACCGAGCCGGGGTCGATGGTGCCGCCGACGTGGCTGTCGTTGCCCAGCACCGGCGTGGTCACGGGCGTGTTGGCCGAGGTGTCGGCCGTGTCGGGCTGCGCGGCGATGGTGGGCGCGTCCACCACCACCGTGGCGGTGGCCGTGTCGCACACCGTGGGCGCGGCCGCGGCGCAGAGCGTGTACGGGTAGCTGTAGCTGCCCGCCGGCGTGCCTGGTGCCACCGTGATGGTGCCGTCCGGGTTCATCGTCAGGCCCGGGTTCGGGCTGGCGCCGGGCGTGAGCGTCGCGTTGGTGCCGATCACTGCGGGCGTGCCGTTGACCACATCGTTGGCGATCACGCTGGCCGTGGTGCCGCCGTCGCCGCCGTTGAAGCTGCCCAGGGCGTCGTCCACCGCGTCGACGGTGGCACCCACGGTCACGTTCGCCACGGCGGTGTCGCACACCGACGCGTTGGGCGCGGCCAGGCACACCTGGTAGGTGTAGCTGGTCGGGCCCGAGAAGCCCGGGTTGGGCGTGAAGGTGATGGCGCCTGTCGCCGGGTCCACGGTGGTGGTGCCGTCGGGCGAGGGCGAGGTGACGGCCACGGAACCCGGATCGATGGTGCCGCCGACATGGGTGTCGTTGCCCAGCACCGGCGTGGTCACCGGCGTGCCGGCCGTCGTCGTGGCCGTGTCGTTCGCTGCGTCGATGGTGGGCGCGACCACGAGCACCGTCGCCGTCGCCGTGTCGCAGGTGGGCGGCGAGGTCGCGGGCAGCGCGCAGATCTGGTAGCCGTAGGTGTAGGTGCCGGCCGGGGTGCCGGGCTCCACCGTGATCACACCGTTGGCATCCATCGTGATGCCGCCGGCGCCCGGCATCGGCGACGGCGCACCGGGGTTCAGCGTCACGTTGCTGCCGATCACCGCCGGCGCGCCGTTGACGGTGTCGTTGACCGACACCACGGGGGTGGATCCGCCGCTGCCGCCATTGATGGGCGTGGCGGTGTAGTTGTCGTCCACCGCGTCGATCACCGCGCTGGCCGCCACGCTCACCGTCACCGTCGCCGTGTCGCAGTTGCCCGGGTTGAGCTGTTCGCAGATGCGGTAGTCGAGCGTGTAGCTGCCCGCCGGGGTGCCGGGTGCCACATTCACTGCACCCGTCGCCGGGTCCAGCGTCACGCCGGGGTGGCTCGTGCTCACCTGCGAAAGCGTCACGTTGCCCAGGGTGGCCGGGTTGCCGTTGAGCGTGTCGTTGACCAGCACGTCGGGCACCGCCACGCCGCCCAGCGCGCCGTTGGCCACGCTGCCCGTGTCGTTCACCGCGTCGATCGGCGCGGCGCCCACCGTCACCACCGCGTTGGCGGTGTCACAGGTGGCCGGCGTGGTCGCCGGCAGCGTGCAGATCGTGTAGGGGTAGGTGTAGCTGCCCGCCGGGGTGCCAGGCGCCACGGTGATGGTGCCATCCGGGTTCATCGTCAGGCCCGGGTTCGGACTGGTGCCCGGCGTGAGCGACGCATTGGCGCCGATCACCGCCGGCGTGCCGTTGGTGACGTCGTTGACGATCACGCTGGGCGTCGTGCCGCCGGAGGCGCCGTTGGCGACATTGAAGGCATCGTCCGTCGCATCGATGGTCGCGCCCACGGTCACGTTCACGACCGCGGTGTCGCACACCGACGCATTGGGCGCGGCCAGGCACACCTGGTAGGTGTAGCTGGTCGGGCCCGAGAAGCCCGGGTTGGGCGTGAAGGTGATGGCGCCGGTGGTCGGATCCACCGTGGTGGCGCCATTGGGCGAAGGCGTGGTCACCGTCACCGAGGCCGGATCGATGGTGCCGCCGACATGGGTGTCGTTGCCCAACACCGGCGTGGTCACCGGCGTGCCGGCCGTCGTCGTGGCCACGTCATTTCCCGCATCGATCGTGGGTGCGGTCACCGCCACCGTCGCGCTCGCGGTGTCGCAGGTGGCCGGTGTGGTCGCCGGCAGCGTGCAGATGGTGTAGGGGTAGCTGTAGCTACCTGCTGGCGTACCGGGCGCCACCGTGATGGTGCCGTCCGGGTTCATCGTCAGGCCCGGGTTCGGGCTGGCGCCGGGCGTCAGCGTCACGTTCGTGCCGACCACCGCCGGCGTGCCGTTGGTGGTGTCGTTGGCGACCACGCTGGGCGTCGTGCCGCCGTCGCCGCCGTTGAGGGGTGCACCGGCGTAGTTGTCATCCACCGCGTCGATGGTGGCGCCCACGGTCACGTTCACCACGGCGGTGTCGCACACGATGGCGTTGGGCGCGGCCAGGCACACCTGGTAGGTGTAGCTGGTCGAGCCCGAGAAGCCCGGGTTGGGCGTGAAGGTGATGGCGCCGGTGGTCGGATCCACCGTGGTGGTGCCATTGGGCGAGGGCGTGGTCACCGTCACCGAGGCCGGATCGATGGTGCCGCCGACATGCGTGTCGTTGCCCAGCACCGGCGTGGTCACCGGCGTGCCGGCCGTCGTCGTGGCCGTGTCGTTCGCCGCGTCGATCGTCGGCGCGGCCACCACCACCGTCGCGGTGGCGGTGTCGCAGGTGGCCGGCGTGGTCGCCGGCAGCGTGCAGATCGTGTACGGATAGGTGTACGAGCCCGCAGGCGTGCCCGGCGCCACCGTGATGGTGCCGTCCGGGTTCATCGTCAGGCCCGGGTTCGGGCTGGTGCCCGGCGTCAGCGTCACGTTCGTGCCGATCACCGCCGGCGTGCCGTTGGTGGTGTCGTTGGCGATCACGCTGGCCGTGGTACCGCCGTCGCCGCCGTTGACGGGTGCGCTGGCGTAGTTGTCATCCACCGCATCGATCACCGCGCTGGCCGCCACGCTCACCGTCACCGTGGCGGTGTCGCAGTTGCTCGGGTTGAGCTGTTCGCAGATGCGGTAATCCAGCGTGTAGCTGCCCGCCGGCGTGCCCGGCGCCACGTTCACCGCGCCGGTGGCCGGGTCCAGCGTCACGCCGGGATGGCTCGTGCTCTCCTGGCTCAGCGTCACGTTGCCCAGGGTGGCGGGATTGCCGTTGAGCGTGTCGTTGACCAGCACGTCGGGCACCGCCACGCCGCCCAGCGCGCCGTTGGCCACGCTGCCCGTGTCGTTCACTGCGTCGATGGGTGGGACGCCGACCACCACGGTCGCCGTCGCCGTGTCGCAGGTGGCCGGCGTGGTCGCCGGCAGCGTGCAGATCGTGTAGGGATAGCTGTAGCTGCCCGTGGGTGTGGCCGGCGCCACGGTGATGGTGCCGTCCGGGTTCATCGTCAAGCCACCCGAAGGCAGCGTCGGTGCCGTGCCGGGCGTGAGCGTCACGTTCGTGCCGATCACCGCCGGCGTGCCGTTGGTGCTGTCGTTGACGATCACGCTGGACGTCGTGCCACCGGACGCGCCGTTGGCGACGTTGAAGACGTCATCCGTCGCGTCGATGGTCGCGCCCACGGTCACGCCCACGACCGCGGTGTCGCACACCGACGCGTTGGGTGCCGCCAGGCACACCTGGTAGGTGTAGCTGGTCGTACCCGAGAAGCCCGGGCTGGGCGTGAAGGTGATGGCGCCGGTGGCCGGGTCCACCGTGGTGGTGCCGTTGGGCGAGGGCGAGGTGACGGCCACCGAGCCCGGATCGATGGTGCCGCCGACATGGGTGTCATTGCCCAGCACCGGGGTGGTCACCGGCGTGTTGGCCGTGGTCGTGGCCGTGTCGTTCACCGCGTCGATCGTGGGCGCGGTCACCACGACCGTCGCCGTGGCCGTGTCGCACACCGCCGGGGCTGCGGCGGCGCAGAGCGTGTACGGATAGCTGTAGCTGCCCGCCGGCGTGCCCGGGGCCACCGTGATGGTGCCGTCCGGGTTCATCGTCAGACCCGGGTTGGGGCTGGTGCCGGGCGTGAGCGTCGCGTTCGTGCCGATCACGGCCGGCGTGCCGTTGACCACATCGTTGGCGATCACGCTGGCCGTGGTGCCGCCGTCGCCGCCGTTGAAGCTGCCCAGGGCGTCGTCCACCGCGTCCACGGTGGCGCCCACGGTCACGTTCACCACGGCGGTGTCGCACACCGACGCGTTGGGCGCGGCCAGGCACACCTGGTAGGTGTAGCTGGTCGTGCCCGAGAAGCCCGGGTTGGGCGTGAAGGTGACCGCGCCGGTGGCCGGATCCACCGTGGTGCTGCCATTGGGCGAGGGGGCCGTCACCGTCACCGAGCCGGGGTCGATGGCGCCGCCGACATGGGTGTCGTTGCCCAGCACCGGCGTGGTCACCGGCGACCCGGCCGTGGTGCTGGCGGAGTCGTCCACCGCGTCGATCGTGGGTGCGGTCACTGCCACCGTGGCGGTCGCGGTGTCGCAGGTCGCCGGCGTGGTCGCCGGCAACGTGCAGATCGTGTACGGGTAGCTGTAGTTGCCCGCCGGCGTGCCGGGCGCGACCGTGATGGTGCCGTCCGGGTTCATCGTCAGGCCCGGGTTCGGGCTGGTGCCCGGCGTGAGCGTCGCGTTCGTGCCGACCACCACCGGCGTGCCGTTGGTGATGTCGTTGGCGATCACGCTGGGCGTCGTGCCGCCGTCGCCGCCGTTGAGGGGCGCGGCGGTGTAGTTGTCATCCACCGCGTCGATCACCGCGCTGGCCGCCACGCTCACCGTCACCGTCGCGGTGTCGCAGTTGCTCGGGTTGAGCTGTTCGCAGATGCGGTAGTCCAGCGTGTAGCTGCCCGCCGGCGTGCCGGGTGCCACGTTCACTGCACCCGTCGCCGGGTCCAGCGTCACGCCGGGGTGGCTCGTGCTCACCTGGCTCAGCGTCACGTTGCCCAGGGTGGCGGGATTGCCGTTGAGCGTGTCGTTGACCAGCACGTCGAGCACGGCCACGCCGCCCAGCGCGCCATTGGCCACGCTGCCGGTGTCGTTCACCGCGTCGATCGGCGCGGCGCCCACCGTCACCACCGCGTTGGCGGTGTCACAGGTCGCTGGCGTGGTCGCCGGCAGCGTGCAGATCGTGTACGGATAGGTGTACGAGCCCGCGGGCGTGCCCGGCGCCACCGTGACGGTGCCGTCCGGGTTCATCGTCAGGCCCGGGTTCGGGCTGGTGCCCGGCGTGAGCGTCACGTTCGTGCCGATCACTGCCGGCGTGCCGTTGGTGCTGTCGTTGACGATCACGCTGGGCGTCGTGCCGCCGGACGCGCCGCTGGGCACGCCGAAGCTGTCGTCGGACGCGTCGATGGTGGACTGGACCGGCGTGGTCACCGTGCTGGTGCAGCGGACAGCCGCGGGGCAGTCCGTGTCGCCGCCGCCGCTGACGGCGGCCGTGTTCGTCACGCCCGGCACCGCCGGCGCCATGGGCGTCACCGGGATCGTGAAGCTGGCGCTGGCGCCGACCGCCAGGCCGGCCGGGATCGTGCAGCTCAGGTTCTGGCCGGCGGCCGTACAGCCCGCCGGCAGCGCCCCGATCGCCAGGCCCGCCGGGATGGGATCGCTCACCGTCGCCGCGGCCGAGGTGGCGGCGTTGCCCGTGTTCTGCACGGTCAGCGTGTAGCTGGCGGCCACTCCGACGGTGAAACTCGGTGCGCTCGCAGTCTTGGCCAGCGTCAGTTCGGGGATGCCCACCGGGTGCGTGGTGGCGCAGGCGCCGGCCGGCGCGCAGGCCGGGCCCGTCACGGCGTTGCCGATGGTTCCCGTCGCATCCGCGTCGACGGTGGCGCGATAGGCGTAGGTGTGCGTCCCGACCGCGGTGCCGGCGGGCAGGGTGCAGCTGAGCACCTGGCCCGCCGCGCTACAGCCCGCCGGCCACGATGCGGGCACGAAGGTCTGGCCGGCGCTGAGGGTGTCGGTGGCGATCGTGGGCGCGGTGGTCGCGGCGCCGCTCACCGTCCAGGTCAGCGTGTAGGTGATTTCCTGGCCACGCGGCACCGTGGCGCCGCTGGCCGGATCCGAACTCTTGGCCACGGTCGCCGCCCAGACGGGTGCGGTCACCGTCGCGCTGTTGTTGCCCGGCGCGGGATCGACGACGCCCGGGGGCGCCGTGATGGTTGCGGTGTTGCTGACCGTCTGCGCCCCGGCGACGGGCGCCAGGCTCAACAGCCCCAGGCATGCGATCCAAGCGCACGCTCTGCCAAAGAATTTCATGCAAGTCCCTCTCAGGGAAGACGTATTCCCCGCGACTTGCCGTGCTTCTCAGCGGCAGCAAGCCTGTCTTTTCTCCATCCGTCTGCGCATCCGCTTGCCGGCGATGACCGGCAGCCCGACATGGGGCGCAATGCGAGACCGTCCGATGAACCAGGGGCCGAATCTATCGACGGACCCTCTTCGGATAGAGCAAATCAATGACACATCTGGAGGATTTGCACACATATGGTTGCCGTTTGTGATCTTGTGCCAACATCGCCCGCGCACTCCGTCCGGGCGGTACAGGCAGGCGAAGAGCGGCGGCGCAGCCTCGACACGGGCTGGCGCCGCAGCGTTTCGTTCACAAAGGCTTCGCGATCGTGATGGCCGCCCACGGCCCCGGCGAGGTCGCGCCGGCCGCAGCCCAGTACCAGGCGGAGGTGTCGGTGAAGGCCGTGCCGTTCGCGTCGACGATGCGCTCGCAGACCTGAAGTCTTGCGGCGCCCTGGCGCTCGGCGTGGAAGCAGCGCCACAGCCGGTCCCGGGCGTCGCGCTCGAGCCGCGTCTGGGCGATGCGGTAGCCCAGGGCGCGGTAGCAGTCGGCGGCCGGGTGCAGCATGCGCGTGGGCGTGGCGACGTGGCGCAGCACGAACATGCGCTCGCCGTCGGTCAGGCGCGCGATGGCGCCCGGAAAGCGCTGCGCGAAGCGCTGCTCGACCTCGCCCAGCGCGAGCGGGCGCAGCGGCGCGCCGTCCCAGGCGGCGGGCCATTCGTGGAAGACGGCCTGCGCGGAGGCCGGCGCCGGCGCGCGCAGGGCGTCGGCCGCCGTCCAGGCGAGGCACAGCAGCATCGCGAGGCCGAAGGCCGCCTTGTGCAGCACGCGGCCCAGGAAGGTGTTGGCGAGCAGGCGATCAAGGCAGGGAAGGGACACGCGCGCCTCCGAAGCGGATGAGGGATGGCGACGCAGCGGGCCGGGCCATCGCCAGCGCGATGCCGCCGCACACCAGCGCGAGCACGGCCAGGCCCAGCGCCTCGTGCGCCCAGGGTGCCAGCGGGCGGGCGGCGCCCTCGAAGGCCACCAGCACGCTGTTGCGCGCGATGTTGCCGGCCAGCACCAGCACGCCGACCAGCGGCAGGCGTGCGAGGAAGCGGCGGTCGTCCAGCGCGCGGCGCTGGAACAGCGCCACCGCGCAGGCGGTGAAGTAGCCGAACCAGACCATCTGCACGCCCGAGCAGGGCGCATCGACGATCACCAGCCGGCCGTCGATCCACAGGCTGCTGCCTTCGCGCGTCACCTGGAAGCCCGGCGCCAGCAGCCAGCGGCTGGCTTCGGCGGTGACCACGCGCAGCGGGTAGCCGGCATAGAACTGCAGCGAGGACAGCAGCGGCAGCGCCAGCGCGGCCAGGCCCAGCACCGGCGCAGCGCCCGATCTGCGCGGGAGGAAGGCGAGCAGGCCGCAGGCGAAAGCGAGCAGCGCGACGAGGCTGGCAGCCAGGGGCGGCACGCCGCCGCGCGCCGCGGTGGCCGCCAGCGTGCCGAGCGCGGCCAGGGCAAGCCAGCCCAGCCGCGGCGCGGCGCGCAGGGCCGCGCGGTCGCGCCAGAGCAGCCAAGCCAACGCGGCGATGGCGAGCAGGCCCAGCGGATCGTCGGAGCCGTCGCGCAGGCGCGCGGCCATCCACAGCCAGGTCGGCAGCAGGGCCGCGGCCTGCAGCGCGAGCCAGCCGACGGCGGGCACGCGGTCGAGGCGGGTCGCGCGGTCCATCCAGCGCGGATGGTCGTGGGCGAAGGCGGCGAGGTTCATGCGGTGAAGCGGCGCGGATCCTGGCGGCGCGCGCGGCGGCGCAGCATCCAGAGCATGGACAGCACCACGGCCATGGCGCCCAGCGTCTCGGGCTCGGGCGTGCTGGGCACTTCGGCGCCCAGTGCACGCTCGCTCACGCCCTGCGGCAGGGGCAGCGGCTGGTCCACGCTGTCGCTGCCGGCGGTGTTGCGCACCACCTTGTCCACCGCGATGAAGCTGGTGTACTGCGTGAGCAGGCTGTACTTCAGGCCCAGGTCGGTGATGGCCTGGCGCAGGCGGTCGCCGCCTTCCAGCGCCTCCTGGTCCGACAGGCCGGCGATGCGGTCGCGGGCCCACAGGGCGCGCAGCGCCGGGGCGTGGCGCGGCGTGCGCTCGTCGACGCGCAGCTCCTGCCGCCAGGGGCCGCTCGCGCTCTGCCCCTCGAGGGTCACGCCGCCCTTGGCTTCGCCGCGCCACTTGCCGAACACCACCACCGGGCGCTCGCCCAGCACGTCGGGCAACTGCGTCGGCTGCACGTCGTACACGTCGAGCCCCTCGAAGCGGGCGCGCACCTGGGTGAGCACGGGCGATTCGATCATGCGGCGAAAGCGCGCCGCCTGCTCCGGCGCCTGCACCGGGTCGGTGATGACGAAGGGCTCGCCCATGCCGGCGCGCGCCAGGCCTTCCATCAGGTGGCGGTTGACCGACGAGCCGATGCCGAAGGCGAACAGGTTGGCCTTCGACAGGTTCCTGCGCACCAGCTCGAAGGCTTCGCGCTCGACGGTGACGTAGCCGTCGGTCACCACCACCACGGTGCGCGACACGCCGCTCGCCTTGGGCTCGGCGTAGACGCGGCGCAGCGCGGGCATCAGCTCGGTGCTGCCGCTGCCGTTGTAGTTGCGGAGGGTGTTGAGCGCCTGCTCGATGTTGGCGCGCGAGGCGGGCACCGACTGCGGGCTGAGCATCTTGCTGCTGCCGGAGAACAGCAGCACGTTGAAGGTGTCGCTGGGGCGCAGGCCGCCGATCAGGCGTTCGAGCACCGTCTTGGCGGTGTCCAGCGGAAAGCCGTGCATGGAGCCGGAGACGTCGACCACGAAGATGTAGTCGCGCGGCGAGATGGCGCTGGCGGCCACCGCCTTGGGCGGCTCGATCATCGCCAGGAAGAAGTTCTCGGCGCCTTCGCCCTGGCCCTGGTGCAGCATCAGGCCGGACTCGATCCGCTCGCCGGCCAGGCGGTAGTCGAGCACGAAGTCGCGGTTGTCCTGCGGGCGGCCGTCGCTGGCCAGGGCGATGTCGGCGCGGCGCTCGTCGCCGCCCTTCTTCACGTCGATGGCGTGGGTGAGCGAGCGCACCTCCTTCAGGCCCAGCGGCGTGTCGATGGCCAGCTTGAGCTTGAAGGCGGTGCCGGGCGCCTCGTTCGATCGCAGCGTGGGCTGTGCGACCCACTTCGCCTGCGCATTCTCCGACTGCGGACTGTTGTAGCGCGGGCCGACGACCGTCGGGAACACGAAGCGGTAGTTGCCCGACTGCGGCACCAGCAGCTCGGTGTAGCGCAGCTCCACCTTCACGTCGTCGCCCGGCAGGATGTTGGCGACGTTCATCTGGAACACGTTGGGCAGGTGCTGCTCGAGCAGCGCGGCGGTCTTGCCTTCGCGCTTGGCCGCGTCGTACTCGATCTTCGCCTGCTGCTTCTCGCGGATCTGCGCCGTGATCAGCCGATCGGCCAGCCGCACGTTCAGGCCGCCGACCGCCGCCCTGGTGGAGCCCGGGAAGACGTAGCGCGCCTCGATCGGCCGCCGGCCTTCGTTGCGGTAGGTCTGCGTCACGGTGACGTCGGCGATCACGCCCGAGATGCGCACGTCGACCTCGGTGCCCTTGAGCGGCAGGCGGTCGACGGCGGGGTCGTCGCTCTTGACGAAGAAGTAGGGGCTCTCGGTGGCCTGGCGCGGCGCGTTCGCCGGCTGCGCGTGCATCGGCAGCGCCACGGCGAGCAGCAGGCCGGCCACGGCGGCGCGCCAGCGTGCACGGCCGGGGAGGGGAATCGACGGTGTTGGCATGGTTGTGGTTCCTGGTCCAGTGCGACAGCGCACGGCCCGCACTGTGGCCGCCGTGCGAGAAGGCCGAAGGAACCATGCGTGAAGCGTTGCGATGCGCCGCGCGCCTGTGTGAAGTCCGTGTGAAGTCCGCATGCGCCGCACTTCATACGGCCTTCCCACGGGGCGGCGAGCATGGATGCCGTCGAAAACCGCAGGAGAGCCGAGCCATGCCCACCCCATCGTCCCCACCCCGCAGCCGGCTGCGCCGCGCGCTGCTGTGGAGCGCCGCCATCGCCGCCGGCGGCACGCTGGCCGGCGCGCTGGCGCTGGGCACGGCCATGGTGCTGGTGTCACCGCAGCTGCCGGACGTGTCGACCCTCACCGCCTACCAGCCCAAGCTGCCGATGCGCGTGTACACCGCCGACGGCGTGCTGATCGGCGAGTTCGGCGAGGAGCGGCGCCAGCTCACGCCCGTCGACGAGGTGCCGAAGGTGATGAAGGACGCGATCCTCGCCATCGAGGACGCACGCTTCTACGAGCACGGCGGCGTCGATGCGCGCGGCGTGGCGCGCGCGGTGCTGGCCAACCTGCGCGGCAAGCGCGAGGGCGCCTCGACCATCACCATGCAGGTGGCGCGCAACGTGTACCTGAGCTCCGACCGCACCGTCTCGCGCAAATTCCACGAAGTGCTGCTGGCGCTGCGGCTGGAAGCGCAGCTGAGCAAGGACCAGATCCTGGAGATCTACCTCAACCAGATCTACCTGGGCCAGCGCGCCTACGGCTTCGCCAGCGCCGCGCAGACCTACTTCGGCAAGCCGCTGCAGGACATCGGCATCGCCGAGGCCGCGATGCTCGCCGGCCTGCCGAAGGCGCCCAGCACCAACAACCCGGTGAGCAACCCGCGCCGCGCGCAGCTGCGCCAGCACCATGTGATCGACCGCATGCAGGCGCTGGGCTTCATCGGCGCCGAGCAGGCGGCACAGGCCAAGCAGGAGAGGCTGGTGCCGCGCACGCCGGTGCAGGGCGAGCGCCTGGGCGCCGAACACGTGGCCGAGGCGGTGCGCCAGCAGATGCTGGCGCAGTATGGCGAGAGCGCCTACACGCGCGGGCTGAAGGTCTACACCACGCTGGTCGCGAGCGAGCAGGCCGCCGCCTACCACGCGCTGCGCCAGACACTCATGGACTACACGCAGCGCCAGCGCTACCGCGGGCCGGAACACTTCATCGACCTGCCCGCCGATCCGCAGGCGCGCGACGAGGCGGTGGACGAGGCCCTGGCCGCGCATCCCGACCGCGACGACCTGGTCGCGGCCGTGGTGCTGGAAGCCGGACCGAAGGAGATCCGCGCGATGCGCGCCGATGGCGAGACCTTGCGCGTGGGCGCCAAGGGCCTGCAGCTGGTGCAGGCCGCGCTGTCGGCGCGCGCGGCGCCGGCCGCGCGCATCCGCCCCGGCGCGGTGATCCGCGTGCGCCAGGACGCGCAGGGCGTGTGGCACGCGACGCAGCTGCCCGAGGTGGAGGGCGCCTTCGTCGCGCTCGACCCGCGCGACGGCGCGGTGCGCGCGCTGGTCGGCGGCTTCGACTACGGGCACAACCAGTTCAACCACGCCACCCAGGCGTGGCGCCAGCCGGGCTCGAGCTTCAAGCCCTTCATCTACTCCGCGGCGCTGGAGAAAGGCCTGTCGCCCGCCACCGTGGTCGACGACGCGCCGCTGTTCTACGACCGCAGCGCGACCGGCAGTGCGCCGTGGGCGCCGAAGAACTACGGCGGGGATTTCGAAGGCCCGATGTCGATGCAGCATGCGCTGGAGAAGTCGAAGAACATGGTCACCATCCGCGTGCTCGAGCACATCGGCACGCAGTACGCGCAGGACTGGGTCACCCGCTTCGGCTTCGACCGCGACAGGCATCCGGCCTACCTGCCCATGGCCCTGGGTGCCGGCGCGGCCACGCCGATGCAGATGGCCGCCGCCTATGCCGTCTTCGCCAACGGCGGCCTGCGCGTGAACCCGTCGCTGGTCATCCGCGTCACCGACCACAGGGACCGCGTGCTCGCGGACACGCGCCCCGCGCGCCCCGACGAAAGCCAGCGCGCCATCCCGCCGCGCAACGCCTTCGTGATGAACGCCATGCTGCAGGGCGTGATGCAGCACGGCACCGGCCGTCGCGCCTGGACCGCGCTGGCGCGCGACGACCTGTACGGCAAGACCGGCACCACCAACAACTCCTTCGACGCCTGGTTCGCCGGCTTCCAGCCCACGCGCGTGGGCGTCGCCTGGATCGGCTACGACACGCCGCGCCAGCTCGGCGTGCGCGGCGAGACCGGCGGCAGCCTGGGCCTGCCGGTGTGGACCGCGTACATGAAGTCCTCGCTGCAGGGCGTGCCCGTGGCGGCCGCCTCCGCGGCACCCGAGGGCGTGGTGCGGATCGGCGACGACTGGCACTACGACGAGTGGGAGCAGGGATTCGGTGTGGCGAGGCTGGGCGCCGAGGAAGAGCCGCCTGCGCTGGTGCCGCTGGAGGAGGGCGCGGTCCGGTCGGCGCAGGTGGATGGCACCGAGCGCAGCCGGATCATGGACCTGTTCCGCTGAGGGCGGCCTTCCTTCACGTCGAAAGCGCCGTCAGGCGCTCGACGATCTCCTGCAGCTCATCCTGATCGAGCGGAACCAACTCCAGAACCAGTTGGCCTTGCGCCGCGAGATGGTCCATGACCCAGATCGAAGGCTCGCCCTGCTGCAGGGCGCTCGCCAGCGCCGGCGCGGTCTTCAGGGGATGCGAGGGATCGACCTGCAGGCCGGCGCGGGAGAAGGGCATGCCTGCCGGGTCGGGAAGCGCGCGCGTGTCGATCCCGGCGATGGATTTCGTGTGGTCCAGGAACCAGCGGAGCTTTCGGTCCTGCTCGGCACGCCATGCGTCCAGGTCCAGCGTCTGGCGTTCCTCGAGGGCCGCGAGCACGCCGACGATCGCCTCCTTCGTCGCCTTCATGGCCCGGCCGATGCCGCGCTCCTGGGCGCGGACGGCATCGACCAGCGGCCTGCGCCCGATGACCAGCCCCGCGGTGGGCGAAGCCATGTACTTGTGCGGGCTCACGAGCACCAGGTCGGCGCCGGTCGCCAGCAGTTCCTGGATGCGCATGTCCTGCGCAGCACCGTCGATGATCGCGGGCACACCCCTGCGGTGCGCCGCGGCCGCGGCCTCGGCCAGATCGATCCGCTCGCCGCGCACCAGCCGGGAGGACACCAGCAGCAGGCAGGCGGTTCGCGCGTCGGCCAGCGCGTGCGCCAGGTCGTCGAGGGTGCACCTTGCCGGCGTCCCCGCGAGGACGGGGATGCCGCCGGCCAGCCGGATGTCGGTGAGGATCGGATGGCCGTAGTCCACCGCGTGGCCCGCCGGGACGACGACCCGGTTCGGCAGGCCGCTGGCATCGGGAAGCGCCGCGACCTTGTCGGGGTCCGCGCCGGCCATCGAGGCCGCGATCGACAGGGTGATGCCCGAAGCGACGCAATGCGTGACCGTGGCGGCCTGCGCGCCGGTCATGTGCGACACCACGTCGCTGAGCCTGGATTGCAGTTCGTCGATGACGAAGAAGCCGGACAGCGCTTCCGATACCGCGCGGCCGATCGCCGCCGAAGCGCGCGAGACGCCGAGCGGCGTGTAGGTGCCCCTGGCGTTCAGGATGCGGGTGAGCCCGTAGGTGCGGTGGAGGGTCATGGTCCATTCTTCACCGAGGAAACGGCCCTGGTCGGGTTTCCTTCGAGGATGTCGAGTGCGACGGCCTCCTTGACCAGTTCGATCACCGTCGCGCGTTCCAGCGGCGTTCCCTCGACGAGCGCCAAGGTGGCCATCGTGCCTGCCGCGATTCTGATCGAGCTTGGGCTTTCTGCACTTTTATGCAAATACGAATAGATTGCATTATCATTTGCGCAATTTTTTTGTCTGTGCGCGCTGAAGGAACTGGTTCATGTCGGCAGCGGAACTTGCCCGGGCCGCCGATGTGGGGGCGCTGTACCTCGACCATCACCGGTGGCTGATCGGCTGGCTGCGCCGTCGCGTGGGCTGTTCGCAGCATGCGGCGGACCTGACGCAGGACACTTTCGTGCGCGTGCTCGCGCTGCGCGATGCACTGCCGGCCCTGCAGGCGCCACGCGCCTATCTGGCCACCACGGCGCGCCGCCTGCTCGTGGACTGCGCACGCCGCCAGGCGATCGAACAGGCCTGGAATGACGAATGCGCCGCGCGGGCCGAACTGGCCGGCGCCTATCCTTCGCCCGAAGCCTCGCTGATCGCCCTGCGCACGCTCGAGGCGCTGAGCCGCGCGCTCGAGGGCGTGGCCGAGAAGGCGCGCGAGGCCTTCGTGCTGCACTATCTGGAAGGCCTGACACATGCCGACGTGGCGGCGCGGCTGGGTGTCTCCGACCGCATGGTGCGCAAGTACCTGGCCCAGGTGCTGGTGCGCTGCGCGCCGGCGCCCGTCGCGTGAAGCCGTGGTACGAGGAGGCACCCCCGGCCGCCGAGCAGGCGGCCGAATGGCTGGTCGCACTCGCGTCCGATGATCCGGCCGAGCGCGCCGACGCGCAAGACGCCTTCGCCGCCTGGAAGCTGGCCGATCCACGCCACGCCGCCGCCGCGGCCCCCATCGAAGCGCTGCTGACCGACCTTGCCGCCTTGCGCGAGGACGGCACCGCCGCGCACGCCGCCCAGACGGCGCTGCAGGCCGCCGCACTGGCGACGCAGAGCACGCTGCGAACCGCCCGGGACGCTCAGGCGGGTCGAAGCCCGCAAGGGCGCCCCCCGAGCGATGCGGCCGGTGCCACCGCCCGACGCAGCCGCCGCCGCACACTGAGCGCGGGCATGACCCTGGCCGTGGCCGCCTGCGCCGCCCTGCTGGCCTGGCACAGCGACTGGGCGGCGCCGCTGCACGCCGACCTGCGCACGGGCACCGGCGAATGGGCCCGCCACGCACTGCCCGACGGCACGCAGGTCGCCCTGGGCAGCGACAGCGCCGTGGACTGGCGCTTCGACCAGGGCGCACGGGCGCTTCGCCTGCTGCGTGGCGAGGTCCTGGTCGACGTGGCGCCCGACGCTGCGCGTCCGCTCACCGTGCGAACGCCCCAGGCCGAAATACGTGCCCTGGGGACGCGGCTGCTGGTTCAGAACGAGCTTCAGGCCACACAACTGACCCTGCTCGAGTCCGCCGCCGCGGTACAGGCCACCGGCGTGCACGCAGGAACCGCCGGCACGGTGGTGCGCACCGGCGGGCGCGTGCGGATCGCGCACGGCGCGGTGCATGCGTTGCCGGACGTCGAGGCCGCGCGCGTCGAGAACGACTGGCTGCGCCATGAACTGGTGGTCGTCGATGCGCCTCTGCCCGAGTTGCTGCGCACGCTGGCGCGCCACCGGCCCGGCCGGCTGGGCTTCGATGCGGACCGGCTGGCGCACGTGCGCGTCACGGCGGTGCTTCCGCTGGATCAGCCGGATCGCGCACTGGCATTGCTGGCGACGAGCTTTCCGGAACTGCGCATCAGCCGCTTCACCAACTACTGGGTGTCGGTGGGGCTGCAGAACGCACGGCACGGGTGAAGTGAACCCGCCACCGCTCGGGTGGCTTCCCGCATGCGACCCGCCCATACCCCCTTGCGCGATTTTTTTGAATGCGCGGTTCCGCTTTGCCCGGCTCGTGCGTCCTGTGTTCGAGCACGTTTTCTTGTGCGATCCGGAACCCCATGCCCACCACCACCCGCCCGACCACCGCCTGGCCCCTGCCCGCCAGCCGCTCCCGCCGCCCCGCCGCCGTCCTGGCCGCCTGCCTCGTCATGGCCGGCGGCTTGGGCGCGCTGACGCCGTCCCTTGCACAGCCCGCTGCGGCCACGGCCTCGTTCAACGTGCCGGCCGGGCCGCTGGCCGAGGCGCTGACCCGCTTCGCCCAGCAGGCGGGCGTGGCCCTGGCGCTGGATGCCTCGCGGGTCCAGGGCCTGCGCACGGCGGGCCTGCAGGGCACGCACAGCGTCGAGCAAGGCTTCGCGCAATTGCTCGGCGGCACGGGCCTGGTGGCGCAGCGCGGGCCGGCCGGCTACACGCTGGCGCCGGCCTCCGCGCCCGCTGCACCTGCCGCGCCCGCACAGTCCGGTGCCGCGAATGCGGCGGATGCCCCCACGCTGGCGACCGTCAACGTGCTGGCCGACGGCGAGCGCAGCGCCGTGACCGAAGGCACGGGCTCCTACACCACGCGCGAGACCAGCACGGCCACCCGGCTGGCGCTGACGCCGCGCGAAACGCCGCAGTCGGTCAGCGTCATCACGCGCCAGCGCATCGAGGACCAGGCACTGACGCAGCTGACCGACGTGATCACGCAGACGCCCGGCCTGATCATCAACCAGGGCGGCAACCTCGGCAGCGACAGCTCGCCCATCTACTCGCGCGGCTTCGGCGTCGACACCTACATGGTCGACGGCGTGCGGCAGTTGAACTCCAACTACACCGACATCTTCCAGACGCAGGACATGGCCATCGTGGACCGCATCGAGGTCCTGCGCGGGGCCAGCGGCCTGATCAACGGCGTGGGCACGCCGGGCGGGGCCATCAACATCGTGCGCAAGCGTCCGACCCAGACCTTCCAGGCCACGGTGCGCGGCGAGCTCGGCTCCTGGAACCTGCGCCGGGCCGAAGCCGACATCTCCACGCCGTTCAACGAGAGCGCCTCGGTGCGCGGGCGGCTGGTGGCGGCGGTCCAGCGCAACGACGCCTACATCGACCGCCTGAAGGAGGAGCGCGACGTTCTCTACGGCGTGGTGGAGGCGGACGTGACGCGTGACACGCGCGTGCATGCGGGCCTGTCGTGGCAGCGCTTCGAGGCCTCGGGCCACGCGCGCGGCGGCCTGCCGGCCTTCTACAGCGACGGCACCCGCACCCGCTGGGCGGTGTCCGATTCCGCGGCGGCCGTCTGGGGGCACTCCTATCGGCACTATGGCAGCCTGTTCGGCGGCGTCGACCACCAGTTCTCGCCGGACTGGCACCTGAAGGTCAAGGTGAGCCGCGACTTCACCGAGTACGACGAAATGAACGGCTACGCCAGCGGCGGCTACCCCGACCGATGGACCGGCGCCGGCGTCAACCTGTGGGCCGGCCCCTGGACCTCCGACCCGCGCCAGGACACGATCGACGTGCAGCTCAACGGCCGGTTCGAGGCGCTGGGCCGCAAGCACGACCTGGTCTTCGGCGCGCAGGCCGCGCGTTCGACCTATGGCACCTACGGCTACCCGCTGTGGACCATCCCGGGCTGGAACGACTCCATCCCCAACATCTTCCTGTGGAATGGCCACGTGCCGGCCGAGCCGCCGAGCATCCCGAGCTCCAGCATCCGCTCCGACGAGCGCATGAACAGCGCCTTCGGCGTGCTGCGCTTCAAGCCCGCCGACAGCCTGGCGCTGATCGTGGGCGCGCGCGTGACGGACTGGAGCCGCACCCAGGACACCACCACCTTCTCCACCGGCAGCACCACCTACCTCGACCGGCGCGAGCGCGGCCAGGTCACGCCCTTCGCCGGGCTGACCTGGGACTTCGCCCGCGACTGGAGTGCCTACGCCAGCTATACCGACATCTTCAAGCCGCAGAACAACAAGCTGCTCAGCGGCGAGTACATCGACCCGCAAACGGGCGCCAGCTATGAACTGGGGGTGAAGGGCAGCCTCCTGAACGACAGGCTCAACGTGAGTGCCGCCATCTACAAGGCCAAGCAGGACAACCTGGCCGTGGCCCTCGTGCCGACGGTCCGCCTGTCGGACGGCTCGACCGCCTACGAGGCCAAGTCCGGCACCAGCACGCGCGGCTTCGAACTGGAGGCCAGCGGCGAGGTGCGCCCGGGCTGGCAGGTGGCAGCCTCCTTCGCGCGCAACATGACGCGCGACCGCGACGGCAAGCGCCTGCTGACCAACGTGCCGCAGAACACCTTCAAGCTGGCCACCAGCTACCGCATCGCGAACGTGGGGCACGGCCTCACGGTGGGCGGCGCGGTACGCTGGCAGAGCGAGATCTACAGCGACTACACCCTCCCTGTCGTCGGCACGCGCCGCTTCACCCAGGAGTCCTATGCCGTGGCGGACCTGATGGCGCGCTACGCGATCACGCCCAGGCTGTCAGCCACCCTGAACGTCAAGAACGTGTTCGACAAGCGCTACTACGCGGCCACCGGCACGGCCTACTACGGCACGCCGCGCGAGTTCCGGGTCGGTCTGGACGCCCGCTTCTGAATTTTGATCGAGACCGCGCCGAGCGCCGGTTTCACCCCATCTCCCTCGGCATCCCCCTCAGCGGCACCACCAGGGTCGCCAGCGCCCCGCCGCCCTGCGCGTTCTGCAGCTCGATGCGCCCGTCGTGCAGCGCGGCGATCTCCTTCACGAAGGCCAGCCCCAGGCCCGTGCTGCGCTTGCGGCTGCGCGGCCGCGCGAGCGAATAGAACTTCTCGAACACCTTGCCCTGCGCATAGTCGGGGATGCCGGGGCCGTGGTCGCGCACGGTGATGACGGCGCGCCGGCCCTTGGCGCGCAGGGCCAGCACCACTTCGCTGCCCTCGGGGGCGAAGTCCAGGGCGTTGTCCAGCAGGTTGCCCACCGCCTGGCGCAGCAGGAAGCGGTCGCCTTCGCCATGCAGTTCGCCGATGTCCTCGCGCGGGCCGTCCAGGCGCAGCCGCACGCCCCGCGCCGCGGCGGTGGGGCGGGCGCTGGCAGCGACTTCCTCGAGCAGGACATTCAGGGCCACGGGCTCGGTGCGGTCGAGCATGCGCCGGGTTTCCAGGGCGGTGAGCTCCATCATGCGGTCGACGATGTGCTGGATGCGCTGCGTCTCGCTGCCGATGTTGGCCAGGAAGCGCTCGCGCTCGGCCTCGGGCATGCCGGCCTCCTGCAGCAGCTCGGCGGCGCCGCGGATGGCCGACAGGGGGCTCTTGATCTCGTGGGTGAAGGTCTGCACGTAGTCGGCCACGTAGTTGCGGCCGGTGAAGGCGTCGCGCATCTCCTGCACCGCGGCGCGCAGCATGGCGATGCCGCGCTCGACCATGCGCACGGGGTGGAAGCCGCGCTGGGTGCGCAGCCAGGCGATGTAGTCGGCCGTGAGGCCGAAGGGCCGCACCAGCCACACGGACATGATGAGCGCCAGCAGCAGCAGGGCCAGCGCGGAGCCGGCGCCCACCCACAGCGTGCGGGTGCGGGCGTCGGCGACGAACTGGCCGAAGCTGCGCACCGGCTTGCCGACGCTGACCATGCCGACGATCTCGCCGGCCCAGCGGATGGGCGCGCCCACGTACATGACGGAGGTGAGCGGGTCGGCCGCCACGTCGCGGCTGGTGCGCGCGCCGTACTGGCCGGCCAGGGTGCGGGCGACGTCGGTCCAGCGCGAATAGTCCTGGCCGGCGGCGCGGCCCTGCGAATCGAACAGCACCTGGCCGCTGCGGTCGGTGACGTACACGCGCAGCTCCACGCGGTCCTTGTGCAGGTTGTAGACCTGGGCCGAGAAGCGGCGCGCGTAGACGTCGCGGAACAGCGGCTCGAGGCGCGCGGTGTTGATGGCGCCGGCGATCACGTCCTGCTCGACCAGGCTGGCCAGCAGCTGCGAGACTTCGACCAGCGACTCCTCGGCCGACTCGCGGTAGCGCGGGTCGATGTCGGCCATCACCCGGTACAGCAGGAAGGCGATGCCCGCGGCGTAGATCAGCAGGATGCCGATGAAGATCCGCGTGCGACGGCTCATCACGGGGCGGCAGGCAGCTCTTCGTTCAGCGCGTAGCCGGTGCCGCGCAGGGTGCGGATGGGCTCGATCTCGGGCGCGATGGCCTTGAGCTTGGCGCGCAGGGTCTTGATGTGAGCGTCGACGGTGCGGTCGTAGCTGTCGCTGGTGTCGTCCCAGACCAGGGAGAGCAGCTCCTCGCGGGTGAAGACGCGGCCCGGGCGCTGCACGAACAGGCGCAGCAGGCCGTATTCGTAGCGCGAAAGTTCCAGCAGGCGGCCGTAGTAGCGGATCTGCATGCGCTCGGTGTCCAGCACGAAGGGCTGGGGCGGTGCCGGCGCGGCGGTGGGTGCCGCCGCCGGCTCCGGTGCGGCGGTCGGGCGCTGCGCGCGCCGCAGGATGGTGCGCACGCGCGCGACCAGCTCGCGCGGGGAGAAGGGCTTGGCGATGTAGTCGTCGGCGCCGAGCTCCAGGCCCACCACGCGGTCGATCTCGTCGCTGCGCGCGGTCAGGAAGACCATCGGCACCTGCGGCCCGCCGGGCAGCGCCTGCAGGCGCTTGAAGAGTTCGAAGCCGTTCATGTCGGGCAGGCCCACGTCCAGGATCGCCAGTGCCGGCGTCGCGGCCGCGAAGCTGGCGACGGCCGCCTCGGCGGTGGCGCACCAGACGGGCTCGAAGCCGTCGCTGGCCAGCACGTAGCGCAGGGTGTCGGCGATGCCCGATTCGTCCTCGGCGATCAGGATGCGGGGCTTGGAAGACATGGACGGATGGTACCGGCCGGCAGGCGGGACGCCTGCCCCCGTTCGGCCGCAGTGCGGCGGGCCGCACATTTTTTCCACGGGCGGGGGCTGCGCTTGTCTTTACTCTTATCTCTCTTATTTAAATTAGTAGTAGTAGGTAAGGGGCCGCCTGCGCTGTGGACAGACGCCTTTTCCCGAAGCGCGACAGCCACTTGCCGATGCCCGGCGCCTGTGCGCAGCCCTGCGTCCGTGCTGTCGCGCGAAAAGGGACAACATCGGCCGGGCGTTCCGGCCTGTGGATAAGCCTCCGGTTGTGCGAAAAGAGTCCCCAGGGTTGTCCTTTGACAAGGGACTGCGAATCTGAGAAAGGAGCGCCGCCAGGCAAAACTGTGCACTGCACAAATTTTGCGCAGACTGTTCTTTCTCTTTTAAAAACAAGGAGTTGGAAAGCCTTTACAAGAAAGTGCATGAGTTACCCACAAAGTTATCCAAGCTTTGTGGGGAGAAGGCCGGCCGGCCGGGCCGAAGGCGCTGTGGGGCGGGCGCCACGCCGCCTGGCGCTCAGCGCGCGGTGTCCTGGCGCGTGAAATAGAAGCCGTGGAACCACGGCAGGGCGTGCTCGGGGTGCAGGGGGATGTCGGTGGCGTTTTCCAGGCAGCGCCAGGTGTCGACCTGGCGGTAGCCGGCCTGGGCCATGGCGTCGAGGAACTCGCGCCGGTTCGCGATGCGGTAGGGCGAGATGGCCTGGCCGCTGTGCTGCAGCGTCACGTGGGTGGGGTGGCGGCCCGACAGCGGCAGGCGGTTGATGAGCACATGCGCCGGTGGCGCCTGCATGGCGCGCAGGGTGTCGGGCAGGGGCGTTTCGATGTACTGGATGGCGCCCGCGGCGAAGAGCACGTCGGCGCCGTCGAGCGCGGCGGGGTCGCTGGTGAAGCTCAACTGCACAGCGCCCTGCTCCTGCGCGATCTCGCGGCCGGCGGCCACGGTCTCGGGGAGTTCGCACACCTGCCACTGCAGGCCGTCGCCGAAGGGCAGCACGCGCCGGAAGGCGTAGTAGGACACGCCCACGCTGCCGCCCAGGTCGGCCACGCGCGCCGTGCTGCGGCCCTGGAGGACGCGATCGAGCCAGAACAGCATCGGGTAGTCGTGGACCATGAGGCCCAGCCGTTCCTCGCGCCAGCGCCGGTGGTCGAGCCGGAACTGCGAGACCTGTCCCTGCGCCGCGATCCACTGGTTGGCGGCCTCGAAGGAATCGAACACGCCCCAGTGCCGGTTGGCCCATTCGCGCGTGGCGAGAAAGCGCCGCTGCAGCAGGGGCCGCAGGAGCGGGCGGGGCACGAGCGTGGTGACCAGTTGCTTGACGGCTGGGTGCATGGCGTGGACTCGCCGCGCGGCGGCGCGGAAATGGAGGATGCCGGCGATGTTAGCGAGCGCCGGGCGAGGGGCCGGCCAGGTCTTCCAGGATCGGGCAGTCGGGCCGCGCGTCGCCGTGGCAGCAGTGCACCAGGTGCGCCAGCGTCTGGCGCATGCCCTGCATGGCGGCGATGCGCGCCTCCAGGTCGGTCAGATGCTTCTGCGCGATGCGCTTGACGCTCGCGCTGGTGCGCCGGCGGTTGTGCCACAGGCCGACCAGCTCGGCGATCTCCTCCATCGGAAAGCCCAGTTCGCGCGAGCGCTTGATGAAGCGCAGCGTGTGGATGTCGGCCTCGGTGTACTGGCGGTAGCCGCTGTCGGTGCGCGCCACGGCGGGCAGCAGGCCCAGGCCTTCGTAGTGCCGCACCATGCGGGCCGACACGCCCGACAGCCGCGCGGCCGCGCCGATGGCGACCGGGTTCACGGCTGCACGCGGTAGCCGGCGTCCTCGATGGCCTGCGCCAGCGCCGGGCGCGGCTGCCCGCTCTGCACGTCGATCTTGCCGGCGTCCAGGTCCACCGCCACCTGGGCCTGCGGATCGAGTTCCTGGATCGCCTCCTGCACGGCCCGCACGCAGTGGCCGCAGGTCATGCCGTCGACCTGGAATGCCTGGTTGTCCATCGTCGTTCCCTTCCATGAATGAATGATGCGAAGCCGCAGTGTGAACCTTGACATGATGGCAAGGTCAAGCAGCCCGCGCAGAAGAAGGGGACTTGACCTTGCCATCGTGTGAAGCTTTAGCCTTCGGGACATGGATAGGACCCAAACCCTGGATCTCGGCATCGGCGGCATGACCTGTGCCTCGTGCGTGGCGCGCGTCGAGCGCGCCTTGCAGAAGGTGCCCGGCGTGCAGGTGGCGAGCGTGAACCTCGCCACCGAATCGGCGCGGGTAGTAGCCGCCTCGGCGGATGACCTGGACGCCCGCCTGCGCCGCGCGGTGCGTGCGGCCGGCTACGAACCGCGCGCCGCCAGCGATGGCGCCGTGCCCGATGTCTCGCCCTGGGCCGGCTTCGGCCCGGTGGCCGCGGGCCTGCTGCTGGCCGCACCGCTGGTGGCGCCGATGCTGCTGCAGCCTTTCGGGGTGAACTGGATGCTGCCGGCGTGGCTGCAGTTCCTGCTGGCGACGCCGGTGCAGTTCGTGCTGGGGGCGCGCTTCTACCGCGCCGGCTGGCATGCGGTGAAGGCGCGCACCGGCAACATGGACCTGCTGGTCGCGCTGGGCACCAGCGCGGCCTTCGGCCTGTCGCTGTGGCTGTGGTGGCGTTGGGCGACCGGCGCGCATGCGGGACACGGCGAGCCGCACCTGTACTTCGAGGCCTCGTCGGTGGTCATTGCGCTGGTGCTGCTGGGCAAGTGGCTGGAAGCGCGCGCCAGGCGGCAGGCCACGGCGGCGATCCGCGCGCTGCAGCAGCTTCGGCCCGAGGCCGCGCACCTGATCGACGCGCGCGGCCGCGAGAGCGACGTGCCGATCGCCGAGGTGCTGGCAGGCGACCGGCTGGTGGTGCGGTCCGGCGAGCGCGTGCCGGCCGATGCGCAGGTGGTCGAAGGCCATTCCGAGGTCGACGAATCGATGCTCACCGGCGAGCCGCTGCCGGTGGTCAAGGGGCCCGGCGACCGGCTGACCGGCGGCTCGGTCAACGGCGAGGGCCGGCTGGTGGTGCAGGTGCGCGCCGTGGGTGCGGAAAGCGTGCTGGCGCGCATCATCCGGCTGGTGGAGGACGCACAGGCGGCCAAGGCGCCGATCCAGCGCCTGGTCGATCGCGTGGCGGCGGTGTTCGTGCCCGTGGTGCTGCTGATCGCGCTGGCGACGCTGGGGGTGTGGCTGCTGCTTGGTGCGGGCCTGGAAAGCGCGCTGGTCTGCGCCGTGGCGGTGCTGGTGATCGCCTGCCCCTGTGCGCTGGGGCTGGCGACGCCGGTGGCGGTGATGGCCGGCACCGGCGTGGCGGCCAGCAGCGGCATCCTGATCAAGGATGCGCGCGCGCTGGAGCTGGCGCACAAGGTGGACACGGTGGCCTTCGACAAGACAGGCACGCTCACGCGCGGGCAGCCAGTGCTCACCGCCTTCGTGCCGGCGTCCGGCGTGGACGAGGCGCAGGCGCTGGCCATCGCCGCTGCGTTGCAAGGCGGCAGCGGGCATCCGCTGGCGCGCGCGGTGGTGCAGGCCGCGCAGGCGCGCGGTGTGTCGCTGCCCGAGGCGCAGGCGGTGCGCGCGGTGCCGGGACGCGGCGTGCGCGGGCGCGTGCAAGGCGGCGACTGGGCCATCGCCAGCCTGCGCTGGTGCGAGGAGCTGGGCGTGCAGCCCGACAGCGATCGTCTCGATGCGCTGGCCGGCGAAGGGGCGACGGTGTCGGCGCTGGTGCGGCTGCAGCCGGAAGAAGGCACGGAACGCGTCGTGCGCGATGCGCCGGTCCAGGCGCTGCTGGCCTTCAGCGACGAGCCCAAGCCCGGTGCCGCCGACGCAGTGGCGCAACTGCGCGCGCGGGGCCTGCGCGTGGTCATGATTTCGGGCGACAACGCGCGCGCCGCGCAGGCCATGGCCGCGCGCGTGGGCATCGACGCGCAGGACGTGCGCGCGCAGGTCCTGCCTGCCGACAAGGCGGCCGCCGTGGCGGCGCTGAAGGAAGGCGGCCGCCATGTCGTCGCCATGGTCGGCGACGGCGCCAACGACGCGCCGGCGCTGGCCGCGGCCGACGTCGGCATCGCGATGGCCAACGGCACCGACGTGGCGATGGAGGCGGCCGGCGTCACGCTGATGCGCGGCGACCTGGCGCTGGTGGCGCAGGCCTTCGACCTGTCCGACCGCACGGTCGCCAAGATCCGCCAGAACCTGTTCTGGGCCTTCTTCTACAACGTGGTCGGCATCCCCTTCGCTGCCTTCGGCCTGCTCAGCCCGGTGGTGGCCGGCGCGGCGATGGCGGCCTCCAGCGTGAGCGTGATGGCCAACGCGCTGCTGCTGCGGCGCTGGCGGCCGGGCGCGGCGCGGCGGTGAGCGCGGGCTACGGGCCCTTGCGCTGGCGGTCGAACTTGCGCCAGTACTGGAACGCGTCCTCGTGGATCTCGATGTCGAGTTCGGCGATGCGCGACTGCAGGCGTTCCTGCACGTCCGCGACCGCCTTGTTGTAGACCAGGGGGCCGATCTCCTCGAGGAAGAAGCCCAGCAGCGCGCCGGCGGCGACGTTGCCGATGCGCTCTTCCATGTGCGTCTGGAAATAGCGTTCGATGGAGGCGATGGCTTCCTGGCGCGCCTCCCTGGGAATGTCGATGCTCATGGCGTGCGGCCTGTTCCTCGGTGGTGGGTCATACGGGTTCGAGCGCCCGGTGCGGCGCGGCCGGCAGCTGCACCGCGATCGCATCGCCGATGCGCACCGGGCCGCCCGCCAGCACCACGGCCATGACACCCGCCTTGCGCACCAGCGTGCCCTGCGGCGTGCGATCGAGCACCGCCGCCATCAGGCCGCGCTGGAACCGGTCGATCTGCACGCAGGGATTGCGCAGGCCGGTGAGCCGGATGACGGCCGAGGGGCCCACGTGCAGCTCCGTGTCCGCCGGCAGGCCGAGCAGGTCGATGCCGCGCGTGGTGATGTTCTCGCCCATCTGGCCGGGTGCGACCGCGAAGCCCTTGCCGGCCAGTTCCTCGAACAGCTCGGCGTGGATCAGATGGACCTGCCGCAGGTTGGGTTGCGTCGGATCGCGCGCGACGCGCGAGCGGTGCTGGACGGTCGTGCCCCTGTGCGCATCGCCCTCGACGCCGAGGCCGGCGAGCAGATGGACCGCGGACGCGGGCTGCTTCGAGAACAGGTGATTCGGGCTGGCACTGACGCACACGACGGTGGCGGGCGGTCGATCGGACATGGATGTCTTCGGAAAAGATGTGCGGGTCAGGTGGGCATCCGCCGGATGATGGCCGTGGCGGTGGCCGCGGCCACGCGCACGCCGTCCTGGAACAGCTCGCCCGCCAGGAAGCAGACCTCCTTGCCTCGGCGCAGCACGCGACCCTTGCCGACGAGGGGGCCGATCTTGGCCGGCTGCTCGAAGGAGACGTTGAGGTTCAGCGTCGGTGCGAACTCGCCCTGGGCCAGGGTGGCCGCCAGCGCGGGACCCATGGTGTCGTCGAGCATGGCGGCCAGGAAGCCGCCCTGGATGTGCCCCGCGGGGTTGGTGAATTCCGGCCGGCCCTGGAATTCGGCTTCGAGGGTGCCGCCGTCGGCATCGATGGCCGTGAAGCGTGCGCCCAGGGTGCTTGCCGCCCCGGGGAGCGGCAGCCGGCCGTCGACGATCTTCCAGAAGAAGGCTTGCTTGTCCATGGGACCGCCATCGTAGCGGTGGAGGCTGTCCGTTTCTGTCAGGAGTGACGTGTGAAGTCGCCCGGCCGGTCCCGCAGGCCTTGATATACCATCGATCAGCGGCCCGCTTGGAAGCTCCGCGAACATCCAGGGAGAACAAATGAGTTCCATTGCCATCAATGTCCCTCAGATCACCGATGCGGACCTTGTCTTCGATGAAGCTGAGACCAGGGCCATCCTCAAGTTCTTTTGGCCGCATCTGGGCGGGCGCATCGACACTGCGGATGTCGGCAACAATCTGCGCCGTTTCGCACAGACGATTCTGATCGTCGCTGTCGATGCAACTTATGCTCTGGGCTTTGTGGAGTCTCTCGTCAACGCCGTGCGAGGGCCGGCGCGAAGTGCTGGTGCACTCGTCTCGCTCGGCCGCAAGCTGGCGTTTGGGGCGGGGAGGAATTGGTTCAAGCATGCTTCGAGATCCGACTTGAAGCATCCCAAGGTCGCTCAATCGGTTCGTCTGTCCGTGGCGCGGAATTTCCTGTTCCAGATGCAAGGGCACCTGCAAGGAACAGAGACGGGCAAGTTCAAGCTTCAGACCATTGTTCTTGTAGCCCATCACGGAGATTCGATTGCCTGGAGCTGACACCTCGGCACGACGGAGATTTCGGCGCTGGGCAGTCGGAATCGTCGTTGCGGTTCCTGTCATTCTTGCTGGCCTGGCAACGCGCGAACTCCTTGCGATGCCACCGACGGAACTGGTGATTTCGATGGAGCTCTGGCCCAGGCCGCTGAACTGGCTGAGCAGGTCGATAGGATTCAGTTCGCTCAGGCCGACGAAGGATGAGGTGGCTGACCTGAATCGCACCGCGGGCGCCATTATGCCCACGCTGGTGGAAGATCGCGGATTGGGCGAGCGGCTCTTGAAGCACTACCTTGCGGCAGGCGTGGACATCAACGCAGCGGACCTGAGGCAGTTTCCGCATTGGACGGCCCTGCATCTTGCGGCGCTGAACAACGACGAGGACGGTGTGCGAATGCTGTTGGCCCATGGGGCCGATCCGAACCAAAGAGATGCGAATGGTCGGACACCGGCTGACCTGCTGCGAATGGACCCGGCGCGAACGTCTTCTATGGACTATTCGGCCGTCATCAAGCTGCTGGACGCGGCAGAGGCGAAGCGCTGAATGGCGCGGTGCGAATCGGATCAGGCTGCGCTCTCGCGCACCTGGAAGATGTTCCCCTCCGGGTCGCACGCATTGCAGACCCGGAAGCCCGGTTCCTCCCATGCCTCGGTCAACACCTCGCCGCCCTGCTGCGCAGCGCGGTGCCGTGCGTTGGCGATGCTGGGAACGCTGAAGAAGAACTTCAGCGCGGTCTGCTCGCGCCGCTGCGGGGGCGAGGCGATGGTGATGCCCTCGGCGATGTGCGGCGGGATCGCGTGAACGATGAGCTGCATGGCCTGCGACTGCAGGACGGCCATCCCCGGCGAGCGATGCACGACGGGCAGCTGCAGGACCATCTCGTAGAAGCCGACGAGGCGATCGAGGTGCTTGGCGTAGACGAACAGGCCTGATGTCGCGGGACCGGGCATGGTGTTCCTTCGCAGTGGTGGAGGACAGGCTCAGGCCGCGATGCGCAGCGCATCGTGCGCGATGGCCTGCACGCGCGGCCCGAAGCTGGAGATGTTTGTCAGCGTCGCGTTGTGGTGGGCGATGACCTGCTGCGGCGAGAGCGCCGCGTTGCCGGCCGAGGTGTGGGCATCGGCCACCAGCGTGACCGGGTAGCCCAGCGCGAGCGCGCGCCGCGTGGTGGTGTCGACGCAGAACCCCGTGTGCATGCCGCACACCACCAGCGACCGCACGCCGAGTCCTCGCAGTCGAAGGCCTGGCCATCGCCTTCGCACAGGCCTTGCTGGACGTCGATCACGAGGACGGCGGTGGACATGGGTGTCGCTCTCTGCGTGGGATGCCCGAGGATAAGATGCTTGGAGGCAGGGAGGAGGCCGCTCATTCATGGACGTGTTGGCTTTTTATGCGTTGCTCGGCGTCGGCGCGGGCTTGTTGTCGGGGATGCTCGGCGTCGGTGGCGGCCAGGTCGTGGTGCCGGGGCTTCTGTACATCTTCCATCTCAAGGGTTTCGACCCCGGCATCGCGGTGCACCTGGCGCTGGGGACCTCGCTGGCCACGATCGTGGTCACCTCCGTCTCTTCCACGCTCTCCCACCATCGCCGCGGCGCGGTCGGTTGGCACTTGGTGGCCGGGCTGGCGCCCGGCATTGTGATCGGCGCGGTGGCCGGTGGGCTCATGTCGGGCCTGTTTCCGGCGCGCGTGCTGCGCATCGCCTTCGGCATCTTCCTGCTGATCCTCGCCGCCCAGATGGCGTTCTCGCTGAGGCCCTCGCCGCAGCGCGCGCTGCCCGGCCGGTGGGGCCGCACCGCGGCCGCGGGCCTGATGGGCTGGACTTCGGCCATCGTCGGCGTGGGCGGCGGCAGCATGGTGGTTCCCTTCCTGGCCTGGTGCAACGTGAACCTGAAGACGGCCGTGGGCACGGCATCGGCGTGCGGTGCGCCGCTGGCACTGGCCGGCATGGCGGGCTTTGTGCTGGCCGGTTGGGGGCGGGCGGACCTTCCGGCCTTCAGCACCGGCTATGTCTACTGGCCGGCGTGGCTGGGCATCTGCGCCTGCAGTCTGGCCTTCACGCCGCTGGGCGCGGCCATCTCGCACCGTCTTCCGGTCCAGACGCTCAAGCGCGTGTTCTCGGTGTTCCTGGCGATCGCGGGGATGCGCATCCTGTTGTAGGGCCGGCGAGCGCCTTGCACATGGCGATGCGGTGGCGCAGGCCCGCCGCCGCCTCCTGGCGCAGCGTGTCCGCGATCACCGCGCCGTGCTCGGATGCGTCCATCGCGCGAAAGCCCCGGCGTTCGTAGAAGGGGCCGTTCCAGGGCAAGTGCGAGAAGGTGGTCAGGGTCAGGCGCCGGAAGCCCCGCGCCGCAGCGGCCCCGGCCACCGCGTCGAGGAGCGCGGTGTCGGTTCCGCGGCCGCCCTTGGCGGGGAGGACGTCCATCTCGCGGATGTGCAGGCTTCGCGCATCGTGCGGCTGCGCCAGCAGGAAGCCGACGGGCTGCTGCGATGCATCGACGGCGATCCACAGCCAGCCCGTGGCGCAGGCCTGCTGCAACTCTTCCATCGATGTCGTTTCGTCGTGGCGGCCGGCGGGCAGGTCTTCGGGCGGGAAGCGCGCGGCGGCCTGGCGTTCCACGGCGGGCAGCAGCGGAAGGTCACCCGGGACGGCGAGGCGGATGGCGGGCCGGCCCTGCATCCCGGCAGAGACGGCCCTCAATCGATCACGGCCACCGCCTCGGCCTCCATCAGCAGATCGGGCGTGGAGAGGGCGCTGACGCCGATGAGGGTGATCGACGTTCTCGGGTCGAAGCCCAGCGCCGTGGCCGCGCGCATCGCGCCTTCGACCAGGAGCCCCATCTTGTCGGGCGACCAGTCGACCACATAGGCGGTGAGCCTGGCGACGTCGGCGAAGGAGGCGCCCGCGCCGGCCAGCGCGGCGGCGAGGTTGCGGTAGATCTGCTCCGACTGGGCGGCCAGGTCGCCCTTGCCGACCACCGTGCCGTTTTCGTCCTGCGCCACCTGTCCGGAGATGTAGATCGTCCGCGTGCCGCTGGCGACGGCGACCTGGAAGTACGAGTCGGGCTTGAACAAGCCGTCCGGGTTCAGGCGTTGAATGGCCATGTGTCGCTCCTGGAGGGGGAACGGGCATGGTAGGCGCTTGTGCCGCGCTTGCCAAAGCCCGCGGCGCAAACATGATGTTCCCCATGCCGTGGCCGGGCCCCTTCGCAGGCACCCGTGGAGCCGGCTCGGCCGGGCCGCAGGGGTGCGCCCCCCCGGAGGGGAAGTGCAGAGCCACACGCAGTGGGCGACGCTTGGGGGGCAGCCTAAGCCAACGCCGGGTAGTCGATGTAGCCCTTTTCCCCGCCGCCGTAGAAGGTGGCCTTGTCCCAGGGGTTGAGCGGCGCGTCCTCGCGCAGGCGGCGCACCAGGTCGGGGTTGGAGATGAAGGGCTTGCCGAAGGCGATGAGGTCGGCGCCGTCCGCCAGGGCCTGCTGGGCCAGGGTCTTGTCGTAGCCGTTGTTCACCATCCAGGCGCCAGTGCCGCCGGCAGCGCGGTAGGCGGCCTTGAGGGCGGCGTAGTCGAAGGGGCGGTCGTCGATCTGGCGCGGGCCGCCGGTGGCGCCCTCGATGACGTGGATATAGGCCAGGCCCAGCGGGGCGAGCTGGCACAGCACGTATTCGAACAGCGGCTGCGGGTCGGCGTCGACGATGTCGTTGGCCGGCGTGACGGGCGACAGGCGGATGCCCACGCGGCCGCCGCCCACGGCGTCGGCGACGGCGCGCGTGGTTTCCAGCAGCAGGCGGGCGCGGTTCTCGATGCTGCCGCCGTAGTCGTCGGTGCGGTGGTTGCTGCCGGTCTTGAGGAACTGGTCGAGCAGGTAGCCGTTGGCGGCATGCACCTCGACGCCGTCGAAGCCGGCCGTTTCGACGGCGTTGCGCGCGGCCGCGGCGTAGTCGTGGACGATGCCGGGCAGCTCCTGCGCCTCCAGCGCGCGCGGCTCGGAGGTTTCGACGAAGGTGGGCACGCCGTTGTCGATGAGCACGGTCTTCGTCTTGGCGGCGATGGCCGAGGGCGCGACGGGCTGGCCGCCGCCGGGCTGCAGCGCGGTGTGCGAGACGCGGCCCACGTGCCACAGCTGGGTGACGATCTTGCCGCCCTTGGCGTGCACCGCCTCGGTGACGCGCTTCCAGCCGCCGAGCTGCTCGGTGGCGTACAGGCCGGGCACGTCGGCGTAGCCCTGGCCCTGGTGGCTGATGGCGGTGGCCTCGGTCACCAGCAGGCCGGCGCCGGCGCGCTGGGCGTAGTAGGTGGCGGTGATGTCGCGCGGCACGGCATTGGGCGAGCGGTTGCGCGTGAGCGGCGCCATGACGACGCGGTTGGCCAGGTGCAGGTCGCCGGCCTGGACGGGATCGAAAAGGGTGGGAGCGGAGGCCATCGGTGAAAAGCAGGAAGGAAGGGGAGCGCTAGGCTAGCGCGAGGCATGCCAACCCTGCTGCCGCGGGGTTGTCTGCAACATGCTAGGCGTCTTCGCCCTGCCCGAGCGCCAGCGCCTCGGGGATGACGCCGCCGGGATAGCTGGCCCACACGCCGAAAGGCATCTCGACGTCGGAGACGAAGCGGTCGCCGCGGTACCAGAAGCGCCCGGCCAGGGCGATGCGGCCGTCGGTGTCGAAGATGCGGCGCTCCATGTGCGCGATCGGCGTGGCGAAGGAGCAGCCCAGGGTGCGCGCCAGCACCAGGTCGGCGGGCGCCACGGTCATGGTCTGCTGCACCTTGCCCATGCGCCCGGCGGCGTGCCGGTGGAGCAGCCAGGCGACCTTGTGCCGCTGCTCGGCGCCGGGCGGGAACAGGGCGTGGATGTCGGAGGCGACGTGGATCTCGACCAGGCAGAAGGGCTCGCCGCCGTGCACGTGGATCTTGCGGATGAAGGCGTAGTCGCCCGCCGTCGGCGCGCCGCGCGCCAGCGCCTCGGGCAGCACGACGCCGCGCGCCTGCGCCAGGATGTCGAAGCGCAGGTCGTGCGCGCGCGGGTCGTTGATGGCGTTGCGCAGCGTCGCGTCCAGCCCCGGCGCGCGGGCCTGCACGAAGGTGCCGCGGCCGCGCTGGCTGTGCACCAGCCCTTCGCGCGCGAGCACGCCGTAGGCCTGGCGCGCGGTGATGCGGGCCACGCCGTAGTCGGCCGCGAGCTGCACGACGGTGGGCAGCTGCTGGCCGTCCGGCAGCTCGCCGTGCGCGATGCGGTGGCGCAGCACGCTGGCCAGTTGCAGGTACTGCGTGACACCCGTGCCCTCGTCGCGGCCCAGCGGCGTGCGCGGGGCGGCGGGCAGGCGATCATGGCGGGGAAGGGTCATCGTTGCGCCCCTTGCTTCAGCGGGCCAGCGCGAGCTGGTCGGCGCGCACCCGCACCGGCATCGCCAGCAGGATCTGCCCCATGCCCTTGCCCAGCGCGTCGTTGCGCAGCGAGGCCATGCCGCCGCCGCCCAGCGCCTGCCGGCACACGAAGTTGAAGGCGTGGATGCCCGGCACCTCGTGGCGCGTGACCGGCCCGTGCACCAGGTGCGCCAGCCACTGGGCGACGCGCGCCTCGGTGAGCTGCGCGCGCAGCAGCGGCAGCAGCGCGGGATGGCGCGCGATGACGCCGATGTTGGAGGTGTCGCCCTTGTCGCCGCTGCGCGCCCAGGCCAGGCGGATGAGCGGGACTTCGACGGTGTCGCCGTCGGGCGTCGCTTCCGGCCCGGGGGCGCCGGGTGGCGGCGGCGCGTCCTCGCCGCCGGGCGGCTGCGCCACGGCGATGCGCTCGCCGTCGACCACGACGCTGGCCTGCACCTGCGCCTTGTCGAGCAGGAAGGCGTACTGCCGGATCGAGGGCGAGACCGCGGCGCGCCCGCCGGCGCCGGTGGTGCCCGGCGCCCACGAGGTGCCGGCCGGCGCGATCTCGCGCGCGAACAGCTGCAGCGCCTCCTTGCGCGGGTGCGTGGCCGCCAGGCGCAGGATGGCCTCGCGCGTGCCGTCGGCGCGCGCGTGCGGGCCGTAGCAGGACTCGGCGCCCAGCACCTCCAGCCGCGTGGCGCTGTACGGCGCGAAGCCCTGCTGCGCGAACAGCGCGCCGGTGCGCGCCAGGATCGCCTCGCCGGTGCGGCGCGCCTTGGCCACGGCGTCGAAGCCGACGATGGTGAGTTGCGCTGCGGTCTTGAACCCATCCACGTAAGTGGCGCAGACCTTGTAGCTGGCGGTGGGCGCCCGGCCGCGCGCGCCTTCCACCGCCACGCGGTCGGGACCGTCCTGCGCCATGCGCACCTGCGTGAAGTCGGCCACCACGTCGGGCAGCAGGTAGGCGGCCGGGTCGCCGATCTCGTAGAGCATCTGCTCGCCCACCACGGCCGGCGTGATCCGGCCGCCGGTGCCCGCCGGCTTGGCGACGGTGAAGCGGCCGTCGGCGCGGCATTCCACGATGGGGTAGCCGATGTTCGGCCAGTCGGGCACGGTGTCCCAGTCGGTGTGCAGGCCGCCGGTGGCCTGGCAGCCGCACTCGATGATGTGGCCGGCCAGGCTGCCGGCGGCGAGCAGATCGTGCTGATCGCTGCCCCAGCCGAATTCGTGCATCAGCACGCCCAGGGTGACGGCGGAATCGACGCAGCGGCCGGTGATGACCACCTGCGCGCCGGCGTCCAGCGCCGCCTTGACCGGCAGCGCGCCGAGGTAGGCGTTGGCGGTGAGTACGCGCCCGGGCAGCGGCGCGCCGCTCTGCAGCTCGCGCACCGGCGGATCGGCCTGCTGCAGCTGCGGCAGCAGGGGCGCCACGTCGTCGCCTTCCACCACCGCGATCCGGAGCGGCAGGCCCTGTTCGGCGGCCAGCGCCGCGAGCGCATCGGCGCAGCCCTGCGGGTTCACGCCACCGGCGTTGCTGACCACGCGGATGCCCCGGTCCACCACCTCCTGCAGCACCGACTTCATCGCCACCTCGACGAAGTCGGTGGCGTAGCCCAGCGCGGGCTTCTTCAGCCGCGCGCCGGCCAGGATCGACATGGTGAGTTCGGCCAGGTAGTCGAACACCAGGTAGTCGATCTGCCCGCTGCGCACCAGCTGCGGCGCGCCCACGCTGCTGTCGCCCCAGAAGCCGGAGGCGCCGCCGATGCGCACCACGCGCTCGCCGCTCATCGCCCGCGCCATTGCGGTGCGCGCTTCTCGCGGAAGGCGCGCTGGCCCTCGGCCGCGTCCTCGGTGAAGGCCATGGCCTCGATCTTCTTCGGGGTGTACAGGCCGCGGCAGGTCATTCAGTGTCCTGTTGTGTGGATTTGAGGAATGAAGGAGGGGCGTTGCCGATGATTGGCGACCATTCGCGCACGAGGCCATATGCGCCGGTGCATTGATGCCGCATTCGGCCCTATAAACCTGTTTATAGGTTTATAGGCGGCAGCAGCAGGCCCGGCAAGTCACCGAGGGAAGGAATTTCTAAGGGTTTGCCCGCGCCGCATCGGCCTCGGCGATGCGGCGCGGCCGCCCGATGGGGCGGATTACTTGATGAGGCCTTCGGCCTTCAGCGCCTCCTGCACCGCGGGCCGTGCACCCACGCGCGCATGCCAGGCCTGCACATTCTGGAAGGCCGCGATGTCCACGCCGGTGGGCTTGGCCCAGTTGGTCACGGTGAACAGGTAGCCGTCGGCCACGCTGAAATGCTCGCCCAGCAGGTATTCCTTGTCGGTGAGCTGGCCGTCCAGCCAGGCGTAGCGCGACTTGAGCTTGTCGCGGAAGAGGGCCTTGGCCTCTTCGGGCATCGCGGGGTTGAACAGCGGGCTGTAGCCCTTGTGGATCTCGGTGCCGATGAAGGTGAGCCACTCCTGCAGGCGGTAGCGCGCCAGCGTGCCGTTGGCCGGCGCGAGGTTCTTGGTGGGCGCCAGATCGGCGATGTACTGCACGATGGCCGGGCCTTCGCGCAGCTGCGTGCCGTCGTCCAGCGCCAGCAGCGGCACGTAGCCCAGGGGGTTGATGGTGTAGTAGTCGGTGCCGTCCTGCAGCTTGTGGCTCTTGGTGCTCGCGAGCACCGCCTCGAAGGCCAGGCCCGCTTCGCGCAGGGCGATGTGGGGCGAGAGGGAACAGGCGCCGGGCGAGTAGTACAGCTTCATGGAAGAAAACTCCTGGGTTTGTTTTGAAATGACTGAGGCGAATGTACCGGGTTCGCCGCGCGGACTTGTCCTACGGGGGCTTGGGCGGCGGGCCGATCGGTGGCCTGCCGGGCGCCGCCTAAGCTGCATGCGTGGCGCGACGGTCCGCGACAAGGAGAGATTTCGATGTTGAAGTACGCGATCATTTTTGCCCTCATCTCGCTGGTGGCCGGCGCGCTGGGCTTCGGCGGCCTCGCTGCCGGCGCGGCAGGCATCGCGAAGGTGCTGTTCGGGCTGTTCCTGATCTTGGCGGTGGTGTTCCTGGTGCTGGCGGCGCTGGGCATCGGTGCGGCCAAGAAAGCACTGGACTGAGGCCCACCCCCAGCCTCGCCCACTGCGTGTGGCTCTGCACCCCCTCGAAGGGGGCGCACCCAGCGGACTGGCGGAGCCAGTTCCGCGGGTGCTCCCGAACGGGCTTGGCTACGCCGGCCCTTGGATTCAGGACGCGCGTGTGGCGGGCCGAGCCGGCATAGGCCGGCTTTTTTTCATATCCGTTTCATCACCCATTCCCGAGGGAGGGGCCGTGTCGCAGGGCGCGGTCGGCAGCATGCACTATTCGCACATCGACGCCGTGCTCGACTACGAGGTTGCTGCACCGGCGCATCTTCTGTTCAACATCGAGGCCGCCCGCGGCGGGGCGCAGACCGTGCTGAGCGAGTCGCTGGTGGTCGAGCCCCCGGTCGAGATGCGCGCCTTCTGCGACGACGCCAACGGCAACCGCTTCGTGCGCTTCGATGCTGCACCGGGGGCCCTGAAGATCCGCTACCAGGCGCGCGTGCAGCGCAGCCCTGCCGAGGTGTCGCCCACGCTGGCCGAAGTGCCGGTGAACGAACTGCCCGACGATGTGCTGCACCACCTGATGCCCACGCGCTACTGCGAGTCGGACGTGATGGCGCGCTGCGCGCAGCAGCTCTTCGGCGACCTGCCGCCCGGCATCGGGCGGGTGCAGGCGATCGTCGACTGGATCCACGAAAGCATCACCTACGAGCCCGGCAGCAGCGACTCGACCACCACCGCGCGCGAGGTCTTCGTGCAGCGCGCCGGCGTGTGCCGCGACTTCGCCCACCTGGGCATCACCTTCTGCCGCGCGCTGAACATTCCCGCGCGGCTGGTGGTGGGTTACGTGTGGTTCGACGACCCGCCGCAGGATTTCCACGCAGTGTTCGAGGCCTGGCTCGGCGGGCAGTGGGTGTTGTTCGATCCGACCCGGATGGCGCCGGTGGATCGCCTGGTGCGCGTGGGCACGGGGCGCGACGCCAAGGACGTGGCCTTCTGCACCATCTTCGGCGCGGTGACCATGTGCGACAAGACGCTGACCGTGCGCGAGCTCCAGGACGAGCAGGTGCCGCCGCCGGCCCCGCCCGCCGCGAGCGGGGTCGTGGCCGGCATCGAAAAGCCCGTGCCGGTGGCGCAAGCGGTGGTCGGCGCGACCTGACAGGTGCGATTGCTACAAAAAAGGTAGCAATCCTGCAAGCAAGGGTGGGGCCGGATCAAGGCCCTTTCGGCGTGACGGATGCGCACGGCCGGGTAAAATCGACGCCCCTTTGTGCGCCGCGCACGCGAGAGTGCGCCCCCTTTTTCTTTCCATGCTGTACCCCGAAGAATTCGATGTGATCGTCGTCGGCGGCGGTCATGCCGGCACCGAAGCCGCGCTGGCCTCCGCGCGGATGGGCGCCAGAACGCTGCTGCTCACCCACAACATCGAGACGCTGGGGCAGATGAGTTGCAACCCGTCGATCGGCGGCATCGGCAAGGGCCACCTGGTCAAGGAGGTCGACGCGCTGGGCGGGGCGATGGCGATCGCCACCGACGAGGCGGGCATCCAGTTCCGCATCCTCAACGCGAGCAAGGGTCCGGCGGTGCGGGCCACGCGCGCACAGGCCGACCGCGTGCTCTACAAGGCGGCGATCCGCCGCCGGCTGGAGAACCAGCCGAATCTCTCGCTGTTCCAGCAGGCGGTCGACGACCTGATGGTCGAAGGCGACCGCGTGGTGGGCGCCGTCACGCAAGTGGGCATTGGCTTCCGGGCGCGCGCGGTGGTGCTCACTGCGGGCACCTTCCTCGACGGGCGCATCCACGTCGGGCTGGACAACTACCAGGCCGGCCGGGCAGGTGACCCGCCGGCGGTGAGCCTGTCGGCGCGGCTCAAGGAACTCAAGCTGCCGCAAGGCCGCCTGAAGACCGGCACGCCGCCGCGCCTGGACGGCCGCAGCATCGACTTCAGCCGCTGCACCGAGCAGCCCGGCGACGGCATGCCCGGTGGCGCGACCGACACGATGCCGGTGTTCAGTTTCATGGGCCGCGCCGACATGCACCCGCAGCAGATGCCGTGCTGGATCACCCACACCAATGCGCGCACGCACGAGATCATCCGCTCCGGCTTCGACCGCAGCCCGATGTTCACCGGCAAGATCGAAGGGGTGGGGCCGCGCTACTGCCCGAGCGTGGAAGACAAGATCAACCGCTTCGCCGACAAGGACAGCCACCAGATCTTCCTGGAGCCGGAGGGGCTGACCACCAACGAGTACTACCCGAACGGCATCTCGACCAGCCTGCCGTTCGATGTCCAGTACCAGCTCGTGCGCTCGATGCCGGGGCTGGAGAACGCGCACATCCTGCGGCCGGGCTACGCGATCGAGTACGACTACTTCGACCCGCGGGCGCTCAAGAGCAGTTTCGAGACGCGGGCGATCCAGGGCCTGTTCTTCGCCGGCCAGATCAACGGCACCACCGGCTACGAGGAGGCGGCGGCGCAGGGCCTGTTCGCCGGCATCAACGCGGCGCTGCTGTGCCGCGGCGAGGCAGCCTGGCTGCCGCGGCGCGACGAAGCCTACCTGGGCGTGCTGGTGGACGACCTCATCACCAAGGGCGTGACCGAGCCCTACCGCATGTTCACCAGCCGGGCCGAGTTCCGGCTGCAGCTGCGCGAGGACAACGCCGACATGCGCCTGACCGAGGCCGGCCGCAAGCTGGGGTTGGTGGACGACGCCCGCTGGGACGCCTTCTCGCGCAAACGCGATGCTGTTTCACGTGAAACAGAGCGGCTCAAGTCGATCTGGGTGAACCCGCGCAACCTGCCGGCCTCCGAGTCGGAGCGGGTGCTCGGCAAGGCGATCGAGCACGAATACAACCTGGCCGACCTGCTGCGGCGGCCGGGTGTGAGCTATGCGGCGCTGATGTCGCTGGATGGCGGCAAGTACGCGCCGGTGGAGGAGGGCGCCTCCCTGGACGCGACGGAGGTCGAGCAGATCGAGATCTCGGCCAAGTATTCCGGCTACATCGACCGCCAGCACGACGAGGTGCAGCGCGCCGCGCACCTGGAAACGCTCAAGCTCCCGGCGGACCTCGACTACATGCAGGTGGCGGCGCTGAGCTTCGAAGTGCGCCAAGCGCTGGCGCGGCACCGCCCCGAGACGCTGGGCCAGGCCTCGCGCATCTCCGGCGTGACCCCGGCGGCCATCTCCCTGCTGCTGATCCATCTGCGCAAGGGCGGCCACAAGGGCCTGCGCGAAGCCGCCGGGCAACCTGCCGAACAGGGCGCATGACACCCCGCGCGCAATTGGCGCAGGGCGCCCGGGCGCTGGGGCTCGCGCCGAGCGAACAGCAATTGGACCGGCTCCTGGCCTACGCCGAGCTGATCCTCAAATGGAACAAGGTCTACAACCTCACGGCGCTGCGCGATCCGGCAGCGGTGCTCACGCATCATCTGCTGGACAGCCTCGCCGTAATCGCGCCCCTGGCGGCCCGTTGGCCGGGGAGGGCGGCGCTGCTCGACGTCGGCTCGGGGGGCGGGCTGCCGGGCGTGGTGATCGCCATCCTGCGCGACGACATCGCCGTGAGCTGCGTCGACGCGGTGGCGAAGAAGGCCGCCTTCGTGCAGCAAGTGGCCGTCGAGTTGAAGCTGTCGAACCTGCGCGGCGTGCATGCGCGGGTCGAGTCCCTCGCCGGCAGCTACGAGGTGATCAGCGCCCGGGCCTTCGCGTCGCTGAAGGACTTCTTCGGCGGCTCCGCGCATCTGCTGGCGCCCGGCGGCATCTGGCTGGCCATGAAGGGCAAGCGGCCCGAGGAGGAACTGGCCGAGCTGCCCGCGGGCGTCGAGGTGTTTCACGTGGAACAACTGGTCGTTCCGGACCTGGATGCGGAACGCTGCATCGTCTGGGCGCGCAAAGCCGCCGCCTGAGCGCTCCGTTCCGTGCATCAAGTCGCTTAGACTCGACGCACTCCCGCCTCTGGCTTTTTCAGGTATTTCCCCATGTTCGGCATCGCTGACTACGGCGCTTTCGTCGCCGCCATCATCCTTTTCCTGGCGATTCCCGGCCCGGGCAACCTGGCCCTGATCACGTCGACCGGCAAGGGCGGCATCCGCGGCGGCTTGGCGGCCACCTTCGGCGTGATCGCCGGCGACCAGGTGCTGATGTGGGCGGCCGTGGCCGGTGTGGCGGCGCTGCTGGCGGCCTATCCGACAGCCTTCCACCTGGTTCAATGGCTGGGTGCCGCCTACCTCGCCTGGCTCGGGTTCAAGATGCTCACCGCCAAGCCCGGCGCGGCCCCGATCCTGAACATCCGTCCCCGCGCCTATTTCCAGCAGGCGGTGACGATCACGCTGCTGAACCCCAAGGCGATCGTCTTCTACATGGCCTTCTTCCCGCTCTTCGTGGATCCGGCCCGGCACCAGGGTCTGTTCACCTTCGGCGTGATGGCTGCGACCATCGCCGCGCTGACCTTCCTGTACGGCCTCGTCGCCGTCCTGCTCGCGCACTTCCTGGCCGAGCGGCTGCGCGCGAACCCGCGCATCTCGCGCACCCTGGAAAAGCTCGCGGGCGTGTTCCTGCTGGGCTTCGGCGTCAAGCTGGCCCTGGGTCGCTGATCCGCCATGGCCAAGATCTTCTGCATCGCCAACCAGAAGGGCGGGGTCGGCAAGACCACCACCACGGTCAACCTGGCCGCCGGCCTGGCGAAAGTGGGCCAGCGGGTGCTGATGATCGACCTCGATCCGCAGGGCAACGCCACCATGGGCTCGGGCATCGACAAGCGCGAGGCCGAACTCACGGTGTATGACGTGCTGCTCGAATCCGCCTCGGTCGCCGAGGCGCGGGTGCGTGCCGTCAAGCTGGACGAATCCGGCTGCGGCTACGACGTGCTGGCGGCCAACCGCGAGCTGGCCGGTGCCGAGGTGGAAATGGTCGGCCTGGACCGCCGCGAGAAGCGCCTGCGCACCGCGCTGGCCCCGGTCGGCGCCGAGTACGACTTCATCCTGATCGACTGCCCGCCTTCGCTGAGCCTGCTCACCCTCAACGGCCTGTGCGCCGCGCACGGCGTGATCGTGCCGATGCAGTGCGAGTACTTCGCGCTCGAGGGGCTCACCGACCTGGTCAACACCATCAAGCAGGTGCACGCCAACCTCAACAAGAACCTGCAGATCATCGGCCTGCTGCGCGTCATGTTCGACCCGCGCATCACCCTGCAGCAGCAGGTCAGCGAGCAGCTCAAGGGGCACTTCGGCGACAAGGTCTTCGACACCGTGATCCCGCGCAACGTGCGCCTGGCCGAGGCGCCGAGCTACGGCCTGCCCGGCGTGGTCTTCGATCCGTCGGCGCGCGGCAGCCAGGCCTTCATCGCCTTCGCCCAGGAACTGGTCGAGAAGATGCCGCCGGCCAGCGCCTTCGCGCCGGCGGCCGTGCCCGAGGTTCCGGCCCCCGTTCCGGCGCCCGCCGCCAGCGGCGCTGCCGACATCGCTCCGTGAGCGCGCCCGCCACCGTCCTGCTGCTGCCGGGCTGGCAAAACAGCGGCCCCGGCCACTGGCAGAGCCGCTGGGAAGACCTGCACGGCGACCACCGCGTACAGCAGCACGACTGGCTGCGCCCTCGGCGCGGCGACTGGTCGGCGCGCCTGGAAGACGAAGTGCTGGCCGCGCCCGGCCCGGTCGTCTTCGCCGCGCACAGCCTGGGCTGCATCCTGGTGGCCGCCTGGGCCGCCCATTCGCGCCACACCGCCAAGGTGCGCGGCGCGCTGCTGGTGGCGCCCGGCGACGTCGAGCGCGAGGACCTGCGCCAGCAGATCCCCGGCTGGGCGCCCATCGTGCGCCAGCGCCTGCCTTTCCGCGCCATCCTGATCGCGGCCGGCGACGATCCCTACTGCGAGGCCGCGCGCGCGCGCCGCCTGGCGCAGGACTGGGGCGCCCGCTTCATCGATGCCGGCCCGCGCGGCCACCTCAATGCCGACTCGGGCCTGGGCGACTGGCCGCAAGGCCGCGCCCTGCTCGACGAATTCCTTTCCCCCGATCCGACGGAAGACTGACCCCATGGCCACCAAGAAACCCAAGGGCCTCGGCCGCGGCCTCGAAGCCCTGCTCGGCCCCGCCGCCGCGCCGGAAGCGCCGGCCAGCAACGATGCCTCGGCGCCCGCCGAACCCACCACCCTCGCGCTCGACCAGATGGTGCCCGGCGTCTACCAGCCGCGCACCCGCATGGACGAGGGCGCGCTCTACGAGTTGGCCGAGAGCATCAAGGCGCAGGGCATCATGCAGCCCATCCTGGTGCGCCGGCTCGACCCCGTGCAGGCCGAGGCCAAGGACGCGCCCTTCGAGATCATCGCCGGCGAGCGGCGCTTCCGCGCCGCCAGGCTGGCCGGCCTCGACCGCGTGCCGGTGCTGGTGCGCGACGTGCCCAACGAGGCCGCCGCCGCCATGTCGCTGATCGAGAACATCCAGCGCGAAGACCTCAATCCGTTGGAAGAAGCCCAGGGTTTGCAACGTCTGGTGCATGAGTTTGGACTCACTCACGAAGCGGCGGCCCAGGCTGTGGGCCGTTCGCGCAGCGCGGCCAGCAACCTGCTGCGGCTGCTGAACCTGGCCGAGCCGGCGCAGGCCATGCTGATGGCCGGCGACATCGACATGGGCCATGCGCGCGCGCTGCTGGCGTTGGACCGGGGGACCCAGATCACGGCCGCCAACCAGATCGCGGCCAAGGGCATGTCGGTGCGCGAGGCCGAGGCGCTGGTCAAGAAGCTGGCTGCCGAGTTCAGCCTGACCCCGTCGCCGCGCCGCGGCGGCGCCGCGGAAAAGTCGCGCGACCTGCAGCGCGTGGAGGAAGAACTGGCCGACCTGCTCACGGCCGAGGTCGAGGTGCGCATCAAGAAGCGCAGCAAGCGCGGCGGGCGCATGGAGGAAAGCGGCGAGCTGGCGATCCATTTCGGCTCGCTGGACGCGCTCAACGGACTGATCGAGCGCATCCGCCGGACGGCATAGGGCCTGGCCTTTCGAGCGATAGCCCAATGCGAACTTTTGGGCGTATTCTGCGGCGTTAATTTCTTGTCCAAACGTTTCTCTTCGGAGGGGGTTCCATGGCATTCCAGAGATTTCGCGTCGCAGCCGTCGCGCTCGGCATCTTCCTGCTCACCGGCTGCCAGACGATGGACATGCAGATGGGCAGCCAGTCGGCCAAGACGGTGGCCACGGGCAGCGCGGCGGGGTCGGCCACCAGCGGGGAGAGCGGCCAGCTGGAGCGCTGCGAGTCGCCGCTGGGCACGGTGTCGCTGATCGAGAACCAGTCGGCGGGCTGGTACACGATCCTGCGCAACGAATACCGGCTGCCGCCGACGGCGAACCTGCTGCGCCTGCTGGTGCAGCAGTCCAACTGCTTCGTGGTGGTGGAGCGCGGCGCGGCGGGCATGACGGCGATGAACCGCGAGCGCGCGCTGATGCAGTCCGGCGAGATGCGCGCCGGCAGCAACTTCGGCCGCGGGCAGATGGTGGCCTCGGACTACGGGCTGTCGCCGGAGATCGTGTTCAGCAACAGCGATGCCGGCGGCATCGGCGGCGCGCTGGGCGGCCTGGTGGGCGGCGGGCGCGGCCGGGCGCTGGCGACGCTGGGCGGCAACATGCAGACCAAGGAAGCGAGCGCGCTGCTGACGCTGATCGACCACCGTTCGGGCGTGCAGGTGGCGGCCTCGGAAGGCAGCGCCTCCAAGACCGATTTCGGCGGCTTCGGCGCCCTGGCCGGCCGTTCGGGCGCCGGCGGGCTGGGCGGCTACACCAACACCGCCCAGGGCCAGGTGATCGCCGCGGCCTTCATGGACGCGTTCAACCAGATGGTGCGTTCGCTGCGCAACTACCGGGCGCAGACGGTGCGCGGCCAGGGCCTGGGCGGCGGCGGCCGGCTGGGCGTGGACGGCGGCGCGGCGCCCTCGCAGACCTCCGCGCCGGGCCGCCGGCGATAGGGCGGCGACCGCGGCCCTCACAAAAGAAAGCCCGGCAATGCCGGGCTTTCTCGCATCGGGCGAAGCCTACAGGCTGAAGATCTTCCCTGGGTTCATGATGTTCTTGGGGTCCAGCGCGCGCTTGATGGTGCGCATCATCTCCACCGCGCCGGCGCCGGCCTCCTCGACCAGGAAGCCCATCTTGTGCAGGCCCACCCCGTGCTCGCCGGTGCAGGTGCCTTCCAGCGCCAGCGCGCGGTTCACCAGCGCGTGGTTCAGCGCCTCGGCCTTCACGCGCTCCTCGGGCACCTGCGGGTCGAGCAGGTAGCCGAAGTGGAAGTTGCCGTCGCCCACGTGGCCGACCAGGAAGTAGGGGATGCCGCTGGCATCGGCCTCGGCCACCGAGTCGAGCAGGCAGTCGGCCAGGCGCGAGATCGGCACGCAGGTGTCGGTGGAGATCACGCGGCAGCCCGGGCGCGACTGCACCGCGGCGAAATAGCTGTTGTGCCGCGCGGTCCACAGCCGCGTGCGCTCCTCCGGCGTGCTGGCCCACTCGAAGGCGTTGCCGCCGTGGCCGCTGGCGATCTCCTGCACCGTCTCGGCCTGCTCCTTCACGCCCGCGGGCGAGCCGTGGAACTCCATCAGCAGCATCGGCTCCTCGCGCAGGCCCAGCTTGGCGTAGGCGTTGACCATGCGCACCGTGTTCGTGTCGATCAGCTCCACGCGCGCGATCGGCACGCCGAGCTGGATGGTCTCGATGGTGGTGCGCACCGCGGCCTCGATGCTCGGGAAGGAGCAGATCGCCGCCGACACCGCCTCGGGCAGCGGGTAGATGCGCAGCGTGACCTCCGTGACCACGCCCAGCGTGCCCTCGCTGCCGACGAACAGGCGGGTGAGGTCGTAGCCCGCGGACGATTTCTTGGCCCGCGTGCCGGTGCGGATCACCTCGCCGCCGGCGGTGACCACCTCCAGCGCGAGCACGTTCTCGCGCATCGTGCCGTAGCGCACCGCGTTCGTGCCGCTGGCGCGCGTGGCCGCCATGCCGCCGATCGAGGCGTCGGCGCCGGGATCGATCGGGAAGAACAGGCCCGTGCTCTTGATCTCCTCGTTGAGCTGCTTGCGCGTCACGCCCGGCTGCACGGTCACCGTGAGGTCGTCGGCATTGACCGAGAGCACGCGGTTCATGCGCGAGACGTCGATGCTGATGCCGCCCTGCACCGCCAGCAGGTGTCCCTCGAGCGAGGAGCCGACGCCGAAGGGAATGACAGGCACGCTGTGCGCGCTGGCGAGCTTCACCGCGTCGGCCACGTCCTGCGTGCTCTCGGCGAACACCACGGCGCTGGGCGGCGGCGCATCGAAGGAGGACTCGTCGCGCCCGTGCTGCGTGCGCACCGCCATCGCCGTGGAGCAGTTGGCGCCGAAGCGCGTCTTCAACTGCTCGATCAGGGCATCGGGCACGTCGCGCAGCGCGATCTCGGGCGTGAGGTGGGCGAGGGCAGCGGGGGCGTTCATGGGGCGTGTCTCCGAAGGCGGTCTACCATTCTAAGAACTCACCCCTGAAAGACACAGCACCATGGGCAATCGACTCACCCAGATCGCCACCCGCACCGGCGACGACGGCACCACCGGCCTCGGCGACAACACCCGCGTGCCCAAGGACCACCTGCGCGTGCACGCCATGGGCGACGTGGACGAGCTCAACTCGCACATCGGGCTGCTGCTGTGCGAGCCGCTGCCCGAGGCCGTGCGCGAGCTGCTGGTCGACGTGCAGCACCAGCTCTTCAACCTCGGCGGCGAGCTGTCGATGCCCGGCTACACGCTGCTCAAGCCCGAGGCGCTGCTGCAGATCGACCAGGCGCTGGCCGCACACAACGCCGCGCTGCCGCGGCTGGCCGAGTTCATCCTGCCGGCCGGCACGCGCGCGGCCTCGCAGGCGCACGTGTGCCGCACCGTGGCGCGCCGCGCCGAGCGGGCGGTGGTCGCGCTCGGCGCACACGCGGCGGTCAACGATGCGCCGCGCCGCTACCTCAATCGCCTGTCCGACCTGATGTTCGTGCTGGCGCGCGTGCTCAACCGCGTGGACGGCGGCGACGACGTGTACTGGAAGAGCGAGCGCATGGCGCGCGCCGCGGCCGCCGGCGAGGCCGAGTAGGCGCGCATCCGGCATGCGCCTGCGTCACATCGAGGCCTTCAACGCGGTCATGCTCACCGGCAGCGTGAGCGCGGCCGCGCGGCTGATCAACGTCACGCAGCCGGCCGTCAGCCGCACGCTGCAGCACGCCGAGCTGCAGCTGGGCTTCGCGCTGTTCCGCCGCACGCGCGGGCGCCTCACGCCCACCGACGAGGCGCAGGCGCTGTACCCGCACATCGAGCGCCTGTTCGCGCAGCTCGACGAGGTACAGCGCCTGGCCGCGAGCCTGCGCACCGGCGGCGACGCGCGCACGCTGCGCGTCCTGGCCGTGATGGCGCTCACGCACGAGGTGCTGCCGCGCGCGCTCAAGGCCTTTCGCGCGAAGCATCCCCGGGTCGCGATCCAGGTCGAGGCGCTGCACACGCCGCAGATCGTCTCGGCCCTGCTGCTGCGCGAGGCCGACGTGGGCTTCGCCTTCCATCCCGCCGTGCATCCCGGGCTGGCGCACGAGACGCTGGGCGACAGCCGCATGGTCTGCGTCGCGCCGCGCGGCCTGCTGCCGCGGACCTTCGTCGCGCAGGGCCGCATCGGCCTGGCCGATCTGGCCGACGTGCCCGTGATCGCCCTGGACGCGCGCGACCCCGTCGGCACCGGCCTGGGCCAGGCCTGCCGCGAGGCCGGCGTGGGCCTGCAGGCGGTCGTCACGGTGCAGACCTACCATGCCGCGCTCGCCATGGCGCAGCACGGCCTGGGCGTGGCGCTCGTCGACGGCTGCACCGCGCTGTCGGCCGATCGCGCGCGCGTCGACGTGCTCGCGATCGAGCCGGCCCTGACGGTGCCGGTGCGCGCCCTGCGGCCGGCGCACCAGGGCGAGTCGGTGGCGGTGCGCGCCATCGTGCGCTGCATGGCGCAGGCGCTCGCGCAATGCGGCGCGCCGGCCGCGGGCGCCTGAGGATAATGCCGCGATGACCAAACCCAGCCCGCCGATCGCTGCCGCCAAGGTGCAGCTGCCGCATGCGCCGCTGCCCGCCTACTACGGCGACGAAGCCGAGCATGGCCGCTACCTGCGCCGCATCTTCGACGACACCGCGCCCGACTACGACCGCATCGAGCGCGTGCTCGCGCTCGGCACCGGCCCGTGGTACCGCCGCACGGCGTTGCAGCGCGCCGGGCTCGCGGCCGGCGCGCAGGTGCTCGACGTGGGCATCGGCACCGGCCTGGTCGCGCGCCAGGCCCTGAAGCTGATCGGGCCCGAAGGCCGCCTGGTCGGCGTCGACCCCAGCCCCGGCATGCTGCGCGAGGTGGCGCTGCCCGGCGTCGAGCTGGTCGCCGGCCGCGCCGAGGCCCTGCCGCGGGCCGAAGCCAGCAGCGACTTCGTCAGCATGGGCTACGCGCTGCGCCACATCGCCGACGTGAGCGCGGCCTTCGCCGAGTTCTTCCGCGTGCTGCGCCCGGGCGGCCGGCTGCTGGTGCTGGAGATCAGCAAGCCGGCCGGCCGCTTCGGCACTGCCGCGCTCAAGGCCTACATGCGCACCGTGGTGCCGGTGATCGCCCGCGTCGTGGCACGCCAGAGCGCCACGCCCGAGCTGTGGCGCTTCTACTGGGACACCATCGAAGCCTGCATTCCGCCCGCCACCGTGATGGAAGCGCTGCGCGCCGCAGGCTTCGACGACGTGAAACGCCACGTCGAGCTGGGCGTGTTTTCGGAGTACACGGCGGTCAAGCCGGCGTGAAAGTCCGCTGAATTCACGGGTGTGCCAGGCATCCCTGTCTGAGCCGTTCTGAAATCGCCCTGGCCGCATCGTGGAGGTGGCCGAGATGCGCGTCGACGATCTCCTTCTCGGTGGACAGCGCCGACAGCCATGCGCACCCGAGGCAGGCCACCACGGTATCCGCATGGTGGATGGGGACCGCGATGGCGCCGAAGCGTTGCGTCATGCGGGTATCGGCGCCCACATGCCGAACGTCGCGGGACGCATAGCCGCGCTGGCGGACCTGTGTCAGCATCTGTTGCACGGCGGGGCGCCGCCGGCTGGCCTGGTCGACCTCGTAGGGCGAGCGCGCAAGCACAGCCAGAATTTCCTCGCGCTCCGCTTTCTGGCAGAAGGCCAGGTAACAACGGCCGAGGGCTGAGGCGAGCATGTGCGGCCGGAATCCTATGACCCGGTAGTTGACCGACAGGCCCACCAATGGTCGGTGCGTGTCCAGTACCAGCATGGCATTTCCGTGCCGCACCGCCAGATCGGTAGGCCACACCAGGCGGCGCTGCAGGGCGGCGCGTGGCTGTGCCGCCAGTGCGGTGAGCCGTGACCGCCATTGCGCAGCGGCATCGGATGGCATCGCGACCGGCGTGCGTACGTAGCAGCCGTTGTCGGCATCGCGCTGTACCCATCCCGATTCCCGCAGCGTCTTGAGGATGCGCAGCAGCGTTGCCTTCGGAATGAGCGTTTGCCGGTGCAGTTCGAGCAGCGTCACGGAGGACGACTGCTCGATGGCGAAGAGCACGTCCAATCCGCGGCGCAATGCGGCGATGGATTTCAGACCTTCAGTCATTGCAGGGTGCGGAGCGCTTTCACGGAAAAGATGGGTTCACCAGATGAAATCATAGATTCCACAGGCACGATCACCTGCCTAGCATGCATCGCATCGGGTCGACATGAAAGGAACCCACGATGCGGCATCTGCTCAAGCTGATTTCCGGCGCTCGGCGCCTGTTCCTCTTGCTCCTGGCGCTGCCGGGCTGCGTGCTGAATGCTCAGGCATGGCCGGATCGGCCGATTCGCCTGGTCGTTCCCTATCCGCCGGGTGCCATGGGCGACACGCTCGCTCGCATGCTCTCGGAGCGGATGCAGCCGGCGCTGGGGCAGCCGGTGATCGTCGAGAACCGTGCCGGCGCGGGCGGCAACATCGGCGCAGCTTCGGTGGCGAAACCAGGCGGCGATGGCCACACCTTCCTGATCGCGGCCACCAACAACCTGGTCATCAACCAGCATCTCTACCCGAACATGCCGTTCGACCCGCTGAAGGCGCTTCAGCCGGTCACGATGCTGGTGGATGTTCCGTCCGCGATCTTCGTCCATGCAAAGGTGCCTGCGAACACGCTGCAGGCCTTCATGCAGCATGCGAAGGCCCATCCGGGCGGGGTGAACTACGCCTCGCCGGGCTCGGGCACGACGGTGCACATCTTCTCCGAAGCGCTGAACCAGCGGCATGGCCTGCACATGATGCATGTGCCCTACAAGGGCGCCGCACAGGCCTTGACGGCCGTTCTGGGCGAGGAGGTACAGATGCTTGCCATCGGCGCGGGCGTCGGGGCTCCGCACGTACGGACGGGAAAGCTGCGGATGCTGGCAATCTCGGGCAGCCATCGCTCGTCGGCCTTTCCTGACGTGCCCACCTTCGCGCAGGCTGGCCTGCACGACATCGTCGCCAGCAACTGGTGGGCTGTGGCCGCTCCCGCCGACATGCCTGCGGACACGGTCCAGCGGTTCAGGGATGAACTGGCCCGGGCCATGACGCAGCCAGGCATCGCGCAGCGCCTGCAGGAGCTCGGCGCGGTCCCCGTGCTCAACACACCGGGGGAGATGGCCCTGCAGCTTCAGCGCGAAGCGCTGTTCTGGGGCCAGATGGTGCGCGAGACGCGCGTGAAGCTGGACTGACTGCAAACGAGACATGGCTGCCATGCCCCGACGACCCAGCTTCATCCTCTTCATCACCGATCAGCATCGGGCGGACCACCTGGGCTGCTACGGCAATCCGGTGGTGCGCTCACCGCACATCGACGGCATTGCCGCCCACGGTTGCGTGTTCGAGAACTTCCATGTCGCCACGCCCTTGTGCCAGCCCAACCGTGCCTCATTGATGACCTCGCGCATGCCGAGCCTTCACGGCGTGCGGATGAACGGGCGCGAACTCTCGCTGGGCGAACTCACCTTCGTCGACATGCTGCGGCAGGCTGGCTATCGCACGGGCCTGGTCGGCAAGGCCCATCTGCAGAACATCACCGACATGCCAGCTGCCTGGCCGGGTCGAGGCGAGGCGCGGCTGAGCGCCGAATCCCGCCGCCCCTATCCCGGACGCTACGGCCAGGAGCGCGGCTCGCGATGGGAGGGCGATCCGCAGTTCGATCTTTCGCTGCCTTACTACGGCTTCGAGAAGGTCTTTCTGACGATCGGCCACGCCGACGAGCAGCAAGGGCATTGGCGGCGATGGCTGCGTGCGCAGACGGCACAGGCGGAAAGCTTGATCGGTTTCGACAACGCGCTGCCGACACCGGATTTCGTTCTGTCGGGGCACCGGCAGGCCTGGCGAACGCGGGTGCCTGAGGAGCTGTACCCCACGCAGTACATCGCGCAGCGCTGTTGCGAGTTGCTGGCCGACTATGCGAAGGGGGCGGCGCCATTCTTCCTGCAGTGCTCCTTTCCCGATCCACATCATCCCTACACACCGCCGGGCCGCTTCTGGGACATGTTTCGGCCGGAGGACATGGCGCTGCCGCCGTCCTTCGACGCCACCCTCATCGATCCGCCGCCGCCCATCACCGCGCTGCGGCGCGCCGCGCAGCGCGGCCAGGCGCGCAAGACGGGACACGGCACCTTCGCATGCACGGCGCGCGAGGCCCAGGAAGCCCTGGCCCTGAACTTCGGCAGCATCGCCTGCATCGACGAGGCCGTCGGCCGTGTGCTCGGCACGCTGCGGTCACTCGGACTGGATGACGACACGGTTCTCCTGTTCACCAGCGACCACGGCGACATGCTGGGCGATCGCGGCGTGATGCTCAAGGGCGGGATGCACTACCGGCCGCTGATCCGCGTGCCCTTTCTCTGGCGGGACACGCGGCAACGCCGGCGTGCGGCGCGCACAGCGGCGCTCGCGCAGACCATCGACATCGCGGCAACCGTGCTCGACCGCGCTGGCGTGCGTCCTGCCAATGGCATGCAGGGCCGGTCGTTGATGGCGCCGATCACCGGAACGGCGAGCCAGGTCCGGCCCCATCTCGTGGTGGAGGAGGAAGGGCAACGGCAGGACTTCGATCTTGCCCATCGGCCGCGGCTGCGCTCGCTGGTCACATCGCGGCACCGCCTGACGCTGTACGCGCAGGAGCGCTGGGGTGAGCTGTACGACCTGGCGAACGACCCGATGGAGCTGCGCAACCTCTGGAACGACCCGACGTCGAGTGCGCTGCGCGCGGATCTGGTGCAAACCCTCGCCCTTGCGATGGTCGAGGCATCGGACGACAGCCCCTATCCCGAATGCGCTGCCTGAACAGTGTGCCCCTTTCATGTCCCACCGAGGAGAACGCGCGATGAAAAGAAACTTGGCGATTCTGGCCGCACTCACGGCGGCCGCCGCAACGGCTGAGGCGCAGTCGCAGGTGACCGTATTCGGCGTCGTCGACGCGGCCGTGAGCCGCTACGCCCACCGGTCGACCGATCTGCGCAATCCTGCCTTCCCAGGCAGCCTCACGGTGCGCCGTACGGCGCTGACTCATTCGGGCTACAACGCCAGCCGCCTCGGCTTCCGCGGCGTGGAGGATCTGGGCGGCGGTCTGAAGGCGGGTTTCTGGCTCGAGGCGCCGATCACCAACGACGACGGTGCGACCGGCATCGCGAGCTTCGCGCGTCGGGCCACCGTCAGTCTCTCGGGCCGCTTTGGCGAGGTCCGCCTCGGCCGCGACTACACGCCGACGGTCTGGAACGACACAGTGTTCGATCCGTTCGGCATTTTCGGCGTCGGCACCAGCCTGATTTTCTCGGCCGGCGGCTTCAACATCGCGGGCGGTGGTGGCGGCTTCGGCGGCAACCCGAACTTCGTGCGGGCCAGCAATGCTGTCGGCTACTTCCTGCCGCCGACGCTCGGTGGCTTCCATGGCCAGGTCATGTATGCGTTTCACGAGAGGAGCAGCTACCGCCCGGGCTCCGCCACGCCCCCCGGTCCGACCCGTGCTGGCCGCTATGTCGGCGGCCGCTTCGGGTATGCCAAGGGTCCGTTGAGCGCCGCCTTCGCCCATGGCGTCAGCAATGCGGCGGACGACTTCTATGCGGGGACGGCCGACCGGGTGAAGACCACGAATCTCGGCGCCTCCTATGACTTCGGTGCGATCAAGCTGTTCGGCGAACTCTCGCGCATCGAGGACCAGCGGGACCACGCTGCCATACCGTCGATCGGCGGCACGCGGCGGGATGTCGTTCTTTCCGGTTTCCTGGTCGGGATGAGCGCGCCTGTCGGGGCGGGGCTTATCCGGGCATCCTATTCGCGGGTCCGCTATGCCTTCGAAGCTTCGCCCCTGACCGCGGCCGGGCCCGATCCGAGGGCTGCCAAGCTGGCGCTGGGCTACGTCCACAACCTGTCGAAGCGTACTGCGCTGTATGCCACCGTCGCACAGGTGCGCAACAGACACGGTGCGGCGTTGACCGTCGGCGGCCCAGCCTTCGGTACCCATCCCGCCCTCATTGCGCGCACGTCGACCGGCTACGACCTCGGCATCCGTCACGCCTTCTGATCCTGGAGCTGTGACGCGACCTCCTGCGCCGACCCGAACGCCAGCGTGAACCCCAGCGCGCCATGCCCCGTGTTGAACAGCACGTTGACCGGCGCACCCGGCCGCCGGCCGACGATCGGCAGGCCGGTCGGCGTGGCGGGGCGCAGGCCGGTCCAGGGCGAGAGCGACGCGAAGTCGCCGGCATGCGGAAACAGGGCGCGCGTCGCGGCCACCAGGGTGTCGATGCGCGCGTCGGGGATGCGCCGGTCGTGGCCCACCAGTTCGGCCATGCCGGCCACGCGCAGGCGCGTGCCGATGCGCGCGAACACCACCTTGCGCGCGCTGTCGGTCACGCTCACCACCGGCGCTGCCGCGGGCGCGGGATCCGCCTCCAGCGTGATGCTGTAGCCCTTGAGGGGGTACACCGGCAGGTAGGCGCCGAGCTGCCGGCCGAAGCGGGCCGAGGCGGCGCCCAGGGCCATCACGAAGGCGTCGGCCTCGATCGCGCCGGCGGCGGTGCGCACCGCGTGCACGCGGCCGGGGCGCAAGTCGAAGCCCTCGATCTCGTGGCCCGTCAGGAAGCGCACACCGCGCGCCGCCAGCGCCTGCGCGAGCGCCTCGCAGACCTTCAGGCAGTCGGCCGCGCATTCGCTGGGCGTGTGCACCGCCCCGGCGATCTCGCGGTGGCAGCCCGCCAGCGCCGGCTCGATCGCGACGCATTCCTCGGGCGCCACCAGCCGTTGCACCGAACCCATGGTGCGCTGCAGCTCGATCTGCCGCCGCGCGCCGTCCAGCGCCGCGGCGCTGCGGTAGAGCACCAGCTTGCCCGAGGCGGCGAAGTCGCAGTCGGGATGGATGTCGGCCTGCATGGCCTCGAAGCCCGCGCGGCTGCGCGCGGCCAGCGCGAGCAGCCGCGCCGTGGTGTCGGCGGCCGTCTTCGCGTTGCACGCGGCCAGGAAGGCCAGCGCCCAGCGCCATTGCTGCGGATCGAGCTGCGGCCGCAGCTTCAGCGGGGAAGATGGGGAAAACAGCAGGTGCGGCAGCTGCTTCCAGATCGACGGATCGGCCAGCGGCGCGACGTAGGAATAGCTCAGCTGCGCGCCGTTGCCGCCGCTGGCGCCGTGGCCGGGCGCGGCGCGGTCGATCACGCTGACGGTGTGGCCTTCGCGCTGGAGCTGCCAGGCGGTGGCCAGGCCGACGATGCCGGCGCCGAGCACGCAGATGTGCATGGAAAGAGCAGAGGGAGGTGGTTGCGGGATGCCGCCACTGTAGGGCCGCCGCGCGTGTCTGGAAAATGCCGAACGCGCGCCTGGCCATGCCCGCAGGTCATGGGCCACCGGTCGGCGTAGGAGCATTCCCACCGCAAAGGCGGCGGGTCGACCTGCCGGTGGACCCGTCGCTGCGCGCTAGGATCGCGGGGTCGGGCGATTCGCTGCCCGCTCGAACGCATTTTCTTTTTCCTCTCGTCGAAGGAGCCCATCATGCCGCATCGCCAAGCCCCCTGGTTCGCCGGCGTGCTGGCCTGCGGTGCGGCCGCCGCCATGCTGCTGGCCGCGCCGGTGCAGGCGCAGACCGCCAACGATCCGCCGCAGACCCGGCCCGCGCAGACCATTCCCAAGCCCCAGCCGCGCGACAGCAAGGTGCTGGGCGGCATGCAGCGCGGCACCGACGCCGCCGGGCGCGGCATGGACCGTGCCGGCGACGCCACGCAGCGCGGCGTGAACAAGGCCTCCGAGGCCGCCAGCCGGCCGGTGCGCAACGTGGGCGAGGCCTTCGGGCGCAAGCTGGCGCCCGGCAGCAGCGGGCGGGCCACGCCGCCGCCGGTCGGCCCGCAGGGCAACGCGCCATGACGGGGCGCCGCCTCATCAGCTCCGGCTCCAGCTTCGAACAGGAGATCGGCTATTCGCGCGCCGTGGTCGACGGCGAATGGGTCTTCGTCTCCGGCACCACCGGCTTCGACTACGCGACGATGACCATCGCCGAGGACATCGAGACCCAGGCCGACCAGTGCCTGCGCAACATCGAGGCCGCGCTGCACGAGGCCGACGCCAGCCTGGCCGACGTGGTGCGGGTGACCTATGTGCTGCCAGACGGCAGCGAGTTTCCGAAATGCTGGCCGGTGCTGCGCCGGTACTTCGGCGAGATCCGCCCGGCCGCGACGATGATTTCCGCGGGCCTGGCCGATCCGCGCATGCGCATCGAGATCGAGGCCACGGCCCGCAAGCGCACGGATTCCTAGGGAAGGTCTGAACAAGTCCACCGATCAACGCGAGCGACGTTGATCGAGCAAAGGAGGCGCGGCGATGAGTCAAATCAGCTTCGCGGATGCGGATTTCTCGTACGCTATCGGTTCAAGCTGCCCGCGCTGACATCTACAGAGAGCTGCAGGACATTCGTCGGGTGCGCAACCGTATTGCGCACCAAAGGCCTGATCTAAGTAGAAGAAACTGCGAAGCTCCCTGTCGTGGCGCGAGCGCGCGGATCCGTTTTCACATTGATCAACGCGGGCTTCCCAGCGGCGAAGGCGCGTTCAAGCGCGGGACGGATCTTCCCTGGATCCTCGACGTACTCACCGTAGCAACCGAGGGCCTCGGCCATTCTTTCGAAGCGCGTATAGCCCAGATTCCGGCCGGGCTTCGTACCGTCGGGGTCGGCAGTCCAGCCTCCGTTCAGGCTGATGACGACCACGACATTGACACCATGACGGACGGCGGTGTCGAGCTCCATCCCGTTCAGTCCGAACGAACCATCGCCGTGCAGAACCAGCACTTGCTTGTCCGGGTGAGCGACCTTGACGCCGATGCCGAAGGGCAGCCCAACCCCCATGGTTCCCCAGGTGCCGGAGTTGAGGCGATGGCCGGGTTCGAACGTCGGAATCGATTGACGACCGTAGTTGAGGATCTCCTGTCCATCGACCACGAGGTAGGCATCCCGCCCCAGGAAATCGCGCACCTCCTTGCACAGGCGCAGCGGATGGATAGGCACCGCGTCGGAGCTCATCCGCCTCTCCTGCTCGACGCTCTTCGCGCGGTCGGACTCGCGCAGCATGCCCACCCAGGGCGCATACCGCTTCGGTTCGAGCCGACCCCGGCCCTCGGCGATGAGTTGCTCCAGCACGGCCTTCGCGTCACCGACGATACCGGCGTCGCAGGCGCGGGTCAGGCCAATCTCGGCGGGATCGACATTCACCTGCACGATCTTCGCGGTCGGGCTGAAGCGCGGCGGCAGAAAGTGGCTGTTGATGTAGTTCATCCGGGTGCCGACGACGATCACGCAATCGGCATCGCGGAAGGCACCAGATCGGGCGGCCAGGAACGACAGCTCATGATCGTCCGGTAGAACGCCACGCCCCTGCGGCGTGGTATAGAACGGCACACCGGCAAGCTCGACGAATTGGCGCAGCTCGGCCGCCGCGTCCGACCAGACGATGCCGGACCCGCTGACCACGATCGGCCGCTCGGCTGCAACGAGAAGGTCGATCGCCGATCGAACCGCCTTCGCATCGCCTGCCGGCCGAGCATTGCTGGCCGTGAGATAGTCCTCGCGATAGTTCACCGAATCCTCTTCGACCTCCCGGAACATCACGTCCCCGGGCATGTCCAGATACACCGGCCCGGGCCTGCCGGTGCGCGCCTGGCGAAGCCCTGCGGCGACCATCTCAGGAATCTGGCGGGGATCGAGGCAGCGATCGGCCCATTTGGTGATGGGCCGGAAAACGCTCAATTGGTCGCACTCCTGAAAGATGCCGCGACCTGACATCACCAATGGCGCGGCACCCCCGATCGCGAGGAGCGGGGCGGCGTCGGCCCAAGCATGCGCAACGCCGGTGGTCATGTTGATTGACCCCGGGCCGGAGGCCGCCATGCAGACGCCCACCTTTCCGGAAACTCGGCCCCAGGCGAGCGCCATCATCGCAGCCGCCTGTTCGTGGCGAACGTCGAGCAAGCGGATGCCCTCGCGGATACAGGCCGACTCGGCCTCGAGCATCGGACCGCCCATGAGGAAGAACAGGGTGTCGACGCCCTGCCGACGCAGAGCGCGCGCAAGAATCTGATAGCCGCTGATCTTCGCCATGGTCAGAGCACCTTTTCCGCCTTGAGCGATCTCACCTTCTCCGCGCTGTAGCCCAGCAGCTCGCCGAGCACTTCCTCCGTGTGCTGGCCGAGCAGCGGCGCGCTGACGACCGACACGTGCGATTCGGACATCTTCACCGGCCACCCGGGCATCGTGAAGTCGCCGCGCACGGGATGCTTCACGGTGACGAACATGCCGCGCTTGCGCAGGAATGGATCGTCGCTCAGTTCCTTGGTGTCGAACACCGCCCCTGCGGGTACGCCGGCGTCGCCGAGCTGCGTCATGACCTCCAGCTTGTCGTGCTGGCGCGTCCAGGCACCGATCATCGCGTCGATCTCCACATGGTGGTCGAAGCGCGACTGTGGCGTCGAATAGCGGGCGTCGCCGATCAGGTCGTCGCGGCCGATGATGGTGAGCAGCGCATCCCACTGTCGGTTGCCCGCGCGCGTCGTGTAGATGTAGCAGTAGTCGTTCTCCCCGCCGCCTTTGCAGGGATAGACCTCGCTCGGCGCAGTGGCGGAGAGCACGCTCTGGTTGCCGTTACGCGCGGGATGCCTGCCCCAAAGCGCGAGACTCGCATAGGAAATGCGGCCGAAGTTGATCACCACCTCCTGCATGGCCACCTCGACACGCTGACCGCGTCCGGTGCGCTCGCGCTGGTGCAGCGCGGCGAGAATGCCGATCACCGCATGCAGCCCGGAGCCGGTGTCGCCGATGGTCGGGCCGGGCCGGATCGGGCGCCCGCCCTTCTCTCCCGTGGTGGCCAGCGAGCCTCCGACGGCCTGCGCGATCATGTCGAAGGAAAGGTACTTGCCGTAGGGGCTCTCGGGCGCGTAGCCCTTGATCTGCGCGAAGATGATCCGCGGGTTGATCTTCGATATGACGTCGTAGCCGAAACCCAGGCGCTCGATCACGCCGGGGCCGAAATTTTCCACGAAGATGTCGCCTTGCTTGATCAGTTCGAACAGGATCTCCCGGCCGCGCTCGGATTTGACATTGAGCGTTACGCTGCGCTTGTTGGCGTTGAGTAGCATGAAATAGGAGGAATCCACGCCCGGCTTGTCGGTCGAGGCGCTGCGGCCCTGGTCACCCTTGGTCGGCTCTTCCACCTTGATCACGTCGGCGCCGAGCCAGGCGAGTGTCTCCGTGCAGGACGTGCCCGCCTCGAACTGCGAAAGGTCGATCACTCGCACTCCGCTCAGCGCCGGGCGCATTTCGCCGCCGGCTCGGTCCTGGGCGTCGGCTGTGGTTGCTTTGCTCATCTGCATATGTCTCCTTCGGTCTTGTTGAGCTGCGCGAGCCGGTAGACGCGCGCCGCGTTGTCATGGAACAGCTGCGCCCGGTCCTGGGACGAATAGCCGGAAGTGAGGCGCTTGAAGGCGTTCCACAGCACCGTGTAGCTGCAGCTTGCCTTGTCCACCGGGAAATTCGACTCGAACATGCAGCGTGCAACACTGAAGCGCCGTAGCGCGTGTTCGTAGTAGCGCCGCGTCGCATCCACCAGTTCTTCGCTTGACGGCGGCCGGGGGCGGTCGTGCCAGCCGAAGCCGTTCATCACCATGTTGATGCCTCCCAGCTTGCACAGCACGTTGGGGCAGGAGGCGAGCTCGTCGATATGGCTTCGCCACTGCGCGAACACCTCGGCGGCCCGGCCAGCGTGCGGTCCGATGCCAAGCGGGCCGCCGAAGTGGTTGAGCACGATGGTGGTATCGGGGAAGGTGCGCGCGAGGTCGGTGACGTCCGGAATCTGGTGGAAATAGCACCACGCGTCGAACACGAGACCGCGCGGCGCGAGGTGCGCGAAGCCGGCGCGGAAGTCCGCCCGCCGGTACAACCCCGGCGGCGGGTTGTCGCGAAAGTTCGGAACGTCGTCGCACGGGTCCCAGGAGGCTCCCTGGCGGACGCCGCGAAAGCGACCACCGCCGGCGGCGATCTGCATATCGAGGACCAGCGCGACATCGTCGCCGAGCTTCAGGTCGGCCGTGCCGATGATGCCGGCGGCCACGCGGATGGGCCCGTACGCGCCCGAAGCGCTCATCACAGCGATGCCGTTGACGAACTCGGTCTCGCCGACTGCTCGCAAGGAGGGTGGACCGTCGGCGCGGTACATCGTTGCGCACTCGCAGAAGATCGTCGACACCACGTTGTGGCCGCTGCCGCACAGGTCCTCCAGGATCTCGTCGAGCAGGTAACGCGGCGCGACGCGTGCGAAGTGCGCATCCTTGCGGTCCCACAGGTGGTGGTGCGGATCGCAGATTCGCAGCTCGGGTTCAAGGGCGGGCTCGGCGCACAGCGCGAGCCACTTGGCGTTCTCGACAGCGTTTCGCATGTTGACCAGGACGCTATCAGAAGTACGCGCGACCGGCGAGCCACGGATTCGAAAGGAGAATTCGGAAAAATCGACTGCGCAGCACTCAGTCTCGGGGTCATACTTAACTCGGACGCAGCATGCCCGCGGCTCCACCGCCGTCGACGAAGAGCGTGTGGCCCGTGATGCTCCGTGCTGCCGGCGATGCGAGAAACACCGCAGCGTCGGCGAAGTCATCCGCGGTCGGAAGACGACCGAGCGGCAATGCGCTCGCCATCTGTCCCACGACGAGATTGACATCGGCGCCCGTCGCGGCCACTTGCGCCCGCATGAAAGCCCCGTCGACCGCCGCAGGCGCGACGGCGTTCACGCGAACGCCGCGAGGCCCGAACTCAAGCGCAAGGCCCTTCACCAAGCCGGCGATCGCGTGCTTCGTCGCCGTGTACACGGCTCGCATCGGCCTAGCCGCGACGCTCTGTAGGGAGCCCGTGAACAGCAGGCTGGCGTGGGGGCTTCGCACGAGGCTTCGCAACGCGGCCTGCGCGGACAGGATGCTGCCGGTGACATTGACCTCGACCACGCGCCGGATCTGCGCGGCCTCGAAACTGAGGAGGTCGCCGCCCAGCCCAACGCCAGCATTCGCGTGGAACACGTCAAGCGGCGCGCCGAAGAAGCGCTCCGCTTCGTCGATCAGCCTGGCGCAGTCGTCCTCGCGCGTCACGTCGCAGGCCGCCCCGCGTGCGCGTTTGCCCGATGCGTCGAGTGTGTGCGCCGCGCGCTCCACGCCGGCCGTGTCGATGTCTGCAAGGACGACTCGCGCGCCCGCCGCATAAAAGCCGCGCGCAGCGGCTGCGCCAAGCCCGCCAGCCGCGCCCGTAATCACCACGCCGTAACCGTGAAGCAGGTGCCTATCGCTCATGCGCGCAGCTTATCGCTCGCACTCCGGCTGGTCCAGTCACGACCATGCGACTGGTGGTTTGGAAAAACCGAACGCTGTATTTGATCGCCGCTGCAATGAGAGACGCACGATGCGTCCTACACTGGCCCGCAGGATCTGGAGGCCGTATCATCAACCACATATTCGACACGATCGCCGTCGGCTGTGGCGTCGCAGGCTTGTCTACCGCAGTCGCCGCGGCCGAGGCCGGCGCGCGCGTCGCGGTGCTGGAGCGAGCGACGCGGGCCGAGCGCGGCGGACAAAGCCGCTATACCGAAGCGTACCTGCGCATGAAGAGCGAAGCCGAGGTCACCGAGGACTTCGAGTCGCACTTGGCAGAGAACGGTGCCGGCTATATCGACCCTGACTTGATCGAGGAATCTGCGGCAGGCCGCGACTCGCAATCGAGCCTCGTCAAGGCGCTCGGGATGGCTGATCCGCAGGTGATCGAAGCGCTCGCGTCCGCTGCCGGGCCGACGATCGCGTGGCTGAAGGGATTCGGCGTCCGCTTCGATTTCTTGCCGACCCAGTTCCTCACCCGGTCTCAGCCGCGACTGCTACCTGTGGGTGGTGGCTTGGCGCTGGTGGAAGCACTTGCGGCACGCGCCGAGAGGCTCGGTGTCGCCTTCTTCTACGAAACCGCGGCCATCGGTTTGGTCCGCGAGCCGAACGGGACGGTCAAGGGTTTGCGCGTGCGAGGCCGCGAGGCGGGCGAGTTCGAGCTAGGGGGAAATGTGGTGCTTGCGTGCGGAGGTTTTGAGGGAAGCAGCGAAATGTTGACGCGCTATATCGGACCTCGCGCCGTGTACCTGCGTCCTGTTTGCAAGGGCGCGTACTACAACCGTGGCGAGGGGATCCTGATGGCTCTCGAGGCCGGCGCCGCGGCCTGTGGAGACTTCGGCAGCTACCACGCCGAGCCGATCGACCCGCGCTCGGGCGCATCGGAGCCTTCGGTGTTCATCTTCCCGTACGGCATATTGGTGAACAAGGACGGCAAGCGCTTCACGGACGAGGCGCCAGGGGCCGTGGACGCATGCTACGAGCGGGTGACGCGCCGCATCTACGAGCAGCGCGACGGCCTTGCCTATTCGGTGCTGGACGCGAAACACCAGCGCATCCCGAACTACCGGCTCGGCATACGCACCGACAAGCCACCCCTTTCTGCCGGCAGCGTCGGCGAGCTCGCGCAGCGCCTCGCCGTTCCGGCCGACACACTGCGCGCGACGATCGACGAGTACAACCGCGCCTGCCCGAGCGGCGCGTTCCGGCCGCTCGAGGTCGATGGACTCGCGACCCAAGGCTTGAACCCGGGCAAATCCAACTGGGCGTGGCCGCTCGACGAGCCGCCGTTCCATGCCTACCCGGTGATCTCGTCGAACGTATTCACCTTCGGCGGCGTGAAGGTCGACGACAACGCCCGCGTGCTGAACGGGGATGGCGAGCCGATACCGGGCCTTTACGCAGCGGGAGAAGTGATCGGTCTCTATTATGGGAACTACACCGGTGCGACCTCCGTGCTGAAGGGGCTGGTATTCGGCAGGATCGCTGGCACGCACGCCGCCGGCAAGCAGTCAAGGTCGCCGCAGGCGGTCAAGGGGTCGGCTTGAGCACGCCATTCGAAGGCCGGGTGGCCTTGGTCACAGGTGGCTCGGGCGGGATCGGCTCGTCGACGGTGCGCGCACTGCTCGACGCCGGGGCGATCGTAGTGAGTGCCGACCGCACGACACCAAGCCGCCCGCCGGAACGGCCGGAGGACTCGGCCCGGCTGCGCTGCGCGAGCGTGAACGTCGCCGAGGCCGCACAAGTGCAGGCGCTGGTGCGCGAGACGGTCGAAGCCTTCGGTCGCATCGACATACTCGTCAACGTCGCGGGCGTCGTCTCCTTCGGCTCGGCCGAGTCGCTCGACGACACGGAGTGGAACCGGGTCATCGACACGAATCTGAGGGGTACGTTCCTCTGTTGCCAGAGCGTGATCGACCCGATGCGCACTCATGGCTTCGGCCGCATCGTGAACATCGGCTCCGTGATCGGCAAGAACGGCGGCAACGCGCGCCCGTGGATCTCGCCGCGGGAGCAGGCGAACTCCGGCAACGTCGCCTATGGCGTCTCCAAAGCCGGCGTGCACGCGCTGACCGGGTTCCTCGCGCGCGAGCTCGCTTGCCACGGCATCACGGTCAATGCGGTCGCGCCGGGGCCGATCGCCACGCCGATGACGAGCGGCTTCCCGGACACGCTTCGCGCGCTCATACCGGGCGGACGCATGGGCGAACCCGCCGACGTTGTACGGGCGATTCTCTTCCTTGCCTCGCCCGACGCAGGCTTCATCAATGGCGAAGTGCTCGACGTGAACGGCGGAATGTGGTGTGACTGAACGAAATGGAGATCCAATGAAATCTGCGTACCTGGTACTCGACATGCAGAACGACCTCGTCGCGGAGGACGGCCCCAACGGTGAGTCGCCGCTCGGGATGCAAGTTCGAGCGCGAAACGTCATCGAGCGGACCGCGCAAAGCATCGAAAGGGCCCGAGCCGCCGGATGCGCCATCGGGTTCGTGCGAGTCGGATTCTCGCCGTCGTACGCGGAGTGCCCGGCAGAATCTCCAGTGTTCGCCCCTGCTCGAACCCATAATCTTTTCAAGCTCGGCACGCGCGGCACGGAGATCCACGCCAGGCTCGCTCCGCGCGACGGCGATTGGCTGATCACCAAGCATCGCGTCAGCCCGTTCTACGCCACCGGCCTCGAGACGTACCTGCGCGCCGCCGGCATCGAGCGCATTTTTTGCTCGGGAGTCTCGACCCAGGCCGTGGTGCAGGCCACCGTGCGTGACGGTCACGACCGCGACTATGCGATGGTTCTGCTGGAGGACTGTTGCGCGGCACATTCCGCCGAGGAACACGCGAACTCTGTCGGCAGCATCGGTCGGTTCTGCACCGTGAGCACGTCGGACAAGGCGTTTGGCTAGGGCGATACCATCGAATCAGCGCAACCGATCGGAGACAACATGAAGAGTGAGATGCCCGCGCGGCGGTCCGATGTAGTCGTTGTGGGCGGCGGCAACGCCGCTCTGTGCGCGGCGCTGGCGGCGCGTGAAGGCGGTGCTGGCGTGACGGTCCTGGAGCGAGCGCCGCGCGACCGGCGCGGCGGAAATTCCGCCTTCACGGGCGGCGCCTTCCGCGTCGCGTACCGCGGCCTGGACGATCTCCTGCAGATCATGCCGGAGCTGACGAAGGAGGAGCGCGAAGGAGCCGACTTCGGAACCTACCCGGAAGGCAAGTTCCTGGACGACCTTGCGGAACTGAGCCAGTACCGCGTCGATCCAGACCTCGCGGAGACCCTTGTCAAGGGAAGCCTGGACACGATTCTCTGGATGCGCTCGAAGGGCGTGCGCTTCATTCCCAGCTTTGGTCGTCAGTCATTTCGCGTCGACGGCAAGGCGCGCTTCTGGGGCGGTCTGACCATCGAGGTCTCAGGCGGCGGGCTTGGGCTCATGGAGTCGTTGTATACAGCCGCCGAACGCGCCGGCGTCGATTTCGAGTACGGCGCTCGTGCACGAAGGCTCGTGCGCGAGCGCGGCCGCGTCTCGGGCGTCGAGTACGAAAGCGGCGGCGAATCCCACGCCCTTCGCGCCGGCTGCGTCGTCCTCGCCTCGGGCGGCTTCCACGCGAACGCCGAATGGCGAACCAGCTACCTCGGCCCGAACTGGGAGTTCGCACGGGTACGCGGCTCGCGCTACAACACCGGAGACGGCATCCGCATGGCCATCGACGCGGGCGCGATGCCGTGGGGAAACTGGTCGGGATGCCACTCCGTGTTCTTCGACATGAATGCGGCGCCGTTCGGCGACATCAATTTCCTCAATCAGCAGAAGAACTACTTCTTCCTCGGGATCGTGGTGAACGCCGAGGGAAGACGATTCGTCGACGAAGGAGCCAACTTTCGCAACTACATTTACTCCAACATGGGAAAACGGCTGTTGGAGCAGCCCGGCAGCATCGCCTGGCAGGTCTTCGACCAGCGCACCGTGGGCCTTCTGCCCGACGAGTACAGGGTTCGGCGGGCGACCCGCGTCGAGGCGCCGACGCTGGAGGCGCTCGCAGCCAAGCTGGAAGGCGTCGATCCGGAGGCCTTCCTCAGGACCGTGGCGGAGTTCAATGCGGCCGTCATGCAGGACGTGCCGTTCAATCCCTCGGCAAAGGACGGGAAGGGCACCCGAGGTCTTGCGGTTCCGAAGTCGAACTGGGCGAACCCGCTCGATCAGCCGCCGTATGTCGCCTACGGCGTCACCTGCGGCATCACGTGCACCTATGGGGGCGTTCGCATCGATCCGTCAGCGCGCGTTCTCGACGTCGAGGAGGTTCCGATCCCGGGTCTGTACGCGACGGGGGAACTCGTGGGTGGGCTGTACTACGTCAACTACCCCGGCGGGGCCGGCTTGATGTCCGGTTCCGTATTCGGCCGAATCGCCGGCCGCCAGGCGGCCATCGACTCGCAAGCTCGCTAGCGTTGTCGTCCGGACTTGCGGATCCGCACTTGCTTGTTGGGTTGAACCGGGGTGGCAAGGACCGACGAAACGAATTCGACGAAGGCGCGGACCTTGGGCGAGACGAAGCGCGACTTCGGATACGCGATGTAGAAGGTGCGACGCGCCGTGTCCCAGTCCGGCAGAACTTGCCGCAGCTCACCCGTGCGAAGAACATCTCGCGCGAGAATGTCGAGCACGTAGATCATGCCGCCGTCTCGAACGGCGGTACGTATGAGCGCGTCGCTGCTGTTGAAAAGGATGTTGCCTTCGGGCGCGAGCCTGAATTCCTCATCCCCTCGTCTGAACATCCAATCCCGGGGTAAGCCCGACTGGGTGGCCGTCAGCCCAAGACACGCTGCCGGCGGGATCGCATGAGGACTTGAGGGTTCTCCGTTGCGCCGCAGGAATTCCGGCGACGCGCAAACGATGTAGCGGCCCTCGAAGATCGGACGCGCGATCATGTCGGCGTCCTCGACCTCGTCCATGCGAATGGCCACATCGACGCCCCGCCCCACCATGTTGTCGACCTGGTTGGTTAGCGAGACGATGATGCGAAGGTTGGGATTGCGGTGCGCGAAGTCCGAAAGATTTTGCGCGAGGGCCGAGTGCCCGATTGCGAAGGGCGCTTCGACACGCAACGTGCCGCGCAGCGCGTCGCGCGCACCCCGCGCCGCTGTCTCCGCTTCGTCGACGCTGGCGAGGATGCTCTTCGCACGCTCGTAGAACGAAAGTCCTTCGTCCGTGACGTGCATGAGTCGCGTCGTCCGCTGCAGAAGCGTGACGCCCAGGTGGCTCTCGAGATTGTGTATGCAGGAGGTGACAGAAGCGTTTGCGAGATCGAGCCGTTGAGCCGCACGAGAGAAGCTGCCTGCTTCAACAACTTTGGTGAATACTTCCATCGCCCACAGTCTGTCCATGGCGACGCTTGTATCTTTAAACCCGACTGGCGCGGTAGAGTCTTGCTGCCATTGAGGCGGCCAGACCGGCCCGTGCCGTTCGGTAGGCGCTGGTCTTCGTGAAGCTCGAACGGTTACTCGCACCTTGATTGAGTGCGCATGCACAAACAAGGGATCTGAAGATCATCTCTGTTACCTCAGTGACGGGGGGCGTCGACGTGGGGCAAGACGTACGTGATGTCTGTGCTGCGCGCCAAGAGCGATGCCCAGCGGTTGAGCAACGATACCGAAAGCGATTCGGCACAGGCGTGCTTGCTGCAGGCCTGCACTTGACGATAGCCAAACCACGCCAAGTGCGCGACTTCGCCAAGTCTACGGGCCAGCTTGCCAAGACCGATGTGGTGAATGCGCGCATACTCGCCGAGCCTCGCGGTCGCCGAAGTGGGGTTGAGAGAAGCGACCGGCGGCTCGAGCTTGTTGATTATCGTCACGCGCAGTGCAGTTACGCCACTAGAGCAACCGCCTCCGGCGGCAGTATACGCACGCCTTTTGCAGCTTGCAATGCGGTCGATCCCGACCTGCCATTCAGGGGTTCCATGGAATCGGCGGCGTCTGGTGCAGCAAGGGGCCGCGGCGGCCCTCGTAGACCGGCCATTGCAGCAGCATCCTGAAGTTTTGTCGCAAGATCGACTGATACTCCTCAAGCAGCTTCGGGTTGCTGCGCACCTGCTGGGGTTCCACCTTCCTTCCCGCGCAGTAGGCCGCGAGCGCGCCAGCCGACTCGCCCACGTTCCATTCGACAGGCTGAAAGCGATAGGCCCCATTCGTGATATGCGTGGTGCCCATCGTCTTGCCCGCGGCGATCAGGTTTGCCAGGCGCACCGGCAACAACGCGCCGAGGGGAATTTCGAACGGATGCGCGGTCAGGCTGATGTAGGGCTGCGCCGCGGTCGTGGGATGCAGATCGATGCGGTATGAGCCGATGCCTACCGAGTCCGCATAGTGCTCGGTTTCGCGACGTCCCTCGGCCGCAACGTGCATCTCGAGAATACGGAACACCGGGAGGATGCGCCGGCCCTCACGGATGTACACCTGCTTGGCCAAGCCATGCTCGGTGCCGAACACGTCGTCGCGAAGCCGCACCTCCGGATAGCCATAACCCTTGTCGTGACGCGGCGCCTCCGTCTGCAGCCAATGGAGGAACGACAGGCTCAGTTCGCGGGACTCGTGCAACGCCCGCACGCGCGTCGCCTCGTCGACGCCCAGTAGCGGCAAATCCCAATAGGAGTTCTGCGGCATGTTGATGAGCGTCAGATCGCTCGAAAGGGTGCCGGGAGCGAAGTGCTCCTTGTAGAGCACGCGCCGGTAGTGCCACCAATCCGGCAGCACGGCTACAGACATCGGTCCCCCAAAGAAGGGCCGGTAACGCTCCGTCATCGAGGTTTGCTCGAGGTCCCGCCAGTCAAAGCGTGGTCCGGGCCACGGAAACTTCGGTTTGTCGTCGCGCCAACGTGCGTACGCGGTCGGGCGTTCGATAACGTTGTCCGTCCGCGGCGACCAGTCCAGCGCGAATCCCCAGGTGATGGCCTGTTGGTTAAGCGGGTTCGGCGGCCCCGGCTGCGCATGCGGCTCGCCCGTGTCGTCTCGCGACTCCGCGCCGATCACGTGCTCGGCCTCCGCCGCCTCGAGCGGCTCGCCGAGATCGGTGGCGTCGAGCACGTACTTCGCCGACAGGACCACCTGCGTGCCGAAGTTGAGATTATCGAAGCGCATGCTCTGCACGACATCGCGGTGCACTTGTGCACTGCTCACCTTGTGGCGCAAGAGCAGCCGGATCCGTCCGCTTGCGAGATGCGGCGCGAGCATCTCCATCAACACCTCGTGGCAGACCCGCGGCTCGACGCAAAGGCCGCTGACGAAACCCATGCCCGGATTGAGGTACTGTTCTTCGCGCGCTGCCGCGGTCAGCGGATAGTTGCGGCGATAGTAGTCGCGCAGGCGCTGGCGAAATTTCAGGTAGCTGGGCGTGCCTCCGACCGTCTCGATGTACTGGTGGTCGTCGAAGGGCACCCCCTGGCTGCTCACCTCGCCGCCGAGCCAGTCCGTCTCCTCCGTCAGCACCACATCGCACCCCATCGCTGCCGCCGCGAGCGCGGCCGGCACTCCGCCCATTCCGCCACCCACGACGAGAACATCCGTCATCAACTCGCGTTCCATGCAGTCTCCTATTCGTTGCGGATAGACGCCTCGTCGATCACCTTCTTCCATCGCTCCCGGTCCTTGGCCGTCAGCGCTTGCATATCTTCCGGGCTGCCGGAGAGCGGTTCCATGTTGAGCGCATGCAACCTCTCCGCCACTTCCGGCTGAGCGATCACCTCGTTGAGCGCGCGATTCATGCGCATCACGATCTCGCGAGGCATCTTTGCTTGCGCGACGAAGCCGAACCAGATCTGCACCGTCATCTGCGGGTATCCGAGCTCGGCGAAGGTCGGCACCTCCGGCAGCTTGCTCCAACGCGTCTCCGAGCTTACCGCCAGCGCACGCGCCTTCCCGTCGCGAACAGCCTGCAACAACAGATTGTGATTGTCCATGTTGAAGTCCACCTCCTGCGCCAGGATCGCCTGGAGAGCAGCGATGTTGCCCTTGTACGGGACGTGAAGGAACTTCAGCTTGTGCTGGGTCCGAAGCAGCTCGATCAAAAGGTGTCCAGCCGTGCCGACCCCGCCGCTCGAGTAGGACAGCTTTCCGGGATTGGCGCGCGCGAAATCGATCAATTCTTTGATCGAATGCAGCGGCGTCGAAGCCTTCACGATCAGCGCGTCGGGCGTCTGCGCGACCAGACCCACCGCGGTGAGGTCCTTGTCCGGGTCGAACGACAGCCGCGAGAACAGGAACGGGTTCGAGGTCTGCAGCCCGGGGCTCGGCACGATCATGAAAGCATGATCGTTGAGCGGCTGCGAGATGAAGGCTGTCGCCGCGATGTTGCCGCCGGCGCCCGCTCTGTTATCGACGATTACCGGGACGCCGAGCGCTTGCTCGAGCTTTCTCGCGATGATGCGCGTCAGCACGTCGGTCGATCCACCCGGAGCGTAGCCCACCAAGATCTGCACAGGCTTGCTGGGCCAGCCTTGCGCAAGCGCATGCTGTGTCGCGAGCAGGCTCAGCGCGACGCAGACGGATCGGGCCCATGCCCGCCAGATGCTCTTCATCTTCATCGTTGTCTCCTTTATGCACGCGCATGCGTGTCGTTTGAATGATGTGCAATCTGAGCAGACGTCAGAAGGCCTCGCTGCCGAAAATAGTATTCACATTTGGTGAAATAGACTGCACGGGGTGGGCGGAGTTCACCGAGACGAGTGGGTCGTCAGCTTGGCAAGTGCGTGAGGAAGGATGCCGCCCGCGCGCCACCACGAGAGCTCGCGCGGCGTGTCGAGTCGGATGCGAACCACGGTCGACCGGATCCGGCCGTCAGGGTAGTACACGCGCAAAGTCGCGTCCTCACGCGGACGCGGCCCGCCCGGCGCACCGAACAGGTCGAAACGCTCGCCGCCTTGCAGGTCGAGCTCGCGCCGGCCCTGGCCCTTGGCAAACTCCAGCGGCAGCACGCCCATGCCGACGAGGTTGGAGCGGTGGATTCTCTCGAAACCTTCGGCGATCACCGCCCGCAGGCCCAGCATGCGCACGCCCTTGGCGGCGGTATCGCGAGACGATCCTGTACCGTAGCTGGCCCCTGCGACTACGATAACCGGCACGCCTTCACGGCGATAGCGCTCGGCAGCCTCGAAGATCGACATCACCTCGCCGCTCGGGAAGTGCCGCGTCAGATCGCCCACGGATCCTTCCACGAGCTCGTTACGCAGACGCGGATTGGCGTAGGAGCCGCGCTCGACGATGTCCGGGTTCGCTCGACGCGATGCGAGCGAGTTGAACTCCGTCGGTCGCACGCCGCGTGCCTCCAGGTAGCGACCGGCCGGCGAACCCGCACGTATCGCGCCGACCGGCGCGATGTGGTCCGTGGTCACGCCGTCACCCAACACCACGAGGGCTCTGGCGCCCCGCAGGTCGATACCGGTCGCCGCGATCCCCATGGCCGCGTAACTGGGTCTGCGGATATAGGTGCTGTCCGGGTTCCACGCGAAGCGTTCGCCACGGACGCACGGTTGCGCCTCCCACTCGGCGACAAACTTCCGCAGGCTCGCGTAGCCCTCGGCGAAAAGCCGGGGCGTCAGCACGCGAGACTGGATCGCCGCGACTTCTTCGTCGGCCGGCCAGAGGTCGCGCAGGAACACCGGCGCACCTTCCGCATCGGTGCCGAGCGGCTCGCGTTCCAGGTCGACGAGCACGCTTCCCGCGAGCGCGTAGGCGACCACCAGAGCCGGCGACGCAAGATAGGCCGCCTGCACCTGCGGATGGATGCGTCCCTCGAAGTTGCGATTCCCCGAGAGGACTGCCGCCACGGTGAGACGGTCGCCCTCCAGGTGCGCCCGCACCTCGTCCGCCAGCGGACCGGAATTTCCCACGCAGGTCATGCAGCCGAAGCCGATGACGTGGAACCCGAGCGAATCGAGCGATGGCTGCAGGCCCGCCGCCTCGAGGTACTCCGCGACGCGCAGCGAGCCCGGCGAGAGGGAGGTCTTGACCCATGACGCCGGACGAAGGCCCTTCGCCACGGCGTTGCGGGCGAGCAGACCCGCGCCGATCATCGCCGCCGGGTTCGAAGTGCTGGTGCAACTCGTTATCGCGGCGATCACCACGTCCCCATGGCGTGGATGCCCTTCAGAGACCGCGTCGCACCGGGCCGGAAACGCTTCGCGAAACGACGTCGGCACGCCGCCGATGGAGACTTTGTCATGGGGTCGACTGGGACCCGCGAGCGTGGCATGGACCGCCCCCACGTCGAAGTCAAGGACCGCGTCGTACTCGGGCACTTCCTCCCGCCACAACCGCTGCTCGCGTGCATAGCGCTCGACGATCCGAACCTGCCCTGGCGATCGTCCGGTCTGGCGCAAATAGCTCGTCGTCTCCTCGTCGATCGGGAAGAAGCCCATCGTGGCCCCGTATTCGGGCGCCATGTTCGCGAGGGTGGCGCGGTCGGGCGCAGGCAGCGCATCGAGGCCCGGGCCCCAGAACTCGACCACTTTGCCCACCAGATCGCGTTCGCGCAGGAGTGCCGTGAGCGCGAGAGCCAAGTCCGTTGCCGTGACGCCGGCCCGCCGCCGACCGACGAGGCGGACGCCGACCACTTCGGGCGCGAGCAAGGCGATCGGCTCGCCGAGCATCGCCGACGCGGCCTCGATGCCGCCGACGCCCCAGCCAACGACGCCGAGCGCGTTGATCATGGTCGTGTGGCTGTCCATGCCGACCAGGCTGTCTGGGAAGGCGATCGTGCCGCCCTCTTCCTGTTCGACCCGCACGACCTGCGCGATGTGCTCGAGGTTGATCTGGTGCAGGATGCCGTTGCCCGGCGGCACCACGCGCATCCCGGCAATCGCTTGCTGCGCCCAGCGGATCAGCGCGTACCGCTCGCGATTGAGCGTGAGTTCGCTGGCCAGATTGAGCCGCAGCGCATCCGGGCTGCCCGCGTGCTCGGCAGTCACGGAATGGTCAACGACGAGGTCGGCTGGAACGACGGAAGAAACGAGCGCCGGGTCCAGGCCCCGCTCCGCCATCTCGTCGCGCAGGGCCGCGAACTCCGCCAGCAGCGGTACGCCGGAAGCATCCGACATCAGGACGCGGGCCGGATGAAAGGCGACCTCTCCCGCCATGCCCGCCTGCCGGCGCGCCAGGCCGAGAATCGCCTCGCGAGTGACCGTTTCTCCGTCCTCATGGCGAAGCATGTTCTCGAGCACGACGCGGATCGAGTACGGCAGCGCGCCGATGCGCGCAACACCAGCCGACTCCAACGCGCGCAAGCTGAAGATGGCGACGCCGGCATCGCCGAGATCGACGATGCGTCGCGTAGCGAAGGAGTCCAGGGAACGCTTCAGCCTGCTACCTCCGTCGCCGGCGATTACGAGTTCACGAACAGCTTGGAGATGCCGTAGAAGTCGGCGATCTCCTTCATCCGGGCGCGCGGTGGGATCGCCTGGTAGTAGCCCTGGGTGCTGCGCCAGATGCCCAGCTGACGACGAAGATCCGCCATCGTTTCGGCTGCTTTCATCGTCGTCGCCACGCCGTCGAGGATCGGCACGTCGTCCACGCGATTGACGCCGGCGCGATGCAGGAACACGTTCAGCGGCGCCTCGCCCGGAATAATGACGTCGGCGCCATCGGCGATCAGCTTGCGGGCCGCGACGAAGAAGCGATCGACGATCTGGCCCGGGTTGTCGAAGTTGGCAAGCACGTCGTCGAACTGGAATCCGACGTGCCGTACGCCGGCGCAACGCCCTTCCAGGCCATGGCGCTGCACGTTCGCCTGGATCTGAGGCACCATCTCACCGATGAACAACAGCACCCCGAAGCGCAAACCGAGTTGACACGCGGTGAGCATGGCGCTCTCGCCGAACGCGACGACCGGGATCGACACCAAGCTGCGAATCTCGCGCAGACCGGGCTCGGGCAGTGTGGTGAGGGCAAAGGCATCGAATCCCTCCTCCTCGGCAACCATCGCAGCGTAGGCGAACTGATGAGAGTGCAGCGACTGCACGTACGAGAAGGCAATGTCGGTGCCTGGATAGTCGACCTTGTAGGTGCCCGCGTGCATGCCGTGCATCACCACTTCGGTGTCGGGCCGCACGACCTTCTGAATGTGCTCACGCAGGGCCCGGTCGTAGGACGGGAGTCGTGCGAGGGTGGTGAAGCTTTGATGCCAGATTCGCATTGCCATGAAGTCGGTCCTTAGGATTGATGAACGCGCCAACAGCCCGGGCTACGCCCACGTGTATCGCTTCTCCATCTGCTGGTAGCGCATGTGGTCGACGAGCCGCTGCCTTTCGCTGAACGAGATCAACTCAGTCTCCGCCCCGGCAAGCGATCCGCGGGCACGCAAATGGCTCAGCACGCGCTGCATCGAGCGCATCGATGCTTGCAGCGCGGCGTTGGCGTACTGGATGCCCGCGTAGCCCATCGCCGCCAGAGCGTCGCGCCCGAGCAGTGGCGTCTTGCCGCCGAACACCATGTTGCAGATGTGAACTGCTTCGACCTCCCGCGGGATGGTGGCGAGTTCCTGCTCTGACTGTGGCGCCTCAACGAAGATCATGTCGGCGCCGGCGTCGCGGTACGCCACCGCCCGCTCGAGCGCGCGCTGCAGGCCTTCCACGGCTCGGGCGTCGGTACGCGCCAAGATCATCGTGCAGCCCCGCCGCGCGTCGACAGCGGCCTTGATCTTCTGCACCATTTCGGCCTGCGAGATCACGGCCTTCCCGTCGAAGTGGCCGCATCGCTTCGGAAACACCTGGTCCTCGAGCTGAATGGCATCCGCCCCGGCCCGCTCGAACAGGCGCACCGTCCGGTAGACGTTCAGGGCATTTCCGAAGCCGGTGTCGGCATCAGCGAGGATCGGCAGCGACACGGCTTCGCGCATCGCGGCCAGGTTGTCGGCCACCTCGGTCGCGGTGACGAGACCGACGTCGGGCACCCCGAGATAGCGGTTGGCGAGGCCGGCCCCCGTCAGCATGAGCATGTCGAAGCCGGCATCCTCGATCAGGCGAGCCGCCAGCGCATCCGACGCGCCGGGAATCAGCACCCCACTACCGGGCTTCAGCAGAATTTTCAGTTTGTCCGTCGTCTCGGATGGCATGGGGATAGAGGCCGTGCGGCCCGGTTTTTGATGACGCGATTATTTGCGTCGCCATCCCCTGGGATTACTGAGTCGAAAGCGAAAACGCCGTTCGGTACTTTCGAATGAGTGCCGGTGCCGCTGCGGCAAGAGGTGAACAGAAGCATCTGGTCGCCTCCATCGACGAGCTCGGCCTGCTGCCGCGCGTGCTCACATTCGAGATCATCGAGCACGATCGCGTTGGCGACGTCAACGCCTTGGTGGCCGCAGCGCGCGAGGTGCAGGCGACCAAGTCGCGTTCGCTCCCGACAGTTTCGGCTGCGACCGGTGCTCGCGTCAGCCGAGTTGGGCCAAGATCGATCGATCCTCGTAAGCCTTTGAGGCAACGGCCTTGCCCGGTCAGGCGCTCCCGGAAGATACCGAGGATGGCATCCGGCTAAGGAGCCTCTGATCAAGTCCACCTCTGCTGTTTAGTTTGCTGCGTTGTCATGTCAGGCAACAGGAGACGGATGAAGCAGATCAGCTTGGCTCGCGGCGGGTTCGATCGGTACGGCAAGACGACCAAGCGTGCGGCCTTTCTGGCCGAGATGGACCGCGTGGTGCCGCGGGTGCAGTTGTGTGTGCTGATCGAGCCGCACTACCCCAAGGCCGGTCGCGGTCGCCACCCGGTGGGCCTGGAGCGGATGCTGCGCATCCACTTTCTGCAGCACTGGTTCAACTTGAGCGATCCGGCCGTGGAGGAGTCGCTTTACGAGTCCATCTCCATGCGCGAGTTCGTGGGAATCGACTTGGGCCACGAGCGTGTGCCAGACGAGACGACGGTGCTGAAGTTTCGTCACCTGCTGGAGCACCTTGATCTGGGGCGCCAGATCTTCGAGCAGGTAGGAGCTCATCTGCAGGCGCAGGGCTTTCGGCTGAGCACGGGCGCCATCGTGGACGCCACGCTCATCGCCGCGCCCAGTTCCACCAGGAATGCCTCGGGCGCGCGCGACCCAGAGATGAAGCAATCCAAGAAGGGCAACCAGTGGTACTTCGGCATGAAGGTCCACATGGCGGTGGATGCGCGCAACAAGCTCATTCATCACGTGGTGGCCGCCTCGGGCAACGTGCACGATGGCAAGGTGCTGCCTCAGCTCCTACATGGCAAGGAGACGGCTGTGTGGGGCGAGGCGGCTTACTCGGGTCAGGCCAACATGATCGCGCAGCACGCGCCCTGGGCTCAGGACTACATGCAGCATCGCGACCGTGCCTACAAGTACCTCAGCCGGATGCAGCGCGAGATCAACCGGCATTGCTCCAAGGTGCGTGCCCGGGTCGAGCACGTTATCGGGGTCATCAAGCGCATCTTTGGCTTTGCCAAGGTGCGCTACCGGGGCCGGCCAAGAATGGCAACCGCCTGTTTGTGGCTACTGCCTTGGCCAACCTCTTCACCGTCAGGCGACCACTACTGGATGCCCTGCGGGCATAGGTGCGCCTGGATCGGCACTATCGCGCGCCAACAGGCCTTCCCAGCACCCACTCAGCATCCGTTTATAGCCCACAGGGCGCCGACTCGCGAACGTTCAGCCTGAAATCAGCGCCTGATCAGCGTCTCCCTAGCCGACACCTGCGCTTACAAGTTTCATCGCAGCCTCATGCGCGCCGGGCGCCGGCGACACATGCGCTTCCCACAATGAAGCCATGTTCCACCGCATCGAAGGAGTTGCAATGAACACGCACCGCAAGCGCCGCATGGGTATCGTCGTCGCCGTGCTGTCCCTGTGCCTGGCGGGCAGCGCCATGGCCCGCGACGGCCATGGGCGCGGCCACGACCGCCGCGGCTACGACGGCCACGGCCATTCGCAGCGCTTCGACCGCGGCCATGACCACCGGCACAAGGCGCACCGCGGCGACTACCGCCCGCGCCACCCCGGCTACTACCGTGCACAGCCCGTGCGGCCGCACGCCGAATGGCGACGCGGCGGCTACCTGCCGCCGGCCTATCGCGGCGGGCGCTACGTGGTGACCGACTGGCGCACGCGTCCCCAGCTGTACCAGCCGCCGCAGGGCTACCAGTGGGTGGGCGTGGACGGCAATTTCGTGCTCGCCGCCGTCGCCGGCGGCCTGATCGCCCACATCATCGCCAGCCACTGACGCGTACGCGGCCGCGGCCGCGCTCGCGCGCTACTTGCCGGGCGGGCGCAGCAGCTGGCTGGCCTGTTCCACGTTGTCGCTGATGCGCTGGCGCACGATCTCGAAGGCCTCGGCCTGCGAGCGGGCGGCCAGCTCGGCCAGTTCGCGGATGTCGTTCAGCGCCTGCTGGAAGCTCGCCTTGCCCACTTCGTCCAGCTTGGCCAGCTGGGCGCCCATGTCCTTGCCGGGCGCGGCCTGCTGCATCGCCGACTGCCAGTGGGCGATCGAGTCGCGCATCATCTCGGTCTGGCGCTGCACCACGGCCTGCAGGCCCTGGCAGGACTTCTCGTTGGCCTTGAGCAGCGCCTCCAGGTCCTTGCGCCCGTTCTCGATCACCGCGCCCGCGGCGCCGGTGAGATTGAGGTTCTGCATGCGCTCGGCCATGTCCTTGAGGGGCTTGGCGAACGCGTCCTGGATGTTGTCCGCCGCGCCGGCAGCGGATGACTTGCGGGTGGTCATGGCGTGTCTCCTGGGAAGGGTGGTGGTGGACGAAGCATGCACCATACCCCGGGCGCCGTCGAGCGCCGAGGGCCCCGCCGCTCAGCGCGCCGGCGCCGCTTCCGGCAGCTCGATCTTGACCTCGAGCACCTCCAGGTCGTCCTGCTTCTCCAGGTTGACCTTGATGTCCTCGGCCTTGATCGACACGTACTTGGAGATCACCGCCACCAGCTCGCGCTGCAGGTCGGCCAGGTAGTCCGGCCGCTTGGCGCTGAGGCTGGAGCGCTCGTGCGCCAGGATGATCTGCAGCCGCTCCTTGGCGACGCTCGCGGTCTTCTTCTTCTCGCCCAGCAGGAAGGACAGAAAAGACATGGCTCTTACCTCCCGCCGAACAGTCGCTTGAAGAAACCGGGTTTCTCGGCGTCGATGAAGCGCATCGGCCGGTCTTCGCCCAGGAAGCGCGCCACCACGTCGCTGTAGGCCTGGGCCACCTCCGTCTCCTTGTCGTGGATCGCGGGCACACCCTGGTTGGAGGCCTGCAGCACCGACTCGGACTCGGGGATCACGCCGATCAGCTTGATGCGCAGGATGTCCTGGATGTCCTCCAGCGACAGCATCTGCCCGTCGGCCACGCGGTTGGGGTTGTAGCGGGTGATCAGCAGGTGCTCCTTGATCGGCTCGCTGCCCTCCTTGGCGCGCTTGGTCTTGGAGCCGAGCATGCCCAGGATGCGGTCGGAATCGCGCACCGAGGACACCTCGGGGTTGGTCACGATCAGCGCCTCGTCGGCGTAGTGCATCGCCATCAGCGCGCCGGTCTCGATGCCCGCGGGCGAGTCGCACACGATGTAGTCGAAGTCCATCCCACGCATGTCTTCCAGCACCTTCTCCACGCCTTCCTGCGTCAGCGCCTCCTTGTCGCGCGTCTGCGAGGCGGCCAGCACGAACAGGTTGTCGCACTGCTTGTCCTTGATCAGCGCCTGCTTCAGGTTGGCCTCGCCCTGGATCACGTTGACCAGGTCGTACACCACGCGCCGCTCGCAGCCCATGATGAGGTCCAGGTTGCGCAGGCCGACGTCGAAGTCGATCACCGCCGTCTTCTTGCCCGCCAGGGCCAGCCCCGACGAGAAACTCGCGCTCGTGGTCGTCTTGCCGACGCCGCCCTTGCCCGATGTCACCACCACGATTCTGGTCATCGCCTCTATCCTTCTTCCTTGAAATTCGGTTCTTCGGTTGTGTGTCGTGCCGTGCTCAGCCGCGGATCGCGTCCATCACCAGCCGCTTGTCGTCCAGCCGGATCTGCGCCGGCTTGCCGGCCACGGCCTCGGGCAGCGCCACCTCGGCGGTGCGGTAGATGCCGGCGATCGCCACCAGCTGCGCTTCGAGGCAGGTGGTGAAGATGCGCGCCTGCACGTCGCCGCGCGCCCCGGCGATCGCCTTGCCGCGCAGCGGCGCGTACACGTGGATGTGGCCGTCGGCGATCACCTCGGCGCCGAAGTTCACCACCTCGGTCACGATCACGTCGCCGCCGCGCGCGTACACCTGCTGGCCCGAGCGCAGCGGCCGGTCGATCAGCAGCGTGCCGCCGGCGGGCACCGGCACCTCGCGCACGATCTGCGGCGCGGGGCTGGCCGCCTCGGCCGGCGCCGGCGGGCGCGCGGGCGGGGCCACCGGCATCGCGGCCAAGGCCAGGCCGGCGGCGCGCGCGGCCTGCAGCTGCGCCTCGTTGCCGCCGCGCACCGCCACCGGCTGCGTCTGGTGGCGCGCCAGCATCGCACGCAGGGCGGCGAAGTCGATTTCGGCGGCGGCTTCCTCCTCGGGCAGCTGCGACAGGTCGATCACCACCGGCTCCTGCTCGAAGAAATCCGGGGAATCGGCCAGCTGGGCATCCAGCGCCTCGGCCAGCACCTGCAGGTCGGCCGTCTTGAGGATGACCGCGATCAGCGGCAGCGTCGCGCTCTTGAATTCGAAAACCGCTCGGGTGTGCGCGGCGGAAGCATCGGCCATGGAAAACGTCGGTACGAAAAGCGTCAGAGTCTAACGGGCCGGCGCCCCGGCCCGGCACGGGGCGTGCGCCATGCGTCGGCCGCCGAACATCTTTTGCACGGCGTTGCAAATTGCGCACGCCCGGGGCCGTCCCGCAGGCCGCGCCTTCGGATAATCCAAGCCTTAAAAAAAAGACGCTTCAGGGAGCGACAGCATGGATCCAATTCTGGACATCCGGCCGGTTCAGGCCGACCTCTACACGTACAGCCTCGGCACCGGGCGCCAGTCGGTCTGGCCCTGCGACTGCCTGTTCGACTCCATGGAGCGCTGCCTGCGCGACGCGGGCGAGGCGCTGTGCACCTACTTCGAGCGCGTCGACATCGTGTATGCCGGCGTGCCGCTGGGCACCCATGCGGTCGCGCGGCTGCGCAACGACCCGCTCGGCCTCTTCAAGGAGATGCTGCACCGTCTGGCGGCCGACTACGGCCGCCGCCGCACCGGCCGGCCGCTGCGCGCGCCCGGCTGACGGGCGCTACGCGTTGCGTGCGCGTCCCAGCAGCGCCCACAGCCCGATCGCACCGAAGGTGGCGGTCCCGATGCCGCCCAGCGCGAAGTCGCCGAACTTGAGCGTGAAGTCGCCGGTGCCCAGGATCAGCGTGATCGCGGCCACGATCAGGTTGCGGTTCTGCGAGAAGTCCACCTTGTTGTCGACCCAGATCTTGGCGCCGGCCACCGCGATCAGGCCGAACACCACGATGCTCACGCCGCCCATCACCGGCAGCGGGATGGCCTGGATCAGCGCGCCGAACTTGGGGGAGAAGCCCAGCAGCAGCGCGATCAGCGCCGCCACCACGAACACCGCCGTGGAATAGATGCGCGTGGCCGCCATCACGCCGATGTTCTCGGCATAGGTGGTCACGCCGGTGCCGCCGGCGCCGCCGCTGACCATGGTGGCGATGCCGTCGCCGATGAAGGCGCGGCCGATCAGCGGGTCGAGGTTGCGCCCGGTCATCGCGGTCACCGCCTTCAGGTGGCCCAGGTTCTCGGCCACCAGGATGATCGCCACCGGCGCGATCAGCAGCATCGCGTTGGCGGTGAACACCGGCGCGGTGAAGGTCGGCGCGCCGAACCAGGCCGCGCCTGCGATGCCCGACAGCGCGATCGGCTTGCCCAGGCCCAGGCCGTTGGTGAGGATCGCGTAGACGATGCTCGCCAGGATCAGGCCGACCAGGATCAGCAGCCGCTGCACCATGCCGCGCGTGAACACCGCCACCAGCCCCACGCTGAGGAAGGTCACGGCCTGCATCCACGAGTCGAAGTTGCTGGCCGCCATGTTCTTGATCGGGATGCCCGCCAGGTTCAGCCCGATCACCGCCACCACCGCGCCGGTGACCACCGGCGGCATGAAACGCTCGATCCACCCGGTGCCGCCCGCCTGCACGATGGCGCCGATCACGGTGTAGAGCACGCCGCAGGCCACGATGCCGCCCAGGGCCACCGCGATGTTGGCGTTCGGCCCCGCGCCGGCGTAGCCGGTGGCCGCGATCACCACGCCGATGAAGGCGAAGCTCGAGCCCAGGTAGCTCGGCACGCGCCCGCCCGTGACCAGGTAGAAGATCAGCGTGCCGATGCCGCTCATCAGGATCGCGATGTTGGGGTTGAAGCCCATGAGGATGGGCGCCAGCACCGTGGCGCCGAACATCGCGATCACGTGCTGCACGCCCATCGCCGCGGTCTGCGGCCAGGGCAGGCGTTCGTCGGGCGCGACGACGGCGCCCTCGGTGGCGGCGACTTCGCGCCAGCGGAACAGGGTGCTCATGGACTTTTCTCCTCGGTGGTTGTGGTGTTCTTCTTGCACGAGGCGTGCCGGCGCCGACCGGCGCCTGTTGGCGCCTACCTGCGCTGCAGCACCGCCATGGTGATGCGCGACACGCAGGTCAGCTCGCCCGCGTCGTCGGTCATGTCGATCTGCCACACCTGCGTGCTGCGGCCGCGGTGCACCGGCCGCGCGGTGCCGGTCACCCAGCCGCGGGTGGCCGCGCGGATGTGGTTGGCGTTGATGTCCAGGCCCACCGCGCGGTCGCCCTCGGGCGCGCTGTAGTGCGCGCCGCAGGAGCCCAGCGTCTCGGCCAGCACCACCGACACGCCGCCGTGCAGGATGCGAAAGGGCTGCACCGTGCGGCTGTCCACCGGCACCCGGGCGCGGATGAAGTCGTCGCCCACCTCCACGAATTCGATGCCCAGCGTGGCCACCGCGGTATCGGCGTGGCTGCGGGTCAGTTCCTCGATCGAGATGTCTTTTTGCCAGATGCGCATGCGGGGCTCCAGGTCGGGCGGCTGAGAAGGCTGGCCGGAACTATAGCGAGCACAGCCGATGGCGGCACGCGCCGTCGCGCGCTAAGCTGGCCCGATGACACGCGCCCGGCGCCGGCTGGCCGGCCTCCTTCTCGCCGTGGCCGCCGTTCTCGGCGCGCTCGGCCTGCTGGCGCGTGCCTGGCTGCCCGGCGATGCCGAGCTGGCGGCCCGGCTGGCGGCGCGTTTCGAGCAGGCCACCGGCATCGGCCTGACGGTCGGCGGCGCCCGGCTGTCGCTGTGGCCGGTGCCGCAGCTCGTGCTGTCCGAGCTGGCAACCGTGCAGCCGCAGCCGATCACCGTGCAGCGCCTGGCGCTGCGCCCGCGCCTGTGGGGGCTGTGGCGGCGCGAGGTTGCGCTTGCCGAGCTCGAGATCGAAGAGGCTGTCCTGCCGCGCGCCGCCATGCGGGCGTTCCGCGGCCGCGCGTCGCCGGACGAGGCGGTGCCCGCCCGCTGGCGCCTGGCGCCGATTCCCGTCGAGCAGGTGCGCGTGCACGGCCTGACCTGGGTCGACCGCCGGGGCATCGCGCTGGCCTACGACGGCGAGGCCGTCTTCGACCCCGGCTGGCGCCCGCGCGAGGCGTGGGTGCAGCGCCCCGGCGTGGCGCCGCCTGCGCGCCTGCACCTGGTGCGCGAGGGCGGCGAGGACCGCTGGCGCACCGGCATCGACGTGGGCGGCGGCACGTGGAACGGCGAATCCCGGCTGCATGCGCGAGCGGACGGCGAACTGCACCTCACGGCCGAACTCGCGCCGCGCGGCGTCGACGTCGAAGCGCTGGTGCAGGCCTTCGGCCGCCGCACGCCGGTGGCCGGCACCGTCGAGGGCCGCACCACGCTGGAGGCCCGCGGCCCGAACCCGGCCGCGCTGGTGCGCAGCCTGCACACCCGCACGCAGTTCACCGTGCGGCCCGCCACGCTCACCCGCCTGGACCTCGCGCGCGCCGTGGTCACGGCAGGCACCAGCCGCGGCGGCACCACCGCGCTGGACGAACTCACCGGCACGCTCGACACCCAGGCCACCGGAGACGGCGTGCGGCTGCGCTACAGCGACCTGAAGGCGCGCTCCGGCATCCTGCGCGCCAGCGGCAACGCGCGGGTGTTCAACCGCAAGCTCGACGGCGAGGCGGCGGTGGACATCGTCGACGGGGTGGTCGGCGTGCCGCTGAAGATCGGCGGCACGGTCGAATCGCCCGAACTCTCGCTGACCGGCGGCGCGCTCGCCGGGGCGGCGGCCGGCACGGCGGTGCTGCCCGGCGTGGGCACGGCGATCGGCGCGCGCATCGGCCAGCAGGTGGAGCGCCTGTTCGGCGGCCAGCCGCCCGCCGAACCCGCGCCGAAGCCGCCGCAGGCGCCGAAGCCGCGGCGCTGACGCCACGGCGCGCGCACGCCTAGAATCGCCGCCCATGCTGATGTCCGTCGTCGCGGTCTGTGTCGGCGGCTCGCTGGGCTGCCTGCTGCGCTGGGTGCTGAGCGAGCGGCTCAACGCCCTGTTCCCGGCCTTGCCGCCGGGCACGCTCACGGCCAACCTCGTCGGCGGCTACCTGGTCGGCGTGGCCATCGCCTGGCTCGCGCTGCACCCTTCGCTGCCGCCGCAGTGGCGGCTGTTCATCATCACCGGCTTCCTCGGCGGGCTGACCACCTTTTCCTCGTTCTCGGCCGAGATCACCGGGCAGCTCCTGCAGGGCCGCCTGCTGGCCGCCGGGATGGCGGTGGCGGCGCACGTCGTGGGCAGCGTGGCGATGACGATGCTGGGTATCGGCACGGTGGCGGCGCTGCGGCACTGGCGTGCCGTGGGCGGCTGAGTCCTCAGCCTGCCACCACCACCACGCCGGCATCCGGCGTGTCCGCGTACAGCCGCGCCACCTCCGCTTCCCGCCGCGCCAGCACCGCGCGCTGGTTGAGGTAGCCCTTGTCGGTGATCTCGCCGGCGTCGATGTCCGGCGGCGCGTCGAGCACCAGCGCGCGCGCCGGGCACTGCGAGGAGCCGGCGCCCTCGGCGCGCAGTTCGCGCATCACGCGCTGCAGCGCCGCGTGCAGCGCCTCGCGCGAGGCCTGGGGCGCGGGAAAGACCAGCAGGCCGATGGCGTCGCGGTCATGGCCGGCGATCACGATGTCCTGCGCCAGGGGCGCCAGCCGCGAGACCAGCGCCACACGCAGCGTGCCGACCGACACCCAGGTGCCGCTGGACAGCTTGAAGTCCTCCGCCACGCGGCCGTTGAACATCACGCCGCGTTCGGGCCGCGCCTCGTCCACCAGGTAGCCGGCGTCGCCGATGCGGTAGAAGCCCTCGTCGTCGAAGGCCTCGGCGCTCTCGCGCGGCGCGCCGCGGTAGCCGGGGAACACCGTCGCGCCCTTGACGCGCATCTCCAGCTTGTCGCCGTTGGGCACGAACTTCAGCGCCAGACCCGGCATCGGCGCGCCGATGCAGCCGGCGCCGTCCAGGTGCCAGTGCGCCGAGGTGATGGCGGGCGAGGTCTCGGTCGCGCCCCAGGAGGTGGTGAGCCACAGCGGCCGCTCGGGGCGCACGCGCTGCGCCACGGCCTGCAGCCGCTGCCAGGTCGAGGGCGCGAGCGCCGCCGCCGCATAGAACGCGAGCCGCAGGCGCGACAGCACCTCGCCCGCCAGCGCCGCATCGGCCTCGAGGAAGGGCAGCAGCATGTCGAAGCCGCGCGGCACGTTGAACAGCAGGGTAGGCTGCACCTCGCGCAGGTTGCGCACCGTCCTGTCGATCAGGCCCGGCGCGGGCCGGCCCTCGTCGATGTAGAGCGCGCCGCCGTGGCACAGCACCATGTGGAAGTTGTGGTTGCCGCCGAAGGTGTGGCTCCAGGGCAGCCAGTCGACCAGCACCGGCCTTTCCTGCGCCAGGAAGCGCCAGGTCTGCGCCATCATCTGCTGGTTGGCGCACAGCATGCGGTGGGTGTTGATCACCACCTTGGGCCGGCCGGTGGAGCCGGAGGTCAGCAGGTACTTGGCGTGGCCGTCGGGCGCGATGGCCTCGAAGGCGCGCCTCACCGCCGGCGTTTCCTGCGTATCGAGCAGGCGGCCGAAGGGCAGGGCGCCGGGCACCGCGTCGGCGTTGCGGCTGAAGACCTGCGGCGCCTCGATGCCGCTGCCGGCCAGCGCGGGCGCGTACAGCGCCGCGTCGTCGGCGTAGACCAGCGCCGGCTCGAGCGCGCGCAGCATGCCGTGCAGGCGCGAAAAGTCGCGGCTCATGCGCGAATAGGCGCTGGACAGCGCGCAGGCCGGGCGGCCGACGTGCATCGCGGCGAGCGTCAGCACCGCGTGGTCGATCGCGTTGTCGGAGAGGATCACGACCGGCCTGTCCGGCGGCAGGTCCAGGTCGAGCAGCGCCTGCGCCACCGCGCCGACCTGCGCGCGCAGGCCGCGGTAGTCGAGCCGGCGCCAGCCCTCGCCCTCGCGCTCGGCCAGGGCGATGGCCTCGGGCGTCTCGCGCGCCCAGCGCTCCAGCCATTCGCCGACGCAGCGCGCATGGGGCTGCAGCGCCTCGGGCGAGCGCAGCAGGAAGGCGCCGCCGCCCAGGTCGACGCGCTCGGTGCGCGGCGGGGCGATCTGATCTTGGTCGTCGAGGAAGGCGGGTCGGGTCATGCGCGGGGGTCTCCTGCGTCGAGCGTAGGCGCCGCGGCCTTGGCGCGCATCAGGTCGATCAGCAGGGCGTCGCGGGCGTGCTCCAGATCGGCTTCGCGCCGCGCGCCGAGCTCGGCCGCCACGCCGTCGACCACCTTCTTCTTCAGTTCCTCCGTCATCGCCGGCGCCCCCAGGTCGCGCCACCAGTCCTCGATCGGCCCGCCCAGGTGTTCCAGCAGGTGCGCCATGCCGCCGGCGCCGCCCGACAGGTGCAGGTTCATGAACGGCCCCATCAGCGCCCAGCGCAGGCCCGGGCCGTGCGCGATCGCGGCGTCGATGTCGGCCACCGTCGCCACGCCCTGGTCCACCAGGTGGAAGGCCTCGCGCCACAGCGCGGCCTGCAGTCGGTTGGCGATGTGGCCCTTGACCTCGCGCTTCACGTGGATCGGGCGCTTGCCGATCGCGGCGTAGAAGGCCATCGCGCGTTCGATCGCCTCGGGGGAGGTGCGCGCGCCGCCGACCACTTCCACCAGCGGGATCAGGTGCGGCGGGTTGAAGGGATGGCCCAGCACCACGCGTTCGGGATGGCGGCATTCGGCCTGCACCGCGCTGACCGCCAGGCCCGACGAGCTGGACGCGAGCAGGGTGCCGGGCGGCGCGGCCGCGTCCATGCGGCGGAACAGGTCGATCTTCAGGTCGAGCCGCTCCGGGCCGTTCTCCTGCACGAAGTCGGCCTGCGCAACCGCGTCCTCGATCCGCGCATGAAAGCGCAGGCGCTGCGGCGAGGCGCCCGGTGCCAGGCCGACGCGCTCCAGCATGGGCCAGTGCCGCGCCACCGCCTCGCGCAGCCGTGCCTCGGCCTGCGGCGCCGGATCGGCGGCGGCCACGTCCAGGCCGCGCGAGAGGAAGCAGGCGGCCCAGCTGGCGCCGATCACGCCGGTGGCGACCACTGCCACGCGGGTCGGGGTCTGTGCCATGTGCATCCCCTTCAGGACTCGGCGGTGAAGCCGATCTTGCGGACCAGCGGGCCCCAGCGTTCGGCCTCGACCTGCTGCGAACGCGCCATCTCCTCGGCCGTGGAGCCCCGGGCGATCAGGCCCACCACGGCCAGGCTGTCGGTCACGCTCTTCTCCCGGATGGCGGCGTTGATGGCCGCGTTGGCCGCCGCCAGCACGCCGGCCGGGGTCCTGGCCGGCGCGTAGAAGCCGAACCATTCCTCGGTGGTCAGTTCGGCGAAGCCCTGCTCGGCGAAGGTGGGCACTTCCGGCGAGAAGGGCGAGCGTTCCCGGCCCGAGGTCGCGATCAGCCGCAGCTTGCCGGCCTTGTGGTTCGGGATGAAGTCGCCGCTGGGCGTGACCATGGCGGCGAGCTGGCCGCCCACCACGTCGGTCACGCCCGGGATCGAACCGCGGTAGGGGATGTGCCTGAGATCGACGCCGTTGTTCAGGCCCAGCAGCGCGCCGATGAAGTGCGGCGTCGAGCCGGCCGCGGGCGAGCCGTAGCTGGCCTGGCCGGGGTTGGCCCGGGCCCAGGCCAGGAAGTCCTTCACCGTCCTGACCTCGGCCGGCACCAGCGGGCCGACGGCCAGGCCGTGGTGCATGACGGCGGCGATCGACACCGGCACGAAGTCCCTGGCGGGGTCGTAGCTGAGCCGGCTGTAGATGTGCGGGTAGATCGAGGTGCAGGAGAAGGGCGACAGCGCCAGCACGCTGCCGTCGGCCGGCGCGCTGCGCAGGGCCTCCAGGGCGATGCGGCCGCCCGCGCCGGGCTTGTTCTCCACCACGGCCGCGTGGCGGGCGTAGGCCGAGCCGGCGAGTTTCTCGCCGACGCGGCGCGCCACGCTGTCGCCGGCGCTGCCGGCCGGGAAGCCGTAGTAGATCCTGACCTGCTCCAGCGCCTGGGCCAGCGCGGCCAGGGGCGACAGGGCGCCCACTGCGGCGGCCGCGCCCAGGGTGTGAAGGAAGTGGCGGCGTGCGTTCATGCGATGTCTCCTTTTTCGTCGGGGTTGAGCGGCCGCTTCAGCGCGGCGCGAATTCGGGACGCGGGCCGCCGGCCCGCGGCAGGCCCATCATCTGCCGCGCCTCGGCCGGCGTGGCCGGTTCCATGTCCAGCTCGCGGATGAGCCGCACGATGCGCTCGGTCAGCTGCGCGTTGGTCGCCAGCTCGCCGTGGCGGTAGTAGAGGTTGTCCTCCAGCCCCACGCGCGCATGGCCGCCCAGCAGCAGCGCCGCCACGTTGGCCTCCAGCTGCGAGGGGCCGATGCCGCTGACGCAGAAGATGCTGTTCGCCGGCAGCGTGTCCACCATCTGCTGCAGGAAGCGCGGCGAGTAGGGCATCGCGTTCTGGAAGTTGCGGTGCACGTTCATCACCAGGTTGATGAAGTGCGGCGCCTCGTCGTGGCCCTCGCCGATCAGCGTCGTCACGTCCTGCAGGATGTGCGTGGGGCTGAACACCTCCCACTCGGGCTTGATGCCGCGCTCTTTCATGCCGGCCGCCAGCGAGCGGCCCTTGGACAGCGGCGTGTCCATCAGGATCTCGCGTCCCTCGAAGCTCAGGTTGAGCGTGGTCGCGTCCAGTGTGCACATCTCGGCGCCGGCGTCCATGCCCTTGATGCGCTCCTCCCACGCGATCTCCCAGCGCTCGCCGGCCAGCGGCCGGACCATGTCGCCGTGCACGCCGCCGCCGGTGGAGTTGTTCAGCACGATGTCGCAGTCCGCGTTGCGGATGCGGCGGTTGATGTCGCGGTAGACCGCGGCGTCGCAGGTCGCCCCGTCGTTGGGCCGGCGCGCGTGGATCGCCGCCACGCTGGCGCCGGCGTTCCAGCAGCGCACCACGTCTTCGGCGATCTCGGCGGGCTGCGTGGGCAGGTGCGGGTTCTGCGACTTGTGGGCCATGCCGCCGGTGGGGGCGATGGTCACGATCACCTTGCGCTTCGTCATCGTGTCTCCTGGGACTGTCGGGGTGCGCGCTATTATTTTTTCGAGCTCCGCGCGACTCAGTCGTCGCGATGACAATCGGCCTCGGGGTAAACGCGCGCCGCACACGCGCACCCTTTCCGGAGACAACCATTTCCATCCGCACCCGACTCGCCGTCCATGCGCCCGCGCCCACGCTGGACGACCTGCTGCGCGGCTCGGCCTGGTTCCCCGCGCTTCATGAGTCCGTGCGCGCACGGGTGCGCGAGGAAATGCGCGAAGCGGAGGTGCCCACCGGCGGCGCGCTGTGCCGCCAGGGCGACATGCCGCTGCACTGGTACGGTGCGATCGAGGGGCTGCTGAAGTGGTCTGTCTCGCACCCCGACGGCCGCTCGGTCACGCTCGGCGGCCTGTCGGTGGGCAGCTGGTTCGGCGAGGGCACCCTGCTGCGCGGCGTGCCGCGCACGGCGGACATCATCGCGCTGCGTCCCAGCCGCGTGGCGCTGATGCCGGTGGACACCTTCCGGTGGCTGCACGCCAGCGAGCGCAGCTTCGGCGACTTCCTGCTGCGCCAGATCAACGAGCGCATGCACTGGTTCCTGGGCAACTTCGCGGCCCATCACCTGCTGGACACCGACAGCAACGTGGCGCGCGCGCTGGTGGGCCTGTTCCATCCCTGGCTGCACCCGGGCAGCGACCCGCACCTCCGGGTGTCGCAGGAGGAGATCGCCAACCTCTCGGGCGTGTCGCGCCAGCGCTGCAACGCCGCGCTGCGGCGGCTGGCGGACGCGGGGCTGATCGAGATCGAGTACGGCGGCATCACCGTGGTGGACCTCGAGGGGCTGCGCGCGCGGGTCGAGTAGTTCAGCGGGTGGCGAGCGCCGCCCGCTCGGCCTCGGCGTCCAAGGGCTGGACCGCGCCGATGCTCGCCAGGTAGGCGTCGAGCGCCGAGGCGGCGCCGGCCGGCGCGTAGCCGCCGCCGGCCTCGGCCGCGACCGAGGCGAAGCGCAGTTCCCACTGCCCCGGCGCGCTGCGGCAGGCCACGGCCTCGGTGCGCGGCGCCTGCGCGGGCTCCAGCGAGAAGTCGCGACACAGCGCGCCGGCGCCGTCGCGGAAGCTGGCGATCATCGCCACCGGCGTGCCGGCGGCCTGCGCCTGCACGCCGCTGGGCAGGCGGTCCAGCAGCGCGGCCAGCGCCGGGTCCGCGCGCTGGCCGATCGCGAGCAGGGGCGCGGCGTCGCCGGGCGCGCTGCCGATCCGGTAGCCGATCACCCCGAACAGCACCGAGGCGGCCACCGCGGCCGGCAGCGCGAGGCTGGCCCAGCCTTCGCGCAGCCGCTGCCACCACGCGGGCCGGGGCGGCGCGGGCCGCGGGCGCTTCTGCGCGGCGGCCATCGCCTCCACCGCCGCGCGCAGGGCGGGCGGCACCGGGGCCTCGAGCTGCGCGTCGAGCGCGTCGCGCGCCAGATGGCGCGTGCGGCGCATCAGCGCGGCGCGCTCGGCCAGCGCCGGGTCGCGCGCCAGCGCCGCCGCCACCGCGGCCGCCTCCTCGGGCGGCAGGGCGCCGTCCGCGTAGGCCATGAGCTGGGTATCGTCCGGCGTGTTCATGCGCGCGCTCCCGCCGGCATGCCGGCATCCAGCCCGGCCAGCTGCGCCACGCGCAGCCGGGCGCGCGCCAGCCGGCTCATCACGGTGCCGATCGGCACGTCGGTGAGCTCGGCGGCCTCCTTGTACGACAGCTCTTCCACGCACACCAGCAGCATCAGCTCGCGCTGCGCGTCGGGCAGGCGGTCGAAGGCCTGCTGCACGCGATCGAGCGTGCGGCGCGCGTCCACGCGCTCGTCCTCGCCGCCGATGGCGGGCGGCGCGATCATCTCGTCGATGTCCATCACGACTCCTTCGGTCTGTTTCCGGCGCAGCCGGTCGAACCACAGGTTGCGCAGGATGGTGAACATCCACGCCAGGAAGGGCGCAGCGTCGTCGCGCGCCGGCGCGGCCAGCGCCCGCGCGCAGGCCTCCTGCACCAGCTCGTCGGCGGTGTCGGCGTCGCGGCACAGCGTCAGGGCGTAGCGCCGCAGCCGCGGCAGCGCCTCGACCAGCGCCGTTCCCCGGTCTTCAGGCATCCTGGGTCCTCATGGGATGGAACAACGCGCGGCCTGCGCCTTTATTCCGTTCTTTTTTGCGCAGATGATGGAATAAGGCGCGCCGTGCCGCGTCTTCGCGGCGAGTCTATCGATCCGCCGGAGGCCCCATGACCCGTTTGCTGCCCTTCATCCTGCGCTGCCTGCTGTGCCTCTCCGTCACGCTGGCGCCGCTGCTGCCGGTGTTCGACGGCTCGCCGCTGGCGGGCGGGGTCGCCGCGCTGGCGGACGACGACGACGACGATGATGATGATGATGATGATGATGATGATGACGACGACCGCAGGCGCCGCCGCCCGCCGCCGCCGCGCGAGGTGGTCGCCATCGGCCTGAGCCCGGCGCAGCTCGACGTCCTGCGCCGGCGCGGCTACGTGGTGCTGGCGCAGCGCCCCAACGCGCTGCTGGGCGGCGAGGTGACGCTGCTGCGCGCGCCGCGCAGCCTGCGCCGCGACCCGCTGGCCGACGTGCGCGCCCTCGGCGGCGCGGTGCGCGCCGACCGCAACCACAGCTACCGCCTGAACCAGCATGCGCAGTGCCGCGGCCCCGGCTGCCCGGTGCCTTGGCCGCTGGCGCAGACCGCCTGGCCCGCGCCGGGCTCGCGCTGCGCGGCCGCGCGGCCCACCATCGGCCTGATCGACACGGCCGTGGACACGCGCCACCCCGCGCTGCGCGGCGCGGCCATCGAGCGGATCGCGCTGCCGGGCCACGAGACGCGCCGCCGCGCCGACCCGGCGCACGGCACCGCCATCGCGGCGCTGCTGGTGGGGCGCGGCGAGGGCATCGTCTCGCTGCTGCCGCGCGCGCGGCTGGTGGCGGTGGACGCCTTCCACCGCGCCGCCGCCGGCGACCGCATGGAGGCCTGGGACCTGGTGGCCGCGCTCGACGCGGTGATCGGCGCCGGCGCGCAGGTGGTGAACATGAGCTTCGCCGGCAGCGCCAACGCGCTGCTGGCGGACGCGCTGGCGCAGGCGCAGCGGCGCGGCATCGTGCTGGTGGCCGCCGTGGGCAACGCCGGCCCGCGCGCCGCGCCGCAGTACCCGGCCGCCTACCCGCAGGTGATCGCGGTCACGGCGGTGGGCGCCGACGGGCGCGCCTACCACCGCGCCGGGCGCGGGCGCCACGTGGCGCTGGCCGCGCCCGGCGTCGTGCTGCCCACCGTGGGCGCGGACGGCGCGGCGGTCGCGCGCAGCGGCACCTCCTTCGCCGCGCCCTTCGTCAGCGCCGCCGCGGCGGCGCTGGTCGAGCGCGCCGGCGTCGCGCCCGGCGCCGTGGCGCAGCGGCTGGGCGCGCAGGCCTTGGACCTGGGCGCGCCGGGCCGCGACGCCGTGTACGGCCACGGGCTGCTGCAGCTGGGGCGGCTGTGCTCCGACACCTCGCGCCCCTGACGCGGCTCGGCCCCTGGCTGCTGCCGCTGGCCTGCGCCGCCCTGGTGCTGGCCGGCGCGCTGCCCGCCACGGCCGTGCCCGCGCTGCTCGGCGAGCCGCTGCTGTGGCTGCTGCTGTGCGCCTTCGTGCTGGCCGCCGTGCTGCAGGGCAGCGGGCTGGCCGAGCGGCTCGCGCTGCGCCTCGTCGCCGGCGCCGGCAGCCTCTCGGCGCTGTGCTGGCGGCTGACGGCCTTCATCGCCGCCACCGCCTTCGTGATCCCCTCCACCTCGGCGCGGGCCGCGCTGCTGCTGCCGGTGTTCGCCGAGCTGGCCCGCGCGCTCGCGGCGCCGCGCCCGGTGCGCGCGCTGGCGCTGCTGTTCCCCTCGGTGATCCTGCTGTCGGCCGGCGCCTCGCTCACCGGCGCCGGCGCGCACCTGGTCGCCAGCGACGTCATCGCCGGCCTGGGCGGCGCGCCCATCGGCTTCGCGCGCTGGGCCTGGCTGGCGGCGCCCTTCGCCTTGAGTGCCAGCGCCGGGGCGACCTGGCTGATCCTGCATCTCTTCCTGCGCGCCGACGAGCGGCGCGGGGTGCCCACGCTGCCGGCGCCGCCGCGCACGCCGCTCACCCGCGCGCAGCGCGCCATCGGCGCGGTGACCGCGCTCACCGTGGCGCTCTGGCTCGCCGGCCCCTGGTTCGGGCTGCCGCCCCTGGCCGTCGCCTTCGCCGGCGCGCTGGCCGCCACCTGCCCCGCGCTGACCGGCGCCAGCCTGCCGCAGGCGCTGCGCCGCGTGGACTGGCGGCTGCTCGGCCTGCTGGCCGCGATCATGCTCATCGCCGAGGCGATGCTCGCCGGCGGCGCGGCCGACCGCTGGCTGGCCGGCGGCGTGGCGGTGCTGTGGCCCGCCGGCGCCGGGCCGCGCACCGCGCTGGCCCTCGCGGCGCTGCTCGCCGTGCTGTCGCACCTGGCCGTCGCCTCGCGCACCGCGCGCGCCATGCTGCTGATGCCCGCGGTCGCACTGCCGCTGGCCGGCAGCGGCGCCGACGCCGCGCTGCTGGTGTTCGTCTGCGTGCAGGGCAGCGGCTTCTGCCAGAGCTTCGCCTGGTGCGCCAAGCCGGTGGCGATCTTCGCGCGCCAGGGCGCCTTCGGCCCGGCGGACCTGCTGCGCCTGGCCGCGCCGCTGGCGCTGGGGGTGACGGGGCTGCTCGTGCTGTTCGCACTCGCCGTGTGGCCGCATCAGGGGCTGGGCTGAAAAATGCAGGGACGCGCATCCGCCCCGGCGAGCGAAGCGGGATCAGGCGCGTGCCGGATCCGGAGCCCCGGCGGGTGCCACCATGGCCGTGGCCATGGCGAAATGCCTGCCATCGGCCTGGGCTGAATCGCGCAGGGAACCTTCGGCAAACGCGAAATGCCGGGCCGATCGGATGACCCAGCCCTCGAAGACCAGAGACGGCGACGCGGTTGCCAGCGAGAGAAACTTGACGCTCAGCTCCAGCGTCACGACGACCTCGGTCTCGTAATGTCCCAGCCCCGCGAGCACAAAGGCCGCATCGAATCCGGCCGAAATGACACCGCCATTGATGGCCTTCGTCCCGCCACCGCCCGAGGCACCGTCGCGCAGCTGCGCAAACCGGATCAAGGCGCTCCCCGGCGCCTGGAAGCTGCCTTCGAACCCGAACCAATCGATCTCCGTTCGCGCGTTGAACTGGCGAAGCTGCGACTCGCGCTTCGACGGATCGAGACGAAAAGGAACCATCGAGCTGCGCATGGCCAAGACTCCTTGTGCTGACCGTACTCTATGGCAACCGTCCCCATTCAGCCGACGGAGCGGCGCATGCCCATCGTCGAAGTCGGTGGAAAGCCATGGTGAAAAGAAAAAGCGCAGGCGCAGGGAATAGCGCCGCCGCCCGCGCGTCTTCCTCCCCAAGCGCGGGCCGTTGCCGGCGCCAGGAGACCACGCCATGTGCCGCAGGATCGACCGCCGCCGGACCCACCGTCCCCCCCGCGCCGCCGGGCGCGATGCTGCGCCGCTCACCGTGCTGGTGGCGCCCTCGGGCTTCAAGGAAGGGCTGGATGCCGCGCAGGTGGCCGAGGGCATCGCCGCCGGCGTGCGGCGCGCGATGCCGCAGGCGCGGCTGCTGTGCGTGCCCATGCTCGACGGCGGCGAAGGCTTCGCCGCGGCGATGGTCCGGGCGACGGGCGGAAGCTGGCACCCGCGCACGGTCTGCGGCCCGGTGGGCGCGCCCGTGGCCGCCGGCTTCGGCCTGCTGGGCGGCGCCTGCGCCGGCACCGCGGTGCTCGACGTCGCCTCGGCGGCCGGCCTGCGGCTGGTGCCGCGCGAGGCGCGCGACCCGACGGCGACCACCAGCCGCGGCGTGGGCGAGCTGATCCGCGCGGCGCTGGACGCGGGCGCGCAGCGCATCGTGCTGGGCTGCGGCGACTCCGGCATCAACGACGGCGGCGCCGGCATGGTGCAGGCGCTGGGCGGGCGGCTGCTGGATGCCGGGGGGCGCGCGCTGGGCCCCGGCGGCGGCGCGCTGCCGAGGCTCGCGCGCATCGATCTCTCCGAACTCGATGCGCGGCTGGCCCGGGTGCGCCTGGACGCGGCGGTCAACTGGCACAACCTGCTGCTCGGCGAGCGCGGCGTCGCGCGCGTGTTCGGGCCGCAGAAGGGCGCCACGCCGCAGCAGGTGGAGCTGCTGGACGCCGCCATGCAGCGCTGGGCACGCTGCATCCGCGAGGCCACCGGCGCCGACCTCGGCCACGCGCCGGGCGCCGGCGCCTCGGGCGGGCTGGGCGCCGCCTTCGCCGGCCTGCTCGGCGGCACGCTGCACCCGCGCTTCGAGCTGGTGATGCGCCACCTGGACTTCGACGCGCTGCTGCGCCGCGCCGACCTGGTGATCACCGCCGAAGGCTGCCTGGACGGCCAGACGCCCTTCGGCAAGGTGCCCGCCGAAGTCGCGCGGCGCGCCAAGCTGCGCGGCCTGCCGGTGCTGGCGCTGGCCGGCGCGCTGGGTGCGGACGCGCGCCTGAACCTGGCGCACGGCATCGACGCCTTCGCCAGCATCCAGCCGCGGCCCTGCACGCTGGACGAGTCGATGGCGCATGCGCGCGAGTGGCTGGCGCGCGCGGCCGAGGATGCGATGCGCCTGCTGGGCGTGGGCGCGCGCCTGATGGCGCACCCGTGCGCGGCGGCGGGCTCAGGCTTTCGCCCTTGACGCATGCGCCCCGGCCGGCAACCATGGCCTGCCACGCCACCGGCGGAAGTTCGAGACGAGAGACACGCGCGCATGCAACTGGTGCACCTGGATACCGCGGCCCACCGTCCGGCCGCCAGCCCTTCCATGCAGGCCGGCCTCGCGGTCGCCGGCGTCGTGGGCTGCGTGGGCGGCCCCGGCTTCGGCAGCGACGCCCTGCGCATGCTCAACGCGGCGCTGCCCCTGTGCTGGTGGTCGGTCTACACCCTCTACACCGACCGGCCGCCGCGCCTGCACGCCGGGGGAAGCTACCAGGTGCCCGACCGCACGGGCGAAGCCTTCACGCAGTACCGGCAGGGCCTCTATCGCGTGGACCCGACCTTCGCCGCCGCGCGCGAGCGGCTCGAGGGGCAGGGCGGCGTGGCGCTGACCTGGTGGCGGGCGGAGGAGATTCCCGCGCGGCACCGCGGCGCGATCTACACCCGCCACGCGCTGCGCGAGCGCGTCTCGCTGGTGCGCGCCCAGGCGGACGGCGGGCTCATCGCGATCAACATGTACCGGCACGAGCGGCAGCCGTCCTTCACCGACCGCGACTTCGACCTGCTCGGCTGCCTGGCCGCGCCGCTGGGCGCCTGCGTCGACCTGCACCTGCGCGCGCAGCCGCAGCCGGCGGATTGCCTGCGCGCCCTGCCGCGGCGCGAGCGCGAGGTGTGCGAGCGGCTGCTGCGCGGCTGGACGCACGAGGGCATCGCCGCCGACCTCGGCATCTCCGCGGGCACGGTCAAGACCTACCGCGACCGCGCCTTCGAGCGGCTGGGCGTGCGCCACCGCAACGAGCTGTTCGCCCTGGCGCTGGGCAGCCTGGGGCTGCCGTCCAAGCTCAACTGAGCGCGGCGACCCGGGTTTTCCGCGTCCCCATCGCGGCGGACTGACTCGCCGCCTGCGCGGCCCTAGTCTTCCTGCCATGGCCCCGGCATGGAAGGAACCCTGACTTGAAGACCCCCGGCATCCTGAGCCAGGACGACGTGCGGCGCATCGCCGCGCAGCCCTACCGCGCGGTCATGCCGCACCGCACCGTGCTGGCGGCGCTGGAGGACACTGCGGCGGCGCACCCCGCACGCGCGGCGCTGACCTGGATCGCCTCGGCCGACCCGTCGCAACCCGCGCGCACCTGGACCCATGCGCAGCTCGTGGGCGCGTTCAGGCGCGCCGCCCGCGCCTTCCGGGCCCTGGCCGGCGGCGCGCCGCCGCGCGTCGCCTTCCTGCTGCCCGCGATCCCGCAGGCCTACGTCACGCTGTTCGGCGCCGAGGCCTGCGGCGTCGCCTGCCCGATCAACCACCTGCTGGGCGAGGCGCACATCGCCGAGCTGCTCCAGGCGGCCCGGGTCAACATCCTGGTCGCCCTGGGCCCGCATCCCGCGCTGGACATCTGGTCGCGCGTGCCCGGCCTGCGCCAACGCTGTCCCTCGCTGCGCCACGTGGTGGCCGTCGGTGGCGCCGAGGGCGCCCTCGATTTCGACGCGCTGCTGGCCGCCCAGGCTTCCGGCCCGCTGGCCGCGCACGAGTGCGCGCCGCCGGAGGCGGTGGCCGCGCTCTTCCACACCGGCGGCACCACCGGCCGGCCCAAGCTGGCGCAGCACACCCAGGCCAACCAGCTCCACGCGGCCTGGGGCGCGGCCTGCATGTACGGCGCGTCCGAGGACGACGTGATCCTCAACGGCTTCCCGCTGTTCCACGTCGCCGGCGCTTTCGTCTACGGCCTGTCGATCCTGCTGGCCGGCGGCGAGGTGGTGCTGCCCACGCTCACCGGCCTGCGCGACGCGGCGTTCATGCGGCACTACTGGCGCTTCGCGGAACGCCACCGGGTCACGCTGCTGGCCGCCGTGCCGACGGTGATGGTCGCGCTGCGCGAGGTGCCGCGGCAGGGCGAGAACCTGTCCGGCGTGCGCTGCCTGCTCACCGGCGGCTCGCCGCTGCCGCAGGGGCTGGCCGACGCCTTCGAGCGGCAGACGGGCATCGGCGTGCGCAACATCCTGGGCATGACCGAATGCGCCGGTGTGATCGCCATCGAGCCGGCGAATGCGCCGCGCGTGCCGGGCTCGGCCGGCCTGCCATTGCCGTTCACGCGGGTGGCGGCGGCGCAGGACGGCGTGCTACGCGTGGCCGGCCCCAACGTCGGGCCCGGCTACGCCGATCCGGCCAACGATGCCGGCGTGTTCCTTCCGGGAGGATGGCTCGTGACCGGCGACATCGGCCGCGTCGACGAGGCCGGCCGCGTCCACCTCAGCGGCCGCGCCAAGGACGTGATCATCCGCAGCAGCCACAACATCGACCCGGTGGTGATCGAGGAGGCGCTGCTGGCGCATCCGGACGTGCAGATGGCCGCGGCGGTCGGGGCGCCCGACGAGTACGCCGGCGAGGTGCCCGTGGCCTACGTCGCGCTGCGCCCCGGCGCCACCGTCGACGCGGCCGCGCTGGCGGCCTTCGCGCAGGCGCGCATTCCCGAGCGGCCGGCGTACCCGAAGGCGATCTTCGTGCTGCCCGCCTTGCCCGTGACGGCGATCGGCAAGCTCTTCAAGCCCGAGCTGCGAGCGCGCGCGGCCGGCTGGGCGATCCAGGCGCGGATCGCGGCCAGCGGGCTGGACGGCCGCGTGCGCGTGGAGGCGCACGCGGGCGCGCAAGGCCCCACGGTCCGGCTCCAGGCCGACGACGATGCGGCGCTGGTCGCGCAGCTGCAGCGCCTGGTGGCCGGCTTCGCGCTCGACTGCCGGATCGAGCGGCAGGCGGCGCAAGGGGCCCGGCCGTGAACGGCGCGATCCGCTGCGAGAAGGCGGGCGCCATCGCCGTGCTCACGCTCGACCGGCCCGCGGCGCGCAACGCGCTCACGCCGCGCATGCTGTGCGAGCTGGCGGACGCGTTCATGGACTTCCGCGACGACGCGGGCCTGCGCGTCGCGGTCCTCACCGGCGCCGGCGACGCGGCCTTCTGCGCCGGCGGCGATCTGGGCCGCACGCTGCCGCTGCTGACCGGTGCGCGTGCGCCCGAGGATGCCTTCGACCGTCGGCTGCTGGACGACCCGGGCGTCCTCGCCGCCTCGTCGCTGCGCGATGCCCCGCTGTCCAAGCCGGTGATCGCCGCGGTGAACGGCGCCTGCCTGGCCGCGGGCTTCGAGCTCCTGCTGGGCACGGACATCCGCGTGGCGGCGGCGCATGCCAGCTTCGGCCTGCCCGAAGTGACGCGGGCCCTCATCCCCTTCGCCGGCGCCTTGACGCGGCTGCCGCGGCAGATCCCGCATGCGCAGGCCATGGAACTGCTGCTGACCGGCTGGCCCATGGATGCGCACGCTGCGCAGCGCTGCGGCCTGGTCAACCGCGTCCTGCCCGCGGCCGAGGTGATGCCGCACGCGCTGGAACTGGCACGCCGCATCGCCGCCAACGGACCGCTGGCGGTGCAGTCCGTCAAGCGCACCGTCACCGACGCCAGCGGCCTGCCGCTGCCGGAGGGCTACCGCCTCGAGGACCGCGCCCGGGACGCCGTGTTCCGCAGCGAGGACGCCAGGGAGGGGCCGCGCGCCTTCATGGACAAGCGCACGCCGCGCTATGTGGGGCGGTAGCGCGCCCCTGCCGATTCACACATCCCGAGGAGACACCCAATGAACCCGTTTCTTTCCCGACGCCGCTGCCTGGCCACCGGCCTGGCGGCCTCCCTGGCCGGCGCCGTGCCCCGGCTCGCCCTGGCGCAGGCCTACCCCTCGCGCTCCCTGCGGCTCGTGGTCGGCTTCGCGCCGGGCACGGGGCCCGACGTGCTGACCCGCACCCTCGGCCACAAGCTCGGCGAGACATTGCGCCAGCCGATCGTCATCGAGAACCGCTCGGGCGCCGGCGGCCAGATCGCGGCCGGCTTCGCGGCGAAGAGCCCGCCGGACGGCTACACCCTGCTGATCGCCGACGTCGCCGGCATCAGCATCGCGCCGGCGGCGTTCTCGAAGCTGAGCTACGACCCCGCGCGCGAACTCGTGCCGGTGTCGGAAGTGGTGCGCACCGACTTCGTCCTGGTGGTCCCCAACGCCTCGCCCGCGAAGACCGTGGCGGAGTTCGTGCGCATGGCCTCCTCGGCCGGGGACAAGACCAACTTCGCGACCTTCGGCGCCGGCACGCCGGGCCACTTCGGCGCGGAGATGTTCGCCGAGCAGGCGAAGTTCCGGGTCGAGCCGGTGCACTTCCGCGCCACCGGCGATGCGGTGACGGCCATCATCGCCGGCGACGTGCAGGCCGCCTTCGTCTCGACGGCGCTGGCGATGGCGCAGGTCAAGGGCGGCACCCTGCGCGCCCTCGCCACCACGGCGCCCCAGCGCTCGCCGCTGCTGCCGGAGGTGCCCACCTTCGCCGAGGCGGGCTTCCCGAAGGCCGACTTCTCCGCCTGGTTCTGCCTGTTCGTGCCGGCCGGCACGCCCGAGGACATCGTCGCCGAACTCAACACGCGGGTCGTGGAGGCGGTGCGCGACCGGGAGGTGCGGCAGCGGCTGGAAGAGGCGGGCTTCAGCATCCAGGGGACCAGCACCGAGCAGGCCCGGCGCATGGTGGCCGCGGAGACCGAGCGCTGGAAACAGGTCGTGACCGCGACCGGCTTCAAGGGGGACTGAGCGCGCTACACCCCCAGCCGCTCGGCCAGCACCTGCGGCTGGGCCAGCAGCGCGGCCGATTCGTCGGCCAGCACGATGCGCCCTTTTTCCATCACCACCGCGCGGTCGGTGTGCGCCAGCACCTTGCGCCAGTCGCGGTCCACGATCAGCGTGGCGATGCCGGTGCTGCGGATCTCGGCGATCACGCGCCAGATCTCGGCCACGATCAGCGGCGCCAGGCCCTCGGTGGCCTCGTCCAGGATCAGCAGGCGCGGGTTGGTCATCAGCGCGCGGCCGATCGAGAGCATCTGCTGCTCGCCGCCCGAGAGCTGCTGGCCGCCGTGCGACAGGCGCTCGGCCAGGCGCGGGAAGGTCGCCATGATGCGCTCGAAGGTCCACGCGCGCCGCCCGTCGAGGCCGGCGCGCTCGCTCATCACCAGGTTCTCGCGCACCGACAGGTTGGGAAAGATGCCGCGCCCCTCGGGCACGTAGCCGATGCCCAGCCGCGCCATCTTCTCGGGCGGCCAGCCGGTGACGGTGCGACCGTCCACGCGCACCTCGCCCGAGGCCGGGCGCACGTAGCCCATCACGCTGCGGATCAGCGTGGTCTTGCCCATGCCGTTGCGCCCGAGCAGGCCGACCGAGGTGCCGGCGGGAATCTCGGCGTCCACGCCGCGCAGGATGTGGCTGTCGCCGTAGTAGGTGTTGAGGTCGCGTACCAGGAGCATGTCAGTGACCCTCCCCGAGATAGGCGGTGCGCACTTCGGGGTTGACGCGGATCTCGGCCGGCGCGCCGGTGGCGATCACCGCGCCGTTGACCATCACCGTGATGCGGTCGGCGATGCGGAACACCGCGTCCATGTCGTGCTCCACCAGCAGGATCGCGTGCGTGGCCTTGAGCTGCGCGAGCAGGGTCAGCATGCGGTCGGTCTCCTCGGCGCCCATGCCGGCCAGCGGCTCGTCCAGCAGCAGCACGCGCGGTTGCGTCGCCAGGCACATCGCCACCTCGAGCTGGCGCTTGGCGCCGTGGCTCAGCGTGCCGGCGATGCGGCGCGCCTCGGCCGCCAGGCCCGCCGCCTCCAGCGCCGCGTCGGCGGCGGCGTTGCTCGCGGCGCAGCCCTGCGCGCTCTGCCAGATCGTCCACGGGCGCGGCGTGGCCGCCTGCGCGGCGAGGCGGCAGTTCTCGTGCACCGTGAACTCCGGGAAGATCGTGGTGCGCTGGTAGCTGCGGCCCACGCCGCCCAGCGCGCGGCGGTATTGCGCGCGGCGGGTGATGTCCTGGCCGTCCAGCGTGATGCGTCCGACGGAGGCCTCGATCTCGCCCGAGAGCATGTTGATCAGCGTGGACTTGCCCGCGCCGTTGGTGCCGATCACGGCGTGCACCTCGCCCAGGTGCAGGTCCAGCGTGACGGCGTTCACGGCGACCAGGCCGCCGAAGCGGCGCGTGAGTTGTTCGACGGCGAGCAGGCGGCTCACTGGCGTACCTTCGCCCTGGCGGGCTGCGGTGCGAGCCCCCTTCGGAACGGCCGGGCGGGGGCTCATGGCGTGTTCCTCGGCGAGATGCGCGCCGCCAGCCCGATCAGGCCGCGCGGCAGCAGGGCGACGAAGACGATGATCGCGATCCCCAGCGTGAGCTGCCAGTGGTTGGCCAGCGGCCCGACCATCGCGTGCGTGGACAGCACTTCCTTGAGCAGGGTGAAGGCCACGGCGCCGATCACCGCGCCGCGCAGGTGGCCCAGGCCGCCGAGGATGATCATCAGCAGCACCTCGCCCGAGTTGTGCCAGCCCAGCAGCTCGGGGTTGACCACGCCGTCGCGCGAGGCCACCAGGCAGCCCGCCAGCCCGGCCAGCGCGCCGGCGAGCACGAAGGCCGCCAGCTTGTAGCCGTAGACCGGAAAGCCCGCCGCGCGCATGCGCTGCTCGTTGACGCGGATGCCCGCCAGCGCGGCGCCGAAGCGCGAGCGCCCGATCAGCGCCAGCAGCGCGTAGGTGGCCGCCAGCGCGGCCAGCACCACGTAGAACATCACGGTGCGGTTCTCCATGTCGAGCGCGCCGGCCGCGGGCCGCACGTACAGGTAGATGCCGTCGCTGCCGCCGCCCACGGGCGTGTCGTGGAACACGAAGTAGGCCATCTGCGCGAAGGCCAGCGTGACCATGATGAAGTACACGCCGCGCGTGCGCAGGCTCAGCGCGCCGACCACCAGTGCATAGCCGGCGGCGCCGGCCATCGACAGCAGGCCCAGCACCAGCAGGTTGCCGCCTTCGCTGCCCGAGGCCAGCACGGTGACATAGGCGCCGATGCCGTAGAAGGCCGCGTGGCCCAGGCTCACCAGCCCGGTCATGCCCACCAGCAGCTGCAGGCTCAGCGCGAAGATCGACAGGATCATCATCTTGACCATCAGGTCCGCGCCATAGGGCCCCAGCGTGGGGCCGGCCAGCGCGAGCGCGATGGCCACGAGTGCGGGGATCAGCGCCGGGCCGGCCAGGCCGGGCCGCGCCGCGGAGGAGGGCGTTGTCGTCATGTCTTTCGCCCCATCAATCCCTCGGGCCGCCAGATGAGGATGATCGCCATCAGCAGGTACACGCCGATGCCGCTGATCTCGGCGAAGAAGACCTTGCCGAAGGTGTCGACGAAGCCCACCAGCAGCGAAGCCACCAGCGCGCCGGTGATCGAGCCGATGCCGCCGATCACCACCACCACGAAACAGATGATCAGCACGCTCGCGCCCATGTTCGGGTACACCGAGGACATCGGCGCGGCGATCATGCCGGCCAGCGCGGCCAGCGCCACGCCGGCGGCGAAGACGATGCGGTACAGCCGCCGGATGTCGATGCCCAGGCCGCGCACCATGTCGCGGTTGCTCGCGCCGGCGCGGATCATCATGCCCAGCTTGGTGCGGTTGACCACCGCGTACAGGCCCAGCGCCAGCACCACGCAGGCGGCCGAGGCGAACAGGCGGTACCAGGGGTAGCTCATCAGGTCGCCCAGCGCGAAGCTGCCGGCCAGCCAGGGCGGCACCGGCACGCCGTGCACGTCGTTGCCCACCAGGATCGAGCGCAGCTCCTCGAACACCAGGATCAGGCCGTAGGTCATCAGCACCTGCTGCAGGTGGTCGCGCTGGTACAGGTAGCTGAAGAAGGCCCACTCCAGCACGTAGCCGAAGACCGCCGCCATCACCACGCCGGCGGCGAGCATCACCAGGAACTGGTCGCCGAACAGCGGCGACAGCGCGAAGGCCATGTACGCGCCGATCATGTAGAAGCTGCCGTGCGCGAGGTTGATCACGCCCATGATGCCGAAGATCAGCGTCAGCCCGGATGCCACCAGAAACAGCAGCAGCCCGTACTGGACCGAGTTCAGGCACTGGACAAGGAAGGTGCCAAAGTCCACGTTGAATTGATTCCTGTGAAACCGTGGGAGCGTGGCGCCTGGCGCCCGCGATGTTCGGGAGACACCGCGGAGCCGGCTTTGCCGGTCCGCCGGTGTCGCCCCCTCGAGGGGGGATTCGAGCTACACGAAGTGAGCGAGAAACGGGGGTGGGCCTTTACATCCTGCAGCCACGGGCAGGATCGGCGAGCGCCTTGATCGCCACGCCCTCCACCTTGTTCTCCTTGCCCGCCACCTTGCGCAGGTAGATGTCCTGCACCGGGTTGTGCGACTTGCCGATGGTGAAGGCGCCGCGCGGGCTGTCGATGGTGGCCGTCTGGATCGCTGCGGCGAACTCGGCCTTCTTCTTGATGTCGCCGCCCGTGGCCTTCAGGCCCACGCCCAGCATCTGCGCGGCGTCGTAGCCCTGCACGGCGTACACGTCGGGCACCAGCTTGAAGTTCTTCGAATAGGCCTCGCGGAAGGCGTTGTCGCGCGGCGTGTTCAGGCCGTCGGCGTAGTGCAGCGTGGTCAGCATGCCCTGGGCCGCCTCGCCCTGCGCCTCCAGCGTGCCGTCGGTCAGGAAGCCCGGGCCGTACAGCGGGATGGTCTTGTTCAGGCCCGCGGCCGCGTAGTCCTTGACGAACTTCACCGCGCCGCCGCCGGCGAAGAAGGAATACACCGCATCGGGCTTGGCCGCCGCGATCTCGGTCAGGAGCGCCTGGAACTCCACGTTCGGGAAGGGCAGCGTGAGCTGCTTGACCACCTGGCCGCCGTTCTTCTCGAAGCCTTCCTTGAAGCCGGCCACCGACTCGTCGCCGGCCGCGTACTTCCAGGTGATGGTCATCGCCTTGCTGCTGCCCTGCTTGGCCGCGACCTCGCCCATGGCATAGGCCGGTTGCCAGTTCGAGAAGGAGCTGCGGAAGATGTTGGGCGCGCACATCGGCCCGGTCACCGCGTCGGCGCCGGCGTTGGGCACGATCAGCACGGTGCCGCTTTCCTTGGCCGCGCGCGCCATCGCCATCGCCACGCCGGAGTGCACCGTGCCCACGATCACGTCCACGTTGTCGCGCTTGATCAGCTTGTTGACGTTGTCGGTGGCCTTGGACGGGTCGGACTCGTCGTCGACCTTGACGTACTCGATCTCGCGTCCGGCCAGCTTGCCGCCCTGTTCCTCGACATAGAGCTTGAAGCCGTTCTCGATGGCCACGCCCAGCGCCGAGTAGGTGCCGCTGAAGGGCAGCATCAGCCCCACCTTGAGCTTGCCGCTGCCCTGTGCGGCGGCCGAGGCCGCGAGGCCGGCGAACATGAGGGCCGCGAGAGCGGTGCGTGCATGACGGACGGTCATGGTTGTCTCCTTTTGAGGGTGATGAACGAAGTGGTGGCGACTATGACTTGTTCCGGCTGATCGCGATGCGGGGAATGCCCGCATTCAGGCAGTTCCAGCAGTTCGCAGCCGGGCACGCGCGCGGCGATGCCGCGGATCTGCGCGAGCGTGCCGTACTCGTCATCCAGGCCCTGCACGGCGAGCACCGGGCAGCGGATCGCGTCGAGTTCGGCCTCGATGTTCCATCGGCGGAAGGGCGGGTGCAGCCAGATGCGGTTCCAGCCCCAGAAGGCGGAGTCGGGATCGTCGTGGTAGCGCCCGAGCCGCTCGCGCAGGTCGGTGTTCAGGTAGGCCTCGCGCGCCTTCTCGATGTTGTCCACCGTCACGTCTTCCACCACGATGTGCGGCGCGAGCAGCACCAGCCCGGCCACCTGCTTGGGGAAGCGCGACGCGTACAGCAGCGCGATCGAGCCGCCGTCGCTGTGGCCGAAGAGCCAGGGCGCCTCGCCGATGCGCAGCGCGTCGAACAGCGCCGGGAGTACTTCGTGCGCCTGGCGGTGCATGAAGTCCACGTCCCAGGTCTCGTCGGCCTCGCGCGGCGTCGAGCGGCCGTAGCCGGGGCGCGAGAACACCAGGCCGCGCAAGCCGCCGGCCTCGCACAGGCGCTGCGGGAAATCCTTCCACATCGCCACGGAGCCCAGCCCCTCGTGCAGGAAGACCACCAGCGGCGCCTCGCGCCGCTCGGGCGCGATCCACTGGCATTCGATGCGCACCTTGCGGCCGCGCCAGTCGATGGTGGCGAACTCGGTGCTCATTGGGGCGCCTTCTCCCGCTCGCGCAGCCGGAAGCGCTGGATCTTGCCCGTGGCCGTCTTCGGCAGCTCGTCGATGAACTCGATGAAGCGCGGGTACTTGTAGGGCGCGAGCCGGTCCTTCACGAAGGCCTTGAGTTCGTCCTGCGTCGCGGCCTGGCCTTCCTTGAGCACCACGAAGGCCTTGGTCTTGGTCAGGCCGTCGGCGTCCTCCTTGCCGATCACGGCCGCCTCCAGCACCGCGGGGTGCTGCATCAGCGTGGCCTCCACCTCGAAGGGCGAGACGTAGATGCCGCTGACCTTGAGCATGTCGTCGCTGCGCCCGGCGTAGGTGTAGTAGCCCTCGGCGTCGCGCACGTACTTGTCGCCGCTCCTGGTCCAGCCGCCGAGAAAAGTCTCGCGCGACTTCTCGCGGTTGCCCCAGTACATCAGCGCCGAACTCGGGCCGCGGATGTACAGATCGCCCACCTCGCCGTCGGCCACCGGGCGGCCGTCCTCGCCGCGCAGCTCCACCTCGTAGCCGTCCACCGGCTTGCCCGTGCTGCCGTAGCGGATGTCGTCGGGCCGGTTGGAGATGAAGATGTGCAGCATCTCGGTGGAGCCGATGCCGTCGACGATGTCGCAGCCGAAATGCGTCTTGAAGCGCTGCGCGATCTCCGCCGGCAGCGCCTCGCCGGCCGAGGAGCACATGCGCAGCGCCACCGTCTC
>Ga0160444_100070_pt1 | contig 136580 bp, 108 predicted proteins | sample HID1972K_E1MG_FD_108232 | JGI IMG/M metagenome (GOLD analysis project Ga0160444, IMG submission 108232) | Enriched pill bug-associated microbial communities from UW Madison campus, WI, USA - HID1972K_E1 MG | ecosystem: Host-associated > Arthropoda: Insects > Digestive system > Unclassified ... | reverse complement strand
TTGATAGTCCGTTTATGTTAAAACCGCCAAAAGACGGCAAACCAATGAAGGTATAATGAACGTTGTACGGACATAATACGGGTGCGTGTAAAGCCAGTTACCCACGAGGTATCCGGCGGTTCTACACCGGGTCAAAAATTGAGGCCGATCAATTCTTCTCACCTACCGTTTAAAGACTGTCAGCTACCGTTTTTAAGTTAGCAATAGACGGATCCCACTTATCAAACTGTTGCAATTCATAATCACCGGCTATCAATTTGTATCAACGTTTTAAAAGCCCAAAAAGCCGCTTTATGTTTGTGTCAATAAATCAAAACCCAATATAACAATTATAAAAAATTACTTATGAAAAAAAAATTATTTATGAAAACTATGAATCATTTTATAAAATAAAAAAGAAGAATTGAACAGAAACTTGATATAAAACGAAAGGTTCCCAAACGGGGAGAATGGGAACCTTTACTAACCAATTATAAACCTAAATTATGATAGTACAAATATAGTGTACAATGAACACTAATACAAACCCAGGATGTATTATTTTCGTTATCGTGGCCCGTTCGAATATCAATTGTCTTTCTAACAATAATCTATATCTTTGCCAAATATTTAAAAGCGGATTAAACAACATTCTTGTTGCAAACAATATTTCTTTATAGCGTAACAATACTTGGCATACAAAATGTACACTGTTTCTTAAATAATAACGCATTATAAATTACGAGGAGTGACGGCTTTTCAGATATGAGCAAAATAAAAATACACATTGTTGAGGATGAAATTATTATAGCCTATGATTTGCAGGATATGCTTGAAGAACTAGGCTATATTGTAAATGATATTTCTATGTCTGTCGATGAAGTAAATGAGAAATTAGAGACTGATGATTCTGACTTGTTTATTCTGGATATAAATTTGAAAGGTAAAAAAACGGGATTTGATTTGGGACGAATACTTACTGAAATAGGAAAACCTGTTATTTATATGTCTTCCACTACTGACCGGGAATCAATTGAAAAAGCCAGAACTCAGGTTTTTTTAGAAAAACCTTTCGATATTGATGATATAAATCAAGCCATTGATATTTTGAATGAAAAATTACACTTTAAAATTAAAAGTTAATCAAAAAGGGAAAGATAAGGTAAGCTATATAGAATTACCTTCTGAAGAATAAGGAACTGTTAATCTCTTTTTCTATATCAATAAAACCAGGATATTTTATGATCTCATCGCCAATATAAATAGCTGGTTTTATTCTCAGTGTGATCGTAGATTTTACTTCTGATTGATTCGATGCTGCTGTTATAAACTCTTGAATATCGTTTCTAATTGAATCGTTTACAAGGAACTGATAGATGTTGGTATTTAAAGGAAAATCAACTTCGATCGTTTCATCGGGGGCAATATTGATTCTTTCATTCACCGTCCCTTCCGTGAAACGCTGTTTGTTGACTAAAATTTCATAATCAAAATAATTAATTGCCGCATGATTGCTTGTCGGATTGGTAATTCCAATTTTAAGATCTGCCTTTAAAGGTATGTTCTTACTTATGAACCCCAATGCTAAAGAAGGAATACTACCCAGATTCATGTCCCGGTTAGCGATAATCTTCTTAACATCAGTTCCTGAAACGAAGATGTTATCAACTCCAACAATCGTATATCTGCAATCAGCTAATGTTTTAATCTCCTTAGCTTGCTGACTAATATTACATCCTGTTACAAAAAGTACAAGCAAAGCAAAAAAAGTTATTTTTTTCATTGGAATAAATGGTTTCATATGTATCATTGATAACAATTTTTAAATATAGCTAATACTTTATTTATGAGAGTAAGATAAGATATTTTCTAATTCTTCTATTTCGGATAAAGCAGGTTTGCTAACAAAAATACCCGTGCTTTCTTCTTTTCTTACCCCTCTGATAAACAGATAAATAACCCCGCCAAAGTGATTTTCATAATCAAAATCTGGTAACCGATGACTTAAGTATTTTTTCACTGCCACCGTATAAATAAGATATTGCAAATGGTAATTATTATCAGCCATTGCTGAGTTCAAATAGTGTTCTCCATAATAATCAATAGAATCCCCTAAAAAATTCGACTTCCAATCCAGGATATAATACAAACCATCATGTTCAAAAAGTAAATCTATCTTACCATTCATGATACCTTCTAATTCGCCAAAGGGGTTGACAGTAAAATGTCTCTCGACTTTAGAAAGTGAATTAAGATCGTTCGTTTCAAATATTGGAACGTTGAAATCAAACTCCAGTTCATTCAGGCGCTTTTCTTTCGGCACTTCAGAAAGTTTAAAAGTCGTGTTAGCTATGTTAATTTTCGTATGAAGCACCTCATTAACCAATTGCATAAGGGGATCTTTATAATGGTCCAATTGTTTCGGCATAAATCGGGTTAAGGCAGCATGAATATACTTATCCCATAACTGATCATTTGAGAAATCGATATTTTCAAAAATATGATGCAACAAATTACCTGTGATATTTCCTTTTTTCAATTGCTTGAATATAAAATACTCGTAATCCGTTAAATCAGCTAATCTATTTGGCTTCTGAGTATATACAGCTTTTTGAGCAAGGCGGGAATAACTTAATTTCTGCCAATTTTTCTCGTTCAACACAAAATTTTCCGCAAACGAAGGTTCAGATATAGTTGCATTCATACTTTTCGAATAACGGTAGCCTTTTTCGATTTCCGGAGAAGTCGAAAAGTTTATTAGTTCAAGTGCTTTTGGATTTTCTTTAACTGCAGCTGCAAAAGGGATCAAAGAAGTATTATTAGCATAATGCGTATATCGGCTAATATAGCATTTGTATACTGCTCTTGTAATCGCTACGTATAAAAGCCTTCGGTTTTCTTGTTCCAATTGCTGTTCTACAAGGATTCTGTTTTCTTCCCTTATGTTTGCGGTAATCCCAAATAAGTATTCTCCTGAGTTATCTTCTTTAAAACTATAGAAATTATGCTTGTTTTCAGATTTCAAATCCAGGAAAGGAGCAAAAACGATATTGTACTCCAGGCCTTTGCTTTTATGAATGGTTACAATTTCCACAGCTTCCATATCGCTTTCTACCCGTTGTTCGTATTCATTGCCATCCAGCTTCATACCTTCGATTCCTCTTTTTAACCAGTGGATTAGTTCTAGTTGAGAAAAACTCTTTGATTCCTGAATCTTGTGCAGGATTTCAGCAAGCTGATAGAGATTGGTAATACTCCTTTCCCCTTTTCCGGAAAGGCTCGTTAAAAGATTATTTTTAATGTCAAAATCGACAATGAACTTCATTAAGGTAGCGTAGATACCTGTACTTTGCCAAGACAATCCGTACTCTTTAAATTTCTTTATTTCTAAGTCCTGATCCAATTGCAAAATTTCAAGCCTTGTATAACCGGTTATTGGACTTAACAGGGCTTTGTTTATAGTTGAAGGATTGCTTTCTAAAAAAGCGTTCAAAAGATAATAGACATATCTGGCTTCTAAGGTTTGCAAAACCTTACTATCATCAATGGTAATAGCGGGTATTCCATATTTTGCCAGATGCATTTTAATCTTTCTTCCCTGACCTTTCGTTCTGACAAGCACGCCAATATCTGATGGTTTTATTCTTCGCTTTTCACCGTTCTTTTTAATTTGAAAGCTCTCATTTTCCAATAGTTGAATAATCTGAGCACAGACGGTTTGATAAAGATCATCTGCAAGTTTGTTTTCAAATATGGTAATCGCTACATCTTCTTCTTCCCCATTGCATAAAGCTCCTTTATGATTAGGTTGTGGCGAATCGACGTTTATATATCGAATAGCATCTTTTTCAAAACCAAAACTGAACGTGTCAAAATTATCAGCCGGAAGGAAAAACAGATTCATAGCCTGTATAAAGTTTTCCGAAGAACGATAATTCTGATTCATTCCATATCTGTGCGCAACCTCATGAGTTGCTTTAAAATAGGTATTCAGGTCGGCCTGCCGCCACGCATAGATGGATTGCTTCGGATCGCCTATATAAAAAAGTATGGGCTCCTCTGCTTGCGTAATTCCTTTACCAAAAGCAGTTTTAAAAATCTCATATTGTAGCTTATCCGTATCTTGAAATTCATCTATAAAAACTGCTCTATATTTTTTTTGAAATTCTTTAACAAGTTTTTCATTGCCGGGTTTTACTGCTTTATGCAATTGCACAATCATATCATTAAAGGTCAACACACTATTTTGTTCTTTATATGCATTGATATTTTTGATTGCATATTGAATAGCCACGCAGTAAATCTTATTCAAGACATCCATACCCAAAGCAGCCCTTTCTGACTGGAACTGCTCAGCTGTCCGCACCTTTTCAAGCCAATCCGGAAATACAGTACTGATATAAGCCGGAATCTTTTTGACCATAAAAGCCTGTATAAACTCTTCAGGCCTATTTACCTTCGTCAGTAAACTTTTTCGGGCATAGGCATTGCTCTCACAACGTGCAGTAATTTCTATCTGCGATTCAGCTATTTCTTGAATTAAGTTCTCCCAATAGCTCGTTTCCGCTTCATCAATAGCCAAAAAACTCTCTAGCGCTTCCTTTTGTTCATTTACTGTAAATGAATACAGCATTTGGGGATTGTAATCAATATATCGTTGTCCATTTAAATATTGCGAAATAAATTGGGACAAAATCTCTCTGCTAAGTTTTGGTTTTGCCCCAAATTCTAATTCTTCTTTTAAAAGAAAACCCAATAGCTGAGGATCCAGCGTTGTTATCTGTTCACGCCAAAATTTATTCACCTCCTCCTGGATTAAAGAAGAAGTATCCTGAAGAGTTTCAGAGCCAAAAAGCTGATTTGTTTCAAAGGCAAATTCATTCAGACTTTGCTGACAAAAACTATGAATAGTCATTACGGATGTTTCATCCAATAATAATTTTGCCTCTTTTAACAGTTCTGTTACGGCTTCCTGCCCTGATTGACGGATCGACCTGTCTACTAATTTTATAATTGTAGAATCCTCAATTGTCCCGCTATTTGCATATACTAAAGCCGTTCTTACAAACAACCGGATCCGCTCTTCCAATTCTGCCACCGCAGCTTTCGTAAAAGTAACCATCAATATTTGCTTGATACTGAGCTTTGATTCTAAAAGCAATCTTAAAACCAGGATAGCGATCGAGTACGTTTTACCTGTACCTGCACTTGCTTCAATTAAGTTACTTGAAGTTAAGGGAACATCTGCAGCAACAAATTCTTTCAACGGATTTCCAGTGGCCATCATTTTTAATTTATTTTAAACAGCTTATACGTTTCCGAAAAAACAAGCTCTGAATTTGTTAAAAACTCGTTGAAAATATTTTCATCATCGAAAAAGCCGGTATTGTATTCATTGACAATATATTGATCCTGGCAAGGAAACTCTTCGTTTTTGAAAATCTTATTTAACATACCCTGATATTTTGAATAATCGAATTTTGCTAATTTCTCAGGATCATTTTCAAAACCAGGATAAAAAACAAAGGGTTTTTCACATCCATTTTGATAACAGCCCAATAGTTCAGCTAACTTATTTTTTGCACTTAGTTCATCCATCGCATCTTTACTTATTTTATAAATGGCATTTTCAGCACCGATGATTAAATGGCTCTCTATATTATAACCGCTTGCTAGCGCAATGAGATGTTTGATATAAACTTCCAGTACGTTTTTGTTGTTCTTTTTTGAAAAACTAACCTGAACCAGGCGATCCCCATATACCTGATTTAATTTGCCGGTGATAACCGTTTTGCCAATTTTTAGCTCTATTGCAAGCGTTTTCTCTTCATGATCACCTTTACTTTCCTGCACTAATTTTTTAACTCTAGTAAGCTCTTTATCTATCGAATTTAAAAGCGTATGTGACATGTTTTTTAACGGGAAATCACCTTTTTTTATTCCTTGATGTATATAGGCGTTTAACTCATCTTCTTTTAAGTAAAGTAAATCGTGCCTGATCTTCCATTCTTGTAATTTATCAAGCTCGAAGTATTCTGTTTCACGCAATAAAATTTCCTCTTCCCGATAAAAAATGTTTAGAATTTTATTATGATAGTGTTGAAAAGGATTTTTGAAGAAATTGATTAATTCCTCAATGGAAACCTCTTCAAAAAACACTGGCTCAGTTACAATAGAATCAAGATTACTGGTCGCTGAACCTTTCAATTTATTAGCAGCTAAATAATTAAAGATACCAGGAGGTTGAGAGCTGAAATTGTGTAGCGGGTGCTGAACAACAAGCTGCTGTCTGACAAAAGAATCGTTTAATTCTGTTCCGGAAGCTATGTAGTCAATAAGTTCATCAACAACGGCAGATGGAGGCAACAGTGAATTGTCTTTTGTATTTTTACCAATATAACTTATGTACAAGTGTTCCTGGGCAGAAAGGATCGTTTCTAAAAAAAGATGCTTATCGTTTTCCTTAATGTTCCGGTCACCTCTTTTCTTTACTTTTTGCATCAGATTAAAGTTTAAAGGAACTTCCTTTCTGGGAAACTTATCAAAGCCTAAACCTATTAATGCTACAATTTTAAAAGGAATACTCCGCATTGGAATTAAGGAACAAAATGTAATTCCTCCTGAAGCAAAGTTTCCTGCTCTGGTTTCTCCGGAAATATTATGCAAAAAATTATGCTTAAAAACATGAAAGCTAATTTTCTCCTGAACGTTTTCGCTGATTAAATTTAATTTTTTTACATAGTTAATAAGCAACTGATAATCTTCGTCATCTTCATCTTCCGATTGATAAATAAGATTGGCAACAGCTTGTAAAATATAATCTCCCCATTCAATAAGCGTTCGGTCTTTCTTTTGATCATTAACAATGCTGATCAGCACTTTAACAAAATGAGAAAAACGGATTAATTCAAATGCCTGTTCCCCTTCAATACGATTCAGGGGATAAAAACTATGATTATTTACGATGTATTCTTCATCTCCCAACATACAGATGCCATACATAATTCGGTCTAAACCATTCAACCAGCTCACATGAATCGTATCATCTTCCACCTTTCCTTCTATTCCAAACCGAATATTCGCTTCATCTATTACTGATCTGATCAGTTCTGTGTTTACAATATTAAAGCGTTTTCGGATATAGCTCCACTCCAATAATTGCAATACTTCTTCTGCTTTAAAATTCTCTTCGTTTAATTCGAGTAAAGAATGAAGTGCTCCAATTAATCCGTCGACTGATTGAATACTTTCATCGGCGATCGTAAAAGGAAACTTATAAGGTGCTGAATGAAAGATTGCCTTAATGTAAGGAGCATATGCATCAATATCACTCACCATTACCACGATATCCCGTGGTGAAATATGACCTGGTTGTTGATTTACCAGACTTACAAGATAATTGTATAATACCTCGATTTCCCTTACAGGTGTATAGCAAGAATTGATACGAATAGATCCATCTTCAATGTCTTGTAAAGTAAGTTTATTGCGGTCCGTGGAAACTAAATTATTATAGATATCATTTTGAATTTTGCTTAAAAAACTTGCAGGTTTTGGCTCAATCCCAGTATCATCGTATTCGTTTAAAAAGCTATCATCCTTAAAAAATAAGCTAAATGTATTTTGAATTACCTGGCCCCAATTCGTTAACAAAGCATTTCCCTCAATTGGATCACTATATAATTGAATTTCCTGTCGCATCTTGCTGTTCCACCTTGCAATTTGCACGGGACTTTTATCTTCGAACCAATAGATAGCGGGCGCGGGATTCAATAGATTAAAAGAAATATCAATATACTTAGCTAGTTCATGAAAAACCTCCAAATGGTAAGCGGTAATGATGGAGATTCCAAAAAAATCAATTTGAGGAATTCTTTGTTTTAACTTGCTTTGCTGAGAAGGGTTTTGAAGCGTATCGATAATAAATTTACCTACTCTGGTTTTATCAGGCATTCTTTCCCCGATTATATTTTTGGCTTCTATCCAGAGAAACTTTTGCCAATTGGATTCATTCAACACCGGATATTCAACTTCATTCCATTCTTGAATCATTTCCGGACGATATATTTGGTATTGATCAAATAAATCGGCTATTTTCTCTGCCAAAGCCATTCTTTTGATATCTTCCTGATTTTCGTAATATTGAGCTATCATCGGATACCTTCTTTTAAAGCTTTGATCTTCCAATAAACCAAAAATTATCCATTGCAAATTATCGGTTGTCAATACCTGTTCGCGTGGGCCATCCAATAGAAAATAAACCTGGTTAATGATATCATTGGGTTTTAGAAACTGACAATTAGCCGCGATATCTAAACGATCTGCGATCTGAACTTTCAACCAGTTGTTCATCCCGAGCGTTTGGGTAACAATAAAATGTGGCTGAAAAATGCCTGGCAACGGTTTTTTAAGGTTAAATGCAAGGTATTCAACCAATTGATAAAGAGAATTAGAAACATTTAACTGTAAACCCATGTATCATTTTTTGTATTAATATTAAATCGTTCTTTAATTCCTGAAGCTCTTTTTACGCTTCTATCAATCGTTGATAATAATGTCTTTTCAGTTGCCATGATGGTAACATTTGATTTTGCTCTGGTAACAGCCGTATAAAGCAGCTCCCTTGTTAAAAGTTGTGAATCCTCAAGCTCCGGTAATACAATTAACACCTTGTCATATTCAGAACCCTGGCTTTTGTGGATGGTCATTGCATATACCGTTTCAGATTCAGTGATGAGACCAGGCAAAATTGCTCGTAGGTTTCTTTCACTATCCTCAAACCAAGCCATTAACTTATGATTTTCATCAGGTCTTATAATGCCTATATCCCCATTGAACAAACCTAAATCATAATAATTTTTAGTGATTATAATAGGTCTGTTATTATAAAATTCGGTTCGCAAGTCAATGAGCCGCCTATTGCTCAACTCCAACTCGATAAGCTTATTTAATTTATAAAGGCCATGTTCTCCTTCTCTAATAGCGCACAAAACCTTTAATTCATTCAACTTTTGTAATGCCTTATGTATATTTTCTTCCCGGATATAATTCTCATATCCCTTAATGAATTGATTAAATATTGCTGAATTATAATCAAAAACAAATTGAATCTGGTTATCAATACCTGGTTTAAAAAGCTCTTTCAGCTTTTCAACACGATTATAAATAATCGCTTTGCTCAACTTTCCGATGCCTTTATTGCTGTCAAACCTTCTGCTTCTTTTCAACTCAATGATGTGGTCAGATAGAAAGTGAAAAGGTTCTTCAGAAATAAAGTCTTCCTTGATACTTTTATTTTTATCTGCTATAAATGAATTAATCAGATTAGCCTTTTTTGAAGAAACCAGATTCATATTCTCTTGAGTCAGACATAAATCTCTAAACAGACTTCCTGCTTCAACCGATGCCAATTGATCCTTATCCCCCAATAGAATCAGTCTTGTATCAGGACTAATTGCATCCAATAATTTGGCGAAAAGAGCGACATCTATCATGGAAGCCTCATCCACAATAATAATATCAAAATTTAAAGGATTATCCCGATTATGTTTAAAATTATTGGAACTATAAATTGTTTTCAGCATCCGATGAATGGTGGTAGGTTGATCACCCTTTAGTGATTCCGCTAGTCGCATTGCTGCCTTTCCGGTGGGTGCAGCCAAGCCGATCTTCAGGTTCGGATAAATTTGATTTAACAGTTTCAGTATTTTAGAAACCGTGGTTGTTTTACCGGTCCCCGGCCCTCCGGTTATAATCGTAAAATTGTTGAGTACGCCTAATATAGTAGCTACCAATTGCCAATCAATTTTCTCTTCAACAGGTAAAGCATCAAGCGACTCAGTGGAAGAAAAAAGTTGTTCAATAAATTCCCGATGTTGATTAATTAACGCTATGCGATGGCTGATTTCCTGAGAGTTCCCTTTCACCAGCTCGGTAATACGTTCCAGAATAATTGTTTCGTATGTAAAGTACCGTTGGAGATAAAGTTGAGAATTATATAAGACAAAGGGCTGTCTATCTTCTAACGAGGTGCTAACCAAGGCTTCCTTCAATAAATCCCTTTCCATTTCTTCTATATTGGTATAAGAACCGGGGAACTCATCATTTTCAGAAATAACTTCTTTCAGATCCAAACAAATATGTCCTTCACTAAGCTTCTGAGAAAGCAGGCGGACAAATGGTTTCAATTTTTCTCCCTTGAAGAAATCAGCAAATTGTTCATGGACATTATTCAAAGTCTGCATAACCTATTGTTCTAGATCGTTTAAATAAACAATTTAAAAGGTAATTTTATAAAATCAATTGGGCAAAAAATTAACTAACGATGCAATTGGGTATATGCTTCACAGGAAAGTTTACTGAATTAGCAATAAAGCAAAGTTCATTTGCTTTGGCATGTAATGCCTTGGCTTTCTCAATCATAGAACCGTCACTAACAGTCACAACGGGATGTAAAGTAACTTCAGTAAAGTGGCCACTACGATCATGGGTCTCTTCCATCACACCAGTTGCCCGATCTACATAATCAACAACAACAATTCCTGCATCTGCACACAAATCCAGGTACCAAAGCATATGACAACTTGAAAGAGCAGCCAATAAGAGTTCTTCCGGATTGTGTTTTTTCTTATCGCCACGAAACGAAGAATCGGACGAACCCAGTATATCCGGTTTATTTGCAATCATTATTTTATGATCGCGTCCATACAAACGAGAATCAAAAGTTCCATGTCCTTTATTACCGGTCCATTTGACTGTTAAATCGTATGTATGTTCCTTATTCATAATTTTATCTTTATCATAAAGATAGAAATAAAATCAATATTTTTAAATCGCGTCTGAAGAATCATTTACATCAAAATAGCTGAACAAGCTTGATGGTCTTTCTTCATATAAAGCATAACGGACTTCCTTGGCCTCTTTCTCCTCTATTGGTGTTACTGCAAACTCCATTCGAGCGCTTTCCAATTCCTGTTTAAATGCGGCTTTATACTTCTCGGGAATCGGTGTTGCCATTTTAATATTTTGTCTTAACGGATCTACCTGTACTCCATTTTTCCAAAACCGATAACAAACGTGTGGTCCTGTAGCCAAACCAGTGCTTCCAACATAACCAATTACCTGGCCCTGCTTAACCTGCTGCCCTTTTTTTACCGCTCGCTTACTCATGTGAAGATATTGGGTAGTATAGGTTTTATTATGCTTGATCTTGACATAATTACCATTTCCGCTTGTAAAACCAGATTCAGATACGACCCCATTCCCTGTTGAAATAATCGGAGTTCCTTTAGGTGCGGCGAAATCAGTACCTAAATGTGCTTTCCATACTTTTTGTACCGGGTGTAAACGTTTCATTGTAAAACGGGAGCTTATCCTGCTAAACTTTAAAGGTGCCTTTAAAAAGGAGCGGTGCAGACTGTTTCCGTTTCCGTCGTAATATTCACCCTGCGTATTGGGGTCTGGTTGAAAATAGTGGGCCTGAAATTCATTTCCATTATGAAAAAATACGGCTGATCGAATTTTACCCGCTCCTACAACTTCATTTTCAACATAATTACGTTCATATTGAATCTTAAACCAATCACCCTCCTTAATAGCATAAAAATTAATTACTCCTCCAAATATATTAGCCAAATGTACTGCCATATCCGGTTCTCCCCCATTCTCTTGCAATGCTTCATATAAGGAGTTTTTAATCGTGCCGCCAATCGTTTCAACTTTTGTCTCAACAGCCTTTCTCTCTTTGAATACTTTTACCGTATCCCGTAAATCATAAACAATGTATTCAAGGGAATTAGGCTGATAAACAAAATATTCTGCCTTATTTGGGATATCCTTGGATGTAAAAATAGTATAAGGTTTCCCGGCAACGATATTCCGGACATTAAAAATTGATTTTGACGTTTTTACCAATTCAGCAATGGTAGCCGGTGCAATTTCAAAACGTTCTAATATCGTTGATAAATTCTCCTTGCGTTTTATTGTTGAATTTTTAATATGATAATTTTTAATTTCTATTCCGAAAAGTTCCTTTGGCATCAAATTTGCCATTGAAACACTATCTGCGTTTTCAATTAATTGATTTTGATTTTTGGATGTCGGTGGCCTGTCTGATTTATTGGAATTGAATGCAGAAAATGAAAAAAAACTGACTAACAACCCAAGCATACAGAGCACTAGTATGCTTAGCGCATTTATTTTATTGTTCATCTATTTTATATTATTGTAGGTTTACGCAAAATATATTATAAAATCATTCCACATCGCTAATGGAACGGTTAGACTAAATTGTAAATAACTCTTTATAATAACAAGAAAAAAGCGGTTTTATTATAATTTATATTTAATTATTTCTTCAGCCGGAACCCCCTCCCATCTGTTTGGTGTATTTCCTTTATATCCTATGTCTTCGATGCCTATTTTAGAAGTATAAAAACCCGACGCAGTCAAATCTCTTAAACGTGTGAAAAAGGCAACCCCTTGCGCCATCTCCGGTTTGGCCTTGTTTGGATAGGCGATTTCATCGATCAGTTCAATTTGCTGGCTTTCAGTACAATCCTTAAATGTATTGTTAAACTGCCTAAGGCATTGCATATCCAGCCATTTCAAGCCTCCTCTCATGGGTAATTTATGTCCGGGAAGATCTTTCACTATAAATTCAATAAAATCAGGTACACCGGCATCCGTCGCACTTCCCGAAACATCATCTTTTGGTATAATGATATCAACAAGGATGGTCAATGTTGCCATTTCATGTTTATCAAAGAACACCTCGCTATTGAGCCTGTTAATGCGCTCAAGCTCAAAGGCTTCTCTTCCAGGAGCTTCTTTTAAGTCCTCTTTTCCTATCTTTTTACTTGTTTTGCTGTCTGTAGTACAGGAGTTCAGTAAAACAGTTGATCCAATAGCAGTAAGCCCTAAAGCTTTTAACGTATCTCTTCTATTCATTAGGATAAGTTTTGTTTTTTTCTTTCTTCCAAAATGTATTCTGCTGTTCGCATTGACAAGGCAAGAATTGTCCAGGTGGGATTTTTGTCCCCTTGTTGTACAAACGGGGCTCCGTCAACTACAAAAAGGTTTTTGCAGTCATGAGCCTGGTTCCATTTGTTCAGGGCTGAAGTCTTTGGATCATCACCCATCCGTACCGTCCCAACCTCGTGGATAATCTCACCTGGTTTCAATAGACCATATTGTTCCTCAGGCCCTTTTGCCTGAGATGTGCCGATAGCTCCCATCGCATCCAGCATTTCAGCAAAGGTTTCCTGCATATGCTTTGCCTGCTTCAACTCCGCATCGCTCCATTTATAATGAAACCGCAATACCGGAATTCCGTATTTGTCAACAACCTGCGGGTCGATTTCACAATAATTATCCTCTCTGGCAATTGCCATCCCCCGGCCTGCCAAGCCTATTTCAGTACCATAAAAACGGCGATAATCGTCTTTCAATGATTTTCCGTAACCTCCTGCTTCTTTTCTGTTTCCTTGTCTGTCAGGTACCATTCCGTTGAGCACCGGAGTATTCATACCAAAGCCATAAGAAGGCATACCCAGTCCGCCCCAATATTCAATATGGTAACCACGGGGGAAATCCAACTTTTTATTATCAAGCCACCAGGGAGAATAAATATGTACACTACCCACTCCGTCTTCGTTATAACGCTTCCTGTCCATTAGCTGGGGAAGGAAACCCGTCATTGATACTCCGGTAGAATCGTGTAAGTATTTACCAATAATACCGCTGCTATTGGCTAACCCATTTGGATGGTTGTTTGATTTTGAATTTAATAAAATACGTGCCGATTCACAGGCGCTGGCGGCAAGAACAATGATTCTTCCCTCGACCTGGTATTCCTGCATATCACCTTTATCCACATACGAAACCGCAGTTGCTTTGCCATCCTTATCGGTTAGCACTTCCCGGACCATTGCGTTCGATATAACTTCAAGATTTCCAGAGCGGATTGCAGGAATAACCAAACAAGATGAAGAAGAAAAATCTGCATATACCTTGCAGCTCCTCCCACATTGCCCACAAAAAAAACAGACTCCCCGGTCTTCATTACCAGGCAGCTTCTCTGTAAGAACAGAGCCTCTTCCCGGCAACACTTTTACACCAGCCTTTTTTGCGCCGTCCATGATAAAAAGTTCTGTTAGCCTTGGTTTGGGCGGTGTTAAAAATATACCATCCGGTTCACTTTCCATTCCTTCTTTTGAACCATAGACACCGATAAGACGGTCAACTTTATCATAATAGGGTTTTACATCGTCATAACTTATTGGCCAATCATCGGTTTGCCCATCATAAGACTTCCCTTTAAAATCATTAGGCCCCATTCTTAACGATATCCGGCCCCAATGGTTGGTTCTTCCTCCGAGCATACGCGCACGAAACCATTCAAATTCAGTTTTATCAGTTTTTGTATAGGGTTCGCCATCCAATTCCCATCCGCCATAAGCTGCGTCAAAATCGCCAAAAGGGCGTATATTGGACGCGCCACGCCGTGGAGACTCCCAAGGCCATTTCAGTTGATGCGAGTCAATAATCGGGTCAAAGAAAGGTCCTGCTTCCAGCATTAAAACATTTAATCCTGCATTTGCAAGAACATAACCTGTCATCCCCCCGCCCGCACCTGAGCCTACAATGATGGCATCATATTTCTTTGTGGATTTTTTTATTTGGAATTCCTTCATGAAGCAATTTTTATTTTCAAGGATAATTAATTGGCTAATATAAAATATTTAATTCTAATCAACCAAGGTAATGTGTATACGTATTAAAAATAATAAGCCATACTAAGTGACCCGTACTGATGAGCAGTCGCCTCACTTTTAACTTCTTTTGTATTAAAAACATAGTTAAAATTAACTCCTATTCGCTTTGTAGCCAATTGAACACCGAAGGATTGAGAAAATACAAAAGGTCGCACATCAAATGTTACCAGGCCCTTGTCTTTAATTAACATTCCGCCTTGTATAGTCGAATCATACAAAATCCAGTTAATTTGTGGCCGATAAAAAAAATAAAATTCTTTAACGGATTTCCTTTGTTTCGATTGTATTCTGCCCCCCAAAGAAGCAGATTCATACAACGGATTAATACGCCCCCACCGGAAATTTGGACTGACAGATAATCTTGTATTGTTTAATCCAAGAGACAAATCTCCTTTTATAAATGCATCCAGATTATTTAATTTATTTCTAACAAGTAAGCGGCTATAACTTGCTCGCAAATCCATCCCGATAGAACTATTTAATTGATATTCCCAACCTTTAATATCGTAAAAACCAAAGGTGCGATGAAACTTTGTTTGTAAATCTTTTCCAAAAGCTGAGCCTCCGATTACAGCAATCTCAGTTCCTAAAGAAAACACATGCTCATTTTTAGTAAACCAACTCATCTCTCCCCGGATATATAAATAACCTGTTAATGGCCGGTCTACTTCACTTTGAGAATAAACGGTTCCACTCCAGGCATTAAAAATTTTATGTCCTATATTGATTGACCAAAATTTATTTTCAAAACTTTCAGAGAACTCCGAGGAATCAATTGCTTTTTTATAATAGAAACGTATTCCATTGGTATAATATTGATCCTGAAGTCTCATTAAATACACATCATTATCATTCTGAAATCCAATTTCATGTTGGTATAAGTTCTGACTAAAAACGGAGTGAAAAGGTATAAGAATTAAAAAGCCAAAAATTAAAAAAGAAAGTAGACGTCTGGACATATTAATTCTATAAGATGGCAAATTAACCAGAATGTTTAATTTAAAAAAGATATAAACGATTTTACATCATGTTATCGACAGAATTTCGTTTCTGGCTTGATTTTAGTTGTAATTTTGGCTGTCGTTTTCTTTTAAAGAATCTATTAAAGAGATTTTATCATATGCTTATGAAACAAACCTACCTTAAAAACAACATCAGTAAGTTATTTACAATCTTTTTAGTTGTTTTTACGCTAAGCCCGATGTTGACGCAGGCACAAGCTGTTTACCAACCTTATTATTATCAGTTTTATCAGAAACTGAATAAGGTACAATATAGCTGGGATACCAGGCAGCATACTGCGATCAAACCTTTTATTATTGATTCAGTTATACAACCAATTTACGACTCCCTGATGAACGCAGGCGTTCAAAACCAATCAACCTGGCTTGGAAGAAAGCTTTACAATGAACATTTGATTGAAGATTCAGGTGAGAATCATCAATTTTATGCTGATTTATTACCTGACTTATATATTGGCCGCGATTTCGCCGGAGGTGGTAAAAATACGTTTTTAAGAACCATCGGCGCTCAACTGGGCGGAACAATAAAGGACAAGTTTTATTATCATATCAGTGCCTTTAATAATCGCAGCATCTTTCCGACCTATGTAAATGATTTTATTGACAAATCAGAAGTTGTGCCCGGACAAACTTATGGAGATGTCGGTGAAAGTGTTCAGGATTGGAACTATATTACAGCTGTTGCGTCATACACTCCAACGAAGTACTTAAATATCAGTCTCGCTTATGACAAAAATTTTATTGGTGATGGCTATCGTTCCATGTTATTATCGGATGCAGCTTCTAACTATACCTCACTTAAACTAACAGGAAAACTTGGCAATGTGCATTACATGAGCATGTGGTCTTATATGATTGATCCATTAGCTCCTGAACTGGTTCAAGATAAAACCAGGGGTAAATGGGGAACCTTTCAATACCTCGACTGGAATGTAAACAATCGACTGTCTTTAGGATTTTTTCAATCCATTATATGGGCTAATCGTACTGAAGACGGCGTAAGAGGTTTCGAACCCGCTTATTTAAACCCGATTATCTTTTTGCGTTCCATTGAATCTTCAGATCCAGGTTCACCTGATAAAATGCATTTGGGACTAAACGCTAAATATAAGGTCTTGAATAATCTGGCCATTTACGGACAGTTTCTGTTAGGCGAATTTACTGCGAAGGAATTTTTTGCCGGCAATGGATATGTCCACAATAAATGGGGTGCCCAGCTTGGACTTAGAGGATTCAATGCATTTGGTGTTGAAAACTTGAATTTCTTAGGAGAATTAAATATGGCAAGACCTTATACCTATTCGCACTTTGATCCGGTTAGCAATTATAGCCACTTCTCTCAACCATTAGCTCATCCCCTTGGCGCTAACTTTAGAGAGTTCGTAGGGATCCTTAACTATTCTTTCAATCGCTTCGAGCTGTCCCTGCAAGGGAACTATTCGAAATACGGATTAGATCCTGACGCTGATAGCAATTATGGAAAAGATATTTTCAAATCGTATAATACATACGAAAATCAATATAACAACCATATTGCACAGGGTTTGGCAACACAATTAGGCTATTTGGATGCACGAATTTCCTATATGCTTAATCCAAAATATAATTTACGTATTGAATTGGGCGGGATTGCCCGTCAGGAAAAAAATGACTTAGGGAGAACGAGTTCAGGGATGTTAACCTTTGGACTTCGTTCCTCCTTCCGCAATTTATATTATGACTTTTAGCTTCTTAAAAGTCATAATATAAATTGCGGAAGGACGCTCTTAAACCAAGCGTAAGCATTCCAGTATTTTTCTTCCATTCATTATTATTTTCTCGTCGAAGCACACCGCCAACTTCCAGGCGAAGGTTGTATTTAGGGTTTAGAATATAAGAAACCCTTCCATCTACATACATCATATTTGTTTCCAATCCCTGACCAATGATTCCATCATAAGCCAGGTCCTGATCATAGGGCTTATAAATGTCTTTACCATAATTATCCCTCGTTCCATTTTCTAATAAAGGGTCCAAACCATAGGCTCCATAATTTCCTTGTAATGAAAAATCGAATTTGCTATAAGAGTAATTTAATATCCCTACAAATTCTCTGAAATTAGCTCCGAAAGGATGTGCTAGTGGTTGTGAATAGTTGCTATAGCTAGCAAGGGGGTCTTCATTAGCATAACTATAAGGCTTTGCAAAATTGTATTCACCCAAAAAGTTGAGGTTCTTAATTCCAAAAGCATCAAAGCCTCTAAATCCAATTTGAGCTGCCATTTTCTTATTTAGTAAAAGCTGTCCGTATAAAGATGCATTTGGCAAAACCTTGTATTTAGAATTCAATCCTATTTGCATCATGCTTTTTACTCCATTCCGATAATCAATACCTGGTTCCAATAGAGAAGATTCCAGATCAGATTTACGATTTCCCCATAATAAAGAATGGAAAAGCCCAACTGAAAATCGATTATCTACATTCCAGTCCAGGTATTGAAAAGCCCCCCATTTTCGCTGACTTCCGCTTCTTCTGTTGTCTTCGTTGATTTTTTCTCTTGGATCAAGCATATAAGACCAGATACTTGAAATACTAATATCACCAAACGTTCCATTAAATTTAAAAGAAGTACTATTAGAAGAGATATCTGATAATAGCATGGACCGATAGCCATCTCCTATAAAGTTTTTATCATATGCCAGGGAAAAATTTAAATTCTTAGCAGGAAAGTAGGAAACAAGTGCAGAAACGTAGGTCCAGTCTTGTTCATCTGAGCCCAGTTTACCATACATTTGTCCGGGTACGACCCTGTTTTCTGTAATATAATCATTAATATATTCCGGAAATACACCCTGATTTTCATAACCACTGGTATAAAAGAAAAATTTATCTTTAATAGAACCGCCAGCTTGAAAACCGCGGGTATTGAGCCAGGTTGTCTTTCCTTGACCGGCAAAATCCCGTCCTATCTGAAAGTCGGGAATAAAATCAGCATAAAATGTAAAATCATCTTCCTGAACATCAATTAAATGCTCATTCCACAATTTACGCCCAAACCACGATGATCGCTCTCTTACACCTACGTTCATCAAAGAATCGTATAAAGGCAGCATGACGGAATCAATTATTACCGGTTTAACAGCTGTATGTTGTTTCGTTTCCCAGCTATATTGGATTTTATTAAATTTCTGATAAAATTGGTAGGAATACGGTTGATAAGTCGCCTGCGCTTTGGAACGATCTGGTATAAGAGTGAAAATAAATAACACAAGTATAAACGTAAATAACTTTAATGGGTTACTTTCTAGATAGCATTGTTTCATAAGCATATTAATAAACTTTTTAAGAAGCTAAAATCACGCCAAATATAATCTATGACATTCAGAATATATATTTGAATCCAAATTGTGTCCAAAATCACTATTCAGCTCTTAATTAATATGTATTTTTGATGAAATAATCAGATCTTTTATGAAGCATATAACTGAAGAGAAACGAATTGAATCCATACGAAAATATAACTTATTAAATGTTGAATCGGACAAAGATGCTACAAATCCTTTTGGACTGATAAACGAGTCAGCTGCACTGATATGTGATGTAGCTTTTAGTCAGATTTGTTTATTTCATCAAGATGAAATACAGTATCTGGCACAATATGGATTTAAGGCAAAGATCAAAAGCTTTCAGGAGTTCCCTAGTTTTCGCGTTCTGCTTGAAGGAAATTATATCGAAGTTCCGAATGTTAGCTTAAGTCAGGATTTTAAAGATTTCGAAGGCTTCAAGAGGAACAACATCCTTTTTTTTGCTGGCTATCCGTTCTTTGATCCAAATGGAATTTTGCTTGGCAGCTTCAATGTTTATGATACAAAACCAAATACATTAAGCGATAAACAAAAAAAATATCTTGAAAAAGCAACGGTCCGCATCACTCAACTTATATTAGATCGTAGAAATGCACAAGAATCCCATCTTAAAGAAATTCTTTTTGAGTCAGCAGATGATTTGATTGCTATATCCAATTATGAAGGAAAGTTGTTACGAGTAAATCCTGCCTTTTCAAACCTATTGGGTTACAGCGAAGAAGAAATATTAAACAATAATTTATCCAACTTTATACACCCTCAGGATATCTCTTCCTTTAAAAATATTGTAAAAGATCATGTCGATGGTCATGCCATTTCAAAGTTTACCAGTCGGTTAGTAACAAAAGAAAACGGAATTAAGTATGTCCATTGGGCAAGTACCCCGGAAGATAAAACTGGTTTGCTTTTCTCTTTCGGAAGGGATATAACCAGTATTGAAGAGCAAAAAAAACAAATTCAAAAAAGCGAAAAGCGCTTCCGGGCATTTTTTGAGCATTCTCAAAGCTTGTTATGTATGCACGGCTTAGACGGAGTATTTACGTCGGTAAATAAAACAGGCGCAGACATGGCTGGTTATACGGTTGATGAAGTAGTAGGAAAAAGCTTATATGATATTATACCAGAAGATCGCCATGAGTTACTTTTCCAATATTTAAACGTTATCCGCACCAAAGGACAGGCCAGTGGAATTATGAAAGTAATCACAAAGGATCGTTCTATAAGAATCTGGATGTTTAGCAATGTGCTGCAATCAGATGAACAAGGTAATGAATATGTAATTGGTAACGCTGTAGATCTAACCGAACGTTTTCAATTAGAAGAAGAGTTGAAAGAAGCTAAACGCATAGCAGAACAGGCAAGTTCAGCAAAATCGGAATTTCTAGCCAATATGAGTCATGAAATCAGAACTCCTTTAAACGGTATTATTGGATTTACCGATCTTTTACTTAAATCCAATCTGGACGATACTCAAAAACAATATATTAATATTGTGAACCAGTCAGGTACCACTCTGCTCAATATTATTAATGATGTTCTGGACTTTTCTAAAATAGAAGCTGGCAAATTACAACTTCATAGAGAGAAAATCGATTTGCAAGATGTAGCAGCGCATGCATGTAGTATTATTTCTTTTGCAATTGAGAAAAAAGGCGTTGAGCTTCTATTTGATTTCTCTGAGAATTTACCTCGCTTTGTATGGGCAGATGAAACCAGGTTGAAGCAAATTCTTGTTAATTTACTAAGCAATGCCGTTAAATTTACTGAGGTAGGAGAAATCGAACTTAAAATTACTCCTATTCAAGAATTCAACGACGGCCGCACAACCATTCGTTTTGAAGTAAGAGATACCGGTATCGGGATTAAAAAAGAAAAGCAAGAAGAGATATTTGAAGCCTTTGCCCAGGAGGACAGTTCAATTACCAAAAAATATGGTGGTACAGGCTTAGGACTGACAATTTCAAACCGTTTGTTGAAACTCGCGGATAGTAAACTGAACTTAGTTAGTGAGGTCGGTAAAGGAAGTACATTCTCTTTCGATGTTACCCTCAGGGCAGAAAAAGAAGATATCGAAGACGTATCCTTAAAGGATATCAAATCAGTTCTGGTAGTAGATGACAATGAGAATAACAGACGTATTCTTAAACATATGCTTGAATTAAAAAGAATTCAGGTAGATGCAGTCGAAGGTGGCCTACAAGCGCTCATTCTACTTCAAAGCGGCAAAGAATATGATGTTATCATTATGGACTACCATATGCCAATTATGGATGGTATCGAAACGATCCGAAAAATCAAAGGAAATATACAACATGATGAACAGCCTATTATCATGCTTTATAGTTCATCGGACGATGATCAGCTTCAAAGTGCCTGTGATGAATTAAAGGTAGATTCACGCCTGGTAAAACCCATTAAAATGCGGGAGATGTATCAGGTGCTTGCCCGGTTGAAGAAAGAAAATTTAGAAAAGAACAATGAGTTAAAAGAAATAACAGAAGAAAAGAAAGCCCTTTGTAAAAAAGGAATAAAGATTTTAGTTGCCGAGGACAATGAAGTTAATATGTTTCTTGCCAAATCCATTATTAAACAAATCGCTCCTGACGCAGATATTTTTGAAGCAAAGAATGGCTTAGAGGCTATTGAACAATATAAACTCGTAGAACCAGATCTTATCTTAATGGATGTCCAAATGCCAAAGCTCAATGGCATAGAAGCGACACAAGAAATCAGGAAGATTCAAACAAACTTTCATGTACCAATTCTGGCTCTGACAGCAGGTGCCATGGATAGTGAAAAAGAAAAGTGTCTGGAGGCCGGTATGGATGATTTCATCACCAAGCCAATTGTAAAACAAACGATTGCCAATATGTTTACCAAATGGATTGGAACTGATGTATCACACGAACCCTCATCAGTTAACGAAAAGTCAATCGATCATATTGATAGAGCCTGGTTTGATGAATACACTTCAATAGATCCAGGTTTCAAAAAAGAGTTTATTAAATTACTAACTAACGAGTTAAATAACAGTGCTATCGATTTAAAAGCGCAGGTATTGGCTAAAGATCTTAAAGAACTAAAAAAAACAGGACATAAATTAAAAGGTACCAGCTTAACGGCGGGCTTAACAGAGTTAAGCAAGTTGTCAATTGCTTTTGAACTATTATCCGAATTTGAACCGGCTTATGTTGAAGAACTGTTAAAAGACACAACAGCTGAAATAGAACTTGTTTTAAATCTCCTGGATCGTGAATAAATCAATGATATAGTCATATGGAAAGTGGAAGACAGATAGGAACGGTAAAAGATCAAGAACTAAAAATCAAACAATTACAGGAAGAACTTCAATTAAAAAATCAACTGATCTCCTTGATTGCCCATGACTTTTCTGGTATATCCAGAAATCTTTTATGGATTATTGAAGCATTAGAAGACGGAAGTATTTCCCATGATCAATTTAAAACGTTGTTCCCTGAGTTAAAAGCCGGGGTTCAAATCAACCAAAAGGCTATTGAAGCGACGGTTGCCTGGGTCAACAGTCAGCATGGAGGTTTTAAAACCTGTCCTATTAAAATTAATGCATTCGATTTATTTTCTTCTATTCGCGATGTATTAGGTCCTGGTTTAAAAAACAAGAACATCGAGCTGTTCTTTCAAGGAGATGAGAAAATCACGTTTACCAGTGACCAGGTTTTGATCACGTTTATTTTAAAAAGCTTTGTCGAGAATGCCATTAAGTATTCTCATACTAATACCGGTATCTTTTTTCAGGTGGAACATTCTGACGACAAAATCGTATTTATAATCAAAGACGTTGGAATAGGAATGAGCGAACAAGTAATAAAAAATGCCTTTACATTGAATGGATCACCTTATACAGGTACTGCCGAAGAAAAAGGTACAGGTCTAAGCCTGGTCATTGCAAATGATTTTGTGAAATTAATTGGTGGCACTATAAAAATCAATTCGATAGAGCACAGCGGCACCCAAATTGAACTAAGAATACCGGTTTGTTAAAACCATGAATATATGAATGAGAAAATACTTATTGCAGACGACCATAGTATTGTGAGAATTGGTTTGTCGATTATGATCAAAAAAGTACGACCACAAGCAGACATTGAAGAAGCGGATAGTTTTAAAAGTGTCTTAGAAATTATCAACAAAGTAAAATTCGATTTAATTATTTTGGATATTAATATGCCAAATGGTAATTTCCAACAGACCTTTGATATCATTAAAATAAAACAGCCTGACGTTAAAGTGCTGGTTTTTTCTTCACAAGACGAACAAACATATGCCATTCGCTACTTAAAATTAGGTGCTGATGGATTCCTGCCTAAAATATCGGATGATGTAACGCTCAAAAAGGCCCTGGAAAAAATGTTCGATAAAGGCACCTATGTTAGCGAAGATATTAAAGACACGCTTGTTTCTAAGTCCTTAAACAGAAAGCGTCCGACTATCCAAAACCCCTTAACTACTTTATCGGATCGGGAAATGGAAATAGCTGACAAGCTTATAAAGGGCGAAACCTTAAAGGAAATATCGAATGAATTGAATTTACATGTATCTACAGCAAGCACCTATAAGTCCCGGATATTTAAAAAATTAGAAGTCCAGTCTATTCCCGAATTAATTGATATTTTTAGATTTTATGATAATCTGATTAAATAGTTGCTTGCTGCAATGACACTTTAATCGTGAACACAATGACAGGCTAGCTGTTTACAATTATGAGCTGGGAATTCATATTTATAAATAACGGATCCAGGCCCAAAACTTACGATCAATTAAATAATCTAAATTCCGATCATTAGCATAGGCTTCGCGCTCAAAACTAATTGACCTATAGGCTCTATCGTGATTTTTCAATTGGATGAACCTAACGAGGTATTCAATTAAATATAAAACATAAAACGGTACGATAAGCATCTCGAGCTGTTGTCGCAAATGAATCTGTTCGTGATTTAAAATAACCTTGCTTAGAATCGTTTTTTTCTTTATCAAAATAAAGGGAAACACCGCCATTGCCTGTACATTCCTTGCCAGTATATTAGTATAAATTAAACAATACCACTTCCTTTTCAATTGCGTACTTATTAATAGTTAACAAGAGATAATTACACCATATTAACATTTTGCTTTTAAGAAAATTTGAAAAAAAAATATTATACATGGTAAATTAATAACGAGCTTAGTTATCGGGCTTTAACAATTCGTCTATTCTTACAAATTGATAACCTTTGCTTTTTAAAGTATTAATCAATGTGGGCAGTTGATCATAAAATTTTTCCTTACGCCTGGGATCTGTGCCAATATGACTAAGAAGAATAAATCCGTTAAGTCCATTTTTGTCTTTTTTTTCATAATCCAAAACAGACTTCATTACTATTTCATTATCAACATATCTCTCATTCATTTCAGGATAGGTATAATCGGCTGTAGACCTGGTACCCGGACTGAAATTAATAAGTTGCAAATCCATATCGCGCGTCCAGGAAGCGATGGTTTCATTATACCATTCATAAGGAGGAAGAAAATAAGGAGCCTGCTTTCTATCAATATTAAATTTCTGCAACTCTTTATAAGAGTCCTTAATATCCTTTTCAAACTCAGCCCTGCTTACAAGCAAACTGTCTCTTTTCGTCCAATCGCAATATAGTAAATGCTTGTCCGAATGAGATCCCAGATAGTTGCCGTTATCCCTAAGTTCGATTATTTGTTTTTTGAAATTCTTGTTTCGATAAAAATTTCCTGTGAGAAAAAAAGAGGCGTGGATTTTTTCTCGCTTTAAGGTATTAATTACCTTTGATAGCCCGTCCCCAAACTCGTCACCTGTAAATACCAGGGCAATTTTCTTTTCTGACTGATCCCCCCGAATGATGGCTCCAAGAAATTCTTCATTATCCAATTCTCTGCCCACGAGTGTGGGAGGCAAAAACGTAAACGGAGCGATTTGATGAGCAGATATTTTATTGCTAAATAAAAAAACACCTAAAAAGAACACAAGAAATTTAATTTTCATAACGAGCTATTGTCTTTTTTATCTGTATTCATAAATCAAATTTAACGAATTTCATCCTTTAAGTAACATATGTACATGGTTGCAAGTTCGAATGCTAATCCGCGAATAAACGTTATCAAAACGACAAGAATTACAAAGTTGTTATTCCGATCTTTGCTGAATGTGCAATAGCTTCGCTGCTATGTTTAAAATAACAACATTCCACGTCCATACTTTCAAGATTTTTTAAGACATCAATCGTTTTTTGTTTTTTATGCTTCCCTGTTTGTCGAATATATACAGCTTTAACCGTTATGGGAAAAATTTTGCATAGGTTTTCATACAAAAAAGGATCTTGTTGGGTATCGTCTCCCAGCAAAACGAATTTCAATTTCGGATAAAATTCAAGAATATGCTTTATCTTATCAAATTTGTGATTGTGATCACCACGCCCGGTTCGAAAAAAATCAGTTAAGCTCGTTTTAATGTCCTTTAATAATAAAACGGCTTCTGGTAAAGCATGCAATTCAGCAAATCGGGTGATAAAGCGATATAAATTCCATTCACTACTTGAAACATAAAAAAAAGCATTTTTATCATTTTCATTGTCCCGTCCTGCCCTACTTAATGCATCATAATGATGTACCACATCTTCAAAAATCTTCCTATTATTTAAATTTTTAAAAAGTAAAACATACAGTTTTTTAAAGAAACTATTGGAATGTGAAATCAGAAAAGTATCGTCAATATCAGAAATAAACCCCCATTTGCCTTTTGGGGGATGAATAAAAGTATCGGTAGCTATAATTTCTTCGTCTTTATAAGTGATGCTTATCCTGTATTCATTCCAACCATAAGGTAATTCCATTGTTAATGGAATTGAAAATTTAAAATATCCATCATCCAACGTTTTGGTACGGATCTTCAGACCATTATATTCTAAGTAGACAGTAGCATTCCTCTGTATTTTAACTGTAAATAATCTGATAATAGACTTTGCATTTCCAAAATTTTTCTTTTGGAAATCGTAATCTTCTTTCGTTGTTGGCTTAAATACATGCCCCATTACAATCAATTCCTGGCCATTCGAATAGCCTCTATATAATTTCAAAATGGGTTTCATTATATGCTTATATTTCTTTTGTAGAACAGTTCATTTATCAAAATTATTTTATTTAAGTTTGAGTTGTTGACAATGGTACAAAATCCATGCAAATAAATTAACATGAAGTCAGAAAAGGATTATCTATTAATTGTGAATCCAATATCAGGCAGCACCGATAAATCTAAAATTATCGAAACGATAAGAACATTTGCTTCCAAGGCTTCCATAAACCTAATCACATATACAACTTCCGGAGAAGAAGACGAATTAAAGATACAATCATTATTTGACAGCCACCTATTTGAGCGGGTTATTATTGCAGGCGGCGATGGAACAACGAAAATGGTAGTAGAAGCTTTAGAGGATAAAAATACAATCTTTGGGATTCTCCCCTCTGGCTCTGCCAATGGGCTTGCAAAAGATTTGGATTTGTCTAATAATATTGAAGAGAATCTTGAAATTTCCTTTCATTCTGATCCAATTGAAATCGATATCATTTCAATCAACGGCATGAAAAGTTTACATTTAAGCGATATTGGGTTAAACGCAAAATTAATAAAGAACTATGAAGATAGCTCTATTCGCGGAAAACTGGGATATGCTCTTCAAACTATTAAAACGTTATCTCAAAACGAGGGACTTTTCAATGCATCTATTGAATGCAATGGTCGCAAAATGGAAACGGAAACACGTGTCATTATTATAGCGAATTCTCAAAAATATGGGACAGGCGTAGTTATCAATCCGGAAGGAATTATTAATGACGGAAAGTTTGAAATTATTATATTTAAAGACCTGGACTGGTTTATGGTTGGCAAAATATTAATGGGAAATATGCCAATTGAAAACAGCAACATTGAGATTATTCCTACAGATAAAGCCATTATAACAACAACCATCCCTGTAAATTTCCAAATGGACGGAGAATATTGCGGTAAAATCTCAAATCTTAAAATAAATATTTTACCTAAGCGTATTAAGGTCGCCGTTCCTTAGTCTCTTTCATTTTTACAAACCTGATAATCTAACCCAATAAAACCTTGATATTATAAAATAGGCATCAACACTCTCCAAACATTTTCCGCTAAGATTTTTTGTCCTTCAACTGTTGGGTGAACACCATCCTGTTGATTTAACTTCACCTCTCCTGCCACATTTTCTAATAAAAAGGGAACAAAGATTAGTTTATTTTCACCAGCAAGTTTTGGAAAGATCGCTTTAAAACTCTCAGCATAATTTTGCCCCATACTTGGCGGAACCAGCATTCCTGTTAAAACTATTTTGCAATCGGGCCAGGCGGTATTTACTTTATCAATTATCGTTTGCAAGTTATTGTATGTCTCCTCAACAGGCAAACCTCTCAATCCATCATTTGCACCCAGCTCAAGTACGAAAATGTCTATTTCTTGTTTTAAAAGCCAGTCAATACGTTCCTTACCTCCTGCAGAAGTTTCTCCGCTTAGACCTCCGTTTATCACCTTATATGGTAACTCCAATGAATCAATCTTTTTTTGAATTAAGCCAGGGAAAGCTTCATCCGCATTCTCTAAACCATATCCTGCTGTCAAGCTGTTTCCAAAAAAAAGAATATTTTTTGTTTTCTGTATACTTGATTCTTTTACTGTAATATCATTTTGCTCTTGATCTAACTGCTTGCTATTTGGATTTGAACAAGCTAGTACAAAAACAAGCGTAAACAAAATATAGAATGGATTCCTGTTCATTGTATTTAATTTTATTTAACAAATATATAAAGACAATTTACTCAAATAATCCGTATATTTTAGCAAAATAGAAAGCGTTATTCATATCAAGACATAAAATTTTGGAAATAATACTGAGTGTAAAAGATTTAACAAAAACCTATAAAAACGGTCAAAGTATACTGACGGTTTTACAAGATATTAATTTTGATATAGAAGAAGGCTCTACTGTAGCAGTTGTTGGATCATCTGGCAGTGGAAAAACCACACTATTGGGTCTTTGTGCCGGATTAGACAGTGCCAGTAGCGGAAGTGTTATTCTGAATAACACCGATCTTTCTACCCTAAACGAAGATCAACGCGCGTTTATTCGCAACCAGCACGTTGGCTTTATTTTTCAGAATTTCCAACTTTTACCAACGCTGACTGCCCTCGAAAATGTAATGGTTCCTTTAGAACTCCGAAGAGCCAGCAACGTAAAAAATAAAGCGTTGGAATTATTAGAAAAAGTAGGATTGTCAGAACGTGCTTCGCACTATCCAAGCCAACTATCAGGTGGTGAGCAGCAGCGTATCTCCTTAGCCCGGGCTTTTTCAAATTCTCCTAAAATTTTATTTGCCGATGAACCTACCGGAAACTTAGATGCTGAAACAGGAGATAGAGTTCAAAAATTGCTATTTGACCTGAATCAGGAAGCCGGGACTACCTTGGTGCTGGTTACACATGATCTTGAGTTGGCTGCAAAAACTCAACGTATTATTCGAATTAAAGGTGGTAAGCTGCTAAAAGATGATCAATAAAAAGGAAGTTATAGTTAATAATGGATTAAATCTTAAGTGGCTATTGAAAATGGCATTAAGAGATAGCCGAAGGAATAAATCAAGACTACTCCTTTTTATATCTTCCATTGTACTCGGAATTGCATCCGTGGTAGCAATCTCATCATTTGGTGATAATTTAAAAAAAGACATTGATCAACAGGCAGCAGCATTAATCGGGGCCGATTTAGTAGTCGACAGCAGAAAAGCAATAGCGGATAGCACCAAAGAACTGCTCGATTCACTAAAAAATTTAAGCACGAAAAGTGCTCAGGAGCAAAGTTTTGTTTCCATGGTTCTATTCGAAAAGAATGGAGGCAACCGATTGGTAGAAATTCGCGGCTTAGAAGGAGAATATCCCTTTTATGGCAATCTAGAAACCATACCGGCATCAGCTGCCTATTCTTTTCAAGAAAGTAAGGCCGTGCTGGTGGACGAAACATTGATGCTTCAATTTAATGCTAACGTAGGCGACTCAGTAACGATTGGTAATTCAAAATTCGTAATTGCCGGAACCTTAATTCGCGCTCCGGGGCAAACAGGTTTATCAGGAGCAATGGCCCCAGCGGTTTTTGTTCCCCTTAGGTACCTTTCATCAACCGGCTTATTGCAAAAAGGCAGTAGGGTCAATTTTAATTTTTACTTTCAGTTTCCGCGAAATGTAAACAGCGATAAATTAGCTGAAAAACTAAATGAACGCCTGGAACATGAAGGTTTAGACGTGGAGACCATACAGATGCGGAAAGAAAGTACCGGACGCGCTTTTGGAGATTTAACCGGTTTTTTATCCTTGGTTGGATTTGTTGCTCTTTTATTAGGCTGCATTGGTGTGTCCAGTGCTATTCAAATTTACATCCGTGAAAAAATAAACAGCATAGCAATTCTCAGGTGCCTGGGCGTAAGTTCTAAACAAGCTTTCCTTATTTTCTTAATTCAAATTACAGGCATTGGATTATTAGGGTCGATCATAGGAGCCGCCTTAGGCGTATTCATACAACAGTTCTTGCCTGTCGTTTTGAATGATCTGTTACCTGTAACAGTAAGCAATGATCTTTCCTTGTTTGCGGTTTTAAAGGGAATTGCGTTAGGCGTATTTATTTCAATTTTATTTGCCCTCTTGCCCTTAATAAACATTCGTGATATATCGCCGCTTAATACCTTGCGCTTATCATTTCAGGAAAATGGAAAACGGAAGAACCTGCAGATTGGCTTGGTATACTTCCTGATTGTTTTATTTATTGCCGCATTTTCAAGAATACAATTAGAAAGCTGGCTTCAAACGCTCCTATTTACCCTAGCCGTTGTACTGGGTTTCTTGATATTATATGGAATGGCATTTGCCTTGGTCAAGCTGATTAAACGCTATTTCCCTCATTCGTGGAGTTATTTATGGCGTCAAGGGCTATCCAACTTATATCGTCCGAACAATCAAACAGTGATATTGGTGATGGCAATTGGACTAGGCACTGCTTTTATCGCAACGTTATTTTTTGTTAAAGCTTTATTAATTGAACAGATTACATTTTCGTCTACAGGAAATCAGCCCAATATGGTTCTGTTTGATATTCAAAGTTCCCAAAAAGAAAAGGTCGCCGATTTTGTGAGATCTTCAGCATTGCCTGTTATTCAAGAGGTTCCAATTGTAACCGTTCAGCTTGAATCTATTAACGGACATACAGCAGCAGATGTTGAAAAGGATAGCACGTTTAAAATCTCAAAAAATGCTTTTGGACGGGAACTACGTGTTACTTTTCGTGACAGCCTTATTTCGTCAGAAAAGATTACCGCTGGTATATGGCGGGGAAGAGTGCAAAATGGTGATACCGCACAGGTATCCCTGGAGAAAGGATATGCTGAAAGAATTGGTGTTGCAGTAGGTGATCGGATTGTTTACAATGTTCAGGGAGTAATGATTCCCACTGTTGTAGGCAGTATCAGAGATGTGGATTGGAATCGGGTTCAAACCAATTTTCGAATTGTCTTTCCCAAGGGAATAATCGATGATGCGCCTCAATTCCATGTCCTGATGACCAAAGCTGACAATGAAGAAGTATCAGCCAATTTTCAATTACAGCTTGTTCAGCAATTTCCCACTGTTTCAGTTATTGATTTAAAGTTGATCCTAACTGTTTTGGACGAAATATTAAATAAGGTTGGTTTTATAATTCAGTTTATGGCTGCCTTAAGCATTGTTACCGGTCTGGTTGTATTAATTGCTTCTGTATTGATCAGTAAATATCAAAGAATTCAGGAGAGTGTTCTATTAAGAACATTGGGAGCAAGTAAAAAACAAATCGTAACCATTACGGCATTGGAATATCTTTTTCTGGGCATTTTATCCTCTTTTACAGGAATCTGCATTGCCTTATTAGCAAGCTGGGCATTGGCAACGTTTAGTTTTGAGCTCGCATTCCGACCTGATTTCCTACTGATACTGGTACTGTTTTCCAGTGTTTCTGCGTTAACGGTCATTATTGGAGTTTTTAATATAAACAGCATTTTAGGAAAACCGCCTTTGGAAGTTTTGAGAAGATGAGAGGGAAAAATATAAAAGAATCTGGCTAAATTCCATAGATCATTATTATCTTGATTAAAAAAAAGGGAAATGGATAGGTTTAAAAACGACAAACAGCAACAGTCTTACCATCAATACTTAGAAGGCGGTGGCGAGATGGGCAGATTGACCAGAGCATTTGATTGGTCTTCAACTGTTATAGGAAGTCCTGATCAGTGGTCGTTAAATCTTTTAAACACAATCAGCCTTATGTTCAATTCTAAATATCCAATGTTCATTTGGTGGGGACCCGAACTTATACAATTTTATAACGATGCATACAGACCTCTTATGGGAACCGAAGGAAAACACCCGAAAGCCTTAGGTCAAACTGGAGCTGAATGCTGGCCGGAAATATGGCCTGTAATTAAACCATTAATTGATGAAGTATTTAAGGGAGAAGCAATCTGGAACGAGGATCAGCTTATCCCTATTTATAGAGATGGAAAGTTAGATGATGTGTATTGGACTTTTGGTTATAATGGAATAAAGGATGAAACGGGAAAAATTGCGGGTGTACTTGTTATATGCAATGAAACAACCGAAAAGATAAAAACAAAACAAAAAATAAACAACATTGTCGATGAGCTGTTGATTGCAAGAAACGAACTGGAGTTTACAATTGAAGCAGCCGAATTGGCAACCTGGGATTATAACCCGCTAACCAATAAGATAACTGGTAATACGCGCTTTAAGAAATGGTTTGGACTTCCTTTAAATTCGAATGACGCTTTTGATTTAGATACAGTTAACCAGGTTATTGTAGAAGAAGATAAAGATAGAGTAAAGGAAGCAATTTGTAAAGCATTGCAAAAAGGAGCAAATGGAAATTACAGTATGATTAATACGATTATCGATCCCGAAAATCATACCAGACGAGTTCTTAAAATAAGAGGAAAAGCAATTTGCAATGGAAAGTTAAGCCGTTTTATGGGAACAATGCAAGATGTGACTGAAGAGTACCAGGTATTTGCTAAGCTAGATGACGGATTGCTATCAGCTGACCTGAATCTAACTGAACGAAAACAGGTAGGGCTGGAAAAATTCAAAAACTTTACAATTCTTCATCAATCAGAAAAAATTGCCAAAATGGGCAGTTGGGAATATGATTTATTTATCAGAAAACTTACCTGGTCTGATGGGATGTATACGCTATTTAATATGCCTCTTGGAACCACCGTCCATTCAAACGTTTATCAACAATATGCCTCTGTAAAAGACAAAAGTATAGCAGAGCGCATCACCAATTGTTTGGAAAATGCGATACCATTTGAAGAAACAATAGAAGTCCTGGTTAAAGGACTTGTAAAAACGATTAAGATTAAAGCAACTGTGATAGCTGACGCTGACGACAAACTATTAAAAATCATTGGAGCAGATATCGATATTACTGAGCAAATCAAATTACAAAAAGAAAAAGAACAACTTGAAAGACAACAGAGTGAAATGGAAACAATCCAAAAACAAAAAATATTTTGGGCTACCATGAATGCACAAGAGGCAGAAAGAAAGCGCATCGCCGAAAGCCTGCATAACGGATTAGGCCAATTGCTCTATGGTGTTAAACTTAGTCTGGATCACCTTAATATTAATAAAAAACTCGTTGATTCAAAATGGCTGGAAAATAAGCGGACAACCGATCTTCTATTAGCGCAAAGCATCAATGAGTGTAGAGAAATTTCTCATGAGCTATCTCCTGCAGTCTTGGATGATTTTGGATTACAAGAAGCTATTAAAACTATTTGTCAGCAGTTTAGACCAAGCCTTTTAATTAGCTGTAAATTTGTAAATTACAAACAACAATTGGATAAAAACATTGAAATAGCGATCTATAGAACTGTTCAGGAGCTTCTCTTTAACTCCGTCAAACATTCACAAGCTTCAAAATCTTCGGTGAAAATAGAAATGAGCAAACGAAATGTGATCATAACGGTTCAGGATAATGGTATTGGTTTCAATACAAATAACAAAAGTAACGGAATTGGCCTGATAACGATCCGGAATAAAGTAAAACTATTGAATGGAGAGTTTCGACTATCCTCTCAAAATGGAAAAGGAAGCACGATCCGTATCAGCATTCCATACGAAATTGAAAAAGGACCCGAATAGTATTGTAACAATCATATTAAAAATTACGATAACAGACTATTAGACAGAACATTCTTATCATAAATAAGTTAATTAACTAGTTCTAGATAGAAACGAGTTATAAATGTCAGCATTCGCTGACACCTTAATTATGATATAAATGAAAAATGATGCCACTCCCCTAGTAGCACCAAAACAACAACTAAGCCTTACTGATGCTATTGCTATTATCGTAGGAATCGTTATAGGCGCAGGAATTTTCAGAACACCCTCCCTTGTGGCCGCTAATACCGAAAGTGACACGATGTTTTTATTTGCATGGATCTTAGGTGGTCTTGTTTCAGTAATTGGTGCACTTTGTTATGCGGAACTTACAACAGCCTTTCCCAATGCAGGTGGTGATTATCATTTTATTAGAAAAGCATATGGTTCCAGACCTGCCTTCCTTTTCGCCTGGGCGCGCATGAGTATTATACAAACCGGCTCAATTGCTTTGCTCGCCTTTATTTTTGGTGACTATTTCAGTCAAATCTATAATCTTGGCGAATTTTCTTCTGTTATATATGCTGCACTTGTGGTCATTGTATTAACAGCCATTAATATCGCAGGTATTGGCCTAGGCACCGCAGCCCAAAAATTATTTACGCTGGCTGAAGTAGGTGGTGTCGTAATGATAATCATAGCAGGATTGTTTTTTATATCTGCACCTGCTGAATCTCATCAACCAATTACCTCATCAGCAACTTCTTCAGGTAGTTTTTTAGGTTTGGCAATGGTTTTTGTACTGCTTACGTTCGGTGGATGGAATGAGGCTGCTTACATATCGGCTGAATTGAAATCCGGTAAGAAACGGATGGTTAAAGCTTTGACTATTAGCTTAGTTCTTATTACAGTAATTTATATTTTAATTAACATCGCTTATCTTAAAGCATTAGGTCATAGCGGAATGACACAATCTGAAGCAGTTGGCGCAGATCTCATGGAAATCGCCTGGGGTTCTACCGGAGTATGGCTTATTGGAATATTTGTCGCTATATCAGCATTAACTTCAGCCAATGCAACCATCTTTACAGGCGCAAGGACCAACTATGCACTGGGCAAAGACTATAAAATTTTCTCTGCTCTTGGAAAATGGAATAATCAAACGGCTGGCCCGATAAATTCCTTTTTGATTCAGGCAGCAATATCATTGGTTTTAATCAGTCTTGGATTATTCACACGCAGCGGATTTGAGACGATTATTGAATACACCGCTCCTGTATTCTGGTTTTTCTTTTTATTAGTAGGCATTTCCTTATTTGTGTTAAGAAAAAAGGAACCAGACACTTACAGACCTTTTCGCGTACCGCTTTATCCAATTACTCCGTTAATTTTCTGTCTAAGCAGTGCTTACCTTTTATATTCAAGTATCATGTATACCGGCGTAGGCGCTTTGGTTGGTATTGGGGTATTACTCATAGGAATTATGATTCATTTTATCTTTAACAATATAGAAAGCAGAAGAAAAGCAAATAGTGTTATCGATACGAAAGCTTCCTAATTAATTTTATAAAACAACAACTATTAAAATTTTAAAACCATTCACTAAACATTAAATAAAAACATCATGAAAACATTAAAAAATCTAATCAGCTCAATGCTTTTATTTGTTTGTGCAGTCACTTATGTTAATGCACAAGAACGTCCCAAGCTAGATGTTCCTTATGTACCGACCAGACCTGCTGTTGTTGACGCCATGTTAAAAATTGCAAATGTAAAAGAAGGCGATGTGTTATACGACCTGGGGTGTGGGGACGGTCGTATTGTTATCACGGCTGCCCAGAAATATGGTGCTACAGGCAAAGGCTTCGATATTGATCCTGAACGCATCGCAGAAGCAAATGCTAATGCTAAAAGTGCCGGAGTAAGTGATAAAGTTTCATTTACAAATGCCAATTTGTTTGATACAGACTTAAGTGAAGCTTCAGTTATTACGTTGTATCTTTTGCCAGATGTAAATATGAAGCTGCGTCCAAAAATAATGGCACTTAAGCCTGGTACCCGGATTGTATCGCATGCATTTACAATGGGCGATTGGGAACCTGAAAAAACTGAAACAGTAGATGGAGCAACTATTTATTTTTGGACTGTACCACAGAAAAAAATGTAATTATCAGATGTAAACGAGATAAAACAACCGTTACAAAATGTTCAATGTAAATTGATAATAAAAGGTAGCATCAAAGATTTATGAAGCTGCCTTTTATTCAAACCCAATTCTTAATAATCAGTATGGAATAAACAAGGTTATTACTCAAAAACGATTGTTTTGTTCCCTGTAATAAACACTCTGTCTTCAAGAACCAGGGTTAGTGCTTTACTAAGTACCGACTTTTCGACCTCTCTTCCGGCAATTCTCATTTGAGATGCATTGAAATTATGATTGACATGAGTAACTTCCTGGATGATGATGGGCCCTTCATCTAAATCATTCGTCACAAAATGTGCCGTGGCACCAATTATTTTCACACCTCTGTTAAAAGCCTGTTGATAAGGATTCGCTCCAATAAACGCAGGAAGGAAGGAATGATGAATATTAATTATTCTGCCTGGGTAATGGCTTATAAAATCTGATGAAAGGATTCGCATAAACTTAGATAAAACAATATAATCAGGTTTATAAGAGGCAAGGATCGCTAACAATTCGTCTTCAAAAACCTTTCTGGTCTTATCTAGATGAGAAACATAATGAAATGGAAGAGAAAAGCGTTCGGTAATTGATTTTAGATCTTCATAGTTTCCGATAACACATTGTATTTCACCTCCCAATGTATTGAAAGAATGTCTTATTAACGTATCTCCTAAACAATGGAACTCTTTGGTAACAAGTATGGCTATTCTTTTTTGTTTACTTGGATTTATGGTAATAAGCGCTTGTTCGGGAAGTGCATTCTTCATCTCATCACACAGAAGCTGACTATCCTCTACATAACCCCGACATTCAACCCTTGCAAAAAACAAACAGGACTTTTCATCCACAAACTCCCTCATGGTTATTATATTAAGACGATGTGAAGCCAAAAGGCCTGATATTGTTGTTACAAGTCCAATTTTATCTTTGCATTGAATTAAGATTAAGGTACTCTCCATTATTATTTAAATAAATTAACTGAAATCTGCGAGGTGTATAATCGTTTATAACGAGCTCGAATGTAGGAACAAATTAACTTTCAGCAAATTTTTCTTAAAAATATCAACATAAAAAAATGCCGGAAGTTCGTTCCAGCATGTATGTTCCTACCAACTATTTGCCTCATCACCATACATCATCTTTCGAAGTATTCAACGTATCGATAATATATTCAACAACGGGATCTTCTAAATCCGGCGATTGTATGCATTTTTTAACGTTTTTATCCCAATCTAATAAAGCCTCCATGATCGTAATGCCCGAACCGACAACGCCTTCTTGAAGATTTGGTCCTAAAACGCAATAAAACTTATTTTCTTCCTTAAAAAGCAATGGACGGAACACTCTTACAGAATTGGGAATATCTGCGTCATTAAGATCTATGAAAATTTTCTTTTCTTCTTTAACATTCATCTGTTCCATAAGAATCGACTTTACTTTCTGGACTAACATTTTTCAAATTATATTGTTTCTTGGTTAGATTCATTTTTTTCTAATTAGTGTTTCATATCAATTTAACAAGAATACGAGCAGAATCACCAAACTCAACCAGATCAATATATACAGAAGCATATAAATTTGAGGGCAATTATTTATTTAAAGACCGCAAACATAAAATTGCATCGACTAATTCTTTATTACTCTCATAAATCTCTTTCACTTTTTTCAAGTATTCAATTTCTTCGTAATGTGCTACGATACTTTCACGCTGGAAGTTCAAACTAATATCTCCTTCATCACCCTCAACCCCACCCTTTTCTTTGTGATAGGCTTTAAGCTTATCATATTCTCTTTCTAAAGCCTTCGCTGTAAATTCATCAGATTTAATTTTTTCGTTTAGTTTATCAAGATAAGAATGCATATTTGTATTTGTTTATATTGAAAAAACACGTATTAATAATCAGTTCTATATAAACGACAAATTAATCAAAGCTTTTGTTTTATATCAGATTATTTCTGTTTTAAAATGAGTATCAAAAGCCATTTAATCAATACCGTATGTTTGTAAAAAAAAGTATTCTATTTATTCTATGTGTGCTTTCTGTTAGTTTGGTATCAGCACAAAAAAATGATCAAAAACCAAACATTGTATTTATTCTTGCCGATGATCTTGGCTATGGGGACTTAGGTGTATATGGTCAGAAAATCATTAAAACGCCTAATATCGATCGCCTGGCACAAGATGGAATTCTTTTCACCGAATTCTATGCCGGCACTTCAGTTTGTGCTCCTTCCCGATCCTCATTGCTTACCGGCCAACATACCGGCCATACCTATATTAGGGGAAATAAAGAAATAGAACCTGAAGGACAAGAACCACTAGTTGATTCGGTACAAACATATGCACAACTACTTCAGGAAAAAGGATATACGACCGGCGCATTTGGCAAATGGGGACTTGGAATGGTTGGAACCTCGGGGGCTCCTGATAAGAAAGGATTCGATACCTTTTTCGGATACAACTGTCAAAGACAATCACACCGCTATTATCCTACTCATCTATGGTCCAATGAACAAAAGATTGTACTTGAAGGCAACGACCTGACTAACAAAGTTCATTATGCTCCCAGCCTGATTCAGGAAAAAACAATTGCCTTTATTGAGGAGAATCAAAATAAACCTTTTTTCTTGTTTATACCTACTACCTTGCCGCATGCTGAGTTACAAGGTCCTGATGATGAATTTTATAAAATGTATGCGAATGAGTTTGAAGAAAAAGCATACAAAGGCAACGATTATGGGCCCAATGCAACCGTAACCGGTTATGCATCGGTCGAAAAACCAAGAGCAACCTATGCGGCCATGGTCAGCCGTATGGATGCTTATGTTGGGGAAGTAATTGCAAAAATTGAAGAACTTGGATTGAGTGAAAATACGATCATTATATTCAGCAGCGACAACGGAGCACATCGCGAAGGGGGTGCCGATCCGGTTTTCTTTAATAGTTCGGGCAATCTCAGAGGATATAAAAGAGACCTGTATGAAGGTGGAATCAAAACCCCTTTTATTGTAAAATGGCCAGCCAAAATAAAGCCCGGAAGCAAAAGTGATCACATCGGTTCTTTTTGGGACATTATGCCAAGTTTTGTTGATATTACAAAAGCTAACAAGCCACATTATACCGATGGATTATCTTTCTTACCAACGCTTCTTGGAAAGACAAATAAGCAGAAGAAACACAAATACCTGTATTGGGAGTTTCATGAAGACGGAGGCCGACAAGCTGTTCGAATGGGAAAATGGAAAGCTGTGCGTTTGAATGTGAATAAGAATCCGAATGGCGATATCGAACTTTATGACCTGTCCATTGATCCAAAAGAGCAAAATAACCTAGCTGACAGCAATCCTAAGATTGTTAAGAAAATGAAAGGCTATCTGCAGGAAGCCCACAGACCCAATGCTTTATTTCCCTTTCAAAGTGAAATAAACAATTAAAGAAAGCCCCCTTAGGCTTAAAGTTGACTTACTCTTAGGAATTAAGAGATAGGAAATAGATTACTTATTATTTAAAGGCCAATGCTTTAACTGAAAATGCTCCACCGCTAAAGTGGAGTATTTTTTTTTATTTCTTCCATTTTGTTTGCAAGTCTTTTTATTCCAGTTTATTATAAGATTCCCGTCAATAAACAAAAAGCTCATCCGCAGGCTGTAAATAAAAAAGTTCGTATCCAATATGATTTAATGCAAAATAGTGTTAAACTAATAATAATAAATGTTTATATTGAGGTCAGTAAAATGTAATCTTAGGTATGGCAGGTACCATATCTTTATTTGAAAGACACTTTTATTTTTTATCCCAGGACCAGTAAACTTAGAGTAATGTAAATTGGATTATTTAATTAAATATAGAGCATATGAAAAGATTCGCTTTAACCCTCACAATAATGATTTCAACGCTAGTGTCTTTCTCTTTATTTGCTCAATCCAATCAAACGACGCTCAGTATCAAATTATATCCGATTCAATCGATCGAACTTAACGACGAGTCCGATAACACCATCTTTGCTTCCAATAATACGGTTACTTTAAATCTAAACGATCGTGACAACCTTAAATCGTATAGTACAAGCAGCTTTATTGTAAAAACGAATGTCAACACGGACGTTGAATATGACAATGACTACATTGATTCCGAATCACCTATTAACTACCAATTGGCTATTGGTAGTACTGCTTCTTTAAACAGCAGTTCATTGCCTCTGGATGATAAAGTATCCCAAGAAGTTCCGGATATTGTTTATAGTATTGAAGCCTTATAAGAACCCCAATCATATTATTTTCTCCCTCTTGTGTTAAGATATTCATTTCAATTTTCAGACATACGCCTATTCCCCTTCCATCTTAATTTGTAATATTCCTACTACATGGAAGTCGGCATCTTATTACAATAACTTCAGGCTTATACTACAATTACAGGATACGATGTTATCTACTTTTGTCATATGCAAACAAAGGGAAAAAAAGATACCCTCAAAGCATATAAATCAAAAAAAACAAAAGATAAATAACAAACAAACCATGAAAAAAATCATTTTAACATCCGCAATTATTTTCGCAACCGTTGCAGCTTCATTCGCACAAGGACCGGTGGTACCAGCTACACCAATAGGTAAGAGCAGTACTGCAGAGGTCAATCTAAAACTTTATCCTATTCAATCCATTGCAGTTAACCCATCACAGAAAAAGGTTGATTTAGAATACAGAACAGTGGAAAACTATGTTAACGGTGTAGAGTCTGAACAAAAGGACCACTTAACCGTATTTAGTGTTGGAGGTTTTGCTGTAACGGTTACTTCTGCAAATGACGACATGACAGGAGGAAATAGCGAGATGCCTATTTCTGCATCTACTATACATGTGAAAGCTTCTGCTGGAACATCTAATGGACTAACCGATGCGGACTTTGGAGATATTTCCCTTTCAAGTTCTAAAGGAGGAAATCTAATTTCAAGTGACAATAGTGCAATCAATAAAAGCGTCAATGTTACATACAGTGGCATGGGAGCAAACGCTTATGCCGATCGTTTTATTGATGGTGAAAAACAAACAGTTTATACTACAACTGTAACCTACACAATTGCTGCTAAATAACAATACGATCCATTAAAAGAAAAGCAATTAATGGTTCAATCCATTAATTGCTTTTTTGTTTAAGTTTGCATAATAATCCAGAATCATGAATAACAATCCTTTCCTATCTTTATTCGCTGTCATTGCATTATTGATTTCATTTTCTGTTCCATCCATTGCTTACGCTCAAACCGGCATATCGGTTAGCCCGCCGCGTACTTATTTTACATTAGGCGCCGGAAAAAGCGAAAGTAAAAAGATATTGGTTAGCAATCCAAGTAAAACGAATACATTGGAACTTTCAGTATCCTTCAACGACTGGGAATATGATAGCTTAGGCAATAATGTGATTGCAGAAGCGGGAAAATTAAAGACATCCTGCGCGTCCTGGATTGATATTTTGCCTCAATCTTTCTTTTCAATAGCACCGGGTGCAAGTCATGAAATTGATGTGCGGATGAATGTTCCGGAAAATTTAGATGATTCGGTTCCTGTGCACACCGCCATGGTTTTTATTACACAGATTAACCCTACTGATGGTGTAAATGAACAGGGTGCAAATATCAAGATTGCTGTACGTTCCGGAGTAAAAATATATCACCGAAACTCGGTTAAGCGGGACGCTAATATTGATATTAAAAACTTTGCTTATAACAAAGCGAATCCAAAGCAATTGAAATTTGCATATGGTAATATTGGGAATGTGTGGACTGACGGAACAATTACCTGTGAATTACTCAATCAGGAGACTGGTAAAAAAACAAAATTAAACGATGTTATTTTCTATTCGATGCCCGGAGACAGCAGAAATGTATTTCTTGAATTGCCTGAAAACTTAGAAGCAGCAAAATACATTGCTACTGCCATTGTGGATTACGAATATGCTGCTTCCGTTAAAATGGCAGAATTATCTTTTAGCTATGAAAAGTAAAATCAATTGGATAATGACGATGGCTTCTGTGATTATTCTATTGAATAGTCAGCTATCGCTTGCGCAAGTATCAGTGGTTGATGGGGGTGGAAATGGTTATTTGATTGTGAATTCTTATAATGGAGTAGAGTATAAAAACAGTTATATTTTACAAATAAACGTTGATGGATCCAATATAAACGTACCGAACTGGTCTTTGATGGCTCGCATCAACGACCCTATTAGGAATCCGGAAAGCAAAATTCTGGATCCACCCAACGTTAGTATCCGTCTAAACAATATATCCGGAAATGCGCCTACCATACAGGAAATTGGTGCCAATACGAGTCCGATTCCTTTAAGCCTGGCAGAAGTTCCGATTATTCAATACTCCAGAGCTCCTATTCAAACGAGCACTGAATCTAGTAAAGTAATGAAATTTTCTTTTGATATTATCATCGCTGCTGGCAGTTATTTAGAGGCACTGAAAAGCTGGCAAGACTATACTATGAACTTAGTCTTAATACTCCGCGATGCACAGAACCAGGTTATTTCGCAAACCAACCGTGTCTTTGGTATGCAGATTCAACCAAATGACACTCCGCCATTAGACCCGATAACACCCACACTGGGGATTCAGATTAATTCGAATGCACGAAATGGTGTATTAGAATTTAAAGCGATCAGTGATTATGTAAACGGGGTTTCGCAGACCTATCAAAACGGATTATCGATAACTGCGAATACACCCTATGCGGTTCAGGTAAAAGCAGCATCTTCAAATTTTATAGCTGACAACAATACATTGCCTATCAATACGGTAAACTTGTCTCTTAAAGATCCAACGAATAGTGCTGTGGGTGGTACCATTGCCCTTTCAGAGAATATACAAACTGTTTTTAATGCAATCAATACCGGGTCTGGAACTCAGACTCGTTTATTTGATATTCGTTATTTTACACAACCGAATGACGAGCGCATGCTGAAATCTAAGCCGGGTAATTATCAGACAACGCTTACCTACACCTTGATTCCTCAATAAGTTTAAGAAGAGGCATTTCATGTTCAGAAAATTTTTATTTTTTTTCCTCCAACTACTTTGCATAGCCACGATGGCCTTTGCTCAGGAAAATGAATTGCCCTCGATTTCAATAAAAACAGATAGTACTTTCTTTGCAGAAAACGGGTCACTTGCCGCACTTACCCTGGCCATTGAGAATGAAAATCAAGCTGCATTTAATGGCAAGATTGAACTTAAAACGATCGATGGAATCAATCTGATCGGTAAAGAAAATATTTCAATAAGCCTCGATGCAAAGTCAAAAATTTACTACCCTATCCGATTATCGGTTAATAAAAATGTACCTGCAGGAGAAACACCTGTAATTTTGCAGTTAGTTGATATAAATAAGCAGGTAAAAGCAACATTTACAAGTAAATTAATAGTTCAATCTAAAAAACAGGTACAATTGATAAGCAACCGGCCGACAGAATTGATGCAGAATGTAGGAGACTCATTATCGGTTTCCGCTTTGTTAAGCAACAAAGGCAATAGTAAGGAAATGATCACTATCACAGCATCATTCCCAAACTTAACGGGTGGAAATAAGGTAGAAAGTAAACAAGTATTTTTAAATGCTTTTCAAGACAGTGTTATTACGTTTAAAAAGATCATAACGAAAGAATTGTTACGCGTGGAACGCTATACGGTTAATCTGGCCGCTCTCTATGAAAATGGGGAATTGATTAACAATGTGATGGTTACTGTTCAAAACGTTTCTGGCAACCGAACCTATTCTGATCCGTCGCAAGGCTATAGTTTTGATTCTTACAGCAATAATAAGATTAGCCTAAGCGGAAGAAATTTATTTACTGATAATGAGGCATTGCAATTAAACGGCCGTGGTATTTTTCAATTGCCAGCTGGTAGCATGGACTTTAACGTTGATGGCTATCTGTACACCCGCACCAATAGTCGCCCACTCTTAACAAACACCTATTTGAACTACAAGCTAAATAATAAAGGTATCATGCTCGGAAACATTTCTGAAAGCCTGGAAACCTTTGTCAACGGCCGAGGGGTAAAAGTATATGCGGGTGATATCGAAAATAATAAGCTGATTGAAGTGGGTGTAGTGGATAAAAGTTATAATTTATTGGGCGATGAATATAAATTGGTAGGTGGAAATGGCTATACTGCCTATGCAAAGACATATTTGAATAATCAGTCTAACCAGCAATACGCTGGCAGTATTTTATATGATCGCACACCATATAGTAATTCTGAAAGCTTGATTCAAATGAATGAGTATCAATATCGTTTGAAGGATAACATTCAGTTGGGTTTTGAACTGGGCGGTGGACTGACCCGGATATTAAATAATCCATCTTCCTCATTTAAACCATCTGCGGCAATCGGAAATAAATTGAGCGGCAGATTTGGGAACTATAATATCAGCAGTAATAATTTCTATAGCAGTGGCTATTATCCTGGTACCCGAAGAGGTGTATTACAATTGAACGAACGTGTAAGCCGCAGTTTCAATAAACTCAATACCTGGCTGTCTTATTCTTATTATAATTATGATCCGAAATATCTTCAAACGCAGTATTTAAACTACTCTTCCAACACTTCTAACTCACAGGTAGAAGCAGGAACTTACTTTCCTCTATCGGATAATATGAGCCTGAACCTGTCGGCAAAAAAATATACCGACCAGGGAAGAGTGGGTTATAATCAGGAGATAGCAAATCCAATGTTAAAAATGAATGCTTTCAGATTAACTGAATCAGTTAATTGGCGAAGCAGAAATGATCAGCACATGGTTTATTTATCCTCAGAAAATGGCTTTGCGAAATCGCCGTATACAGGTGAAAACCAACTTCAAATCCGTGCGAATGCAACCTGGAACTATCGGTTCTTTACATTAAACAGCTATTTTCAACAAGGCGATTTCAGTCTGATCGAAGCCTATAGCAATGCGCTGCAAAAAGATAAAGATCAATATCGCTTTAATATTTCAAACAGCGTTCGAAAGGAGTTTTTTAATAAGAAGCTACAAGCGCAACTGGATGTAAACTATAATCGTGATTCCTATTCAGGTTCAAACTGGATGTATTCCGGCTTGGTAAACTATGCTTTCTCTCCCCTCTTCTCCGGATTCGTAAATACTTATTTCTATAAGTATAACAGCTCTTATTTCAATTCATCTACCTCAAACATTCAAGCTGGAATAAGCTACAATTTACCGGATGGCAGAAATGTAAGCACGCAGAAAAAAGGAAATCTTACTTTGTTCTTATTTTATGATAATAACACAAACGGAGTGTTTGATGAGGGCGATACTGTCGCTGAAAGCAGGATCGCAACCATTGGAGGTATTAGCTTTATTAGTCTGAATAATGGTTTAATAGAATACAAGAAGGTGCCTTACGGAGAATATACACTTCAAGTTCCATCGCAGGATTGGTACGCCGTTGTTCCTTCAAAGATCAATATCCAAAACCGTGAACTTACATTGAATGTACCCCTGCAAAAAACCGGAAAAATCGTAGGCAACTTAAGTTATAACTATGATGAACGCACAAGCATGGAGGTTTCAGAAAAACACGGAGGACTCCGGGTATGGGTTACAGGAACGAATGGAAATAAAATTGAGGCCTTGACCAATTCACAAGGTAATTTCACTCTTTTTGTTCCGGTCGGCCAATACGATTTTTCAGTTGATGATAGTTCATTACCAAAAAATGTATTTACGGAGTTCGAAACTCAGAATATAATTGTAGAAGCAGGAAGACCCATTACGATTCCCGAAATCGAGTTAAAGGTTAAACAGCGCGTGATTGAAGTGAAACGATTCTCATCTGAATAACAGACTTTATAGGCGTTTATACTAACTTACCCAAACCACCATCCACCAATAGTGGATAAACAAAAAGATTAGAATAATGGAGGTAAAATTCAGCCAGGGTCCGGTTTTCACCATATCTCCTATTTTAATCTTACCCGAACTAAAAACAATGGCATTGGGTGGAGTAGCAACCGGAAGCATAAATGCACAAGATGCAGCTAGGGCAGCGCCAACCAACAGAGGCAAAGGTGGCATATTTAATGATGCGGCCAGCGTTATCAACAGAGGTAAAATCATACTGGCAGTTGCTGTATTGGAAGTCACTTCTGTCAAAAAATTTATTCCTGCGATAACAATCAGGGAAATTACCATAGCTGGTAGAAAGTCAACCGCCATAAATTGAGATGCTAACCAAGTGGCTAAATCTGTTTGAGAAAAACCTTTCGCAATTGCCAGACCTGCACCAAAGATTAACAACACATCCCAGGGCAATTTCTTTGCTGATTTCCAATTCATTAATGCGCCTTTTTCCTCTCCCGAAGGTATAATAAACATTAATAAAGCGCCGATAATAGCAATCAACGTATCATCCAAAGCTGGTAATAATCCATTCCACAAAAACGATCTGGTTATCCAGAAAAAAGCGACGAAGGTAAATACAATCAATACCCGCTTCTCAGGTATTGACATTTTCCCCAGATCTTCCATTTTTAAATCTTCCGGATTTATAGCACTGGTTATCTTGTAACGAGTTAAAAAGAAGTATGTCGCCATCAATAATACGATGCTAAAAGGTAGTGCAAACAACATCCATTGAAGAAATGAAATTTCAATTTGATAAGCCTCCCGCACGACTCCTGCAAGAATCAGGTTTGGAGGAGTACCAATTAAGGTTGCCATACCACCAATAGACGCAGCATAAGCAATTCCTAACATCAGGTTTTTTGAAAAAGGCTGCTTATCACCTAAGTGTTTTATAACCGATATTCCAATGGGCAGCATCATAATGGCAGTTGCAGTATTCGATAGCCACATTGATAAAAAAGCAGTTGCCAACATAAATCCTAAAATCATCCTTTTCTCTCCTGTCCCTACCAACCCAATGATCTTGAAGGCAATCCTCCTATGCAGCCCCCAATTTTCTATCGCCATTCCAACAATAAATCCTCCCATAAAAAGAAAAATAAAAGGGTTTCCATAGGAAGTAGTAGTCTGGTCAATTGTCAAGCCTCCTGATAATGGTAAGATGATAATGGGAACAAGAGAAGTAACTGCAAGCTCCAGTGCCTCACTTATCCACCAAATTGCTATCCAGCAGGTACAGGCCAAAACCGCCTGACCTTGTGTAGATAAACCTTCTATTGGAATAAATCTGATAATTAAAAAAACTAAAGGACCGGCTAATAGGAAGAATTTTTTCCAGTTCATAAATTTAAAATTGGTTAGTAAAGCAATACTTAGGTTAAATCTATAAAAAAAACCGGAATTCAATTACCTGATTTGTCCGGACCCCTGAATCAACCATTTTTCAGTAACTAATTTTTCGAGGGCGAAAGGTCCTCTGGCATGTAACTTCTGAGTTGAAATTCCAATTTCTGCTCCTAAACCAAATTCTCCCCCGTCTGTAAAACGTGTAGAAGCATTTACATACACGGCTGCAGCATCAACTTCACTTAAAAAGCGGACTTGCTTTTCAATATTTTCAGAGACAATGGCTTCCGAATGCTTTGAAGAATAAGATGATATATGGTCTAAGGCTTGCTCCATATCTTCAACAATGCGTATGGAGCATTTTAAATCGAGAAATTCACGGCCGAAATCTTCTTTCTCAGCATGCTTTAAGAAAGGATATTGCAGAGTGGAAAGCATCTCAAAAGAGTCAGGATCAGCGTATATTTCTACCTGACTATCAGCTAATTTAGGAGCAATTATTTTAAGTAAATCTTTATATATTTTCTGATCAATAAGAACCGTATCCAATGCATTGCAAACAGATGGCCGGGATACTTTTGCATTAACCACAATATCGGCCGCCTTTTCAAGATCAGCAGATGATTCGACATAAGTATGGCAAACACCTGCGCCTGTTTCAATTACAGGAACTTTCGCGTTATTTCTTACAAAATCAATTAATTGCTGGGAACCACGCGGAATAATGATGTCCACATATTTAGTTGCCGTCAATAGCTCGTCTATAAAACGACGATCAACAGGTAATAATTGAACTATATTCCGGTCGACAGCAAAGTCATCCAATGTTTGATGAATAAGCGCTACTAGGAACGTATTGGTGTGAAAGGCATCACTTCCACCACGCAACAGACAAACATTCCCTGAGCGTATGCATAATGCAGCGACATCAATCGTCACATTGGGTCTCGATTCATAGATAACTCCAACTACACCAAGCGGCACGGTCTTTTTCGTAATCAATAATCCGTTCTCTAACTCACGTTCAATCAAAATTTGATTTGCAGGATTGGCTAGTTCAGCTATCGTTTCCAAGCTGGATGAAAGATCATCAATACGCTCACTCGTCAATTTTAACCGGTCCTTTTTTGGATCAGCATCATCCATTTTTTCTAAATCCAATACATTGCTTGCAATGATTGCTTCCTTTGAAGTTTTTAGGCGATGACTGAGATTGTGCAATACAGCCTTTTTGTTTTCTTCCGATAAAGACTGAATTACTTTAGTAGATTGTGCTGCCCTTTTTAGGATGTCTTGAATATTCTCCATAATCAAATTAATACAATATCATTTGCATTTGCAACTTCAAAGTTCTGGCTTTTCAGGTTCTTATTCAGTTCCTTAGATGATATCCTGGACATGGCCACCGCTATTGCAATATCACTTTCATTTAAAATCTCAATTACCTCTCCTTGTTCAAAGTCTCCAATAACGGATTGAACTCCGACTGCAAGTAAGCTATATCTTTTATTTAATGCCTGAGAAGCACCTGAATCAATTTTAACCTTCCCTTTTATCAGACTGCCGCTGGCTAACCAGCGGTTTTTGGATGATATGGAGCAAAATTGAGCTTTACAAATTGTTCCTGTTTCCCCTTTAATCGCCTTTACAATCCCATTTTCGGTTCTGATTCCGAAAATAATAGTTTTTATACCCATTTGATTGGCCAGGCGGGTGTAGGTCAGTTTTGAAGTCATCCCCCCTAATCCGGAGGCAGATTTTTCTTTATTTGCTAACTGAAGTATGTTCCGATCGGTCGTATCCAACTGATGGATAACTTCATTATTACTATCTAAGACCCCTGGAACTGAGGTGCTAAACAATAACAAGGAAGCATTAAAACCCACTGCTATCAGGGTTGCCAATTCATCATTGTCAGAAAACTTCAGCTCTACATTGCTGACAACATCGTTCTCATTGGCGATTGGAATGATGTTGTTCTCCCATAGCTTTTCATAGGTCTTTTTTAGTTGCAGAAATTGGTTCCGATTCGAAAAATGATTCCGCTCACACAAACTTTGGGCGATATTAATACCAAATGGTGTAAAATAATGTGAGTATTTATTTAATAACAACGTATTTCCAATGGCAGCCGCTGCTTTTCGTTCACTCAATGTTTGTTTATAATTCTGAATAAAAGCTTTTCCGGCTGCTACTGCGCCTGAGGAAACCAATACAATGTGATAGTGAGAATGAATTTCGGCAACTTGTTTGGCAATTTCTGAAATTACATGCTCATCAAGTTCACCATTCACATTGGTTATCGATGCAGTTCCAAATTTTATAACAAGAATAGGCTTTTTTAAAATCGGTTTTTTCAAAATAATACTACTTTATCTACAAACTTATAAATAAAATTATAATTTTTATATGAAAATGGAAATCATCTTGGTTTTTTCACCTAAAATGAAAGGTCTCCAACCGGGGAGATTGAAGACCTTTACTAACCAATTATAAACCTAAATTATGAAGCTACAAATATAGTGTACTTTGGACACAATCGCAAATCATAATTGTTTTATTTTAATGTTTCTAAAACTTACTTGATTGCCATGATCCTGCAACAGGATGTGGCCTTTTTTTGCCTCACCAAAATCTGGCCAGTTCTTATATTTGCTTTCAGCCACGAGTTTCTTAAATTCATCGGATCCTCGTACATATGAAAGAACAACGATGCCGTTTAAATAATGTTCAACCCGATTATCAGGATAAACAACAATTCTGCCACGGTTCCACTCTCCTATTGGATTCAAAAATCGACTTTGTTTATCTGACGTTATAAGATCGTAAAGAGACCCCATGGTACGGTTCCCGTTTTTACCCAGTTTTGCGTCCGGATGCAATTCGTCGTCTAAAATTTGATATTCCAGACCAATCGCTGAGCCTTCATTTTTCTCTGTCAAGGTAACAAAGTATTTTACACCGCTATTTCCTCCCTTACTTAATTTAAATTCAAAAGAAAGATCAAAAGCGGCAAACTGTTCTTTCGTTACAATGTCTCTGCCATTGGTAGATTCTGCTCCATCAGACGCTAAAACAGAGATTGTTCCCTTTGCAATTTCCCATCCCTTTTCCGGAAATATTTTCTTATAAGCGCCGAGCCATCCTTCTGAATTCTTCCCATTGAAAAGCAACTTATATCCATCTTTCTTCTCCTGATCCGATAAGGAGTTTGTTTTTAAATTAACGACATAAATATCCTTTGGAAAAGGTTTGGGAGTAAGATTCTCTGTTTTTAATTTCAGATTCTTGAAATAGACCCTATTACCTGCTTGCTCTTTTGACGAAATGCTATGCACTTGCAATGCAATAAATCCTTTCTGATCTAATGTGTCAATAACGTATGCTATGGGTATATTGTTAATCCAGGTCTTAATCTCATCACCGATGCATTCAATCCGAAAATGATTATAATCTTCTGCTTTAAATGCGGCTTTTGCCGGTTTATTTAATTCTAAAGGATAAAGCCACATTCTTCGCGCTTCATCGTAAATACCACCTGTCCACTGTCTTTCTGAGGCATCTATTTCAACCTGGCGTCCATATACTTTTCCTTTACCATTATTTCCGGCCGGATCAAAATGACTTCTAGTCTGAATGCCCGAATTACTTTGTTTACCCTCAATTTTTACATCAAATTCAAAAATAAAATCACCATATTCCTTTTCCGTTACCAGGAAACTATTGGGCGAATTCTCAATCATCGTCCCTACGATAACACCATCAATTACCTCAAAAGGAGCAGTGCCTGCAAGTTGTTTCCAGCCATTTAAGGTTTTACCATCAAATATGGCTTCCTCTTTAGCCGATTGTGCGAAAACCGAAGTGATGAGTAAGAAAAATGAAATTGAGAAAATAAAAGAAAGCCTGTAATAGCAGATTGTTTTCATAAATAAGCGTTTAAATACTGTGGTTATATTCATCTCAAAAAATTAAGATTAACGAATATAAAATAATGCAGGCATTAATACAACGTTTTGTTCTGCTAATCTGAAAACCCAGATAAATAATAAAGGCTGTCTCATGAAACAGCCTTTATTATGATAATTTGATATTAGTGATAATATTACAAACGAATTGCTACAATTTTAATTTTGTCACATTAGGATAAGCTATTGGCGTCTTTAAATCCGTCCAGCTCTTCAAAAACAGAGTTTTTACTTAAAAATTCAGGAACGATATGTTTCATTTTCAATACAACCTCTTTATTCTGATGGTGCTTGTTGATATCCAATAATTCCTCAATGGCTTTGCCTGCCTCTTCAAAAGCATAGCTGCGTACTTTGGCAATGCTAATTTTTTCATGATGCGTCGGCAGGGTCAATTCCGCAGATGCCAAAAGTTCTTCATAAAGTTTCTCTCCCGGCCGCAACCCTGAATAAACAATTTTAATATCTTTTCCTTCTTCCAGGCCAGCAAGCTGAATCATCTTCTTGGCCATATCCACAATTTTAACAGGTTTCCCCATATCAAATACATAGATCTCCCCTCCCTGGCCCATTGTTCCTGCTTCCAATACCAATTGTACAGCTTCAGAGATGGTCATAAAATACCTGGTTATTTCCGGATGGGTCACTGTCAGCGGGCCGCCCTTCTCAATTTGATTACGAAAACGCGGTATAACAGACCCATTCGAGCCAAGAACATTTCCAAAACGGGTAGTAATGAAGCGTGTCTTCCTTCCGGGCATATTGTTCAAAGATTGGGTATATATCTCTGCCAGACGTTTGGATGCACCCATTACATTGGTTGGGTTAACCGCCTTGTCTGTAGATACCATGACGAATTTTTCTACGCCAAACAGAACAGATAGATCGGCAATATTTTTAGTACCGCCTACATTGACTGAGATTGCTTCAAAAGGATTATTCTCAATCATCGGAACATGTTTATAAGCAGCTGCATGATAAACAAGTTCAGGTCTGCAGATATCGAATAACTTGTACATCCGCTCATAATTGCTTACATCAGACAAGACAACTTCAATGTTGGCATTTGGAAAGCGATCCTCTATTTCAAGTTGTATTTCATGAAGGGGCGACTCGGCGTGATCGCATAAAATCAATAAGGTAGGTTCGTAAGAAATTACCTGACGGACAATTTCTGAACCAATAGAACCCGCGGCACCAGTTACCAGTACTCGTTTTCCATTCAGGTCGTTTTTCACCTTTTCCTGGTCAATCTTAATCGGTTTGCGTTGCAATAAATCCTCAATACGCAATTTTTTAATTTGCTTTTTATCAAATTTTCCAGATAACCAGTTCTTAGCGGGTGGTATAGTCAATACCTTAATACCTAAGCGAATGCATCGTTCAATCACCACTCTTTTTGAACGCTCATCCAAATCTTCATTGACGATTAACATCTCCTCAATGTTTCTCCGTTCTTTCAAACGGGCCAGATCTTTTAAATGGTAAACTTTTTTCTGTTCCAGATAGCTATTCAGCATGCTGCGGTCGGTATCAATAAAACCTTCTACCAGATAATTGATTTCAGGGTCATTATCAAGGGCCTGCTTAACCAAAATGGCATTTTTATCAGATCCATAAATCAGTACGCGGTGAACTTCCTTATTTGACATTCGACGTGCCAGAATAATATAAACTGATTTTGCAAAAAGACGAAAGACCACTAAAAGTGAAGCCGTGATAAAAAAGTTCACAAGCAAGGTCAGGTAAAGCGGGGCATATTGTCCTGCAATGATGCTTCTGCCAAATAGCAACATGAACACAAGAAAAATAAAAGAAAAAGTAATTGTTGCAGCAAAAACACGAAAAAGATCAATCGTATTTGAAAAACGCAATAAGCCTGTATGCAACCTCCCGAAATAAATAACAGGTAACGCTACCAGACAAAATGAGATAGCGTAAATGAAGTAATGATAAATATTGACATCTGCAAAAACAAAACCTTCTACGATAAAATAAGACAGAGAGAAAGCAAAAAATACGATAAACAAATCCACCATTAAAATTACCATTGGGTGAATGTGCTTACCGGTAAGTAGAAAGTCTTTAATAATTTTGAAGTTTGAAGTAGACAATTTTCTCATATTTATTTTAAAGATGGACGTTTGATTGCCTCTAAGCAATAATCACGCCTAAAAATACAGTTAAATCAAAAAAAAGACGTTCAATATGTGAACGTCTTTTTTATTTAGATATCCTATGCTTAATACTCATCTTCATTAAAGAAGAAATCGTCTTTTGTAGGATAATCTGGCCAAATTTCCTCGATATTTTCATAGGGCTCTCCATCATCCTCAAGTGCTTGTAAGTTTTCGATAACTTCAACAGGAGCACCCGAACGGATTCCGTAATCTATTAATTCATCTTTAGTCGCCGGCCAAGGCGCATCTTCTAAGTGAGAAGCCAGCTCTAATGTCCAGTACATAATTCCTTATTTATCAGTTCAATTTTCCGCAAAAATAGAATAATTATTGAAATAATAAAATTATATTTAAAATATTTACTCAAAGCGGGGAATCCATATATATTCTTCACTTTTATTATCAAATGACACCTTCCTTCCAAGTACAAATAAATAATCACTTAAACGATTCAAATACATCAATACCTTTTCGTCAACAAAACTTTCTTCGGACAAATTCACCGTAATTCGTTCGGCCCTTCTACATACACATCTCGCTAAATGACAACTGGCAACCGGCAACTCTCCACCCGGAAGAATAAAATGCTTCAGGGGTGGTAATACCTCATTCATCTTGTCAATCTGTTCTTCCAATAACGTAATATCTGAATCATGTAAATCAGGTATCTTCATTTTTGACCGTTCAGGATCTGCTGCCAGGGAGGCACCGATGGTAAACAACCGATCCTGAATTTCTTTCAATACACGCTGCTGCCCTTCATCAATTTTTTGGCTTCTGATCATACCTATATAAGAATTCAATTCATCCACCGTTCCATAACTCTCTATTCTTAAATGATGCTTGGGAACCCTTGTACCTCCAATCAACGAGGTTTGCCCCTTATCTCCTTTTTTTGTATATATCTTCATATTTTATTTCAATTTTAGATGATCCAATATAAAAAAAAGCGCTCATATCAAAGATAAAAGCGCCCGGGATATTTTGTTAAAAGATTTTAATATACTTTAACCATATAGATAAAATCCTGCACTTTCTTAATCTGAGCTGTACGCGACAGACCTTTAAGAAGGTTACTTTTATTGATTTGCATTTTCCGGTTCAATGAATCTTTCGAAATTGTTTCCAATGACTTGAGTAAATAATTGGTTTTTATTGCAAAAGCCGCTCCATCAGCTTCCTTCTGTTTACCATTGATCACTCCAATTACATTTCCGTTATCATCTAAAACAGGACCTCCGCTATTACCTGGATTAACCGGAATAGACACTTGATAAGCAATTGTATCACCTCCGAAACCAGTATTTGAACTCAGATAACCCCTGCCGTAGACAGCCTCTTCACGGGGGAAACCGATGGTAAATACATCTTGTCCCAGATCTGATTCTGATTCTTTAAAGGTATAAGGTAAAGGTAACGAATCTTTAAACCCAGGGTCTACAATTTCTAAAATTGCGATGTCGTAGGCCGGATCTATATAGATAACTTCGGTTTTAAAAGATTCACCCTTCGTGTTCTGAACATATACTGAATCGGCACCATTAATAACATGATAATTAGTTGCAATATAGCCATTGGAAGTTAAGGCAAAACCCGTTCCTCCAAAAGTACTGGGAGTGGCTTTGTTTACATTGGAACTGATATTATTGATAACCTTATTTTGAGCATTAATATTATTGGCAATCCGGTTCATATCCCTTTTTAAGGCACTGTATTTACTAGAATTGTCTTTTACATCGCTATAAAAACCAGACATCCAAAGAGTAGAAAACACAATGCATAGGGCAACAGAAGCTGCTACCAAAGCACTATAGCCATAATTTTTCCAGAGTTTATAAATTCCTTTGGTATTATCTTTTCCGGCAATCTCCGGGATATCAATTTTCGCCTGAATGCTTTCTAATTTAGAGCGGAAGTTAATCCTGTCCTGATATTCATTAAGCTTCTTTAACAGAAGTGCATGCTCTTCATATTTAGAAGCTTCGGATGGGTTTTCCTTGCAATATCTTTCAAATTCCCCACGCTCTTCGACACTCATTTCCCCCTTTATATAAGCGTCTGCCTGCTCAATAAAACTAACTTCTTTTTTCATTGGAATAAATTATTTTTAAGTGGTAATGAAGCTATCATGAGTGAATTATTTTTCACTAAAGTTTATTTTAACTGCGTTCAAAAGATCGCTTCGCTAAGTTCATCTCGGTTTGTGATTTTCACAAACTCATGATGGTTTCATCTTCCATTTTTCATTTATGCAAAAAACAACTTTTTAAGACGTTGTAAGCATTTATATTTTTGAGTCTTTGCATTATCAGCATTGGTATACCCAAATTTTTCACAAATATCCTGCATTGATAAGTTTCGCAAATAAAAGTCACTTATGATCGTCTGGCAGGGTTCTCCTAATAAATGCAACGATTTTTCCATTAACAAAAACTGATCTTCCTTTTGCTGTGAAATCAATACATCTTCCTCCACTGATATTGTTTCTTCATGCTCCTGCATATTGAAACTAATGCGATCGGGCTTGTTTAAGCGCTTTAACCACAATCTTCTGCACACAGAATAAAGAAATGTTTTTAGCTTGCTGCTTAAAACAAACTCACCAGTGTTAATTTTGTCGTATAAAACGATGACTGCCTCCTGAAAAATATCTTTTGCATCATCTTCATCTCCATTATTTTTGGTTATAAGCTGAAATATCATTGGAAAATAAGCAGCATATAAATATTCAAGTTCAGAAGTTGATCCTTTTGCAATCCCCTCAATTATCTGTTGATCGTCTTTTATTTCTTCTTTTATCCTATTCACCATTTAATACTTAAAACGAATAAAAGTAACCCATTTTTCTCATTTTAAAAGAAACTAAATTTAAAAGTACATGGTCTATCCAAAATTCATCAATCTTGTCAAGAAAAAGTAACAGTTTTATTATTGCTGTCTCGCGAATTTCTGAAAAAAGAAATCCGCAAAGGTCGGCATTGATAAAAAATCAATGACATAAAAATTTCAAAGAACGAGTAAATCCAAAACCAGATGCAAAGATTCAGGCTTTTTTGGCAGCAAACAAACTTTGAGAAGAATTGATCGGTGATGACTCGCATTGATAGCTGGTGACACGTTTTGATCGCCAATGACACGGATTGATAGTCCGTTAATGTTAAAACCGCCAAAAGACGGCAAACCAATGAAGGTATAATGAACGTTGTACGGCCGCAATACGGCTGCGTGTAAAGCCAGTTACCCACGAGGTATCCGGCGGTTCTACACCGGGTTAAAAAACTGAGACCGATCAATTCTTCTCACTTACCGTTTAAGGGCTGTCAGCTACCGTTTTAAAGTTAGCAATAGACGGATCGTACCTATCAATCTGCTGCAATTCTTCTCACCGCCTATCAATTTGTATCAAAGTTTGTAAAGCCAAAAAAGCACCTTTATGTTTGCATCAATAAATCTAAAACCCAAAATAAAAACAATAACTTAAATTATGAAAATTATGAATTACTTTATAAAACAAAAAAATGCGACAACAAAAGATTTTACAACAAAGATCGCCCAACCATGAAGACAAGCGGTCTTTGCAATCATTGGGACAAATATATCGGCTTTTTCAGTGGATAAAAATTTTTTCCGAAATCGGATAACGAAAACACAAAAGAATGAACAACAGCAAATTAAACTGCATTTTTATCAACAGAAGTTAAACAAACAGGTTACCGGCTAATAGAAATAGATACTGGGTCTGGACTCCGTCGTAGCTGGTCCATACCTTGTTCTACATGAGTAGGGTATGCGCGGGCAATGACTAGGGGGTGTGTCCGCTAAAAATGCCATTTCAGCGTACTCATCCCCTACGCACTACCCGCGGAATCCCTTTTAACCTAAACCAAGCTACGTCCATGTCCCGACCAATGCCTTTCTCAATTACCCGCTTTCATTGTCTTTTTTAGCAAGATTTTGCCTTGGATGGAAAAGAAGCAAACTTATCAAGAAAGAAATAACACAAAACCTTTTCCTTCCGTTGATTCATAACCTGATGTGGGTTAACGAATAATTTTTAGCAAACCAGGCTGAAATGCTTGACATGAGTCTGCATCACAGAATATTTCTAACTGACGATCTTTTTCACCTGAATATCTTGATGGCAACATCTGTTACGCTGTTTCTGTGAAGGTCTGAGACCATTTTTTTCTTAAAGAAGATGGCAGTATAGTGGCTATGTCAGGATGATTCCATGTACCCACAAATATTTATTAACAGGCGACTAAGACCGAAAGCGGGGTTAAAATAAATCGCTGTGTGTGCCTGTTCTTGTTAACGTGATAAGCCTTATGGCATCGTTTTGTTCCCAAACTAACAGCCAATCAGGTTGAATATGGCATTCCCAAAAACCTATATAACTACCTGTTAATTTGTAGGGCTTATTTTTTTGTGAAAGTGCACCTTTTAACTGGGTAACAACTTCATCGAGAAGTTGCATATCTAAACCACGCTTTTTTTTAGCGAGTTTAATATCTTTTTTGAATTGTCCTGTCTGTTCAAGCTGATACATTAGGAATAAAGCTGCTTTCTAAAATCTTCAAGAGAGATTTTGGTTGTTTTACCCGATTTAACCTATTTTATTGCTTTTTCAGTATCTTTATTGTAACGTGGTTCTTCAATCTCTATAAAAGGCAACGTTTTAAGGTATTCGTAAAATACTTTTGCCTGTTTGCTTCGCTTATCTATTTTTATCGTGATTTCCATATCCACACATTTTAATGATGCTATCCCAAAAATACAAAAAATAAATCACCATGTTCTCGTCAATTTTAAACTTACTGTATTCAGGTCCAGAAGAAAATTTACGTAAAAAAGAAACTAATTGAGAAGAGGTTCTGCTAAAACTTATAAGATAAAACAAGGTACTTTTCCTAGAAATTTACCTGTATTTTCTCCTGAATATCTTCTTGGCCAAATCTGTCAGGGCATTTCTACATATGGGTTCGTGTATACATTCTCCATTTATAAAAAGGGACCTGCCCTAACACAACCAATAAAACAAATCCAGACCGGCAAGTAAGGTTAAAAATCTACTTGTCGCTTGTTAAGAAAGCAACTTCTTTTCTTAACCGAAAGTTTCACAGAACTCACCGACTCTTTAATACCATTCGCCTAATTCATATTGTTGAGGGGCTTAAAAGGTTCTAGTTTTGAATCAAATAATTAAACAAAAACTTTTAACTTTTAAACTCAAAGTCATGAAAACCTTAAAAACAACCCTGTTAGCATTAAGCTTCCTTTTATTTGCAAGTATTTTAGTGAAAGCTCATGCAGCTACTAAACCAGGTTCAACCAGCAAAGCAAAAGTCACAATGAACTACGTTCTTAACAAATATATAGAAACCACTACGCTTGGCAAACTAGAGGAATTTACTGCTTTGCTGGACGATAATTTCACGCATTGTACTACCTACAAAGGAAAAACTGTAAGCTATGGTAAGAAAGAAACCATCGATTATATGAAACAATTTAAAAATGTTAAGCAGAACTGTACAAGCACTTACGCTGTAGTTGAAAGCAATCCTAACTTTTCGATAGCTAAAGTGGAACTAAAGTATCCAACCTTTACAAAAATCGATTACGTCACAATGAGTAATCAAGGGGATACCTGGAAAATAACAAATGTGTTTACCACTTATCCATAATTAATCTTTCTCATTTGCTAAAACACGTCAACCGCTATACCTGCAGTATAAACTACAACCTTTAATAAAGCAGGTTGTAGTTTTCTGTTTCTATTGAAATGCTTAATCTGGTATCTTTTCGCTTGGAATGCTTTTTTTCAGATAATTCATGATGGGAACAGCTGTGAAACCATGAACCAGTATTGAAATTAATATGGTAAATGCAACGATTGACCATAGTTCCTCTTCATGATTAAAATGAATTTCCCTAAACGCAAAAGCAACATAGAAGATAGATCCCATCCCCCTGATGCCGAAAAAGCTGATTGCTAACTTTTCCCTTATGTCAATTTTAGAAGAAAAAAGACTGATATAACCGCTCACTGGTCTGATCACAAATATAAATACGATCGTAAAGGCCACCATTTTCCATGTAAGGGCATGTAAAATGCCGCTTACAAGCGATCCTCCAAACAAAATCAGAATGATACCGACTAACAGGCGTTCAATCTGATCTGTGAAAGAATGAAGATCTTCATGATAGTGGCTCCCTTTTTCGTAATGTCTTAACGTTACCGAACAAATAAAAACGGCAACAAAGCCATAACCATGAAGTAACTCTGTTACTCCATAAACCAACAAAGTGAGCGATAAAGCCAGGAAGCCATCACGGGTCTTCAAAAAATTATATTTTTTGGAAGCCTTAAAAATTATAAATCCTACTGCTTTACCCGACAGGTATCCGAGAGCGATGGCAGCGATAATTTTATAAATCAAATCATACTCAAACCAGTTCAAAATACTGGTACTTTTTCCATTAGCCATAACAGCAAGCGTAATAGCTAACCAGGTAAATGGAAATGCCATCCCATCATTCAATCCCGCTTCTGATGTTAGAGCAAATTTGGTTTCGGATTTAATTTTCTCATTTGGGGGACCAACCTGCACATCGGATGCCAGCACGGGATCTGTTGGAGACAGCACAGCTCCTAACAATACGGCAGATGCCACGTCAAAGCTAAAAAATTCGTATCCAATAAAAGAAGCAGTCAGAATACAGAGCATCATCGCAATAAAAATCAGCTTCAAAGGTGAGGACCAGTTTTTTAAAGAAAAAGATCGGTCTAATTTGATCCCTACACCCATCAATGAGATTATAACCACCATCTCAGTGACATGCATGGTTAATTCTTCATTTAACTGAGGGAGGGGTGACGGAAGCTTTCCAGGAAACAACGCATATAAAATTACCCCTAACAGAACATATATAATTGAATATGAAATGCCTGTACGAGAGGTAACAGCTGGCATCCACGCCATACCCAAAGCCGCGAAACCAATAAGCGTAATTAGTAGGATATATTCATCCATCGCTGTTGGCACTCAAAATTTGTACCAACAAAAGAATTAAGTTACCTGCTTATTAAGTTTACTATGCCGATACCCATATAAAAAATAAATTACCAGGCCGATAATCAGCCAGATTCCAAAGCCTATCCAATTAGAAATCCCCAACTCACACATCATATAAAGGCAGCTCAACAGCCCCAAAACCGGGATCAAAGAAAGATTTTTTGTAATACAATAATAACAGATCACAACACATAGAACCAGAAAGATCCACATTGGAATTTTATGCTTAAATAAGCTCCAGCCACTTTCATATTTCTTTTCCGGGCTGACAGGCGACTGATTTATGAAATTTTCGTAATCAGTTTCAGCTAAGTTTTCCAGATAAGCTATAGCATCCAGGTCCTCGATGGAGTTGCTGGTGGTTTGATGAACAACAATTTGATCCTTTACTCCCGCTAATTCATCTTTTGATAAAGATGTGATAAAGCTGATCGGCTCCTGAATTTTCGCTGTATTATAGACAAAATGAGTAGTCTCCGTCTTATATTCGGTAAATGCCATTACAATTAACACAACAAATAGTACCGGGATAATATATTTAGAATTCGCATAGGGTATTCTAAATTTCCCGCGTTTAATGTCTGGCCGATTTTGTAAAACCAATACACCGGTACAAACCAGGACAAAGGCAAACAGGGTTCCGATGGAACATAAGTCTGTTACGATCGTCAGATTCATAAACAATGAAGGGACAGCAACCACGAAACCGACAACGATCGTCGCAAAAGAAGGTGTTTTATACTTCGGATGAATCTTCGAAAATGATTTTGGAAGCAAGCCATCCCTGCTCATGCTCATCCAGATACGGGGCTGCCCCATTTGGAAAACCAGCAGTACACTTGCCATTGCAAATACAGCGCTAACTGCAATAATACCGCTCATAAGTTTTAAATCGACCTGATCAAATACAAAAGCAAGTGGATCGCCAACTGCCAGTAAACTGAAATTGACCATTCCTGTCAAAACCAAAGCAATACACACATATAAAACGGTACAGATAATAATGGCCCACATCATCCCTCTGGGCAGGTCTCTTTGTGGATTTCTACATTCCTCAGCAGTAGTTGAAATTGCATCAAAACCGATATATGCAAAAAAGACAGCTGATACACCTTTCAGTACACCATTAACTCCATTCGGAGCAAAAGGATCCCAGTTGGCTGTATCAACATAGAAAATCCCGACAGATAATACAAGCAAAATAACGGCTAGCTTAACGACAACCATCACATTACTCGCATTTCTGGATTCTTTCATACCTCTGTATACCAGCCAGGTAATAAAAATAATGATGGCTAAAGCGGGCAGATCGGCCACTAGGTGAAAACTTCCGATTTTAGGAGCTGTTTGCCATGCATTATTGGCCACCAGCGTAGCTTCGTCCAGGTCACTGATGTTTTTTCCTGCATTCAATAAAGATTCAGTAAGCTGATGTCCTTTATAAGCAGTAAGATAATCCATTGTCATCCAATCGGGCAAATGAATACCGTTAATATTTAAAGCAGGAATATGAATGGAGGAGAGCAGACCTGTGAAGTAATCTGACCATGAGATAGCAACCGTAATATTTCCGATGGCATATTCCATAATCAGTGACCATCCGATGATCCATGCAACCAGTTCTCCAAAAGCTACATACGAATATGTATAAGCGCTTCCGGAAACCGGTACCATCGAAGCAAATTCAGCATAAGCAAAAGCAGCAAAGCTACAGGCTATTGCCGTAAAAATAAATAAGAAAATAACGGCCGGACCGCCATCTGCACTTGCTTTTCCAATGGTACTGAAGATACCTGCCCCAATAATGGCTGCAATGCCGAAGGCTGCCAAATCTCTTGCCCCTAACGTTCTTCTTAATGAAGAATCATGATCACCATATCCCCTTTCTGCATCTTCCAGTATCTTGTCAATGGTCTTTTTTCTTAAAAGCTTCTTCAGCATATTTCAGGAGGTTTTTCAGTTCTAATCTGCTTCAAAAATAGAAAAAGGATTGATACTATTCATAATCAACAAACAAAAGGTTGTAAAAACGGTTATTAAAGTAGTAATAAGATATAAAAATAAATATTGAAAATATGAGCACTTCAGCATCTATGACTCCATTATCTCTTGTAATGAATCGCTTAACCGAAAAAGGTTATGGACGAGAATTTAAGATTGAAAAAGATGGCGCTTACCTTGATGATAATGGAAAGAGATATCAAGCAGGCGAACTAACAATTGTAAAAACCTATCGCTTTGAAGGAGAATCAGATCCGGCAGATATGGCTGTGCTTTATGCGATCGAAAGCAACGACGGTGAAAAAGGAATGATCTTAAATGCATATGGAACCTACTCAGATCAGGATCAGGGCAGTTATGATGAATTTATATTGGGTGTTGAAATGGATGAAAGAGAGGATCTGGAAATAGACGAAACCTTACCGGATGTTTAGTTTGATAAACGACCTCGTCTATTTACCTTATGAATGATATTATGCTGAATTAGGGATCTGAGCATTTCCGTTTTTTGACTTATCTTTGCGGAAATGTCAAAAACACTCTTTTCTTTAATAAGATTTTATCTGCTGTGGATTATTATATTCTTTCTTGAAAGATTAATATTTATATTTTATTTTTCTTCAAAGATATTTCCAATAAGTGTAACCGAATTCGTATCCATGTTCTTTTATGGCTTAAGAATGGATGCGTCTATGGCAGCATATATTTGTGCTTTGCCCCTGTTCGTTTTTATTGTAAAATGGTTTATCCCTTCGCTCAGAATACCTGTTATCCTTTTAAAAGTATATTCATTAATTATAGTGGTTTTGTGTGCGTTATTCACGGCCGTCAACCTGAATATTTACCAGGAATGGGGCACTAAATTACCATACAGAGTAATTTCTACGCTCATCGATTTCCCCTACGAAGCTTATATATCCTCAGCTTCCACACCTTTTTTAATACCTGTTTCACTGTTGTTGCTTATTATTTTCACCGGGTGGTTTTTGATAAGCAATCTCATCAAATTTCCGGGTATTCCGGATACAAAATGGTATCTTAAAATCCCTTCTTCCTTACTGCTCGTTTCAATCCTATTTCTTTTAATCAGAAGCGGTTTGCAAACTACCCCCCTAAATCCAAGTATGGCTTTTTTCTCTACAAAACCCATACTGAATCATGCAGCCGTGAATACTGAATGGAATTTATTAAGTGATTTTATTCATAATATGGGTTCAACTAAAAATCCCTACCGCTATATGAATGACGGTGTAGCGCAAGAAAAAATTTCACCATTTATAAATTCCGAATCTAATCCCGTAAGTGTTTTAAATCAGGAAAGACCGAATGTGGTTCTGATCATATTGGAAAGTTTTACCGCCGATTTAATAGAGAGCTTAGGCGGTGAGCCTGGCATTGCACCAAACTTTGAAAACCTTATTCAACATGGTTTATTATTCACAAACATTTATGCTGCAAGCGATCGTACTGATAAAGGTATGGTGGCCATTATGAGTGCATTCCCCTCACAAGCCACCAAAAGTATTATTAAAAATGTAAACAAGCTGGAGCATATGCCCGCTTTAGGGCAAAACTTTTTTAAGAACGGTTATAAAACTTCTTTTTTTCACGGAGGTGCCAGTGAGTTTTACAATTTCAAGTCCTACATGCTTAGCCATAACATTCAGGAGATTGTCGATCAACATGATTTTCCAGCCAAAGATGTTCGATCGAAATGGGGTGCCTTTGATCATCTGACCTTTCAAAAACACATCGATTCGTTAAAAGACAGTCCGCAGCCGTTTTTTTCAACACTCCTGACTCTTAGCAACCACGAACCTTTTGACCTTCCAAATCCTCCTCATTTTGGTTCTAAAAGCATAGCGAATTTGTTTAGAAGTACTGCCTATTATACAGATTCTGCTTTATACGATTATTTAAATAAAGCAAAGAACACAGATTGGTATAAGAACACCCTTTTTGTAATCGTTGCAGATCACGGTCACCGGTTGCCGCTGCAGAAATGGGAAAGCTATCATCCAAACCGCTATCGGATTCCGTTACTTTTATACGGCGATGTGATAAAACAGGAATTTCAGGGTAAGAAAATTGACAAAATCGGAAATCAGACAGATATTGTAAGTACTTTACTTCATCAACTGAAAATGAATTCTCAAAACTATTATTGGAGTAAAGATTTGCTTGATCCTTCGACTCCCCCATTTGCTTTTTTCAGCTGGGATGATGGATTTGGAGTAGTGACTCCCGAACAAAGTCTGACTTTTGATAACGTTGGTAAACGCATCATCCACCTGCAGGACCAAACAGTTCAAGACTCGGTTAATCAAAAGCTACAGACTATCGGACAAGCTTATTTACAGGAGGTTTACAGGCAATACTTAAACTATTAATTAATTATTGTGTGTTTTTCTCTTTTCGTTTCTATAAGCGTATTCCATTTTATCTACCGATAGAAGAAATATATTTCATAGCTAATCTGCTTTCTAAGGCACAGTTGTTGTAACATTCGTGAAGAATAATACGTTCTATGAAAAACAACAAATAAAATCTATGAAAAAAGTAATCTTAATGCTCGCAATGATATCAACACTTTCAATTGCCTCTGCTCAGGAAAAAGCATTGGTAAACGTTAGCGGTGAGCATATAATCAAAGTGCAACCGGATGAAGCTGATGTTAATTTTATGATTTCTACGAAGCATAAAGACTTGCAGGAAGCCAAGAAGATCAATGATGCGATCGTTTCAAAAGCCATTTCTTATTTAAAGAAACAAGGTGTTCCTGAAAAAGATATTCTCACAACACGGGTTAATTTAAATCCATATAATGAGTATGTAAAAGATGGAAAACCGATTCCGATGTTTAATGCCCAACAGGCTATCACCTTCAAGTTAAAAGATCTGGATAAATTAGCTGGCTTACTTAGCGGTTTAGTTGATCAGGGAGTCAACAACATTCAAAATGTTGAATTTAAATCATCAAAAATCAGAGAGATTCAAAATGAAGCACGTGCGAAGGCTATGCTTGACGCCAAAGAAAAAGCGACAATTTTAGCTCAGGCACTTGGACAAACAGTTGGTACTGCCTATAGCATTCAAGACAATACATCAAGCAATAATGGGTCACCACGACCAATGATGGCAATGTATAAATCAGCTGAAATGGCTGATAGCAGCCAGGCACCAATTGCCACAGGTGAGATTGAAGTCAGAGCGCTCGTTAGTGTAGGGTTCCTATTGAAATAGTTATTTCGTAATTGCTATCGGCACGATTACGATTCTTCCGAATAAAGGGATTTTTCTTATATTTCCATTTTTAATGGTTTATATGAGAAAGATCCTTTTACTATTTATGTCCTGCACACTATTTGTATTAACAACAAATGCGCAGACAGCTACTTCCAATACCTTAATTCAATCATTAAAAGAACGGCCTACTCCGGTTTGGTTTAACGAAGCCAAGTTAGGAATCTTCGTTCACTGGGGCTTATATTCTGTTCCCTCCTATGGCGGAAAAGAATCTTATTCCGAATGGTTTTTAAAAGGCCTTCAAGAGGCCGATTCTCCCCGTGCAAAATTCATGCATGATGTCTATGGGCAAAACTTCACGTATAACGACTTCACGGGCTTATTTAAAGGGGAACTCTTCAACCCCAAAGAATGGGCAGATCTATTTAAAAGAGCAGGAGCTAAATATGTAGTGTTGGTTTCAAAACACCACGATGGATATGCGCTGTGGCCGAGCAAATATAGCAGAAACTGGAACAGCGTCGATACCGGACCCAAACGCGATATTGTTGGTGAGTTAAGCGAAGCGGTGAAGAAGGACGGCTTGAAAATGGGGCTCTATTACTCGCTTCCTGAATGGAATAATCCCTTGCATAGATGGGATACCGATCCTCATGACAGCATTGCGAGATATGTAGACGAATATATGATCCCACAATTCAAAGAGTTGATTTCTACCTATAAACCGTCCCTTGTATTTACTGATGGAGAATGGTTTAATACGGCAGAACAGTGGCATTCCGCTGAACTAATCGATTGGTATTATAAAAAAGTGGGACCAGAAGCAATTGTAAACGATCGCTGGGGCCATGGAATAGACATTGGTTTTTTAACACCCGAATATAGTGCGGGAATAACAGTTACCGACCGCCCCTGGGCAGAAGTAAGGGGTATTGGCCGGTCTTTTGGGTTAAACCGAAATGAGGACCTGGAAGCTTACGGATCTTCAAAAGAATTAATACAAAGGTTTATAATGACCGTTGCAAATGGTGGCGGAATGATTTTAAATGTAGGCCCAAAGGCAGATGGGCAGATTCCGATGATTCAGCAGGAGCGATTGGTTCAGCTTGGTGATTGGTTAGCAATCAATGGAGATGCGATTTATGCTTCTAAAGCTTACACAATTACCGGAGAAGAAAAAGAAGTCAATTTAGAACGAATAGACTCTGCAATTAACTTTAACTGGGTACGAAATTCACCTTTGAAAGGCATAAAAGAAGACGATTTCTCAATTGAATGGAAGGGCTACCTGGCGGCACCTGAAACTGGAAAATACACATTGGAAGTAAAGGCAGACGATGAAGCAATTGTGTATATCGATGGGAAACTCATTATCAATCAAGATTACACAGCCGCAGGCAATGAGGCGGAAGTAATGGAAGCAAATACAGGAATATCAACAACGGGAATTGCGAATTTAAAAAAGGGCGAAGCGCATGAAATTACCATCAGGTACAAAGAGAAAAAACAAAACGCTGAAATCACCTTATTCTGGAGCTCTGCCAACGTTGCGAAACAGATCATACCTGCAAGCAGCTTCTTTCAGGATAAAAACAAAAGCATTGCCGGCATAAAAGGAACCTATAGTTCCATGCAAACTCATCTGGCTTATACACAAAAAGAGGGGAAAGTTTTTGCAATCAGTTTTGATTGGCCAGAAGATGAGTTGATCTTAAATATTCCCAATCCAGGTAATAACGCAAAAGTTAGAATGCTCGGATTGAACCGGGATCTGGATTGGAAATATGAAGGTGATAAAATGCATATCAATACAAGTGTGATCAAATATTCTGACTTACCTTCTCATGATGCCTGGACATTTGAAATCAATAAGGATAAACCTTAAAGAATCGTTTTAGCATAAGATTACATTTTCATTAAACCAGGATATATTCTTAAAAATACTTGTCCGGAGGAGGGATTTTTACCATACAGGTCATCTAGTTTAGAATCTGTGTGGTACAAAGAAACCTGTCCTCCGGCTGCCATACGCATTTTTCCAATGCTCATGATATCATAATTAACACCCAGCGTAAGTGCATTTACAGGAAAAAGAGTATGCTTGCCAAATAAGTTTTCATTCAGGTTAAGTTCTTCAACTGACTTTTGCACCCATTCATAGCGGGTATAAAGCTCTAACTTTCGCATTCGATAAGAAGCTTCGGCTAAGGCAGCATTTTCTCCATCATGATCTTTGGTTTTGTTTAACCCCCAGAGCAATGTAGCATTTAGAGATTTCTCTTCACCAAACGCCTTACTGTAAATTGCCGAGGCAATGCTACGGTTTACATTTTCATTCGGGTGCGTTAGCTCGGGGCTTTTTATCCAACCTTGAGAAAACTGAAATGCCCAATTTCTGGTCGGATTATACGATATCCGACCACTATAAGAATCGAAGCGAGGTTTATCAAAATCAAAACGGTTCTCATCCGGCTCTCTGCCTGTGAACGAAGATGCTTCAATTTTAAATTTATCGTAACGATAACCCAAAGTGACTACCCCAAAAGTAATATGAGTTCCGTCATTCCAATGATGGCTGATTGGCGCATCGGGATTTGAAAATGCTGAAGGACGATGCATAAATGCAACTGACCCAAGTGCAGGTTCACCCGGATATCCTAAATAGATTGACAAATCCGACTTTTCAGATAAAGCGTGTGTATAACCAATGGAGAGCGCTGAAAAAATATCATGAGGATGTTGCTTATCAACCAACGGATTTCCTTTCCAAGTTTCTCCGGTCTGGAACAAGAGCGGATAACCATCCCCCCCTTCTGTAAAGCGATCTAAGGACAACATCACATCAAAATGAAAAAGCCCCTTCTGCCCTACCTTTCGTTGTCCCATCGCCATAAACCAATTTGGAGTATCAAAGAGATCACCACCTCTGGATCCCTTATTGCCTAAATCCTGTTTGGTATATCGCAAAGCGATATTTCCATGCAACATATACATCCATTTTTTTGAATGCAGCATAATGCCGTACATAGGTGAAGCATCAGGAAGCCAGGAAGTTCCGGAACCATTTCTACCCATGGGCAATTCTAATGAATAAGCATGCCCCATGGGAATATCCATAGCATGCTCCATTGGCATTTGATGGTCCATTTGCATATCCATTTTTGCAGTATCTTGAGTAGGATGATGTTTCGTAGAATCATTTTTGGTATGCATTGAATGCTCATGCTGAGCATTTGCAGAATATATGAAACTGATAAAAAAAACTGCTGCTAAGAAAATCTTTGATTTCATCTAATTAATCTTATTGAATTTGGAATCACTTTGTTAAAAAAACACGATACAGCATATTCGTTTGAATTCACTCTGTATAAGTACGCAACAAATATCTTCAAATTGAGATGCCTTTACTTACATAATTGCCAGTGTGTTTTATATAATTTAAGCTTTTCCCTATTTCGACAAAACACTTTGGCAATAGTTTTGCAGTTCTATACGTATGAACAAAGTTCAACTCAACCTCAAAGATCTTTACAAGAAGTTCAGTAAGTCTCAAAACAGAGCTACAGAATTGATTAAGGATAAAGAAAAAGCCAAAGAAACGATTGATGAGGCTTTAAAAAAGGCAAATGCAAATAAAGGTGACCTGCAAAGTATCTGGGTGCAATTCCAATTACTATTTGCTTTGACGAAAGATTATTTTAACGGATCTTATAAAAACATTTCAACAAAGTCCATCATTGCCATTGTGGCAGGTCTGCTTTATTTTTTATCACCTGTAGATCTTATTCCGGATTTCATCGTAGGTCTTGGATTTATTGATGATGTTTTTATTCTAGGATTGGTTATTAAGCAAGTTACGAAAGATTTGGAAAGATACCAGTTATGGAAGAACGCTTATAAGTAAATTAAGCGTTCTTTTCTGTTTATCCTTTTGTTCGTTCATCTTTCCAAATCAGCCTTCTTTTAAGATTGAGTGTATCACTTGAAAAAACATTAATTGGGCATTTACCGTCTCCCTTTCCTGTATATCCACCATCTGGATGACAAATTAAATTACCGTCCACATCATACAGCTCATTAAATTGATCGCAGCAATCAGAAGTGACGTAATAGTAAGTTTTACCTTCATAGTCCCATTGCCATACTGATGCCGGTGGATTGTAAACGTCTTTACTTTTTAGTTCGGCAATCTTCTTTGCAGGAAAACCTTTCTGCGCTTTCTCACAGGTCTGTACGTTTAATAGCAATCCCATTAAAACAATTAATATTAATTTCATAACCGATTGATTTATAATACAACTTACTTAGATACCGCCTGATTTTATAGTCGATTAACAAACTCAGAACTGCTTGGTTTTGTTTTTCAAAAAAAAGAACGAATACAAAAAAATGTATTCGTTCTCTATATCGGAAGAATTTGTTTAAACAAATTTAAGCCAGGAACTATCTTCTGAATAATCTTCAATAACCTTAACGGTATTATCAAAGTGGAATGAATTGAATAGTGCGGATAGCTCTTGTTGAACTGTAATGATGCAATTATCAACTAAATCTTTTCTGAATCCCTTTTCCTGAAGTTGAAGCACATATCCTATACACACTATTCTGGCAAGAATTCGTCCCAAATCAACAAGTTTACGTTGAGAAAGACTCGTGTTGATTGTAAAATTCAAATCTTTTTTAAAATACTGACATGCCTCAGAAGTTAATTTGAAATCTTTTAGATAGTCAAATAAGTTCAACTGCTTTTGCTTTTTCATCGCACGGGTAATAATATCTGCGATTTGTGAATAAAGCATTTCATTTGATCCTTCAAAAATTTGAAATGGTCTGCTATCCATAATTCCTCTACCACCGATATGGCTTGTTCTATAACCATTAGCACCTGAAAGTTGAACCAGCAATTGAGAAGATTCTTGCATTAAATCTGTTACTACGGCTTTCATGCTATTCGCTTCCAATCCTTCAGTTGCCAGATTATGATCAATGCCACTTATATCACTGCTTCTTGCACACATCGCAGAACAGATCGTGAAAGCTGATTGAATCCTCGTTAACTGATATTGCACCTGATCGATGGCTAATAAATTATTCGATCCTACTACCCTGTTACGGCAATGCGTAATTGCTTCATCCAACATTCGTTTGATAAAGCCCATTCCCATACCCGGAAACTGCAATCTGCTTCTATGTAAGATATCAAGCATCATTTTGATACCCGTAGTTTCAGGTTCTAATTTCTGGCTTTTGGGTACCTCAAGATCCAATATATTTAAACCATAAGGAATCATATAAAGACCTGGATTGTCAAATAATTCTTTGACCTTAACTTGTTGCGTACTTATAGACTCATCTGCTATAAAAAATTCAATATCTCGCGCTAACTCACCGTTATCAAGTTCTTTTCTCGATGCAATAATCCAGTAGTTGGCCAAACCTGTCAATCCCTGCCAGTGCTTTGTGCCTTTGATTTTATAACCACTTTCGACTTCTTTATAAGAGGTCTTCATGTTTAAAGCATCACTGCCATAGTCAGGCTCGGTAATCATCAAGCCTCCCATATTCTGATTTTTCAGAAACCGGTCAAAAATACCTTGTTTTACAGATTCATTTGCATACTTCGCTACAGGCTCTAAAAAAAGTGCGATATTGATTCCAAATGTTAAAGAAAGCGATAAAGATTCATAGGAGGCGGCTGACAAAATACCTAAACATTCCTTTACAATACTTCCACGTCCTCCGTATTCTTTTGGAATTGCGACAGCTAATGGCACCTTAGACATAATCTCACTCATTACCGCAGGAGGCAAACCTCTTTCTAAACTAAGTTTATTTATATCTTCCTTCTCGTGAAATAAGTGCTTTAATGTCTCTTCGAAGTTTTTTAAAAATTCTGAATATTTGCTGTTTGTCAGGTCCATAGTTAATGCTAATCTGTTGCTTTCTATTTTTTATTTATTTATAATGAGTTAAACTTTCCAAAGTTATAAACAATATGAGTATTTATGTATTTCTATTGATATTTTTTCACTCTTTCCTTTATAAGGGACAAATTTATTTAATGGCCCTCTTTTAAACGTTGATATTAAACATTTTGTTTAGTGATGCAACTCATAAATATGAATAAAACAGGCTCGTGATTACATCACAAAAGGCGCTTAGACCTTAATATCAATCTTTTATTATTTTTTTCGTATATTTGTAATTGTCACAATCCGTTACGATAGATATGAGATTTTCAATTAAGGTAAGAGCATTTAACTTTAATTTTTGCACATTACGATTTCCTTTAATTTTTATTAACAAGTCTATATTGAAGCCTCCTGCTTCGATTTTCTAATACCTGCCCTATTAAGTAATTAACCTGTTTTGATTTCTTTAGTGGATTCGCTTTGTTTATAACAAGGCGTGGAAATCTATTTTTATTATTCGGATTGTTTTTAATCTATAAAACAAAAAATATAATGAAGTTACGAATTGGAATTATTGGTGCCGGACCGAGCGGTTTGGCACAGTTACGCGCGTTTAAGTCAGCTGAAAAGAATGGTGAAGAAATACCTGAAATTGTTTGTTTTGAAAAACAAGCGGATTGGGGCGGCTTATGGAACTACACCTGGCGTACAGGCGTAGGAAAATATGGTGAACCTATTCATGGAAGTATGTATAAATATCTATGGTCCAACGGACCAAAAGAATGTTTAGAATTTGCCGATTACCCTTTTGATGAGCATTTTGACAAGCCGATCTCATCCTATCCACCTCGGTCAGTACTTTTTGATTATATTCAAGGAAGAGTTAAAAAAAGCGATGTAAGAAAATATATTCGCTTTAATACAACAGCGAGATGGGTTGAGTATAGCGAAGAAACTCAAAAATTCACAGTTATTTTAGATGATCTGGTTAATAATCGTACCTATACCGAAATATTTGACTACCTGGTTATTGCAACCGGACATTTTTCAACACCTAATATGCCATATTTCGAGGGGATTGAAAATTTTCCGGGAACGATTATGCATGCCCATGATTTTCGCGGAGCAGACCAATTTAAAGATAAAAATGTATTATTGATCGGAAGCAGCTATTCAGCTGAAGACATTGGTGTTCAGAGTTATAAACATGGTGCTAAATCGGTTACATTAAGTTATCGAAGCAACCCGATTGGAATGGATTGGCCGGAGGGAATTAAGGAAGTCCCATTATTAACAAATTTCGAAGGCGACACTGCACATTTTAGCGATGGTAGCCAAGAAAGTTTTGATGCGGTGGTCATGTGCACAGGCTATCAACATAAATTCCCATTCTTACCAGATGAGATGCGCCTAAAAACACCGAATTGCCTTTATCCGAATAATCTTTATAAGGGCATCGTCTTTAATGAATTTCCGAAATTAATTTATTTGGGAATGCAAGACCAATATTACACGTTCAATATGTTTGATGCACAAGCTTGGTTTGCAAGAGATTTAATGCAAGGAAAATTACCGATGCCATCAAAGGAAGAACGATTGGAGGATATCGAAAAATGGTTAAAAAGATCAACTGCAAATCAAACTCATGATGACGAGGTAGATTTTCAAACAGACTATGTGAAAGAATTGATTGACCTGACTGATTATCCGGAATTCAATCTTGATGCCGTTGCCAAACTATTTAAACAATGGTTAAAAGATAAAGACGAAGATATACTTCGCTATCGGGATAAAACCTATACATCTGTCATGACAGGTACCAAAGCTGAAAAGCATCATACTGCCTGGTTAGATGAAATGGATGATAGTTATGAGCGATTCTTAGCTGATACTCCTGAATTGGAAAAGGCTTAGTTAGAAGAATCTTTTCATTTTAACAAAACGTTAAAAGGGTCGTCTCATCGACATACATCCGTTTGACATACACCTGCCCCTAAAAGTTAGACACTTATTAGGGGCATTTTTATGGGACCAAAAGTCAGAAACACATTTGAATTTAAATTCAATGCGCAGAACGCCAGTTATAGAATCTTATTGAGTTAAGAACTCTTTTTGATGTTTTTTATATGATAATTAATGAATTCCTTTGGAGACATCTTATAACATTTATAGAATGCTTTAGTAAAATAAGAAGCAGAATTGAAACCAACGCGAAAAGCAACTTCATTAATGCGGCTATCAGATTCTAATAATAGTAAACAGGCTTTTTTCAATCGATAGTTTCTAAGATAATCCCCGGGAGAATATCCACTTATGCTTTTTAATTTTCGTTGAAGGCTGGATCGGCTGATGTTTAAGATATCCGCTAAAGATTCTACTGTGAAGCTTTCATCAGAAATATGTTTTTCTATTTCTTCATTTAACCTATTTAAAAAATATTCGTCGCTCTTATTCGTTACAATTGCAGCGTATGAGGCTAAAGGAGAACTATTAAATACGTCCAATATTGCCTTTCTGTTCTTTAATAAACTTGAAATTTGAGCTTTTAAATACAATGTTGAAAAAGGCTTTTCAATAAATACCTCTGCCCCGGATCTTAGCCCTTCAACTTTACTGGAATTTTCAATTTTTGCCGAAAGCAATATAACAGGTATATGGCTATAATTAAGGTCTGCTTTTAGTTTTTTCACAAGAGAAATCCCGTCTATATCTGGCATCATGATATCAGAAATAATTAAATTATAATTCTTCTCATTTAATAAGGTTAATGCTTCCGCAGCATTTTCTGCTGTATCAATTAAATAATCTCCTGAAAGGCTATTTTTAATAAATACCGTCATATCAGAGTTGTCATCAATTACCAAAATCGTACGTTCTGTCAAATCCGTGCTTAAAGAAAACAGATCGGGTTTAAGACGAACAATTTCAGAACCATTCATTTTCGTCTTACCCTCAATCGGAATATCTCTGAATGTAAACAGGAATATCGAGCCACAGGTCTTTCCATCTACAACGTCAATTTCCGCATTTAATACACCGCTAAGATGTTTCACTAAGGATAAACCTATTCCTGTACCTACATTTTCTTCTCTTGACCGTATCTGATAAAAAGGATCGAAAATCAGACTTTTTAAATCATCAGGAATTCCTACTCCATCATCTTCCACGCTTATTGTAAATGACCGGTCAGGATTTTTCACAAGCTTCAACGTAATTTTAGTATAGGCAAATTTCAGGGCATTGGTTAATAAGTTTCCTACAATTTTTGTTAAGGCATCCGAGTCTGACCGAACATATAAAGTAGCCTCGGGCGGCAATTGCACCTCAAAATTTATTTTTTTGCTTTGTGCCGTTTTTTTAACCCTTTCATACATATCTATGATATGCTCTTTCAGGTTAATATTCTCCGGATTTATTACATATTCGGTAGAATCCATTTTTCTGAAATCAAGCAATTGGTTTATCAAAACCGTTAACCTGTCGCAGTTCTTCTCTATAATAAATAGATTTTGTCTGGTTTGATCGCTTCCTTCTCCTCCGGCAACAATTTCTTCCAATGGAGCACTGATTAAGCTTAAAGGAGTTCGTATTTCATGTGCAATGGTGGTAAAGAATTCGATTTTTGATTTAAATGCGATCGTTTCTTGTTCGGCTTTAAACGCTTCTAAATGTCTGCGTTGTTTCCGTTTGTTTTTCTGAATATAAAAAGTAATTATAAATGATAAAATCGAGGCAACAAGTATAACATATAGTATTTTGGCTGATAAGGATAACCAGAAAGGAGGTAATATTTCTATTTTAACTTCGCTACCCGCCTCATTCCATAATCCATCATTATTAGAAGCCTTAACTTTAAAAATATACTTTCCGGGCGAAAGATTTACATAGGTTACATTTTTATTGTTCCCGGCAAAATTCCAGTCCATATCTACGCCTTCCAGCTTGTAAGCGTATTGGTTTTTGGATTGTGATCGATAACTTAGACTTACAAAAGATATCGTAAAAGACGATTTATTATACTTTAATTTAATAAGCTGTTTCTGATTCAGACGGGTTTGTATTTCTTTTTCGAACTGTTTATCTGTATTACCTAACAAACCTATTCCGGTGATTGCAACAGGTGGTATTATCCGATTTTTTAGCATATTTAAATCTTGAGGATAAAAACTGTTAAAACCGTTTATCCCTCCGAAATAGAACTTTCCATCTTTTGCTTTGTAACTAGATTTATAATTAAACTGATTGCTCTGTAATCCATTTTCTATGTTATATAGGCTGTAATCTTGTATTTTATCAATATTGACACATATAAGGCCTTTGTTACTGCTTAACCAAAGATTTCCGAGCGGATCATCTAATATTCCATAAATCACATTATTTGGCAAACCGTCAACCTCTGATATATTCCTAAAATCATCCAACTTTTTATCATAGATAAAAATACCTCTTCCTTCACTTGAAAAAATAACCCTTTGCTGATTGTCGATATAAATACTGGTTAATTTGCTCTTTACAATAGGATTATTTATATTTTTAATATGATCGTATTGTATCCATTTTTTTGATTGAGCATCTAACTTTATTACTCCTGTTCCATACGAGGCTAACCACAAATTTCCTGAGTCATCTTCTTTGATATCGTAAATAAAGCCGGAGACTTCAGCAATACGAATAAACTTGTTTCTGCTACGGTCAAATTTGTTTAAACCAACAGGAGTTCCTGCATAGATATCGCCGGATTTAGTTTTATAAAGAGAAAATATACAGTCATCATCAATCGTATTGACATCTTTTGTGCTGTGTCTGTAATTTACCATTTTTTTAGTTTGTGTATTATAGATATCAATCCCTCTCGAGAAAGTGCCGATCCATAAATCATCTCCATCTAATAATAAGGCATGGGTATTATGATAGGTTGTCTTAACAGGCTGGCTTATTTTCTTTGACGTTACATCAAAATAATTCAGGCCTCCATCTTCTGTGGCGATCCATAAGTTTCCCGACTTATCTTCACAAAACTGACTTATAGCTTTACCGGATAATCCATTAAGTATATCCGGATAATAGGTTTCTATAGATAGAAGTGACGTGTTTAAATAATTGATTCCTCCGAAATAAGTTCCAATCCACAAGCCGCCTTCTTCGTCCTTAGATAGACAATATACATTTTGATCGCTTAAGCTATGTTTAAATTGTGGGATATCAACCCTTTTTGCAGTTTTATTTTCTGTATTAAATAGGTATAAACCATCGTCTGAGCCGATCATTAATAAATTACTGCTATATTGAAAGATGGTTCTTATATGCGTAATATAATTTGTTTTAGAACGCGCATTTAAATAGGATGTAAACTCGTTGGACTGTTTATTATAACATCTAAGTCCATCTGACCAGGTTCCTAACCACAAATTCCCTACCTTATCTTCCAGTATAGAAAGAACTTCATTGTCCGAGTTTTCCATTTTACTGAAAAGATTTTCTACAATTTCAAACTTGTTTATCTGTGTATTATACCTCATAAGCCCCAGCCGTGTACCAGCCCATATCGTTCCTGATTTATCTTCAATGATAGACCATGTTGCATTTAAACCTAAATCAAATTTGTCCAATTCGACTTTATGTAGGGTATTATGTTGAAAATCATAGGTGTATACGCCCTGCGACATCGTACCAATCCACAACATCCCTTTATTGTCAACCAATAATGAATTTACTGCAGAGCTTATCTGAGAATGATCCGTTGCTTTTATATCTATTTTTTTAAACGATTCATTTATCCTATCCATAATATAAAGCCCTGCATCTGTACCGATAATAAGGTTTTCCTTATTTATTTGAGCAATACTGCGTATGAAATTATTACCAATAGATTGTTTTTTATCCGCTTTATGCTGGTAATATCGGAAGTTTGTACCGTCAAATCTATTGAGTCCGTCTTTGGTGCCAAACCACATAAATCCGTCCGAATCCTGCAATACACAGTATACTGCATTTTCAGATAAGCCATCGCCAACCTGAAACTTTTTAAAATGGAAGTTAGAATTCTCCTGGCCATAAGTAAACATTACTCCAGAAAGAAAATAAAACAGCATGATATATATATTTATTTCTCTCATAGCAATAAAATTATGTGATTAAATAGATGTTTCTATGTTAATCGCATATTATTAATGGTAATAAATAGTCAAAGATTGTAATTCACGTTCATTATGTTCATTATAGCGGTTTTTTACCCCTTTCTGTCCGGAAAATATTTTTTACTTCGGATGATCCAATGTAACTTTATAAGTGAATAAAGTTAGCTAGCCTACATAAATAAATAGTATAGAACCAAAAACCAATGTATGATGAAAAAAATTTTACTGTTATTATTCACACTTTACTCAGTTTTGTCTTATGGACAGGATATGGAAGTAAGGGGAAGAGTATTAGATGATTCTAATGAACCTCTTCCAAGTGTAAGCATTTCCATCAAGGGTACTTCCGTGGGAACTGTAACTGACTTAAATGGTGCTTATTCAATAAAAGCAAGCAAAGGGCAGGTTATCGTATTTTCTCTCATAGGAATGGAAACGAAAGAAATAGTTTACAACAATGAAACTACTTTAAATGTATCGTTAGTGACCGATCAAAAGGCTTTAGAAGAAGTAGTTGTAATCGGGTATCAAACCATTAAAAAAGCCGATCTGACTGGCGCCGTTTCCGTTTTTAATCCCAACGAAATGAAAAACACTTCCGTTACGGGAACTGTAGGCGATGCTTTGGGTACATTGGCTGGAGTAAACGTCAGAACTTCAGGATCGCCAGGTAGCGAAGGTAAAGTTGAAATCAGAGGAACAGGCACATTTGGATCCAGCACTCCTTTGTATGTTGTTGATGGAATTGTTTCCGAAGCCAACAGAGATTTCAACTTCAATGACATCGAAAGCATTCAGGTGTTAAAAGATGCTTCCGCTGCGGCAATTTATGGCTCAAGGGCTGGTAATGGTGTTATCATTATTACAACAAAACAAGGAAAAGAGGGAAAAATGAAGATCGATCTGTCTTCAAGAATGACTACACAATGGTTGCCTCGCTATAATCTGACAAAGAGAGATCAATGGATAAGTTTAAACGACCTGGCTTTTAGCAATGCAAACAGACAACCGGCAACACACTTTGACGGAGATACCGACTGGCAGGAAGAAGTCTTCAAAAATGGATTAGTCCAGGATCAAAACATCTCATTTTCTGGTGGAGGAAAAGAAAATAGATATTTTATATCTGGAAACTATCAATCAAATTCCGGAACAACGATCGGATCAAAAAGTGAACGTTTTACACTGCGTTCAAATACTTCTGCCTCCCGCGATTTCGGCGACAATTTTAAATTAACCGTTGGAGAAAACATTACGCTGAGCAGTTTTTCAGTAGATCAATTGAACACCAACCCAATTATTGATGTCTATCGAATGTTGCCTACGATTTCGGTATACGATCCTGATAATGCCGCAAAAGGTGGTTATGGTTTTGGAGATGGCAGCAGGGACGTAACGTTTGGAACAAACCCCTTTGCCATAGAAGATTTTCTAAATACAGAAAATGGTAATATACGTACCAGAGGAAATGTCTTCACCGAATTAGAAGCATATAAGTCTTTGAAATACAGATTAAATTTCGGCTTTAACTTTAGTAATGACAGACACATGGCGTTACGTAAAGAAGGCTATTGGACGTATAATCAGCCTTACGACCCTTCGTCATTAAATAAAAATCAGGCACAATACAAGGGTTTCGTCCTTGATAATACCTTAGAATATAACAAAACATTCGACAAGCATACTGTTTCTGCTGTATTGGGTATCAGTTACCAGAATTCTACTTACGAGCAAATATGGGGAACTAAAAATGAAGTTCTTCAATTGGGCTCCGGTAGTTACTATGAGCAACTTGATGCTGCATTATCGGGCCCTAAAACCGGAAGCTATCAGGATTTAGAGAAATTGTTTTCTGCTTTTGGTCGTATCAATTACAACTATGATGAAAAATACCTTCTCAGTGTTACCATACGAAGAGATCAGTCTTCAAAATTCAATCCTGATTATAATGTGGGCTATTTCCCTTCTTTTTCGGCCGGATGGAGAATCAGTAACGAAGAATTCTTTAATGTTTCCTGGATTGATGATTTAAAAGTGAGAGCCAACTACGGTATTTTAGGTACATCCAATATCGGCGTTTGGGACTGGCAATCATTTATTACGGCATTCCCGCAAGCAGTCTTTGGAACTGGTCAAAGTCTTGTAACAGGTATGACTCAAATAAGACTGGCGAATGCTGATCTGAAATGGGAGAAACTTTCGCAAGTCAACGCAGGTTTTGATGCTACATTATTGAGAAATAGATTGGAGATTTCAACAGATTTCTTCAGAAAGGAGACGAAAGATGTACTTACTCCAATGCAGATTTTAATGGTTACAGGAAACAATGGGGGTAATCCGGTTGTAAATGCGGCTACTCTTTTGAATACAGGGGTTGAAATTGCTGCGACCTGGCGTGATAAAATCGGAGAAGATTTTGGTTACAATATCAACGTAAACGGTTCCTATCTGAAAAATAAAATCGTTGAACTAGGGTACGGAAGAACAGAATTTACGCAATGGGATACTAAATCTATTGTCGGACAGCCAATCGGCGAATGGTATTTGATAAAATCGGACGGTTTATTCAGATCGGATGCAGAAGTACAAGCACATACTAGCAGTGATGGTACACTTATTCAACCGAATGCAAAACCAGGTGATATAAGATACATCGATTATAATGACGATGGACAAATTACCGATGCGGACAGACAGCATGTCGGGTCAACCATCCCTAAATATCAATTGGGAATGAACCTTGGTTTTGATTATAAAGGTTTTGATCTACAATTACAATTCTCCGGTTCTTTCGGATTCAAATCATTTAATGGCCCCCGAAGTGCATATGACAGATTTGATGACAATTCAAACTATAGAGCAGATTACGATCCGTGGACTCCCGAAAATCCAAATGCAAAGGACCCTCGTCCAATTTATGAAGATTCCCGTAACGTGCGCGGCGATCAGGACCGATGGTTAGAAAATGGGAATTATCTTAGAATTAAACAGATCGCGTTGGGATATAGCTTGCCAAAAACAGTTCTGGGAAGTGTATTCAATCAGGTTCGTTTCTATGTAAATGCGCAAAATCTGGTAACCTTTACATCCTATAAAGGTCTTGACCCTGAATTTCTAAACTCAAGTATCTGGGAACGCAGCTATGACGGAGGATCATTCCCGAACCCACGAGGATTTACAATCGGAACACAAATAACATTCTAACCTTAAATCTAGAAAGCGATGAAAAAATATATATTCATAATACTTGCAACATTTTCGATTAGTGCTTGTAAGGTGGACGTAGATAGTCCAAATTCGATTACCACTACCTCCTTTTGGAAAACAGAGAAAGATGCAGAATACGGAATTAATGCCGTATACAATATGTTTTACAAACCGGGGACATATAGCCGATGGATTTGGTTTCGTCTGGATTTAACTTCAGACGAAGGTTATAGTCGAAGCCCCTGGGCTGAGCTTAAAGAGTGGACTCAATTTCAATACAATAATTATAACTTTTGGGAAGGAAACGCCTGGACCTATAGAGATTGTTACGAAGCCATATTCAGAGCCAATCAGGTTTTGCACTATGTTCCGGAAATTCCTTTTGCAGATGAAACTAAGAAAGACAGAATATTAGCACAAGCCTATTTCTTAAGAGGCGTTTACTATTATAATCTTGCTTTACTATGGGGCAGTGAAAATAAAAGTTTACCGATCGTTTTAGAACTGTCAACTCCAGGTATGCAGCCGGAAGGCCATACAGGTGATGAGATATATAAACAGGCGATTAGTGATTTTACCGAGGCGCAAAATCTCTTACCGGAAGCATGGGGCGATAACGACAAAGGAAGAGCGACAAAAGGAGCTGCGCTAGCTTTTAGGGCTAAATGCTATATGCAAATCCATCAGTGGGATGAAGCAAGAACAGATTTGAGCTGGCTGGTAGATGGAGGAGGTAAGCAGTATTATGATTTAACAACCGATTATTTCGATAATTTTAATAAAGACCGGGAGAACAATATCGAATCGGTATTTGAAATTCAATACTCGGATGTTCATAAAGCACCTGCAGGAGATGACGATTTTGATATAGATCCGAATTTAGGATTAAACAGAGGACAGTTTTTTGCCCCTCCGGGAATTGGTTGGACAGACGGCGAACTTCGTCCCTGGCTTGTAACGGAGTTTAAAAAGGAAAAAGATTTAAATAATAACTTTGATATAAGATTAAGATATACAGCCTTTTATAATGGAATGCAGAATGATTTTCCGAATAACAGCCGCATCTATAACTTAACAAGCACTGATGCCCTGTGGTCTCAACCCGATTGGACGGGACGCGTATTTTTCCGTAAATATGGGTCAGATTATTTCCGAGATTTTGACGATTATCACAACCCTACCAATGTACGTTTAATACGCTTCTCTGATGTGTTACTGATGTATGCTGAATGTATTGCACAATCTAACGGAAGTTTGGCAACCGCAGTTGCTTTGGTAGACAGGGTTAGAGACAGGGTAAATATGCCCAAGCTTGCTGTTAACCATCCATCAAGCACAACAGACAAAGATGCTTTTCTAAAACGCTTACAAATGGAACGCGTATTGGAATTAGCAACTGAAGGACATCGCTGGGGAGATATCAAACGCTGGGGATTGGTCGATAATGACGCTGGCATTGCCGAGTTGAAATCCAGAGACCCGGACTTTAATAACTTTGTTATTGGTCGTCATAGCAGGCTTCCTATTCCATCAGATGAAGCTAATAATAATCCAAACATTACTCAAAATCCTAAATATTAAAACTAAAGAACGTCCCCTTTTAGGGGACGTCAAAAGAGATGCTTTTAAAGACAACCGAGAGGAACGAGCTTATTAATACTATCGAAAACGAACATGTACTATAAATTATTCTGATGAAAAAAATATTCTATATAATTTTATTTATTTCTTCCGCCTTAACAGCATGTGCAAATAAAGACAAGAGCGATTTTGTTTACGAAGCACCGGTGCCGCTTGGCGATCCTTTTATTATGCTTTATGAAAACACCTACTATGCATACGGAACTAATGCCGAAAATGGTATCGAAGTTTATACTTCAGACGACTTGGCTTCCTGGAAAAAGCACCCTCAATTAGCGCTGAAAAGTGAAAATTCATGGGGCGATCGCTGGTTTTGGGCCCCGGAAATTTACTACATCAAAGAAAAAAATAAATTCTTTATGTATTATTCTGCAGATGAACATATTTGTGTAGCAACATCAGATTCACCGCTAGGTCCATTCAAACAGGAAGTGAAACAACCTGTATTAAGCGATGAAAAATCGATCGATAATACGCTTTTTATTGACGATGATGGCAAAGCTTATACCTATTTCGATCGGTTTAATGATGGCCTGAACATTTGGGTAGCGGAACTTGAAAGTGATCTGCAAACCATTAAACCGTCTACACTTAAAAAATGCATCAATGTTTCACAGGAATGGGAAGAAGTGTGGCCTCGTGTAAACGAAGGTGCTTTTGTTGTAAAGCATAAAGATCTCTATTATTTAACCTATTCAGCAAATAGTTATGAAAGTCCATTTTATGGGATTGGGTTCGCTACGGCTACCTCTCCCACCGGGCCATGGACAAAATATAGTGCCAATCCAATTCTACAAAAACCTCAGGACTTGGTCGGCGTAGGACATAGCGCTATGTTTACAGATAAGGCGGGAAAACTGAAAATCGTTTTCCATGCGCATCATAATAAAGACAGTATTCATCCAAGAGCCATGTATATATCTGATGTATCATTTACTAATGATGCAGTTCCTGTAATGAAAATATCAGAAGATATATTACGTCCAAAACTGGCGAGATGATATATTTGGAGATGAGAATAACTTTACTTACGTTTTTAATTCTAATTATCTGGCTGCCGCTGCACAACAAGGCTTTTTGTCAGGAGAGCAATGTTTATGATGGCGTACGGATAGCGTGGGATTATAGCTCTATGCAACAACTTGCAGAAAGAGGAGGATATCCAAGATTAACAAGATTAAAAGACTCGACATTACTAGTTATTTATGAAACCAGAACAGGCAACGTCCATTTAAAGAAAAGTACTGATAATGGGATAACCTGGTCTGCCCCTGAAGAAGTATTTTCAAAATTTGTATATGCTGCACTAGACGGTAAATCTACGATTGTCAATATTGCAAACCCCGAAATTAAACAACTCCAAAATGGAGATCTTTTGATAGCCTGCAATTACCGGCCTTCAAAAGCCGAAATCGCGCCTTACTCAATTGTAATCAGACGCAGCACAGATAATGGCAGAACCTGGCAGGCTCCACAAAATTTATATACCGCAGCGCCGCGTTTTGGGGATGGCTGCTGGGAGCCTTCATTCCTGCAATTGCCAAACGAGGAATTACAAATATATTTTGCCAATGAAAACCCTTATAGAAACTCAGATGAGCAGGAAATTTCAATGCTTAGCTCTCATGATAATGGTATTACCTGGACTGAAGAACCTAAAACGGTAAGTTTCAGAAAGAACAGAAGAGATGGTATGCCTGTCGCTCAGCTTATTGGAGATGAAATTGTCCTGGTTATTGAAGATAATAATATAGATAAGTTCAAGCCTTATACCGTACGAACAACTAGTAAAGACAATTGGTCGGAACCTGTTCTGGCAAATTCTTTAAACAGAGAATATTCGCTTGCTAACCATGTTCCGGACACTGTTTATATGGGTGCCCCCTATTTATTAAAATTACCCAATGGAGAAACCCTGATCTCCTATCAAACCAATGAAAACAGAAGCAATAACTGGGAGCTTTCTACCATGGAAGTTGCCATTGGAAATAAGGAAGCAAGAAAGTTTAAGAGGAGAACCCGGCCTTTTAATGTGCCTCTGGATAAGGAAGCAAAGTGGAATTCAATCGCTTTATGGGATAACCATACAGTAGTGGCGCTAGCCTCCTCTAATTTCGAGTCTAAAGAGATTTCCCCGTGGCTTATAAAAGGTTACATGATCCCGGCCCTGAACCTAAAAAGTGAGAAGATTAGCCATTATCCGATATTTATCGGAGCTCAGGGAAAGACAAATTTAAAAGCAGGGATAGCGGCTGGTGATAAACATATTTACATCGAATGCCTGGTATCGGGGGATCAGGAAATGCCTCTGGAGTTCGATTCAAGCGGTGTTTTTTTATTCCTTAAGTTGAATGAGCAGCTTTATAAAATCTGGAGCTCTGGTACGGGTGAGAAGCAGGTTTGGAGCAAAAAAGGTAATGACTGGAAAGCTTCAGCGCTTATAAATAATATTGCTGTGTTTGCTTCAAATACAAAAGATTCCTATAAAGTCCAGTTTACAGTGTCTAAAAATATTGTTAATCAAAAACTATTAAAAAATATGAAGTTAGGCTTAGCTTTGTCTGCTTACGATCGTAATCATAAAAGCTACATTGAATACCTGACAAATATGGAAGTGGAAGTTCCGGAAACCTGGTTAAAAGTTGAATTATAAAAATTATAAATAATGAAAAATAGATTGTTACTTGCTATCGTATTCTTGTTTTCTCAGTTAGTTGTCTATGCACAAGACACAGGATTTGAATACAAAATTTCTTTAAAATCACCGGGTAATCCTGCTGAAACCTATTCCTTACAGGAAAATGCTTCGGGAGACCTTCTCGCGTCGGAAAATATTCCGATTGAAATCAGTCAAAAAAGAACAGATAATGACTCAACCATTAAAATTGAAGTTATTTTAAAAGCCAACGAGAAAGTTTATTACAATTTTGAAGAAATATATAAGATTTCTTCCTTTAAACATAGTGATTGTCAGTTTTTTATGCCTGGATTCTGGTACCACAGAAACCTGAGGTCACCAAAAGAAGCTCCTTCATTTGCCACCAGCGATAGCTGGCAAGTACGGGAAGACCGTTTAAGCACACCGCTTACAGGTATTTACAATGAAAAAACAGGAGAATACTATACAGTAATACGTCTGGATAAATTTGCAAACGAGAGCTTATCTGCACATAATGCCGGAGAAGTTATTCTTACTGATAGAACATCCTTGGGCTTTACCGGCTTCCGAAACGTAAATGGAACTTCTTCTTTAGTTTTTGGCTTTCCTTACAGCGAGGCTCCAAAAACTTACATCAGAAAGTTAACACTGGCACCAGCAGTACAAGCTTTTGAAAAACTGGAAAAAAATGAAACCCGAAAATTAGTTTGGGAAATTAAAAAAGGTAAAGCGCAAGATTATTCAAGCTTTATAGCCAATACCTGGACTTATGCTTATGATTCATATAAGCCGCTGCCTGTTAAAAGTAATTATACCAATGCACAAGCTAAAAAGGTATTAACCAATTTCTTTACGGAGAGCTATATGGACAAATACGATTTAAAGTATTACTCAGGAGTGCACTTACGTACAGATGATTGCGTTAGCACAGGTTCTGCCGAAGTTGGATTTGTTGGCCGTGTCCTTTTAAATGCTTTTAATGCATTGGAATATGGCGAAGAAAACGGTATCCCTGATTTAGTGAATAATGCCAACGCTATATTTGACAGTTACCTTGTACATGGCTTTACAAAGGCTGGATTCTTTAGGGAGTTTGTAGATTTCACGAACAATAGCGAAACGGATATTTTCAGTATCCGTCGCCAATCTGAAGCGGCCTTTGCCGTATTAAACTACCTTAACTATGAAAAGAAAAAGGGACGCAAACATCCGGAATGGGAAAACAAATTAAAAACCTTATTTAACAGCTTCGCAAAATTGCAAAAAGCTGATGGTAGCTTTCCAAGAAAATTTGACGATAATTTTAAAATAACCGATGAATCCGGTGGTAGCACACCTTCTGCAACACTGCCACTTACCATGGCGTACTCCTATTTTAAAGATAAAAAATACTTAACCAGCGCAAAACAAACAGCAGTTTATCTTGAAAAAGAAATCATTTCGAAATCAGATTATTTTTCATCTACATTGGATGCCAATTGCGAAGATAAAGAAGCATCTTTATATGCATCTACTGCAATGTATTACCTTTCCATGGTTGCATCCGGAAAAGAAAAACAGCATTATACAGATCAAGCTTTAAAAGCTGCATATTTCTGTCTGTCATGGTATTATACCTGGGACGTGCCTTTTGCTCAGGGGCAGATGCTCGGAGATGTTGGCTTTAAATCCAGAGGATGGGGAAATGTGTCAGTTGAAAACAACCATGTCGATGTATTTATTTTTGAATTTGCCACAGTATTGGATTGGCTGGCAAAAGAGAAAAATGAAAGTAGATTCTCTGATTTTTCAGCTGTGATTAAAAGCTCTATGCTGCAGTTAATGCCAGAAAAAGGACATATGTTTGATATTGCTAAAGTGGGATATTATCCCGAAGTTGTGCAACATACGAATTGGGATTATGGGAAAAACGGGAAAGGTTTTTACAATGATATTTTCGCTCCGGGTTGGACAGTCGCTTCCCTTTGGCAAATGTTAAGCCCAACAAGAGTAAGTGATTTTTTTAATCAAAAATAAAAAGATATGAAACTTAGCTTTCTAAGGATAACTGTGTTGTACTTTTTCGTTGTCTCTTCCTGTTATGGATATGGATGTAGCAAAACCAGCAAGAAAGACAGCATAGAGGTTATAAAAAAAGATACCTATTATAATCCCATTATAAATACGAGTTTGCCCGATCCTACAATTATAAAAGCGCAGGATGGTTATTTTTATCTATATGCAACCGAGGATGTCAGAAACGTTCCAATTTACAAATCGAAAGATTTAGTAGCCTGGGAATTTACAGGAACAGCATTTAACAATGATACACGTCCGGATTTTGAACCTAAGGGTGGTATATGGGCGCCTGATATCAATTATATTAATGGAAAATATGTTTTGTATTATTCTATGTCGGTTTGGGGAGGAGAATGGACTTGCGGCATTGGTGCTGCCGTAGCTGATAAGCCAGCAGGTCCTTTTACTTCTGTTGGGAAACTATTCAGAAGCAATGAGATTGGGGTACAAAACTCTATCGACCAGTTTTATATTGAAGAGAATGGCAAGAAGTATCTTTTTTGGGGAAGTTTCAGCGGTATTTATGCAATAGAATTAGCCGACGACGGACTTTCTGTAAAACAGGGAGCAGAAAAAACACAAATCGCAGGGACAGCATTTGAAGGAGTTTATATCCATAAAAAAGGAGATGATTACTTTTTATTTGCGTCCGTTGGTTCTTGTTGTGAAGGTATTAATAGCACCTATAAACTGGTGGTAGGAAAATCTAAATCTTTATTTGGCCCCTATGTAGACAAAGAAGGAAAAGATATGATGCAAAATGGTTATTCAATGGTTATCAACTCCAATGCCCGTTTTGTAGGAAATGGGCATTGTTCCGAAATCGTAGCGGACAGTGAAGGAAACGATTGGATTTTTTATCACGGTATAGATAAAAACAATCCCAAAGGCAGAGTGTTATTGCTCGATCAGATTAAATGGGATAATGAGGGATGGCCTTTTGTAGAAACTGGCAGTCCTTCTTTAAATGCAAGCGCTCCTGTTTTTAGATAAAGGCCAGCTTTTAAATACCTTTTCAAAAGGCACGTCTTACTGCATCTCTTAATGACTCATAGGTTTCATCATAGCTATTTAACCTATCACCGTTAATAAAGAACGTAGGCGTGCCATTCACTCCGCTATGAATTCCCCCTTCAAAATCAGCCTCTACTTTTGAAAGCAGTTCATTACTTTTCCAATTATCTGCAAAGTCATGAAGATCTAGCTTTAATTCTTCTGCATAATTTAGCAAAGCATTGCCATCCAGGTTTTCCTGATCCTCATAGATCTTATCATGCATTTCCCAAAACTTTCCCTGTAAAGAAGCAGCTTCAGCTGCAAGAGCTGCCATCATTGCTACGGGATGAGCCTCTTGTAAAGGAAAGTTTCGAAATACAAATAGCAGCTCACCCTCAAACTCTTTCAGGAGGCGGCCAACAAATGAATGAGCGATCTTACAATGATTACATTGGTAATCTCCGTATTCAACTAAAGTAACCTTTGAATCTTGATTCCCTTGATAATGATCATTTTCATTTAAAGGCATTCTTAATTTGGACATAAGCTTTTTATTTTTTTATATTTTCCATATTCTCCAGGGCATCCAATATCCCGTCTGCACCTGGGTTAACATCGTCTGCTGAAAGATAACTCCATTGAATAATTCCTTTTTCATCAATTACAAATAAAGCACGTGCACTTTCACCGTGTTCATCATTATAAGCTCCGTAGCTCTTAGATAGTTCACCTTTCGGTTCAAAATCTGCTAACAATGGAAATTTAAGATTCCGGTCTTTTGCAAATGCTGCGTGACACCATTTACTGTCTACCGAAATGCCTACAATCTCTGCATTGTATTTTTTAAAGATTGGCAGGGTTTCATTATATAAGGCCATTTGATCACTACAAACAGGACTCCAGTCTGCCGGATAGAAGGCAATTATTAAGCGCTTTCCTTTAAAATCCGATAGTTTTGTTTTTTGTTCGGGTGTAGAATAAAGATCAAATCCCGGAGCGGGACTTCCTTTTTTTAAAATCATATGTTGACTTGCTAAGATTCAATTTATTTACCTTTTTTCATCAAATGCGCCCTTAACATCCAGGCCATTTTTTCATGTGTCTCCATTAATCCGGTAATAAAATCGCTGGTACCCTGATCTTTATAGTCATCTGCGTATTTATCAATGTTTTCCCGAAGATGAATTATGATTGATTCATGGTCCTCTAATAATTCTTTTATGAAACCTAAGCTGTCATTATCTTCACTTGGTTTTTCAGTAAGCTGCGTTAATTTAAGATAATCACCTAAACTCGCGACAGCGTAATGACCTAATGAGCGGATTCGTTCTGCAACCTGATCAATTATAATTGCCAATTGTCCATACTGTTCTTCAAAAAATGCATGTTTTCCTCTAAAATCATGTCCTTCTACATTCCAATGCGCATTTCTTGTCTTGATATATAACACGTGTTCATCGGCTAAAAGTTTATTAAGAGACTGTGCAACTTCTGCTAAATGTTCTGGTTTAATTCCAATATTTGTTTTCATGATATGATTAAATTTTACTTAAGATTTTACACTTACAACAAAAGCTGGGAATAAATGTTTAATTAATATTCCAATAAGTGATGGAAAACGATATTAAATAAAAACAGCGAACAATTGATTTGACATGATATTTGCAAGGCATAAAGCATGAAAAAGATAAAATCAGATAATCAACGAATAAACTACCTATTTCCATTTCTCGTTTTGGTCTTGATTTCTTGCAATGCAGGTTCTTTACCAGAAAGTGATCAGTCTAAACAAGTGGCTAATCAAGATTCGATTCTCAATAGTGAACAACCAACGAGTCATTGTTATCTATATACCAATAAAAAAGATTCGATTAAATTGAACTATACCCAGAACAAAGATAACGTTAAAGGAAATTTACATTTCCAAAATTATCAAATTGACGGAAGCAGAGGTACAATCAATGGCCAGTTTCATGGAGATACTTTATGGATAGAGTATGATTTTATGGCTGAAGGCATGCATAGTAATACAGAAGAAGTATTTTTGAAAAAAGGTGACTCATTAATTAGAGGAGTGGGTGAACACATCATTTCAGCAGACCGGTCCCAGTTCAAAAATAGAGATAGCATTCGTTTTCAAGATGGTCAAATATTTCTACCAGTTGCATGTAACTAGCAATCTTTTCATTATCTTCCATTTCAAAATATCACAAAAACATTAAATTATGGTTAAAGCCTTTTTAATTTGTATTCCCTTATACCTGTTTCTTACATCCAATACAGGGTATGCACAAACCCATAAACAAGAAATTGCTTATGAAAAGATTGGTTCGATAGAAAAACTGAGTCTGGATCTGGATAAAATTATTAAATCAAATGCTAAGATTGAAGTTTTAGCAGAAGGTTTTAAATGGACTGAAGGACCTGTCTGGGTTGAAAAATATAACATGTTATTATTTTCTGATATCCCTCAGAATATGATATTTAAATGGTCTCAAAGCAACGGACTTGAAGAATACCTGTTCCCAGCAGGATATACAGGGAATGTTGAACGGGGAGGCGAAATGGGATCTAATGGATTGATTTTAGATTCAGATGGAAACCTGATTCTCTGTCAGCATGGGGACCGTCAAATAGCAAAAATGGACGCTTCGCTCGACAACCCGCAGCCACAATTCATTTCTTTAGCAAAAAAGTATAAAGGCAAAAAGTTTAACAGCCCAAACGATGTAATACAGAGCAGTAATGGGGAAATCTTCTTTACAGATCCCTCTTATGGCTTAGCTGACAAAGAAAGCAAAGAACTGGCATTTAACGGAGTCTATAAAATAGACAATAAAGGCAATGTCTCTTTATTAATTGACAGCATTAAAAATCCAAATGGTATCGCGTTGACAAAAGACGAAAAACAACTTTTGATAGGCAATTCAGACGGTGGAAAACCTTATATTTTTGCTTATGATATCAACCGGGATGGCTCCTTAACTTCCAAGGGAGTAGCATTTGACTTTTCACCATATGGAGGGGGACCAGATGGTTTCAAGATCAGTAAGGACGGAACAATGTTCTCCAGCTTTCCCGGCGGCATTTTGATTATTGATAAAGATTACCAACCCATCGGAAAAATAAACATTCCGCACCCTGTATCAAATTGCGTTTTATCAGCAGATGAAAAGACCTTATATATCACAGCAAATCATCAGATCTTAAGGGTTAAAATGCGATAGCTTTAACTATAGTCAGCAATGGATCTTTTTAAATTCTTAATTTTAAAATCATGAAAATATTTATTTATAGCACAATTGATCCGGCCCTTCAAGATCAGCTAAAAAAACAGGCACCTTCCGAATCAGAAGTAATTTTCAAGAGCAACCTTTCTAAAGATGAAATTCAAAAGGCGTTTGCTACAACTGAAGTTTTAATGGGTAATCCTCCTGCCAGTTGGTTTGATAAGCCATTACCTTCATTAAAGTTCTGGCAAATAGATTCTGCAGGATTCAATCAATACAAAAACATTGAACTTGATATTCCGGTTGCGAATATGGGTGACTTCTTTGCACATGAATGTGCCGAAACGATGGTTGCAGGCATACTGGCTTTTTACCGTGGAATCAATTACTTAACTAAATTTCAACTGCAAAAGGAATGGAAAGGCCAGCAAATAAGAAACTCCTTAGAGAACCTGGGCGATAAAAAAACTTTAATTCTGGGAAGCGGCGCTATTGGTTTAGCTATCAAGAAAATGCTTCTTGGTTTTGGTACTGAAGTAAAAACAACCGCACGAAAAAATCCGGTTGCTGATATCCATTCTTTTGACGATGTTTTAAATGAGCTTCCAAAAACGGATCTTGTTATTAATACACTTCCGGGAACTGCAGATAAATATGTTTCAAAGTCATTCCTTGATGCAATGAAAAGAGGAAGTGTCTATACAAATGTTGGCAGAGGAAATACAACCGATGAAAAAGCACTAATTGAAAATCTCAAAACGAAAAAACTAGCCGGAGCTATTCTTGATGTGACTGAAACAGAGCCTTTGGCAATAGATAACCCTTTGTGGGATATGGAAAATGTGATCCTGACCCAACATACAGCTGGTGGAAGCACCAATGAAATGCAGGGAAAAATTGAACGATTTATAACAAATTTAACTAAGTTCTCTGCCAATGAGAAGATAGAGAACTTAATTGATTTAAAGACCGGGTATTAATTTTTCATCTTTTATTCCCATTCTCCTCCTAAGTGCCAGGCACCTAAAACCGCCGCCGGATTAAAGTTTTTGATATTTAGAGAATAAAGCGAATTTTTGTACGGAAAAAACTGCGTTCGGAAGCAAAGAACCAATAAGCCTTTGTCTACTACTATTTCTTCTACCTTTTCCTCCTCTCCTGCTATATAGAATCTTTTAACAGGAATTGGTAAATCGAACAGAATATCTTGTGCGGCTAGCCCTTTATCCAAATCAAATCGCTCCGCTGTTGTGTAGTGAAATATTGTATCATCCAGTTACCCGCCAGTATAAAACCTGATACCCCCAGCTATTTCCGTATAATTTAATTAAAATTTTCCGGTTAGAGAAAAAATAACATCAATATTTTTTAGCAAATACAGCAATCTTATAATTTTCTATCTCTCCATCATTTTTCTCACAACAAAATTCAATTTCAAGGGTTTATGAATAGAACACGGTATTCAATAAATTATTAACTTTTACTAAGATGCAAAGAAAACAGGATTTTACTAAATCGGTATGGACTGCAAATATTATACCTCCAACGTATCCGGAATTAACTACAGACTTAGAAGTTGATATTGCTATTGTTGGCGGCGGGATAACTGGCCTCAGCGCCGCATATATACTTGCCGCTGAGGGAAAAAGTGTGGTTGTATTGGAAGCCCATGAAATTGGTAAGGGTTCAACAGCCTATTCGACAGGGAATTTATATACAACTGTGGGAGAAAGACTGCATTCCATTGGAGAAAGACATGGGGAGGACGCGATGATAGAAGTAGTTAATTCCAGAATGTCAGCCATCAATTTTATTGAACATCGGGTGTTGGATCATACGATTGATTGCGAATTTCAACGCGTACCCTGGAATTTATTTACGACCGGCTCTTCAAATGAAAAGGATTCAGAGATCGAAAATGAGTTTGATGCTGCTCGTAAATCTGGTCTGGAGGCTATAAACACTGTTCCGATGGTGTTCCCTTTTCCGAATGTTTCAAAAATTGCTACGATTGATCACCAGGCACAGATTAACCCTTACAAATATGTCCTTGGCTTAGCAACAGCTATAGATACCAGGAACTGCCGCATTTTCGAAAACACCAAAGTTATCAATGTGGAAGATGGTAGCCCTTGTATTGTTCATACAAAAAATGCGAAAGTAAAAGCGAAAAAGGTTATTATGGCAACCCACTCTCCGAAAGGCATTTACGAAGTACATACAGAAATGGAAGCCTATCGGGAGTTCGCTTTGGCAGCAAAGCTAAAAGGAGATCTGCCAATTGAAGGAATCTATTGGAATATGATCGGATCTGACCAATATTCAGTTCGCCCCTATTCAAATGAGGAGGGCAATTTTCTGGTAGTAGTAGGAGAACCTTATCTTGTTGGATCGTTGGATGATAATGAAGAATGCTTATTAAAAATTGAAAAATACTTATACGAATATTTTGATGTTGACCGCATTGTATACCGATGGGCTGCACAAAATTATAAATCGGCTGATGGCCTGCCCTATATCGGAACAAGTCCACTTCAGTCCAATACCTTTATAGCTACCGGCTTTAAAGCCGATGGACTCGTATATGGAACCCTTGCAGGCATGATTATCGCAGATACTATTTTAGGCCATGAAAGCGACTGGGCTGAATTATATAATCCCAAACGTTTTACACCGATCGCTTCAGCTAAGCAATTTGCGAAAGAGAACGCAAATGTTGTTAGCCATCTTCTTAAAGACTACTTGTTTTATGGAGAAGTCGACCGCTTAAAACAAATTGAACAGGGAGAAGGAAAAACCTTAACTCTTGACGGAGAGAAGGTAGCTGCTTACAGAGATGAAAATAATGAACTGCATGTCGTTTCATCCGTTTGTACACATTTAGGATGCATTGTTCATTTCAACAATGTCGAAAAAAGCTGGGACTGCCCTTGTCATGGTAGCCGTTTTACAATTGATGGGGAAGTAATTGAAGGGCCTGCTTATAAAAACCTGGCAAAGCCTTTAGAAAAATAGATTAAAGTTGGGGCTTAAAATACAAATGAGGTCTGGCTTAAACCAGACCTCATTTTATATAATTATTAAAACTTTTTATTTTTTAATAACCAGGGTTTTGAACTAAATTAGGATTAGCTGCAATTTGAGTATGCGGAATCGGATAGATCTCACGATTTGGATCGCCGGTTGGTTTATGATCCCACCAGGTTCCATTAATATATTCACCAAAACGAATTAGATCTTCTCTTCTTTTACCTTCAAAAATAAATTCGCGACCACGTTCTGCAAGAAGCTCATCCATAGTCAATGTAGCTGAAGTATACTGGTTAGCTGCCCAATCCTCTGCTGAGAAAGCACGCTTTCTGCTTGCGTTGATTAGCTCTACTGCTTCCGGCGTAGCTGTTCCACCATTTTTGCGCATTATCGCCTCTGCCTTATTAAAATAGATTTCAGTTAAACGATAAATCATATAATGGTTTTCCTGATAATTGTCATCACTTAAGGTTCCGCTTTTGTATTTGTTAAAACGGGCACCGCTGTTTTCCTCTCCTTCAGCCATACTTCCTTCGCTGGTTAAGTCTCCTTCACTTTCCCGGCGGATGCTATTTACAAATACAAGAGGTTTATTATTCCATTCTTCATCTCCGGTAACAGGAGTTGTAGTACCGTATTTATATTGAGGACCGAATAAAAACCAATCTTTTTTACGCAGATCATTTTCGGCATAAGCATCAAAAGCAGTAGGAACAACAACGAAGGCATTCCAACCTCCATAACCTACTCTTAATACATCTTTCATAGAATCGTACCCCATAAAGAAGCCACCCCAATCAAAAGTGAATCCACCTTTTTTACTGTAAGCAATTTGAAATAGTGCTTCAGGAGAAGTTTTATTCGTATTGCTAAAGGTTGATTCCAGATCATTGGCCAATCTTGGTCCACCACCTAATCCACCAGCTGAGCCACTGATAATTTTATCAGCTGCTGCAATACATTCATCCCACATTGGTGTGCCAACCCACTTCTCTGCATTCAGATATAATTCAGTAAGCATAGCATAACCGGCAGTTTGAGATACGCGTCCGATTAATTCTTCTGAATAGGGTTTCAATTTAGGAACATTCTCTTCCAGTTCTGTTTTTATAAATTCGAACACTTTCTCACGAGGTTCGGTAGCAGGATTTAGCGGTTGCCCCTGAGCGACAGTAGTCACAACAGGTACATTTCCCCACAATTCCATAATTTTTATATAATGAAAAGCCCGCAATACCTTTAACTCAGCTATAATAGAAGCCATTTCTTCATCAGATATCTCTAAACTTGCATAATCAAGTTCTTCTAAATCCATTATGGCGGAATTTGTATAACCTAAACCTGTCCATAATAACTCCCAGGCGGTTCTCATTCGTCCTTCGTTGTCTGTCCATGTATGATAATGCTGACGAAAGTGATCGCCCCCATCATAACCATGACGTCCTTTTTGCGGCCAGGCTAATTGGTCAGCAGACAGTTCAGCGTGGTAGTAATATCCGTTTGCACCTGTCGGCGCCAGCCATGCTGCCATATGCGTAAGGGGCCTTAATGAGGCCTGCATTACTTCTAATTTGTTATTGTAAAAATTATTCGAGTTTAATTCACTGTATAAATTCTCATCCAATTTTGTACAACCGTTAATTGAGAAAATAAAAAGCCCGGTTAAACAAATTGTTCCTATTTTTATTAAATACTTTTTCATTGTTTCTCTTTTAAAATCCAACATTTAATCCAATTGTCCATGATTTTGTACGTGGATAAAAACCTCTGGCATCTATACCGCCTTCAAAGCCCGTATCCTGCAATTCAGGATCGATTCCACTATATCCTGTAAATGTTGCGATGTTTCTACCGGAAACATATACTCTTAAATTAGATACATATGGAGTATTCAATTTAAAATTATAACCCAGTGTTACATTGTCAAGTTTTACAAAATTCCCATTCTCAAGATAATAGTCTGAATACTGCGGATCATCATCTAAATTACCATGTTCATTAACAGCAGATTTTAATACATTATTCGGTAGCCATTTTTTGTTACCGAAGTACATTTCTTTTGTATTCAGAATATCAAACCCAAACTTTCCTCTAAAGAATATCGTCAGATCAAAGTTCTTATATCTAAAATTGTTAGATAAAGCAGCCTGGTATTTTGGAACTCCATTTCCAATAACGGTAAGGTCATCATTATTCATATCTGCAGTTCCGGCAATACTGCCATCTGCTTTATAAAATTGCCATTTACCATCATCCGTAATTCCGGCAAACCTTTTTCCATAAAAATTACCAACTGCTCCTCCTTCTTCCAAACGAAGTGCATTTCCCAGGTTACCTGGTGAAGGCAATCCATAGTATTCAATGAAATTGGCTTGGAACTGATCATTTGATAGCTTAGTCAATTTATTACGTTGCGAGTTTGCTGTAAGATCAACAGACCAGGTAAAATCATCCCGTTGAATCGGAATACCGGATAGTAATAGCTCAACACCTTTATTTTCAATTGAACCTACATTTACGTAAATTTGATTTCTGATGAAAGCTGGCTGTTGCGCATTATAATCATATAACAGATCGGTTGTTTGACGGTTGTAAACATCAATTGATCCGCTAATTCTATTTTGAAGCAATCCAAAATCCAAACCGAAGTTCCATTCTGCTTTTCGTTCCCATTTTAAATCAGGGTTCGCGTTTCTTGCAGCACCAAAAGTTTCATAAAATATTCCGTCCTGAGGATATACGCCTCCAGTTCCTAAAGTTACCAACGATTGATAATTTGGAATTCCCTGGTTACCGGTTACCCCGTATCCAATTCTTAATTTCAGATTATTGATTTCTTCAATATCTTGCATAAAGTCCTCCTGGTGGATAGCCCAACCAACGGATGCAGCAGGGAAATTACCCCATTTATTATTTGCACCAAACCGGGACGAACCTTCACGACGTAAAATGGCTTGCGCAAAATATTTATTGTTGAAGACATAATTAACACGACCAAAAAAAGCGATCAATGTATTGTCAAACTTTCCGCTTCCCATTCCCGGACGAGGAAGATTGTCATTTTGAATTGCACTTCCGGCTCCTAAATTCCAATCTAAAAAGGCATCTGTTGTAAAACCATTGTTATTGGCAAAGAAACCTTCTGTTGTAGCATATTGATAGCTATAACCGGCAACTGCTGATAAACTATGTACTTCATTAATTGTCGTATTATAGTCGATCGTTGATTCAAAAGTCTTTGTTGAATTCAGCGTATCGATCTTAGCCGCATAAGCCATTCCCTGATAATCTGAATTTTCCCGTTGGTCCCAATCCTTGCTTGAACGGAACTGACGGTCTTTAAAGTTATCACGAACGTATGATCCAAAAGCAGAAACTGATAATCCTTCAATAAGTTTAAGCGTTAACTTCGCATCCCCGGAAAATGTTTGCTGGTCGCGTTCATCTATACGATATGCTAAGCGTGATAGCGGATTATAATTGTTAAAAGCTTGTGTTTCGTAGAATGATCCGTCTTCATTGTAGATAGGTGCTGTAGGATTTCTTTGAACAGCTTGTTCAAAATCACCATCTTGTCCTCCTAATCGGTTTGCTTTATCAAAATTGGTTGCTAAATTGACCTGCATTGTCAGCCTGTCTTGTAAACCGGTTTGGTTAATATTTAAGCGACCTCCCCAATTCTCACTGCTGTTTTGTTTTGCAATACCATTCGCATCATTATAAAAGATAGAAGCTCTGTAATTTGTTTTCTCTGTACCACCGGAAGCAGCAAATGTGTGGTATTGGCTTAGGTTATTTTTATCGATTAGTTCATCAAATAAATTGGTTGAAGAACCTAGATCCTGATCCGCATTAACAATTCCTTGCGCAATCAAACTTCTAAAGCCGGCCGCATCATAAACATCTGCACGCTTATCAATAAATTCGCGCTGAAAGTAAGTTGAATATTCAAAACGTGGATCTCCGGCTTTACCCTTTTTTGTTGTAATTAGAATTACACCTGCATTTCCCCTCGTTCCATAAATTGCCGCCGCTGATCCATCTTTCAATACATCAAAAGATTCGATATCCTCTTGTTGTAACAGATCCAGACTTCCTCCGGGAATACCATCAATTACAATTAGTGGGTTACGATCTCCTGTTAAAGAGGTTATCCCTCTCAGCTGTATAGAAGATTTTGAATTCGGATTGCTGCCTTTAGCTCTTGTTATATTTAAGCCGGCAACCTTTCCCTGAATTAAATCTAATGGAGAACGAGAACCTCCCTGATTAAAGTCTTCAGCTTTTACGGTGGCAATAGCAGATGTTACTTCGCTTCTTTTTTGTGTACCGTATCCCACCACAACAACTTCATCCATCACTTGAGCACTGGTGGCCAGTTTGACATTGAATGTTGTTTGCGTTCCTACAGTTACCTCCTGATCTGAGAATCCGATAAAAGAAAACACGATAACATCGGTAGGACCTGCTTCAATACTGAATTGCCCATTGATATCGGTCACTGTCCCTTGATCAGAACCCTTTATTTTAACAGTCACACCAGGAAGAGTGCCTCCATCATCTGCACTGGTAACTACTCCCGTTATCGTTTTCTGAACTCCTTCAGCAGCCCAGGAACTTAAGGTAATAAAGAGAAAAAAACAGACCAGCATAAATCTGGAATGCTGAGTTCTCTTGGTTTTAGAAAAGTTTCTCATAATAGTTTAATTAATTAATAATGTGAAATAATTTAATTTAAGGTCAATTAATTGGCTAATAATCATGTTCGGTTTACGATAGTTATTATTATAATTCAATGGTTTAATTGGTTAGTAAAATAAATTATTGATTTAAAACAATTTGGCTTTAAGAGAACAATAACCACTTATATATGTTTTAATAAATGGCTAATAAAATAAACTACATACCTCAAATGCTGAGATATGTAGTTTATTAACACCTAGTTCAACGAGTTTATCCACGATGCAATTTTCATAACATCTGCTTTAGGAACATGTGGCATAGGTGGCATTTCGGTTGCATAGCCGGGCCAGTTTTGCGGTTGAGGATTACGGATAAGCTCAGCAATCTTCTCATTGGAATACTTTCTTTTAGCTATTTCCTTAAACGATGGGCCAATCTGCTTCTTATCAGTATTATGGCAGGCTGTACACGTATTTTTTGCTAAAAGTCCTTTTACCTCGTCATAGGTAGGAGCTTTCGCAGAAACAGCTTTTGTGTTTTCATTTTTTGCAATGGTCGCTTTTCCAGCCTTTGCTGCATTCGCTTTATTTACGGATCCTGCCTCTTTTTCAACCACAGGAGGAATCGAAGAGTCTTTAACAGATAGTTCTTTTAAATCCAAACTTGTTCCCTCAGGAATGGTATGCAAGGTATAGTATGCAGTAGGATGTACCAATGAATAAAAATTATCCTTCGAGCGAATTCCTTCCAGTGTGAGGTCATGAATATAGTCTTTTCTCAGACCATCGGTTACAATCCTTACACGCATTCCATCATCCGATAGTTTTATACCTTTGATAACCAATTTCTCCTGATTAACCGGTGGGCTGCCATAAACAGAATTATATTTATAGGTAAAGGTTTCTAAAGAATATGAAGCAATATCTTCAGCTGATTTAGGATCTACAGCCATTGTGAATTCAACTTCAAAACCATCAGGCATCGCGCGAACTGCTTTCATTTCAAAAGGAAGCGCATTCTGGTTAAAAACAAGCCTTTGCAAACCTTCATTTGCATCTCCGGCAGATCCCCATCCCCGATTGGTTTCACCAACGAATAAAGACCCGTCTTTTGCCCAGGCCATCCTTAGTACACCCGAGCGAAAACCGCTTCTGAATGCGATTGCAGCACCTTGATAGACTCCGTTAATTTTTTCAAGAAAGATTCTGTTAATCATGCTCATTCCCTGGTCACCTACAAGTATCTGACCAGCAAAAGGACCAAAAGAACCTTCCGGAATAATCACCGGCTCGGATGAAGAAATTCCAAGAATTCCATGAGGCAACCACACTGCCGGCAATTGCAATTCAGGAATTGATTTCTTTACATCAGCCATTGTTTTAAATTCTTCATGGATAATGTTTTCAGGTTTCACTGCCCGTCCTTCTGCATTGCGAGTTCTTCTCTCATCAACGATACTAAAAAGCTTTTCTTGTTTCAATTTCAATGGAGAATTTGGCTGATCTGTCCAAACCAATCCAGCTGCATGTCCGGTAAAAGCTCCTTTTGGTAAATACCATAAGCCGCCAGAACCAATCCAATCGCCTTGATTCTCTGTATAAAACAGTTCACCGTTCAACATTCCCGGACCAGCAGGAGAACGCATACCTGTAGCCCAGGGTTTCATCGTTCCATCTTCAAAGATTTGCATTGTCCATCCTCTCCAAGGAACCCTGCTTTCACCTCTCCACCACTCTTCGTTACCAAAGGCAACATTGGCGGTAACAAAAAATGAACCATCCGGACCAATTTTCGGACCGAAACTATACTCATGGTAGTGGCCTGAAAGAGGCCATGCATAGACAGTTTCATAAATATCTGCCTTGCCATCTAAATCAGTGTCAATCAGCTTTGTTAATTCACCACGTTGAGCACAATACAGTGCTCCGTCTTTATAAGCGAGGCCCAATATCTCATGAAGGCCGGATGCAAATTTCTTAAAATAAGGTTTGTTGCTTGTCGGGTTTTCAACAATATAAACGTCACCGCGACGGGTAGACACTGCTAAATTGCCATTTGGCAAGGTTACCAAACCACCAACCTCTAATAGGATCCCTTCTGGTGCCGGCAATTTTAAAATTTTATAGAAATCCTCTTCCTTTGGTGTTTCCTGTGCCATTACCGGCGTTAACATCAGGAAAGAAATCAGAAGAAAAAAAGATCGAATGGAAAATATCATTTTTGTATTTATTAAATTCATCTGGTTCATCGGTTAAAATAAAATTGAATATTGGATTTCTTTACTTATAGGCATAATCAATTCTTTTTCCTCACCTACAGTCCTTATGATTGCTTTGTGGTTCTTTGGATTATTTAATTGGATATAGTATTCTTTATCGCCGATAATATAATTCCCTTTGGAGGTTTCCTGTATTTGCTTTGCCTTTGCTAAGCGATAATAAATTCCACTTTGATCTCCGGAATTTTGATCCGCTATCTTAATTGAACGGTTGAGTCCTCTCCCATTTTCCATAATTGACGTTGAATCAGATACTGAAGCGCCATATATCAAATATTTGAAGGTTGGGATGTCGTTCTCATCCAATTGATATCCTTTTGGTCTGAATTGAGTATTTGCCGTATCAACAGGCCAGCTGGATTCCATATTGCTTAGTTTTGCAATTGACAGACTTGGTTTCCCAAAGCGTTGGACTGCCCCCTGCGGTATAGAAGTTCCATTTCCCCTTCCATCCCACATTGGCGTAGCATCCAGAAACTTACCTCTCCAGGCTTGCACCAACATACCATAATCCAAATCATAGGTATAATGCACATTTTGCGGACTACCAACTGACACGGCGTGAACCACGCGTACTTGATTATCCAAATCAATAAAGCTTCTTAAGATTGTGTTAACCGGTGCATCAACCAAAATCGGATCAGTACCGTTACCCTCATTCTTTATCGCTGCTGTATTTTCCCTGTTTGATATTTGAATGTTTCTAAAAGCAATTGCGCCATGATCACCTTGAATTCGTAAAGGAGCTTTCTCAACTTCTTTCTCATCTATTGCGCCCGGGGTTGGCTTAAACAGTTCTACATTCTCTTGCACGAGCACACCATTTAATATGACTTTTAGCAAGCGTGCATTTTCCACCTTATTACCATTGCCGTCAAATTTGGGAGCCTGGAAAGAAATCTTTAAATTTTGCCAAAGTCCGGGAGCCTTACTTGCATTGACTCGAGGTGAAATTAAATCATAAACCCCTCCGTTGGTGGCAGAGTTTATCTGCGCTGTTTCCCAGGAATCAGCCAATTGCACTTCATAACGGCCCTGAAGATAAATACCCGAGTTGCCGTTTTTAGCAATCATATAATCAAGCTCTAAGTCTATATCGCCAAATTCTGCATTTGTGAATAAATCTTTGCCTGATTCTTTCTTTGAAGGTTGATTGAAAAGTATACCAGCACCCGCCGAGGTAAACAGTGTATTTTCTTTTAATAAATCTGAACTTACATCCCCTGCGATTTTCCAACTCTTGCCTGGGTTATTGAATAAGGATAGATCCTGTAAAGGGAATGGATTTGGATCACTGGAATTGCTGGCAGGAACAAATCCGGCACCGATGGTCCAAAACCCGACTCCGAACGTTAAAAGCCCCAAATAAATAAAATTTCTTTTCAAAGTAAAATGGTTTTTATGATTATAATAATAAAGTAAAAATAAAAGTAGTAAAACGGTTTAGCTTTTGCAGGTAGAACGGAAAACATTTCAGCTTTGTTACAAAACAATATTAAAAAAATTAAGATTCATCATTTTGATTGTAAAACAAAAGGCCGCAGTTCAAAACTACGGCCTATATTTAATACGGTATATTATTTTCAATTACTTTTATAGCAATTGCTTAATTTCCTTCATGAAATACCGGCATTGCGGTGAAATAATAACTTACATCATTACCTTGAAAATCAACCTTTTTGTTAAATGGCATCTGTATAATTAACTCTCCGCTACTTGCGTCATAAAAATATAACTGGTTCACAGCGTAATTAGCGCCATAACCATCTTGAACGGTTGTAGTCACGATTTGATTTAGCTTCGCATCGTAACCTATATTTCTCTTATAAAAGGATTGCTTTTCCGGAGTGATGATAAAAGGCTTGCTTAATGATTCTGTATTTCCATCAACATATTTATAGATTTCTTTTCCGCCACCAAACGCCGGCGCATTCTGAATATATACAGCGTCTTCTTTTGTTGACGCGATCATAGGTGATGAATACCAGGCAAACCACGTTGTATTCGATTTAAAAGGAAGCTTTACAGTATCTGCTTCCAATGTCTCCGGTTTTAAGCTAATTAAAAACTCATTGGAAGTATACCACACTTTACCGTTTGGAGTTTTAGCAAATCCCATGGTTACGCCGGATAGTTTTTTGGCCACTGACAAATCGGGAAGGTTATAAACGATGGCGCCATTACTTTGAGACAGGGCAAATACATGGTTCTCGGTTTTCAACATATCTCCTGTTTGCCCGCTTATACCATATAATTTATCATAGGGTGCCATTGTTTTTAGATTTACCAAGTGAATTCCATCACTGCTGCTAAGCAATCCTCTGTTTTCATCTATTCCTAAAAATGCCCGCCAGTCATAACCTTGCTGTCCGGGAATACGGCCGACTTCTTTTAATGTTTTAGCATCAGCGACAACAACCGGACCATTTACCTTACTGACAATATATAAATTTCCGTTAAAAATAGTTCCGTACTGAACAGTCGAACTTGTTGGTTCAAAACCCTTTCCAGGGTTTTCCTTTTGAAAAACACTGTCGGTAAGTTCACCGGTACTGTAATCATAAAAACTAACGGACCCTGTTCCATGTCCAAACCAACCTTCATGAACTAAGAAGAACCCATTTTCGTATTTACCTGCTTCGTACACCGGATCAGTCGGATCGGGGATAATATCATCAGAATCTTTTTTACATCCTGCAAAAAAGATGGTGGAAAGCAGTATGAACGAAAATAGCTGTTTAAAATTGAAGTGTTTCATTTGATAATTATTTGTTTTATTGTTATTTAATAGTTTCTCTGTAATTTATTATTTCACTAAACTTAAATCGGCCACTCCGATCACTTCGGTAGATAGCTCTCCCAGCCATCCCATATTGGCCTGTATACCGGTTTGAATTTTAATAAAATCAATTCCTTTTAGGCTAACCTTGTTTCCGTCTTTATCGACAGCATTCGAAATATCAATTTTATCGCCATCAGGTGTATTATCGGCATAGCCATATTCAAACGGAGCACTTGTGATATAGCTTGGATTCGTCATATCGATATTTTTAGAAGATAGAATTGATCCGCTAAGCGTATATTCATCTTCTTCAATCCATTCCGGAAAATAAGGTTGTTGGTGAAATGTATTGGTTGCCACTACCCCGGTTTTTCCTTGATTATCTTTCCATGGAATATCTCTTGTAGCAGGATTCGGACGCGTATAAGTAACTGAGTAATCGCGGACGTATCCCTCTTTTCCAAATTCGCTTCCGGCAACTTCATACCAGGTGTCATCGGGTTTCCCATTTCCATTCTCATCCTGCATCACATAGACAATTCCCGGCTCTGAGAAAGTGGGCATGGCATTTCCATAAATTATAATATCCTCACCATCTTTATTGATAACAGTATGATCAAAGCCAAGGATAATATAGCCGCCCCATGCACCCAGCGAGACCATTCCTTTACCGCCAAGGATGCCTTTTGCACTTGCCAGGTTTCCGGGTGCTTTATTAATAAACTGTCCGGGTGCAGGCATAAATTCAAATAACTTAGCTACATACATATTACTTTCGTCTGTAATTGGACGAATCGGCACTTCTGGATCTGGTTCTTCTTTTGCATTTACTATAACATTATACATTGCTGTAAACTCTCCTGCAGAATTATATGCACGGTAGTTTATAACATAATTTCCTGATTTTGATGGAATAAATTCAATGCTGTCTACAGTGCTTACTACTTTGTCATTTAACTTCCATTCCTGACTGTATTCACTATTTGTAAATGAGAGAGCCTCAATAAGGAGTTTATCTTCGAAGTTTATAGTTATCTGGGCTGATTCAACTGACATCTGTATTTCTGGTGGTAAAACAGGATCCTTATCCTTTTTACAGGATGCAAAAAATAAGCTTCCTGTCATGATTAATATCAATAAGGGCTTACAATAAAAAGTAAAGTTGGTTTTCATTTTATATATTTTAATCATTAATAAACAAAAGCAAAGTGAGCGGGTATATCGCCTGTCGTAGCCGACCATTTAAAGACACCTTCCGGATTAAAACAATAGACAATACCCGGACTGACATAATCCCTGGCATCCGTTACATATACATCTTTGGTAGTTGGATTGACTGCAATGCCATAGGGTATTTTTATTTTCTTTTCGGTACCGTCGGTTATAAAAGATCGCTTTAAAACGGTTTCAGTATTTACATCGATCATGTTATAGGAGATGATATTTTCTCCGGTTACATAACTAAATTCAGTACTATAGATATAGGCTAGATCATCCTGAATAATAAGCTGACTTGCAGCGACATCAAATGCCTTTTTGATATTGTCAGTTTTTGTATCAATCACAAAAATGCGGGATGGGATATCATAATAATCACCACGGGATGTAACATACAAATCTCCGTATTTATCTGCTTTTAAACGATGAAGGTTTGGTGCTACTTCAATTCGATGGCTTTCTTTAAAAGATGAAAGATCAATGACGGAAACGGTGCTTTCATAATCAGGAGGACTATAACCACCTGAATTTGCCACATACAACTTGTTACCAACAATAACCATCTCTTCCGGCTGTCGGCCAACTTCCACCTTACGGGTAATTGATAGGGTTGTTGTATCTATTTCAGCTACAATTCCATTGGGAGCTTTCGGGTCACCAATCGTTCCCAAATAGGCACTTACATAGGCTTTACCTCCATCAAAAATAATATAACGACAATTTAGAATATCTATTTGGCTAAGCTTTTTGCCCGTTTTTGCATCTAAGACCTCAACCTTATTTGAATTGTTGATTACCGCATAAAGTTTGCTTCCGTAAATCCCAATATCATTCCCTACATCGCCAAGTCCTTTCGTAATTTCCGGATTTATCTCATTGTAAATATTGCGATTGTACGCTCCTTTAGTAAAATCAATGTAATCCAGCGAAGATTTATTTGAATTCATATTACCTTCATTTAGCAAATAAAACCCTTTCGGGGAAGCATTCGGATCTGCAGGAATTACATTTTCAATTTCAGAAGGGATTGGGACTTTGTCTTTTCTGCAGGACTGTATAAAAAGACTTACTACGGATAGCAAAACGATTGCATGAAAAGTTATTTTTGAGGTATTCGTTTTCATATATTCACACTTAAAGTAAAACGATAATTGCGGCCTGGCATTGGAAAGTTCAAAATCACATCATAATATTGATTCAATAAATTATTGACTTCAGCCCTTACAGTAAAGGGATAGTTAAAAGCTTTAAAAGAATACCAGCCTGAAAGATCATGGGTATACCATGGTTCAACATAGTTAGCCGGAATATTGGCTTTTTGATTGTAGCGTTCACCTGTATAAATAAAACTGTAATTCGCACCATAGTGATCTGTATCTACAGACGCAGTAAATGAACCGCTGTGCAAGGGTATATACGGTATCTGATGATGATAGTTATAGGCCTCCGGCGTTATATCGAGCGCCTTTTGATAGGTATAATTTAGAAGGCTTGAAAAGCGAAGCTGCCTGGATAGCTTTCCGTTTGTTTTGATATTTACTTCCAATCCCTTTATTTTCACTTCATCTAAATTTATCATTGTCCATCGAAATAAATTTGAACTGGGTACCGCCACGATTTTATCACGCACGGCATTATAATACACATCGCTTTGGACACTTAAATAGTTGAAAATGCTGCCATTTAAAAACTTGAAATAAGTTAAGCCAATATCATACTGATCAGTATATTCCGGTCGGAGAAAGCTGTTTCCAATAAATGTATAATAGAGATCATTGAAAGTGGGCATTCTAAAAATAGACTTATAAAAACCGCGGACGCGAAGATCCTGATTTTCAAAAGGTTTCCAACTGAACATAATAGCAGGCGTATATTCCTGTTTGCTGGAAGCAGCCTGATAGGCTTCAACAGATTCGTCAATAAATGTACCGAGCAAGCTTCCCTGAATATTCAAACCCTTAAATTTAACATCGGTGGCTAATACGGCAAGGAATGTATTTCGGGCTGGGTATGGAAAGCGGTACAAATTTGCATCCAACGTATTGTGTATATAATCAGCTGATAAACTCATTTTCCAACTGGGAAACAATTGAAATTCATTTGCCAAAGAAAAATAACTTTCTTTCTGCTTGTATTCATTTTCCAAAAAGCCATTTGTAGTAATGTATTCAGGGTCTAAATACCGGTTATAATCAGCAGTATATTTACCTTTAAATGCCAGCTTATAGAATGATGTAACTTTCCTGTCAAAGTCTATTTGAAGAAAATTGCTCTGATCCCATAATCGTTGCGAATAATCAAACCTGTTTGCTACAATTGCTCCGGGTAAACCCCGCTCAGAATGATAATGGTAATATTTGGCAGTCCATGATGTATTTGAATCAGGCTTTCCAAATAAGGTTGCTTCCAATCGATAGGCGATGATATCAGCATTATTTCTAACGGCAGTCGTATCATAAACACCGTTGGTATATCTAAATTTATAATGACCGTTCGCATTTGTAAATTCGGTGCTTATTCTTGAATAGATTTTATTAGTTAACTTATAATCGACATCTAGCGCCGGGTTTATCAGACCAAAAGATCCCGACTTAAGAGTGAAAGTTGCATTCAAAGGCTTATTCGCTTGAAAGGCTGGAATTTTAGACTTTAAATAGATCGAACTTGCTGATGAATACGATTTGGCTGGTTGTAATAAATCCGGATTTTGGCCATTGTATAAGGAAATCTCCTCCATATTACTCAATGAAAATTTACCCAAATCAACTTGTCCGTTTTGAGCATTACCAATGGCGATCCCATCATAAAAGACTGCGGTATGGTTCGTACCTAAGCTTCTTACATTAATTGTTTTTAAGCCGCCAATGCCACCGTAGTCTTTTAATTGTACACCCGAAAAATATCTTACTGCATCAGCAACCGAAAGGCTGTTCAAATTTTCGAGGGTCTTTCCATTCAAGATCTGGACTGGAACAGGCGACACATGTATGCGAAGACTTTCCAATGCCTTGATCTCTACTTCATTTAAGTTATAATTTTTTAGGGAATCGTTTTTTTGCTGATCTTTATCTGGAGGCAGGGATTGGGCATAAGAAGTAATGGTGACTGCTGCTATCGCTATTAGCAATACCAGTTTCTTGCAATTAAAATAATATACGCCTCTGTTCCTCATTTATTTCTGTTTGATACGCACAGCAAAGAGGATCAAGAACACGACTAATGGGAAAACCACAAGAAATTGCATTCTCATTCCAGCTTCAATCCTCGAAAGCTATGAATATTAAAAGCTAAGGGCAGGTCTTCTGACTTACTCCTGACTATCCGGTCTTCCCATCTAATTATAGACAGTGACCTAATGAATGGATAGCCGTTTCTTTGGAGATTACAGCTGCGGGACAGTTCCGGATTCACACCGGATTCCCTTTTAATTTCATGCCGGCAAGACCGACTGAAAACCAAAAGCGATGCAAACTTAGATAATTAACCCTGATATTTTAAACAATAGTTGAAATAAAGTTTTAATTGTATATTTGCTTTTCAAGTTCTTTTATTTATTTCTTCATCAACCGGAAAGGGTTTTGCTTAGCTGCAAATTAATAGGGAATCGTGTGAAAATCACGAACTGTCGCGCAACTGTAAGTAACTCGAGTTTTTTACCAATAAAAAAATCCACTGTCGGAGCAATCGGATGGGAAGGATGGTAAAAATGTTACAAGTCAGGAGACCTGCCTTTTTCGAATTGACAATGCTTTCGCGATATGGAGCCGGTGTCGGGTATGATGTACACTTAATATAAGGCTCTCCTATGTGGCAGCGCTGATATCAGGTTGTGCACCTTCCTTTCCTCTTTCATTTCTTGTATAGCATTGTGATTTCGATCAGAGAACTTTTAACAGATTTATTTATCTTTTAAAAGCAAAAAAATGCTAACAAACAATCTTGGCTACCCGCGTATTGGTAGCAATCGAGAACTCAAAAAAGCTTCAGAACAGTATTGGGCTGAAAAAACTTCATTGTATGCCCTCCTACAGGTAGGGAAGAAATTACGTCAGGAAAATTGGCAAATGCAAAAACAAGCGGGTATTGATTTAATCCCATCCAACGACTTTTCATTTTATGATCAAGTGTTGGATATGTCGTTGGCCGTAGGCGCAATACCAAATCAATATTATGAGGTTATTTTGAGTAAAAACAACTCGGAGATGGATCTTTATTTTGCAATGGCAAGAGGCTATCAAAAAGATGGTCTTGATATAACCGCCATGGAAATGACCAAATGGTTCGACACCAATTACCATTATATCGTCCCTGAGTTTGATAAAGATCAACAGTTCAAACTGTTCTCTACGAAGATCATTGATGAGTTTCATGAAGCACAGCAATTGGGAATATTGACCAAGCCGGTGATTATCGGACCTGTCTCCTATCTCCTTTTGGGAAAAGAAAAGCAGGAAGGTTTTGACCGGATTGACCTAATAAAAAATCTTTTACCTGTCTATATCGAAATCCTTAATAAGCTAAAGAGCCTTGGCGTAGAATGGATACAATTTGATGAGCCTTTTTTGATGATGGATTTAGGTGAAAAAGAAAAAGAAGCATTCAAATACGTCTATGCAGAGATTAAGAAACAATTCCCTGCCATTAAAACAATTGTCACTACTTATTTTGAAGGCTTAGATGATAATACTGCTTTAGCAACTTCTTTACCGGTAACTGCCTTGCATATTGATTTGGTTCGTTGCCCCGAACAATTGGAAAATGTACTGCAGCACCTTAGTCCTGAAGGAAGTTTATCACTCGGTGTGGTTGACGGAAGAAATGTATGGAAAAATGACTTTAAAAAATCTTTAAACCTGATCGATGCAGTTGTTCAACAGATTGGCTCTGATAGAACCATAATTAGCCCTTCCTGTTCATTGCTTCACTCTCCATGTGATTTAGATTCTGAAACGAATGAAGAAATACTATCTGGAGAAATTAAACAATGGTTTGCTTTCGCGAAACAAAAAATTGATGAAGTAGTAACGCTCAAAGAAATAGCAACCCAAAAGGAGGATCCTGCGGTTTTAGAAAAACTAAAACAGAATCAAACATCCATTGAAAGCCGTCGCACATCAACTCTTATTCATAACACCAGCGTAAAGAACAGGGTAAAAGCAATTACCGATTTGGATGCTAAACGTGCTCATCATTTTAATATTCGTAAAAGGAAACAACTGACGGCGCTTAACCTTCCTTTATTCCCAACTACAACCATCGGTTCCTTTCCTCAAACTACCGAAGTCAGATCCTGGAGGGCTCAGTATAAAAAAGGAACCATAAATAAAGAACAATATGAGGACTTATTAAAGAAAGAAACAGAAAAAACAATACGCTGGCAGGAAGAAATTGATATCGATGTTTTGGTTCATGGCGAATTTGAGCGCAATGATATGGTAGAGTATTTTGGAGAACAATTAGCCGGCTTCGTATTCACAAAGAATGGCTGGGTTCAAAGCTATGGTTCGCGGTGTGTAAAACCTCCAATCATATTTGGAGATGTTTATCGTCCACATCTAATGACAGTTCAATGGACTAAATATGCACAAGATCTAACTAATCGCTTAGTCAAAGGTATGTTAACAGGTCCGGTTACAATCTTACAATGGTCATTTGTGCGCAATGATCAGGCTCGTTCTGAAACCTGCAACCAGATAGCCCTGGCTATACGGGATGAGGTAAATGATCTTGAAAAAGCAGGCATTAAAATCATTCAAATCGATGAACCGGCTATTCGGGAAGGGCTCCCATTAAGAAAAGCTGACTGGCAAAGTTATTTGGAGTGGGCAGTTAAAGCATTTAGAGTTGCCTCATCCGGGGTATCTGATGAAACACAAATTCATACACATATGTGTTATTCTGAATTTAACGATATTATTCAAAATATTGCAAATATGGATGCAGATGTAATTACAATTGAATGTTCCCGTTCAAAGATGGAACTACTGGAAGCTTTTGCGGATTTCAAATATCCACACGAAATTGGTCCCGGAGTTTATGACATCCATTCACCACGAGTGCCTTCAAAGGAAGAAATAGTAAATCTTTTAGAGAAAGCAAAAGCTGTGATTCCTGCAAACCAACTTTGGGTTAATCCGGACTGTGGCTTAAAAACAAGGCATTGGGAAGAAACCAAGAAAGCGCTGACTGCAATGGTTGAAGCTGCGAAGGAGCTTAGAGTTGCTGAGAAAGAAAACGTTGCTATTTAAAAATAATTGGATGAGTAAGGCATAAAACCTGTGATAGGTTTAATACCTTACTCATTATTTAAATATTCAATGCCGAGACACGAAGATAAAATATGTCCTAGATGCGCTAGGAAGTTTGAATGCAAAGTTGGAAGTATATTAATATGCCAATGCAGCACAATAACACTAACTGAAACAGAAAGAGATTATATTCGGGAACAATTTAACGATTGTCTGTGTGCAAAGTGTATAAACGAATTAAAATCAGAACACGCTAACACGGATTTAAAAAACAAAATTAAAAAACTATTGGCTTTCGGTGGAAAATAAAAGACCTAAAACAAAAAACAATTTACCTTCAAAAAATGAGTTAAAAGAGGGCGTTGACTATTATATTAATGAACAAGGCTTTTGGGTTTTTACTTCAACCTATCATCTAAAACGTGGATATTGTTGCAATAATGGATGCAAACATTGTCCTTATAACAAATAGAGCCATAAAATTCGTTATTTCCCCATTTTAGAACTAATCTGAAAATAAAATAAAATAATTTCATACCTATTACGAAAACTTCGTATATTTACGAAACAATCGTAGATTCTATGAAAAAACTAACTCCACAAGAAGAAGAAGCTATGCAGCTGCTTTGGCAAAACAAAGGAGGTTTTGTTAAAGAAATCCTTGATTTACTCCCTGAACCCAAAGTTCCTTATACTACCCTGGCCTCTACTTTTAAAAACTTAGAAAAGAAAAAGTATGTAAAGTCAGCAAAGCTTGGGAATTCTTATCGGTATGAACCAATCATTGCCGAAGATGATTATAAAAAGGTTTTCGTGGGAAACTTTGTAAGTGATTATTTTAAAAATTCCTATAAAGATTTAGTAAGTTTCTTTGCACAGGAAGAAAAGATTTCTCCCAAAGAACTTAAAGAGATTTTAGAAATGATTCAAAAACCTAAACATTAATGTTATGTCGGAATTAATCATTTATCTGATAAAAGCCAATATCGCTTTAACGTTATTCTACATAGGCTATCGGTTTGGGTTGCGCAGTCTAACCTTTTACAAATTGAATCGTTATTATCTTTTATTTGCCTTTATTTTTTCATCACTTTATCCCTTGGTGGATTGGATAAAGCTGTTTACAGCGAAAGCAGAAATTCCATCAGGCGTGATGACCGTAATGCCTGACTGGCAGCACCTTCAGGTTACTAACGACACAATGGGCTGGAATCAACTAATGGAAATCTTCTTTTGGATTAGTGCTACAACCTTCCTTATACAATTATTAATTAAAATTGGAGGAATCCTTCGCATACATATTAGATCTGTTCCGGCTCGTTGGACGATATATTCATACCGAAAATCGAAAGAGGATATTGTCCCATTTTCCTTTTGGAGAAACATCTATTTGAACCCCTCTAAACACAAAGAAAATGAATTTGATAAAATATTCAAGCATGAATATGTACATGTTTACCAATTGCATAGTATCGATGTTCTAATAGCAGAAACAGCCCTTACCTTCTTTTGGTACAACCCGATTTGCTGGTTATTAAGAAAAGACGTTAGAGAAAATATCGAATTTATAACCGATCAAAAGGTATTATCATCGGGAATCGACAAACAAAGCTATCAATATAGTTTATTAAATATCAGTACCTTATCAAATCAACCAATACTAGGAAACCATTTCAATTTAAAAAATCTTAAAAAAAGAATTATGATGATGAATAAAAAACAAAGTTCGAATACACATTTGAGTAAATATGTATTCATTTTACCAGCTGTGGTAATCGGCTCACTTATTTTCGGATTGTCAAACGCCTCAGAAGGTAAGTTTGATCCAACTGAAGTATCAGAAAAACAAGATTTAATTTCTTTCAATCTTCCGCAACAAGATACAAGCACTACTATAAAAGGCAAAAGAGTATTAAAAACAGACAAAGATTCGACCAAAACGATTAGAATCGAGCAGAAAAAGAACTCCATGGCTTTGATAGATACATTGGAAGATGGAACACTCGATATCAGTAAGCTAGGTGATTCGGGAAAAGGAACAACCGTGGTGCGAATTAGACGAGACTCTTCTCAAACTGACAAAGAGCCTCTTTACGTGATTGATGGAAAAGTACAAACGTCAGGAGGACTAAAAAATTTGAATCCTGAAAATATTAAAAGCATAAGTGTGCTCAAAGATGCTTCTGCAACAAGTCTCTACGGAGAGAAGGGCAAAAACGGTGTTATAGAAGTAACAACCAAATCGGAAGCGACTTCGGATAGCAGTAAAGCTATTAAAGGTACAGGTAAGATTACGGATATCTCGATTCAAAAATCTGATAATGACGGCATTAAGGTTTCCGGCTATAAAAACCCGAATGGCTCAATCACAATAGGTTCTGGCAAAAATGTACTTTATATCGTAGACGGAAAGAAAATCAATGAAGATAGCTTTGATAAAATAGATCCTGAAAGGATTGACTCAGTAAAAGTTTTCAAAGATAAGAAAACGTTGGAAAGCTATGGAGCGGAAGAAAAAGATGGCGTGGTTGAGATTATTACTAAGAAAGCAAAAAAATAAACCGCGCAGTATTCAACCATGTGAATCAAAGTTAAGAGTCTCTTCAGCCTCTTAACTTTGATATTTTTGTTTAAGTTCATTGATCTTTATACTTATTTCTATTTTTCCGAAATTCAGCTGTAAATAAATCCTGCAATGCTCTATTGGCTAAAATCTAGCTTTATCCATTTTTTTTATCGATTATATAAATAGAATCATCTTTTATAAGGAACTTTGAAATCTTATAAATTAAAATAAATACCATGAATTGGATAATATTGATAATTGCTGGTCTCTTCGAAGTTGGCTTTGCGACATGTTTAGGTAAGGCAAGAGAAACTACCGGATCGTCAGCTACAATATGGTTTATTGGTTTCTTGGTGTGTCTCACAATTAGTATGTATTTACTAATCGTTGCTACCAAAACACTGCCTATTGGTACTGCTTATGCGGTATGGACAGGTATAGGTGCGGTAGGCACCGTGCTAATGGGCATTTTATTCTTTAACGAACCTGCAACATTCTGGAGAGTTTTCTTTTTAGCTACTTTAATTGCTTCTATTATTGGCTTAAAAGCGGTTTCCGCACACTGATTTTACTATTTATCAATATCCCTCATTAGATTGCTTAAAAAACTCCTGTTTGTTTAAGCAATCTTGTCCAAATTAAATTTGCATAAGTTAACAGTGTTAAGTAATTTTGCTTACACTAATAAACTATGGGGATCAAAGAAAGAAAAAACCGGCATAAAGAAGATTTAAGACAGCGTATATTAAATGCTGCCAAAATGCTGTTTATGAAGTATGGTTACGAAGCTACTTCCATTCGTAAAATAGCGGCCGAAATTGAATTTAGTCCGACAACCATTTATTTATATTACCGGGATAAAAACGATATTCTGTATGCCCTTCATCAGGAAGGATTTCGAATGCTGGGTTTCAGCTTTGCTGCGTTAGAACAGGTAGAACATCCTTTGGAGCGCTTAAAGGCTATGGGCCGCAATTATTTACAATTTGCACTGGAACACAGCGACTTCTATGAACTAATGTTCATTATGAAAGAACCTCTGCAATGGCTCAATCAGGATAACTGTATGTCAGAAGATTGGAAAGAAGGAATTAATGCCTTTGACTTTTTATATAATACAATAATAGATTGTCAAAAGCAAGGTTACTTCAAAGAGCAAGATCCGAATCTGTTTTCCCTTTTTGTATGGTCAACAGTACATGGACTTTGTTCCTTATCATTACATGGACATTTTGAACAAGTGGTGAAAGGTAATAAATTAGATATTAATCCCGATGTAATATTGAAAAGCTCATTCGAAAATTTCTTAGGCCTTTTAGAGAAACTTAAATAATATATTTTTTTGGACTATTAATTACAGTGTTAATTATGAGAACGGTATTAATAAGTGTAAGTATAACAGCTTTTCTGCTCATCTGGCTAGGCAGTGCAACCGCAAATGCACAGCAGAATAAACTGGATGAATATATACAAGAAGGTTTAAAGAATAACCTGGTCCTCAATCAAAAAAACATTTCCTGGGAGAAAGCAATGATCGGACTTCAATCTGCCAAAAGCCTATACTTGCCAACTGTCGGTTTCCAAACCACCTATTCAACTGCAGACGGAGGAAGGAATATCCCGCTCCCTTTAGGAGATATGCTAAATGGAGTTTATTCTACACTTAATCAGTTAACAGAATCTCAGATGTTTCCTCAACTTGAGAATACGGAAATTAATTTTTTTCCAAAAAACTATTACGATGCGAAAATCCGAACCACCGTTCCGATTCTGAACTCAGATATTCATTATGCGGTTAAGCTAAATGAGCAACAGATTGTATTAAAGGAATATGAATTGGATATTTATAAACAGGAATTAATTAAAAATATTAAAACTGCTTACTATAACTATTTGACAAGTCTGCAGGCAGTTAAAATCTATACATCCTCTCAGGAGTTGGCCCAGGAAGGAAAGCGGGTAAATGAAAAACTATATGAAAGCGGAAAGGGTTTGCCCGTTTATATCATGCGTTCTGAAAGCGAAATTGCACAAGTTAATGCGCAGCTTTCACAGGCAAAGCAACAGACAGAGAATGCAAAGCTTTACTTTAACTCTTTGTTAAACAGAGACTCAGGCTCAGCGATTGAAATTGATTTTGACAGCGAGCTTGTTTTACAGAAAGCTAAAAAACTTCTTTTTGAAAAGGTCGAAACAAAAAAAAGAGGGGAAATTATGTCACTTAACCAGGCTGTTAATATGAATGAAACCTTACTGGACAAGGACGAGCGCTATTTTATTCCAAAATTAAGTGGTTTTCTGGATTTGGGTTCACAAGCTGAAGATATGAAATTCAACAAAAACAGCCGGTATTATATGGTCGGGCTCCAACTTGATATTCCAATCTTTTCAGGAATGAGGAATAAGTATAAAATTAAAGAAGCTAAACTTGACCTTCAACAAACGAAACTAGAACTTGAAAATGTACAGCAACAATTAAATTTAAGTGCGCAGGTTTCAAAAAACAAATTAAAATCTGCATTTGAGATTTATCAGGCATCCCTGGAACAATTAAAGGCAGCTGATTCATATCAGCGGCTTATTGACCGTGGCTATCAAGCTGGTGTGAATTCATTTATTGAAACCATTGATGCCCGTAACCAATTAACAGCGGCACAATTAGCTTCCCAAGTCAACAAATATAAGGTGCTCGTTTCTGCAGCCGAATTAGAACGAGAACTTAACCATGAATCTAAAATCACCCAATAACATGGAAAATACAATTAAAACTTTACTTTATCCTCTTTTATGCATTCTTATTTCCTGTGGCGGAGCCACAAAGGAAAATGAACTCAATAAAGAGGAAATTGTACCTGTTAGTTTAATTGCTTTACAGGAAGGAGAAAACGGTAATCCGATTCAGGCCTCAGGTATTTTTACGACAGAAGATGAAACCATTCTGTCCTTTAAAAATGGAGGGATTATTCAACAAATTCTGGTGAATGAAGGAGATAAAGTAACGAAGGGGCAGCTTTTGGCGCGACTGAATATGACTGAAATATCCGCAGGTTTGCAACAAGCCAATCTCGGGCTTGAAAAAGCCGAAAGAGATTACAAACGTGCGCTGCAACTATTTCAAGATTCGGTAGCAACAAGAGAACAGCTGGAAAATGCTAAAACAGCTTATGATGTTGCTATTCAACAAAATAAAGCAGCACAATTTAATTTAAACTTTTCAGAAATAAGAGCCAATAATGGAGGCTATGTTTTAAAACGCTTTGTAAATGAAGGACAAACCGTTGGCCCGGGCTCCCCTATCCTTCAAATAAATGGAGCTGGGAATGCTGATTGGAAATTAAAAGTGGGTATCAGTGACAAACAATGGACACTCTTAACTATTGGGGATAAAGCATTGATAGAAACGGATCTTTCACCCGAAAAGATCAAAGCACAGGTATTTCGAAAATCGGAAGGAATAGATCCTGCCTCCGGAACCTTCTCAATTATGCTGAAATTAAATTCTGGACAAAATCTCAACCTTGCTTCAGGAGTATTTGCCAGGGCTGTTATCTATCCTTCAAAGCAAGTCTCAGGATGGAGTATTCCCTACGATGCATTACTGGACGGAGATGCAGGCGAAGGTTTTGTTTTTGTAACAAATGATAAAAAAACAGTAAAAAAGACAAAGGTAGAACTAGGTCAGATTGGGAAAGATGAGATCCTAATCCTTTCAGGCCTGAAGAATTTTACTTACCTGGTTATTTCAGGAAGTGCTTATTTAAAAGATGGCTCTAAGATTAAAGAAGTTCAAAAACAACATAACCCTAAAAATTAGAAAATGGATATTGCAAAATATGCTATAAAGAATAATCAGTTTACATTGATTATGGTTCTATTGGTTATAATTTTAGGCATAAGTACCATATTAAGTATGCCGCGATCAGAAGATCCGGAGATGAAAACAACGATGTTTCCAATCGTGGTGGTTTATCCCGGAACCAGTCCACAAGATATGGAAGAGCTTGTGGTCGACCCGATGGAAAGTGTACTTTATGGGCTGGATGATATAAAGCAAATCAAAACTACGATTGCCGACGGACTGGCCATTATTGTTGTTGAGTATATCTTTGAATCTGATGTAAATGATAAATATCAAGAGCTTATACGCGAAGTGTCAGCTATCCGGCCAAGCCTTCCTGAAAATATCTATTCAATTGATGTTCAGCGTGCAGACCCGTCAAACGTTAATATCATTCAGTTAGCACTTATTTCAGAAAATGCTCCGCGCAATGCATTGAAAAATACAGCAGAAACCATTAAAGAAGATTTAGAGAAGGTCAATGCGCTTAAAGATGTTAAAATTAGCGGATTATCAGACCTTTTAATACGTATAGATATACAGCCTGATGAGTTAGCCAAAATGAATATTCCGCTTACTCAAATTATGCAGGCAATAGAGAATGGATCAGTAAATATCCCTGGGGGAAGTATTTTAGCTGGTGGAAAAACCTTTAGCATCAAAACCACCGGAAATTTCCAAAATATTGATGATATTAAGAATACGATTGTAAGCAGTAATCAAGGTAAAAATATTTTATTGAAGGATATTGCAACCGTGTACTCTGATTATGCACCAGAAAATCATTTAACCCGTCTGAATGGTTACCGCTGTTTATTCATTAATGCGGCAATGAAAAAGGGTCAGAACATTACAGAAGTACAAAAAGAATATCTGCCCATAATTGAAGGCTACAAAAAGAAATTACCTGAAAACATGGACCTGATTATGAACTTTGATCAGGCAAACAATGTAAATAATCGGCTGGGCGGACTGGGATTAGATTTCTTGATTGCGGTTACATTGGTGATTTTCACCTTACTGCCATTGGGAACCCGTGCTTCAGCTGTTGTTATGATTGCAATTCCGCTATCACTTTCGATGGGTGTCGTGATGCTTAATTTACTAGGGTATAACTTAAATCAATTAAGCATCGTTGGTTTTGTGGTCGCATTAGGCCTCCTGGTAGATGACAGTATAGTCGTTGTTGAAAACATTGAACGATGGATGCGGGAAGGCTATTCACGTGTTGAAGCTGCTTTAAAAGGAACCCGCCAGATTACCTTAGCGGTCATTGGCTGTACAGCAACGCTGGTTATCGCATTTATGCCCTTAATGTTTATGCCTGAAGCTGCCGGGGACTTTATCAGAAGTATGCCCGTAGCGGTTATCTGCTCGGTTTTAGCGTCAATGCTTGTAGCACTAACGGTTGTTCCGTTTCTGGCAAGTAAAATTTTAAAACCTCATGAAAACCCTGAAGGGAATAAAGTTCTTCGTATTTTCCAAAGAGTAATTCATAGTACCTATGCAGTGTTATTAGACAAAGCGCTAAAAAAGCCATGGTATGCCGTTCTTATTGCTGCGATTATTTTTGCAGGCTCATTGTTGTTAATCCCAATTGTAGGGTTCAGCTTATTCCCTGCATCAGAAAAACCACAGTTTCTGATTAATATTACCACTCCCCTTCAATCAAATATCTATTATACTGATTCAATCACAAGACAAATAGAGCAAAAACTGGATAGTTTGGAAGAAGTGCAGTTTTATTCTTCAAATGTTGGCAAGGGAAACCCACAAATCTATTATAATGTAATGCAAGCCAATGAGCGGAACGATTTTTCAGAAATATTTGTTCAGCTAAAGGAAGACATTAATGCCAAAGAAAAAACCAGGCTAATTAATGAATTACGTCAGTTATGGACACCCTATCCGGGTGCAAAAGTAGAAGTAAAAGATTTTGAACAAGGGATACCGATGATTTCGCCGGTCGAGGTTAAATTACTGGGCAATAATCTCGACACCTTACAGTCTCTGGCAGCAAAAACGGAACAGCTTTTAAACAATTCTGAAGGCACTTTGTATGTAAACAATCCGGTAAGAAATAAGAAAACGGATATTCGGGTTGTCGTAAACAAAGCAAAGGCATTGGCTTTGGGAGTGCCGAGCTCTGCAATCGATCAAACAATACGGATGGCATTGGCGGGAATCGATATTGCAACCTTTACCGATCCCGAAAATGACAATAATGAATATCGTATCCGCTTAAGTGTTCCCCGGAAATCATATCCCGACCTATCTGTGTTTGATGACATCTATGTAAACAATATTCAGGGAGGTTCTGTTCCTTTAAGCCAGTTAGCTCATTTAGAGTTGGAATCTTCTTCTTCACATATTAACCACCTCAATAAAATCCGTACCGTTTCAGTGAATTCTTTTGTAAAAAATGGATATCAGAACGACAAGGTGATTCAATCTGTAATAGATGAAATGGACAAAATGCCAATTCCGAAAGGTTATGAATATAAAATGGGTGGTGAAGTGGAAACACGGGAACAATCGTTTGGAGGCTTTGGCACCATTATCATGGTTACAGTGTTCTTGTTTATTGCTGTTCTGGTACTTGAATTCAAAACTTTTAAAAGTACTTTAATTGTATTATCCGTAATTCCTCTAGGAATTGTAGGAGCAGTAATCGCATTATTGTTGACCGGCAATACCTTATCCTTTGTGGCTACTATTGGAATCGTAGCACTGGCAGGTATTGAGGTAAAAAACACGATTTTATTAGTGGATTTCACCAATCAACTACGCAGAGAAGGAATGCAACTCAATGAAGCTATTGAAAAGGCAGGTGAAATCAGATTCTTACCCATTATTTTAACCACGTTAACGGCAATTGGAGGTTTACTACCAATTGCCTGGTCAAGTAATCCGTTGATATCACCGCTTGCAATTGTTATGATTGGAGGACTAATCAGTTCAACCCTGTTATCAAGAATAATAACACCAGTGGTTTACAAATTGATGCCTCCAAAGGTGATCTAATGTTTTATAAAACTAATTGTTTATGAAGTTTCAACAAGGTGTTTCCTGGTTCAATACAAAAGCCGGGATGCACCTTGGAACATTGGAGAATCGTGCTTCGGGTTGCCGTTAACCAACGAAAGCGGTCAGCGATTGGTAATATACCGATCGGTCCGCCATCCTTTCCTCCAATGCATATTTTTTCAAAAGCACGTAGATTATCTTCTATTTCCTGAATATCAAGAGATTTAGAAAATAGCTGACAACGCTTTTCATCCAATGTAAAGGCTGCTTCTAAAAATCGCTTTTTCGGACAATAAAGAACAACTCCAATATTCAAAAACTCTTCACGTTCAACCCGGGGAACGAAACGAATTACGGCATATTCATATAAGTGCTTCTCTTGCATTTCGGGCTTCATTTACAAAAATTTCTGAATTTGAGATTCTGGTCTTTAAATATTTTGAATATACCTTTCGGTGTTCTTCAACAGATTCAAAAGGACTATCTTTTAACAGCCATTCATCAGGAACCAAGCTTACAATTGAGTCAATAAGTTCATTGCTTAAAACCGAACGAAATTCTTCATCGACTGAAGTCAATTCTGAGGCATATGGCAATAATACATGATCCTTTATTTTAACAAAGGGGCGCAATGCCTGTTCCTTCCAATTATGCCAGGAATGATGAAAATAAAGTGCTGCTCCATGATCAATTAACCATAGTTCTCTTTTCCATAAAAGCATATTTGTATTTCTGGCTGTGCGGTCTACATTGGTTATCAACGCATCCAGCCAAACAATCTGGGATGACAGTACAGGATCAACACTTACTACCAGGGGGTCGAATGTAATGGAGCCTGATAAATAATGTAGCGCTAAGTTTAATCCAATGCTGGATTTTAATAAATCCTGGATTTCTTCATCACCTTCTGTACGTCCAAATGCTTCATCTAAATTAGCAAAAACAATTTCCGGGACTTTAAAACCTAGTGCACGAGCAAGCTCGCCTCCAATTAATTCCGCTATTAACGCTTTTACACCCTGACCAGCGCCTTTGAACTTAAGTACATATAGAAATTCGTCATCAGCTTCTGCTAAGGCTGGCATTGAACCACCCTCACGCAAGGGGGTAACGTAACGTATTACATTTACGGTTCTAAGTTGAGGTTGATTGTATTCCATTTTAAATAATAAGTTAAACTTAGGAAATTAACTCCAATGCTGTTTTAATATAATCAAAACCTTCTTTAGAATAATGAATGGTCAATGCTTGTTTGTGTCCAGTTTCATCCATTTTTAACAAGGATTTTCTAAGAATATTCACAATCTTTTCTGGTTCATGCTTAGGAAAAAAATCTTCATATTGAAATTCTAAAAATACCAAACACAATGCATTTTCCAATAACTGCATTTCAGGATCTACTTTGATTTTTTTCTTTAATATTAATTGCCGTACCCTATCAATTTGATTTTGATTATAGCCAACTTCCTGTAAGATAGCGGTTGATTTATCAGCATGAAACTTAGCCAGATCGCGCCGCCAGTCCAGATAGCCCCGCCTTCCCTCCGGATATTGGGTACGGGCTATTTGCCACCTGCCGATATGCTGGCTTCGCGAAGCCAGAAGCAATTCTTCTGATGCATTAGGATCAAGCTTCAAAACCCATTCATAAAGTTTTAATGCCAAAAAATATTCCTGAGGATATATTTCGTTTTTATATGTATAACTAATTGGATCTTGACGGTTATAGTTATCGTATTTCCCGAAAGCTAAGTTTAATTTATTCATTGCACCGCAAAATAGGAAAAATATTGAATTATCTTATAGATTGATAATTAACCCCGCTGTCAGTCCTGGAAAAAACAAACTACCATAAAACATTAGTCTTCAACTATTAAACTTTTCCGGGCAACTCGTCCCACGGTCAGACCTTGAACTACAATTGAAAATACAACTACAAAATAGGTAATTTCCAAAAGTATATTTTTGGTCTCTCCATTGGCCATTGATAAAACCAAAGCAATGGAAACCCCCCCTCTCAATCCTCCCCAAACAAGCATTCTGATTGTACCTCTGTTAAAGGCACCCATAAAAGGAAGAATAGCGGCAGGCAACCATATAGAAATGAACCGGGCTAACAACACAATTATAATTGCTGCAATTCCTAATACCCAATGTTCAAGCAAATCAGGAATCAATAATAATTCGAAACCTATAAATAAAAACAAAATAGCATTTAAAATTTCATCAATGAGTTCCCAAAATTTGGTGACATAATCTTGTGTTATCGTTGACGTTATGGCTTTTCTTCCTAAATTACCGATAAATAACCCAGCAGCAACCATGGTTAACGGACTTGATAAATGCAAAGAAGCCGCTACCAGATAGCCACCCATTACAACTGACAATGTTATCAGGACAGACACGATATAATCATCAATTTCCCGTAATGCTCTGGATGCAGAAATACCCAACAATGCTCCAAGAAGCAACCCTCCGCCTGCTTCCTTGATCAATAACCAGGAAATAGAAGAGAACGTAATCTCTAATCCTTCTGTTTCAGCCAATTGTAAAATTACAGCAAAAAGAACAACTGCAACTCCATCATTGAAAAGTGACTCGCCACCGATCTTTATTTCCAACGATTTGGGAACCTTCGCCTGTCTTAAAATGCCTAATACAGCAATCGGATCGGTTGGTGAAATTAATGCACCAAACAGCAAACAATATATAAGTGGCAATTCTATATCTAATAAAGGGGCTATATAATATAATAATCCACCGACAACAAAAGTAGAGATGACCACTCCGATGGTTGCTGACGTTATAATGGGCTTCCTGTAATGTTTGAGGTCTGCAAAATTCACATGCATAGCGCCTGCAAAAAGCAAGAAATTCAACATAGCACCCATCAGAACCTCAGTAAAATCAAATTCTGAAATCAGATTAAAAAAACTCAGAGTCGTTTTTGGAAATATACTAATACCAACTACTCTAATTACTATTGATACCAAAATAGCGATTAACATGATACCAATCGTAGATGGTAACTTCAGAAATCGATGATTAATATAGGCAAAAAGAGAAGCAAGAACAATGAGTATAGAAAAAGTATAGTATAACTCCATTAGATTTTTTATTTGGGCTAAAAATAAAAAAAAGTATTTATCAACCCGGTTATAATTTCTATTATTTTTCCTTTAAGCCTATTTTTTACAGTATCTGCTAAACAACTATGACACAATGGTTTTATTAAATCAAGCAAATTACCATGTAGTACGTTCTCAACGATGCTATCAGATGATTAATTAAATTCTTACTTTTATATGCACAAAAACTTAAAATATGAACTATTATCCCAATCAGGAACGCTACTCGAACATGCAATACAATACTTGCGGAAAGAGCGGCTTAAAGTTACCGGCAATTTCGTTAGGACTATGGCATAATTTCGGTGACGACACACCTCATAAGAATAAAAAAGAAATTTGCCGCCAGGCTTTTGATCTTGGCATTACACATTTTGACTTAGCGAATAACTATGGACCACCAGCAGGCAGTGCTGAAATTGCTTTTGGTAGAATACTGAAGGAGGATTTTGCCAATCACCGTGACGAACTTATTATTTCCTCAAAAGCGGGATATGATATGTGGCCAGGACCTTATGGAGAATGGGGAAGCAGAAAGTATCTGATTGCCAGCTGTGATCAAAGTCTGAAACGCATGGGAGTAGATTATGTCGATATTTTCTATTCTCACCGATTTGATCCAAATACACCTTTAGAAGAAACCATGATGGCCCTGGATCAGATAGTCCGTTCCGGAAAAGCACTTTACGTTGGTATCTCTTCCTATAATTCGAAACAAACACGTGAAGCCCATGGTATTTTAAAGGAGTTAGGGACTCCCTGCCTCATTCATCAGCCTAGCTACTCGATGTTAAATCGTTGGGTTGAAGATGACGGACTGATTGATACGCTGGAAGAATTAGGCATGGGAAGCATCGTATTTTCACCTTTGGCCCAGGGCATGCTAACTTCCAAATATTTAAAGGATATTCCTGAAAACAGCCGGGCCAGTCAGCATAAATCATTAAATCCGAATTTCTTAAACGAAAAAAATTTGTCTAACATACGTTCTCTAAATGAAATAGCTGAAGGACGAAACCAAACTTTAGCACAAATGGCAATTGCCTGGGTGCTAAGAAATGGAAAAATCACTTCAGCTTTAATTGGCGCTAGCCGACCAGAACAAGTGGTTGATTGTGTAAAAGCTATTGATAATCTTGTATTTACTAAAAGTGAATTAAAGGAAATTGACAAGTATGCAGTCGACGGTTCTATTAATATATGGGCTAATAGGTAATTACTTAGCAAGAATAGATGGTCTTTTTTAAGAAGAATAAATAGTCTTTTTTAAATTATAACTACATTAGCGCGTTATAAAAAAAATGGAGCAAAGCATATATGAAAAGTTTGAAGATCGGTTTACTGGCAAAAGTTATCATTGCAATATTATTGGGTATCGGAGCAGGGTTTATCTTTCCTGATTGGATATCAAGAATTTTTATAACTTTTAATGGTCTATTTAGCAATTTTCTGGGCTTCGTAGTTCCTTTGATCATTTTAGGTTTGATTGCTCCGGGCATTGCCGACCTGGGGAAAAGTGCGGGAAAGCTATTAATTATAACGTCAGCATTGGCTTACGGTTTTACTATTTTCACTGGTTTCTTTACATATTTATCCTGTAATATTACATATCCAACGCTATTAGGTTCAATCGATGACATTCCAAAACTAGATGAAGCCGGAAAAACACTGGAACCTTATTTTACATTGAATATGCCTCCGCTTATGGATGTAATGGCGGCCTTGATCTTAGCATTTATTTTGGGATTAGGGATGGCATTTATAAAGGGTGATATCTTAAAGAAATCAATGGAAGAGTTTAAGGATATTATTATGGACTTAATAAACCATGCTGTTATTCCTGTTCTTCCTTTTTATATATTCGGTATCTTTTTAAATATAACCATATCAGGACAAGTAGAAAGTATCATATCAATTTTTCTGAAAATAATCGTTCTCATTTTTATCCTTACTGTTATATTATTGCTTATTCAATTTGGTATTGCGGGAATTATTGCGAAAGTAAACCCATTAAGGGCTTTAAAGAATATGATGACGGCATATTTGACCGCGCTGGGAACACAGTCGTCTGCAGCAACAATTCCGGTAACCTATCAGCAAACTTTAAAAAATAATGTTGATGAAGATGTCGCCGGATTTGTAATTCCGCTTTGTGCAACAATTCACTTGTCAGGAAGTATGTTGAAAATAACCGCCTGTGCCATGGCAATTATGATGATGAACGGAACACCGATTGTTCCGGAAGTGTTTATAGGCTTTATCTTTATGTTAGGAATAACCATGGTAGCTGCCCCCGGGGTGCCAGGAGGCGCAATCATGGCGGCTTTAGGCGTTTTGTCGTCTATTTTGGGTTTTGATGAACACGCCCTGGGCTTAATGATTGCACTTTATATCGCAATGGATAGTTTTGGAACTGCTTGTAATGTAACCGGTGACGGGGCAATTGCATTGATTATAAATAAGGTTTATAAAAAGGAAGTTGATCTCACTCTTCAGGAAACTGCTTAAGTAGCGAATTCAATCAGCTAGTATATTAATTCTTAAACTATTCTGAATAGAAATCAATTAAAGATCCGAAATAATCGCTGTTCCAGCCATCCGTTATGTTTTCATAATCTTCGTCAGGAATGTTGGTATGAATTAATTCAACGGAAGTTCCCTGTTTGTGAGGGTGAAGCTTTATGGTGACAATGGATTCATCATTTTCCTCACCGAAATACCATTGCTGAACGATCTTCTTATTCTTTTCAAAATCCAGGTTTTTTCCTACAATACTGTCTTCCCATAAGGAGAATTCAGTTCCGGGCTCAGCAATCATTTTTGCTTCTGATCCGGTCCAAAGCGCTAGGGTAATTTCCGTCGTTAAAGCCAGATACACTTCCTCAGGTGTAGCAGGTATCAAATAATATTTTTTATAATTTTTCATATCTGGTAATAAAGATAACTATCCTTTTTAATCTTTTGTAACTTGAGCTTACCATCCCATCATTTTCATAACTCTTGCAAATTCATTCTGTACAGCTGCTTTAATACAAATGTCTTCATCAGTTACAGGATGCTTAAATTGCAAACTCTTGGCATGTAATAACATCGTTGTCATTTCCCATTGTTCTTTAAAAAACCTATTTTGCTTATTGCATCCATGTTTTCGATCGCCTATTATTGGGTAGTATATATGTGCGAAATGCTTTCTTAGCTGATGCATACGTCCGGTAGTTGGTTTTGCCTCAACCAATGAATACCTGGAAGTAAGATACTTTCCTAAAGGAATATGTAGCTCAGCTCTGTTTAAAGTTTTGAATTCGGTAAAGGCATCCTGAAGGACACCATTTTCTTTCCTTAAAGGATAATCAATTTCCATTTGATCAGGTGAATATCCCCTTACAATGGCAAGGTATCTTTTAGTCACTTCTCCTTGCATAAACTTTTGATGCATGGCTCTTTCCACATCCTTATTTAATGCAAAAAGCAATACTCCACTAGTCTTACGATCTAAACGGTGAACCGGACTTACATGCTTACCTATCTGATTCTTTAAAAGCTGTAAAGCGAATTCATTCGCATCTCTGGCAATGGAAGAACGATGTACTAATAATCCATGTGGTTTATTAATAGCAATCAGATCATCATCATGGTATATAATTTCAAGCATTTTAAATTTTGACGAAGTTAAAACATAGTTTCTGTTTTTTTAAACAAATTCCAAATACCAGTGTTCTATTTAAAGAAACGTCTAAGTATCAGATCGTTTCATTTATTAAGTTTAGTGTAATATCAATTAATAGAATATAGAAAATTAAAATTTAAGATTATGAAAAAGTTACTTTTAAGCTTAACCGCTGTTTTTTTCTTTACTTTTACTGTAACAAGTTTAAGTGCTCAAGAAAGATCTCCTATAAAAAGGGATACGACTCAAAAAGAAAAGATGCCGACTGTTCCAGGCTCTACTACGCCTATTCCTGATACACCGGCTACTCCTACGGTACCCGCAAATCCGACGATGCCACAAAATCCGACAGAACCTCAGGTACCCGAACAACCTACTGTGCCTCCGACAGAGCCAAACAATCCACCCGTTGAGCCAAATTCGCCAACGCCTCCGCCACCACCGGTAGAACCGAATTCAGTTCCAACGCCTGCTACACCTAATCCGAGTACACCTACCGTTCCTACTACAACAGCTACACCGTAGAGAACCATATAAAACAGAAAGTGCTGAATTTATCTAACGATAAATTCAGCACTTTCTGTTTTATATATCATAGAATCAAGCAAAATGCAGGTTTATGAGTATTAAGCCTTAAAACCCTTTTTGCTTCGTACGATCATTCTATAGCTGCTTCTTTTCAAATCAATATGGCGTTGTAACTGTTGATCGGCATGGCGTGCTTTCCGATAAGCGGCAAATACCAATGTTGGTGTTAGCAACCCGATAGATCGCGTTTTATTTTCTTTTTCAACCACTGGAATCAAGTCTGTATGATAACGATCCATCATCTCTACTGCAAAACTTAACTGGCTTTCAGGATAAATATAAATAATCTTTTTATTTACAAGACGTTCTATACTTTCAGTTTCATCTAAAATATCTTCTCGAAGATCTTTTAATTTTAAAGTTCCTGCAAGTTTATCTTCGTTATCCTTAACAATTAAAACATGACGGTCAGGACGATTTTCTGTTACCCAATTCCTGACTTCAGCAATGCTTTGGTTAAGAGAAATCTGTGGTTCAAGATACTCCATCACCTCACCGACATGCATTTGTTGAAGAACATCCGGTTCGTAAGCGTCTGGTGTTAATATTCCCCTTCGTTGTATTTTTTCCGTCATAATTGTTCCTTTCATTAAGAAAAAAGAAACAAAATAGGCAGAAGTGCAGGCTCCTAATAATGGTAATAAACCATGAGGTTGCATGGTAGCCTCGAATGCAAAGACAATTGATGTTAATAACGCACGTGCAGATCCGGCAAACATACTGGCCATCCCGATTAAGGCGCAGGTTGGTAAATTAATATCACTATCTGGAAAAAAATGCAAAATCAGCATCCCTAATCCCAATCCGGTTGCCCCTCCTATTGTAAACAAGGGAGCTAACGTACCGCCCGAAGTTCCACTTCCTAATGAAATTGACCAGGAGATAAACTTCAAGACCCCAAGTCCAAAGATCATTTGTAATGGCAAATTGCCAGTCAATAAATTGGAAATATTAGAATAACCAACACCCATGGTATAAGGAGCAAAATAACCAACAACACCAATGGCGATGGCACCAATTGCTGGCCACCACATCCAATGTATAGGTAGTTTCTCAAACCAGTCTTCGATAAGATAAATACTTTTGGAAATAAAGGCAGACAGCACACCAATAATTCCGCCCATAACAACATAGAGCATCAAAGCCTGATAGGTTGGCGCAGGGATATCCGGCATTCCGAACATTGGCTCCTGTCCGAACATCAGTAAATGCATAGCTGCTCCGGTCGCACAGGCTAGAGCCACCGGGATAATAGAGCGGGGAGAGAATTCAAATAATAATAATTCAATTGCAAGCAAAACTGCAGCTACCGGCGTACCAAATATTGCGGCCATACCAGCAGTGGCTCCGGCAGTAAGCATTATTTTACGCTCATTGGGAGTGATTTTCATAATCTGACCGGCAAAAGATCCTAAAGCGCCCCCAGTTGAAATGATAGGACCTTCAGACCCAAAAGGACCACCTGTACCAATGGAAATTGCAGCAGAAATGGGTTTTAATAGCGTTATGATCGGCTTTATTCTGCTTTCATTCGTTAGAACCTGTTCCATTGCTTCCGGAATTCCATGCCCACGAATCGCGGTAGAGCCTAGCCTTGCCATTATTCCGACCAAAATACCGCCGATAATAGGAATAGCAATTACCCAAAGCCCTAATGTATTACCGGCAGGAGTGCTTTCTGTAAATGAGAACGTTCCGTAAAAAGAAAGATTGGTAATAAGATGGATTAACTCAACCAGTATTTTTGCTATAAAACCAATGACAATAGCATTAATAACTGCCTGAATACTCAAATAAAGAACCCTTTTCGAAACTGACGGAGGTGTGCTTATAAATTCTTGCTCGTTAAAACCAAGAGAAGGAGCTATTGGAATTGGCTCCCTTGTACCTTTACTTTTACTCATTTTTATATTTTTTACAAAAGTATTGTCTTCGCAACATAAAAACAACATATAACGTAATATTGTTCTTAAAAAACATTAACAAAGCAATATTCTGCATTTAAATAATACTTAATTAAAGAATTATTATTTACTTAGTGCCTTATTATGGAAAATCATCAACACTGCTTTTTATACAATCACTGTCTTTCTGAATGGAGATTGCTTATAGAAGCGCAGGCAAAAATTCACGTATATAAAAAAGGTGAATCTATTTTTAAAGTCGGAGAAGCAGCAAAAGGTTTTTATTTTATACATGAAGGCAAGGTAAAGATTCATAAAAAGTGGAAAAACAATAGAGATCTGATTTTGAAGCTAGCTGGTGAAGGTGATATTTTAGGGCACCGTGGAATGTTAGATGCAAAGCATCCAGTATCAGCTACTGCCCTTAACAAAGTAACCCTTTGTTTTATCTCTACTGATTTTTTCAAGACCACATTGATGGTAAACCATCAACTCTCCTATCAGATGGTGTTATTCTTTGCAGACGAGCTTCATAAAATAGAACAAAGCATGTGGAATATGGTGCATAAGGATGTGAAAAGCAGAATCGCTGAGGCGCTTTGCAGCGTTCAGGAAATATTTGGAATAGATAAAGAAGGCTATATTCATTCCCCATTAAGTAAACAAGATATTGCTGCCTATGCAGGAACAACCTATGAATCTTTATTCAAAACATTGAATGAATGGAAATTAGCCGGTATTATCGACCTTTCAGAAAAAAAAATAGCGATCAAAAACATCGTAAACCTTAAAAAATTAACTGTAGACTAATTTCCCGCCTTTGATAGAAGCTGGAGACGTGTAAGGATGCTCTTGTAGTTTTGTCATGGAAAGAATATGCATTACTTTCCATCCATTTAGTTTTAATGCATCAGCAATCATACTACGATGACAACGCCACCAGACAGCTTCGGAGCACATAATGCAGGTTCGTTTAGCTTCACTAAGTTGTTTCAGGTAATTTAAGGCATTTTTAAATTCTTCAGTTTCCATATAATCGGCATACCCTTGAAAGGACGCATTTCGCCAGGCAGTATTTTTAGAATCTTTATGTACTTTTCTCCTCCCGCCCAAACTTAAAAGGTGTTGATATAAAATGCCATTGGCTGGTAATTCAACTTCCAAATTTTCTTTATTAAACTGAGGGAATTTGCGGGAACCAGGCAGACTTCTTACATCAACTAGTAATTCGATTGAATTGTGTTTTAACAACGCTGAAAAATCAGAAAAGGTATGTGTTGAATGCCCGATAGTCCAAATGGTATTATTCTTCTCCATGGCATTAACTTATCCTGTAGATTAACAACTTAACGTCTTTATCCGACAAGTTAAGAATATTTACACAGAAATTATCCTCTGCAAGCTCTTCAAGTAAATATAAGGGAACACGCTTATGATTTATATATAAGGCTTCGTCATTATCCAATTTAGGCAAAATTTCTAAAATGGTCTGCATTGGACCAGGCATTTCTAAATGACGGACATCAATTTCACGAATTTTAGATAGCGGGAATTTATTGTATTCTAAATAAAAAGAATCCTGATCAAGCATACGAAGCTTCTCTCCTACGGTAGATTCTGCATTTTGATTTATTGATTCCTTTGGCGGAACTTTAAAAAAGAATGTATGGAATTCATTTTTATCAATCGTTTTCGTAAAGCTTTTTACGCCTTCCTTTTCCAATAACCGAACTAAGGGTATTGGAACAAAACTATTTACAATACATAAGGCATTTCCCATAGGGATTTTTTCAAAGCGCTTTATGATTTGCTTTAATGGGTCCTGGCCGCTTGCCAGAATCGCTCTTACATCAAACACAACAATTTGTTCTCTAGAAAGGTTATTTAACCAGTCTGGATTTCTTTCCTCTGTTGGCTTGTCAATTAAATCACTATTTAAAAATGTAAAACCCAATGGAATTAATACTCCTTTAAAGTCGCCGATAGTACAATTACCGATCTTGGCTGCTTCAGAAAGAGTTACCCGCGAAGCCATCAGTTTCCTTAAAATAGGATTTTTAAGTTTTTCTAATGGTTTTGCTATTGAGGCAATAGCTTCAATACTTTCTTTATTCTCTTTAATCAGTTCCGATATTCGAGTATCTTCTGTTACGACCATGATCTTAAATCATTAGTTTGGAACAATATTAATATAGGTAAATAAATAATAGAGTGCCCAACCCGAAAACCCAATTAATAATATCCAAACCCAATATGGGATACTTTGTGGGGTTTCGCTTCCTTCAATGTAAAATTGGCTTGAATTACCTTTTCCATATGCGTTAATCATCAAGGGAATCACTCCATCCACAATCCCGTTCTCACGCAAACCTTCAATTGAAATCGCCGGACCATTACGAACCTCAAATGGCACGATCCGTATCCCCTCTTTACCATCAGGATCCTTGCTTACGATTTTTAATGTATGTTTCCCATCAACCAGTTTTGTTGTATCTAATTCAAATTTGACCGGAGCCAAAAAAGAGGCAATTGGTGTTGGTTCATTATCGATAAAAAGCAAAATACTGCTTTTAGTTTCCATACCTAAAAAATTAATCGTTGTCTAAAATAAATCGTTTAATATGCGAACTTGATTTTTCGCCTGGTTTCACCAAAAATTTAATTGAGAAAAACAGCGTGAGCATTACAATGATCGCGATTATCCAAACAATAACCATATCCCAATTACTGTCTGGTCCTGCCCCATGCGAAATGCCTTTCAATAGTTTGGGCTGTTGTTTTTCACAAGCCGGACAAGCAAAGCCAGCGACTGTGGAAAAAATAAACGGCAATAAAATCAATATTTTTTTCATAATATATTTTTTTCGAATGGCTATTTCTTTACCATATCCATTAACTTCTGTACTTCTTCAGGAGTTACTTTTTTTGCATCATTTCCCCAACTTGTTTTTTCGTGGTTCATAATAGCCGCTACTTCATCAGCGGTAAGGCTGGCCATGGAACCAACTGCAGGCATCGGCCCGAACCCTTCATTCGCTCTTGCATTGTAGCCATTCATAATAATGTCAACGAAAATCTCTGAATTCTCATCAAGAACAATTTTACTTCCTGCGAGTGAAGGAAAAGCACCGGGAAGCCCTTTTCCATTTGGCTGATGACAAGCCTGACAGTTAGAAGCATATAAAGCAACCCCATCAGGTATTTTAGCATCTGTTATTTCCTTTCCGCTTTCACTTTTTGAAACACTTTTACCATCACGTTTATATAAAAACTCAGGAAAAACTTCACCGGTAGGCAATTCTGTTTGCTTTAAGGATTGTAAATAAGCAACCAAATTAAGTGCGTCTTCTGTTGCAACCACCTTGCCCTTTTTGTTTTCAATAAATTCTTCAGGAACTGCAACTACTTTATCATTTAACGTTGGATTTTCCTTTATAATAAACAACCAGGGATAAGAAGGCATAATCGATTCCGCAACAACTGCTCTTGGATTATAAAGATGCACTAAATTCCAGTCTTCGCTAGGTTGCCGATTGCCCACGTTGATTAAATCGGGCCCCGTGCGTTCTGTTCCCATTAATGAGGCTGAATTCCGCCATAAGTCCTGACGTTTTATATCAGCGTAATCAGCTGAAATACTTGGTCTGGCGCCAAACATTTTATCCATATCCACATTCCGAACCTGTTGAGTATGGCATGCTACACAGCCATTAGCAATATAAAGTGCCTTCCCCTTTTCCTCAGCTTCGGTTAAGCGCTTTGCATTTGGAAGACGAGCATTATCTTTCTGATTGTTCAAAGCAGGCATTATCGCGACAAAAAGCGTTAGAATAAGGAACAATGCTGCAGTTGTAATAAATAAATTTTTATGACTATTAAAGAATTCCATATTTTTGATTTCAGAACTATCTGATTATTTAAGATCTTTTTCCAATTCGAGTATTGCCAAATCCTTTACATCCAGCTGAGGTTTAGTTCCCCACATTTTATAAAGATTATAGGCAAATATCAAGTGAGACAGCCACATCAGACTTCCACCGATTGCTCTCCATAACCAATGAGGAGCCATTAAGATAACGCTGTCCAAAAATGGTTTTCCTTCCATCCACGACAATCCCCGCATTGTGCCACCAATCATCAAGGGTACCGAGTAAAACATTAAACCGATAAGGGCCATCCAAAAGTGAGCGCCAATTGTTATTTGGGGAGCTTCACGTCCGGTTAAACGTGGAATTAAGGCATACATGCCGGCCCACAAAAAGAATGTGATAATTCCGTACATTGTTAAATGTGAGTGTGCAACTGTGAAATCGGTGAAATGCCAAACTAAGTTAGCTTCGCGGAAAGCTTCGGCTGTTCCCTGCATGGACCCTGTAAAATAAAACACAATCCCTACAATAAAAAATGGTAACGTATAGCTATCTGTTATTTTATGCCATGCGCCTTTAAAAGTCATTACAAAATTAGTGGTACCAGCTACAACCGGAATAATCATCCCCGCACTACCAACAATAGCGACTGTTTGCAACCACCAGGGAATCGCACTGAACACGAAATGGTGTGTTCCGATTAATGTATAAAAAAGTATCTGAGTCCAATATGCCAAAATACCAAGGCTATATGAATAAATGGGACGGTTCAATTGCTGAGGCAGATAATAATAAACAATCCCCAGCGTAAACATCATAAACCACATTCCAACACCCTGATGCATATAATAACCTTGTACAATTGTTTCTCCAAGTCCGTTTTGCCAGAAAGGAACATATGCAACTATTGTAATAATGATTGCAAATATAAGTCCCGCTGTCATATACCAATTTGATATATAGATTTCTTTCGTTTTTCTTCTGGCGATCGTTTTTAGAAAATTGATCAATGTTATCACTAATGCAATGGCAAATAACAATTGAATAGGCCAAATGTATTCACGAAATTCTCCTCCGCCGTTGTTGATACCAGCCATTAAAGCAATCGTTCCAAAAAACACAGCTGCATTAATTAAAATCAAGGTAATCCACCCTAATTTATAGCTGAACAGTGCATTGTTTCCAACGCGGGGAACGGAATAATACCCTAAACTCAACATACCTAATGATGCCCAACCCCAGAAAACGGCATTGGTATGAACCGGCCTTAATCGTCCAAAACTTAACCAGCTAGCCTGATCGATATCAGGAGCAACGAACTTTATTCCTACATACTCACCTACCGTTGTACCAAATATCAACCAAAAGGTAGCCGTTAGAGCAAACCATAATACCAGTTTTGCCATTTTCGGATCGACAGGGGGCCGTTTGGTTGCCTTTTTCTTTACAGCAACGAACGGAAGCGATGTATCCGGGTTTTCAGTTATTAACCCCCTCTTGTCAATTATCGGCAAATTCCCTGACAGCTCATCTTTAGAAAGCTTATAATCTACAGCCTCTTTTCGCCTTTTTAAAGTTGTTTCCAGTTCCTCTTCAGGCAATGATTTAAGATATTCAGCCAATCGTTTCGCTTCAGAAAGTTTATTTTTATCACTAACCTTATTTATTGATTTTCTTATTCGCCCGACCAGTAACAAGATACCCACGATAACTGGAATTAAAATTAAAATCAAGGTAATAATAACTCCTCCATTAGTGACTAAACTATCTGAAGAAGTACTGGCTGCATCTTGTGCATACCCTTGCTTTCCGATTAAAAATAAAGAAACAATGAATATACTGACCAAGGTATTTTTTGAATCAGATTTTGACAGTAGCCTTTCTTTAACGTTCATAAAGTTTTTTATTTGCTTACTGTTCATTGTATTAATATAATGTTTAAACCGCAACTCTTCATTCTTAAACAACATGTTACCAGTATTGCTATTGATTTTACTTATTCTGGATAAAATTGATATAGCACAAATCAGAACAAGTATGATTATTAAAAACAAAAGAACGATAAAGCCATTAAGCCATGGATTTAATATTAACAACCCTGAAATTTTAGAAATCATATTTGATTAATTATTTAGGACAAAACTAAATATAAATAAAGTAGAATAAAAGAGTTTTTTATCTTTTTATATTAAAAAGTGGTATTGCTATTAGAAATTGTCTTATGATCGTATCATTTGGGCTAAGCAAAAAAGCTAAGGTGGAGTATTCGTAGAACAAGGTTTATAGCACGTACCTTCACTTTAGGTTTTGCTTCCTGTTCAGGTTTTATCATTTGCAGAGTCACGAATTTCTGAAAAAGAAATCCGCAAAGGCCTGCTTATTGAAAAAAATCAGTGACAAAATATTTTAAAGAACGAATAAATCCAAAACCGGATGCAAAGATTCAGACTTTTTTGGCAGCAAACAAACTTTGAGAAGAATTGATCGGTGATGAGACACATTGATAGCTAATGACACGCTTTGATCGCCAATGATACGAATTGATAGTCCGTTTATGTTAAAACCGCCAAAAGACGGCAAACCAATGAAGGTATAATGAACGTTGTACGGCCA